>VFQQ010000013.1_pt1 | contig 560945 bp, 536 predicted proteins | sample 3512341 | NCBI WGS metagenome assembly VFQQ01 (sample SAMN10412373, study PRJNA504923) | tailings metagenome | isolation source: Relicate 2 Philex TSF1 revegetated site | place: Philippines: Tuba, Benguet | collected 2017-08-29
GCGTGACGGCCGATGATGATCGGCTTGTTCCAGCCGGGCACCAGGCGCGGGATGTTCGAGATGATGATCGGCTCGCGGAAGATGACGCCACCGAGGATGTTGCGGATCGTGCCGTTGGGGCTGCGCCACATCTTCTTCAGGCCGAACTCTTCGACGCGTGCCTCGTCGGGCGTGATCGTCGCGCACTTGACGCCGACACCGTGCTTCTGGATGGCGTGGGCGGCGTCGATCGTGACCTGGTCGTCGGTCTCGTCGCGGTGCTGAATGCCGAGGTCGTAGTACTCGAGCGTGACGTCGAGGTAGGGGTGAATCAGGCGGTCCTTGATGAACTGCCAAATGATGCGGGTCATCTCATCGCCGTCGAGCTCGACGACGGTGCCTTCGACCTTGATCTTCTCCATGCGGGGCCTTTCGGTTGGGTCTGTCGCACGTCGGTGGGGCGCCCGCGGCAAAGGATGCGCGGCAGGCGCGGCCGCAGGGCGGCCAAGGGCGCGGATGCGCGCCGCAGGCCAGCCTACCGCCTCGGCCGAATTGTCTCGACATCGAGATAACTCTTCGCGCGGCATTCACGCCCGTCCTCTACCCTGGGGGCCATGGGTGACTTGCGCGTAGAAGAGTTGTCGGCGAAAACCATCGTGGCCGCGAACGGCCTCACTCTGCGCCCAGGCCAGGAACAGTACGTCACGCCCGTCTCGTACTCGGCGAACGACGCCTATCTGAACCCCACCACGACGTGGGCGCGGGTCGTGCTCGACGGCGAGGAAGTCGTCGGCTTCGTGCGCGGCAACTTCGACCCTGACAACCCGCGCGAAGAGTTCCGCTCGTGCGTGTGGCGCATCAACGTCGACGCCGGAGCGCAGGGCCGCGGCGTCGGCCGCTTCGCCGTCCGCAAGCTGGCCGAGGAGGCGCGCTCGCGTGGCTTCGAGACGCTGCACGTCATCTGGGAGACCGGCGACGACGGCCCGGGCGAGTTCTTCCGCCGCATCGGCTTCGTCGAGGTCGGCGAGACCGAGTACGGCGAGGTCATCGGAAAGCTGGCCATCTGAGCGACGAACTCGACTTCGCGGGCGCCGTACTCACCGTCGTCGAGTTGATCCCACCGGGCCGCGTCATGACCTACGGCGACGTGGCGGCGACCCTCGGCTCGCGCGGCGCGCGCGCCGTCGGTCGGGTCATGGCCGAGTCGGGCGGCACGGTCGCGTGGTGGCGCGTCATTCGTTCGGACGGCCGGCCTCCGGCCGGGCACGAAACAGAGGCCGTGGCCCACTACCGTGCGGAAGGCACGCCCCTGCGCGCCGACGTCGCGCACTCCGGCGCCGACCCGATGAGCGTGCGTGTGGATCTCGCTCGCGCCCGGTGGGAGCCTGACCTAGACTGACGGAATGCAAGCGCTTGCAACACGCGCCGGCCGCACCGTCGCCGCCGGCATCGCCGCCACCGTCGCCGCCGGCCTGCTCGCCGGATGCACGCCCGCCACGACCGCGCCGGAGCCAGCCGGTAGCCGAGATGCGGGGATCCTCCTGTTCCAGTGGACGTGGAACGCCATCGCCGACGAGTGCGAATTCCTGGGCGACGCCGGCATCGACTGGGTGCTGACCAGCCCGCCGCAGGAACACGTCGTGCGCGACGAATGGTGGGTGCACTACCAGCCCGTCAGCTACCAAATCGAGTCACGCCTTGGCACCCGCGACGAGTTCGCCGCCATGGTCGCCACCTGCGCCGAGCACGACGTCGACATCGTCGCCGACGCCGTCGTCAACCACATGACCGGCCTCGGAACGCCCGGCGTCGGGTGGGCCGGCAGCGAGTTCGAGCACTTCCGTTACCCCGGCATCTGGGAGCCCGACGACTTCCACCAGTGCACCGAGTCGCCCACCGGCGAGATCATCGACTACCGCGACGCCGACGAGGTGCGCAACTGCCGGCTCGTGAACCTCGCCGACCTCGCCACCGGCACCGAACGCGTGCGCGAGGGGCTCCGCAGCTACCTCGACGACCTGTTGAGTCTCGGCGTGAGCGGATTCCGCATCGACGCGGCCAAGCACATGCCGCCCGAGGACATCGCCGCGATCATCCGCGATTTGCCGGAGGGGGTGCGCGTGTATCAGGAGGTGATCCGCGCATCCAGCGAACCGATTCAGCCCGAGGAGTACCTCGACAACGGGCTGTCGTGGGAGTTCCTCTACGCGCGCACGCTGAAGAGCATGGTCGACTCGGGGTCGCTGAACCCGCGCGTCGTGTTCGGGCCCGACGGCGGCTCGGTGCCGAGCGAACTCGCCATCTCGTTCGTCGACAACCACGACACGGAGCGCAACGGCGAAACCCTGTCGTACAAAGACGGCGACGCCTACCTGCTGGGACTCGCATTCATGCTCGCCCACCCGTACGGAACGCCCCAGCTCTCGAGCGGCTACGCCTTCGAGGGGCGGGATGCTGCTCCGCCGCTGCAGGGTGACGGTCGCGTCGCCGACGCCTCGTGCGCCGACGCGGCCGACGGCCCGAAGCCCCGCTACGAGCCCGGCGAGTGGGTGTGCCCGCAGCGCTGGAGCGGGGTGACGGGGATGCTCGCGTTCCGCTCCGCCGTCGGGGATGCGCCTCTCACCGACGATGTGCGCTTCGACGGCGAGTTGCGCGCCCTCTCGGGCTTCGGCCGCGGCGAGTACGGGTACATCGCGTTCAACGGCGGGCCGCTCGACCTCGAAGGCCGGTTCGAGACCTCGCTGCGAGCGGGCACGTACACCGACGTTCTGACAGGTGAGGCGATCGAGGTCGACGAGTCGGGCGTGTTCACGGCGGTGGTGCCGGGCCGCGGCTTCGTCGCGCTGCACGTCGGCGCCGTGGAGCGGTAGCGCGCGGTTCGCACCGCGAGGCGGGCGGGCCGGGGGCAGCGTGCGAGCGTCAATCCGCTGCGAGCGCGTCGCACCCGTGGCCCCGTCCTTCGGAAGGGACTCGCACCGGATCGGACACCTCGCACCGCGGCAACAGTGCGAGGTGTCCGAACCCGTCAGACGCGCGATACCACCGCTCCCCGCGGGAGACGCCAGCCGTTACCGGCCCCACCCCCGGCGAACCGTAGGAACTCCTACACGAGCGACTCGCGCCAGGCGGCGTGCAGCTGGGCGAACTTGCCCGCCCCGGCGATGAGCTCGGCGGGGCTGCCGTCTTCGATGATGCGGCCGTGCTCCATGACGAGTACCCGGTCGGCGATCGCCACGGTCGACAGGCGGTGCGCGATGATCACCGCCGTGCGGTCGGCGAGCAGCGTCTGCAGCGCCTCCTGCACGAGGCGCTCGCTCGGAATGTCGAGCGAGGCCGTCGCCTCGTCCAGGATGAGCACCGTCGGGTCGGCGAGGAACGCGCGCGCAAACGAGATCAGCTGTCGCTGCCCCGCCGAGACACGCCCGCCGCGCTTGTTCACATCGGTGTCGTAGCCGTTCGGCAGCGAGGTGATGAACTCGTGCGCTCCGACGGCGCGCGCTGCCGCCTCGACCTCCTCGCGCGTGGCGTCGGGCTTGCCGAGGGCGATGTTGTCAGCCACGGTTCCCGAGAAGAGATAGGCCTCCTGCGTCACCATGACGATCGCGCGCCGCAGGTCTTTCGGGTGGAGCTTCCGCAGGTCGACACCGTCAAGCGTGACGCGTCCATCGGTGGGGTCGTAGAAGCGCGCGATCAACTTCGCGAGCGTCGACTTTCCCGCCCCCGTCGTACCGACGAGCGCGATCGTCTGACCCGCCGGGATCTCGAGATCGAAGTCCGGCAGCACGACGGTCTCGTCGGTGTACTGGAACCGCACGCTCTCGAAGCGCACCTGCCCCTTCGCCTGCCACAGGTCGATGGGGGTCGTGGGGTCGGGCACCGACGGCGCCTCTTCGAGCACGCCCGAGATCTTCTCCAGGGCCGCCGCGGCCGACTGATACGAGTTGTAGAACATCGCCATCTCCTCGGCGGGGCCGAAGAAATTGCGCACGTACAGCAGCACGGCGATGAGCACGCCGATCTGCAGCGACCCGTCGACGACCCGGAAGGCACCCCACAGCAGGGCCGCGGCGACCGCGACGTTGCCGATCAGCACGAGACCCGGGTCGAAGATGCCGAAGAGTCGGATCACGCGCGCGTTGGCGTCGCGGTAGCTCTCGACGTGGTCGCCGAACTCGCGCGCGTTGCGCGGCTCCTTTCGGAACGCCTTCACCGCACGGATGCCCGTCATCGTCTCAACGAAATGCACGATCAGGCGGGCGGATGCGACGCGCGTCAGGCGGAACATCTTCTGCGAGCGCACCTGGAACCAGCGCGTCAGCATGAGCAGTGGGATGAGCGCGGCGGCCAGCACAAGCCCGCTCGGGGCGTCGAGCAGGATCAGCGCACCGGCCGTGAATCCCATGTAGAGCAGTCCGGACACGAGCTGGTTGATGCCCGAGTCGAGGAGCTCGCGAATCGAATCCAGGTCGCTCGTCTGCCGCGAGATGATGCGGCCCGACGTGTACGACTCGTGGAACTCGAGACTCAGGTTCTGCGTGTGCAAGAACACCCGCTTGCGCAGGTCGATGAGGATCGCCTGGCTGATGCGCGCGCTCATCACCTGGTACCAGGCGATCGTCGCGGCGCCGACGAGGGCGGCGAACATGAAGCCGGCAACGATAAGGGCGATGGGCATCCAATCGCCGTTGTCGGCGACGGCGGGAAGGCCGCGGTCGATGCCGAGCGCGATGAGCGCCGGGCCAGCCACCTGAAGGGCGGTCGAGAAGACCACGACGACCATCGCGAAAATGATGCGGCCGCGCACGGGGCGTAGGAGCGATCCGAGCAGGCGCAGCGAGCGGCGGCGAATCTGACGCGACTCTTCCTTCGTGTAGTTGTCGCGCTCTTCTCCGGCGACTCCGACGACGCTCATCGCTTCACCTCCCCGTCTCGTTCGAATCCGTCTTTGTCGATGACGCGGCTCTCCCGGGCAGTGGCCTCCTGCACGCGCGAGGCCTCTTCCGCGAGACGCAGGTCGCGCGCCTCACGCTCGGCCTGCGCGAGCTCCTCATCTTCGAGCGACGAGATGACGTAGCGGTAGTGCTCGTTGCGGGCGAGCAACTCGCTGTGGGTGCCGACATCGGTGATGCGGCCCTCCTCGAGAAGCGCGACGCGGTCGGCCATCTGCACAGTCGACGGACGGTGCGCGACGATGAGGCCGGTCGTCGTCGCCAGCACGCGGCGCAGGGCCGCCTCGACGAGGGCCTCGGTGTCGACGTCGAGCGCGCTGAGCGGGTCGTCGAGCACGAGCACCTCGGGCTTCGCGGCGACGGCGCGCGCGAGCGCGAGCCGCTGGCGCTGGCCACCCGACAGGCTCATGCCTTCCTCGCCCACGACCGTGTCGGCTCCGTCGGGCAGGTCGTAGACGAACCCGGCCTGCGCGATGTCGAGCGCCTCGGCGAGCACGCGGTCGGCCTCGGCCACGACCGCGGGGTCATCGCTCGCGAACTCGGGGCGGCCGAGCAGCACGTTGTCGCGCACGCTGGAGGAGAACAGCGTGGCGTCTTCGAACGCCATCGCGATGCGCCGCCGCAACTCCTCGCGGGTGAGGTCGCGGATGTCGACGCCGTCCAACAGGATGCGCCCACCGGTCACGTCGTACAGCCGCGTCGTGAGCGCGGTCAGCGTCGTCTTGCCGCTGCCCGTGATGCCGACGAGCGCCATGGTTTCACCGGGCTCGAGCTCGAGGTCGATGCCGTCGAGCTGGTCGCGCTGGTCGCCGGGCGCGTCTTGGTAGCGGAACCGCGCATCCTCGAAGACGAGGCGGCCGACCGGCCGCTCGACCGTCGCCGGATGCTCGGGGTCGGTGATCGTGTTCACCTCGTCCATGACGTCGAAGAACCGGTCGACGGCGCTGCGGGTGTCGAACGTCATGGCGAGCAGGAAGCCGATCGACTCGATCGGGAAGCGCAGCACCGTTGCGGTGGCAAAGTAGGCGAGCAGCTGGCCCACCGTGAGCTGATCGGCGGCCGCGAGCGCGACGCCGCCAAGCAGCGACAGGGCGAATGCCGCATCGGGAATGAGCACGAGCCAGAACCAGATGCCCGCGATCGCCTTTGCCTTGCGAATCTCGAGCGTGCGCAGCATTTCGGCCTGATCGGCGAATTTGAGCAGCGAGTGCTTGCCTCGGCCGAACGCCTTGAGCACGCGGATGCCGTGCACGCTCTCTTCTACGGCGGTCGCCAGGTCGCCCTGCTGGTCTTGAACGCGACGGGCGATGACCGAGTACTTCTTCTCGAACACGTAGCCGTATACCCAGATCGGAATGGACGTGACGAAGAAGAGCAGGCCGAGCCAGACGCTCCAGTTCAGCAGCACGACGATGCCGATGAGGATGGTGATGATGTTGACGATCAGGAGGACGAGGCCGAACGAGATCCAGCGGCGGATGAGGTTCAGGTCGCTGACGGCACGCGACAGCAGCTGGCCCGACTGCCACCGGTCGTGGAAGGCGACGGGCAGGTCTTGCAGCTTCGCGTAGAGGCCGTTGCGCATGCGCGCCTCGATGTGCGTGCCGGGGGTCAGCACGAGCCAGCGGCGCAGCATGATCATCGCGGCTTCGACGACGCCGAGCACGAGAACGAGGGCGACGGCTGGCCAGATGCCGACCGGGTTGCCGTCGGCGAGTGGCCCGTCGACGAGACCCTGCAACACGATGGGGATGAGCAGGCTGACGACGCCGGCCGCGAGGGCCGCGATCATGCCGCCGATGATCCACGGCACCGCCGGCTTCGCGTACGGGTAGATCCGCGCGATGGCGCGGAACGTGCTCAGTTCGCTCTTGCGGGGCGCGGCGGCGGATGTTTCAGCGGTCGTCACGACGGTGTTCCTCGTGGTTCGGCGCGGCGCGCTCGTGGCGCATCGCGGTGGTGGACTTCGTGCCGCCGGCGCGCCTCCGGGGGTACCGGGGCGCGGGCAGCCTTGCAGACTATCGCCTCAACTTCGTGGGCGCCAGCCACAATTCCCGGCGCGCCGAAACAGGCTGAAAACCGGTGACCGGGATGCGCGGGATCAGTGGAAGAAGTGGCGCTCGCCCGTGAGGTACATCGTCACGCCGGCCGCCTGGGCCGCGGCGATGACTTCCTCGTCGCGCACCGACCCTCCGGGCTGCACGACGGCGCGCACGCCCGCATCGATCAGCACCTGCAGGCCGTCGGCGAAGGGGAAGAACGCGTCGGAGGCGGCGACCGAGCCGCGGGCCCGCTCCCCCGCGCGCGTTACGGCGAGGTGGCACGAGTCGACGCGGTTGACCTGACCCATGCCCACTCCGACGGATGCGCCGCCCGAGGCGAGCAGGATCGCGTTGGACTTCACGGCGCGGCAGGCCCGCCAGGCGAAGGCCAGGTCGGCGAGGGTCGCCTCGTCGGCCGCCTCGCCCGAGACGAGCTGCCAGGAGGCGGCGTCGGCGAAGTGACGATCGGGGCGTTGAGCGAGGAACCCGCCCGACAGCTGCCGCAGCTCGAGCGCCTCGGGCGCGAAACTCTCGGGCAGCTGCAGCAGGCGCAGGTTCTTCTTCGCCTGCAGCACCTCGAGCGCGCCGGGCTCGAAGCCGGGCGCGACGACGACCTCGGTGAAGATCGGCGCGATCGACTCGGCGGCCTCGCGGGTGACGACACGGTTCGCGGCGATCACGCCGCCGAACGCCGACACGGGGTCGCAGGCGTGAGCGGCAGCGTGCGCCTCGGCGATCGTCGCCCCGACGGCGATGCCGCAGGGGTTCGCGTGCTTGATGATCGCCACCGCTGGCTCGTCGTGGTCGAACGCGGCGCGCAGGGCGGCGTCGGCGTCGACGTAGTTGTTGTACGACATCTCTTTGCCGCCGAGTTGCGTCGCCTGCGCGATGCCGGCGCCGCCGACGACCGGGTACAACGCCGCCGCCTGGTGGCTGTTCTCGCCGTACCGCAGGTCGGCGGCCTTGTCGACGACGATGCGGATGCTCGCGGGCAGCCCCGCAGCCCCGCTCGCTCCGTCCGCGTCCTGCTCGGCAACTCGCTCGGCCAGGTAGCTGGCGACCGACGCGTCGTACGCGGCGGTGTGCGCGAAGGCCTTCGCGGCGAGGCGTGTGCGGAAGGCGAGATCCGTGCCGCCGGTGCGCACAGCATCCAGGACGGTGCCGTAGTCGGCCGGGTCGACGACGATCGCGACGTTCGGGTGGTTCTTCGCCGACGCGCGCACCATGGCGGGGCCGCCGATGTCGATCTGCTCGATGACGGCGAGCGGCTCGGCACCCGACGCGACGGTCTCGACGAACGGGTAGAGGTTGACGACGACCAGCTCGAAGGGCGCGAAGCCGAGCTCGGCGAGCTGCCGCTCGTGCCGCTCGAGGCGCAGGTCGGCGAGCAGCCCGGCATGCACCGCCGGGTGCAGGGTTTTCACCCGGCCGTCAAGCGATTCGGGAAACCCGGTGACCTCGGACACTTCCGTGACCGGGTGGCCCGCGGCGGCGATCGTGGCGGCGGTCGACCCGGTCGAGACGAGCTCGACGCCCTGCTCGACGAGGGCGCCGGCCAGCTCGACCAGCCCGGTCTTGTCGCTCACCGAGATGAGGGCGCGGCGCACGGCCACAGCGTCGCGGGGGCGGTAGTCGGCAGCGTTGGGGGTGGGGGCGGCCACGGGGCTCCTTCTTAGGCGGATGAACGAGGGCTGGTGAGGTCGATGGTGCCGTCGGCGACGCCGCGCACGACATCGGCGAGCAGGCGCCGCTCGACGGGCTTGATGCGGTCGTGCAGGGTCGCCTCATCGTCGCCGGGCAGCACGGGCACCCGTTCTTGAGCGAGGATGGCGCCCGTGTCGACACCCGTGTCGACGACGATCACGCTCGCGCCCGTCTCGGTGACGCCGGCGGCGAGCGCGTCGCGCACGCCGTGCGCTCCGGGGAACTCGGGGAGGTACGCGGGGTGCGTGTTGATCAGCCGCGGGGCGAAGGCTGCGACGGCCCGCGGAGGCAGCAGACGCATGAGCCCGGACAGCACGACGAGGTCGGGCTCGTGCGCGGCGACGGCGGCAATGAGCGCATCACCCCAGCTCTCGCGATCGGGATGCTCGGAGAACGGAACGACGAACGCCGGAATTCCGCGCCGTCGAGCGTGATCGAGCCCGCCCGCCTCGCGGTCGGCGCCGACGGCGACGATCTCAGCCGGGAAGTCGGGAGCGTCGCATTCGTCAAGCAGCGCGGCGAGGTTCGACCCGCCACCCGATATCAGAACGACGACCCGCAGCACGCCCTTAACGCTAGCGGCTGGCGGTGAGCCTCTCGGCCACCACAGCTATAGCCGTGCGGCATAGTCTCGGGCTTCCTCAATCGTGAGGCCCGGGCCGACCCAGTGTAGGTAGTAGCAGTTTTCGATGATCACGTGGATCTGTATCTCGCCAGGATCGCCTACTGGCATAACGAGTCGGGGGGCTCCATCCACTCGGACGACTGCCGATTCGGGCCAGTTGTCAACGTCATCATTGCCTTCCCCTGCCGCAGTGCGGGCATCGGCGCCGACAGCTTGAACAACCCGATCCAGGCCCTCACCCCACTGGACCCGATCGCCGCTGTCCGCTTCGTCCCCCTCAACGGGGCGTGGATCGCCCACGGGCGCGCCACTCGGAAGTTCCGCGGGGGCGACGATGGCGCACTCCTCCCGTGCCGCCGAGTCTGGTGATTCCCTTCCTGGAGAATCGCCTACGCCAGGGGGTGTTTCGCTAGATGTGTTGGGCGAGCAACCGGCAAACAGGGGGACAGCAAAACAGCAGAACACCACGATTGCCCAACACCGAATCACGAAGGACATCATTGGGCTCCGATCACTAGAGTGATACTCCCTCAATTCAGAGGTTAGAGCATCCTCAGATCTGAAGCAATTGTCGCTAGCGGCTGGCGGCGAGCCTCTCGGCCACCACCTGCTTCGCTCCCCCGGCGAGCAGGCCGAGCGGGATCGTGATGGCGGCGATGACGAGCATCCACAGGCCGACCTCGACGGGGTCGGGGCCGACGACGGCGAGACGCCCAGGCCCGGCGGCCCCCGACGCGAGGAAGGCGAGCGCGGCCATGACGGCGCCCGCGACGACGCCGGCGAGCACTCCGGCGAGCGCCGCCCACCCCTCGGGGCTGCGGTCGGGTCCGAGCACGTCGAGCAGGCGCTCGCGCAGCATGACGCCCGCGACAAACGATGCGATGACGGGCACGAGCAGCACAAGGAAGCCGGGGGCAAAGTCGGGTGCGGGCAGCGCGCCGAGCACCGGGATCGCGGGCACCGGCCCGAGGCTCACCCCGAGCGGGCTGACCGACGAGCCGACGCCCAGCGCGAAGCCGGGGCCGACGAGGTAGCTGGTCGTCCAGATGACGATGCTCGGCAGCAGGGCGAGCTGGGCGAGGGTGAGGGCGATGCCGCCGAGCACGCCCGACTGCACGCCCTGATAGAGGGCGATCACGTCGGTGAAGCCGACGAACAGCGCGATTGTCGTCACGAGGGCACCCGCGGCGACCACGGTCGCGACGCTCGCGACACCGGCGCGCACCACGACCTCGGCGACGCCCCGAATGATGGCCGGGATGCGCCCCCACAGCTCACGAACGCGCACCCGCGCCGGGTTGGTCGCCCCGATCGACCCGATGGCAAGGCCCAGCCCGTAGACCAGGCCGGGGAACAGCGTCGCCTGCACCGGGTCGGGGGTGGCCCCCGGGTTCGCGACGAGCCACTGGATGAGGGCCGAGAGCCCCACCACCCCGGCTACGGCCACCAGCTCGCCGATGATCCGGTGCGGGTGCTCGCGCAGGCGTCGTCCGAGCCGCACGCCCAAGAGGGCGGTGATCAGCAGAAACCCGGTGAGCGCGAGGGTGATCGTGAACGGGTCGCCGGCGCCGTCGAGGCCCAGCAGCGCGACCGTTTCGGCGTCGAGCCGGATGGTGACGGCGACGCCGTGGCCGAGCATCCAGATGATGGCGCCGGCCTTCCACAGGTCGATGAGGTCGACCTGGAACTCAAATTGCACGGCCCACATCACGGTGAGCACAGTGAGCGGCACGCCCGCGCCGGCGGCGACGACGAGCAGCGCCTCGAGGGCGGAGAAGAAGGCGGTCGCGCGGCGGGTCATGTCGCCCGCGAGCCTACGGCCGCGTGAGCCCTACCCGAGGGCGGCGCGCGCCGCGGCCTTCGCCTCGGCCGGGTCAGCGGTGCTGACGGCGGCTTCGGCCGCGCGACGGCAGGCGGCGAGATCGACGTCACCCAGCCGGGCACCCACCCGCGTGATGGCGCGGGCCGCCATCGAGAGACTCGTCACACCGAGACCGACGAGCACACACGCCAGGTCGGGGTCGGCTGCCGCCTCGCCGCACACGCCGACGGGCGTGCCGGAGCTCTCGCGGCTCGCCTCGCCGATCATGCCGATGAGGCGCAAGAGCGCGGGCTGCCACGGGTTCGCTAGATCGGCGAGGTCGCCCGACTGTCGGTCGGCGGCCATCGTGTACTGGGCGAGGTCGTTCGTGCCGAGGCTGACGAAGTCGACCTCGCGCATGACCTCGACGGCGGTGAGCCCCGCGGCGGGGGTCTCGATCATCACGCCGACGGTGGCGAGGCCGGCACCGCGGGCGAGCGTCACGAAGTCGCGGGCCTCGGCGGCCGTCGCCACCATGGGCGCCATGACCCACACGTCGGCGGTCGCGCCCTCCGCGGCGCGCGCGATCGCCTGCACCTGCCGCTCGAGCACGTCGGGGTGTCGCCGGGCGGTTCGCAGGCCCCGCACACCGAGAGCAGGGTTCGGCTCGTCGTCGTTCGTGAGAAACGGCAGTGGCTTGTCGCTTCCGGCGTCGAGGGTGCGCACGACGACCCGCTGACCGGCGAAGCCGTCGAACACCTCCCGGTAGGCCTCCACCTGCTCGTCGATGCTCGGCTCGGTGTCGCGGTCGAGGAAGCAGAACTCGGTGCGGAAAAGCCCGACTCCTTCGGCGCCGCGCTCGACGGCGCGCGCCACGTCGCGAGGCGCGCCGACGTTCGCCCCGAGCAGCACCCGGTGGCCGTCACGGGTCTGGCCGGGACCTTCGAACGGCGGCAGAGTGATCACACCGGTAGCGGTCGCCTGCGACGCCTGGTCGGGGCGCACGACGACCTCCCCCGTGTCGCCGTCGACGAGCAGCAGCTCGCCGTCGACGATACTTGTGGCCTCGGGGTAGCCGACCACGGCGGGGAGCCCCAATTCGCGGGCGATGATCGCCGTGTGCGAGGTCGGGCCGCCCTGCTCGGTGATGAGCGCGAGGCATACGGCCGGGTCGAGCGCGACCGTGTCGGCGGGCGCCAAATCGTCGGCCACCAGGATGAACGGCTCGCGACGGTCGGGAACCCCCGGCGGCTCCTCCCCGCGAAGCTCGGCGATGAGCCGGTTGCGCACATCCAGCAGGTCGGTCGCACGCTCGGCGATGAGTCCGCCCGCCGCGCGATACTGCTCGGCGAGCTCGGCGGAAACCTGCCATGCCGCGCGAGTCGGGGTGAGCCCGCCGTCGCGAATCAGCGCCTCGGCGCCGCCGACGAGCGTCGGGTCGGTCGCCATGTCGGCGGTCGCCTCGAGGACAGTGCGCCGCTGACCGGTCACGCTCGCGGCACGCTCGCGGTACCGCTCCGCGACGCGGATGCTCGCCTTGCGCAGCAGAGACACGGCTCCGTCGCGCGCGTCCTCCGGAACCCGGTCGCTGGCGGACGGCTCGCGGACCGTGCGGCGCAGCACGACGGCGGGGCCGACCACGCGGCCGGAACTCACCCCGATTGGGCCGGTGGGGGTGGGGTCGACGCGCGCCGGCGTCGGTGCGGCGGCGTCAGTGTGCGCTTCCCCCTCCGCGAGCTCCTCGCCGAAGCCCTCCTCGATGAGCGCGCGAACGTGCTCGACGGCCTCGGCCGCCTGCGGTCCGGTCGCCCTGATGAGCACAACCGTGCCCGGTCCCGCCGCCAACGTGGCGATGCCGATGGGGCTCGCCGCCGAGACGGGTGGGCGATGAGCCTGGTCCTCGCGCTGCAGCATCACCTCGGCGTCGAAGCTAGCGACCGCTCCGGCGATGACCGCAGCGGGGCGGGCGTGCAGCCCCGCGACATTGCGCACGGTCGCGGTGGCCGACGACGCGTCGGAGGGTGCGGGGGGTTCGTCGGCCGCCGACGCCGCGCCCGCAGCATCCTGATCGGGCGCCGGCGACTGCAGGTGGTCGGTTTTGGGGCGCAAGGCCCCTGTTGCTTCCTCCGCGACTTCGGCGAGCGAGGCTCCCCCCGCCGCGCGAACGACGGCCGCGAGGAGGCCCTCGACGAAGGGTGCGGCGACGAGCCGGGTGCGCTCGGCGAGGTCAGGGTCGACGAACTCGAGCGCGAGCTCCGCGCTCATGATCGCCGAGCCGAGATCCATGATCACGGCGACACCGTCGCCCGAGTCGGCTTCGGCGATCGCGTCCGCGATGCGCGCAGCGTCGGTGCCGATCTCGCCGTCTGCCGTGCCCGCCGCAGCGATGACGGCCGGGGCGCCCGTCGCCGTCATCTCGAGGGCGAGGGCGATCGCCGCCTCCGCGAGGGCCGGACTGTGCGAAACGGCGACGACACCGACGGAGGTCATGCGGCGATGACCTCCGCGAGGGCATCGAACAGCATGGCCGTCGAGGTGGCGCCCGGGTCGAGGTGACCGGCGCTGCGGTCGCCGAGGTAGCTTGCGCGGCCCTTGCGCGCCACGAGCGGCTCGGTCGCGTCACGGCCGGCGGCCGCTGCGTCCCGTGCCGCCGCGGCGGCGTCCGCGAGCGAGGCACCGGATGCGAGAGCAGAGTCGAGTGCATCTATGGCGGGCGCCATCGCGTCGAACATGGTCTTGTCATTCGCCTCGGCCTTGCCGCGGGCGACCACGCCGTCCAGCCCGGCTCGGAGTGCGGCGGCCAACGCGGGGCCATCGCACTCCGAGACCGAACCGGCGGTCATACCGAACCGGAGGAAGAACGTGCCGTACAGCGGCCCGCTCGCACCACCCACCGACGTGACAAGCGTCATGCCAACGGTCTTGAACAGCTCGTCGGCCGTGCTGGGCGCCGCCGCGCCCACCTTGTCCATCACGGCGGCCATTCCTCGGGCCATGTTCGACCCGTGATCGGCGTCGCCGATCGCGGAATCCAACTCGGTGAGATAGGCCTTGTTCTCGGTGACGCGGGTGCGGAACGCATCCAGCCACGCGGTGAATCCGTCGATGCTGATGGTGGTGCTCATGGTGTCCTCCGGTCCGGATCAGTGGTGAAGTGCGCGGCGGCTCAGCGGCCCCAGCGCAGGCCCGGCGTCTCGACGGGCGCGTCCCAGAGCGAGACGATCTCGTCGTCGGCGCGCAGAACGGTCACCGAGCATCCCGCCATGTCGAGCGACGTGATGTAGTTGCCCACCAGGTTGCGGGCGATCGTGATGCCGTGCTTCTCGAGGATGCGGGCAACCTCGCCGTACATGAGGTACAACTCGATCAGCGGCGTGCCGCCCATGCCGTTCAACATCACGATGGTGGGCGCGCTGCCGAAGTCGAGGTCGGCCAGGATCGGCTCGACCAGCTGCTCGGCGACGTGCGACGCGTCGGCCAGTGGCACGCGCTGGCGCCCCGGCTCACCGTGAATGCCGATGCCGATCTCCATCTGGTCGTCGGGCAGGTCGAACGTCGGCTTGCCGGCTGCGGGGACGGTGCAGCTTGTCAGGGCCATACCCATCGAGCGGCCGTCGCCGTTCACCTTTTCGGCGAGCGCGACGACCTCGTCGAGGCTGCGACCCTGTTCGGCGGCCGCTCCGACGATCTTTTCGAGCAGCACCGTGAGGCCGACGCCGCGCCGACCCGCCGTGTACAGCGAGTCTTGGACGGCGACGTCGTCGTTGACGACGATGGTCTTGACGTCGACGCTCGCCTCCATCGCGGCGAGTTCAGCGGCCATCTCGAAGTTCATGACGTCGCCGGTGTAGTTCTTCACGATGTGCAGAACGCCGGCTCCGCGGTCGACCTCCTTCGTGGCGGCCTGCATCTGGTCGGGCGTCGGCGAGGTGAACACCTCTCCGGCGCACGCGGCGTCGAGCATGCCGAAGCCGACGAAGCCGCCGTGCAGAGGCTCGTGGCCGGAACCGCCACCGCTCACGAGCGCGACGGTGCCGTGCTCCTTCGGAGTGGCGCGGTAGATCACGCGATTCTCATGGTCAACGCGCTGATCGGGATGCGCGGCTTCGATGCCGCGCAGCGCGTCCGCCAGAACCGACTCGGGGGAGTTGATGAGTTTCTTCATTGAACCTATCCATCCTTCTTCGCGAGGGTCTCGGTGAGACCAGTCTTGTCGTTCGAGGTGTGAGCCACCAGAGCAAATGTGAGGGCTGCGGCGATCCCTGCCAGGATCTCGGCGCCGACGTAGACGGGCCACTGCTCCCACGCGACCTCGCCGCCGAGAATCTGCTGCACGAGCATCGGTCCGGTGGTGCGGGCCGGGTTGATCGACGCCCCCGTCGTCGGGGCGACGGGGATGATCGCGGCGAACACGACGAAGCCGATCGCGAGGCCTGCCCAGCCCGGGGCGGCCTTGCGGTAGATGACTCCGAAGACGACGAACACCAGCAGGAACGTGCCGACGAACTCCGCGAAGAACGCCTGGTACCAGGGGGTGTCGCTCGCGTAGCTCGCGACGCCGAGTCCGACCTCGCTCGCCCGCGCCCCGAGCACGCCGACGATGGCGAATGCGCCGACGGTCGCGCCGATGAGTTGCGCAGCGATGTAGGCCGGGACGTCGCGCCACGGGAACTTGCCGGCGATCGCAAGACCGATGGTCACGGCCGGGTTGATGTGGTTGCCCGAGATGTAGCCGAATACGTAGACGGTGACGACCACGATGGTCGCGAACGCGAACGAGATCATGCCCAGGTCGGCCATGGTGAACGGAGAATCTCCGTTCACGATGAGCGTTGCGGGTACCGATCCGACCCCGACAAAGACGAGGAAGGCGGTACCCAAGAATTCGGCGGCGAGCTTCTGCCACTGCCGGTTGTCATCCATATGTGCTCCTTCGAACATGCGGATCATCGACGGGCGCCGTGCCCACGTTGCCAGCGGGATTTTCTGGAACGCTATTCGATAATGTCGAATATGCTCCGAGCATCCCGATGATGTCAAGTGTTTTTGTGCAGGACGTGCGGCATCGACGCCGACATAATGGGCACACCGACCGAAGGGGCCCCGGTGATCCAAGCCATCGACCGCGCTGCACGCGTGCTCTCCTCGCTGCAGGGTGCCCGCCATCTCGGCATCACCGAGCTCGCCGGCATCCTCGAACTCCCCCCATCGACCGTGCACGGCATCGTCAAGTCGCTGCAGGCGCACGGACTCGTGGCGAAAGAGCCCGGTAGCCAGCGCTACATGCTCGGCCCCGCGCTACTGAAGCTCTCGAACGTCTACCTCGACACCCTCGACGTGCGGGCGCGCGCCATGCGCTGGACGCGCGAATTGGCGCGCCGCACGGGCCTCTCGACACGGCTGGGGGCCGAGCTGTTCGACGAAGTCATCATCATTCACCACAACCGTCGCCCCGACGGCAGCCAGCAGATGCTGGAGACCGGCATCACGATCCCCGCGCACGCGTCGGCGCTGGGCAAGGTGCTGCTCGCGTACCACCCGAGCGCCGCCGACGAGCTGCTCGCGAAGCCGCTGCGCAGCCTCACGGGCGACACCGTCACCGACCCGGCGACGCTCCGCCTGCAGCTCGCCGGCGTCGCGGAGCGGGCCCTCGCCATGGAGGAGGACGAGGCGGTGCTCGGCGAGTCGTCCGTTGCCGTTCCCGTCGCCGACCGCAGCGGCGCCGTCATCGCCGCGGTGTCGGTCGTGATGCCCTCGAGCGAGTGGCCGCCGGAGGCCGGCGTCCTCAACGACCTGCGCGAGACCGCGCGCAACGTCTCGCGCGAACTCGGCTACACCGAGTGGCCACCGAAGGTGATGCCGCGCGACGACTGATGTGAGTTCCAGCGCCGCAACCGAAACGCCGACGGCCCCGGCGCGCACTGCGCAGCCGGGGCCGTCGAATTCGGGATGCCGGTCTACAGGCCCTGAATGATCTCGCGCATGAGGGCGGCCGTCTCGCTCGGCGTCTTGCCGACCTTGACTCCGGCGGCCTCGAGGGCCTCCTTCTTCGCCTGGGCGGTGCCCGCCGAGCCGGAGACGATGGCGCCGGCGTGGCCCATCGTCTTGCCCTCGGGGGCGGTGAAGCCGGCGACGTAGCCGACGACCGGCTTCGTCACGTTCGCCTTGATGAAGTCGGCGGCGCGCTCCTCGGCGTCGCCCCCGATCTCGCCGATCATGACGATCGCCTTCGTCTCGGGGTCGGCCTCGAACGCGGCGAGCGCGTCGATGTGCGTGGTGCCGATGATGGGGTCACCTCCGATGCCGATGGCGGTCGAGAAGCCGATGTCGCGCAGCTCGTACATCATTTGGTACGTCAGCGTGCCGGACTTCGACACAAGGCCGATCGGGCCCTTGCCGGTAATCGTCGCCGGAGTGATGCCGACGAGCGACTCGTCCGGCGTGATGATGCCCGGGCAGTTCGGTCCGATGATGCGGGTCGTGTTGCCGTGGGCCTTCGCAGTCGCCCAGACATCGGCGGAGTCCTGCACGGGGATGCCCTCGGTGATGATCACGAGCAGCGGAATCTTCGCCTCGATCGCCTCGATCGCGGCGTCCTTCGCGAACGCTGGAGGCACGAACGCGATCGACACGTCGGCGCCGGTGGCCTCCATCGCCTCCGCGACCGAGCCGAAGACGGGCAGCTCGACGCTGCTGCCGTCCTTCGCGGTGTGGGTGACGGTCGTACCGGCCTTGCGCGCGTTCACGCCGCCGACGACCTGGGTGCCGGCCTTCAGCATGAGGGCCGTGTGCTTGGTGCCTTCGCCGCCGGTGATGCCCTGGACGATGACCTTCGAATCCTTGTTGAGGAAGATCGACATATCTCTTCTCTCCGTCCTTACTTCGCAGCCAGCTCGGCGGCCTTATCGGCCCCCTCGTCCATGGAGCTCGCGATCGTCACGAGCGGGTGGTTGGCGTCGGCGAGGATGCGACGACCCTCGTCGACGTTGTTGCCGTCGAGGCGCACGACGAGCGGCTTCGTCGCGGTGTCGCCGAGAATTTCGAGGGCCTTCACGATGCCGTTGGCGACCGCGTCACACGCGGTGATGCCGCCGAAGACGTTCACGAACACGCTCTTGACCTGCGGGTCGCCGAGGATCACGTCGAGACCGGCGGCCATGACCTCGGCCGAGGCGCCACCACCGATGTCGAGGAAGTTGGCGGGCTTCACGCCGCCGTGGTTCTCGCCGGCGTAGGCGACGACATCGAGCGTCGACATGACGAGGCCTGCACCGTTGCCGATGACGCCGACCTCCCCGTCGAGCTTGACGTAGTTGAGGTCGTGCTCCTTCGCCTTCGCCTCGAGCGGGTCAGTCGCGGCCGCGTCTTCGAGCTCGGCGTGGTGCGGCTGACGGAACGCCGCGTTCTCATCGAGCGTTACCTTGCCGTCGAGGGCGATGATGTCGCCGCCGCCGGTCAGGACGAGCGGGTTCACCTCGACGAGCGTCGTGTCTTCCTTGTCGAACACCTCATAGAGGGTGACGAAGACCGGGGCGACCTTCTCGATCAGCTCGTCGGGGAAGTTCGCCGCGCGCGCGATCTCGCGGGCCTTCTCGAGGTCAATGCCGGCGATCGGGTCAACCTCGACGCGGGCGAGCGCCTCGGGACGCTCTTCCGCGAGCTGCTCGATCTCCATGCCGCCCTCGTAGCTGCAGAGCGCGAGGTACGAGCGGTTGGCGCGGTCGAGCAGCACCGAGAAGTAGAACTCCTCGGCGATGTCGGCACCGGCGGCAACCATGACGCGCTGGACGGTGTGGCCCTTGATGTCGAGGCCGAGGATGGCCTCGCCCGCCGCTTCCGCGTCATCGGGGGTCTTCACGACCTTGACGCCGCCGGCCTTGCCGCGACCTCCGGTCTTGACCTGAGCTTTGACGACGGTCACGCCGCCGAGCTTCTCAGCAGCGGCGCGCACCTCCGCCGGGGTGTCGGCGACGATGCCGGGCAGCACGGGAACTCCGTGCTTCTCGAACATGTCGCGGGCTTGATACTCGAAAAGATCCACGCTTTTTTCATCCCATCCGCGTGCGAGTGACAGGGGTCAGCGGCCGTCAACCATGCCCCGAGATTTCTCGATGTCGAGACAAATCGGCCTCTGCAAGGGTACTCCTGTTCGCGGAGGGAATTGTCCGCGCGACCATTCATCGGGATGCTCGCCGCGAGCATCCCGAAATCAGGCTCCTGTCGTGCGCGCCCGCTTCAAACGCCACACGTTGTGCCCGCCCTCCTGGGCGTACGCCACCTCGTCGACGAGGGCGGAAATGAGGGCCAGGCCGCGCCCGGACTCAGCATCAAGCTCGGGCATCTCAGCGCCGACGAGTTGAATCTCGCCGGGCTCGCCCGTGTCGCGCACCACCATCTCGATCGCATCGTCGCTGACGACGATCGTGAACTCGCACGTCAAGCCGGAGCCGTCGCTATCGGCGTGTTGCATGACATTCGCGGCCAGCTCGATGAGCGCTGTTTCAATGCTGATGCGGTCAACATCCGAGACCGTATCGACGTCGGGCCAGAGCTCGACGAGAAAGTCGTGCACCGTGTTCACGTCGCCCGGCGGCGTCGTCAGCCGCACCGTTCGCCGCAACGGCTCAGGCATCACCGTACGCATTCTCGACGGTGTCGTACGGGGTGAGCACCCGCTCAAGGTTGGTGAGCGACAGCACGAGCTTCACCTGGTCGTTCGCGCCGGCGATGCGCAGGTCTCCCCCTGCCTGCCGGGTCGTCTTCAACCCACTGATCAGCGCGCCCAGGCCGGACGAGTCGATGAATTCGACACCCGAAAGGTCGACGGCGACCTTCGAGCGCCCACCGTCCACGATGGAGGCAACCGCCTCACGAACCGCGGGAGCGGCGACCATGTTCAGGCGGCCCTCCGGCTTCAGAACGACGACGCCTCCCGGCCCGTCGACCATGTCAATCTTCACGTTGTAGCCCCTTCCGACTCCTCGTCTGCACGGTACCCCCGGTACCGCACCGCGTGCACGAGGACACTCAAGATGATCAGGTCAAAAACGACCCACCCGACATTGATGGCCGTTCCGATCGGCTCGCCGATTCCCAGTACGAGACGGATCACCCCAACGATGGTCGCGATCACCAGAAGGATCGCCACGACGATCTGCGGCCACACCAGCCTCAGCGGTGCACGTCCGCTCGGCCCGGACTTGTCCGTCACGACGAAGCCGAGGGGCTTGCCGAACCAGACATTGGCGATCGCCGACGTCACCGATCTGATCCAGATCGGGAAGAGGGCAAGGCTGTACTGCTGACCGCGCCAGGTCGACAGCCCACGACTCGCGACGAGGAACAGGAGTTGGCTGATGATGAGGTAGGGCAGGAAGCGCAGGAAGAACTCGAGCGCCGTCGACGAAACGGGCAGGATGCCGCCGACGAGGAAGATGATGGGCGCAGCGAAGAACGCAAGAGCGGCGAACCCGCTCAGGTAGCTCCACATCGTGGCGAAATACAGGGTGCGCTGGGGGAAGCTCAGGCCCTTCTGCGCCCAGGGGTTCTCGCGCAGCATCACCTGGATGGTGCCCTGCGCCCACCGCAGGCGCTGCTTCATCATCGTGCCCAGGTCTTCTGGTGCGAGGCCATCGGCGAGGGTCTCGTGGTGGTAGACACTGCCCCACCCCATGCCGTGCAACCGCATCGAGGTGGCCATGTCCTCCGTCACCGAGATCGTGGCCAGCGGCATGAGCGGCTGAGCCTCGTCATCACGGTCGACGTCGATCGAGCGCAGCAAACGCTGCACCGAGCTGAGCGCACCCAGCGGACTCAGCTCACGCGCGGTGAGCGCGTCGACGTTGGCCCCCACGTCGCTCAACACGTCGAAATCGGCGCTCGTCTCGGTCGTCAACTCGCCGATTGCTTCGAGGTCTTGCGCGATGAGCGCCATGTCGGCGCCCACGAGTTCTTCGGACACACGGGTGATGGTCTGCTGCAGGCGGTACGTGATGGTGGCGAGCGATTCTGAGTGATCCCGAACGGCCCGGCGGGCGGAGAGCACCGCGACGCGAATCTCGTCGAGCGCGGCCGCCACCCGCGGATCCGCCTTCGCCTCGGGGCGACGACGAGCGCGGCGCAGAACACTCGTCGCACCGCGCAGCGCGGTCGTCACTGCCTGCTCGAGCTCGATGACGTAGCGCGAAATGCCCAACTGCATCAGCGCCTCACGTCGAAGCACGGCGTTCGAACCGCAGAAGAAGGCGGCGTTCCAGCCGTCCTTGCCCTGCTGGATGGGACCGTAGAACAGCGGAGCCTGGCTGCCGAGCGGGTCATGGTCGGGAACGTTCACGAACTCTTGCGGAGTTTGAACGAGGGCGACCGTGCGCTTCGAGAAATAGCCGAGCGTGCGGTCGAGGATCTGCGGTCGAGGCACCTGATCGGCGTCGAGAATCAGCAGGAATTCGCCATCGGTCTGCAACAGAGCGTTGTTGAGATTGCCGGCCTTCGCGTGCAGCGGTCGGTTCTCCCAGCCGGGGCCCCGCGTGATGTAGCCGATGCCGAGTTCGTCGGCCATCTGCTTCATGGCTGGGCGGTTGCCATCGTCGAGGACGTAGGTGCGGTGCGGGTAGCGGATGCGCTTGGCCGCCTCAGCAGTGCGGCGAACGAGCTCGATCTCTTCGTTGTACGTCGTGATGAAGACGTCAACGGTCAACCCGACGGGCGGCGGAGGCGGCGCCGGACGCGACTTTGCTCGCCACAGCGTGAACCCGAAGAAGAACACATCGATGAGCGCGTAGGTCTCGGCAAGCACCAGGGGAATCGCGATCCACCAGGCGTCGAAGTTCAGGGAGAAGAGCCAGCGCCAGCCGATGTAGATCGTGCCGGAGATGAGGGTGAGCAGCACGAGGATGCGCACGGCGATGAAGCGGGCCGCCGCCCCGCGTTCGCTGGCCCCCTGGTCGATCGGCTGCGGCAGCCCGTCGAGGTTCGAGTCGTCGACTTCGCCGCTCGGCAGTACACGGGTCTCGTCAGCCGTCACGCCGCACCACCACCACTGTCACATCGTCGGGGGCCACTCCCCGGGCGCGAGCGCGCACCGCGTCGGTCACCTCGGCCGAGGTGGAGGCGAGCAACGCCAGTGCGCCAATCTTGTCGAGGGCGTCGAGCGTGCCGTCGTACAGGTCGAGCAACCCATCGCTGGCGGTCACCAGAACGTCACCCGGGTGGAGGATGACGGAGTGCGACTGCCACTCGGTCTCGAGGTCAACGCCGAGCGGGGGCGTGTGCGAGCGAAGACGCTCGATGGCCCCGTCGCGACGAGCGACCACGGTGAGGCCGTGACCGGCGTCGACGTAGGTGAACTCGCCCGAGTCCATGTCGAGACGACCGTGCAGGAGCGTCACGAACAAGCCGGTCGTATCGAGGTCGACGTTGAGGGACGCTGCGGCCAGGTCGACCGCGCCGGCGACGTCTCCGAATCGCGCGGCGGATCGCAGCACCGCCCGAACCGTCGCGGCGATGATGGCCGAGCCGATGCCCTTACCCATGGTGTCGGCGAGCGTGATCGCGGCACCCTCGCCCACGGGGTACCAATCGTAGAAATCGCCGCCGACGGCACGCGCGGGAAGGCACATACCCGCGATATCCCAGCCCGGCATGCTGATGAGGCTTTGCGGCAGCAAGCCCTGCTGCACCTCGGCGGCACGGCTGAGCTCGTGGCTCGCCGTGAGTTCTTGCTGCACCCAGTCGGCCAAGTCGCGGAGCATCTCTTGCTCACGGTCGCTGAACTGACGGGGGCGATCGTCGAAGACGCAGAGAGAACCGATGCGCTCGCCCCCCGGAGCGTGTAGCGGATGCCCCGCATAAAACTCGTATGAGCCGCGCACAGCCTGGTGGGCGAACACGGGGTCGCTGAGCAGGTTGGGCACGACGAGAGTGCGCTCCTCCTGAATGGTGATCGCGCAGGTCGACAGGTGCCGAGGGAGCTCGTCGGGGAAGTCGGCCTGCATCGACTTCGACCACTGCCGATCACCGTCGATCAGATTGATGGCGGCACCGGTCACCCCGAACAGCTGCTTGGCGAGCCGGGTGACGCGATCGAAGCGTTCCTCGGGGGGCGAGTCGAGAATCCCCATCTCCTCAAGGGCGCGCTGTCGTGCCATCTCGTCGATGATTCCGCTGATGGAAACTGACGGAAGGTGCTTCGGCGGCGCATCCTTCTCGCGCACCTGCTCGCGCTCGCGCACCAGCGTCCAGTGGTTGAAGCCGTCGACGCGGCGGTGTTCGACGGTGTCGACGAGAGCCTTCATGAGAGCGATGCCGCGCCCCGACTCGGCAAGCTCGTCGGCGGCGGGCATCGAGCGCCCCTCGATGTCGACCTCACCGACCTCGCCCGAGTCGCTCAGCGTCGCCTCGATGCGATCCGGAAAGGCGATCACCGTCAGCGTTGCGGTGATGGGGTTACCGCGGTTGGCGTGCTGAATCACGTTCGCGGCCAGCTCGATGATCGCGGTGTCAAGCGACATGCGGTCGCGCGGGCTGACGTCAGGCACGCTTGGCCACAGCTCATCGAGCAGATCGTGCACGGTGTCGACGGTGTCGGGCGGTGCAATGAGGCGCACCGTGCGAGTGACCATCTCACTCATGCGGGTAGGCACTCTCCACGCTGTCGAACGACTTCAGCACCGACCCCATGTTCGTGAGGTCGAGAACGAGTTCAACCTGCTCGGTCGGGCGCACCAGCCGCACGTCGCCGCCCGCCTCGCGCGCTGTCTTGAGCCCCGCGATCAGCGCACCGAGTCCGGATGAGTCGAGAAAGACCACGCCGGAGAGGTCGACAGCGACCCGGCCCCGATTGTCATCGACCGCGGTCTGGATCGCATCACGCACGCGGGCCGCCGTCACCATGTTGAGACGGCCCGATACGCCGAGCTCGGTGATGCCGTTGCTGTGGGTGGTGACGCTGATGTCCATGACGTTTCCCCTTCTGTCCCCGGTCATCCCATTCTGTCGGGAAGTGACGGCGTCGGGGGGAGAACCGCCCAGAACTGGGGGTTCGAGGCGAACCAGCCTCGAACAGGAGAAAGTGCTTGTGAAGCTCGCTAGAGCTTCACAATCGGGTTCGAGGCGAACCAGCCTCGAACAGACAGAGATGCTCGAAAAGCTCCTCAGAGCTTTTCGATCGGGTTCGAGGCGAACCAGCCTCGAACAGACAGAGATGCTCGAAAAGCTCCTCAGAGCTTTTCGATCGGGTTCGAGGCGAACCAGCCTCGAACAGACAGAGATGCTCGAAAAGCTCCTCAGAGCTTTTCGATCGGGTTCGAGGCGAACCAGCCTCGAACAGACAGAGATGCTCGAAAAGCTCCTCAGAGCTTTTCGATCGGAGCAATCTTGATGAGCAGCCGCTTGCGCCCCGCCGAGTCGAACTGCACTTCGGCGATCGACTTCGCGCCATTCTGCGTGACGCCCGTCACGCGTCCCTCGCCGAAATCGTCGTGCCGGATGCGGTCGCCGACCTCCAGCGTCAGGTCACCGTTGTCGCGCACCGTGTTGGTGACCCGGTTGGCCCACTCGGTCTTCGGCTTGCCCGGGGGAAGCGACGAGCCGTACGAGAAGGAGGGCTTCGACGAGCCGAGCTGGCGCTGGCCGCTTGCGGTGCGCATCCCCATGCCGGGGGAATCGCGCCAGTCGATCAGCTCGGCGGGAATCTCTTGCAGGTAGCGGCTGGGGGCCGCGACCTGGGTGTCGCCGAACGTCGAGCGGGTCATGGCGAGGCTCAGGTGCAGCTTCTTGCGCGCGCGGGTGATGCCGACGTAGAACAGGCGCCGCTCTTCGGCGGGGCCTCCCGGCTCGGAGGCGCTCATCTGGTGCGGGAGGAGGTTCTCTTCGACTCCGGTGATGAACACCGCGTCGTACTCGAGGCCCTTCGCGGTGTGCAGGGTCATGAGCGAGACCGTGCCGGAGAAGTCGTCGAGGTCGTCGGCCGCCGCCACGAGAGCCACCTCGGTGAGGAAGTCGACGAGGCGCCCCTCGGGGTTGTTCTTCTGAAACTCGCGGGTGACGGCGACCAGTTCTTCGACGTTCTCGGCGCGAGCTTCGTCTTGCGGGTCGCGGCTCGCCCGCAACAGCTCGAGATACTTCGTCTTCTCGAGAATGCCCGTCACGATGTCGGGGACGAGCGCGGTGTCGATCGTCGCGCTCGCTTCATCGAGGATGCGCGCCAGCTCGAGCATTGCGCCCGTCACCTTGGGCCCAAGGCCGAGCGCCGCCGCGTCGCTGAGCGCGTCGCGCAACGTGCCCCCCAATTCGTCGGCGTGCATCGCCAGTGCCGTCTCTGTCACCGGGCCGATTCCCCGCTTCGGCGTGTTCAGGATGCGCCGCACCGCGAGCGCGTCGGCCGGGTTGGCGACCGCGATCAGGTACGCCATCACGTCTTTGATCTCGGCGCGCTCGTAGAACTTCGTGCCGCCCAGCACGCGGTAGGGAATCGCCGAGCGGATCAGGATCTCTTCGAGCGCTCGGGTCTGGGCGTTCGTGCGGTAGAAGACCGCCATCTGGTTGTACGGCATGCCATCGTCGTGCAGGGCCGTGATCTCGTCGGCGACGAACTGGGCCTCGTCATGCTGGCTGTAGCCCGTGAACCCGGTGATCTTGTCGCCGGCGCCGACGGCCGTGAACAGGTTCTTGGCGATGCGGTCGAAGTTGTTCGCGATGACGGCGTTCGCGGCGTCGAGGATCGTCTGGGTCGAGCGGTAGTTCTGCTCGAGCAGGATCACCTCGGCGCCCGGGAAGTCACGCTCGAACTCGACGATGTTGCGGATGTCGGCACCGCGGAAGGCGTAGATCGACTGATCGGAGTCGCCGACCACCGTGAGCGCGGCGGGCGGGATCGCGCCGGACGCATCCGTCTCAATGCGGGTGTCGGCGGGCACGTGCTCAGGCTTGACGCCGCGGGTGAGCTCGCGAATTAGCGCGTACTGGGCGTGATTGGTGTCTTGGTACTCGTCGACGAGGATGTGCCGGAACCGCCGCTGGTACAGCGCCGCCACCTGCGGGAACGCACGGAACAGGTAGACCGTCTGGCCAATGAGGTCGTCGAAGTCGAGGGCGTTCGCTCGAGCGAGCTCGACGGTGTAGCGCCGGAAGATCTCGAGGAACATAACCTCGGTCGGGTCGTTCTGGTTGTACTGCCGCGCGTAGGCGTCGGCGTCGATCAGCTCGTTCTTGAGCCGCGAGATCTTGCCGGCGACGGCGGGCACCGTGAGCCCCAGGGTGTCGGCCTGCAGCTCCTTCACGATGCGCTTGATGAGCGCGCGCGAGTCGGCCGAGTCGTAAATCGTGAACGCCTGCGTCATGCCGAACTGCTGGGCCTCACGCCTCAGGATGCGCACGCACGCCGAGTGGAACGTCGAGATCCACATGCCCTGCGCTGCCTCGCGACCGATCAGATGCCCCACCCGCTCACGCATCTCGGCGGCGGCCTTGTTCGTGAACGTGATGGCGAGAATCTGGCTGGGCCACAGCTCGCGATCACGCAAGAGGCGCGCGATGCGCCGCGTCAGCACGCTGGTCTTGCCCGAGCCGGCGCCCGCGACGATCAAGAGTGCGTCGGCCCTCGACTGCACGGCAGCGAGCTGACGCTCGTTGAGCCCGGCAAGCAGTGGATCGGCGGCCGGGTCGGCCTGCCAGGGCTCGGGTGCGGTCTCGGCATCGGGAGGAAACAGCGTCATGACCGCCTCAGTCTAGGTCGCGCCTCCGACACGCCACGCCTCGCGCGGGAGGTCGGGGTGGTCCGCGAACACCCCGTCGACGCCCGTCGCCGCGACCTCCGCAAACCACGCGTGCCAGTCGCCATGGCTCGACGCCGACGACCCGATGCGATGCCCCTCCGGCAGGAAACGATTCTCGGGGCGGAGGGTCCACGTGTAGACGTCCAGGCCGCGGGCGTGCGCTCGGGTGACCAGGTCGCGCGACAGGGCGGACGTCTCGACGCTCAGTCCGTGCATCCCGGATTCGGCGAGCGCGTCGAGTCCCGCGTTCGTGCGCTGCGATTCCCAGCCCGGCGCGGCTCGCCCGTGCGCCGCGACGAGATCGGCGGCCGCGCCGCGCCGCTCGTGCAGGTAGACGAAGCGCGCCCGCAGTTCGCGGCGCCGCAACTCGTCGAGCACCCCCTGCTCAAACGACTCGACAATGAGCGGCGCCGTTCCCCCGCGTGCGCGCCAGCGAACCACCTCGCGCTCGACCAGCCGCGCCATGTCGATGCCGACCGAGGCGAAGTACGTCGCGTGCTTGATCTCGAGCACGACGGCGACCTCCCGCGGCGCCGCGTCGATGATCCGTAGTACGTCCTCCAGCCGTAGCACCGGGTAGCGGCCGTCGAACCGCGTCGATGCCGGGCGCACGCGCGGCAGCCGTTCTCGCGCGGTGAGCGTCGCGAGCTCGGCCCACGTGAAGTCCTCCGTGAACCAGCCGGTGAGCCGCTGGCCATCGACGACGCGCGTCGTGCGGCGGTCGGCAAACTCGGGACGGTCGGCGACGTCAGTCGTGCCGCCAATCTCGTTCTCGTGGCGCACCACGAGCACCCCGTCGCGGGTCGGCACCACGTCGGGCTCCACCGCGTCCGCGCCGAGGGCGACCGCCAGCTCGTAGGCGGCGGCGGTGTGCTCGGGGCGGTACCCGCTCGCTCCGCGATGCGCAATCACCATCGGATGCTCGGGGCGCGTTTCGAAGGCCACCTCACCGAGCGTACGCGGTAGCCTCGCGGGCATGAGCGACCCGACGCCCGCGGACACCCGCCCGCGCCGCCGCACCAACGCGCTCGCGATCGTCGCGTTCATCCTCGCCCTGCTCGTCAGCCCGTTTGCCGCCCTCTTTGGCCACATCGCCGCCGGCCAGATCCACCGTTCGGGCGGCGCCGAGCGCGGCGCCCCGCTCGCCTGGACGGCCGTCGGGCTCGGCTATCTCTGGCTCGCCGGCTGGATCTTCGCCGGAGCCCTCGTCTACCAAGCCTTCACCGCCCCGTTCCCGTCGTGACCGAGGTACCGAAGCCGTGAGCGCCGACCACCTGCCCCTGCGCTGGGGCACCCACCGCGAACGGGCCGCGATCGGCCTCACGCTCATCGCCGGCGGGCTCGTGCACCTGCAGGCGGCGTCGACGACCAACCTGTGGCCGCTCGCCGTCGGCTCGGCCGCGCACGCCCTCGGCTGGTTCGTGCTGCCCGCGCGCGCCTGGCGTCGGCTGCTGCCGGTCGCCCCCAGCCTCGGCACCCTGTGGCTGCTCCTGACCGGCCCCCAAGCCCTCTGGACTCTCGCGATTCCCTACCTGGGCTGGCTGCTCGCCCGCCACCGCCCCTGGATCACCCTCATCACCGTCGGTCCCGTGCTGCTCGCCGGTGTCGTCGCCGCCGTCGCCTTCCGCGAATACCCCGGCATGCTGGCCGCCCTCGCGCTCGGCGCGGTCGTCACCGTCGGATGCTCGTGGTGGGCCGCCGCGCTCGATCGTGCGCCGTCCGCGCAGCCCGGCCCCGAGCATCCAGCCGCTGCATAGCCGCCACCAGGCGATTCGGGGCCGCGCCTCCCTAGAATGGAGGAGCCGACCGGCGACAACTCCGACTGGCCGACACCCCTGAAAGAGGACCTATGGCTTCGATGTCGAACCCCGCGTTCAACTCCCCCGCCTTCCAGCTGAACCAGACCTCGGCGATGCTCAACAAGGCCACGCCGGCCCCGAGCGCCGAGCAGCTTGACGAGCTGTACGGCCGCCCGTCGGCGACGCCCGCCGACACCGACCGCATGACCTACGAGGACACGATCCAGAAGGCCGTGGGCGCCTTCGCGATCCTCGCCGTGGGTGCCGCGATCGGCTGGTTCCTCCCGTTCCTCGCCATCCCCGCCGCGATCGCCGGCTTCGTGCTCGCGCTCGTCAACATCTTCAAGAAGAAGACCGTGCCCGCCCTCGTGCTCGCGTACTCGGCCGTGCAGGGTGTGTTCGTCGGTGGTATCTCGGCGATCTTCGAGGTGACGCAGTACCAGGGCATCGCGACGCAGGCGCTCATCGGCACTGCGGCCGTGTTTGTGGCAACGCTGCTGCTTTTCCGCAGCGGCAAGATCCGCGCCTCCAAGCGAGCCACCAAGGTCTTCCTCATCGCAATGGTCGGCTACGCACTGTTCTCGCTCGTGAACCTCGGGCTGATCCTGTTCGGTGTGACCGACAACGAGTTCGGCCTGCGCACCGCGACCATCGCCGGCATCCCCATCGGCCTGATTCTCGGCATCCTCGTCGTGCTGCTCGCCGCGTACTCGCTCGTGCTCGACTTCGACGCCGTCAAGCGCGGCGTCGAGAACGGCGCCCCGCGTCAGTTCGCCTGGCGCGCCGTGTTCGGCATCGTGCTGACCGTCGTCTGGCTGTACATCGAGATCCTCCGCATCCTCGCGATCCTGCGCGGCGAGTAGCCGCGGTAAACGGCCCGGGCTCGACTCAGTCGAGCTCGAGGTCGTCGACGTAGGACGCGACCGCGCGACCGTACTCCGGAAGCCGCGGGGCGAGCGCTGACAGCGCGAGCCTCGCGGCTTCCGCGTTTCTGCCGAGATCGATCAGACACAGCGCGGCGAAGGCGGAGGCCTGGGCGCCCACCTCCTCGTCCTCGACGAACGGCTCCAGCAGGGCGAACGCCTCCTCGGCGCGGCCGAGATTGCGCAGGGACGACGCGAGCTGGATCACCGCCCGCTCGCCGTCGGGCGACGGGAGACCAGCCGCGAGGGCCGCCTCGTACAGGGGAACAGCATCCGCCTCGAATCCGAGCGCGTCGCGCAGCGACGCCCGCTCGAACAGGATGCGCGCCACGGGCAGGCCATCGACGATCGCGAGCAGGCGCGCGTCAGATTCCGCGAGATCGTCGTCGTCGCCGAGCGCGTCCCAGAAGTCGGTGAGCCGACGCTCAACGTCAAGGTCAATTCGGTCGTTCACGATGCTCGGGGCTCAAGGCTCTGCGGGCGAGACGCCCGCAGGAACGAGCGCGCAACGAGGCCAGAAATGGCCTCGTTGACCAGCGCGCTCATTCCCATTCGATGGTCCCCGGGGGCTTCGACGTGACGTCGAGCACGACCCGGTTCACACCCTCGACCTCGTTCGTGATGCGGTTGGAGATGCGCGCGAGCACGTCGTAGGGCAGGCGCGTCCAGTCGGCCGTCATCGCGTCTTCGCTCGACACTGGGCGCAGCACGATCGGGTGCCCGTAGGTGCGTCCGTCGCCCTGCACGCCCACCGAGCGCACGTCGGCGAGTAGCACGACCGGGCACTGCCAGATCGCCGAGTCGAGGCCGGCCGCCGTCAACTCGTGGCGCACGATCGCGTCGGCCTGGCGCAGTAGCTCAAGCCGCTCCTCAGTCACCTCGCCGATGATGCGGATGCCAAGGCCCGGGCCCGGGAACGGCTGGCGGGCCACGATCGGCTCCGGTAGGCCGAGTTCGCGGCCGATCGCGCGCACCTCGTCCTTGAACAGGGTGCGCAACGGCTCGACGAGCTCGAACTCGAGGTCGTCGGGCAGGCCGCCGACGTTGTGGTGGCTCTTGATGTTCGCGGTTCCCGAGCCGCCGCCCGACTCGACCACATCGGGGTAGAGCGTGCCCTGCACGAGGAACTTCACGGCCTCGCCCTCGCCCTGCGCCTCGAGGACGAGCGCCTCAGCCGCGTTCTCGAACGTGCGGATGAACTCGCGGCCGATGATCTTGCGCTTCTGCTCGGGGTCGGTGACGCCGGCGAGCGCATCCAGGAACTGCTGACGAGCATCCACCGTCACGAGGCGGATGCCCGTGGCGGCCACGTAGTCCTCCTCGACCTGGCGACGCTCATCAGCCCGCAACAGGCCGTGGTCGACGAAGACGCAGACGAGCTGGTCGCCGACCGCCTCGTGCACGATCGCCGCCGCGACCGCGCTGTCGACGCCGCCGGACAGACCGCAGATGACCCGCGCATCCCCGACCTGCTCGCGAATGCGCTCGACCTGCTCGGCGATAACGCTGCCGCTGTTCCAGTCCGGCGCGATGCCGGCGGCGCGGTGCAGGAAGTTCTCGAGCACGCGCTGGCCGAACTCGGAGTGCTTCACCTCGGGGTGCCACTGCACGCCGTACAGCTTCTTCGCATCGCTCGCGAACGCGGCGACCGGGGTGTCATCGGTGCTGGCCAGCACGTCGAAACCTTCGGGGGCCCTCGCGACCGAGTCGCCGTGGCTCATCCAGGTGATCTGGGTTTCGGGCTGGTCGGTCAGCAGGCTGCCGCCGTCGCCGACGATGCGCGCGGTGGTGGCGCCGTACTCGCGACGGCCCGTCTTCGCGACCTCACCACCGAGTTGCTTCGCCATCACCTGGAAGCCATAGCAGATGCCCATGACGGGAACGCCGAGTTCGAGGATGCCCGGGTCGAGGTCGGGTGAGCCAGGCTCGTACACGCTCGACGGGCCGCCGCTCAAGACGATCGCGGCCGGGTTTTTCTCGGCGACCTCGTCGGCCGAGATGGTGTGCGGCACGATCTCGGAGTACACGTTCGCCTCGCGCACGCGGCGGGCGATCAGCTGCGCGTACTGGGCGCCGAAGTCGACGACGAGGACGGGGCGGTGGTCGGTGCCGGCGCTCACGCGGACGCGCCCTCGGTCGCGGGGCGAGCATCCTGTTTCGATTCGAGCGTCTGGATGATCGACTCGACCTCACGGGGAACCTGGCGTTCGAAGAAGAACGACAGCAGCGGGATGATGCCGCCCATGGCGATCCAGAGGAACTTCCAGAACGGCCAGCGCACGAGGCGCCACAGCAGGAAGTCGCAGGCGAGGTAGAGCACGTACAGCCAGCCGTGCACGGCCAGCAGGAAGATCGACAGGTTGAAGCCCGTCAGCTCGCCCACCGGGGTGAGGGCGAGAAAGCCGCTCTCACCGTTGAGCTCGATGTCGCTGCCCAGGCCGTAGCGGGTGATCATCATGACCACCAGGCCGAGCAGGAAGGTGCCCGTCAGCACGGAAGAGACCTTGTACACGGCAAGGGTGCGACGGATCGCGGGGATGTCCTTGGGGCTGGGGCCGATCGCCATGGCTCTCAGTTTAGGGCGGCGGGCTGGGGCTCCGGTGCGCGGGCGGAGTCGCGCTCCTCCGGCTGCCCGTCTGCGTCCTCTTCGACGGCGAGCTGCTTTTCGTACTCGTCCCGCAGGAGGCGCCACCAGAGGTAGACGGCGAAGCCGCCGAACAGCACCCACTCGATCGCGTAGAACACGTTCAAGAGGTTCAGCTGCCCCTCGATGACGGGCGGCGGCGCCGGGATCGTGCCGAAGCCCTCGGGCGCCTCACTCAGCACGAGGTAGCCCGAGTAGATCGGTCCGGGTTCGGGCCACACGTTGACGAGGTCGGCGACGGCGATGGCCGTGCGCTCGCCCGCCTCGAAGTTCGATGTCTGCGGCGCCTCACTCGGCACGTAGCGGCCGGTGAGTGTCGCCGCGCCCTGGTCCAGGTTCGGGATGCTCGCCCCCTCGGGCAGGACCCCCACCGCAACGGCGAGGCTGGCCCCGTCGGCCGTCCTGAGGTGGCGCACCACCCAGTCGCCCTCCCGCGAGCCGTTCACCTCGGTGAGCGTCTGGCGGCCCGTCATGACGAGTTCGTCCCCCTCGACCCACGAGCCGTCGACCGTGACGATGCGGCCGCTCGCGTCGGAAGTCATCACCTGCTGCGGCTCGGCGAGGTCGACGAGCGGCGTCGGCGTCTCGGTGTCGCGCTCGACCACGATGGCCTCCTCGGCGGCGCGCTCCAACTGCCACTGGCCCATCGCGGCGAAGACGCCGGCGACCGTGAGCGCCAGGATGAGCAGGGCGATCCACTTCGGACGGCGCGCGAGTTTCCACACGGCCCACATTCTGCCGGGTACGACTGTGGCGGGGCTGAGCCGGGAGTCGCGAGCCCCCTCGCAGGCGCCTCCCGAGCTACCGCGAGTGGTACGGCGCGACGACGACCTCGACGCGCTGGAACTCCTTCAGATCGGAGTAGCCCGTTGTCGCCATCGAGCGACGCAGCGCACCCATGAGGTTCACCTGGCCGTCGGCGTGGCTCGACGGCCCGAACATGAGTTGCTCGAGCGGCGCCAGCTGGTCGACCGCGACACGGTTGCCGCGGGGAAGCTCGGGGTGGTGCGCCTCGGCGCCCCAGTGCCAACCTCGACCGGGTGCGTCGGTCGCCTTGGCGAGTGCGGAACCGAGCATGACCGCATCGGCCCCCATGGCGACCGCCTTGACGATGTCGCCGCTCGTGCCGAGGCCGCCGTCAGCGATGACGTGCACGTAGCGGCCGCCCGACTCGTCCATGTAGTCGCGGCGGGCCGCGGCGACGTCGCTCACGGCCGTGGCCATCGGGGCGTGGATGCCGAGGCTCAGGCGCGTGGTGCTTGCCGCCCCGCCGCCGAAGCCTACGAGCACGCCCGCGGCGCCCGTGCGCATGAGGTGCAGGGCTGCGGTGTAGGTGGCGGCGCCGCCGACGATGACCGGCACGTCGAGCTCGTAGATGAACTTCTTGAGGTTCAGGGGCTCGCGGTCGCGGGCGACGTGCTCGGCGCTGACCGTCGTGCCGCGGATGACGAACAGGTCGACGCCGGCGTCGACGACGTCTTGAAAGTGCTCCTGCGTGCGCTGCGGGCTGAGCGCACCGGCCACCGGCACGCCTGCCTCGCGAATCTCGGCGAGACGCGACCGGATCAGTTCGGGCTTGATCGGCTCGGCGTAGATGCGCTGCATCTCGGCGGTCGCCGCCGACGGGTCAAGCTGGCGGATGCGCTCGAGTTCGGCATCGGCATCCTCGTAGCGGGTCCAGAGGCCTTCGAGGTCGAGAACGCCGAGACCGCCGAGGCGTCCCATGGCGATCGCCGTCGCGGGGCTGACGACCGAGTCCATGGGGGCGGCGATGACCGGGGTGTCGAAGGTGAAGGCATCGATCGTCCACGTCAACGACACGACTTCGGGGTCGCGCGTGCGGCGGCTCGGCACCACCGCAATGTCGTCGAAGGAGTACGCCCTGCGCGCCCGCTTGGCCCGACCGATCTCGATTTCCATCACCCGGCAAGCCTATCGGGCGGGGGTTCGCCGGGCCCGCGTCCACCGCCCGCGGGCCATACCCGGCCGGGCCCCAGGCCCGCCGGCCGCCGCCCGGCGGCGGCCTGCCTGCCCGCCTACGCCCGGCCGCCCCTGCCCGCCCACCGTCTCACCGGATACGACAGGTCGCACGCCTCAGGCCGTACGACGTGTCGCTGACGGCACGAAGCGCGCTCGCTGCGACCTCCGGGGTACTCCGGCCGCCTCGAGCTTCTGGCGCAGAAGCCGCGGGTCTCGCAGCTCACGCCACACGCAACGGAGCATGCCATCGCCGGTCGAGCGAACCGCGTCCTCGCGCTCTTTCTCCTCGATGACAACCTGTTCGGCCTCGGTGTCACCCCTCACGTCGCCGGCGCGATACTTCAGGCGCCCGTCGAATTCACCCGCGAGGCGAATAGACGGCCACCAGAAATCGGTGCGAAACCGGCGCCCGTCGAGCATCCGATACTCCCGCTGGAGGTCGGGCACGTCGAAGCCCAGCTGGTGAATGAGGACGCGCATCCACGACTCGCCCACCGATTCCGCGCGACCGTCTGCGAACGCGAGGGCACGCTCGAGGCGCGCCCGTCCCCGCACCAGACAGAGAGCATCCGCCGCTGCTCGAATCTCATCGCGAGTCGTCGCCGGCTCACCGGCACGCCGGCGCACTCTGATAGCCCAATCGATCGCGCCGACGGCGCGGGCGAAGGATGACCGCACACTGAGTTCGGCGACGGTTCGCGGCAGATCAGTGACAAGCACTCCACTGTGCTCGACGACCCGATAGCGGTCATCCGAGGTGGCCCAGTACCGCACGTCGGTGGCAGCGCGAGTCGCACGCCTGTCCCAGCCCAACGCATCCACGACCGGCACCCGTTCGTCTTCCAGCACCGGCACGCCCCACACCCGGGCTGCCGAGATGCCACACAACGGCTGCCGCACGCGCCCGCGGGTGGCGGCGGCGACGACCCTCAGCAGCTCACGATCCCAGGGCTGCAGAGCATCGAATACGGTGCGCGGCACGTACACGCCGCGAACCAAGCGCACCGTCTCACCCCGTGCCGTCGAGCGGTGCAGCGCGCGGGCGAGCGAAGGGTCGTCGCACTCGGCAACGGCGTGAGTGTGGGCGAGGGCGTCGGCGATGGTGGTGTTCACGAGGGCGACAGTGCCCGTCGCGCGATTCGTGCGTTGACGCACCGCGCTCTGTTGTGCAGAGAGCGCGTCAGCGGGCGACTCGGGAGGGAGCCCGCCCTCACGTCGCCCGGTTCGCGACACGTCGTGCTCGTCGGAGGGTACGACATGTCGCAATCAGGCAGAACGCAGGCGGGATGCGCGTCTCAGGGCGCGCATGCACGCCCGGTTACCGCGGTTTCCCCCGAGGGACCGGCGGTGTCGCGTCGCACGCGACACGACACTTCGCATTCCCGAAGCCGTGCGAACTGTCGCAACCCGTGCGGCGCAACAAAGGATGGCATCGCCGGCGCGGGACGGACGCGCGGCGCGGAACGCGCGCCGCCCCACCCGGCGCGGGGCGCGGCGGGCGGGCGGCACCGGCGCGCGGCGCCCGCGCTACCGGCGGTAGTTGGGGGCCTCGACCACCATCTGGATGTCGTGCGGGTGCGACTCCTTCAAGCCGGCAGCCGTGATGCGCACGAACTTGCCCCGCACCTTCAGCTCGTCGATCGTGCGGGCTCCGGTGTAGAACATCGACTGACGGAGGCCTCCGAGCAGCTGGTACACCACCGAGCCGACGGGGCCGCGGTAGGGCACCTGACCCTCGATGCCCTCGGCGATGAGCTGCTCGTCGCTCGGCACATCGGCCTGGAAGTACCGGTCACGCGAGTACGACGTCTTCTTGCCACGCGTCTGCAGCGCACCGAGCGACCCCATGCCGCGGTACGACTTGAACTGCTTGCCGTTGACGAAGATCAGGTCGCCCGGGCTCTCGTCGGTTCCGGCGAGCAACGAGCCGAGCATGACGGTGTCTGCACCGGCCACGATGGCCTTCGCGATGTCTCCCGAATACTGGAGGCCGCCGTCGGCGATGACGGGAACGCCGGCCGTGCGGGCCGCGAGCGAGGCCTCGTAGACGGCCGTCACCTGCGGCACACCCACGCCAGCCACGACGCGGGTGGTGCAGATGGAGCCGGGGCCGACACCGACCTTGACGGCGTCAGCGCCAGCATCCACGAGGGCTTGCGCTCCCGAGCGGGTGGCGACGTTTCCGCCGATCACGTCGATGTGAGCGAAGGCCGGGTCAGACTTCAGGCGCGCAATGATCTCAAGCACGCCGCGGCTGTCACCGTTGGCGGTGTCGACGACGAGCACGTCAACGCCCGCGTCGCGGAGCTGGCCGGCGCGGTCCCACGCGTCGCCGAAGAAGCCGATGGCCGCGGCAACGCGCAGCCGACCCTCCTCGTCTTTCGTCGCGTTCGGGTACTGCTCACTCTTGTCGAAGTCTTTGACGGTGATGAGGCCCTTGAGTCGCCCGGCGTCGTCGACGAGCGGAAGCTTCTCGATCTTGTGCTGTGCGAACAGCGCCACAACCTCGTTCTGGCTGATGCCGACCGGGCCGGTGATGAGCGGCGTCGGCGTCATCACATCACGCACGAGCGTGGTCGCGGCCTCGAAGGGCGACACGAAGCGCATGTCGCGATTCGTGATGATGCCGACGAGCTTTCCGTCACCCTCGACGACGGGAAGCCCCGAGACCCGGAAGCGCCCACAGAGCTCGTCGACCTCGGCGACCGTCGCATCCGGGGTCGTCGTTACCGGATTGGTAATCATGCCCGATTCGCTGCGCTTGACCTTGTCGACCTGCTCCGCCTGCTCGTCGATCGAGAGGTTGCGGTGCAGCACGCCGATGCCCCCTTGGCGGGCCATCGCGATCGCCATGCGCGACTCGGTCACCGTGTCCATCGCCGACGACAACAGGGGCGCAAACACGCGGATGCGCTTCGTCAGTCGCGACGCCGTCTCGGCCTCCGAGGGAATCACGTCGGTATGCGCGGGCAGCAGCATGACGTCGTCGTAGGTGAGGCCGACAAAACCGAACGGATCGGGCTGTTCCATGAGTCACTGACTCCTCTGTAAACGCGGGAACGGAGCCGGATGCGACGCTGGAATCCGGTGTTCCATCTTAAGCGGGTTAGGCACGCGCGTATTCCGTGGCCATAATGACTACGCGGATTCGCATTTCGTCGCGAAACACGGTGGCAACGTGCGGGTCCTATCGTCAACGATGACGGACCGGGCCGCCTGGCCCGCGGGGCTGCGCGCCTCGACCCGAAACGACCTGGAGGTTTCGTGGCACACGCTGCAACCACACCGACGAGCAGGCGCTGGCCTCGGCTCGTCGCGACCCTACTGGCGCTGCTGTTCAGCGCGGTGGCGCTCATGTCAGCCGCGCCGGCGCACGCCGCATCGCAAGTGGGGATCGACGAAAACGACTACCGAGTGAGCGGCATCGTCCGCCTCGACGGCGAGCCCCTCGAGGGCATTCGCATCACCGTCGAGGGCCCCGGTCAGTCGGCCGAGGCGGTCACGAACGCCGAAGGCCGCTGGGCCATCGGCGTTCCCGAGCGCGACACCTACGTCGTCACCCTCGACGAGTCGACCCTCCCCGAGGGCATCGCAGTCGTCGACGAGACGGGTGAAGACGAGACGCCCAACGTGCGCGAGGCGACCGTCGGCCCGAGTGGCAGCGTCGTCGCGAACTTCTTCATCGGTGAGGGCGAGCGGGCCACGACGAACGTCGGTGGCCAGATTCTCGACCGCCTCTTCCTCGGTCTGAACTTCGGACTGCTGCTCGCGCTCGTCGCGATCGGCCTGTCGCTGGTGTTCGGAACGACGGGCCTTAGCAACTTCGCCCACGCCGAGCTGGTCGCCTTCGGCGCCATCATGGTGCTCGTCTTCGGCGTGTTCCTCGAGCTGCCACTGCCGCTGGCGATCCTCATCGCGCTGCTGCTGAGCATGGCGGCCGGATGGGTCAATGATGCGGGGCTCTGGAAGCCGCTTCGGCGCCGCGGCGTCGGCTTGATCCCGATGATGATCGTCTCGATCGGCCTGTCGCTCGCGGTGCGCTACCTCTACCAGTTCTTCATCGGTGGTGAGACGCGTCAGTTGCCGTTTGCCACCACTACGGCGTTGAACACCGGCTTCTACGGCCTCAGCCTCATCGACATCGCGTCGATGGCCATCGCGGTCGTGGTGCTGCTGGCGGTGGCGTACTTCCTCTTGCGCACCCGCCTCGGGAAGGCCACCCGCGCCGTCAGCGACAATCCTGCGCTGGCCGCCGCATCCGGTATCGACGTCGACCGCGTGATCCGCATCGTGTGGGTCATGGCCGGTGGTCTCGCCGGCCTGGGCGGCATCCTCTGGGCGTACTTCCGCCCGGGCGTGAGCTGGGACATGGGCTTCCAGATCCTGCTGCTCACCTTCGCCGCGGTCGTGCTCGGCGGTCTCGGAACCGCCTTCGGCGCCCTGATTGGGTCGCTCATCGTCGGCCTGTTCGTCGAGATGTCAACCCTCGTCATCGCCGCAGACATGAAGTACGTCGGTGCCCTCGTGATCCTGATTGTCGTGCTCCTCCTGCGACCTCAGGGCATTTTGGGCCGCAAGGAACGGATCGGCTAGGACACGTCATGATCGACTGGATTCAACTCTTCGGAAATGCCGCGCAGCAGATCCTCAGCCCCGTCACGGCGGCCTACGCCCTCGCGGCGATCGGCCTCGCGATCCACTTCGGCTACACGGGCCTGCTGAACTTCGGCCAGGCCGGCTTCATGGCGCTCGGCGCCTACGGCTACGGCATCTCGACGCTGACGTTCGGCTTCCCCTGGTGGGCCGCCATGCTCGTCGGTGTCGGCGTCTCGATCATCTTCGCGCTGATCCTCGGTGTGCCGACCCTGCGACTACGGGCCGACTATTTGGCGATCGTCACGATCGCGGCCGCCGAGATCGTCAGGTTGATGTTCACCACGAACACCTTCGTGCAATACACCGGGTCGGCGAACGGCCTGCAGGGCTACAAGGGCAGCTTCGAGGCGGTCAACCCGATTCCTCCGGGCCGCTACGGCTTCGGGCCATTCACCTACAACGAGTACGACTGGTGGGTGCGCATCGTCGGCTGGGGCCTCGTGATCATCGCGGGTCTCATCACGTGGCGCATCATGAAGTCGCCGTGGGGCCGCGTCATCAAGGGCATCCGCGAAGACGAGGATGCTGTACGCGCCCTCGGCAAGAACGTCTACTTCTACAAGATGCAGGCTCTCGTTCTCGGTGGAGTGTTCGGGTCGCTCGCGGGCATGATCTTCGTGCTCCCCCGCGCGATCGTGCCATCGAACTACCAGCCGTCGCTGACGTTCTTCATCTACGCGATTCTGCTGCTCGGTGGAGCGGCGACCGTGCTCGGCCCCATCGTCGGCGCGATCGTGTTCTGGGTGTCGCTGAGCCTGTTCTCGGGCTTCGTCGCCCGCGCCGTCGAGGTGGGGTGGCTGCCTTTCATGTCGACCGTCCAGGCCGGCCAGCTGCAGTTCATCCTCGTCGGCATCGTGATCATGCTCTTGGTGGTATTCAGGCCACAGGGCATCTTCGGCAACAAGAAGGAGCTGGCCTTTGTCAAGTAACGACGCCGTGCCCTCGAGCACGCCCATCAAGAGCACCGGTCTGCACATCGGTGAGCCCGCTCCCGGGGTCAAGAAGGTCGACCCGATCATCGTCGCCGACCACATCAAGCGGTCGTTCGGTGGTCTCACCGCCGTCGACGTCGAGCACCTCGAGATACCGCGCGGCGCGATCACGGCGCTGATCGGGCCGAACGGCGCGGGCAAGACGACACTGTTCAACCTGTTGACCGGCTTCGACAAGCCCGACACGGGCGACTGGACGTTCGACGGCAAGAACATCGCCGGCGTTCCCGCATTCAAGGTCGCGCGCAGCGGCCAGGTGCGCACGTTCCAGCTCACGAAGGCCCTCGGCCTGCTCACCGTGCTCGACAACATGAAGTTGGGCGCCAAAGGGCAGAGCGGAGAGAGCCTGACGAAGGCGATCTTCCCCTGGTTCTGGCGCAAAGAGGAGGAGGCGATAGAGGCGCGCGCGCTCGACCTGCTCGCCCGCTTCAAGCTGGATGCCAAGAAGGACGACTACGCCGCGAGTCTCTCGGGCGGACAGCGCAAGCTGCTCGAAATGGCCCGGGCCCTCATGAGTGAGCCGACCCTGGTCATGCTCGACGAGCCGATGGCCGGGGTGAACCCGGCGCTGACGCAGTCGCTGCTCGACCACATCCTCAACCTGAAAACCGAGGGCATGACCGTGCTCTTCGTTGAGCACGACATGCACATGGTGCGCCACATCGCCGACTGGGTCGTCGTGATGGCTGAGGGCAAGGTCGTCGCGGAGGGTGACCCGCACGAGGTCATGAAGAACCCCGCCGTGATCGACGCCTACCTCGGCTCGCACCACGACGAAGACCTGGGCGAGCTCGACCCGAGCATCACCGAAGCAGTGAAGGAGCTGGCGGATGACGACGCCGACGAAATCAAGCACTGAGGCCGGCGGCGCGGTCGTCGACGACCGCAAGGTCGTCGTCCACGTCGACAACGTGACGGCCGGGTACCTGCCCGGGATCAACATCCTCACCGACTGCTCGCTCACCGCGCGCGATGGCGAGCTGATCGGAATCATCGGGCCGAACGGCGCCGGAAAGTCGACGCTGCTGAAGTCGATCTTCGGCCTCGTGAAGGTGCGTTCGGGGTCGATCTCGCTCTACGGCGAAGACATCACGAACTTGAAGGCAAACAAGCTCGTGGCGAAGGGTGTCGGCTTCGTGCCGCAGACGAACAACGTCTTCCCGACGCTCACGATCGAAGAGAACCTTCAGATGGGCATCTTCCTGCGCCCGAAGGACTTCTCGCACCGGCTCGAGTTCGTGGTCAACATCTTCCCCGAGCTCGGCAGACGCCTGCAGCAGCGGGCCGGATCGCTCTCGGGCGGTGAGCGCCAGATGGTCGCCATGAGCCGCGCGCTCATGATGAGCCCCGAGGTGATCCTGCTCGACGAGCCGAGCGCAGGCCTCTCGCCGGTGCGTCAGGACGAGGCGTTCCTGCGCGTCAAGGAGATCAACAAGGCCGGCGTGACGACCATCATGGTCGAGCAGAACGCGCGCCGCTGCCTGCAGATCTGCGACCGAGGCTACGTGCTCGACCAGGGCACGGACGCCTACGAGGGCACCGGCCGTGAGCTGCTCAACGACCCGAAGGTCATCGGGCTGTATCTCGGCACCCTCGGGCAGGAATAGCGCCCCAGAGGGCCGCACAGAGCCGCAGACGGGGCCCGGGAGGACACGTGTTCTCCCGGGCCCCGTTTCATGCGTACGAGTCGCTCAGCGCGCAGCTGGGCGCCCGTGCACACCTCGCCGGGGCGGCTACGGACGACGACGCGTGTAGCGGCACGCCCACGCAAGCCTTACGACCGGCTCCGAGATACGGGGGACGGGATAGGGAAAGACGGCACAGGGAAAGGGCCCCGGGAGCGAACTCCCGGGGCCCTCGTTCAGTCGATCAGACTGAGTGACGAGTCACTTAGTTGATGCGGCTGAAGGTGTTGTCGGCGTTGTACTGGTAGATGCCGATGGTCGCCTCAGTCGGGTCACCGTTCTCGTCGAAGGTGATCGGGCCGGAGGGGCCGTCGTAGTCGATCGCTCCGCCACCGGCGAGGATCTCAGCACACTCGGCGAACGAGAAGCACTTCTCGCCACCGCCCGAGCCACCCGAGACTGCCTGCAGCTGGCCGGCCATCGCGGCACCGTCAGTCGAACCGGCGGCGAGGGCAGCGAGCGCCAGCAACACGACGGCGTCGTACGACTCAGCGGCGTAGCTGAACTCGGTCAGGTTCGGGTCGACCTCGAGCAGGCGGTCCTGGAAGTCGCCGAGGGTCTCGATGTCGAGGCCGGGCAGCGTGCCCTTGGCGCCCTCGATCAGACCGTCTTCGAACTGGCCAGAGTAGTCGGCGAGGTTACCGTCGACCAGGTAGAGCTGCTCGCCCGAGAAGCCCGCGTTGACGAGGGCCGGAAGGGCGAAGGTCGCCTGGTCGAAGGTGATGACCGCAACGGCCTCAGGAGCCGCGGCCGAGAGGGCCGAGACCTGAGCGTCGACGCTGGCGTCACCCTCGTTGAAGAGCTCCTCCGAGACGACGGTTCCACCGGCGGCTTCGAACGCGGCCTTGGTGGCCTCGGCGAGGCCGGTGCCGTACGCGTCGTTCAGAACGAGGAGGCCGAGCGACTGGGCGCCGTCTTCCGCGATCAGGTTGCCGAGCACCTCACCCTGCAGCAGGTCGCTGGGGGCGGTACGCCAGTAGAGGTTGTTGTCGGGGTAGTCGGTGAACGTCGGCGACGTGTTCGCCGGCGAGAACTGGATGACGCCCGCACCGATGATCTGGTCGATCACGGTCAGCGACACGGCCGACGAGGCCGCACCGATGATCGCCGTGACGTCCTGCGAGAGCAGGTCGGTGACCGAGACGGTCGCGATGTCGGTGGTGGTGTCACCCGAGTCGCGGAAGATTGCCTCGACGGTGATGCCAGCGCCGGCAGCATTGACTTCCTGGACGGCGAGGGCCACACCGGCCTCTTCGGGCGGTCCGAGGAAGGCGAGGGCGCCCGACTGCGGCAGGATCGTGCCGACGCGCAGGCTCAGGTCTTCACCCGGGGTGGTGGGGGACGAGGTGTCAGTGGGCTCGGGTGCTTCCGCGTCTGCCGCGCAGCCGGCCAGCACAAGCGCGCTGGCGGCGAGGAGGCCGGCGCCTCCGAGGGCAGTGCGGAACCGCGAGCGGGAGGCCGTGATGAATACGCCCATGGTGCTCCTTGGGTTTCGTGTGTTCAGGACACAGCAATGGATTCATTGCCGTGTCCTCAACGTACGGGGCGAAACGACGTCACACAATACGTACGGGTTACATCCCTGTAACGGCCAGAAACGTTACGTAACGCGGGATGCACGCACGGTTTCCGCGCGGAACGCCCGGTCCACGCGACGAATTCCGCACGTGCATCCGCGCTCGATTAAGCCGTTCCGGAGGCGCGTGATCAGTTCGTGAGCAGGATCCCGTCGCGCACCGGCCGATTCTCATCGGTGTACACGGCGAGGCCGAAGGCCGCCTCGTCAAGATCGCCGTCGACGCGCATTCCGAGCGGGCCCGAGAGCCCTTCATAGTTGAGCCCCGCGTCGGGCTCGTCGATGAGGAACTGCAGGCACTCGCCGTAGCTGGTGCACGGCGCCCCCTCACGCGCCACCTGCGGGAGGCCGGCGATGATGGATGCTCCCCCGTCGTCGCCGATCACGGTGGCGGCAAGCGCCGCCAACAGTACGGCGTCGTAGGCCTCCGGAGCCCAGCGGAAACCGCCGAGGAACGGGTCGGCGAAGCGCAGGCGTTCGATGAACTCGTCGTCGGCGTCGGCGCCGAGGAGCGCGCCGCGCGCGCCCTCGAGCGCGCCCGCGTCGAGAGACCCCGAGTAGTCGCCCGCGGCGGCGGAGGTGAGCCACAGGCTCGCCGTGCTGAGGCCAGCGTCGAGGAGGTCTGCGAGCATCCCGGCGGTGACGTCGGCGAGCGCGACGCTCGTCGCCACGATGACGGCGTCGGCATCGGCATCGGCATCGGCGACGGTGCTGGCCGCGCTGGTATCCGATGCCGTGACGGTGACGACGGCGGACGAGGCGGTGCCGCTCGCTGCGGCGGCGTCCGCCACACCGTCGGCGATTGCCTCCCCGTAGGCGTCATCAGATGCGATGACGGCAATGCTTGACGCCCCGTCGGCCACCACGGCCTGGCCGATCGTGAGGCCCTGCAGGTAGTCGGTGGCAACGACGCGGGCGAAGTACCCGTCACCGGAGCCATCAATGCCTCCCGTCGCACCCGTCGAGATGAGGGCGACGCCGGCCTCGGCGGCGAGCGGCAGTGCCTGCTCGACGAGGGCGTCGCTGAACGGACCGATCACAACGTCGACGCCGCGCTCGACGAGGTCGGCGAAGGCCGCCTCGAGCCCGTCGCCCGGCTCGACGCCAGAGTTTCGGTGGAAGACGGTCACGGGCTCGTCGAGCACGCCGCCGTTGTCGTTGAGTTCGCGGACGGCGACCTCGACGGCGGCGATCTGCGCAGCCGCGACGCCCGCGGTGTCTCCGTCGGTCGGCAACAGCGTGCCGATGATCAGGCGGCCATCGCCGCTCGGCGCGACCTCGCGGAAGGGGGTCGGCGATGGGGCAGGCTCGCTCGGAACCGGCATGGGCTCGGGCTCGTCGGCCGTGCACCCGGTCAGCACGAGGGCGGCCGCGGCAAGGGCGGCGGGCACCGCCAGGCGCGCAGCGCGGTGGGGGTGCGAGCGGCGAGCGTCAGCGGTGCGGCGCATCAGGGTCCTTCCCGGAAAGTCTCTAGCGCCGGAAGACTACCCGCCCGCGGGCCTCATCGAGGCGAGCCGTGCGGGCGTCACGCTTCGCGAATCGTTCACACCGTTTGCACGGGGCCCGTCAACGGCGCGGGGTCGGCGGCCGCGCCGCGCAGGGCTCGCCGCCGCTGGCGGACGGCGTCGGCGGTCAGCACCATGAGGGCGACCCAGACGAGAGCGAAGCCGACCCAGCGTTCGAGCGGCATCGGTTCGAGCATGACGAAGACGCCGAACAGGAACTGCAGGATCGGCGCGAAGTACTGGAAGAACCCCAGAACCGTCAGCGGCAGGCGTCTGGCGGCGGCCGCGAACAAGAGCAGGGGCACCGCGGTCACCACTCCCGCGAGGCCCAACAGCACGCCGTGGCCGAGACCCTCGCGCCCCATCGTGAGCCCGTTGAAGAACAGGGCGACGACCAAGAGTTCGGCGACCGCGAGGGGCACGAGCCACGCCGACTCAAGGGTGAGGCCCGCGACCGCCGTCACCTGCCTGCCCATGCGGTTCTTGACGAACCCGTAGAAGCCGAACGAGAAGGCGAGTACCAGCGCGATCCAGGGCAGCCGGCCGTAGCCGACGGTCAGGACGATGACGGCGACGACGCTGATGCCGACCGCGACCCACTGCACGGGCCGCAGGCGCTCACGGAGGAAGATGACGCCGAGCGCGATCGACACGAGCGGGTTGATGAAGTAGCCCAGCGCCGCCTCGACGATGAATCCGTTGAGGGACCCGTAGAGGTACACATGCCAGTTGATGCCGATCAGGACCGCGGTCACGGCGCTCAGCCCTAGCAGGCGACGATCACGGACGATCCCGGCAAGCAGGGCCAGCGTGCGGGTCGCGGTCAGCAGGATCAGACAGAAGACGAGCGAGAGCAAGATGCGCCAGGCCACGATCTCGATCGCCCCGGAGGGTTGGAGCGCGATGAAGTAGACCGGTAAAAGGCCCCAGAGCCCGTACGCACCGGCGGCGAAAGCGAACCCCCGGCTCTTCTCGCGCTGGTCGCTCACATCGTCACTCTAGGCGAGGAAACGAAGGGCCCCCGACCGCGAGGGTCGGGGGCCTGATTCGTGGATGCGCGGGGTGCGCTTAGCGGACGACGACCGCCAGCACGTCGCGAGCCGACAGCACGAGGAACTCCTCGCCGCCGTACTTGACCTCGGTGCCGCCGTACTTCGAGTACAGCACGCGGTCGCCGACGGCGACGTCGAGCGGGACGCGGTTGCCGTTGTCGTCAATGCGGCCGGGGCCGACGGCGACGACTTCGCCCTCCTGGGGCTTTTCCTTCGCAGTGTCGGGGATCACGAGACCCGACGCGGTGGTCTGCTCTGCCTCGACCTGCTGGATGACGATGCGATCTTCGAGCGGCTTGATGGAGACCGACACGGTTGACCTCTTCTTTCTTACGACGATGAGGGAAGTAATTGGCACACTCGCCTGTCGAGTGCCAGAGATAACTGTATCGAAGGCGTTAGCACTCATGCAATCCGAGTGCCAGCCAGCCGCGAACTGGCAGGATCGCTCGTATGGATGCGGCCGAACTTCGCGAGCTACTCACCTCGGAGGCGCTGCGCCTGCTCGACGCGCTACCCGAATCCGACTCCCCCACTGACGCCGTCGCACTCGTCTCAGCTCTCCGCAAGGAGGGGCACTCAGCCGCGCGCGTCGCCGCGGTACTCACCCAATACCGGCTTCGCCGGAAGGCGCGGGCCAAGTTCGGCCCCTTCGCCGATCGCATGCTGTTCACCGAGGCGGGGCTCGAGCAGGCCTCGCGCCTGCGGGTCGCCGCCCAGCACGCAGGCCGCTTCGCCCGCGCCGGTCTCACCCGGGTCGCCGATCTCGGCTGCGGTGTCGGCGGCGACGCCCTCGCGCTCTCCTCGCTCGACCTCACCGTCACGGCGGTCGAGCGCGACCCCGTCACCGCCGCCGTGGCCGGCTACAACCTCGCGCCGTTTCCGAACGCGTCCGTCGTGAACGCCGACCTCGCCGACGTCGACCTCACCGACGTCGACGCGCTCTGGCTCGACCCGGCCCGCCGCTCGGGAGCTCGCAAGCTCAGCCGTCCCGATGACTGGTCGCCGTCGCTCGACGTCGCGCTCGAGCTGTCGCGGCGACTCCCCACCGGCATCAAGCTCGCCCCCGCAATGGACCGCGGCCTCATTCCCGACAGTCACGAAGCGCAGTGGGTGAGCGACGGCGGCGACGTCGTTGAGGTCGTGCTCTGGTCGGGGGCGCTCGCCCGCGACGGCATTCGCCGGGCGGCCCTCGTGCTCGCCGCCGACGGCAGTGCTCACGAGCTCACGGCGGCGGCGGACAGTGCCGACGAAGAAACGGGCGCCCTCGGCGAGTACCTGTACGAGCCCGACGGGGCCGTCATCCGGGCGCGCCTGATCGGCGACCTGGCGCGGTCTCTGGATGCTCGCCCCGTGCATCCGACGATCGCCTACCTGTCGAGCGGTCAGCTCACGCCCACGCCGTTCGCCGCCGCCTTCCGCGTGCGCGAAACGTGGCCGCTGAAGAGGGCCGTGATCGCACGCGGCCTCGCTGAGCGGGGCATCGGCACGGTCGAGATCAAGAAGCGCGGGGTCGACATCGACCCGGCCGAGTTCCGGAAGGCGCTGAAGCCGAAGGGGGACGCGTCAGCGACGCTGATCCTCACCCGGGTCGGGGCCGAACGGGTCGCCCTGCTCGTCGACCGCGTCTGACCGCGCGCCCGAGGCGCCGGGCGGAGGCACGACCTCGCGGATCGAGCGACCCTTCACGAGGCGATAGACCACCCGCACGACGATCGTCGCCACGATGACGAGGATCGCGCCGAGGAAGATCCACTGCCCGACGGTCGCGAACGACACCGCCGGGACGGATGAGGCCGCCAGCACTGCGCGACTAGAAGGTGCCGGTCGTGCCGAGCGCCCCGAGCCCGATGAAGAAAAGCACGAACGGGATCAGAATCAACAGGCCGATCAGGATCGACAGAGCCAGGCCGACGTAGCTGGTGATCAGGCCGCCGAGGGCGAGGCCGCGAGCGTGCGGCTCGCGCTTCAGCGCCATGTGCCCGGTGACCACACCGGCGATCGCGGGCAAGAGACCCAGCACGAAGAAGGACAGCACGACGCCCGAAATACCGGTGACGAGCGAGACGATCGCGAGGGTCTGCTTGGGGGCCGCGGGGGCGCCGCCGTAGGCGGGGCCCGCTGCGGGCGCTGCGGGCGGCGGCGCGTAGGGGTTGGCGGCGGCAGGCTCGGCGGGCGCGGCGGGCGGGGCGGGAGCCTCCTGCGCGGCGGGCTCGGGCGCGTCGGCGGGTGCCTCGACCGGCGCGGGCGCCTCCGCGGGCGCCTCCGCGGTGGGCTCGGCGGGCGCGGGCGCCTCGGGCGTGACGTCGGCAGCAGGCTCGACGGGCTCGTCGGGGCTGGCGGGGGGCGTGGTGGTCGCCATGGTCGCTCCTTCAGACGTGGGGCAGGAATGCTCGTGCGCATCCCGCTCTTCGACCGTACCGAGTGCGACGGCGGCGCGCGACCCCGCGAACCCTCAGGCTTGGACGACGGTAACGGGCAACGTCGAATCGGCGGCGACATCGAGCGACGACGGCGCGCGCCCCGCCATGATGCGCTGGGCGGCGATGGCCGCGATCATTGCCCCGTTGTCGGTGCACAGCGACAGGGGCGGGATGCGCAGGGCAACCCCCGCGGCCTTCGCCCGCTCGGCGGCCAACTCGCGCACGCGGGCATTCGCCACCACTCCCCCGCCGAGCAGCAGGCGGGGCACACCGAGATCACGGCACGCCGCGATCGCCTTAGCGGTGAGCACGTCGGCGACCGCCTCACGGAAGGAGGCCGCAATGTCGGCGACGGGTACGTCGAGGCCGTCGTCGCGCATCCGTTCGACGTGGCGCGCAACGGCAGTCTTCAGCCCCGAAAACGAGAAGTCGTAGCGGTGCTTCTCGAGGTCTTTGGGCAGCGTAAGGCCGCGCGGAAAGCGCACGGCCCGGGGGTCGCCCGTCGCCGCCGCCCGGTCGATGTGCGGACCGCCCGGGTAGGGCAGGCCGAGCAGACGCGCCACCTTGTCGAAGGCCTCGCCCGCCGCGTCGTCGATAGTCTCGCCCAGCAGTTCGACATCGTCCGTGAGGCTGCGAACGTGCAGCAGGCTCGTGTGCCCGCCCGAGACGAGGAGCGCAACGGTGGGCAACTCGAGCTCGCCCTCGTCGTCGCGCAGAAGATCAGCGCCGACGTGCCCGACGAGGTGGTTGACGGCGTAGAAGGGTTTATCGAGCGCGACGGCGAGCGCCTTGGCGGCCCCCACACCGACCATCAGGGCACCGGCGAGCCCGGGCCCGCTTGTCACCGCGATCGCGTCGACGTCGGCGAGCGCCACCCCGGCTGTCTCGAGCGCCTGCTCGATCGTCGGGGTGAGCGCCTCGAGATGCGCGCGGGCCGCTACCTCGGGCACGACACCGCCGAAGCGGGCGTGCTCGTCCATCGAGCTGGCGATGGTGTTCGCGAGCAGCTCCGTGCCGCGCACGATGCCGACTCCGGTCTCGTCGCAACTCGTCTCGATTCCGAGGACCAACGGATTGTCGGTGTTCACACAACCCCCTCGGCCGGTGCGATCTGCGCCCGCATGACCACGGCATCCACGTCGTCGGGCTGGTAGTAGCGGGGCCGCACGCCGATCTCGACGAAGCCGTGCCGCTCGTAGAGGGCCCGGGCACCCGGGTTGTCGGCCCGCACCTCGAGGAACACCTCGCGGGCGCCGCGACCGCGCGCCGCGGCGAGCAGCTGCTCGACGAGCAGGGTGCCGATGCCGAGTCGGCGATGGGTGCCGTCGACCGCGATGGTCTGGATGTCGGCCTGGTCGGCCCCGCTCGGCGCGCTCAGGCCGGCGTATCCCACGAGCTCGTCATCGGAGTGCACCACGAGGTAGAGCGTGTGCGGCGCGGCGAGTTCGGCCAGCATGGCGTCACGGCTCCACGCGTCGCCGGGAAAGGTCGCGGTTTCGAGCGCCATGATCGCGTCGAGGTCGCTCACCTCGGCGTCGCGCAGCCGGATGCTCGGGGCTCCGGTCACGACGTCACCCTCTTCGGCCCCGTGGGCATCGTCACGTCGGGGGCCCGCAGGTAGAGCGGCTGCGGCTCGGGGAACGTCGCGCCTACGGCGAGCCGTGCAGCCGCGACGTGAGCGAGCGCGGTCGCCGGAATCTCGGTCACCTCGTAGAGCACGACGCCCTCGTCGGGCGCGAAGCCGAGCCGCGGTTCGAGACGCGACGAGCGGACGACGCTCGGCACGGGCAGGGAGGCCGCGTACTCGGTGACGGCGACTTCGCGACGTCGGGCATCAGTGACGACGCAGAAGCGGCCGGCCGCGACGCCGCCCTCGATGAGGTCGAGCGCGACGGCATCGTGGCTCGGCACCGGCAGCAGCGGAACCCCCCGAGCGATCGCCACGGCGCGGGCGGCGGCGATGCCGACGCGCAGGCCCGTGAACGGGCCGGGGCCGACGCCGGTGACGACGCCGGTCAGCGGGTCGGCGTCACCGCCCGCCGCCGCCGCGTCGGCGCCGGCAAGCACCTCCGCGAGGAATGGCCCGATGACCTCCGCGTGCCGACGCGTGTCGGCCGTCGAGCGCTCGGCGAGGACGCGGCCATCCCCGGCCACGGCTGCGACGGCCGTGCCGGCAGACGTGTCGATCGCGAGCAGCACGACTCAAGACTACGAGTGCGCGGCCACGGCCGAAGAATCGCTCGGTGCCCCTCAGTCGATGCCCTCCGCCGCCCGCACGTGGGCGATGAAATCTGCACCGCCGTCGACCCGCCGGGTCACCGGGCTCGTCGACTCAAGCACACGCCACACCGGCACCACCTCCTCGGGCGGTGTTCCCTCGCCCCGCTCATCGAGCACCATTTCGAGAAGGACGCGCATGTACATCGCCGTGGTCACCGGGCACGTCGCGTCCGCCCCGTGGTCGGCAGCGAGTTCGGCGCGCAACTCCGGGATGCTCCTCGTCTGTCCCTCGGGGATATCGCGGATCTTCTCGGCGAGCTCTCGGGGTGTCGAGATGTATAACAGCGATCCGGCGGGCACCCCTCCGAAGGCGGACTCGAGGCGACTGAGCTTCCCGACCGTGTAGCGGTCATATTTCTCGCGTGCAGTCAGGGCCATCGTTCACGCCGTCCGCGGAATGACCGGAAACTGTAGCTCCGTGACGTTCTGTTGCGGCTCCTCCGGGTTCCAGGCGAGAGAGATCTCCGCCGATCCACCCGCGGGTGCGAGTCCGTGCTCTTCCATCCACGCCATCAACGCGACATATGCAACGCCCATCTCGCGGAGGTCTCCGAGATGCACGGTCGAGACGACGTCCGTCTCGGGGCGGTCGACGACACTGATCGCCGCGTCCGCGATCGGAACATCGTCGGCGATGGGAAAGGCAGCGTGAACGGTGATGCCGGTCTCATCGGATCGCTCGTAAAGGCTCCACGGCGGCCCGCCCGGGGCGATGCCCGCCGCTGTGAGCCGCGCCCCGAGCTCGGCAAACAGTGCCCCGAACACCTCGGCCAGATGGCCGGGTTGGTCGTCCGATGCGGGTAGTGTGCGCGAAGCCGTCGCCAACCGTACGGCCGGCACGGTTTTGCGAATGATGTCGTTGGGATGGGTCATGAGGTCGCCCCTTCCGAGGATGCGGAGACGAGCCTCGATCAACGCGATGCGATTCTCTGCCCGACGCCGCTCGTCGTCCGCCGCGAGCCGTCGTTCGTCGAGCAGCTCGGCCAGGCTGTCGGGGGTGGGCGGATCGTCGAGCAGTCGTGCGATGTCGGCGAGGGTGAAGCCCAGCGCTTTCAGGGCCACGATGCGCAGCACGATCACGGCCTGATCCGCCGTGTAGTGGCGGTATCCCGTCACGGGGTCGACGCGGGCGGGCGTAAGCAAGCCGCGCCGATCCCACAGCCGCAGCGCAGGAATCGACACCTGTGTGAAGGTGGCGAAATCTCCGATGGTGAACATGGTGACCTCAGTGTCCGAGTCTCTCCCAGGGTGAGAGTCAAGAGGCGCGACCTGAAAACTGTCAGAAGATCGCGTCGAGCAGTTCGGCGCCGCGGGGACCGACCGCGCGGAAACGCACGATGCGCGGTTCGGCGAGTTCAGCATCCGGATCGATGTCCTCGTCGGATGCTCGGGGCGCGTCCCCGACGCCCGCCCCGCCGCCGACGGGCCGCTCGATGACCAGCTCGAGCCACTCGTCGCAGATGGCGTCGACGAGGCCGGCGCCCCACTCGATGACCGTGATGGACGCGGCCAGGTCGAGGTCGAGGTCGTCGAGTTCGGCGGCGTCGGAGAGTCGGTAGGCGTCGACGTGCACGAGGGGCGCGCCCGCCTCGCGGGGGTGGGTGCGGGCGAGAACGAAGGTGGGGCTGGTGACCGCGCCGCGCACGCCGAGGGCCTCGCCGAGGCCGCGCGTGAAAGTGGTCTTGCCGGCCCCGAGCTCGCCGGTGAGCACGAGCACGTCGCCCGCACGCAGCTGGGCCGCGACGCGGGCACCGAACGCGTGCATGGCCTCGGGGTCGGCGATTGTCAGCGCGGGGGGCTGCGGCGAGCCCACCACTGCGGACGCGCCCGTCATGCGCGGGTTCTCGTCACGCGGCGACCCAGGCGGGTGACGATCTCGTAGCCGATCGTGCCGGCGGCGTCGGCCCAGTCGACGGCCGAGGGCGCCCCGGTGGTGCGGGGGTCGCCGAAGAGGATGGCGCGGTCACCGACGGCCACGGGGTGGTCGCCGGCGTCGACGACGAACTGGTCCATCGCGACGCGGCCGACCACGGGCATCCGGTGGTCGCCGACGAGGACGGAGGCGCCGTCGGTATGACGCGGAATTCCATCGGCGTAGCCGAGGGGCACGAGCGCGAGCGTCGTCGGGCGGGCGGTGCGGTAGCGGTAGCCGTACGAGACGCCGCTGCCGGCGGGCACGCGCTTGACGTGCACGATCTCGGCGCTCAGTTCCATCGCGGGGGTGAGCGGCAGGTCACGGTGGTGGTCTTCCGGCGGAAGGCCGTAGATCGAGATGCCGAGCCGCACCATGTCGTAGCGCGCCGCGGGGTGGTCGAGGGCGCCGGCCGAGGCGGCGAGGTGACGCAGCCCCGGGTCGAGGTTCGCGCCACGCACCGCGTCGACGAACTCCTCGAAGGCGACGATCTGCGAGCGGTCCTCGTCGGGCGAGGTGTTCGACAGGTGGCTGAAGACGCCACCGAGTCGCAGGCCGTCGTGGTGGACGGCGTGGGCGAGCTCGTCGACGAACAGAGCCCACTCGTCGCGGGCGACGCCGTTGCGCGACAGCCCGGTATCAACCTTCACGTGGATGGTGCCGCGGTGCCCCGCGTCGGCGGCCCGGCGCAGCTGCGCGATCGAGTTGACGCCGACCATGATGCCGGCCTCCGCCGCGGCGGCAAGGTCGGCGCCGCTCGGGTGGATCCACGCGAGCACGGGAGCGTCGATGCCAGCCGCGCGCAGCTCGAACGCCTCCTCGAGGTCGGCGACGCCGAGCATGTCGGCGCCCGCTTCCAGAGCGGCGCGAGCCGCGAGGATGGCGCCGTGCCCATAGCCGTCGGCCTTCACCACGGCCATCGTGCGCGGGGCCGGAGCCAGTCGGTGCATCAGCTCGACGTTCTGCGCGATCGCGTGGCGCGAGATGCGCGCCTCGCGGAAGGGCCGGCTCACGGCGCCGTCTCCGCCACCACGAAGGCGATCGCGGCCCCCGCGTCATGCGACATCGACACGTGCAGTCGCGCGATACCGCGAGAGAGCGCGATCTCGGCGGCGCGACCACTCAGGGCGACGTCGGGATTGCCCTCATCATCAGAGACGATGCGCATGTCGTGCCAGCGAACGCCGTCGGTCGCGCCGAGAGCCTTCATCACCGCCTCCTTCGCGGCGAATCGGCCGGCGAGCGAGCGCACCGGTCGGTCGCGTTCCGACTCGGCGAAGAGCCGCTCTCGCAGCCCGGGAGTGCGGGTGAGCGCGCGGTCGAAGCGGGCAAGGTCGACGATGTCGACACCCACTCCGACGATCACCGCACCCTCCCGCCCGTACCGAAACGACCCGCGGCCTACTCGACCGTGACCGACTTGGCGAGGTTGCGCGGCTGATCGACGTCGAGACCCTTCGCCGCGGCGAGTTCCATGCCGAAGAAGTGCAGCGGAACAACGGCGAGCAGCGGCTCGAAGAACGGCGACGCGAGCGGAATGCGGATGACCTCGTCGGCGTGCGGCAAGACGGCGACGTCACCGGCCTCGGCGATCGCGATGACGCGCGCACCGCGGGCGCGAATCTCTTGGATGTTCGACACGACTTTGGCGTGCAGTGAACGCTTATCGCGCGGGCTCGGGACGATCACGAACACGATCTGGCCGGGCTCGATCAGCGCGATCGGACCGTGCTTCAGCTCGCCAGCGGCGAACCCTTCGGCATGGATGTACGCGAGCTCCTTCAGCTTCAGCGCGCCCTCCAACGCGATCGGGTAGCCGACGTGGCGGCCGAGGAACAGCACCGAACGGGTGTCCGCCATCCAGTGGGCGAGTTCGGCGATGCGCTCGCCGCTCGCGATGACCTCGCGAAGCTGGTCGGGCACCTTCTGGAGGTCCGCGACGAGCGCGCGAACAGCATCCGCCGCAAGCGTCTCGCGCACCTGCGCGAGTTGCAGTCCGAACAGATAGCAGGCGGTGATCTGCGCGACGAACGCCTTCGTCGACGCGACCGCCACCTCCGGGCCGGCGTGCGTGTACACAACGGCGTCGGACTCGCGCGGGATCGTCGCGCCCTGCGTGTTACAGATCGACAGCGTGCGCGCGCCCTGCTCGCGGGCGTACTTGACCGCCATGAGCGTGTCCATCGTCTCGCCCGACTGGCTGATCGACACGACCAGCGTGTTCGGCGACAGCACCGGCTCGCGATAGCGGAACTCGTGGGCGAGCTCGACGTCGACGGGCACGCGCGCCCACTGCTCGATGGCGTACTTGCCGACCATGCCGGCGTACGCGGCCGTGCCGCAGGCGATGATGAGCACGCGGTCTATCGAGCGCAGTACGTCGTCACCCAGGCCGTCGAGCTCGGGAATGTGTACGAGGCCGTCCGTCACCCGGCCGCGGATCGTGTTGGCCACCGCGTCGGGCTCTTCGCTGATCTCCTTCGCCATGAAGCTCGACCAGCCGCCCTTGTCGGCGGCGGAAGCGTCCCAGTCGACCTCGAACCGACGCGACTCGACGGGGTTGCCGTCGAAGTCGACGACCTCGACACTGCCGGGGCGGATCGTGACGAGCTGGTCCTGGCCGATCTCCATGGCCTGCTTCGTGTAGGCGACGAACGCGGCAACGTCCGAGCCGAGGAAGTTTTCGCCCTCCCCGAGGCCCACGACGAGCGGAGAGTTGCGGCGAGCGCCGACCACGACGTCGGGCTCGTCAGCGTGCACGGCGAGCAGCGTGAAGGCGCCCTCGAGCCGGTTGACGACGGCGAGCATCGCGGCGGTCAGGTCGTGGGTGTCGCGGTACGCCTCGCCGACGAGCAGCGCCGCGACCTCGGAGTCGGTCTCGCTCGCGAAGGTGTGACCCCGCTCGGTGAGCTCGGCTTTCAGCTCGCTGAAGTTCTCGATGATGCCGTTGTGAATGAGCGCCAGCTTGCCGCCGTCGCCGAGGTGCGGGTGTGCGTTGCCGTCGGTCGGGCCGCCGTGTGTCGCCCAGCGCGTGTGGCCGATTCCGGTCTGGCCGTCGGCGATGGGATGCGCGGACAGCTCGTCGGTGAGGTTGCCAAGTTTTCCGGCGCGTTTCGCAGAGCCCAGCTCTCCGCCCGGAGCCAACACGGCAACGCCCGCCGAGTCGTACCCCCGGTATTCCAGTCTTTTCAGGCCGCCGAGCAGCACGTCGAGGCTGCCGCGCTGACCGACGTATCCCACAATTCCGCACATGCGTTCAAGTCTAGGGCGCGAGGCTCGCGCGGCCGCCCGCGCTACTGTGGTGGCGATGGTCGAGGCGTACCCCGCCCCCGGGCGCGAGAATGGCGCCGGCGCACCGTCGCGCGATCAGAGCCCCTTTGTCGAGCTCGACCGCGACCGGTGGTCGGCGCTCGCTCCGGCGACCCCGCAACCGCTCACCGAACACGAGCTGATCGGCCTGCGGGGCCTCGGAGACCAGCTCGACCTGCGCGAGGTGGCGGAGGTCTACCAGCCGCTCAGCCGGTTGCTGAACCTCTACGCCGCGGGCGCCCGTGACCTACACACGGCGACGCGCGAGTTTCTCGGCGACCGCGGCCCGCGTACGCCATTCGTCATCGGGGTCGCCGGGTCGGTCGCCGTCGGCAAGTCGACCATCGCGCGCCTCTTGCGCGAACTGCTGTCGCGCTGGGACGACACGCCCCGGGTGGAGCGCGTCACTACCGACGGCTTCCTACTGCCGACCGCCGAGCTGTCGCGGCGGGGCATCCTGCACCGAAAGGGCTTCCCCGAGAGCTACGACCGTCGGGCGCTGCTGCGCTTCGTGTCACGCATCAAGGCGGGCGCCGAAGAGGTGCGGGCACCGGTGTACTCGCACCTGTCGTACGACATCATCCCCGGTGCCGAAATCATCGTCCGCCGTCCCGACATCCTGATCGTCGAGGGCCTCAACGTCTTGCAGCCGCCCGGACCGGGCGCATCCCTCGCCGTCAGCGACCTGTTCGACTTCACCGTCTATGTGGATGCCCGCACGAGCGACATCGCCGACTGGTACGAACAGCGCTTCCTGAAATTGCAACGCGGCGCCTTCAGCGACCCGCGCAGCTACTTCCACCGCTACGCGAGCCTCAGCGAGGACGAGGCGCGCATCACGGCGCGGCGCATCTGGGGCGACATCAACGAGCCGAACCTGACGCAGAACATCCTGCCGACGCGCGCCCGCGCATCCCTCGTCCTGCGGAAGGAACGCGACCACACCGTGTCGACCGTGCTGCTGAGGAAGATCTGATGGCCGAGCCGAACGCCTACACGCTGGGGCACCACGACAGCGTGCTCGCCGTGCACCGCTGGCGCACGATCGCGAACTCCGCGGCATATCTGGAGCCGGAGTTGTTCCCGGGACGGACCCTGCTGGATGTCGGATGCGGCCCGGGGACGGTCACCGTTGAATTCGGCCAGCGTCTGGGAGACGACAGCGTCACCGGTGTCGACATGTCCGACACCGCGATCGCCGCCGCCCGAGCCTTCGCTGCGGCGTCGGGGTCGGCCGTGCGGTTCGACACCGCCGATGCGCTCGCACTGCCCTTCGACGCGGAAAGCTTCGACATCGTGCACACCCACCAGACGCTGCAGCACGTGCCCGACCCGGTCGCCATGCTGCGCTCGATGTCGCGCGTCGCGCGACCCAGTGGTGTCATCGCCGCGCGCGAGGTCGACTACGGAGCAACGACCTGGTATCCGCTCCTGCCCGCTCTCGATGAGTGGCTGGAGCTGTACCGGCGTGTGCATCGCGCCACGAGCGGCGAACCCGACGCCGCCCGACACCTCGTCGCCTGGGCCCGGGCTGCCGGGTTGCGGAACATTCGCGTCTCGGGCTCGACCTGGGTGTTCGCGATGCCCGAGGAGCGCGCCTGGTGGGGTGGCGCCTGGGCTGTTCGCTCCGTGGAGTCCGACTTCGCGAAGCACGCGATCGACGGCGGGCACGCGAGCTCCGCCGACCTCGCCCGCATCAGCGCAGCGTGGCGCGAGTGGGCCGAGCACGACGATGCGTGGTTCAGCATGACGCACGGCGAACTGCTCGCCGCGCCGTCCCCCGCCGAGACGCCCTAGACCGCGAGCTCGGCCTTCACGACCGCGGCGAGGCGGTCGGCCATGGCCCGGGCGGTCGCGTCGTCCGCGGCCTCGACCATGACGCGCACCATCGGCTCGGTTCCGCTCGCGCGCAGAAGCACGCGGCCGCTGTCACCGAGCTCCGCCTCAACCTCGGTGACCGCCGCGGCGATTCCGTCGTGACCCTCAAGCCTGGTGCGGTCGACGCCGCGCACGTTCTCGAGCACCTGCGGGAAGACGGTCATCACCGAGGCGAGTTCCTCGAGGGTCTTCCCGGTGCGCGCCATCTCCGCGGCGAGCTGCAGGCCGGTCAAGATGCCGTCGCCCGTGGTGGCGTGGTCGCTCATGATCACGTGGCCCGACTGCTCGCCCCCGAGCGACAGTCCGTGCTCGGCGAGCGCCTCCAGCACGTAGCGGTCGCCCACCTTCGTCTCCACCAGCTCGATGCCGTTGGCTCGCATCGCGCGCTTCAGCCCAAGGTTGCTCATGACGGTCACGGCGAGCGTGTCCTTCGCGAGCAACCCGCGACGCTTCATCGACAGGGCGAGGATTGCCATGATCTGGTCGCCGTCGACGACCTGGCCCCGCGCATCCACGGCGAGGCAGCGGTCGGCGTCGCCGTCGTGCGCGATTCCGAGGTCAGCGCCCGCCTCCACGACTGCACGCTGAAGCGGGGCCAGATAAGTCGAGCCCACGCCATCGTTGATGTTGAGCCCGTTCGGGTCAGCGCCAATAAGGGTCACGCGAGCGCCCGCATCAGTGAAGGCCTGGGGGGAGACGGCCGATGCGGCTCCATGCGCGCAGTCGAGCACGACATGCAGACCGGCGAGCGACACGTCAACCGTCGACAGGAGATGAAGGAGGTAGCGATCCTCCGCGTCAGCAAAACGGCGAATGCGCCCTACACCCCCGCCGACGGGGGCCAGCTTCTGCTCCTCCAATGCCCATTCGATGCGGTCTTCGACCTCGTCAGGCAACTTGGTTCCGCCGTAGGAGAAAAACTTGATGCCGTTATCGGGCATCGCGTTGTGGGAGGCCGACACCATCACGCCGAAATCGACGCCCGCATCGCTCACGAGGAAGGCCGCAGCCGGGGTCGGAATGACACCGGCGTCGAGCACATCGATGCCGCTCGAGGCGAGCCCCGCAGCGACGGCGGCAGTGAGGAACTCGCCCGACACGCGCGGGTCGCGTGCAACCACCGCGGTCGGGCGCTTGCCCTGTGCGCGCAACTCGTCAGCGTGACGCCCCTGGGTCAGGACCCACGCGGCAGCCTGAGACAGGCCGAGGGCCAGCCCGGCGGTGAGATCGCCGTTGGCCAGCCCTCGGACCCCGTCGGTACCGAATAAACGGCCCATGATCGGGATGCTCGTCTCGCGTTAACGCTTCGAGTACTGAGGCGCCTTGCGGGCCTTCTTGAGACCGGCCTTCTTGCGCTCGATGACGCGGGCATCCCGAGTGAGGAAGCCGGCCTTCTTGAGCGCCGGACGGTTGTTCTCGCGGTCGATCTCGTTGAGAGCGCGCGAGATGGCGAGGCGCAGGGCGCCCGCCTGGCCCGAGGGGCCGCCGCCGGTGATGCGTGCCGTCACGTCGTAGCCGCCGGTCAGGTCGAGCAGCGTGAAGGGGTCGGTGATGAGCTGCTGGTGCAGCTTGTTCGGGAAGTACTCGTCGAGAGCGCGGCCGTTGACCGTGAACGCGCCCGAACCGGGGACGAGGCGCACGCGGGCGATGGCCTGCTTGCGTCGTCCGACGGCCTGGCCGGAAACGGACAGGACGGGGCGGGGAGCCGACTCGGCCGCGGGGGCCGACGACTCGGTGGTGTAGCTCTCGGGAGCCACGTCGGTAGTGGTGTCGTTCGCCATGTGTTCTATACGTCCTTGGAAGCGGGGCCGCGTTACTGCGCGACCTGGTCGAGGGTGTAGGCCGTGGGCTGCTGCGCGGCGTGCGGGTGCTCGGCGCCGGCGTAGACCTTCAGCTTCTTGATCTGGGCGCGGCCGAGCGAGTTCTTCGGCAGCATGCCGCGGATCGCCTTCTCGACGGCGCGGACGGGGTTCTTCTCGAGCAGCTCGGAGTACGAGGTGGCCGTGAGGCCGCCCGGGTAGCCGGAGTGGCGGTAGGCCTTCTTCTGCTCAAGCTTCGACCCGGTCAGGGCAACCTTGCTCGCGTTGACGATGATGACGAAGTCACCCATGTCCATGTGCGGGGCGAAGGTCGGCTTGTGCTTGCCGCGCAGGAGGGTGGCGGCGTGGCTGGCGAGTCGGCCGAGCACCACGTCGGTGGCGTCGATGACGACCCAGTTCCGCTGGATGTCAGCGGGGGTGGGGCTGAATGTGCGCGTCACAGTGCGTACTTTCTTGTCGAGGTGTTCGTGAATCCCGCTCCGGTGGGGGTTCTCGCGTCGATGACGGGGGAACGCCCGCGGTGGAGGGCTCAACTGGATGCCCGTCGGCGACGGACACCAAGGGGTTAGCTTACGGCAGTGGCGCGCCGTCGGCAATTTCGCGTTTGGCGCGGGTCTGCTGCGCTCGGGCGGCGAGCTCGTGATCGGGCGGGTAGCCGACCTCGACGAGGGTGAGCCCGTGGGGTGCGACGACGGGAAACAGGCTCGTGCGCGCGGCCGCGTCACGTGCGGCGACGAGCCGCTCGACGCTCAGCGCGCCGCGTCCGACGGCGATCGCGGCGCCGACGAGCGAGCGGACCATCGAGTGGCAGAAGGCGTCGGCGCGCACGGTCGCGACGAGCGCGCCGTCGTCCGACTCTCGCCACGCGTACTGCTGCAGCGTGCGCACCGTGGTGGCGCCGTCGCGCGGCTTGCAGAAGGCGCCGAAGTCGCGAAGGCCGAGGAGGGCATCCGCCGCCGTGTTCATGGCGTCGAGGTCGAGCGTGTCGCGCACGACAAGGGTGTCGTGGCGGCGCCGCGGGTCGCGCGGGGCGCGCCCGTCGGCGAGCCGATATTCGTAGCGGCGCCAGACGGGCGAGAACCGCGCGTCGAACCCCGCGGGGGCGAGGGATGCGCGGTGCACGACGATGTCTCCGGCGCGTCCCACGATCCCTCCGAGCCGCCGCGCGAGCACGTCGGCCGGGCCGAGGGCGGTGTGCTCTGCCGGCCCGCCCCGACCGGGGCGGGCGAGCGCGGCGAATCGTGCCGCGTCGAGATCGACGTGCAACACCTGTCCGGTGGCGTGCACTCCAGCGTCGGTTCGACCGGCGACAACCACCCGTGGTCGGTCGTCGCCGTCCCGGCTGAACAGTGTGGCCAGGGCGGACTCGACCTCGCCTTGCACGGTGCGCAGGCCGGGCTGGGCCGCCCAGCCCGCGAAGGCGGAACCGTCGTACGCGAGGTCGATGCGCACGCGCACGACCTGCGCGTCGTTGTGCGCCTCACGGTTATCCACAGCTGGCGAGTCTACGGCGCGTCGGGTTTGACGGCCCGTCTGCGCCCGCGCGACCCTTGACACACGATGTCTTCCAGCGCTCCACCCCTCGCTCTGCGCGGCCGGCTTCCCGGCCTCGACGCACTGCGGGCGCTGGCGGTTCTTCTGGTGCTCGGCTACCACCTGTTCCCCGGCCTCATTCCGGGCGGGTTCGTCGGCGTGGATGTCTTCTTCGTGGTCAGCGGCTACCTCATCACCGCGCTCTTGCTGCACGAGCGTCGCCGAACGGGTCGCATCGCGCTACGCGCGTTCTGGGCTCGGCGCGCGCGCCGGCTGCTGCCCGCGCTCGCGCTCGTCGTCATGTCGACGGCGACCCTCGCGTCGCTGCTCGGCGGCGACGTTCTCGTCGGTATGGGCTGGCAGCTGCTCGGCGCGGCGACGTTCACGAGCAACTGGGTGGCGATCAGCGCCGGGTCGAGTTACCTCGACCAGACGAGCCCCGAACTGTTCCGGCACCTCTGGTCGCTCGCGGTCGAGGAGCAGTTCTACCTGCTGTGGCCGATCGTCGTGATCGCGCTGCTCGCACTCCCCCTGAGGCGCTGGATGCTCGTGGCACTGCCGCTTGCCCTCGCCGCCTGGTCGGCGCTCGCGATGGCCGCTGCCGCGGGTGACCCGGCGCTCGACGGCGGCGCGGCCGCGTCGGCGGCCTACCTGTCGACCCTGACACACGGCTTCGGCTTGCTCGCCGGGGCGGCCCTGGCGCTCGGACGTGACCCGCTCACGCAACCCCGCGCGCTGCTGGGCCGCGCGTCGACGCCCGTCGGCGTCGCCGCGGTCGCGGGAGTGGTGGCGGTTGCGCTGTCGACCAGCATCGACGACCCGAGTGCGTACCGCGGCGGAATGGCGCTCGCGGTCGCGTTCACCGTCGTGGCGATCCTGGCGCTGGAGCGACGCGACTCTTTGGCCGCTCGAGCGGCCGAGTCGTCGCCGCTCGTGTGGGTGGGCGAGCGCTCCTACGGACTGTACCTCTGGCACTGGCCCCTCTGGGTGCTGGGGCTTGCGCTCGTCCCCGGCCTCGACCGCACAGGGTCGGGGGCGTGGGGCCTCGGCGCCGCAGTGCTTGCGCTGTCTGTGCTGCTCGCGGCGGTCAGCTACCGTTTCGTCGAGCTGCCCATCCGCCGCCGCGAGTTGCTCGCGCCTGCCCGCGCGGCGGGCGGGAAGCGCGAGGGCGCCGCCGTCGCGACCGTCGCGGTTGCCCTGGCGCTGCTCGTCGCCGGCACGGGGGCCGCACTGCAGCGCTCCCCCGCGACGTCCGAGGCGGCAGACCTGATCGCCGCGGGCCAGCTCGCCGTCGACACGGCCGAGCAACCGCGGGGTGCCGGCACGTCGCCTTCGCCGTCTCCCGATTCGGTGCCTGCGACGGCGCCGCGACCCTCGACGGAGCCCGAGCCGGAACCCGAACCAGAACCGGCTCCGGAGGACACCCCCGCTCCGCTGCCGACCGGGGACCAGATCATCGCCTTCGGTGACTCCGTCATGTTGGCGGCAGCCCCCGCGCTCATCGACGAGTTCCCCGGCATCGCCGTCGACGCCACGGTCGGTCGGCAGATGTGGTCGATGCCCGAGCTGATCGAGGAGGCAGCCGCGGCCGGCTCTCTCCGCGACGTCGTCATCATCGGCGTCGGGGCTAACGGCCTCATCAGCCAGTCCGACCTCGACCGCGTCATCGGTGCCGTCGGCGACCGCGAACTGGTCGTCGTGACGGCCTCCGCTCCCCGCGGATGGATCGACGAGTCCAACACGCGTTTGCACGAGACGGCGCGGGCCCACCGCACGGTGGAGGTCGCCGATTGGGGCGCGACCATTTCGGGGCGTCTGGATTTGCTGGCCGGTGACCAGGTGCATCCCGGCCCGACGGGCAGCGCGCTGTATTCGGGTGAGATCCGCGAGGCGCTGCAGAGACTCGCTGACCTGCCCCCGCTGCCTCCTCCGCCAGACCCGAACCGCTACGACGAGAACCCAAACTGGCAGCGCCCGGTCTAGAACCCCGCGCGCTCAGTACAGCCGGCGATACGCCACATCGCGTGCGACGGCCGCGAAGCCGAGCCGCTCGTACACGCCGAGCGCGCCCGTTGGGTTCGCCGTGTCGACATCGAGCACGGCCAACTCGAGGCCCTGGGCACGGTAGGCGCGCATGACGTCGACGAGCAGCGCGCTCGCCAACCCTTTGCCGCGCCACTCGCGCACCGTCCCGACGAGGCCGATGTAGCCGCTCGATCGGCCCATGCGCGCCCAGTCTTCTTCGTTGACGTCGGTCGTGATGAAACCGACGACCTCGTCGCCGGCGAGCGCGACCCGGCTGAGCTCGGGTCGGAAGGTCGGCAGACCCTGCCACGACTCCCACCCTTCGCGGGTGGCGGGCTGCGAGCCCCAGTGGTCGGCAAAGGCCGCGTTCTTTGCCGCGCGGGCGCCCTCGCTGAATCGGGGCGACCACGGCTCAAGGCGAATGCCGTCGGGCAGTTCGCGCGCTTCGAGGGCCGCGTCGGCGAGCTCAGCGTGCAGGGTGGTGAAGTAACGCGACGGGCTGTAGCCGGCACGCTCGAGCAGCCGCCCGTGTTCCGGCGAGCGATCGGCGGCGTACGACAGCACCCAGCCGGGGATCGTGAGGTCGAGCTCGGCGAGCAGCTGCTCGGCGCGGGCGGTCTGCCAGGCGAGCAGTTGCCGGCCTAGCCCGCGACCGCGGTGTTCCGGGTGCACGCCTCCGCTGAGCCAGACCCGCGCATAGTCGACAGGCTCGGGTGCGCGCATCGCCATCCCGTGCGCGATCATCCGGCCGTCGGCGTCTTCCGCGACAACGCTGTCGCGGGCAACGTCGACGTACGAGTGGCCGAACGTTTCCGCGATCTCGTCGGCCGTTTCGCTCCAGTCGGGGTGGTCGCGCGTCGCCATCGCGGCCAACAGGGCCGCGATCGCCTCGACGTCGTCGTCGCGAGTGGCGCGCCACGTGACGCCCTCGGGGCCGGTCAGCTCGGGCAGCTCGGTGGTGGGGATGCGCGTAGCCAGCGGGCGGGACGCATCGATCTCGCCCGCCCCGCTATCGATCAGAGAGTCGGTCACGCCGACAACAGTAGAGCCCCGCCCGGGTACCAGGGCGGGGCTCTACGAAACCGTTACAGCGCGGTGACTACTTGGTCTCCTCGGCCGACTCGTCGGCAGGAGCATCCGTCGCCTCGTCGGTGCTGGTCTCGTCCGCAGCCGTTTCGTCAGCGGCGGCGTCCTCGGCCGGAGCCTCGGTCGTCTCCTCGACGGTCTCGTCGGCCGGAGCTTCCTCGGCGGCGGGCGCCGGCGCCGCGGCAGCCGACTTCTTCGCCGACTTCGGCTTCGGGTTCACGGGCTCGAGGACGAGCTCGATGACCGCCATGGGAGCGTTGTCGCCCTTGCGGTTGCCGATCTTCGTGATGCGGGTGTAGCCACCCTCGCGCTCGGCGACGAGCGGCGCGATCTCGGTGAAGAGCTCGTGCACGGCGCTCTTGTCGCGGATCACCGTCATGACGCGACGGCGAGCGTGCAGGTCGCCGCGCTTGGCGAACGTGATGAGGCGCTCGGCCAGCGGACGCAGGCGCTTCGCCTTCGTCTCGGTGGTGGTGATGCGCTTGTGGGTGAACAGCGCGGTGGCGAGGTTCGCCAGCAGCAGGCGCTCGTGCGCCGGACCGCCTCCGAGGCGGGGACCCTTGGTGGGCTTAGGCATGATCGTGGTTCTCCTGTGTGGGGTTCGTCAGTGACAGTTCTGGGGTGCGTGGTGACGAACCCGTTAGTTGGTCTCGTCGTCGTAGCTGTAGAACGCGGCTCCGTCGAAGCCGGGGACGGCGTCCTTCAGCGACAGACCCATCTCGACGAGCTTGTCCTTGACCTCGTCGACCGACTTCTGGCCGAAGTTGCGGATGTTCATCAGCTGGGTCTCCGACAGGGCGACGAGCTCGCTGACCGTGTTGATGCCCTCGCGCTTCAGGCAGTTGTAGCTGCGCACCGAGAGGTCGAGGTCTTCGATCGGCATCGAGAGCTCGTTCGAGAGCACGGCGTCGACCGGGGCGGGCCCGATCTCGATGCCCTCGGCCTCGGTGTTCAGCTCGCGGGCGAGGCCGAACAGCTCGACGAGGGTGCGGCCGGCCGAGGCGACGGCGTCGCGGGGGCTGATCGCGGGCTTCGTCTCGACGTCGACGACGAGGCGGTCGAAGTCGGTGCGCTCGCCGGCACGGGTGGCCTCGACGCGGTAGGTGACCTTCAGCACGGGCGAGTAGATCGAGTCGACCGGAATCTGGCCGGCCTCGCTGAACTCGCTGCGGTTCTGGGTCGCCGAGACGTAGCCGCGGCCACGCTCGATGGTCAGCTCGAGCTCGAACTTGGCGCTGTCATTCAGCGTCGCGATGACGAGCTCGGGGTTGTGGATCTCGACGCCGGCGGGGGCGGAGATGTCGGCGGCGGTGACCTCACCGGCACCCGTCTTGCGCAGGTAGGCGGTAATCGGCTCGTCGTGCTCGCTCGAGACAACGAGCTGCTTGATGTTGAGGATGATCTCGGTGACATCCTCCTTCACGCCGTCGATCGTGCTGAACTCGTGCAGCACGCCGTCGATGCGGATGCTTGTCACGGCTGCACCGGGAATCGACGACAGCAGCGTGCGGCGCATGGAGTTGCCGAGCGTGTAGCCGAAGCCGGGCTCGAGGGGTTCGATGATGAACCGCGACCGGAATTCGGAGACGTTCTCCTCGGTCAGAGTGGGACGCTGTGCGATGAGCACTATGGGTTCCTTTCGGCGAAGTGTCCGCTATATGACACTTGTTGCGCGACGAGGGCGGATCTCGTCGAGTGTGTTGAGTTATCGAAAGCTGGGGCGAGCGGATGCGCGGGGCGCGTCAGAAACGCACCGCGCGCATCCGATCGAGGGATGCGCGGGGTGCGTTACCTAGACGCGGCGACGCTTCGGCGGGCGGCAGCCGTTGTGCGCCTGCGGCGTCACGTCGCTGATCGAGCCCACCTCGAGGCCGGCGGCCTGAAGCGAACGAATCGCGGTCTCGCGGCCCGAACCGGGGCCCTTGACGAACACGTCGACCTTCTTCATGCCGTGCTCCTGCGCCTGGCGCGCGGCCGACTCGGCGGCGAGCTGCGCGGCGAAGGGCGTCGACTTGCGCGAGCCCTTGAAGCCGACCTGGCCGGACGACGCCCAGCTGATGACGGCGCCGCTCGGGTCGGTGATCGACACGATCGTGTTGTTGAAGGTGGACTTGATGTGAGCCTGCCCGACGGCGATGCTCTTCTTCTCCTTGCGGCGGGGCTTGCGCGCGGCCGACTTGGGTGCTGCCATGGTCTTCTCCTGAACCTGTTCGTGAGCGCTGGCGGGCGGAGCCCGGGACTAGCGCGCCTTCTTCTTGCCGGCGACGGTGCGCTTCGGGCCCTTGCGGGTGCGCGCGTTGGTCTTGGTGCGCTGACCGCGCACCGGCAGGCCGCGGCGGTGGCGCAGGCCCTCGTACGAACCGATCTCGACCTTGCGGCGAATGTCGGCGGCGACCTCACGGCGAAGGTCACCCTCCACCTTGTAGGTGCCTTCGATGTGGTCGCGGAGAGCGACGAGCTGGTCGTCGGTCAGATCCTTGACGCGGACGTTGCGGTCGATACCGGTCGCGGCGAGCGTTTCGGTCGCGCGGGTCCGGCCGACTCCGTAGATGTAGGTCAGGGCGACTTCCACGCGCTTATCGCGAGGAATGTCGACTCCGGCAAGACGGGCCATGATGGCTCCTTACAGGGTTTCGTGGAAGGTGTGGAGCAGTTTCGGTGCCCGGGCCTTCCGCCCGAGGTGTCCCCCGCACGGGTGCGGGTTCTGAGACTGCCGTGTGTTCGTATTCAGTTGTGAGTCGTGGGGTGCGCCCGCTTTAGCCCTGGCGTTGCTTGTGGCGCGGGTTCTCGCAGATGACCATCACGTTGCCGTGGCGGCGAATGACCTTGCACTTGTCGCAGATGGGCTTGACGCTGGGGTTGACCTTCATGGTTCTCTCGTTCTTGTTGTATCGCTGGCCTCGTGCTCCGGGTGGATTCCCGGGCCGTTCCTTACCCAGCGCGCACTGCTTACTTGTAGCGGTAGACGATCCGGCCGCGGGTCAGGTCGTAGGGGCTCAGCTCAACGATCACGCGGTCCTCGGGGAGGATGCGGATGTAGTGCTGGCGCATCTTGCCCGAAATGTGGGCAAGAACCTTGTGGCCGTTGGTCAGCTCGACGCGGAACATCGCGTTGGGCAGCGCTTCGACCACCGAGCCTTCGATCTCGATGACACCGTCTTTTTTGGCCATAGCCTCTTCGTCGCAAATAAGGGGAGTGTGCACTGGTCGTGCGGATGCGGTGCCCAGCGGCTCAGTGTCGTCTGCACGGCGACTGCTGATCGCGGCACGCCGAAGCGGGCCGAAAGCACCAAAGGGAAAGCTTAGGTGATGGAACGAGTCACGGCAAGTCGCGAACGGACAGGGCATCCAGGATGCGCCCGGTCACCTCGTCGATCTCGCCGATGCCGTCGACCTTGGTCAGCATCCCGCGCTCGGCGTAGATGTCGATGAGGGGAGCCGTCTGCTTCGCGTACACGTCGAGGCGGTGGCGGACCACGTTCTCGTCGTCGTCGGCGCGGCCCTGATCGACGGCGCGCTTCTTCAGACGCTCGACCACGATGTCGGGGTCGGCAACCAATTCGACGACGGCGTCGAGTGCGACACCCTTCTCGGCGAGGAACTCGTCGAGCGCGCGTACCTGATCGGTCGTGCGGGGGTAGCCGTCGAGCAGGAAACCCTCGGCGCAGTCGGGCTGGCTCAGCCGGTCGCGCACCAGGTCGTTCGTCAGCTCGTCTGGCACGTTGTCGCCCGCGTCCATGAACGCTTTGGCCTTGAGCCCGAGCTCGGTCTCTTCGCGCAGGTTCTGCCGGAAGATGTCGCCGGTCGAGACGGCGGGGATTCCGAAGTGGGCGGTCAGCCGGCCAGCCTGCGTGCCCTTTCCGGCTCCGGGCGGGCCGATCAGGAGGAGGCGGCGGGTCACTTCAGCAGGCCTTCATAGTGGCGCTGCTGCAGCTGCGCGTCGATCTGCTTCACCGTCTCGAGGCCCACGCCGACGATGATCAGGATGCTCGCCCCACCGAACGGGAAGTTCTGGTTGGCCCCCACCGACGCGAAGGCGATCAGCGGAATCAGGGCGACAAGACCCAGGTAGAGCGATCCCGGCAGCGTGATGCGGGTGAGCACGTAGTCGAGGTACTCGGCGGTCGGGCGACCGGCGCGGATGCCGGGGATGAAGCCGCCGTACTTCTTCATGTTGTCGGCGACGTCCTCCGGGTTGAAGGTGATCGCGACGTAGAAGTAGGTGAAGCCGACGATGAGCAGGAAGTACACGACCATGTACAACCAGTTGTCGCCCGAGATGAAGTTGTTCTGAATCCAGACGACCCACTCGGGGGCGGTCTCGCCCGCGGCGGGCTGGTTGAACTGCGCGATGAGGGCGGGCAAGTACAGCAGGGACGAGGCGAAGATGACGGGCACGACGCCGGCCATGTTCACCTTGATCGGGATGTACGTGTTGTTTCCGCCGTAGGTGCGGCGGCCGACCATGCGCTTGGCGTACTGCACGGGCACGCGGCGCTGCGACTGCTCGACGAAGACGACCGCGGCCATGACGACGAGGCCGAGGGCCAGCACGATGACGAAGATCTCGAAGCCCTGGGCGACCTGGATGCCCCACAGCGCCGACGGGAAGGTCGCCGCAATCGAGACGAAGATCAGCAGCGACATGCCGTTGCCGATTCCGCGCTCGGTGATGAGCTCGCCGAGCCACATGATGAGGCCGGTGCCCGCGGTCATAGTGATGACCATGAGCAGGATCGCGTACCAGCTGTCGTTCGTGATGAGCTGCGAGCACTGCGGCACACCCGACGTCGTCGGGAACAGCGCGCCGGCGCGGGCGACCGTGATGAGCGTGGTCGACTGCAGGATCGCGAGCGCGATCGTCATGTAGCGCGTGTACTGCGTCAGCTTCGCCTGGCCCGCCTGGCCCTCCTTGTAGAGGGACTCGAAGTGAGGGATGACGACGCGGAGCAGCTGCGTGATGATCGACGCGGTGATGTACGGCATGATGCCGAGCGCGAAGATCGACAGCTGCAGCAGAGCACCGCCGCTGAAGAGGTTGACGAGCTGGTAGAGGCCCGTGGCGCCTTCGTTGCCCTGAAGACACAGCTGCACGTTCTGGTAGTCGACGAACGGCGCGGGGATGAACGAACCCAGACGGAAGATCGCGACGATTCCGAGAGTGAACCCGATCTTCCGGCGGAGGTCGGGCGTCTTGATGATTCGCCCGATAGCTCTGAACACGAGACCTCCCGTAAAAAACATGGGCATCCCGTGGCCCGGCGGCTCGGGATGCTGGCCCGAATGGGCCGAAGCCGGGCGGCCCCGAAGGGCCGCCCGAGCGGCTACTGAATGGAACCGCCGGCCGCGACGATCTTCTGCTCGGCAGAGCGGGAGACCTTGTCGACGGTCACGTTCAGCTTAACCGCAATGTCCCCGTTGCCGAGAACCTTGACCTTCTCGTTCTTGCGCACAGCACCCTTGGCCACGAGGTCGGAGACGGTGACGTCGCCGCCCTTCGGGTACAGCTCGGCGAGCTTCGCCAGGTTGACGACCTGGTACTCGACCCGGAACGGGTTCGTGAAACCGCGCAGCTTCGGCGCACGCATCACGAAGTTGAGCTGACCACCCTGGAAGCCGGGGCGCACGGTGTTGCGGGCCTTCGTGCCCTTCGTGCCGCGACCCGCGGTCTTACCCTTCGAGCCTTCACCACGACCCACGCGGGTGCGGTCCTTCTTGGCACCCGCGGCGGGCCGCAGGTGGTGAACCTTCAGCACCTGCGGGCGGGCGGCGTCGGTCGACTCCGCCTTCTTCGCGGGGGCCTTCTTGGCGGGAGCCTTCGCGGCCGGAGCCTTCTCGGCGCTGTCCGACTTTGCCGACGACGCCTTTGCTGCGGTCGACTTCGCCGGAGCCTTCTTGGCGGGCGCCTTTTCAGCGTCAGCCTTCGCAGCGGCGGGGGCCTTCTTGGCGGCCGGAGCCTTCTTCGCGGGAGCCTTGTCCGCGTCCGCCTTGGCGGCGGCAGGAGCCTTCTTCGCGGCGGTGGTCTTCGCCGCCGCCGGCTTCTTCTCGGCTGCCGGCTTCGAGGCTGCAGGAGCCTTCTTTGCCGGGGCCTTCTTCTCTTCTTCAGCCATTAGTCAATCTCCTCGACCGTCACGAGGTGCGCGACCGTCTTGACGTACCCACGGTTGGCCGGGGTGTCCTCGCGCACGACACTGTCGCCGATGCGCTTGAGGCCCAGGCTGCGCAGGGTGTCGCGCTGGTTCTGCTTCTCGCTGATTACGGACTTGATCTGGGTCACCTTGAGGCGCTGAGCCATCATGCACCCGCCTTTCCGGCTGCGGCCTTCGCGGCCTCGGCCTCGGCGCGGACGAGACGGGCGGGAGCCACGTCTTCGAAGTCCAGGCCACGGCGAGCGGCGACGGCGCGCGGCTCCTCGAGCATCTTCAGCGCCTCGACGGTCGCGTGAACGATGTTGATCGTGTTCGACGAACCGAGCGACTTGCTCAGAACGTCGTGGATTCCGGCGCACTCAAGCACGGCGCGCACCGGACCACCGGCGATAACACCGGTACCGGCGGCGGCGGGACGCAGCAGCACGACGCCGGCCGCGGCCTCACCCTGCACGGGGTGCGGGATCGTCTGGGCGACGCGGGGAACGCGGAAGAAGTTCTTCTTCGCCTCCTCGACGCCCTTCGAGATCGCGGTCGGAACCTCGCGGGCCTTGCCGTAGCCGACGCCGACCATGCCGTTGCCGTCACCGACGACGACGAGAGCGGTGAAGCTGAAGCGACGACCACCCTTGACGACCTTCGAAACGCGGTTGATCGTCACGACGCGCTCGAGGAAGGGGCTCTTCTCGGTCTCGCGCGCACCGCGGTCGCGGCCCTGGTTGCGGTCGCGGCCACCACGACGCGGCTCGCGCGTCTCAGTGGTGTTCGACTGCGACGACGCAGCGGTCTCGACGGGGGCCTCTGCCGCCACGGTCTGCTCCTTCTCGTTCTCGCTCACAGGCTCAACCCTGCCTCTCGCGCTCCATCGGCGATCGCCGCAACGCGTCCGGCGTAACGGTTACCACCCCGGTCGAAGACGACTGCCTCCACACCGGCATTCTTCGCACGCTCGGCGAGCAGCTCGCCCACCTTGCGCGCCTTCGCGGTCTTGTCGCCGTCGAACGTGCGGAGGTCGCCCTCCATGGTCGACGCGCTGGCGAGGGTGTGCCCCTTGCTGTCGTCGACGATCTGCACGAACACGTGGCGCGCCGAGCGCGTCACGACGAGACGGGGACGCTCGGCCGTGCCGACGACCCGCTTGCGCAGACGCGCGTGGCGACGGCTCTTCGCGGCCGTCTTGCTCTTCCCTCGAGTACCGAGACCCATGGTTACTTACCAGCCTTTCCGGCCTTGCGGCGAACGACCTCGCCCGCGTAGCGGATGCCCTTGCCCTTGTACGGCTCGGGCTTGCGGATCTTGCGAATGTTCGCGGCGACCTCGCCCACGGCCTGCTTGTCGATGCCGCTGACGGTGAGCTTGTTGTTGCCTTCGACGGTGAACGTGATGCCCGCGGGCGGGTCGACCGTCACCGGGTGTGAGAAGCCGAGTGCGAACTCGACCGAGGAGCCCTTGGCCTGCACGCGGTAACCGGTGCCGACGACCTCGAGGCCCTTCGAGTAGCCCTGCGTCACGCCGATGATCTGGTTCGCGATCAGCGTGCGGGTCAGGCCGTGCAGCGAGCGCGAGTTGCGCTCGTCGTCAGGACGGGTCACGACGACCTGGTTGTCCTCGATAGCGACCTCGATGGGGCTCGCCACGGTGAGCGACAGCTCACCCTTTGGGCCCTTGACGGTGACGGCCTGGCCGTCGATCTTCACGTCGACTCCCCCGGGGATGTCGATCGGCATGCGTCCAATACGTGACATGACGGATCACCACACGTAGGCGAGGACTTCCCCACCCACGCCCTTCTGCGTCGCCTCGCGGTCCGTCAGAAGACCCGAGGAGGTGGACAGGATCGCGACGCCGAGGCCACCCAGAACGTTGGGAATCTCGGTCGACTTCGCGTAGACACGAAGGCCGGGCTTCGACACGCGCTTGATGCCGGCAATCGACCGCTCGCGGTTCGGGCCGTACTTCAGCGACAGGGTGAGGGTCTTGCCGACACGGGCGTCTTCGACGGCCCAGTCGGTGATGTAACCCTCACGCTTGAGGATTTCCGCGAGGCCGGTCTTCAGCTTGGAGCTGGGCATCGACACGGACTCGTGGTGCGCCGAGTTGGCGTTGCGCAGTCTGGTCAGCATGTCTGCGACCGGATCTGTCATCGTCATGATGGATGTTTCCTGTTCTCGTCCGGTTTCGACTCCCGGTACACCGGGGCCGACCTAGGCGATCGGGGTCCGCGGATGCGGACCGAGTGGAGTGTTACTGAGGGGCGTCGGCGGCCTTGAAGGGGAAGCCGAGAGCGCGCAGCAGGGCGCGGCCCTCGTCGTCCGTCTTCGCGGTCGTGACGACGGTGATGTCGAAGCCGCGAACGCGGTCGATCTTGTCCTGATCGATCTCGTGGAACACGCTCTGCTCCGTGAGACCGAAGGTGTAGTTGCCGTTGCCGTCGAACTGGCGGTCACTCAGACCGCGGAAGTCGCGGATGCGCGGCAGCGCGAGCGACACGAGACGGTCCATGAACTCCCACGCGCGGTCGCCGCGCAGCGTGACGTGCGCGCCGATCGGCATGCCGTCGCGCAGCTTGAACTGGGCGATCGACTTGCGGGCCTTCGTGACCTGCGGCTTCTGACCCGTGATGAGGGTCAGATCGCGGATCGCACCGTCGATGACCTTCGAGTCGCGAGCGGCCTCGCCCACACCCGTGTTCACGACGATCTTGACGATCTTCGGAACCTGGTGGGGGTTCGTGTAGCCGAACTCGTCGGTCAGCTGCTTCGTGATCTCCGAGCGGTACTTCTGCTTGAGACGCGGCTGAATCTTGGCCGGCGCCGTAGCGGTGTCAGTCATTAGAGCTTCTCACCCGACTTCTTGGCGTAGCGCACGCGGACGGTCTTCTTCACACCGTTCTTCTCGACGGTTTCCTCGCGGTAACCGATGCGCGTGGGCTTCTTGGTCTTGGGGTCGACGACTGCGACGTTCGAGACGTGAATGGGCGCCTCGTGCGTCTCGATGCCGCCGGTCTTGGTGCCGCGCTGCGTCTGGCCGACGCGCACGTGCTTCGTGACGAGGTTGATGCCCTCGACGATGACGCGGTCCTTGTCAGCGAGCACCTCGATGACGCGACCCTGCTTGCCGCGGTCTCCGCCGCGGTCCTCGGTCGCGCCCGAGATCACCTGGACGAGGTCGCCCTTTTTGATCTTGGCCATGGGTTACAGCACCTCCGGTGCGAGCGAGACGATCTTCATGAACTTCTTGTCGCGAAGCTCACGGCCGACCGGTCCGAAGATGCGGGTACCGCGGGGGTCTCCGTCGTTCTTCAGGATCACGGCGGCGTTTTCATCGAACTTGATGTACGAGCCGTCGGCGCGACGGGTCTGCTTGACCGTGCGCACGATGACGGCCTTGACGACGTCGCCCTTCTTGACGTTGCCGCCGGGGATCGCGTCCTTGACGGTCGCGACGATCACGTCGCCGAGGCCGGCGTAGCGACGGCCGGAGCCGCCGAGCACGCGAATGGTGAGCAGCTCCTTGGCGCCGGTGTTGTCGGCGACCTTGACTCTGGATTCCTGCTGAAGCATTTCCTACTCCTTTGGGTCAAGCAGGCGGAGGCCTACTTGGCCTTCTCGAGGATCTCGACGAGGCGCCAGCGCTTCGTGGCGGACAGGGGGCGGGTCTCGTTGATGAGCACCAGGTCGCCGATGCCGGCGCTGTTCTGCTCGTCGTGAGCCTTCACCTTGGAGGTGCGGCGGATGACCTTGCCGTAAAGCGGGTGCTTCACGCGGTCTTCCACCTCGACAACGATGGTCTTGTCCATCTTGTCGCTGACGACGTAGCCACGGCGGGCCTTGCGGTACCCGCGGGCGTCGGCGTCGCGGACGTCGTGCTCGGCCGACTCGTGGCCGGGCTCAGCCTTCTTGGTCGTCGCCATTAGTTGTTCTCCTCGGTCTTCTCGTCGGCCGAGGCCTTATCGGCCTTCTTGGTCGACTTCTTCGCCGGCTTCTCGGGCGCCTCGATGGGCGCGGGCGTGGCACGGATGCCCAGCTCGCGCTCACGGATGACCGTGTAGATCCGGGCGATGTCGCGCTTCACGGCGCGCAGGCGGCCGTGGCTCTCGAGCTGACCGGTCGCGGCCTGGAAGCGCAGGTTGAACAGCTCTTCCTTCGCGCGCTTCAGCTCGTCGAGCAGGCGCTCGTCTTCAAAAGTGTCGAGCTCGGCGGGTGCCAGCTCCTTGGATCCGACGGCCATTACGCGTCGCCCTCCTCGCGCTTGATGATGCGTGCCTTGAGGGGCAGCTTGTGAATTGCACGGGTCATCGCTTCGCGGGCCAGCTCTTCGCTGACGCCCGCGACCTCGAACAGGACGCGACCCGGCTTGACGTTGGCGACCCACCACTCGGGCGAACCCTTACCGGAACCCATGCGGGTTTCGGCCGGCTTCTTGGTCAGCGGGCGGTCGGGGTAGATGTTGATCCACACCTTTCCACCACGCTTGATGTGACGGGTCATGGCGATACGAGCGGACTCGATCTGCCGGTTGGTGACGTATGCGGGAGTGAGGGCCTGGATGCCGAACTCGCCAAACGCCACGGTGGTGCCGCCGGTTGCGTGACCACCGCGCTTGGGGTGGTGCTGCTTGCGGTACTTGACCTTGCGGGGAATCAGCATTGTTCCTAGCCTTCCGCTCCGGCCGCGACGGGAGCCGAGGCGGTGGCCGTACGGCCACCGTCACGACGAGGACCGCGGTCCGAGTCACGACGCTCGGGGCGCGACGACTTCTGGGTCGCCTGCTCCCGAGCGAGTTCCTTGTTGGTGATGTCGCCCTTGTAGATCCAAACCTTCACGCCGATGCGTCCGAAGGTGGTCTTCGCCTCATAGAAGCCGTAGTCGATGTTCGCGCGCAGCGTGTGCAGCGGCACACGACCCTCGCGGTAGAACTCCGAGCGGCTCATCTCGGCGCCGCCGAGGCGGCCCGAAACCTGAATGCGGACGCCCTTGGCGCCGGCGCGCTGTGCGCCCTGCAGACCCTTGCGCATCGCACGGCGGAACGCCACGCGGGCGCTCAGCTGCTCGGCAATGCCCTGGGCGACCAGTTGCGCCTCGGCCTCGGGGTTCTTCACCTCGAGGATGTTCAGCTGGATCTGCTTGCCGGTGAGCTTCTCGAGGTCGGCGCGGATGCGCTCGGCCTCGGCGCCACGGCGACCGATCACGATGCCCGGGCGGGCGGTGTGGATGTCGACGCGAACGCGGTCACGGGTGCGCTCGATCTCGATGCGGGCAACGCCAGCGCGGTCGAGGCTCGTGGTGAGCATCCGACGGATCTTGACGTCCTCCGCCACGTAGTCGGAGTAGCGCTGTCCGGGCTTGGTGCTGTCGGAGAACCAGCGCGACACGTGGTCGGTGGTGATTCCGAGACGGAAACCGTACGGGTTGACTTTCTGACCCATGACTACTTGCTCGCCTTCTTCTTGCTCGGGCCCGCGGCGACCAGCTCGTCCGGCGTGGCGAGCACGACGGTGATGTGGCTGGTGCGCTTGTTGATGCGGAACGCGCGGCCCTGGGCGCGGGGCTGGAACCGCTTGAGGGTCGTGCCCTCATCGACGAACGCGCGGGAAATGTAGAGATCCTGCTCGTCGAGGTAGCTGTTCGTGGCGTCTGCCTTGACTCGGGCGTTAGCAATCGCCGACGCGACGAGCTTATAGACGGGCTCGCTCGCTGCCTGGGGGGCGAACTTCAGGATGGCCAGGGCCTCGAGGGCCTGCTTGCCGCGGATCAGGTCGACGACGCGACGAGCCTTCTGAGGCGTCACGCGGATGTGTCGCACGCGGGCGATCGACTCCACCATGTCTGTACTCCTCTTCACGCCGCCGGGTTACCGGCGACGACCCTTCTTGTCGTCCTTCTCGTGGCCGCGGAAGGTGCGGGTCGGCGCGAACTCGCCGAGCTTGTGGCCGACCATGGTCTCGGTCACGAACACGGGGATGTGCTTGCGGCCGTCGTGCACGGCGATGGTGTGCCCGAGCATGGCGGGGACGATCATCGAACGGCGCGACCAGGTCTTGATGACGTTCTTGCTGTTGGCCTCGTTCTGCGTGACCACCTTGCGAAGCAGGTGGTCGTCGACGAACGGGCCCTTCTTGAGACTGCGAGGCATTCTTCTCGACTCCTACTAGCGCTTCTTACCGACGGTGCGGCGACGGACGATGAGCTTGTCGCTGGGCTTGTTCGGGCGACGGGTACGACCCTCCGCCTGACCCCAGGGGCTGACCGGGTGACGACCACCACTGGTCTTACCCTCACCACCACCGTGCGGGTGGTCGACCGGGTTCATGGCCACACCACGCACGGTCGGGCGGACGCCCTTCCAGCGCTTACGGCCGGCCTTACCCCAGTTGATGTTCGACTGCTCGGCGTTGCCCACCTCGCCGACGGTCGCGCGGCAGCGCGCGTCGACGTTGCGGATCTCGCCCGAGGGCAGACGCAACTGGGCGTACGGGCCGTCCTTCGCGACGAGGCGAACGGCGGCTCCGGCCGAGCGGGCCATCTTCGCGCCGCCACCGGGGCGCAGCTCGATGGCGTGCACGACGGTACCGACGGGGATGTTGCGCAGCGGCAGGTTGTTGCCGGGCTTGATGTCGGCGCCGGGACCCGACTCGACGATGTCGCCCTGCTTCAGCTTGTTCGGCGCCAGGATGTAGCGCTTCGTGCCGTCCACGAAGTGCAGCAGCGCGATGCGCGCCGTGCGGTTCGGGTCGTACTCGATGTGCGCGACCTTGGCGTCGACGCCGTCCTTGTCGTTGCGCTTGAAGTCGATCACGCGGTACTGGCGCTTGTGGCCACCACCGATGTGACGGGTCGTGATGCGACCGGTGTTGTTGCGGCCACCGGTCTTCGGCAGCGGCCGGAGAAGCGACTTCTCGGGGGTCGAGCGCGTGATCTCGGCGAAATCAGCGACCGACGAACCGCGACGACCGGGGGTCGTCGGCTTGTACTTGCGAATAGCCATTGTCTGTCGTCCTTCGTCTAGCCGACGGCCGTGAAGATGTCGATGGAGCCCGACTTCAGGGTCACGATGGCGCGCTTGGTGTCCTTGCGCTTGCCGGTGCCGAAGCGGGTGCGGCGGGTCTTGCCCGAGCGGTTGAGGGTGTTCACCGAGGCGACCTTGACGCCAAAGATCTTCTCGATCGCGAACTTGATCTCCGTCTTGTTCGCACGCGGGTCAACGAGGAAGGTGTACTTGCCGTCGTCGATGAGCGCGTAGCTCTTCTCGCTCACGACCGGCGCGATGATGACATCGCGCGGGTCCTTGTTCTGGGCGGTGGTGTGGATGCTCAACGCTCGACCTCTTCCTTCTTGGTCTTGCTGGCGACGAACGCCTCGTACGCCGACTTCGTGAACACGATGTCGTCGCTGACCAGAACGTCATAGGCGTTCAGCTGGTCGGGCGTGATGACGTGCAGGTCCTTCAGGTTGCGGACGCTCTTGAGCGCCAGCTCGTCGTCGCGCTCGATGACAACGAGGACCTTGCGGCCCGCGGTGAGCGAGGCGATGACCGATGCGGCAGCCTTCGTCGAGGGCGCGTCCGAACCGAACGACTCGACGATGTGCAGGCGGTCGCCGCGAGCGCGGTCCGAGAGAGCGCCGAGCAGAGCAGCGGCGATCATCTTCTTCGGGGTGCGCTGCGAGTAGTCGCGCGGCTTCGGGCCGTGCACGGTGCCACCACCGGTGTGCTCGGGAGCGCGGACCGAACCCTGACGGCTCCGGCCGGTGCCCTTCTGCTTGAACGGCTTGCGGCCCGAACCCGAAACTTCGCCACGGGTCTTGGTCGAGTGGGTGCCCTGCCGCGCGGCGGCGAGCTGGGCGACGACCACCTGGTGCAGCAGCGGCACGTTGGTCTGAACGTCGAACACGTTCGCGGGCAGGTCGACCGAGCCGGTCTTCTTGCCGGCGGCGTCGACGATGTCGAGTGAGGTAGCCATGGCGGTTACGCCCCCTTCACGGCGTTGCGGACGAACACGAGACGACCGCGGGCGCCGGGAACGGCACCCTTGATGAGCAGCAGGCCCTTCTCGGCGTCAACCGAGTGGACGGTGAGGTTGAGCACCGACACGCGCTCGCCGCCCATGCGACCGGCCATGCGCATCCCCTTGAAGACGCGGCTCGGCGTCGCCGAGGCGCCGATTGAACCGGGCTTGCGGTGGTTGCGGTGGGCACCGTGCGAGGCGGAGACACCCTTGAAGTTGTGGCGCTTCATGACGCCGGCGAAGCCCTTGCCCTTGCTGGTGCCGACAACATCGACCTTCTGGCCGGCCTCGAACACGTCGACGGTCAGCTCCTGGCCGGGGGTGTACTCAGCGGCGTCCGCGGTGCGGATCTCGGTGAGGTGACGGCGCGGCGTGGTGCCGGCCTTCTCAAAGTGGCCGCTGAGCGGCTTGGTGACCTTGCGGGGGTCGATCGCGCCGTAGGCGATCTGCACGGCCTCGTAACCGTCAACCTCGGCGGTGCGCACCTGCGTCACCACGTTCGGGGCGATCGAGACAACGGTGACGGGAACGAGCTTGTTGTTCTCGTCCCACACCTGCGTCATGCCGAGCTTCGTGCCCAGCAGACCCTTGGTCGTCTTGGTTGCAGACATGTCCGGGTTCCTTAGAGCTTGATCTCGATGTTGACGTCGGCGGGCAGGTCGAGGCGCATGAGCGAGTCGACCGCCTTCGGCGTCGGGTCGATGATGTCGATGAGCCGCTTGTGCGTGCGCTTCTCGAAGTGCTCGCGGCTGTCCTTGTACTTGTGGGGCGAACGGATAACGGCCACCACGTTCTTCTCCGTGGGGAGGGGCACGGGGCCCACGACGGTCGCTCCGGCACGGGTGACCGTGTCGACGATCTTGCGCGCCGACGCGTCGAGACCAGCGTGGTCATACGACTTCAGTCGAATGCGGATCTTCTGTCCCGCCATGCTCAACTCTCTTCCTTGTTGGATTGGGCGCAGCCCTCGGGCCATACCCAGCGCGGAGCGCTATCGCTGTCGCACCACTGTTTTTCTGTCAAACGTCAACCGGCTGCCTTCGCCCCGCGCGCAAGAGTGAATCTCTTGTGAGCGGCGGATACCAACGTGCGCGATCTCCGCATGTCACCGGCCCATACGCGATGGGCTGTTGTGGCCACTCGCGCGCACTCCTCAGCGCACAGGAATTCACCTGCGAATCTGAGGGGGTCGGTTTACGCTGTGTTCTGCTACCCGCGGCCTAGGTTCCCGGCGTTCCGCACCTGCGGTTCGCTCGTCCTATGCACTGCCTGGCAGTGAGCCACGCGACGAGGCGCGGCGTATTGAACTAGGAAAGTCTGCCACACGGTGTGACCCCGTGCAACCCGGGCGTGTCGCGTCAGAGAAACGCCCATTTCTGGGCGTTTCCGCGACATCGCCCCGAGCGCCGTCCCGGCGCTCGGTCGGCCCAGGTTGAGGCAACCCGGCCATAAGAGTTACGGGCGACACGCCCCGGCGGCCGTCCCGGCCGCCGGTCGGCCTAGGTAAATGCAGCCCGGCCATAAAAGCAACCGCGCCAGCCCCAAGAGTCAGGACGCCACCCGAACTCCGCCCACCACCGTCTCGGCAACGAGCGGCACCCCCACCCGATACCCCATCCACCGGTGGTCGGGGGCGTCGAGCACCACGAGGTCACCCCGCGCCCCCACCCCGAGGTGCCCGATGTCGTCGCGGCGCAGCGCCGCCGCTCCCCCGCGCGTGGCCGCGGTCACTGCCTCGAGGGGGGTCATCCCCATCTCTCTGATCGCGAGAGCGATGGCGGTGGTCATCGAGCTCGAGTAGTTCGACCCCGGGTTGGTGTCGGTGGCGATCGCGACGGTGGCTCCCGCGTCGATGAGGCGGCGAGCATCCGGATACGGCTGCCGCGTCGAGAATTCGACGAGCGGTAGCAGCGTCGCGACGGTCGATGATCGGGCGAGCGCGTCGATGTCGGCGTCGGTCAGGTGGGTGGCGTGGTCGACGCTGGCGGCGCCGAGTTCGACGGCGAGGGCGACTCCGCCGTCGGCGGCGAATTGGCCGGCGTGGACGCGGAGGCCGAGCCCCGCGTCGCGGCCCGCTGTGAGGATGCGGCGGGCCTCGTCGTCGGTGAAGGCTCCGGAGTCGATGAACACGTCGACCCATCGCGCGTGCGGGGCGCAGGCGGCGAGCATGTCGCCGCAGACGAGGTCGACGTAGCCCTGGCGGTCGTCGGCCTGGTCGGCGGGCACGACGTGGGCACCGAGGAACGTGACCTCGTCGGTCACCTCGCGGGCGAGCCGCACGGCGCGGGCCTCGTCGTCGACGGTGAGGCCGTAGCCGCTCTTCACCTCGAGCGTCGTGATGCCCTGGCGGTGGGCCTCGGCGACGTGGCGGCCGAGCGTTGCGCGCAACTCGTCGTCGCTGGCCGCGCGCGTGGCCTCGACCGTGCGTCGAATGCCGCCGGCGGTGTACGGCACTCCGGTCATGCGCGCCTCCCACTCGTCGGCGCGGTCGCCGGCGAACACGAGGTGCGAGTGACTGTCGACGAAACCGGGAATCACGGCGCGACCGTCGGCGTCGAGCCTCTCGTCGGCGGCGGGCGCGTCTGCGGCGTCGCCGATCCAGGCCACATGCCCGTCGTCGATCACGAGCGCGGCGTCGCGGCGGACGGGCCGGCTGGGGTCGGCGGGGTCGAGGGTGACGAGCTGCCCGATGCGGTCGATGAGCAGACTCATGCGGGCACCTCGTTGACTCGGGGCGCGGGTCGGGCTGCCAGCCCGGCGAGCGCCTCGAGAACGCAGAGCGCAGCGAGGCGCACCGTACGCCCGTCCGCCGCGTCGGCGCTCGCGTCGAGTTCGGTCAGGTCGATGCCGCGCACGGCCGGGTGCCGCCCGGCCACGTGCGTGGCGCGGCGCAGCTCATGCGCGCTGATTCCCCCGGGGATGCTCGCGGGGCATCCCGGCGCGACCGCGCGATCGCAGACATCCAGGTCGAGGTCGACGTGCACGGGGCCGCCGGCGGAGGCGGCCCGGTCGAGTGCGGCGGCCATCTCGGCCGCGACGTGCGAGCGGGCGAGCTCGTCGCGGGTCACCACCGCGATGCGGTGCTGCGCCGCGCGCTCGGCGTAGAAGCGGGAGTTCGCGAGCGGCTCGATGCCGAGCTGGGCAACGCGCGAGCCGTCGAGCCCCGCGTCGAGCAGGCGACGCACCGGGCTGCCGTTGGTGGTGCCGTCGCGCAGATCGTGGTGAGCGTCGACGGTGACAAGCCCCGCGCATCCTAGGTTCTCGCCCCACACGCCGAGGGCCGCGGGCACTGTCGCGGCGTTGTCTCCGCCGAGCACGATCACGAGGTCGCACGACTCGGCCACCTCGGCGACGCGAGCCACGGCCGCCGCCTCACCGTCGCCGTCGGGCTCGGCGATGTCGCCGGCGTCGCGCACGACGAGCGGGATGCCCGCTGGCGTGAGCAGAGCATCCGCGCTGTAGCGGAGCAGCGCGTCGCGGATCGCCGCCGGCGTCTCGTACGCGCGCGTCGGCGACAGCGAGGTGCGCCACGTGGGCAGGCCGACGAGGATCGCGTCGGCGCGCTCGCCCGGCGACCACGCCGGCCAGTCGCCGGCGCGGGGCCAGTGCTCGTCGTGGGCGAGCGCGGGGCCGGTCACTCTGCGCCGCCCTCGCGCATCGGGATGCGCACCCCGTGCTCGGCCACGACACCCTCGCCTTCGTCGTAGCCGGCGTCGATGTGACGGATCACGCCCATGCCCGGGTCGTTGGTCAGCACCCGCTGCACCTTCTGGCCGGCGAGCGCCGTTCCGTCGGCCACAACGACCTGCCCGGCATGGATGGAGCGGCCGATGCCGACTCCCCCGCCGTGGTGGATCGACACCCAGGTTGCGCCGGAGGCCGTGTTGACGAGGGCGTTCAGCAGGGGCCAGTCGGCGATCGCGTCGCTGCCGTCCTTCATGGCCTCGGTCTCGCGGTAGGGGCTCGCGACCGATCCGGAGTCGAGGTGGTCGCGGCCGATCGCGACGGGGGCGCTCAGCTCGCCGGACGCGACCATGTCGTTGAACCGCTCACCGGCAATGTCACGCTCGCCGTATCCCAGCCAGCAGATGCGCGCCGGGAGGCCCTGGTAGTGCACGCGCTCCTCGGCCATCGGAATCCAGCGCTGCAGGTTCTCGTTGTCGGGGAACAGCTCGAGCACGGCGCGGTCGGTCGCCGCGATGTCTTTCGGGTCGCCGCTGAGAGCGGCCCAGCGGAACGGCCCCTTCCCCTGGGCGAACAGCGGACGGATGTACGCGGGCACGAACCCGGGGAACGCGAACGCGTCGGCGAAACCCGCCGCCAGTGCCTCCGTGCGGATGTTGTTGCCGTAGTCGAACACCTCCGCCCCGGCCTTCTGGAAGCCGACCATCGCCTCGACCTGCTGCGCCATCGACTGCCGGGCCGCGGCGGCGAAGCCGAGCGGGTCGCGCTCGCGCGCGGCGTGCCAGTCATCCATCGTATGCTCGAGCGGCAGGTAGGCAAGTGGATCGTGGGCACTCGTCTGGTCGGTGACGATGTCGATCGGGGCGCTCATGGCGAGGAGCCGGGGGAAGATGTCCGCGGCGTTGCCGAGCAGTCCGATCGAGAGCGCGCGCCGAGCATCCCGCGCTTCGGTGGCGAGCTCGAGCGCGTGCTCGAGCGAGCGCGCCTCCACGTCGAGATAGCGGTGCTCGAGGCGGCGGGCGATGCGCGAGGGATCGACGTCGACGCAGATCGCGACGCCGCCGTTCATCGTGACGGCGAGCGGTTGAGCGCCGCCCATGCCGCCGAGACCGCCGGTGAGGGTGATGGTTCCGGCCAGCGTTCCGCCGAACTTTTGCGCGGCCACGGCGGCGAAGGTCTCGAACGTGCCCTGGAGGATGCCCTGCGTGCCGATGTAGATCCACGAGCCGGCGGTCATCTGGCCGTACATGGTGAGGCCGAGCTGTTCGAGCCGGCGGAATTCGTCCCAAGTGGCCCAGTCGCCCACGAGGTTCGAGTTGGCGAGCAGCACGCGCGGCGCCCACTCGTGCGTCTGCATGACGCCGACCGGGCGGCCGGATTGCACGAGCATCGTCTCGTCGCCCTTCAACGTGTGAAGCGTGCGCACGAGCGCGTCGTAGCTCGCCCAGTCGCGGGCTGCCTTCCCCGTGCCGCCGTAGACGACGAGCTCGTCGGGGTGCTCGGCGACATCCGGGTCGAGGTTGTTCTGCAGCATGCGCAGCGCACCCTCCTGCTGCCAGCCGAGGGTGTGGAGCTGGGTTCCGCGGTGGGCGCGGACGGGGCGGGGGCCGTGCGCTGAGGGCGCGGCGCCGGATGCACGGGGCGATGTCTGCGAGGTGGCGATCGTCATCGATCTGCTCCTGTCGTGATGGCGGGTGTTGTGGTTGCAGTGAGGGTTGCGTGCCGCGCGGCGGCGAGCAGCTCGCCGTCGACGACGAGCGCGTGCGCCGCGTCGATGTCGGGGGCGAGGTAGCGGTCAGGGCCCGGTCCGGGCACCACGGCACGTAGGCGGTCAACGACGGCGGCGGTCGCGGGCGCAGCACTCACCCCGAGCGCGGCGATCCGCAGGTCGAGCGCGCGGGCGGCCGTGAGCAGCTCGATCGCGACGACGCGGGAGAGCCCGTCGACCGCGCGCCGTAGCTTGCGGCCGGCGGCCCACCCCATCGACACGTGGTCTTCCTGCATCGCGCTCGACGGAATCGAGTCGACGCTCGCGGGCGTGGCCAGCCTCTTCAGCTCGCTGACGATGCCCGCCTGCGTGTACTGGGCGATCATGTGGCCCGAGTCGACGCCGGGGTCGTGGGCGAGGAAAGGGGTGAGTCCCTGATTGCGGGCCGTGTCGAGGAACCGGTCGGTGCGGCGCTCGCTCATGCTTGCGAGGTCGGCCACGGCGATGGCGAGGAAGTCCAGTACGTAGCCCAGGGGCGCGCCGTGGAACGAGCCGTTGGACACCACGCGGCCGTCGAGCGTCACGACCGGGTTGTCGACAGAGCTCGCGAGCTCGCGGCTCGCGACGGCCGCGGCATGCGCCATCGTGTCGCGCACCGCGCCATGCACCTGCGGCGCGCACCGCAGCGAGTAGGCGTCTTGCACGCGCTGGCAGTCTTCGTGCCCGTCGGTGACCGTGCGGTGGCTCGCGACGATTGGAGAACCGGCGAGTACGCGGCGCAGGTTGCCAGCGCTGGTTGCGATGCCCGGGTGCGGGCGCAGCTGCTGCAGCTCCGGGGCGAACGGGCGGTCGGAGCCGAGCAGGGCCTCGACGCTCATCGCGGCGGCGAGGTCGGCGGTGGCCACGAGGCGCTCGAGGTCGGTGAGGGCGAGGGCGAGCATCCCGAGCATGCCGTCGGTGCCGTTGATGAGTGCGAGGCCTTCCTTCTCGCGCAGCTCGACGGGGTCGATGGCGGCGGCGGCGAGGGCTTCGGCCGCGGGCAGCTCGGCTCCGGCTGCGTCGCGCACCCGACCCTCCCCCATGACCGCGAGCGCGCAGTGGGCGAGCGGCGCGAGGTCGCCCGAGCAGCCAAGGCTGCCGTACTCTCCGACGATCGGGGTGATGCCCGCGTTGAGCACAGCGGCGTAGGTCTCAGCGACGAGCGGGCGGGCGCCCGTGCGGCCGGTGGTGAGGGTCTGCAGGCGCAACAGCATGGTGCCGCGCACCACCTCGCGCTCCACCTCGGGGCCGCTGCTGGCGGCGTGCGAGCGCACCAGCGAGCGCTGCAACTCGGCGCGCTTCGCGGGTGGGATGTGCGTCGTCGCAAGCGCCCCGAATCCGGTCGAGACGCCGTAGTGCGGCTCGACGTCGTCGGCGAGAGCGTCGACCACTGTGCGGGTTTCGGCCATCGCTGCGAGTGCGGCGGGGTCGAGTTCGACCTCGGCGTCGTGCCGCGCGACGGCGACAACCTCGTCGATCGTGAGGGGGCGGGCTCCGAGCGTGATGCGCATGAGCCCAGTGAACGCGCGCGGCGGCGGCGGCGCATCCGGGTCGCGCGATATTGTGTCTGATATTTCAGACAACAAGGGGGTGGATGCTCGTGCCTGACGTTCCCGCCGCTCGCGCTGCCCTGCGCATCGTCGCCCACCTCGCGCACCACAGCGACCCCGTGCCGGCCTCGACCCTCGCGCGCGACCTGGAGCTGCCGCGGTCGAGCGTCTACCAGCTGCTGCACGTGTTGCAGGAGGAGGGCTTCGTCGTGCACTACCCGGAGGCGCGCGCCTACGGTCTCGGAGCGCTCGTCGCCGAGATCGGCGGCTCGGTGTTGCGCGCCACGCGCCTCGCCCGGCTCGGCACGCCGCTACTCGAGCGCCTGGTGCGGGCGGCGCCGGTGCCGGTCGTCGCGCAGCTCGCCGTGCTGGCCGGTAGCGACGTCTCGTACGTGGGTCAGGTCTTGGCGCCCCGAGCGCCGACCACCGTCGTGCGCGTCGGCGTGCGCTTGCCCGCGCACCTCACCGCGACCGGGCGTGCGATGCTCGCGGCCCTGCCGGCCGGCCAGGTGCGCGCGCTGTTTCCGCACCGCGATTCGCTCATCACGCGTCGCGGAGTCGGGCCCCGCACCCTCCCCGAGCTTGATGCGATCCTCGCCCGAACGCGCTCGACGGGCGTCGCTGCGGAGGACGGCGAGATCACCGCGGGCTACGCCTCCGTCGCAGCGACCGGCATCGATCGCACCGGCTACCCGGCCGCCGCGCTCGGCGTCACCTACCGCGCCGTCGCCGTCTCGCCCGCCGAGGTGGATGCTCTTGCCGATGCCACCCGTGAGGCCGCGACCGCGCTCACCGCTCGCCTCCAGGGTCGCGCGTAGCGGGCGGCGGGCACTCGAGCCGGTACGCCGTCAGGAGGCGGGAGGGGTCCCGCCGTCGGGCGTGGGCTCGTCGTCACCGTCAAATCGGTCCTTGATGTCTCCGGCGACGTCCTTGGCCTTGTCGACCGCGTCCCCGGCGAACTCCTTGACGTCCCCGGCGAACTCCTTCGCGTTGTCCGCGACATCGCCGGCGAACTCTTTCGCCTTCTCGGCCGCGTCGCCCGCGACCTCCTTGGCCTTCTCTACGAAGTCGTCGATGCCCATGATTGCTCCCCTCCACAACGGGCGTTTCCCGTCGCGCTCATTCTGGCGGGCGTCATCACGCCCCGGAAGGGGCTGGAAAGAGTTCTCGGCAATAACGAAGCGGGGCCGCACCCGAAGGTGCGACCCCGCTGCCGTGATGCCGAAGACTACTTCAGGATCTTCGTGACCGTGCCGGCGCCGACGGTGCGGCCACCCTCACGGATGGCGAAGCCGAGGCCCTCCTCCATGGCGATGGGCTGGATCAGCTCAACGGTCATGTCGGTGGTGTCGCCGGGCATCACCATCTCGGTGCCCTCGGGCAGCGAGATGACGCCGGTGACGTCGGTGGTGCGGAAGTAGAACTGCGGACGGTAGTTCGTGTAGAAGGGGTTGTGACGACCACCCTCGTCCTTCGAGAGGATGTACGCGGTTCCCTCGAAGTTGGTGTGCGGCGTGACCGACCCCGGCTTCACGACGACCTGGCCGCGCTCGACGTCCTCGCGCTTGGTGCCGCGGAGCAGCAGGCCACAGTTCTCGCCGGCCCAGGCCTCGTCGAGCTGCTTGTGGAACATCTCGATACCCGTGACCGTGGTCTTCTGCGTCGGGCGGATGCCGACGATCTCGACCTCGGAGTTGATCGCGAGGGTGCCGCGCTCGGCGCGACCCGTCACGACCGTGCCACGGCCGGTGATGGTGAAGACGTCCTCGATGGGCATGAGGAACGGCTTGTCCTTGTCGCGCACCGGGTCCGGAACCGAGTTGTCGACAGCCTCCATGAGGTCGAGGATCGACTGGGTCCACTTCTCATCGCCTTCGAGAGCCTTCAGGCCCGAGACGCGCACGACCGGAGCGTTGTCGCCGTCGAAGCCCTGGCTCGAGAGGAGCTCGCGGACCTCGATCTCGACGAGCTCGAGGATCTCCTCGTCGTCGACCATGTCGCTCTTGTTGAGCGCCACCAGCAGGTAGGGCACGCCAACCTGCTTGGCGAGCAGCACGTGCTCGCGGGTCTGGGCCATCGGGCCGTCGGTCGCCGCGACCACGAGGATCGCGCCGTCCATCTGAGCGGCACCGGTGATCATGTTCTTGATGTAGTCAGCGTGACCAGGGGCGTCAACGTGCGCGTAGTGGCGCTTCGGGGTCTCGTACTCGACGTGCGAGATGTTGATCGTGATACCGCGCTGGCGCTCCTCGGGAGCCGAGTCGATCGACGCGAAGTCACGCTGGACGTTCGTCGCCGAGGGGTACTTGTCAGCAAGCACCTTCGAGATGGCGGCGGTCAGGGTGGTCTTGCCGTGGTCGACGTGACCGATCGTTCCGATGTTGACGTGCGGCTTGGTCCGCTCGAACTTGGCCTTAGCCACTGTGGGTCCTCCTCAGGACTCGTTCGCGCGCATCCGACCGGTTGTCGGACAAAGCGCTGGTTGGTGTGTTCTTACTGTAGTCAGGCTCGGGAGCCCTCGCAGGTCGAGTGGTTACTCGCCCTTGGTCTTCTGGACGATCTCGTCGGCAACAGCCTTCGGGACCTCCGCGTAGCTGTCGAACGTCATCGAGTAGACGGCACGGCCCGAGGTCTTCGAGCGCAGGTCGCCGACGTAGCCGAACATCTCCGACAGCGGCACAAGGGCGCGAACGACCTTGACGCCCGTCGCGTCCTCCATGGCCTGGATCTGGCCACGGCGCGAGTTCAGGTCGCCGATGACGTCACCCATGTACTCCTCCGGGGTGCGAACCTCGACGGCCATGAGCGGCTCGAGCAGCACGGGGCTGGCCTTGCGAGCAGCCTCCTTGTACGCCATCGAACCGGCGATCTTGAACGCCATCTCCGACGAGTCGACGTCGTGCGACTGGCCGTCGACGAGCGTCGCCTTCACGCCCACGGTGGGGAAGCCGGCGAGCACGCCGACCTGCATGGCGTCCTGGATACCGGCGTCGACCGACGGGATGTACTCGCGCGGAACGCGACCACCGGTGACGGCGTTCTCGAACTCGTAGCTCGTCTCGGGGGTCACCTCGAGCGGCTCGATCGTGATCTGCACCTTGGCGAACTGGCCCGAGCCACCCGTTTGCTTCTTGTGGGTGTAGTCGTACTTCTCGATGGTCTTGCGAATCGTCTCGCGGTAGGCCACCTGCGGCTTACCGACGTTCGCCTCGACGTTGAACTCGCGCTTCATGCGGTCGACGAGGATATCGAGGTGCAGCTCGCCCATGCCCTTGATGACGGTCTGACCGGTTTCGTGGTTGAGCTCGGTACGGAACGTCGGGTCTTCTTCGGCGAGCTTCTGGATCGCGGTGCCCAGCTTCTCCTGGTCAGCCTTGGTCTTCGGCTCGATGGCGACCTCGATGACCGGCTCGGGGAAGGTCATCGACTCGAGGACGACCTGCTCGTTCGGGTCACACAGGGTGTCACCGGTCGTGGTGTCCTTCAGACCGATGACCGCGTAGATGTGGCCAGCGGTGACCGACTCGACCGGGTTCTCCTTGTTGGCGTGCATCTGGAAGATCTTCCCGATGCGTTCCTTCTTGCCCTTCGTCGAGTTGACGACAGCCGAACCCGACTCGATGGTGCCCGAGTAGACGCGGATGTAGGTGAGGCGACCGAAGAAGGGGTGCACCGCAACCTTGAACGCGAGGGCCGAGAACGGCTCCTTGGCGTCAGCCTTGCGGATGACCTCCTTCTCTTCGTCGCGCGGGTCGTGCGCGATGGTGTCGGGCACGTCCAGCGGGCTGGGGAGGTAGTCGACGACCGCGTCGAGCATCGGCTGCACGCCGCGGTTCTTGAACGCCGAGCCGCAGAGGACCGGGTAGATCTCGGAGGCGACGGTGAGCTTGCGGATCGCGGCCTTGATCTCGGCGACGGTGAGCTCTTCACCACCGAAGTACTTTTCCATGAGGGCGTCGTCGGTCTCGGCGACGGTTTCGAGCAGGGTGGTGCGGTACTCGGCGGCCTTCTCGACGAGGTCGGCCGGGATCTCTTCGATCGTGTACTCGGCACCCATCTTGACGTCACCCTTGGCGTCGCCGCGCCAGGTGAGGGCGCGCATCTCGACGAGGTCGACGACGCCTTCGAAGGTGTTCTCGAAGCCGATCGGCAGCTGAATTACAAGCGGCTTGGCGCCGAGACGCTTCACGATCGTGTCGACGGTGAAGTAGAAGTCAGCGCCCAGCTTGTCCATCTTGTTGACGAAGCAGATGCGAGGAACGTCGTACTTGTCGGCCTGACGCCAGACCGTCTCGGACTGGGGCTCGACGCCCTCCTTGCCGTCGAAGACGGCAACGGCGCCGTCGAGCACGCGCAGCGAGCGCTCGACCTCGACCGTGAAGTCGACGTGGCCGGGGGTGTCGATGATGTTGATCTGGTGCTTGTTCCAGAAACACGTGGTCGCGGCCGACGTGATGGTGATGCCGCGTTCCTGCTCCTGCGCCATCCAGTCCATCGTCGCGGCGCCGTCGTGCACCTCACCGATCTTGTGCGTGATACCCGTGTAGAACAGGATGCGCTCGGTGGTCGTCGTCTTGCCGGCATCGATGTGAGCCATGATGCCGATGTTGCGGACCTTGTTCAGGTCGGTGAGCACGTCCTGTGCCACGTGATTCCTCCGGAGGGTTGTGAGGCGGGTGGCCGAGCGGGCACACGGATAGTGGCCCGCCCGGCCGAAAAGGTATTACCAGCGGTAGTGCGCGAAGGCCTTGTTGCTCTCGGCCATCTTGTGGGTGTCTTCGCGGCGCTTGACCGCGGCACCGAGACCGTTCGACGCGTCGAGGATCTCGTTCATCAGACGCTCGGTCATCGTCTTCTCGCGACGAGCCTTGGCGTACGAGGTCAGCCAGCGCAGCGCGAGCGTGTTCGCGCGGTGCGGCTTGACCTCGACGGGCACCTGGTAGGTCGAACCGCCGACACGACGCGACCGCACCTCAAGGGTGGGGCGCACGTTGTCGAGGGCCTTCTTCAAGACGACGACCGCATCCTGACCACTCTTCGAGGCGACGCCTTCGAGGGCACCGTAGACGATGCGCTCGGCGAGGCCCTTCTTGCCGTCGAGGAGGATCTTGTTGACGAGCTGGCTGACGATCGGGGCGCCGTAGACCGGGTCTGCGACGACGGGGCGCTTAGGCGCGGGACCCTTGCGAGGCATTACTTCTCCTTCTTCGCGCCGTAGCGGCTACGCGCCTGCTTGCGGTTCTTGACAGCCTGGGTGTCGAGCGCGCCGCGCACGATCTTGTAGCGCACGCCGGGGAGGTCCTTCACACGGCCGCCACGCACGAGCACCATCGAGTGCTCCTGCAGGTTGTGGCCTTCGCCCGGAATGTAGGCGGTGACCTCGGTGCCGTTCGAAAGCTTCACACGGGCGACTTTACGAAGGGCCGAGTTCGGCTTCTTCGGGGTGGTCGTGTACACGCGGGTGCACACGCCGCGCTGCTGAGGGTTGGCCTTCAGCGCCGGCGCCTTGGTCTTGACGACCTTCGGCGACCGGCCCTTGCGGACCAGCTGCTGAATAGTGGGCACAATGCTCCTTGGTTCTGCTGCACGGTGACAGCGGTTGCGGTTTGGTTTCGCCCGGTTGTGGTGTCACAACCCGGCCTCACGCGAAACCCGCCAGAACCGAGGCGGCTCTGAGCGGCGGGTATGCCGTGGGGGTTTCTGGGATCACCGCGTCAGGACGCGGAGCCGAGGGACCCGGTGTGGGAGCGACTGCCCTCGCCTCAGTCGACCGCTTTCACGGCACGACACAGGCGCGCGCAAAAGCACACACGCGGTCAAGGATACGCGGCGTGCCTCTCGCGGTCAAACGACGGGATGCTCGGCTCAGCTCGCCGGCGCCGCCGGCTGCACGGACGCGCGGTGCGCCGCCAGGTCGCGCTCGTACGCGGCCTGCGCTTCGGCGTTGCGCGCGGTCTGCGTGCGGCCCCGACGGGCCACGATGCCGCCCACCCAGATCGGGATCTCGCGGGCCAGCACGGCCGCGATGATGCCGAGCGGGTTGACGAGCTGCTGCAGGATCACGCTCTGCTGCTGCGCCTCGGTGGCGCCGATCGCTCCGGCGGCGATCAGGGCGGCGCCGAGGAACGAGACCCAGACGACAACGGCGACGAGGAAGCCGCCGAGCACGTGAATCCACCAGCCGGCGCGGTTCGCGACGATCACGAGGAGGAGGTGGGCGCCCGCGAAGACGAGCACGGGCACGAAGAAGGGGGCTGAGGCGAGGTAGCTGGCGAAGCCGTTGAGCCCGTCGGGGCGCAGCGCCAGCGCGAGGGCGATCGTCGCGAGGGCGTAGAGCACGGCGAAAACGCCCGTCGAGAGCAGGACGACGGCAAGGCCAACGCCGCGCGTGCCACGCTTCTTCGGGCGGGCGGGGGCGTCGACGTAGACGACCTGCGGGGCGGCGGTGGTGTCGGCGGTCGTTCCCGCCGCGGGGGCCGGAGCGGGATTGGCCGGAGAATCGGGTGCGGGAGCAGCGTCGGGGCTGGTCTCCGCTGCGGCATCGGGCTGCTGGCCGTGGGCGGGTGGCGGTGCGCTCGGCAGTTGCGTCGTGGGCTGGGGCTCGGGCTCGACAACCGGCTCTGCGTCGACAACCGGCTCTGCGTCGGCGGGCAGCGCGGAGTCTCTGCCGAGTGCCGGTGCGGGCTCGACGAGCTCGGGCTCGGCGGGCGCTTCCGGCGTGGGCGCGACGGCGTCTGCCGCCACCGGCTCGGCGGGGGCGTCGTCGCCGTCCGGGCGAGGAGTCGTGTTGTCGGTACTCATGCGTCGAACCTCCGGTTGATCGGGCGACTCACCCTAGCAACCGGAGGTCGACGAACGTCAGTCCTCGTTCGCAGGAATAAGGTCGCCGAGCAATACGAACACCGTCCCGCCGAGCGACAGGTTCGACACGGGGCCCTGCGCCTCTTCACCCTCGACAGGCTCGACCGCCTCCGCGGTCGAGATGCCCGCACGGTCAACGAGCACGAGGCGGGTGCCCTGCTGCACAGCCTCGAGGAAGGCCACGACGGCATCGTAGGAGCCGCTGGCTTCGATGGCGATCGGGATCAGGACGAAATTGTCGGCGTCAACGCCGGGTGCGACGGGAACGGTTTGAATCGGTGCGACGTCGGCCGGTGGCGTCTCGCTCTCGGTGGCGTCGCCGGTGGCGTCGGGCTGCTGCTCGACGACCGACCCGCCCGACGGCACGAACACGCCAGCGCCCTGGATCACGATGCTGCTGAGGGTGACGCCCGTTTCGGCGGCCAGGGTGTTCAACTGGCGCACGAAGTCGGAGCTTCTCAGGTCGGGTGGGAGCGCCTGTTGCAGCTCGGCGAGATCGCCGCGCAACGTCTCGATGTCGTCGAACTGGGCCTGGAGGCGCTGCAGCTCGGCGGCGAGAACGACGTTCTGCGCCTCTGCCTGCTCGCGGGATGAATCGGCCAGCTGCGCCTCGGTGATGCGGGGAGAGACGGCGAGGAACCAGGTGGCGGCGAGGATCGCGATGGCGCCGAATGCGCCGATGACGGTCCAGAGTCGGGGGGTCATTCGTCAGCCTCCTCGGCGTCGGCGAAGCGGCCGGAGAGCGCCTGCGCGTTGACATGCATGACGATCGTGGCTGTCCAGCCGCTTTCATCGTTGCGAAGCGATGAGGGTGTCGCGTCCTGGAATCCGGGCACCTCCGCGAGGTTGTCGATCCACTGCGACACGTCGGGCAGTTCAGGGCTGACCGCGACGAAGCTGAGTTGCGCGACGCGCGGGCCCTGAAGCGGGTCGGACGGCGGCGCGAAGGGCGTCGTGACCGAGCCGCTCGTGAGATCGAAAGAGGTCACGGTCGTCCCCTCGGGCAGACTCGCCTGGATGTAGCCGAGGTACTCACGCCAGTCGATTTCAGGAGATACGGCGAGCACGCGCGCCGCCTGAGCCGTCGTGATCTGCTGTTCGAGCAGGCGCACTTCGGTGTACTGCAGCTGCTGGGCGAGAAGATCATCGGTCGTTCGCTGTTCGGCCGCGAGCGCCGACTGCCGGTCGCCGGCGTACCAGAATGCGGCCCCTGCCCCGGCCACCGCGATCACCAGCGTGGCGACGATGACGGTGACCGCACCCTTGCGGGCGGCGGCCGTCTTCTCGGCGACATAGATCGACGGAGGGAGGAGGTTCGCCCGGGGAACGCCTCCGACGAGGTGCTCGCGGTCGTTCGATGCGCGGCTCATGCGACACTCCGATAGGCCAGGCCGAAGGCGGTGAACAGGTTCGGGTGGTGAATCTCGTCTTTCTGCCTCGGCATCTTCATTCCCTCGAATGGGTCGGCCGACACCACCGGCAGCCCCGTGGACTGCGACAGCGGTTGCACGATGCCCGGGAGTGCCGACGCGCCGCCGCTCAGACGCACCTGCGCGACGGCGCGACCGATCTGGCTCGATTTCACGTACTGCAGGGTGGCCACGACCCCCTGCAGTTGCTCGCCGATCACCTGGTTGAGCACCTCCGCGACCTGCTGTTCGGTGGCGTCGGCACCGGGCGCTCCCGAGAAGCCGCGTCGCCGCTTCCAGGCGTCGGCGGTCGCCCAGTCCATTTCGAGCGTGGTCGTGAGCGCCCGGGTGATCGCGTCTCCCCCCGCGTCGACCGTGCGCACGAAGTGGGGAACTCCACCGGCGGTGACCGCGACGGTGGTCGACTCCGCGCCCATGTGGATATGCGCGACGGGCACGTCGCTCGGCGCGTGCCGATCGGACGCCCGCACTACCGCGAATGGAGTCGCATCGACGCGTGTGACGCGCAGCCCGGCGCGACGTAGGGCGTCGACGTTGGCGAGCGTCGGTGAGGTCGCCGCGGCGATGACGAGGCCGCGAATGACGGAGGCCCCCTCCTCCTCGCGCCGTTCGATCGGGTAGAAGTCGAGCACGGCGTCCGACACCGGGATCGGCAGCAAGTCCTGCGCTTGCGTCGGCAGCACCTCGCGTACCCGCTCGAGCGGTGTCTCGGGAATCGTCAGCTCACGAATGAAGGTGCGCTTTTCGATCGTGCCGATCACGACGTCCTTCGTCGTGATGCCGGCGCGTGACCAGAGCTGCTTGAGCGAACCCGCGACGGTGTTGATCTCGCGCACTTCGCCTCCAACGAGCGCCCGCTCGGGGACAACCACCTCGCCCACCTTCACGATGGTCGGTGTCGCGCTCGAGGCGTCACTCAGCTCGACAGCGCGAATGCTGTCGTGCCCGAAGTCGACGCCGACTATGCGCTTGGCCATAGTGCTGTCCTCTCGTTACGTGTGCACATCTTCACAGACCCCACACAGCTAGATAGTTCGTGGTGAGCGTGTCGCCTGCAACGATGCCGATCCAGGCGCCCACGAGCATCCAGGGGCCGAAGGGGATGCGCGTTCGTCGCGCGACGCGGCGGAACGCCAGCAGCGCAACGGCGAACAGGCCACCGAGCAGGAAGGGCGCGAAGCCGGCGACGATGAGGGCCGGATAGCTCACCCAGGCGGCGGCGCCGCCGAGCACGACGCTCAACTTGAGGTCACCCATCCCCATGCCGCGCGGCGCGACCAGCACGATCACGAGGTACAGCGCGCCGAGCCCGAGTCCGCCGATCACGAGCTGCAGCAGTCGTTCGGGCTGGCTCGTGACGAGCGCGGTTGCCGCGAGGAGGCTGAGCACGATGGCGGTCGTCGGGTAGACGATGGCGTTCGGCAGTCGGTGCTCGGCCAGGTCGATGATGGCGAGCACGACACTCGCGACCGCGAGGGTCATGAACGCGGTGAGGCCGAGACTCCAGGCGAGGACGGTGGCGGCGTCAGGCAGCCCAGCGATCGTCACCCACCACCAGGCGACGCCGGCGAGGGCCAGCGCTGTCGCAAGTTCGACCGCCGGATACCGCATAGAGATCGGTGTCGCGCACTGCCGGCAGCGGCCGCGCAGCAGGAGCCACGACAGCACGGGAACGTTGTCGATCGCGCGAATCTGCATGCCGCACTCGGGGCACGCCGATCCGGGATGCACGACCGACAGTCCTCGAGGAACGCGATAGGCGACGACGTTCAAGAACGAGCCCACCATCAGCCCCATCAGCGCTCCCGCGCCGACCACAATGCCCCCCAGCATGATCGACGGTGTCGCTTACCCGCGCGAGTCGAAGCGCGCGAGCTGCGTCACCTCGACGCCGGCGATGCCGGTGTTTGGTTGCGAGGCTCCGACCACGGGACGCTTGACGAAGACGATGTTGGAGTTGTTCGGGAATCCGAGACCGCCCGAGTACATCTGTCCGCGGAAGCCCGTGAGAGTGTTGGTGACCTCCCACGTGCAGGGCGTGTAGACAAACGTCTCCACGTTGGTCAGGGTGAGCTGCGAGAAGCGGAGGTTGCCGCTCGACGGGCTTCCCGGGCAGGTCGGACGGGTGAAGTCGGGATCCGTCGCGATCGGCGTCGTCCACACCACCATCGGTGTCGTGGCATTGCGCATGGCGTCGGCCGGCACGATGAGGTTCAATTCGCGCACCGTCGAGTTGTTCGACCGGAAGGTCGCCTGGTTCTGACCCGTGATGCCCTGGTCGATCATGAGCGTCAAGTCACCGGGCATGGTGATGGTCACGTTGTTCATGGTCAGCCCCGAGTTCACTGCACAGTCCGTCACACGAACGAGCAACTTGCCGGTCCAGCCCGAGTTAAGGCGGCTGATGACGTTGCTGCAGGGCACCGTTTCGATGTTCCAGCCGACCGCTTGCCACTCGGCAAGCGCGGTGGCGTCGCTGTTGAAGCGGGGCAGGCTTTCGCGCGGCGGCGGGACGACTCGGGTGTTCGTCGGGAAGTTGAGCACGTCGGGGAGGCCCGTGAGCGGGATGGGCGGCTGCGCGGGCGAGCAGGGTGCGTACCCCGTGCCGGACCCCGCGCACGAGCTCGCCGCGTTGCCCACCCGGGCGATCGGCACCTGAGAGGCACCGCCGGCGGCGATGAAGCCGCGCACCCGGTCACCGGAATTGCCGGGGTTCGAAATGGTGACGTTGCCGGTCGTCGCAACGACGTTGCCCCCGACGGTGAGGTTGTTGTTGGTGGAGCCGAGCGCCACGTTGTTGCGCGCGAGCACGCTGCCACCCACGCGGGCGTTGTTCGAGAGTTCGACCGAGCCTTCGATGGAGACGACGTTGCCGCACGCTTTCGCTTGCATCCCGGCTAGCGGGCAGAACTGCTGGTTCGTCTCCGTGTTCAGGCGGATCGTCGTGTTGGCGACGATGCTGCCGCCCGCCGACGTCTTGTCGAGGTTCATGGCGCCGCTGACCGGGCCCGGACCCGCGGCAAGAATGTCGCGTGCCGCGACAAGCTGGTCGGCTGACGTGACCACGCCGCCGGCCCACACGGTGCCGTTGACGGTGCAACGGTTGGGCGCGGTGAAGTCACCTTGCACGTAGATGTTGCCCTGTACGCCGGTCTGCGTCTTGCACTCCACCGTGCCGTTCGAGTAAATGTTCGCGGTGTTGAGTCCGAGGGAGTCGATGATGCGCACGTCGTTGTTCATGGACGTGCTCGCGTCGCTGAACACAGCCTCGTCCAGATTCACCGCGCCGGTGTTGACGACGATGTCGAAAAGCGCGACGATGTCGCGCTCGTCTTGGCCGTCGTTGCCGAGAATGCCGAGGTCGTTTGCAACGCCGCCGGCCGTCACGACGGCGCGCGCGGGCACGCCACTGAGGGTGGAGATTCCGGTGCAGGTGATGGGGTCGCCATCTTCGTCGAAGTATTCGACGGTCGCCGCGTAGTCGAGCCCTGCGGCTGTGGGTGCGGCGCAGACGAAGTTGCCTTGCGCGATGCTCGCCCACGTCGCGTCGATCGCGGCGTCGGCGGCGGCGCGGGCCTGCACGCCGGCCCGCGTCGATGCTGACGTCGACGATGCTGAGATGGCGGAACTCGCGATGGTGATCGCGACGATCATGGCGATGGCTGCGACGCCGATCACGGTGACGATGGCGATGCCGTCGTCGTCGCGGCGCTGCTGCAGTGTCTGCCGAATGCGTGTCAGAAGCACGATGTCGGCCCCTCTCCGCCCAACGTGGGCTTCCGTGCCACCACGGTGTTCGGAATGAGCACCAGGGAGACATTGTCTCTCGCGACTTCGAATCGCAACACCACGCGGCCTCCGCCGGAGGTGCCGAAGAACTCGGGGGCGTCGGCCGGAAGGCGAACGCCACTACCCAGTAGGAGCCAATTGCCGCCACTGTTGTCGGCGACGTGCCGACCATCGGCGGTCACCTCGAACTGGCCAGGGTCGGGCACGGCCCCCGCCGTGCTGCGAGCGAAGTAGACGCTTTCCGTCGGTGCGGAGTAGAACCAGGCCTGGCATTCCCATTGCACGGTGCCGTCGTTGGCGCCGATGGCGACGCGCGCCCGCAGCAGTTGGCCCGCGTTATCGGCGAGCATGGGCTCGGCACGAATGCCGTCGATGCGTTCGGCGTCTTCCTCGCCTGCCGCGCCAGAGGCGTTGCGCACGCCCTCCTCTACGGAGCGGGCGATGAGCTGCCCGGCGTCGGCGGCCTGGGTGTAGCCGGTGACCTGCCCCTGCGCCGAGAGGGCACTGATGAGCATGCCGCCAGCGAGCGCGAAGATGACGCCGATGAAGAGCGTGTAGACGAGCAGTTCGACGAGCGAGAAACCCGACTCGTCGGATGCGCGCCGGTCGCGCACGCGGCGGACGGCGTCGAGGGCGCGCTGCGCGGGGCTCATCACGGCTCCCGCACGAAGATGAGGGTGCTCGACTCGGCGATGCGCGCCGTGTCGCCGTCAATCGTGACCCAGGCCGTGAGGCGCACGGTCGCGGGGTAGGTCGTCGGGCAGGTCACCGAGCGGTTGATGCGCAGAACGGTGCCGCGAGGGTCTTCGACGAGCCGGCCGATCGTTTCGTTGGCGTAGGCGGTGAGCGCCGCGCACGTGGGCGCGAGCTCTCGCGCCTCGTCGAGCTGCTGGTTGATGAGCTGCGTCGAGGTCGTCAGCGTGATGTTCGACGACGAGAGGCGCAGCGCGGCGATGATGGTGGGAAGGATGGCGATGGCGATCAGGGCGAGCAAGAACATCGCGACAACAACCTCGACGATGCCGAAGCCCTCGTCGGTGTCGCGTGTGCGGCGTGTGATCGACATGTCAGCCCCCTTCCCTGTCGAGTTCTTACACGAGACGTGGGGGCGCCCACCGGACGCCCCCACTATGACTTCAAGCTACGGCGTACAAGGCCCTGCGGTCGCAGAACTCGTGTCATCAATGCAGTGGACGTTAGTGCCACCGTCGGCCCACTCGCCTTCGATGGTGAAGCTCTGACCATCTGCCGCCGGCGTGAAGGTGATGTCGATGTCTGCGCTCGGCGTGAATGAGGCCGGGGGCCAGGCGTCCGCCAAGGCGGTACCGGTCACGAGCTCCGCGACGACGGCAGTCTTGGCGTTCGTGATGGCCGACTGGACCGCGCTGTCGCGGGCCGAGTCCTGCTGGCCGAGGAAGATCGGGATGGCGATCGCGGCGAGGATGCCGATGATCAGGACGACGACGAGCAGCTCGATGAGGGTGAAGCCACCCTCCTTCTCGTCGAGCTCTTCGCGCTTGGTGCGAGCGGCCTGAAGGGCCTTAGCAATGCGAATCATGGTGTTTTCCAATCACAGTGAATTATGGACGTGATGTGTGTTGTCAAGGTCCGCACTGTGCGGCCCCCCACGAATGAGTCTGCGCGAGTAGACCGGTTCGCAATATCCCGCAAACGGGGGTGAATTGCGCATTTCCACACCCCCCTTTCGCGTGACAGTTAGCCGATGTTTTCGAAAATCGAAAACACGGGCATGTAGAGCGCCACGATCATCCCGCCGATGACGACGCCGATGACGGCGATCATCAGCGGTTCGATGAGCGAGGTGAGCGCCTCGGTGGTCGATTCGACCTCCGCCTCGTAGAAGTCGGCGATCTTGTCGAGCATCTGCTCGAGCGAGCCGGCGTCCTCCCCGACCGCGATCATCTGCGTCACCATCGACGGGAACACGGGCTCTGCGGCGAGCGGAGCGGCGATCGACTTGCCCTGCCGCACCGAGTCGGCGACGTTTTTCGTCGCCTGACCGATCACCCAGTTGCCCGAGGTCTCGCCGACGACGGCGAGCGCCTGCAGAATGGGCACGCCCGCGCCGATCATCGTGCTGAAGTTGCGCGAGAAGCGCGCTAGGGCGACCTTCTTGAACAGGGTGCCGAAGACCGGCAGCTTGAACTTCAGCGGGTCGACCCGCCTGCGCACCGCATCCGTGTTTTTGTTCGCGCGCCACCAGATGGTGAAGGCAAACAGGCCGATCAAGAGCGGCGGCATGACCCACGGCATGATGCTCGACAGCAGCACCAAGAACTGCGTGGGCGCCGGCAACTCGCTGTCGAGGCCGGCGAACATGTTCTCGAACACGGGCACGATGAAGATGAGCATGCCGATGACGGCGAGAATCGCCAGCGCGAGCACCATGACGGGGTAGGTGAGTGCCGACTTCACCGTGTCGCGCAGCTTCACCTCTTTCTCGAACGTGGTGGCGATCGAGTTCAGCGAACGCTCGAGGAAGCCACCGGTCTCACCGGCCGTCACGAGGCTGATCATGAGCGGCGGGAAGGTTCTCGAGTGGCGCGACAGCGCAACCGACAGCGACGAGCCCGTCTCGACGTCGGAGCGCACGTCGGCGAGGATCGTCTGCAGCTCTTTGTTCTCGGTCTGCTGCGACAGCACCGAGAGGGCGCGCAACAGGCTGAGGCCGGACGAGATCATCGTCGCGAGCTGCCGGCTCATGACGGCGAGGTCTTTCAGCCCAACGCTCTTCTTGAGACCCGGGATCTTGATCTCAGCGTTGAGCCCCGTTGCGGGTGCCGCCTCGCGCACCTCAATGGGGGCGACACCGAGCGTGCGCAGCTTGCCGACCGCGGCGGTCTCGCTCGCCGCCTCGACGCGCCCCTTCACGACCTTGCCGCGCGCGTTGCGCGCCGTATAGGCGAACTCCTTCGTCATCGTCATCGGCTTGCCCCCGTGTTCACCGAATTGCCGTCGTAGCGGTTCAGCAGCTGCTTGAAGTCTTCGAGGCTCTGTGCGCGCTCCTTCGCCACCTCGGCGGTGACGGCGCCCGCGTGCACGAGTTCGGCCAGGTGCTGGTCCATCGTGTGCATACCGAGATCACGGCCCGCTTGCAAGGCGGAACGGATCTGATACGTCTTGCCCTCGCGGATGAGGTTCGCGATCGCGGGCGTCGTGACGAGGATCTCCGTGGCGACAGCGCGGCCGCTGCCGGACGCGCGCTTGACGAGCGTCTGACAGACGACCCCCTGCAGGGTCGCCGCGAGCTGGGTACGAATCTGACCCTGCTGGTGCGGCGGGAACACGTCGATGACACGGTCGATCGTCTGGCCGGCGTCTTGCGTGTGCAGGGTCGCGAACACGAGGTGGCCGGTCTCGGCGGCGGTGAGGGCCACCGAGATGGTTTCCAGGTCGCGAAGCTCACCGATCAGGATCACGTCGGGGTCTTGACGCAGCACGTGCTTGAGCGCGGCGGCGAAGCTGTGCGTGTCGTGCCCCACCTCGCGCTGGTTCACGAGCGACTTCTTGTTTCGGTGCATGAACTCGATCGGGTCCTCCACCGTCACGATGTGGTCGCGCCGCGTCGAGTTGACCATGTCGATGAGGGCGGCCAGCGTCGTCGACTTGCCCGAACCGGTCGGCCCGGTCACGAGCACGAGACCGCGCGGGAGCGTCGAGAAGTAGCCGACCTTGTCGGGAATGCCGAGAGCATCCAACTTCTTGATCTGGGTCGGAATCAGACGGAAGGCGGCGCCGAACGAGTCGCGCTGGCGGTACATGTTGACGCGGAAGCGCGCCGTCTCGGACAGCGTGTAGGCGAAGTCGAGCTCGAGATCCTGCTCGAACCGCTCGCGGTTGGTCGGCGACAGGATGCTGCCGAGGGCCTGGCTGACCTTCTCGGGATCCCAGATCGGCATGCCCTCGATCGGCGTCAGCGAGCCGTCGACGCGCATCATCGGCGGAGCTTTCGCCGAGATGTGCAGGTCGGAGGCGCCGGCGAGGACGACCGCGTTCAGGCACGCGACGATGTCGGGGTCGCTACCCGCCTGACCAGGACCGGGCGCCGGAGGTGCGTCGAACACCGAGCCGACCGACGCGGTCGACGTCGTCGTCGTGGGGTTGGCAAAGGTCGGGTCAGCGACCGCATAGATCGAAGTAGCCGGAGGAGCGACGGTGGCCGCGGCTGCGGGCCGCACAGGGGCGTCGAGCACGTGCGTGGCCACCGGAGCGACCGTCGGAGCGGGGGTCGTGGGCGCGACAACGCCCGGAGGCGGAGGCGCGGCGTACGGCTGCGAGGCCGGCGCGGCGACCGGCGCGGCGTTCGGAGCGGGCGCGGCCGAGGACAGCTGCTGCGAAACGGGCGCGGCGGCCGGGGCGGGCATCGGCGGAACTCCTGGGGCCGCGGTCTGCGGCGGAGTCACCGCGGGCGCGAGGGCGGGGAAAGGGCTGGCGCCCGGAGCCGGCACCTGCGGCGGAGCCGATGCGGGCACCTGCGCGGCGGGCGGCGGCGTCTGACCGGCGGCCGGAGGCGGGGCACTCAGGGGCGCACCCGCGGGCGGGGCAGACGGAGCCGGCGAACCGGGCTGCGGGTCCCCGATCGTCCAGACGCGGCGTCCAGTGCGGTTCTGCTCACTCATGCGACCACTCTCACGATCTCTTCGATGCTTGTCACTCCGGCAAGTACCTTCTGCCAGCCGTCCTGTCGGAGGGTCAGCATTCCCTGGGTCAACGCGTAGCGCTGAATCTCGGCCGAGGACGATCGCTCGACCGCGAGCCGCTCGAGCTGCTCGTCGATTGCGAGAACCTCGTGCAGGGCGATGCGCCCGCGGTACCCCGTGTTCGAGCACGAGCTGCACCCGCCCGGGCGGTAGATCGTCACGTTGTCGACCGACTCGGAGAGGTCGAAGCCGTGGGCGAGCACCTCGTCGCGGCTGAGCGAGTACGGCTGCTTGCACCGCTCGCACAGGCGACGCGCGAGCCGCTGGGCGACGACGCAGTCGAGGGCTGAGCCGACCAGGAATGGCTCGATGCCCATTTCGATCAGACGCGTGATGGCGCTCGGGGCGTCGTTCGTGTGCAGTGTCGAGAGCACGAGGTGACCCGTGAGAGCAGCCTCGATAGCGATCTGTGCCGTCTCGCGGTCGCGGATCTCACCGACCAGCACCACGTCGGGGTCAGAACGCAGGATGCTGCGCAGCGCGCTCGCGAAGGTGAGGCCGGCCTTCGGGTTGACCTGCACCTGGTTGATGCCGGCCATGCGGTACTCGACAGGGTCCTCGACCGTGATGACGTTGATCTCGGGCTTCGCGACCGCGTGCAGCGTCGTGTACAACGTGGTCGACTTTCCCGAGCCCGTCGGGCCCGTCACGAGGATCATGCCGTAGGGCTTGGTGTACGACTCGCGATACACGCCGAGGTTGCGCTCGAGCATGGCGAGATCGTCGATGTCGCGCTTCGTCGCGGAGGTGTCGAGGATACGCATGACGACTTTTTCGCCGTAGACGGTCGGCAGGGTGGCGACGCGGAGGTCCATCGATCGTCCGCCCACGGACACCGACATGCGGCCGTCCTGCGGGCGGCGGCGCTCGGCGATGTCGATGTCGCTCATGATCTTGAGGCGCGAGATCACGCCGTTCTGAATGTTCTTGGGCGCCTGCTGCACCGTGTGCAACACGCCGTCGATGCGGTACCGCACCGTCATCTCGAACTCGCCGGGTTCGATGTGAATGTCGGAGGCGCTGTCTTGAATCGCCTGCGCGATGATGAGGTTCACGAAACGCACGATGGGAGCGTCGTCGGGCTCCGCATCCCGGATGGCGAGCGAGTCGGACTGCGACTCATCTGCCTGTTCCTCGATTGCGCTTTGCAGATCGCTGAGCTCGCCGTCGGCGCGGTGGTGTCGGTTGATCGCCGTGATGAGGTCGGACTCTTCGGCGACGACTGGGATCACCGGCAACCCGGTGTGGGCGCGCACATCGTCGATCGCGAGAATGTTGCGCGGGTCGACCATGGCAAGCGTGACGCTGTTCGGCGTCTGATGGATCGGCAAGACGTTGTGCCGGCGGCACAGGGTGACCGGGACCATCGCGACCGCGGTGCGGTCGACGGGATACTCGCTCAACTCGACGAAGGACAGTCCTGCGACCTCAGCGCGCGCCGATGCGATCTGAGCGGGCGAGAGCCTGCCCTCGTTTTGGAAGTGCTCGATCAGATTCTCTTCGGCGAGCGGATCGCTCGCCACGGTGTCGAGGGTCTCGATCGGAAGATGTCCACGAATGATAAGGACTTCAGTAACCGACGGCATTGCCATTCAACCCCCTTCTGGCGCACGGAACGACGAAAGGCCAATCGAACGACAAGCCCCCATGGATCACAGTAGGTGTCAATAACCACACCGGCCACCCCTCGTCCGGGGGGCGAGGCTCGCATTTACGGCGTGTCGAGCGTGCCGTCCGCCGCGCATGTGACACCGGCGCTGACGGCTCCACCACCAGCGATCGCCCACGAACCGGTCACGACGATCGCGGTCGCTTCGACGCAGTAGGCGTCGGCAGACCCGGTGATGCGCACGGCGATCTCGTCGGTCGAGCGCTGGGTCTCGAGCGCCGCGAGCTCGCTGGTGGTCGGCCACCTATCATCGGTGACCGCAACCGCCAGTTCGGTGCGCAGCGACGTGAGAACGGATGCCGCCTGTCCCTCGACGGCCGCCTGACGCTGCGTGAGGTAGATCGGAATCGCGATGGCGGCCAGGATGCCGATGATGAGCACGACCACGAGCAGCTCGACGAGCGTGAAGCCGGCATCGCGGCGCGCCTCGGGCGCGGCGGCGCGGGTGTCGAGCGTGAGCATGACACAACCTTTCGTCGGGTTCGCGATCACGCTACGCCCGCCGCGGCGCAGTCAACCAGTCCCCCGTTTGCGCGCCCCCACTGTGCGGGGCACACGGTCGTCACAACGCCGACGGCCCCGGCCTGCCAGAAGCAGGGCCGGGGCCGCCAGAGTGACGCACTGTCGGGTTAGCTGTACGTGCCACCCGAGGTGTTGTTCGAACCGCCCGTGAACTCGTCGCTCGAGAACGAGTCGAAGTCGACGAACGACAGGTCGGCCTCGCTGAAGGCCGAGTCTTCGGCGAAGATGCGGTTCGGGTAGCGCTCCGCCTTCGCCTCCTCCGTCGCGTCGACCGACACGTTGCGGTAGGCCGCCAGGCCGGTACCGGCCGGGATCAGCTTTCCGATGATCACGTTCTCCTTGAGGCCGAGCAGCGGGTCGCGCTTGCCCTCCATGGCAGCCTGCGTGAGCACGCGGGTCGTCTCCTGGAAGGACGCGGCCGACAGCCACGACTCCGTCGCGAGCGAGGCCTTGGTGATACCCATGACCTCCTGGCGAGCCGACGCGGTCTTCTTGCCCTCCGACAGCGCCTCGCGGTTCAATGAGTTGTACCGCGAACGGTCGACGAGCTCACCCGGCAGCAGCTCGGTCTCGCCGTGGTCGACGACGGTGACCTTGCGCAGCATCTGGCGAACGATGACCTCGATGTGCTTGTCGTGAATCGGCACACCCTGCGAGCGGTAGACGCCCTGCACGCCCTCGACGAGGTGCTGCTGCACGGCGCGCACGCCCTTGACGCGCAGCACCTCCTTCGGGTCGACCGGGCCTTCCAGCAGCTGCTGGCCGAGCTCGACGTGCTGACCGTCCTCGACGAGGAGGGCCGCACGCTTCGTGACCGGGTACACCACTTCCTCGTCGCCGTTGTCGGGCGTGAGGATGATGCGACGCTGCGCCTGCGAGTCGTCGATCGTGATGCGACCGGCGCTCTCGGCGATCGGGCTCGCACCCTTCGGGGTGCGGGCCTCGAACAGCTCGGTCACGCGGGGCAGACCCTGCGTGATGTCGTCGGCCGACGCCGAACCACCGGTGTGGAAGGTACGCATCGTCAGCTGGGTTCCGGGCTCACCGATCGACTGCGCCGCGATGATGCCGACGGCCTCACCGAGGTCAACGCGCTGACCGGTCGCGAGCGAACGGCCGTAGCAGGCCGCGCAGACGCCGACGGCGCTCTCACAGGTCAGCACCGAGCGAACCTTGATCGAGCCGACGCCCGCGGTGACGAGCTCGGTGATGAGCACGTCGCCGACGTCAACGCCGGCCTCCGCGACCACGGTGCCCTTCGCATCCACCGCGTCAGCGGCGAGCGTGCGAGCGAACACGAGGTTCTCGACGTTGTCGTCGCGCACCCACTGACCGTCGACCTCGTGCGCGATCTCGAAGTCGAGACCCTTCGAGGTGCCACAGTCGTCTTCGCGGATGATGACGTCCTGTGCCACGTCGACCAGACGACGGGTCAGGTAACCCGAGTCGGCCGTACGCAGAGCGGTGTCGGCGAGACCCTTACGCGCACCGTGGGTGGCGATGAAGTACTCGGCGACCGACAGACCCTCGCGGTACGAGTTGATGATCGGGCGGGCGATGATCTCACCGCGCGGGTTCGACACGAGACCGCGCATACCGGCGATGTTTCCGACCTGCAGCCAGTTACCGCGGGCGCCCGAGGTGACCATGCGGTTGATGGTGTTGTCGGTCGGGATGTTCTCGCGCATGGCCTCGTTGACGGCCTTGGTGCCCTCGCTCCAGAGCGCGACCAGTTCGCGGCGGCGCTCGTCGTCGGTGGTCAGACCCTTGTCGAACTGCGCCTGGATCTTCGCCGCCTTCTTCTCGTACTCGGCGACGATCTCCTTCTTCTTCGGCGGCGTCACGACGTCGCTGAGGGCGACGGTGACACCCGAGCGCGTGGCCCAGTAGAAGCCGGCGTCCTTCATCTTGTCGAGCGTCGCGGCGACGATCGTCTTCGGGTAGCGCTCGGCGAGGTCGTTCACGATCTGCGAGATCGTGCCCTTGTCGGCAACCCGGTCGACGAACGGGAAGTCCTCCGGCAGCAGGTCGTTGAAGAGGGCACGACCGAGGGTCGTCTCCTTCAGCTCGCGGCCGTTGTACTTCTCGCCGGTCAGACGGATGCGCACGGTCGCGTTGAGGTCGAGCGCGCCCGAATCCATGGCCATGATCGCCTCGGACGTGTTGGTGAACGCGCGACCCTCGCCGGCAGCACCCTCACGAACGGTCGTGAGGTGGTGCAGACCGATGATCATGTCCTGCGTCGGAACCGTCACCGGGCGGCCGTCGGACGGCTTCAGGATGTTGTTCGACGCAAGCATGAGGATGCGCGCCTCAGCCTGAGCCTCAACCGACAGCGGCAGGTGCACAGCCATCTGGTCACCGTCGAAGTCGGCGTTGAACGCCGCACACACGAGCGGGTGAAGCTGGATGGCCTTGCCCTCGACGAGCTGCGGCTCGAACGCCTGGATGCCGAGACGGTGCAGCGTGGGCGCACGGTTCAGCATGACGGGGCGCTCGCGGATGATCTCCTCGAGCACGTCCCACACCTGCGGGCGCGAACGCTCGACCATGCGCTTGGCGCTCTTGATGTTCTGGGCGTGGCCCAGGTCGATCAGACGCTTGATAACGAACGGCTTGAACAGCTCGAGCGCCATGATCTTCGGCAGACCACACTGGTGCAGCTTCAGCTGCGGGCCGACGACGATGACCGAACGGCCCGAGTAGTCGACGCGCTTACCGAGCAGGTTCTGACGGAATCGACCCTGCTTACCCTTCAGCATGTCGCTCAGCGACTTCAGGGCGCGGTTGCCGGTACCGGTGACCGGGCGACCACGACGACCGTTGTCGAACAGTGCGTCAACGGCCTCCTGCAGCATGCGCTTCTCGTTGTTCACGATGATCTCGGGAGCCCCGAGGTCGAGCAGACGACGCAGACGGTTGTTGCGGTTGATCACACGGCGGTACAGGTCGTTCAGGTCGCTGGTCGCGAAGCGGCCACCGTCGAGCTGCACCATGGGGCGCAGCTCCGGCGGGATGACCGGAACGGCTTCCAGCACCATGGCGGCCGGCGAAGTGCCGGTCTGCAGGAACGAGTTGACGACCTTCAGTCGCTTGATGGCGCGGATCTTCTTCTGGCCCTTGCCGCCGGCGATCTGCTCGTGGAGCATTTCGCTTTCGGCCGCGAGGTCGAAGGTCTCGAGGCGACGCTTGATCGCCTCGGCGCCCATGTGCGCCTCGAAGTACAGGCCGTAGCGGTCCTGCAGCTCCTGGAAGACGGCGTCTTCGGGCTTCAGGTCGCCGACCTTCAGGGTGCGGAAGTCTTCCCACACGCGCTCGAGCTGCGAGATCTGCTCGTCGAAGGACTTGCGCAGCTGCGCCATCTCCTTCTCGCCGGCATCCTTCGTCTTGCGCTTCTGGTCAGCCTTGGCACCTTCGGCCTCGAGCGCGGCCAGTTCGCCCTCGAGCTGCTCGAGGCGCTTGGCGATGCCCGCGTCCCGCTGCTTCTCGAGCGTCTGGATCTCGAGACGCATTTCGTTCTCGAGGCCGGGCAGGTCGGAGTGACGCCCCTCCTCGTCGATCGAGATCACCATGTAGGCGGCGAAGTAGATGACCTTCTCGAGGTCTTTCGGCGCCATGTCGAGCAGGTAGCCGAGGCGGCTGGGCACACCCTTGAAGTACCAGATGTGCGTGACCGGCGCGGCCAGCTCGATGTGACCCATGCGCTCGCGGCGGACGGCCGACTTGGTGACCTCCACGCCGCATCGCTCACACACGATGCCCTTAAAGCGAACGCGCTTGTACTTACCGCAGGAGCACTCCCAGTCGCGGGAGGGCCCGAAGATCTGCTCGCCGAAAAGGCCATCCTTTTCAGGCTTCAGAGTGCGGTAGTTGATGGTCTCCGGCTTCTTGACCTCGCCGTACGACCATTTGCGGATGTCGTCGGCGGTCGCCAAGCCGATCTGCAGGTAGTCGAAAGTAGTTGCGTCGAGCACAGGTTCTTCTCTCTCGTAACAGTCTGTGAGTACTCGTGGGGTCGCTTAGATCTCGTCGATCGACGACGACTCGAAGCGGCTGGAGATGTTGATGCCGAGCTCTTCGGCGGCACGGTAGACCTCGTCATCCGTGTCCTTCAGGCTCAGCGCGGTGCCGTCGGCCGAGAGCACCTCGACGTTTAGGCAGAGCGACTGCATCTCCTTGATCAGAACCTTGAAGCTCTCGGGGATACCCGGCTCCTGGATGTTCTCGCCCTTGACGATCGACTCGTACACCTTGACGCGGCCGAGGATGTCGTCGGACTTGATGGTCAGGATCTCTTGTAGCGCGTAGGCAGCGCCGTACGCCTCGAGGGCCCAGACCTCCATCTCACCGAAGCGCTGTCCACCGAACTGCGCCTTACCACCGAGCGGCTGCTGGGTGATCATCGAGTACGGACCCGTCGAACGTGCGTGGATCTTGTCGTCGATGAGGTGGTGCAGCTTCAGGATGTACATGTAGCCGACCGAGATCGGTGCGGGGAACGGCTCGCCCGAGCGACCGTCGAACAGTCGCGCTTTTCCGGACGAGTCGATCATGCGCTGACCGTCGCGGTTCGGCAGGGTCGAGTCGAGAAGACCGGCGATCTCGTCCTCACGGGCACCGTCGAACACCGGGGTGGCGATCTTGGTGCCGGGGGCCGCCTCGCGAGCGGCCTCGGGGATACCGGCTGCCCACTCGGGGTTGCCTTCGATCTTCCAGCCGCGCGATGCCGCCCAGCCCATGTGGATCTCGAGGATCTGGCCGAAGTTCATGCGGCCGGGGACACCGAGCGGGTTGAGCACGATGTCGACCGGGGTTCCGTCTTCGAGGAACGGCATGTCTTCGACGGGCAGGATCTTCGAGATGACGCCCTTATTGCCGTGGCGGCCCGAGAGCTTGTCACCCTCCGAGATCTTGCGCTTCTGGGCGATGTAGACGACAACGCGCTGGTTGACGCCCGAGCCGAGCTCGTCGTCACCGTCTTCGGCGTCGAACACCTTGACGCCGATGATGGTTCCCTGCTCACCGTGGGGCACCTTCAGCGACGTGTCGCGAACCTCGCGGCTCTTCTCGTTGAAGATGGCGCGCAACAGGCGCTCTTCGGCCGAGAGCTCGGTCTCACCCTTCGGCGTGACCTTGCCGACGAGGATGTCGCCGGGGCGAACCTCGGCACCGATGCGGATGATGCCGCGCTCGTCGAGGTCGGCGAGCAGCTCGGGGCTGACGTTCGGCAGGTCGCGAGTGATCTCTTCCTTACCGAGCTTCGTGTCGCGCGCGTCGACCTCGTACTCCTCGATGTGAATCGAGGAGAGGGTGTCGTCCTTCACCAGGTTCTGGCTGAGGATGATCGCGTCTTCGAAGTTGTAGCCCTCCCACGACATGAACGCCACGAGGAGGTTCTTGCCGAGCGCGAGCTCGCCGTTCTCGGTCGCGGGGCCGTCGGCGATGACCTCGCCGGCCTCGACGCGGTCGCCCGCCGACACCACAACGCGGTGGTTGTAGTTGGTGCCCTGGTTCGAGCGGTCGAACTTGCGCAGGAAGTACTCCTGCGTGCCGCCCTCGTCGAGCTGCAGCACGACGCGGTCGGCCGACACCTCGGAGACGACACCGGCCTTCTCGGCGGTGATGACGTCACCGGCGTCGACCGCGGCGTAGCTCTCCATGCCGGTACCGACGAGCGGCGACTCGGAACGCAGCAGCGGCACAGCCTGGCGCTGCATGTTCGCACCCATGAGGGCGCGGTTCGCGTCGTCGTGCTCGAGGAACGGGATGAGCGAGGTCGCGACCGACACCATCTGGCGCGGCGAGACATCCATGTAGTCGACCTGGTCCGCGGGCACGAGCTCGACCTCGCCGCCCGGCTTACGCACGAGCACGCGGTCGTCGGCGAACGAGCCGTCGGCCTTCAGCGGAGCACCGGCCTGGGCGACGATGAAGTCGTCCTCCTCGCTCGCGGTCAGGTAGTCGATCGTGTCGCTGACCTTGCCCTTGATGACGCGGCGGTACGGCGTCTCGATGAAGCCGAACGCGTTGATGCGGGCGAACGACGCGAGCGAGCCGATGAGGCCGATGTTCGGGCCTTCCGGGGTCTCGATCGGGCACATGCGGCCGTAGTGCGACGGGTGAACGTCACGCACCTCGACGCCGGCGCGCTCACGCGACAGACCGCCCGGGCCGAGCGCCGACAGGCGACGCTTGTGGGTCAGGCCCGCGAGCGGGTTGTTCTGGTCCATGAACTGCGACAGCTGCGAGGTGCCGAAGAACTCCTTGATCGCGGCCACGACGGGGCGCACGTTGATCAGGGTCTGCGGCGTGATCGCCTCGATGTCCTGCGTCGTCATGCGCTCGCGCACGACACGCTCCATGCGCGACAGGCCCGTGCGGACCTGGTTCTGGATCAGCTCGCCCACGGCGCGGATACGACGGTTGCCGAAGTGGTCGATGTCGTCGACGTCGAGGCGGATGCTCGCCTTCTTGCCGGCGCGCACGCCCTCCAGCTCGGTGCGACCCTCGTGCAGCGACACCATGTACTTGATGGTCGCGACGATGTCGTCAACGGTCAGCACCGAGTCGCTGAGCGGCGCGTCGAGACCGAGCTTGCGGTTGATCTTGTAGCGACCCACCTTCGCCAGGTCGTAGCGCTTGGGGTTGAAGTAGAAGTTGTCGAGCAGCGCACGCGCGGCCTCGGCGGCAACCTGCTCGCCCGGACGGAGCTTGCGGTAGATGTCCTTCAGCGCCTCTTCCTTGGTGAGGACGGTGTCCTTCTCGAGGGTCTGCTCGATCGACTCGACGCCGGCGAACGCCTCGCGGATCTCGTCGGTCGTCATGCCGAGCGCCTTCAGGAAGACGGTGACGGACTGCTTGCGCTTGCGGTCGATGCGCACGCCGACCTGGTCGCGCTTGTCGATCTCGAACTCGAGCCACGCGCCGCGGCTCGGGATGATGCGGGCCGTGTAGATGTCTTTGTCGCTCGTCTTGTCGGCGGCACGCTCGAAGTAGACGCCGGGCGAACGCACGAGCTGCGACACGACGACGCGCTCGGTGCCGTTGATGATGAACGTGCCCTTTTCGGTCATGAGCGGGAAATCGCCCATGAAGACCGTCTGGGTCTTGATCTCACCGGTCATGTGGTTCATGAACTCGGCCTCGACGTAGAGCGGCGCGGCGTAGGTCTTGCCGCGCTCCTTGCACTCGTCGATCGAGTACTTCTGCTCTTCGAGGTAGGGGTTCGTGAACGACAGCTGCATCGTCTCGCCGAGGTCTTCGATCGGGGAGATCTCTTCGAAGATCTCCTCGAGACCACTGCGACCGGGAACGTCGGTGCGGCCGGCGGCTTCCGCCTCCGCGACGCGGGCCTGCCAGGCCTCGTTACCGACGAGCCAGTCGAAGCTCTCGGTCTGCAGAGCCAGCAGGTCGGGGACGGTCAGCGTGTCACTGATCTTGGCGAACGACAGACGGGATGCGGTCCGGCCGTTCTTGGGGGTGGGGTTCGAGCGAGTGGTGCGCGCAGCAGCCAAGGATCTTCCTCCGTGGGCAGTACAGCCCGTTGCTGTCGGTGACGGTGTCGTCAGCGACAGTGTGCGGTCGGTGTGAATGCGCAGTCGTAGCCTCGAGGAACCGGGGGTACCGGCTCCACCCCGCCGCTATTCTCGGGGCACGTCAAGCCGACCACCATTTGAGGGCTCGGACGTTCGGGGAGCGCAAACCTCAATACTAGGCCCGCACGACGCGCCCTGTCCAGTCTGATTCTTGACCGATTGCGGTCGCTGCGCTATAACCGCGCGATCGACCCCGTGCATCCCCCGGTCTGTGGCACGCTGTCCGCATGTCCGCGCCCATCGAGACCCGGTTGTCGAACGGGATGCTCGCCCGCATCGACGAGGACCGCTGGCAGCAGGGCGCGTACCAGCTGGTCGTCGACGGCACCCCGCAGTCACACGTCGACCTCGACGACCCGGGCCGGCTGTTCTTCGAGTACGTGCAGCGCATCGGGCACGTCATCGATGAGTGGGGCGAGCCGGGGCAGCCGATGACCGCCCTGCACCTGGGGGCGGGCGCAATGACCCTCCCCCGCTACATTCACGCGACCCGGCCCGGCTCCCGTCAGCAGGTCGTCGAACTCGAGCGCGACCTCGTCGACTTCGTGCGCGAGCACCTGCCGTTGCCGCGCGGGGCGAGCATCCGCGTGCGGTACGGCGATGCGCGGGCGACCCTTGCGCAGCTGCCCGCTGGACTGACCGGCGCGGTCGATCTCGTCGTCGTCGACGTGTTCGGCGGCGCCCGCATTCCGGCGCACGTGACGAGCGTCGAGTTCTACGAGAGCGTGCGCGCACTGCTCGCCCCGAACGGCATCGTCTGCGTCAACATCGCCGACGGTCCGGGGCTCGCGTTCGCTCGCTCGCAGGCGGCGACCCTGCAGTACGTGTTCTCCGACGTGGTCGCGCTCGCCGAGTCGGGCGTGCTGAAGTCGCGCCGCTTCGGCAACGTCGTTATGGCCGCCGGGATCGACGAGCTGCCCACCGCGTGGCTACCGCGACTCCTCGCACGCGGCCCGCATCCCGCCTCGGTGCTCGGGAGCGACGCGCTGACCAAGTGGGTCGCTGGCGCCCCGGTCGTGAGCGATCAGACGGCGGTGGCATCGCCGCCGCCCAGCAAGAGCGTCTTCACGACGCGGTAGGCGGATGCGCAGCTAGTCTGCGCTCGACTGCGGGACGACGAGCACGGGGCGCAGCCGTTCGAGCTCGACGACGGTCTGCTCAATGTCGAGCGGCGACACGTCGAGGTCGATGAGGGTCTCGCGCACGAGGTGCAAGAAGGCATCCATGTGCTCGTCGCGCAGGCCGAGGTGGCGGTGCGACTCGCGCATGCCGCGCCCCTCGTACGCTTCCGGCCCGCCGAAGATCGCCACCAGGTAGTCGGCGCGGTGCTCGACGATCTGGTCGTAATCGAGGTCGTCGAAGAACGGTCCGAGCAGGGTGTGCACGCGGATGCGGGCCGACAGCTCACGAACGGCGGCGTCGACGCCCGCAGCGCCTCCCAGCCGGTCGTAGAGGGTCATGACCTGCTCCTTCCGTGTCGAAAGCGCGTCGCTTTTTCTGCGCTCAGGCGAGAGTAGCTCTCACGTCCGATGCCGCCCACCCCCCTTTCAGGCGGCCCCCGCAGGCTGGTAGACAGCCGGGGCACACCCGGCGCGAGGCGATATCGGGGGACGAGATGAGCATCCAATCAGCTTCTGCACGGGGAGCGGGCGTCGGCGCAGCCGCGCTCGCGATGGCGCTCGTGATCGGGGGATGCGCGGGCGACCCCGCCCCCTCCTCCCCGACGGCGGCCCCCCTCCCGGCGCCCGCCGACCGCCCCGACCCGAGCCCCTCGGACGAACCGGACCCCGGCCTTGAAGGCTTCCTCCTGCCGAGCGGCGACGTCGAGCCCATCGTCACGGGGCTTGCCGTGCCGTGGTCGGTCGTGCCACTCGAGGGCGGCTCGGTGCTGATCAGCGAGCGCGACTCGGCGCGCATCCACGAAGTGACCGCCGACGGCACCGTGCGCGAACTCACGACTGTCCCCGGCGTGGTGCCCGGCGGCGAGGGCGGCCTGCTCGGGCTCGCCGTGCACGACGACACCCTGTTCATCTACTTCACGGCGGCGAACGACAACCGCATCGTGCGCGGCTCGCTCAGCGGGGCGGCGGGCGCGCTCGAGGTGGGCGAGCTGGCAGAGGTCATCACGGGCATCCCGAAGGCGCGCACGCACAACGGCGGGCGCATCGCGATCGGCCCCGACGAGAAGCTGTACGTGACGACGGGCGACGCGCAGGTGCTGGAAGCCTCGCAGGACGTCGACTCGCTCGCGGGCAAGATCTTGCGTCTCGAACTCGACGGCACCGTGCCGGCCGACAATCCGTTCGACGGATCGCCCGTCCTCTCGCTCGGACACCGCAACCCTCAGGGCCTCGCCTTCGACCGCGATGGGCAGCTCTGGGCGGCCGAGTTCGGCCAGAACACCTGGGACGAGTTGAACCTGATCGAGCCCGGCGGCAACTACGGCTGGCCCGTCGTCGAGGGGATCGGCGGTGACGACCGCTTCATCGACCCCGTGCAGCAGTGGGCGACCGATGTCGCGAGCCCGAGCGGGCTCGGCATCGCCGGCGACACGCTGTACCTAGCGGCGCTACGCGGGCAGCGCCTCATCGCGGTCGACATTGCGAACCCAGGCGAATCGACCGAGCTGTTCGTCGGCGAATTCGGTCGCATTCGGGATGCTCTACTCGGCTCCGATGGACGCCTCTGGTTCCTCACGAACAACACCGACGGGCGCGGCTCGCCCGGTGCGGAGGACGACCGGTTGCTGGCCGTCGAGCTCTCCCCAGCGTCGTAGCGGGCGATCTTTTCCCCAGGGTGGCTGTCGCGGCCCTGCGGCGTCGGCGCTCTGACCTACCATCGGGCGCATGAGCGAGCTGGATCGGGTGCGGGTGTGGGCCGAGGCGTTGATTCGGCTGCACCTCGACGACTCGTGGAGCTTCGCGTTCGACCACGCCACCAAGCGCGCAGGCCTTTGTGACTACGGCAAGAAGCGCATCTCTGTCTCGCGGCACCTCGCCGCCCGGTGGGACGACGATGAGGTGCACCAGACCCTGCTGCACGAAGTGGCCCACGCGCTCGCCGGTCCGGGCTCGGGCCACGGCCCGGCATGGAAGGCGATCGCGGCCGACCTCGGCTACGTCGGAGGCACGACGCACTCAGGCGAGATCGCGGCCGAGCGCGCGCGCTGGACGGGCCGCTGCCCGGCCGGGCACGAGTTCGTGCGCTTCCGGCGGCCGCGCACCGCGGTGGCGTGCGGAAAGTGCTCGCGCACGTTCCACCCCGCGAACGTCATCCTCTGGACGGATCGCCGGGCGGCCTAGGTCGGGCCGGGCTGGGTTGGCCGGGGCCGCGCGGTCTACTCGGAAACCGTGACTTCTTTCCAGAACGCCACGTAGTTGCTGTAGTCCTGACCGACGCGCTCGAACGACGACGGGATCGGGTCGGGATAGCTCCACGCGCGGTCGGGGTACGACTCACCGTCGACCACGACCGTGAAGTACTGGCAATCACCCTTCCAGGGGCAGCGGTACGGCGTGGGTGACTTCTCGAGGAACTCGCTCTTCACGCTCGACGGCGGGAAGTACCAGTTGCCCTCGATCTTCACCAGCTCGTCCTGCGAGGCCTCGGCGATGACAGTTCCGTTGATGTGCGCCTTCATAAGGGGAACGCTACGACGGGATGCTGAACTCTCGCAGGATGTGCAGGCTCTGCTCGTCGAGACGGGCGCGCGCCGCGCGCACGGCGTCCGGGCCCTCGTGTGCGGCGAGCCGACGCCCCGCGACCGAGGCCGTGAGCATGTGGCCCACGGCGCCGCGGAGGCCGCTGAACGCGGCGGCGGACGCGGCCGCCTCGGGGCTCGTCGCGTCGATGCCGACGGTGCCGAGAGCATCCACGATGGCGCCCGCCAACAGAACGTCTTCGACGGGGAAGCCGTCGGGAGTCTCGACGGGGCTGCCCGCGGCGACGACGGCGACCATCGTGCGTTCGCCGCGCGCGGCCTGCAGCTCGAGCAGGCGCCGTGCGATCGCATCGGCAGCACCGAGCCGCGCGTCGATCACTTCGACGTGCGGGGGCAGCGCGTTCAGCGGCACGTCCTCGGTCGCGATCGCGTCGCACCACACGAGCAGGTGGGCCGTCTCGCCGATGCGTCGAGCGCCGTCGAGGCCGACGTCGACGCGCACCTGGTAGCGCTCCTGGGCGTCGGGGTTCTCGTCATGCGGCTGGGTCACAGCCCGATGGTAGCGAGGGGCCGCACACTGGTTCCATGCGTGTGACGCTGGATCTCATCCTCGACTGTTCGCCCGACGCGGCGTGGGAGGCGGTCCACTCCCCCGCCGTGTTCCGCGCGGTGTCGGGTCCGTGGACGACCGTCGAGTCGCTCGAGCCGGGCGGCTTCCCCGAGCGCTGGCCGGGCGGCGACCACCGCGTGAAACTGCGGATGCTCGGGGTGCTTCCCATGGGGACGCAACTGATCCGCCTCTCCGACGAGGTCGCCCCCGGGGTGCGCACGGTGCACGACACCGGCGGTCCGCTGTCGGGGCCGATGCGCATCGTGCGGAGTTGGCACCACCAGATGGCGATCTCGGCGGCGCCGGGCGGGGCGCGACCGGTCTCCGGGTCGGGCGCGGGTGCGGGTGCCGCCTCGAGCACCGCGGAGCGCACGCGATTCCGCGACACCCTGACCGTCAAAGCAGGAGTGCTGACGCCGTTCGTGACGGCCGGGTTTTGGGTGTTCTGGCAGTTGCGGGCGCGGGCGCTGAAGCGCCTCGCCCCGGGGTGGAACACCTGACCTGCTAGGGTTGAGGAACTGGCGGCCCCGTTGTGGCGCCGCCCGCGTCGTAGAACGCTTCCTCTTCTCGCACATCGCGCACTGACTCGCGCGGAGCGATTCGACACTTTCTGACGGCGAAATGATTGCGGCCACCGCCGCCGTCGCCACCCGACTCACTGAGCCGTCCGTTTGAGACGTGCGCCGTGCATCCAGCCCGCTGACATCAGCCGTGGCCGCGTGCGCCCGGGAGTCACCGCAAGCCTGAAAGGCACCACTCCATGACCACCACGTTCAGCACGCTCGGCGTGCCGTACCCCCTCGTCGAGGCCCTCACCGAGCAGGGCAAGACCAGCGCGTTTCCGATTCAGGTCGACACGCTGCCCGACACGCTCGCCGGGCGCGACGTGCTCGGCCGCGGCAAGACCGGCTCGGGCAAGACGCTCGCGTTCGCCATTCCGATGGTGGCGCGCATCGGCATGCGCACGGCGGCCCGCCGCCGCGCCGGCCACCCGCTCGGCCTCGTGCTCGCCCCCACCCGCGAGCTCGCCAGCCAGATTCTCGCCACGATCGAGCCGCTCGCGAAGGCCTACGGCCTGACCGCGATGACGATCTTCGGCGGCGTCTCGCAGAACCCGCAGGTGTCGCAGCTGCGCCGCGGCGTCGACATCGTCGTGGCCGCGCCCGGCCGCCTCGAAGACCTCATGAAGCAGGGCCACGTGTCGCTCGCCGACGTTGAGATCACCGTGCTGGATGAGGCCGACCACATGGCCGACCTGGGATTCCTGCCCGGTGTGACGCGCATCCTCGCGGCGACGCCCGCTACGGGGCAGCGCCTGCTGTTCAGCGCGACCCTCGACAACGGGGTCGACAAGCTGGTGAAGCGCTTCCTGAGTGATCCGATCTTGCACTCAGTCGACGAGGCGCACTCGCCCGTGGTCGACATGACCCACCACGTCTTCGACGTCGCCGGAGTGGATGAGAAGAAGGCGCTCGTGACGCGGCTCGCGTCGGGAGCCGGGCGGCGCATCCTGTTCCTGCGCACCAAGCACCAGGCGAAGAAGCTCGCCCGCACGCTGACCGCGGCGGGGATTCCCGCCGTCGACCTGCAGGGCAACCTGTCGCAGGCTGCGCGTGAGCGCAACCTCGCCGCGTTCGGCGACGGAAGCGTGCGCGTGCTCGTCGCGACCGACGTCGCGGCCCGCGGAGTGCACGTCGACGACATCGAACTCGTCGTGCACGTCGACCCGCCGACCGAGCACAAGGCGTACCTGCACCGTTCGGGCCGCACCGCGCGCGCCGGCGCCTCGGGCGACGTCGTCACCGTCGTGCTGCCGGAGCAGCGCCGCGACACCGCGGCCCTGCTGAAGAAGGCGTCCATTCAGGTGACCCCGGTCACGGTCACCGCCGACTCGCCCGCGGTTGCGGCGCTCGTCGGCGAGGTGGCGCCGCGCGTCGCGGCCGCCGACATGCCGGCCGTGCTGCGTCCGCAGCCCCAGGGCGGTGGACGCTCGACCGGCGCCAACGCGCAGCGCAAGCGCGCTGCTCGCGGGGGCCAGAACGGGCAGGGCGGGCAGGGCGGCCAGCGCCGCCAGCGTCCGGCCCAGGATGCTCAGCGCACCCCGCGCGGGACCGGTCGCTCGTCCGACGTGGTCGCGCACCGCGCGGAGGGACGCCGCGCCGAGGGGCACCGCAGCGCTGAAGCGCCGGCGGCCCCGCGTGCCCGCCGAGGCGGGTCGCGGCGGGCGTCGGCCCCGGCAGGCTCGGGTTCGGGCAGCGCTGGCGGCGGGATTCGCGTCGGCCAGGTCGTTCGCCAGAACGGCGGCGGACAGCGTCGCGGACGCTAGTTCCGCGCATCCCTGTCTCGCTAGACCACCGCGTCGACGGCATCGGCCGGTAGCCAGCGCGGCGCGCAGCGGTACCTCGCACCCCTTCCGACAACTCGCACGTCTCCGGACGTGCGAGTTGTCCGTACATGTACGAGCAGACGGGATGCACACCCCGCGCTGTGCGCGCCGGCCGGCATACGCTCGACGCCGCGCCCGGTCCGCGCGGCGCCTAGATTGTTCGGGTGCCGCCCCTGATTCGTTCCGCCACCGCTGACGACGTCGAGGCGATCGCCCGGCTGCACATGGACTGCTTCGCCGAGGTGTACGACGGCGTGCTGAGCCCGCGCTTTCTGGCGAGCAACACGGTGGAGACGGCGCGCGCCGAGTGGGCGTCGTACCTCTCGCGCGGCGACGCCGAGGCGACCGTTCCTGGGTCGGTCGTCATCGTCGCGGAAGAGTTCGATGCAGCGACCGGGGCGCGTGAGCTTGTGGGCCTTGCCCGCAGCGCCCCGTCGATTGACCCCGAGGCGCCGCGCGGCACCAAACTCGACTCGCTGTACACGCGGCGCTCGACGTGGGGGTCGGGACTGGGCGCGCGAATGCTCGACGCCGTGCTCGGCGAGCGCCTGGCCTACCTCTGGATCGTCACCGCGAACACCCGCGCGGCCCGCTTCTACGAGAAACACGGCTTCGCGTTCGACGGGTTCGGCCGCCCCTATGAACCGTGGGACGGCACCCACTGTTCGCGCATGGTGCGCTGAGCGGGAGGCCCGCAGTCGGCTACGGCAGGACGCCGACCGAGGCGAGGGCCGTGCGCAGCAGGGCGCCGCGTCCGCCCTCCATCTCGTTCGAGACGCGGTCGCTGGCCGCCTCCTCGGGGGTGAGCCAGGTTAGCTCGAGCGCGTCCTGGCGGGGGTCGCACGTTCCCGTGACGGGCACGACGAACGCGAGCGAAACCGCGTGCTGACGGTCGTCATCGAAGCGCGTCGGCGACGGGAACGGGAAATACTCGGCCACGGAGAACGGCACCGGCGACGCCGGCAGCTGCGGGAAGGCCATCGGCCCCAGATCTTTCTCGAGGTGGCGGTACAGCGCGTCGCGCAGCGTCTCGCCGTACATGACCCGGCCCGAGACGAGCGTGCGGGTGATCGAGCCGGCCGGGTTCACCCGCAGCAGCGCGCCCACCTCCGTCACGACACCGACACCGTCGAGCCGCACCGGCACCGCCTCCACGTAGAGGATCGGCAGGCGGCGGCGCACCTGGGCGAGCTCCTCGTCAGACAGCCAGCCAGAATCCGGGTCAGGGGTGCGCGTCGAAGCCATGCCCCATTCATACCGCAGGCGCCCGCGTGCGCGCCGGTGGGTCGATCCTGAACCGGGGCCGAGCATCCCGAACCGGCTGTCAGATGCGACTGCAAGGATGTCCCCGTGAGCGGCATGCAGTTGATCGACCCGAGCGCCATCATGTGGTCGGCGCCCGAAGCCGACCGGGCGGGTCGGCCGCTCATCCTGCTGCTGCACGGGTACGGCAGCAACGAGGGCGACCTATTCGGGCTCGCCCCCTACCTGCCGCTGGACGCCGTGATCGCCTCCCTGCGCGCGCCCCGCGCCGCGGGCCCCGGCTTCGCCTGGTACGACCTCGACCCCGAACTGAACGCCTCACGCATCGACGGAGGCGACTCCGCCGCCCGTGGAATCCTGCACTGGCTCGACACGCAGAACCCCTCCAGCGTGGGCGTCATCGGCTTCAGCCAGGGCGGCGCCATGGCCGTGCACCTCATGCGCCACGCTCCCGAACGGTTCGCGTGGGCCGTCAGCCTCGCCGGCTTCGTCCTCGACGGCGACGCCCCGGCGGATGCCCGACTCGCCGCCCAGCGCCCGCCCGTCTTCTGGGGGCGCGGCACCGCAGACGAAGTCATTCCCGCCCGGTTCGTCGACCACGCGCAGGCGTGGCTGCCGAACCACGTCGAGTTGACCGAGCGCATCTACGAAGGGCTCGGGCACGCGGTCAGCGAGTCGGAGCTCAACGACGTGCTGGCGTTCCTGCGCCAGCAGTCGGACGCGGGCGCGGGCCACGCGACCGGCGGCGCGGGCGGCACAGGCGACGCCCGTGACTGAGGCGCCCGACGCCGACACCGTCCTCGGCCGCTTTACCCCCGCGACCCGCGAGTGGTTCACCGGCGCATTCCCCGGCGCGACGGCCGCGCAGCTCGGAGCGTGGGACGCGATCTCCTCCGGCCGCCACGCGCTCGTTGTCGCCCCCACCGGGTCGGGCAAGACGCTCGCCAGCTTCCTCTGGGCGATCGACCGCTTCGTGGCCGACCCGACGGCGCGTGCCGCCGAGGCCGCGCGCGACGACGAGGGGGCTGCGCGCACCCGCGTCGTCTACGTCAGCCCGCTCAAAGCCCTCGGCGTCGACGTCGAACGCAACCTGCGTGCCCCGCTCATCGGCGTCACCGCGACCGCTGCCCGGCTCGGCACCCCCACCCCGCCGATCACCGTCGGCGTGCGTAGCGGCGACACCCCCACACAGGAGCGCCGGGCCCTGCAGCGCACGCCCCCCGACATCCTCATCACCACGCCCGAGAGCCTGTACCTGATGCTCACCTCGTCGGCGCGCGAGACCCTCAGCGGCGTGACGACCGTCATCGTCGACGAGGTGCACGCCGTGGCCGGCACGAAGCGCGGAGCCCACCTCGCCCTCACCCTCGAGCGGCTCGACGCCCGGCTCGCCCGCCCCGCGCAGCGCATCGGACTGTCGGCGACCGTGCGCCCCGTCGACGAGGTCGCGCGTTTCCTCGGCGGGCAGACCCCCGTGCAGATCGTGCAGCCGCCGAGCGCCAAGACGTTCGACCTGACCATTTCGGTGCCGGTCGACGACATGACGCAGCCGCCGCGAGCATCCGACGATGACGACGACCCCGACGCGTCCGGCGCGCCCGCGAACCCGTCGATCTGGCCGCACGTCGAAGAGTCGATCGTCGACCGGGTGCTCGAACACCGGTCGACGATCGTGTTCGTCAACTCGCGGCGACTGGCCGAGCGGCTGACGGCGCGGTTCAACGAGATTTACGCCGAGCGCGCGCTGGAGCATGAGGCGAACGCATCGCGTTCGCGCGACGCCAGCGCCGACGAATCTGCGATTCGTCGGGTCGACTCAGATCAGCCTCAACTGCTCGCCCGCGCCCACCACGGCTCGGTCAGCAAAGACCAGCGCGCCGAGATCGAAGACGACCTGAAGGCCGGGCGGCTGCGCTGCGTCGTGGCAACGTCGAGCCTCGAACTCGGCATCGACATGGGCGCCGTCGACCTCGTGATCCAGGTCGAGTCGCCGCCAAGCGTCGCGAGCGCCCTGCAGCGTATCGGCCGCGCCGGCCACCAGGTCGGCGAGATCAGCCGCGGCGTGCTCGTGCCGAAGCACCGCATGGACGTGCTGCACGCGGCGGTCACCGGCGAAAGGATGCTCGCGGGCCTCATCGAGGAACTGCGCGTTCCGGCGAACCCGCTCGACGTGCTCGCCCAGCAGACCGTCGCGCACGTCGCGCTCGAGCCGGCCGACATCGACGACTGGTTCGACGCCGTGCGCCGCACCGCCTCCTTCGCCTCGCTGCCGCGCTCGGCCTACGAGGCCGTACTCGACCTGTTGAGCGGCCGGTACCCGAGCGACCGCTTCGCCGAACTGCGGCCCCGCATCGTGTGGGACCGCGTGCACGGCACCCTCACCGGGCGACCCGGCGCGCAACGGCTGGCGGTGACGAGCGGCGGCACGATTCCCGACCGCGGCCTGTTCGGCGTGTTCCTCGCCGGCGACGGCCCCGGCCGCCGCGTGGGCGAACTCGACGAGGAGATGGTCTACGAGTCGCGCGTCGGCGACGTGATCGCGCTCGGCGCAACCAGCTGGCGCATCGACGAGATCACCCGCGACCGCGTCATCGTCACCCCCGCCTTCGGCCAGCCGGGCAAGGTGCCGTTCTGGAAGGGCGACGGCCTCGGCCGCCCCGCCGAGCTCGGGCGGGCGCTCGGGGCGACCACGCGCGAACTGGGGGCCGCAGACAGCGGCGAGCGCCGCATCCGCCTCGCCGCCGCGGGCCTCGACGAGCGCGCGATCACCAACCTCGAGGCTTTGCTCGTCGAGCAGACGGAGGCGACGGGGCACCTGCCGAGCGACACGACCCTCGTGGTCGAGCGCTTCCGCGACGAGCTGGGCGACTGGCGGCTCGTCATGCACTCGCCGTACGGGCTCGGCGTGCACGCGCCGTGGGCGCTCGCGGTGTCGGCGCGCATCCGCGAGCGGCACGGCGTCGACGGCGCGGCGATCGCCGCCGACGACGGCATCGTCGTGCGCCTGCCCGACACCGACGCCGAACCGCCCGGCGCCGAGCTGCTGCTGTTCGACGCCGACGAACTGACGCAGATCGTGACCGCCGAAGCCGGCGGCTCGGCGCTGTTCGCGAGCCGCTTCCGCGAGTGCGCGGCGCGCGCGCTGCTCCTGCCGCGCCGCGACCCCGGGCGCCGCAGCCCGCTCTGGCAGCAGCGCCAGCGGGCCGGGCAGCTGCTGGAGGTTGCGCAGGAGTTCCCCGACTTCCCCATCACGCTCGAGACGCTGCGCGAGGTGCTGAGCGACGTCTACGACCTGGATGCGCTCACCGCCCTGGCGACGCAGATCGCGCAGCGCTCGGTGCGCGTCGTCGAGGTCGAGACCCCCAGCCCCTCGCCGTTCGCCCGCTCGCTGCTGTTCGGCTACGTCGCCGCGTTCTTGTACGAGGGCGACAGTCCGCTCGCCGAGCGTCGAGCGGCCGCGCTCAGCATCGACTCGACGCTGCTCGCCGAACTGCTCGGCCGCGCCGAGCTGCGCGAGGTGCTCGACGCCCGCGTCATCGCCGATGTCGAGGCCGAACTGCAGCGGCTCGCTCCCGAGCGGCGGGCCCGCGATACGGAGGGCGTCGCCGACCTGCTGCGCCTGCTCGGTCCGCTGTCGGTCGACGAGGTGCGGCTGCGATCGGTGGACGGGCTCGACGTCGAGGCGAGCCTCGCCGAGCTGACCCGCGCGAACCGGGCGGTCGCGGTGACGATCGCCGCGCATCCCCGATTCGCCGCCGTCGAAGACGCGGCCCGCCTGCGCGACGCTCTCGGCACCCCCGTGCCCATCGGGGTGCCGACCGCGTTTCTCGAACAGGTGCCCGACCCGGTCGGCGACCTCGTTGCCCGCTACGCCCGCACGCACGGACCGTTTGCGCTCGCGGACGTCGCCGAGCGCTACGGCATGGGAACAGCGGTGGTGCGGGATGCTCTGCGTCGGTTGGGCGCGGATCGTCGCGTCATCGAGGGCGAGTTCCGGCCCGATGCCGCGGGCAGCGAGTGGATCGACGCCGAGGTGCTGCGCCGCCTGCGCACCCGCAGCCTCGCGGCCCTGCGGAAAGAGATCGAGCCGGTCAGCGCCGGGTCTCTCGGGCGGTTCCTGCCCGCGTGGCAGCACGTCGGCGGCAGCCTGCGCGGCATCGACGGGGTGCTGCAGACCATCGAGCAGCTGCAGGGCGTCGCGCTGCCGGCAAGCGCCTGGGAGTCGCTCGTTCTGCCCGCCCGCGTGCGCGACTACTCGCCGGCCTGGCTCGACGAGCTCACCGCGTCGGGCGAGGTCGTGTGGGCGGGCGAGGGCGCGCTGCCGGGCAACGACGGCTGGCTCAGCCTGCACCTCGCCGAGCTCGCACCATTGAGTCTGCGGTCGCCGGGCGCCGACGATCTGAGTGAGCGGCAGCAGCGCATCGTCTCGCTGCTCGAGGGCGGCGGCGGATACTTCTTCCGGCAAGTGGCCGGCGCACTGCACGACGCCGACGACGCGGGGCTCGTCACTGACCTGTGGAGCCTCGTCTGGTCGGGGCACCTCACCAACGACACGATCGCCCCGGTGCGCGCGCTGCTCGGGTCGACAACGAGCCGCACGGCGGGAAAGCGGCGGGCACCGCGGGCGCGCTCGCGCACCATGGGCGGGTACGCGCGGCCATCGGGCTCCGGGATGCGCGGATCGTCGGCCGTCGGCGCGTCCGGCCTGTCGGCGCGCACCGGCCCACCCACCGCGGCCGGGCGCTGGGCGCTGCTGCCCGAGCGCGACGCCGACGTCACGCGACGCACTGCGCACCTGGCCGAGAGCATGCTCGAACGCCACGGCGTCGTCACCCGCGGTGCGGCTCAGGCCGAAGACGTCGCCGGCGGTTTCGCCCGGCTCTACAAGGTGCTCGCCCAGCTCGAAGAGGCGGGACGCGTACGCCGCGGCTACTTCGTCGAACACCTCGGCGCCGCCCAGTTCGGCACGCCGGCAACGGTCGACCGGCTGCGCACGTTCACCCGCGACCCCGACGCAGCCCCCGCCCTGCAGGCGGTCGTGCTCGCCGCGACCGACCCCGCCAACCCCTACGGCGCGGCCCTGCCCTGGCCCGACGCGCGCGTCGACGCGGCCGCCGAAGCACGCGGCGAGTCGACGAAGCACCGCCCGGGGCGCAAGGCCGGCTCGCTCGTCGCCCTCGTTGACGGGCACCTCGCCGTCTACCTCGAACGCGGCGGCAAGAGCGCCCTGACCTTCACCGACGACGAGGCTGAACTCGCCGCCGCCGCGACGGAGCTGGCGACGACCGTGCGGGCGCGGCTGCGCAGCCTGCGAGTCGAACGGGTCAACCAGCACAGCGTGTTCGGCACGCCCCTCGCCGACGCGCTCACCGCCGCGGGGTTCGTCGCAACCCCGCAGGGCCTCCGATTGAGGGTGTGACGCCGTGCCCGAGGGAGACACCGTCCACCGCGCTGCCCGGCGGCTCGACGCGGCACTCACCGGCAGGGTGCTCACGCGCTGCGACGTGCGCGTGCCGCAGCACGCCACCGTCGACCTGAGCGGCGAAACCGTCGAGGGCACGGAAGCGTTCGGAAAGCACCTGGTCACGCGGACGTCGACCACGAGCATCCATTCGCATTTGAAGATGGAGGGCGTCTGGCACGTATACCGGCGCGGCGATCGTTGGCGACGCCCCGCCTTCGAAGCCCGCATCGTGCTCGAGGCGGACGACGTACAGGCCGTCGGCTTCGCGCTCGGCCAGCTCGACCTCGTACCGCGCGCCGAGGAGGGCACGCTCATCGACTACCTCGGGCCCGACCCGCTGCGCGACGAGTTCGACCGCGACGAGGCGCTCGCGCGGCTGACCGCCGACCCCGAGCGGCCGATCGGGCTTGCCCTGCTCGACCAGCGGGTGATCGCCGGGCTCGGCAACGACTACCGCAACGAGACGCTGTTCCTGCGCGGCGTGCTGCCCGAGACCCCGGTCGGCGCGACCGACGCGGCCGCCGCGCTCGACCTCGCCGTGCGGCTCATCCGCGCCAATCGCGACCGCAACGAGCGCACCACCACCGGCGACACCCGGCGCGACAAGCGCCTCTGGGTCGCCCACCGCGACCGCAAGCCGTGCCGGCGCTGCGGAACGCCGATCCGGCGCGGGCTGCTCGGCGAGGACGCGCTCAGCGAGCGCATCACCTGGTACTGCCCGAGCTGCCAGCGGTAGGCGACCCCGCCACTAGTAGCGGAACAGGCTCTGCCAGTTGCGACCGTCTGCGTCGGAGACGAGGGCCAGGCTCGTGTCGGCGATCGCGATGCGGCCGCTCGCGGTGACGGCGATCGCTTCCGGCAGGATCGGTGACTCTCCCACCGCCGACCACGCGCGGCCGTCTGCCGACACGTGAATGACGCCCTCCGTGTCGATGCCGACCACGCGCGGGAGCGCCGCATCCACCTCGTTGTTGGCCAGCAGCACCATTAGCGGAGCGCCGTCCACGAGGTCGAAGGTCGCGCCGCCGTCGGTGGAGGCGACGAGTCCATCGGGCGTGGTGCCGAGTAGCGTCACGCCGTCCGGCGCCCAGGCCAGACTGCGGATCGGGGCGACAGCGCCCGTGTTCCACGTCGCGCCGCCGTCATCGCTCAGGAAGACGCCGCCGGTCGCCGAATCCCAGCCGGCCACGCGGCTACCGTGCACCGCCATGGCGTGGAAGTCGACCTCGCCGTCGAGCGCGATCACCGAGGTGGTGCCGTCCTCGGCGAACGCCACAACGCCCAGGTTCGCGGGGCCCGGCTCACCCTCGGCCGGGTGGCCGGAAAACAGGATGCTGTCGCCCGCGCGAGCCATGCCCATCGCGTCACCCTGCCACTCGCCGACGCGTGCCGCCTGCGCCGACCCGTCGTCAACGAGCTCGGCGGCGTAGATGCCGTAGTGCGTCGCGATGCGGGCGACACCGGCGCGCTCGTTGACGTCGAGCGCGTGGACGTGTGTCACCCCGGGATCGACGGCCGCCGCCTCCGGCGCCGGCGCGAAGCCGTCGGGGCTGAGTCCGTCGGGCGGCGCACACGCAGTGAGCACGAGCGCGGTCGCGGCGACCGCTCCGAGAGCGGCGAGAGCTGAGGCACGGCGCGCGGTCACCGGTCCAGCCATTCGGTCATGAGCTCGATCTCGGCCTGCTGCGAGGCGATGATGTCGTCGACGAGGGCGCGCACATCCGGGTGGCGGCCGTTGTCGATCACGTCACGGGCCATGTCGATCGCACCCTCGTGGTGGGCGATCATCTGCCGGAGGAACAGGTCGACGGCCTCATCGCCCTCGGCGGCACGTAGCTCGTCGAGTTCGGCCTGCGACAGCATGCCGTCCATGCCACCGTGGCCGCCGTGGCCGCCATGACCGCCGGCCATGTCACCCATCTCGGGCATGCCCCAATCGCGCAACCACGAGCGCATCCGTTCGATCTCGGGGCCCTGCTCGGCGGCGATCTGCTCGGCACGCTCGCGCAGCTCGGCGGGCATACCGTCCTTCGCGAGCAGGATCTCGGACATCTCGATCGCCTGCTCGTGGTGCGGAATCATCATCTGCACGAACATGACGTCGGCCGGGGCGGGCGAGGGGGCACCGTCGTCGACGGAGGGGGTGGGGGTCGCGGAACCCCCGGGGTTCGCGGCAGGGGTGCACGCCGCGAGCACGGGAGTGAGGGTCAGCGCGGCGGCGAGAGCGAACGCCGCAGACGTGCGCGAAATACGCATGGGAACAACCTTTCGTGGGAGGGGAAGTGACAGCTCGGTGGCTCGAGCGCGCGCTCGAGAGCCACCGTCACCTCCGCAGCACGCAGAGTTGATCGAGGGGAGGCGGTGCTGGCTCGGCGCTGGAGTGTGGTGTCACGGTGCGCGGAGCGTCCACGGGATGTGACTCGACGAGCCCGGGTGCGGGAGGGGCGTAGCGCAGCGACGCGAGCAGCGCGACGACGAGCGCCGCGCATCCCATGAGCAGCAGGCTGTGATCGTGTCCGTGCTCGTGCTCAGATTCGAGGCCGTGATGATGGAGCTCGTCGATGGGGGTCTCGCTGGTCGCCGCGGCGGGATGCTCGTGGACGGCCACGACGTGGCTGTCGCTTCCGACGTGGTGCGACACCATCGCGACGCCAGCGACGGCCAGCGCGATCGCAGCGGCCAGTCGCGCGATGCGCGTCAGGATCGACATACCCACGGGAGGTATTGTGCCACGCTGCCCTGGGTATCGACAGCGGCGGCAGTCGTGTCAATCACCGTCGAGCTCGCGCACCGCGGCCGGGCGCCAGGCGACGATGCGCAGGACCGTCGCGGCGACCAGGGCAACCGTGCCGGCGATGGCGAACGGCAACGCCAGCACCTGGGCGATGCGCGGCGGCAGGAAGGCCTCCGGCTGGTAGGGGCCGCTCGCCTGCACCGCGCTGAAGCCGAACTCGGCGGTGACCGCGAGGGCCAGCCCCGCCGCGAAGGCGAGAGCACCAACGGCCCAGAGGGCACGCATCCACGGGTTGCCGACGACGATCAGTTCGAGCGGCGGGCGACCGGGGGCGGCGGCCGTTGCGCCCGGGGCGAGTGCGCCGGGGTCGACTTCGGGAGCGCGCGGTGCGGCCGATCGCTGGGCGCCGGCCGAGGACGCGGACGGCGCGCGGGACGCAGCAGCCTGCACAGCGCTCTGGCCCGACGGCGATGCGCCCGCCGCCGTCGGCGTCGGGGCGACGCCCTCTCCCCCGCGCTGGAACACCCGCGGGTACCGCGGGTCGAGCGCAGACTCGTCGGGCATGCGGGCTCCTGGGGTGCGGGGCGGTCGGCGAACGGTGCCGATCGAGGTCAGGGTAACCCGCATACCCGGGCGTGAGGCGAGCGGCCCGGTAATCTCACGGGATGCCGCGTGCCCGCCTGCGCCCCCTTCTCGGGATGCTCGCCGCAGCCCTCACGGTCGGCCTCGGCGGCTGCGCCCTCCTCACCGAGTTCGACCAGCGGTCGAACGGAATCGACGGCCGCCCGACCGGAGTGGTGGCGTCGATCACCGACGGCGACACGTTGCGGCTGGTGGTCGACGGCGAAGAGCTGCGGGTGCGCCTCATCGGGATTGACACCCCCGAACTGCGGCCGGCTCCCGAGTGTTTCGCCGACGAGGCGACGGACGCGCTCGCCCGGCTGGCGCCGGTGGGTACCCGCATCGGCTACGAGTACGACGACGACCCGCAGGACCGCTTCGAGCGTGAACTGATGTACCTGTTCGCCGCTGACGGCACGTTCATCAACCTCGCCCTCGTCGAGAGGGGCTACGCGCGCGAGCTGCACTACGCGCCGAATTTCCGCTACCGCGACGAGATCGTCGCCGCCGAGGCGGCCGCCCAGGCGGGCGGGCTCGGGCTCTGGAGCGCGTGCCTGTAGGTCGCCCGCGCCGCGGGCTCCGACCTCGCTGCGCACAGATCGCCACTCGACGCACGGCGTGTGGTGCCGCGCACGCGCAACGTTGCGCGTGCGCGGCAACGTTTGGCGTGCGTTAGCGGGCGAGCGGCTCGATCAGGTGCGGGCCGTCGCCGCGCAGCGGCGAGACCGGGTGCAGCTCGAGCCGCTCGAGCACGGCCTCGCTCTCGGCGACCATCGCATCCACCAGCGCCTGGTCGCCCTCGACCGTCGGGTCGAGCCACTCGTCGACCAGCTCGCGCGGCAGCATCACCGGCGCCCGATCGTGGATGCTCGCAGCCGGTCCCGACGCGGCGCGCGTCAAGATCGTCGCCGTCAGCATCCACGGCACCGGCTCCTGGCCGTCGGCCACCGGCGGCCGCCACCACGAGTACAGCCCTGCGAACGACAGCTCGCCCTCCACCGGGTCGTGAATGTAGTGCGGCGTCTTCACCGGCTTACCGTCGGCCCCCGTCACGGTGTGCCACTCGTAGTAGCCGTCAGCAGGCAGCACGGCGCGCGAGCGCACGAGCGCGCCCTTGAACGTTGACTTCTCGCTTACCGTCTCGCTGCGCGCGTTGAATGTCGGGTACTTGCTCGTCAACTCCGTCGCCCAGCGCGGCACGAGCGACCACCGCGCGCTCGTCACGAGCCGGCTCGGCGGCACCTCGTCGGGGTCGGTCTTCGACAGCCGGTCGACGACGACCGGAACCTGCTGGGTGGGGGCGATGTTCCAGCTTGCGGGCATCGCGACGTCGGCGACCTCGTCGGCCTCGAAGTACCGGCCGAGTTCCTCGCCGCTCTTCGTGTTCGCATACCGGCCGCACATCGCGCGAAAACCCGCCCTCAGACCTCGTAGTCGACGGTCGCCCGGTCGATCATCAGCGAGCGCACGATCGTCGCGGCCTCGATGTGGGCGGGGTGATTGGCGTACACGGCGAGCGCCTCACGGTCGTCGTGCTCGCTGATCAACACGGCGTGCCAGTTGGCCTCAAGCAGCCCGATGTCGGCGCCCACCGTCAGCGACCGCAACCCGGGGATCACCCCCACGAGCGCCTCCAGCGGTGCGGCAAAACGCCGGATATCGGCGGCCCGCTCAGCCTCGCTCGACCCCAAACGGAAGAACACCACGTGGCGGATCATGCTGTTTTCTCCTTCAGCGCCAGGCGCAGGCGCGACTCGTCGACGCGCCAGATGGAATGCACGGCACCATCGACCATCACCACGGGGATCTCGTCCCAGTGGCGGGCGTTCAACGCCTCGTCGGTGGTGATGTCGCGCTCAACCAGTTCGGCCTGGGGCTCATCTGCGACGACCCGCTCGACGATCGGGCGGGCGTCGTCGCAGAGGTGGCACCCGGGCTTCGTGAGCAGGAGGACCTCGATGCGCGGCACAGGGCAAGCCTACGCCCGTGCCTAGACTGGACGCTGATGGCCGCTATCGACGACGACGCGACGACCGGGGAAACTCCGAGCGCTCCCCCGAGCCCGACCCCGATCCTCGCCTTCTTCGACGTCGACAACACGCTCATGCGCGGTGCGAGCGTGTACCACCTGGGCTGGGCGGCGTGGAAGCGCGGCTACGTGACGTGGCGCGACATCCTGCGCTTCACCTGGAAGCAGATGCGCTTCATCGCCGTCGGCGAGAACCACCGCCACCAGCTGGCGGTGCGCGACCGCGCGCTCGAGTTGATCGAGGGCCACACCATCGAGGAGCTCGAATCCCTCGCGGTCGAAACCTACGAAAAGCGCATAGAGAAGCTGCTGCTGCCAGAAACCGTCGGCCTCGCCCAAGACCACCTCGACAAGGGCCACGAGGTGTGGCTGATCACGGCGACCCCGGAGGCGTGTGCGCGCGTCATCGCTGAGCGGCTCGGGCTGACGGGCGCGATCGGCACGCGCATCCGCGACGTCGACGGCATCTTCACGGGCGAGCTGCTCGGCCATGTGATGCACGGCACCGAGAAGGCTCTCGCGGCCAAAGACCTCGCCGTCGACAAGCACGCCCGTCTCGACGACTGCTGGGCGTACTCCGACTCGCGCAACGACATCCCCCTGCTCGAGCTGGCCGGCAACCGCGTCGTCGTGAACCCTGATGCGGCGCTGAAGCGGTACGCGCGCGCCCGAAACTGGCCGATCATCACGGCGGGCGCAGCGAGCATCCGTGCCCAGCGGCGGCGGGTGCGCCGCGAGGCGCGCGCCGTCGCACGGGATGCGCGCTGAGCGTTCGCGACGAACCCCGCGACCCGCTCCGCGCATCCGCGAAAACTTGCCCATCAACGCCGAAGCGCCCCGCCGATTCGGCGAGGCGCTGGCTGTCGGGCGCTAGGCCCTACTTCTTGTTGCGACGCTGGTGACGCGTCTTGCGCAGCAGCTTGCGGTGCTTCTTCTTGGCCATCCGCTTGCGGCGCTTCTTGATAACAGAACCCATACAAATCCTTTGATCGAATGAACGAACGGACTCACGGTCCGTTCAGAACCGCGTCGATAACCGGGAGAGTCTATCGCAATCGGGAGGCGCGCCGCAGACGGGCCGGTCAGCCGACGTCGCTGAGGCCCGGGCGAATCGCGTCGGCGACGGCCGACTCGGGGATGCGGAACGACCGCCCGAAGCGGATCGCCGGCAGCTCGCCCGCGTGCACCATGCGGTAGACGGTCATGGTCGACACGCGCATCATCTCGGCGACCTCAGCCACCGTGAGGAAGCGAACCTCCGAGAGATCGCGAGTCATCTGTCGTCCTGTCGTTTAACCGACGGCGCGGACCTGCATGCCCGTGCACCGTGTTCACAGTAGGGGCTGGTGTGACGGAAGTAAAGACGCCAAAACAGGGGGTGACTCGGTCGACCGTGGCGGTCAGTCTTTGCGCCAGGGCAGGCGCTTCGCGACCGTCTCCTGTGCGTCGTGCAGTTTGTCGCCCACGACGTGGAGGCGCTCCTGCGCCTCGTGGATAACCGTGCGGGCCTGGTGGGAGGCGTCCGCCGCTGCGCGCCCGATCGTGCTCGCCGGGCCGGTCAGGTCGACGCCCGCCCAGGCCGCGAACGCTGCGCCGCCCTCGCCGTGTTCCTCGTCGAAGTCGACCGACAGGAAGGGAATCAGGAAGTCTTCGACGTCTTCCAGCGGCGTCGAGTCGAGGCGGTAGTAGCGGTGCTGGCCCTCCTCCCGCACCTGCACGAGGCCGATGTCGCGCAGCACCTTCAGGTGCTTTGACACCGTCGGCTGGGTCGCATCCATGCGGTCGACCAACTCACTAACCGCGAGCTCACCCTCCTTGTTATCCGGCGACAGTGTTGCGTCGAGCAGGTGCCCGAGCAGCTCGCGGCGGGTAGCGTCGGCGATCACAGTAAAGATGTCGGCCATGTCACCAGGCTAGTTGAGCCGGGGCCGGGAGTACCATGGCGACCGGCCGAATGGGCCGAGGAGGCACAGGATGGCCACAGGTCGACAAGTACGCCCGGCGATGACGCCCGGGCGTTCGGGTCCCCCCTCGGCGAGCGCGCGCATCCAAGATTTCCTGGATCGGCACCTCGTGTCGTCGCCCGCCCGCTTCGCGATCGTCATCTTCACCGGGCTCATCCTGATCTTCACGGCGCTGCTCGCGCTGCCGATTTCGAGCGCGAGCGGCGAGCCGACACCGATCGCGGATGCACTGTTCACGGCGGTCTCGGCCATCTGCGTCACCGGGCTGGTCACCCTCGACATGTCGACGCACTGGTCGGCATTCGGGCACGGCGTTGTGCTGCTCGGGTTTCAGGTCGGCGGAATCGGCGTGCTGACCCTCGCGAGTGTCATGGGCCTCATCGTGTCGCGCCGCCTGGGGTTGCGCGCGAAGCTCATGGCCGTCAACGGCGCCAGCCAGTCGCGCGTGCAGTCGGGAGCGGGCACCGACACGCAGGCCATTCGCATCGGCGACATCGGCGGGCTGCTCGGCACGGTCGCGCTCAGCACGCTCGTCATCGAACTCGCGCTGTTCGTGTCGATCTTCCCGCGCCTGCTGACCGCCGGCTTCTCGCTCTGGGACTCGACGTGGCAGGGCTTCTACCTGGCCGCCTCGGCGTTCACCAACACCGGCTTCGTGCCGCTCGTCGACGGAATGGAACAGTTCGTCGCCGACCCGTGGATGCTGCTGACGATCGCCATCGGCGTGTTTCTCGGCTCGGTCGGGTTCCCGGTGATCTTCGCGCTGTTCCGCTTGGCGAAGTACCGGGCACGTCTGGGCGTCCACGCGAAACTGACACTGTTCACGACGCTCGCGCTGATCGTGCTGGGGATGATCCTGATTCTCGCGCTCGAGTGGGGCAACGGAAACACCCTCGGCGCACAGAATGAGCCCGTTCGCCCCTTGAACGCGTTCTTCGTCTCGGTGATGACGCGCTCGGGCGGTTTCAGCCCGATCGACATCGGGGCGATGAACGGCTCGACCCTGCTCGGGCTCGACATGCTGATGTTCGTCGGCGGCGGGTCGGCGTCGACCGCTGGCGGCATCAAGGTGACGACGCTCGCGGTGCTGTTCCTCGCCGCCTTCGCCGAGGCCCGCGGCGTGAAAGACATGGAGGCGTTCGACCGGCGGATCCCCGTCGACGTGCTGCGCGTCTCGGTGTCGATCGTGCTGTGGGCGGCCACGATTGTCGCGGCCTCGTCGATCATCGTGCTGCACATCACGAAGGCCCCGCTCGACTATGTCCTGTTCGACGTGATCAGCGCCTTCGCCACCTGCGGACTGTCGACAGGATTGACGAGTAATGACCTACCCGACGCGGCGAAGTACACACTCGCGGCGACCATGTGGGCGGGGCGCGTTGGTACAGTGACCCTCGCCGCCGCGCTCGCCGCGAGCCAGCGACGCCAGCTGTTCCGCCGAGCTGAAGAGAGGCCCATCGTTGGTTGAACGCATTCGGCATGACGCCCCCGTTCTCGTCATCGGACTGGGGCGCTTCGGCGCCGCCACCGCCGGACAGCTGCAGCGCCAGGGCCGCGAGGTGCTGGGAGTCGACGAAGACGCGGGCCTCGTGCAGAAGTGGGCCGACCGCATCACACACACGGTGCAGGCGGATGCGCGGTCGATCGACGCGTTGCAACAGATCGGCGCGCAAGACTTCTCGATCGCGGTCGTCGCGACCGGCTCGTCGATCGAGTCGAGCGTGCTCATCACGGCAAACCTGGTCGACCTGAAGGTGCCGCAGATCTGGGCGAAGGCGATCAGCCAGTCGCACGGCAAGATCTTGGCCCGCATCGGGGCGAACCACGTCATCTACCCCGAGCGCGAGGCCGGCGAGCGCGTCGCGCACCTGGTCTCGGGGCGCATGATCGACTTCATCGAGTTCGACGACGACTTCGTGCTCGTCAAGATGTACCCGCCGAAGGCGATTCGCGGGCTGTCACTGACCGACTCGCAGGTGCGCACGAAGTACAACATCACCGTCGTCGGCGTGAAGAGCCCCGGCAAGCCGTTCACCTATGCCACCGAGCAGACGGTGGTGTCGAACCACGACCTCATCATCTGCTCGGGCACCGAGCGCGACATCGACCGTTTCGCTTCGCTCGACGACTGAGGGGGTGCGGGTGCTCGGCGCCCCACTCCGGACATATGGGCATTTCGAGCACGTGCCTCTCACGGCACGTGCCGTGAGAGGCACATACGGTCAGCCCTACCAGGTGATCGCAGCCATCCGTGGCGAGCTGACGTGGAACGGCGGCTGCAGACCCGGGGCAGCGTCTGGACGGAGTGCCGCGCGCTGACGGGGCGCAGCGCTGTGCCTCGCCGGTTGCGCACAAGGGCTCGAGTTGGCACTCGTGGTTGGCGGTAGTGAGTGGTTGCAGCCACACGTGCGAACTCGAGCGTGACGGTGCAGCGGCATGTGGGCTTGGCTGGTGCGCGCGGGTCGGCTGATGCGCGCGGGCCTAGGTGGTGCGCGCGGGCTCGGTCGCTGCGGCTTAGCCGCCGGAGGCGAGCTCGCGGGCGCGGGCGAGTGCCGCCTCGGCCGCGCGGGTGAACAGCGCGCTCAGCTCGGCGCCCTGCAGCACGCCCACCGCCTGCTCGGTCGTGCCCTTCGGGCTCGTCACGCGGCGGCGCAACTCCTCCGGATCCTCCCCCGACGCTTCAAGCAGCGCCGTCGCGCCGATGAACGTCTGCTCCGCCAAGTGCCTCGCCACGTTCTCGTCGAACCCCATCGCCTGCGCGGCGCGGGTGAACTCCTCGATCAGCAGGAACACGTAGGCCGGCCCCGAGCCCGAGATGGTCGACAGCGCGTCGATCTGCGACTCGGGCAGCTCCACCACCGTGCCCACGAGGCGGAACAGGTCGTCGGCAAGCGCCAGGTGCGCGGCCGTCGAGCGGGCTCCCCCGCTGACCCCCGTCACCCCCCGACCCACCAGAGACGGCGTGTTCGGCATGGCCCGCACTACCGGGTTGGGCGCCGCAGTCTCCATGGCCGCGGTCGTGATGCCCGCCGCGACGCTCACCACGAGCGCCGCCGGGTCGAGCGTCGGCGCCAGCTCCTCGAGCACCGCGACGATCTGCGCCGGCTTCACCCCGAGCACCACGACTCCGGCGCCGGAGGCCGCCCACGCGTTCGCGTCGCTGTCGTGCTCGACGGCGCGCGCCTCGACTCCGTCGGCGCGGAGGGCCGCCGCCGATGCCTCCGACCGGGTGGTCACCCGCACGCGGACGTCGGGCGCTCCCGCCCGCAGGCCGGCCAGGATCGCACCGCCCATCGAACCGGTGCCGATGATCGCGATCGGGGGAAGGCTGCCAGGTGCACTCATGCCACGAGTGTAGGTTGGGGGCACTCGAACGGGAGGATGCGGAATGACCGACCACGACGGCCGCGAGACCACGACCGAGACCACGACGGCAGCAACGGGCTCGAGCGCCCGGCCAGTCGACCCCGACCAGGCCATGGCGATTCGCGAGGTGCTCGTCGGCACGGCCGGTGTGCAGAGCGTCGGCGAGGTCGTCGTGCACCGCCTCGAAAAGGGCGACGTACTCGTCACGGCGACCCTCGGTTTCGGCCGCCGCACGCCCGTCGCCGACGTCGTCGCCGTGCTCGGCGAGGTGAAGGCCGGCATTCGCGCCGCCCTTCCCGACGCGCGCACGATCGTGCTCGAGCCCGAGGTCGCCGCCCCGCGCACCGACGTCGACCCGCCGACCGACACGATCATCATCCGCGGTGCCGACTGATCGCTCACGCCCCCCTTACTGAGCCGCGCTCGCTAGGCTGAGGGCATGGAGTTCCTGTACCAGTTCCTCGTCGTCGGCCACTTCATCGGCCTGGCCGCGATCGTCGGCCCCTTCCTCGTGCAGATGCGCAAGAACAGCGACTTTGCGATCACCGCCGTGTTCGGGGGTGCGATTACGCAGCTGGTCACGGGCATCCTGTTGACGGGGGTTGCGGAGGGCATCGACCGCGACCTCGACTACACGAAGATCATCGTGAAGCTCGCGATCGCGCTCGTCGTCTTCGTCGCCGCGCTGCTCGGCTGGCTGCGCGCCCGCAAGAACGGCAATGACCGGAAGATCAAGCCGTTCTTCCACGCGGCTGGCGGCCTCGCGCTCATCAACATCATCCTCGCCGTCTTCTGGTGAGTGGATGCGCGGCGCACGCCCTCGAGGTCAGCGCCGCGTATCGAAGAACTCGCGCAGCAGCGTCGCCGCGTCGTCGGCCATGACACCGCCGACGACCTCGTCGACGCGAAACGGCAGCCGGCGTTCGCGGAGTAGGTCGACGACCCCGCCCGCGGCGCCGGCTTTGTCGTCGTACGCGCCGAACACGACGCGGGGGACCCGTGCGGCGAGGATGGCGCCAGCGCAGAGAACGCACGGTTCGAGCGTGACGACGAGCGTGCATCCATTCAGCTGCCAGTCGCCGGCGACGCCCGCGGCGGCGCGCAGGGCGACCACCTCGGCGTGCGCGGTCGGATCGCCCGACGCCTCGCGTTCGTTGCGTCCTCGGCCGATGATCTGACCCCGAGCGTCGACGACGACGGCGCCCACCGGAACGTCGCCGGTCGCGAGCGCATCGCGCGCCTCCGCGAGCGCCGCGCGCATCGCGGCCACGTCGGCATCGGACACCGCGGTCATGGCCACCTCCGTACTATGGAGCCTATGCGAGTGCACGTAGCGGACCACCCCTTGATCACCCACAAGCTGACGGTCCTGCGTGACGCACGCACGCCCTCGCCGACGTTCCGCGCGCTGACCAGCGAGCTCGTGACACTGCTCGCGTACGAGGCGACTCGCCAGGTGCGCACGCACGAGGTCACCATTCAGACCCCGGTGGCCGAGACCGTCGGGCTTGCGATCAGCGAGCCGCGGCCGCTCATCGTGCCGATCCTGCGCGCGGGCCTCGGCATGCTCGAGGGCATGACGGCGCTGATGCCGAGTGCCGAGGTCGGTTTCCTCGGCATGGTGCGCAACGAGGAGACCCTCGAGCCGAGCGTGTACGCCGAGCGCCTGCCCGACGACCTGTCGAACCGGCAGTGCTTCGTGCTCGACCCGATGCTCGCGACGGGCGGCTCATTGCTGTCGGCGATCCAGTACCTGTTCGACCGGGGCGCGGTCGACGTCACAGCGGTGTGCATCTTGGGGGCCCCCGAGGGCGTCGCCGCCGTCGAGAAGGCGGTCGAGGGCCGCGATGTGACGCTGGTGCTCGGCGCGCTCGACGAGCGCCTCAACGAGCACGGCTACATCGTGCCGGGCCTCGGCGACGCCGGAGACCGGCTGTACGGCACGGCGCACTGATCCGCGCGCCTCGCCTCTCGTCGGCCCCGCATCAGCAGGGATGCACGGCCCGGCGACTTGACGCTCTGCTCGGATGAGCGAAATACTCAGGAGCATGACCGCCCTCGCTCTCGCCCGCACCGCCGTTTCGGCCGGGGAGACCACGCGCATGATGATGCGCTGCGCGGTCGTGCACGCCTGTCGAATGTGTTCCTGATGAGATCCCGCGCGCCGCGACCGTTGCCTGCGCGCATCCATCACTCTTTTGAAGGACGCATCGACCCATGACTTTTTCGCCCACTCCCCCCACGTCTGGCCCCGCCGCGACCGCGCCCGGGGTCAACCCGCAGCGGCGTGCCGCCGCCGCGCCACCACAGACCGAGCCGCGCGGCTTCGTGCTCTACGTCGGCCTCGACGAGAAGAAGGCCGCGGCCGCCGGCATCGACCTCGGCCGCCTCGTCACCGAGCTGAAGAAGGTGACGGCCCAGCTCGCGCCCGCCGCCGAGACGCACGCCGCCGTCGCCCTCGCCCCCGTCGGCGCGGGCGGGCGGGACCTCGAGGTGGTGCGCCTCGCCATGCAAGACCCGGCCGCGCTGTCGCGCTACCGCGGCGAGAGCGAGAAGACGCCCGTCGACGAGGGCGTCATCGTCGACATCTCGCGCAAGCGCGTCGTGCTCGACGGCGAGACCGCGCAGCTCACCTACAAGGAGTTCGAGCTGCTGCAGTACCTCGTGTTGCGCGAGGGTCGCACGATCGACCGCAACGAGCTCATCTCGGCGCTGTGGGCCGAGGGCGTCGAGCACGAGGGCGAGGTGCCGAACGAGCGCACCATCGACGTGCACGTTCGGCGACTGCGGGCGAAACTCGGGGCATACGAGGAGATCGTGCGCACGGTACGCGGCGCCGGCTACCGCTTCGACCGGCACGCCGACGTCACCGTGCGCTACGCGTCGACGCCGTCGCCCGACACGTTCTAGCCGGGTGTCAGCAGCCGAGCCCCGAATTCACGGGAATCGGCACGCCGAAGTTCAGCACCACGCCGTCATCGGTGAACGCGGCGACGCCAGCCGCGACGTCTTCGTCGCTCCAGCCGCGCTCGATGAGGACGATGGCCGACGACTCAAAGCCCTCGACCTCGGCGGGGTCCGTCGAGTCGATCAGCGCGGTGACGTCGTCGCCGACCCGCACGGTGCCCGCGGCCGTCACCTCGATGGTCTGCCCGTCGACACTCTCGAACTGCGATGACAGCACCCGCAGGGTGAAGTCGCCGACCGGGTCAGCGTCGTTGTCGGTGATGAGCAACTCGTCTCCCCACTCGTAGACGATGCCGCGACGAACGCACTCGCCGTCCTCCACTTGTTGCGTGGTCGGCTCACCGAACAGTTCGGTCAACAGCGCTACAGCCGCATCAGCGTCACGAGCGTCGACCTCGGTGACCACCTCGCCTCCTGCGAGCGCAACGATCGACTCGGCGCGCAGGTCGAGCTGATCGATAGGCGCGGCGGTGGGCTCGGGGCTGGGCTCGATCGTCTCGGTCGGACTCGGAGCCGGCATGGTTGGAGCGGGCGCGGGATCAGTCTCTCCGGTGCACCCTGACAGGGCGACGAGCGCCGCGGCAACTAATGTGACGGGAAGCAGGCGTCGAGGCATCATCGGACCACTGTAGACCTTTGCTCAGTCGTCGGACAGCCCCGGCTTTTTCGGTGTTACCTCGACGGCAGCTGTCAGGCGTTCGAGCAGTTCGAGTTGGCGTCGGTTGATCTCGAGCAGCTGCTCGATTTCGCGCGCGGCCGCGACGTTCGTCTCGTAGTCATGTTGCGCGAGTGAGGCCGAAATCGCATCCTGACGCTTGGCGGCGATGAGGAGGATCGCGCCCTGCAGACCGGCAATCATGCTGAGGAACAGGTTCAGCAAGATGAAGGGATACGGGTCCCAGGCCAGGCTTCCGCCCTGCAGGTAGGCCCAGACGACCATAAGCCCAAGGAACGAGAAGACGAACGGCCAGCTCCCCATGCCGTTGCGCAGGATGTCGGCCGCCCGCTGACCGGTCGTGCGGTCGCGGGTGGTGCGGGAGTGCCAGTTAACGAGTGGTCGCGTCATGCCGCTGACGCTAGAGGCCTCCGGATGCGCGCGGCAAGACCCCGCGTCGGGTGCAGCAGGTAGACGGCGAAGAACACGATCGCGTTGACCACCACGACGGCGCCGCCGGAGGCGATGTCGAGGTAGTAGCTGGTGGCGACGCCGACGAGGCTGGAAGCGGCGGCGATGAGCGGGGCGGTGACGAGCATCCTCTGAATGCGGTCGGTGAGTAGGCGCGCGGTGGCTCCGGGGATGATGAGTAGCGCGACGACGAGCACGACGCCGACGATCTGCAGGCCGACGACGGCGGTGAGGGCGAGCAGGCCCAAGAGCAGGGCCGAGAGGCGGCGGGGCGAGAGCCCGATCGAGTGGGCGTGCGCCGGGTCGAAGGCGAAGAGCGTCAGGTCGCGGCGCTTGACGATGAGCAGGGTGAGGGCGATGGCGCCGATGATGGCGATCTGCAGCAGGTCGGTCGGACTTACGCCGAGGATGTTGCCGAACACGATGTGGCCGAGGTCGATCTGGCTCGGCGTGATCGAGACGAGCACGATGCCGAGCGCGAACAGGCTCGTGAAGACGATGCCGATCGCCGCATCCTCTTTGATGCGGGAGGTGTCGCGCACGACGCCGATGAGTAGCACGGCGAGCAGGCCGAAGACGAGGGCGCCGATCGCGAAGGGCGCTCCGACGAGGTAGGCGAGCACGACGCCGGGCAGCACGGCGTGCGCGACGGCGTCACCCATGAGCGACCAGCCGATCAGCACGAGCCAGCAGCTGAGGACCGCGCAGACGACGGCGGCGATCGTCGTCGCCGCGAGGGCGCGCAGCATGAATTCGTAGGTGAACGGTTCGAGGAGGAGGTCGAGCCACGTCATGCGCGGGCCTCCCCGGATTCGGCCGGCCGGGCGGCGTCGGCGTCGCGCGGCGGGTCGGTGTCGCGCGGCAGCCCGAAGGCGCGGGCGAGCACCTCGGGGGCGAGCACCTCGTTGGGCGGCCCGTCGGCGACGAGGCGTCGGGCGAGCAGCACAACCCGTTCGGCCCGGTCGGGCAGCGTGGCGAGGTCGTGGGTCGAGACGAGCACGGTGGCGCCGGCGGCGGCGAGGTCGGCCAGCACGTCGGCGATGAGCCGCTCGCTGACGACGTCGACGCCCGCGTACGGCTCGTCGAGCAGCAGCACGTCGGCCTGCTGCGCCAGCGCCCGGGCGACGAAGACGCGGCGGCGCTGACCGCCCGACAGCGCGCCGATGGGCCGGTCGGCGAGGTCGCTCAGCTGCACGCGCGCGAGGGCGTCGGCGACGGCGTCGCGATCGGCGGTGTGCAGCCGGCGGGTCAGCCCGAGCCGCCCGTATCGCCCCTGCGCGACGACGTCGGCGACGGTGAGCGGGAAGTCGGGGTCGACCCCGTCTGACTGCGGCATGACGGCGACCCGGCCGGCGCGGCGCGCCGCGTCGGGAGTGCCGCCGAGCACCGCGACTCGGCCGTAGCGGGGGCGAAGGCGACCCGTGATGGCGCCGAAGAGGGTCGATTTGCCGGCCCCGTTCATCCCGACGAGCGCGGTGACCGCCGCCGGGGCGACGGCGAGCGTGACGTCGTCGAGGGCGGTGACCGCGCCGTAGCGCACGGTCACCGATTCGAGGCGGATGCTCGCGGTCGCGCTCACGACGCCAGCCCCGTCGCGATCGTGTCGGCCGCGTGGCGCAGCAGGGCGAGGTAGCTGGGCACGGGCCCGTCGGGGTCGGAGAGCGAGTCGACGTAGAGGGTGCCGCCGAACCGCGCGCCCGTGTCGGCGGCGACCTGCAGCATCGCGTCGGCCGATACGGTCGATTCGCAGAACACGGAGGGGACCCCGCGCTCGCGCACCGTGTCGATCACGGCGGCGACGCGCTGCGGGGTGGCCTGCTGGTCGGCGTTGACGGGCCACAGGTAGGCCTCGTCGAGCCCGAGGTCGCGGGCGAGGTACGAGAAGGCTCCCTCGCAGCTGACGAGCACGCGCTCGGTGGTGGGCACGCGCTCGATCGACGCTGCAAGCTCTGTGGCGACGGCGTCGAGTTCGGCTGAATAGGCGGCGGCGCGCTCGGCGTAGTGGTCGGCGCCTGCGGGGTCGAGCTCGGCGAGGGCGGCGGCGATCCGCTCGACATAGTGCTGCCCGGCAACCGGTGACATCCAGGCGTGCGGGTTCGCCTCGGACGTGCCCGCGATCGGCACGGGGTCGAGGCCGTCGCTGAGGGTGACGCTCGGGGCGTCGACGTCGGCGATGAACTGCGCGAACCACGCCTCGAGGCCGAGGCCGTTCTCGATGACAAGCTCGGCGCGGCGCGCCTGACGTAGGTCGCCCGGTGTGGGCTCGTAGCCGTGAATCTCGGCGCCGACGCGCGTGACCGAGCGCACCTCGACGCGGTCGCCGGCGACCTCGCGCACCATGTCGGCGATCACCGTGAAGGTGGTCAGCACGAGCGGGCGGTCGAACGCCGGGTCGTCGGATGCGCGGGGATCGTCACCGCCGGACGGCCCCGTCGGCGCGCACCCGCCCGCGAGCGCCACGAGCGCCGCGGTCGCGACCGCGAGCATCCCGCGCAGATTTTTCGGCACACCGAAAAATGTACTCCGGTCAGGCTGGGTGCGCGATTCGACGACGCTCAGTGGCTCGCGTCGTTGCTGACGTCACGGAGGGCGGTCTCGATGGCTGCGTCAAAGCCGAGCGCGTCGTCGGCCTGCATGGCTACCGTGGCGCGCGCATGAGCTCGCGCGTGAGGGTCGGGGGTGTTCGCCGCATCGGCGAGGGCGCCCGCCGCCGCATTGCCGAGGAAGAGTAAGGCGTCGGTGAGGGCGCGCTGCACCGGCCAGTCGCCCACACCGAGGTGCTTGGTCAGAACCTGGGCGAGGTGAGCGCGCTCGGGCTCGGGCGCTAAACGACTGGCCGCGCGCCAGGCCGTACGAGCCACGCGCAGGTCGGGGTCGTCGATCAGCTCGCGGGTGATCGCGGGCCAGGCGCGGGTGTCGCCGATCTTCGACAGGGTATGCAGCGCCTGGCTGCGGGCCTGCGGGTTCGTTGACGCCAGTTCGGCGGTGAGGGCGGGAAGCGTTACGTCGGGGTCGTGGCGCAGAAGCGCCCAGGTGAGGGTCTCGCGAACGGTGAGGTCGGGGTCGACGGCGCAGCGGCCGACGAGCACCGGCACGTAGGTGTCGCGCGGGTGGGTGCCGGCGGTGAGGGCGGCCTGCTGCCGCGTCGAGGCGGCGGTCGCCGTGAGCGCCTCGGCGAGGCGGCGTGCCGCCGGATCGTCTGTCGCGCGCATCTGCCCAGTCTGCGGTCGCCGCCTGACCGATGCGTGAGATCGGAGTCGTTGCTATCGTCGATTCAGGCGCCTCGGCGCCCTCGCGCAGTCGATGACGAAGTGCTCGTCTGACACATTCGCGGAGAGGACTGACCCCGGTCAGGACACGTCCGCGGTGGAGATTGCGCAACCGCCCCGACCCCGGGCCGGTTGTGTACACCCAGCCGCGAATGCGGCGCGAGAGAAAGGCGGGCACTCATGCCCACGACCGACAAAGCCGCCGACGACCTGCAGGCCGTGCTCGACAAGATCGCGAGCTGGCCTGACCCATTCCCTGCGATCGGCGCCCAGTTGCACGAGACGATCCTCAGCGCGGGCCCGAAGCTGAAGCCGCGCCTCTGGTACGGCGGGTGCGGGTACGCCACCGGGCGCAGCACCCCGGTCGTCGTCTTCGTGCGGGTCGACGACGGCGTCATGTCATTCGGGGTGACCGAGAAGGGCACCTCCGAGCGCGAAGACGGCTCGCTGCTGCGGCCGGCCGCCTGGTACGTCGACGAGATGGATGCGCGCACCCTCGACCGCGTCGCCGACCTGGTCCGCGCGGCCTTCGCGTGACCACGGGATGCGCGTGACTGGGCCAGCCCCGCGCATCCACTGTCAGCAGATTCATCGAAAAATAACGAACCGGTAACTAGACACCGTTACCTTCCCGTTATATCTTTCTAGAGCGTCAACCGTTTGCTGTGGCGGTAGACGCGGAATGTGATTGCAGGACACTCTTGGTGCAAGGGAGAGGCCCGACCGTTTGCCTCGACGGTCGGGCCTCAAGCACGTTAAGCGCTCCCCGCAACGCCCGCCTGTGACGAATCATCACCGCGCGCGTCGCGCGACACCATGCAGGTGAATAGAGTTACGTGCATGGCGGAGAAGTCGCTCGCAGTGGACGCATGGGAGGCGCTGTTTCGCGCCCAGGTGTCGGTTCTGCGCCAGCTGAGCGCAGAATTCCCGACGACGGAGATCTCGTTCACCGAGTACGACGTGTTGTTCAACTTGAGCCGGGCGCCCGAGCGCAGTCTGCGCATCCGCGACCTGATCCCCCACCTGCTGCTCAGCCAGCCGAGCGTCAGCCGCCTGCTCGAACGCCTCGCCACGCGCGGCCTCGTCACCAAGCAGACCGACCCCACCGATGCCCGCGGCACCATCGTCACCCTCACCGACGAGGGGTACACGCTGTTCCGGCGGGTCGCCGTCGCGCACGCCGACTCCATCTCGCGCCGGGTCGGCGGATCGCTCGACGCCGACGAGCTCGCGCAGCTGACCGCGCTGTGTCGAAAGCTGCGCGACGGCGCGAGCTGAGCATCCCGTCGACGCATCGCGGGTCGCGGCGAACTGTCGGAAAGCGTGCATACGGTGAGCGGCATGGCCGCTGACACCTCCCCGACCATCGTCTGGTTGCGCGACGACCTGCGCGTCGCCGACAACCCCGCACTGAACGCCGCCGTCGAGCGCGGCGGCGACATCGTCGTGCTGTACATACTCGACGACGAGAGCGACGAGGTGCGGCCGATCGGCGCGGCCAGCCGCTGGTGGCTGCACCACAGCCTGACCGCGCTCGCCGCCGACCTCGACGCGCTCGGCGCAAGCCTCACCCTGCGCCGCGGCCCCGCCGAACGCGTCGTCATGGGCGTCGTCGACGAGGTCGGCGCGGGCGCCGTGCACTGGAACCGCCGCTACGGTCGCGCCCGAGACGTGGATGCACGCCTCAAGGCGGCGCTCAAAGATCGCGACATCGAGGCCATCAGTCACGCCGCCAGCCTGCTGTTCGAGCCGTGGACCGTGCAGACTGGCTCGGGCGGCCCCTACGGCGTCTTCACCCCGTTCTGGAAGGCGTGCCTGGCGCGCGACGAGCAGCGGGCTCCGCTGGAGGCACCCGCGAGCATCCCGGGGGTGGCGGTCGAGGGTGACGACCTCGACGACTGGGAGTTGCTGCCGACAGCGCCCGACTGGGCGGGCGGCATGCGCGACGAGTGGACTCCCGGCTCGGCGGGCGGCCGCGAGCGACTCGAGCAACTCGCAGAGGAACGCCTCGCCGAGTACCACCGGCGCGACGAGCCCGGCCTCGACGTGACCAGCCAACTGAGCCCGCACCTGCGTTTCGGCGAGGTCAGCCCCTACCAGGTGTGGCACCGCCTGCGGGAGGACCTCTCAGGCCAGGCGGGGAAGAATCGGGCCAAGTTCCTGAGCGAACTCGGCTGGCGCGAATTCTCGTACCACCTGCTGTTTCACAACCCCGACCTCGCCACCGTCAACTACCGTCGTGAGTTCGACGCCTACCCGTGGAACGACCCCGACGACGCCGGGCTGACGCGCTGGCAGAAGGGCCGCACGGGCGTCCCGATCGTCGACGCCGGTATGCGCCAGCTGTGGCACATCGGCTGGATGCACAACCGCGTTCGCATGATCACCGCCAGCTTCCTGACGAAGAACCTCCAGATCGACTGGCGGGTCGGCGAGGAATGGTTCTGGGACACGCTCGTCGACGCCGACGAGGCGTCGAACGCGGCCTCGTGGCAGTGGGTGGCTGGGTCGGGAGCCGACGCGGCGCCATACTTTCGGGTCTTCAACCCGGTGCTACAGGCGCAGAAGTTCGACCCGCGCAACGAGTACGTGGCGAAGTGGGTGCCCGAGGAGGGCACGGACGACTACCCCGAGCCGATGGTTGACCTCAAAGAGTCGCGGCAGGCCGCGCTCGACGGCTACGAGGCCGTCAAGGCGGCGAAGAGCCGGGCGTAAACCACGCCGTTGCGTGAGAGCTTCCTCATCTGAGCGGGCTGGAACATGAGAAGCCCCTCACGCACACCTCCTTGTCGTCTCATGCAGGCGTTCGAGAGTGGTCTCATCGCGAACGACCGCTCGGGTCGGTCGCTCGAGAAGTAAGAACATTCAAGGAGTCAGATCATGGCAACGAACCTCAGCCCCAAGAACTGGATCGCCATCGGCGCGGCCAGCGCCCTCAGCCTCGGCGTGATGGCCGGCGGCGCGGTCACCGCGGCCAACGCGATGCCCCTGTTCACCGGCAACGGCGACCGCACCGGCGCCACCTCGGCCGACGTGAAGGGCGCCGGCGGCGCCGACGTCACCTTCCGCGTGTCGAGCGACAGCATCGTGAGCCCCTCACCCACCTCGCCGGTCTCGGTCAACTCGCCGAACACGGTGTCGCCGATCAGCCCGGTCTCGGCGCAGTCGCCGATCTCGCCGATCTCGCCCGTGAGCGTTGACTCCCCGCCGAGCCCGGTGTCGCTGCCCTCGCCGCCCAGCGCTCCGTCGCCCGCGAGCATCGCCTCGCCCGCCAGCGTCGACTCGCCCGCCAGCTGGTCGCCGCCGAGCAACTAAAGCCCGCTAGGGAACCGCGTCGTCGGGGGACGACGCGACTTCACCCCGGTTCCGCCGATATTCGGGCGGCGGAACCGGGGTTTTTTCGTGTGCGCGCCGGCGTGCGGCATACTCGCCGAGTGAACCCCGCCGCCCCGCCGCGCGTCCCCGCCACCGCGCTCGCCGTCGGGGCGATCGTCTCGGTCCAATTCGGTAACGCGATCGCCGGCAGCACCTTCAGCGAGGTGGGCAGTCTCGGGGCCGCGACCTTGCGGCTGGTGTTCGCCGCGATCATCCTCATAGCCGTCATTCGGCCTCGCGTCCGCGGCTGGTCGCGGCGCACCTGGGGCGGGGTGGTCCTGCTCGGCCTCGGACTCGGCGGCATGAACTCGCTCATGTACCTGTCAATCGACCGCATCCCCATCGGCATCGCCGTCACCGTCGAACTGCTCGGACCGTTGGCCGTCGCCGTTGCCGGTACGCGGAGGGCCCGCGACCTGGCGTGGGTCGCGCTCGCCGCGCTCGGCGTCGTGATGCTCGGCTTCGACCCGAACGCCAGCCTCGCCGTCGACGGCATCGTCTTCGCCGGGGTCGCCGCCGTCTTCTGGGCCCTCTACATCGTCGCCTCGTCGCGTCTGGGCAGCACGGCGCCCGGACGGACCCCGCCCCGCGGTGTCGACGCCCTCGCGATCGCCATGGTCGTGGCGGCCCTCATCGTCACCCCGTTCGGCGCCACGCAGGCGGTGAACGCGATGGTCAGCAACCCGACGGTGATCGCCGTCTTCGTCGGCATCGCCGTCATGACCTCGGCCGTGCCCTACGCGCTCGAGTTCGTCGCACTGAAGACCATGTCCACACGCGTGTTCGGGGTGCTGTCGAGCCTCGCACCTGCGGCGGCGGCCCTTGCAGGGCTGCTCGTGCTCGGTCAGGTACTGACCGTGCTGCAAGTCGTCGCCGTGGGAGCAGTCATCGTCGCCAGCGTCGGCGCTGTCGCCAGCGCCCGACCGCCGCGCGGCGGCCCGGAACCGCTCACCGAGCCGGGGGTCGTCCCCCCGCCCGGCTGACGGCGAGGGCTGCCGCGCGCATGCCCTGGGCGGCGGCGGCCCGCACGTCCTGACCGCTTGCCAGGGCCACCAGCACGCCGGCGCCGAACGCGTCCCCGGCACCCGTCGAGTCGACGACGGGCACGGCATCGACGGCGAGCTGGTGCACGGAACCAGACTGCTCGGCGATGAGCACCCCGCGCGCACCGTCGGTCATCATGACGAGCGGGGCGACGTCGAGCAAGACGAGGGCTGCGTGGGTCGGCGAGGCCTCCGGTTGCCCGATCAACAGCCGCGCCTCGGCGAGATTGGGCAGCAGCAGGTCGACCCCGGTGATGGCGCGGCGAAACTGCTCGGGGCCGTAGTCGGTGATGAAGCCGACCGAGCCCGGGTCGAGCGAGACCTTGACACCGTGCTCGCGGGCGCGGGCGATCAAGCGAGCCACGTCGTCGGCCGTGAAGGCGTTGACGAGGCCGTAGCCGGTCAGGTGCAGGATGCTCGCTGACGCCAACAGCTCGTCCGTGACCGACGCGGGGTCGAGCTCGTCGTTTGCTCCGCGGTCGGTGAGCATCGTGCGCTGCTCGCCCTCCGCGATGATGACGATGGTGCCGGTGCCGCGCGTCGTGGACTCGTGAAGGTGTGGCGTGACTCCCGCGTCGCGGAAGATGCGCCGGTGGTGGTCGGCGTCTCCCTCGCCCACAAGACCGACGAAGTCGACGGGGGTGCCGTGCCAGCCGATCCACGCTGCCGTGTTCGCCGCCGACCCCCCTGGTGTCGCGATCACGGTGGACGGGGTGTCGGTATCGGCACGCAGTGGCTGCGACGGCAGCACGACGATGTCGTTGATGACGTCACCGACGACGAGGATGCGCGGGGCCGCGTCGCTCACCCGCGTCGCCCCGCCCAGGCGGTCGCGATACGCCCCGCCGTCGCCACGTTGTTGCGGGCCAGGTCGAGGTTGACGTCGAGGCTGCGGCCGTGGGAGGCCTCGACGATGTAGCCGAGCAGGAACGGGGTGACGGCCTTGCCGCGCACGCCGGCGTCGTCGGCGGCCGCGAACGCCTGGGCGAGCACGCGGTCGTGTTCGGCCGGGTCCCACTGCTGGTCGGCGGAGATCGGGTTCGCGACGACGATTCCCTGGCGGTGGCCGAGTGCATCGTGGGCGGCCATGATGGCGGCGACATCCTCGGGCGCCTCGACCGACCAGTCGAGGGTGTGCTCGCTCTCGCGCAGCCAGAAGCTCGGGAAGACGGTGGTGCCGAGCCCGACGACGGGGATCGAGTACGTCTCGAGCCGCTCGAGCGTCGCCGCGATGTCGAGCACGCTCTTCACTCCGGCCGAAACAACCGTGATGGGAGTCACGGCGAGGGTCGAGAGGTCGGCCGACTCGTCGAAGCTTTCGCTCGCGCCGCGGTGAACTCCCCCGAGCCCGCCCGTCGCGAAGACGCGGATGCCGGCCTTCGCCGCGAGGTGGGCGGTCGCCGCGACGGTCGTCGCCCCGCTTGCACCGCGCGCGGCGAGGATCGGCAGGTCGCGCACGCTCGCCTTGGCCAGGTCTTCTTCAGCGATGCGGCGCACGCCGATGGCGTCGAGCCCGACGCGCGGGACCCCGTCGAGCACCGCGATCGTCGCGGGAACCACGCCCTGCTCGCGCAGGATCGCCTCGAACTCGATCGCCGCCTCGTGATTGCGGGGCCGCGGAAGGCCATGGCTGATGATGGTCGACTCGAGCGCGACGACGGGTCGCCCGGCGTCGAGCGCCTCGGCCACCTCGGGAGAAAGCTGCAGTGCGGTCACGCGCCCACTGTATCGGCGGGGCGGGGTGCACCCCGCGGTGCACCCACGCGACTCAGCGGTGCGTGAAGCGGGGCTCGCGCTTGTCGATGAAGGCGCGCATCCCCTCTTTTTGGTCGTCGAGGGCGAAGCCCGCGTGGAAGGCCCGGCGCTCGCGGGCGACCCCCTCCGTCAGGGTCGATTCGAAGGCCGCGTCGACGAGCTCGGTGGCGGCCTGCAGCGCCGGCAGCGACTTGCTCGCAATGCCGTCGGCCATGGCGAGCACGTCGTCGAGCAGCTCGTCGGCGGCGACCACGCGCGCCACGAGGCCAGCGCTTTCAGCCTCGCGAGCATCCATCATGCGACCGGTGAGAATGAGCTCCATGGCCTTCGCCTTGCCGACGGCGCGCGTCAGCCGCTGGGTGCCGCCCATGCCGGGAATGACGCCCAGATTGATTTCGGGCTGGCCGAACTTCGCGATGTCGGCCGCGATGATCACGTCACACATCATCGCGAGCTCGCAGCCGCCGCCGAGGGCAAAGCCGTTGACGGCGGCGATCAGCGGCGTACGGATGCGCGTCAGCGCGTCCCAGCCGGCAAACAGATCGCGCCCGCTCGCCTCCGCATAGCCGAGTTCGGCCATCTCCTTGATGTCGGCACCGGCGGCGAACGCGCGGCCCGCGCCGGTGAGCACGATGGCGCCGACGCCGTCGTCGGCGTCGAAGCGCGTCGCCGTGGCGACCACCGCATCCATCGCCTGGCGGTTCAGGGCGTTGAGCGCCTGCGGGCGGTCGAGCACGATGAGGCCGACGCGGCCGCGGCGGCCAGCGAGAACGCCGACGGGCGCGTCGACCGGGTCGAGGCCGTCGGGCAGGGTGGTGGCGGGGGCGTCGGTCACTGTGGGCTCCAGTCGGGGGTGTCGAATCGGGCGCGCTCCGCGTCGGTGAGCGGGGCGAAGAACGACGCGACCCGGTCGGGGTCGACGTCGTCGATCGTCGGGGGCTGCCAGCGCGGCTGCCGATCTTTGTCGACGAGCTGCGCGCGCACCCCCTCGGCGAAGTCGGGCTCGTCGAGCAGGCGCAGCACGACGCGATACTCCTGAGCGAGGGCCTCATCGAGCCGGTCGAGGCGGTGGGCGCGACGCAGCGCTGCGAGGGTGGTCACGAGGGATGTCGGTGAGCGTTCGGCGAGGGTGCGCGCAGCCTCCTGCAGCTCGGGCACGGCGGATGCGCGCAGCCGGTCAAGAATCACGGCCACGTCATCGCCGCGATACGCCGCATCAAGCTCGCGCTGAATGAGGTCGAGCGGGGCATCGCCCGGGTCGGTGGCGAGACTGTCGAGCACGGCGTCGACGTCGTCGGCCTCGGTGCAGCGCTCGAGCGCGTCGAGCATCTCGTCGAGCCGGTCGGATGGCACGCTCACGTCGGCGAGTCCGGCCGCGATCGCGTCGGCCGCTCCGACCATCTGCCCGGTGAGCGCGAGGTGAGTGCCGGCCTCGCCGGGGCCGCGGCTGAGCAGCCAACTGCCGCCCACGTCGGGCGTGAAACCGATGCCCGTCTCGGGCATGCCGACGCGGGTGCGCTCGGTGACGACGCGGTGCGAGCCGTGCGCCGAGACGCCCACGCCGCCGCCCAGCACGATGCCGTCCATCAGCGCGACGTACGGCTTGGGGTACCGGGCGATCAAGCTGTTCAGCCGGTACTCGTCGAAGAAGAACCCCGACCCCGCCGACACCCTGCCGTCGGCGACCGCCTGGCGCATGGCGACGATGTCGCCGCCCGCGCAGAACGCGCGGTCGCCCGCCCCGCGGATCGCGACCACAGCGATACGGTCGTCGCTCGCCCACGCGCGCAGAGCATCCCGAACTCCGATGACCATGTCGTGCGTGAGGGCGTTGAGGGCGCGGGGGCGGTCGAGGGTGATCAGCCCCAAGCGGCCGTGGATCTCGACGTCGAGCATGCGTCCACGCTAGCGCGGGTGTCACATCGCCGCGGGTGACATCACACGCCTAGAGCCCACAACGACAGCCCCGGTCGTGAGCGACGGCGTCGATCAATTCGTCGGGATCACTCGACGCTCGCGGCACAAAGCGCTCGCGGAGAAAGGCTCCGAGGTCGCTCATCGACTCGCGCAAGACCGAACCGGCGGCAGCCGTGGCGGCGTCGCCACTAGCCTCGGCGGCCGTGGCGATTGCCCACGCGTGCTGCATGGCGTGCGGGAGACACGTTTCGGGGGCACGCTCGGTGAAACAGTAGGTCTCAGGATGCTGCCCCAGGTCGATGCGGACGGCAGCCGAGCGCACCGCCAAGTCGTGGACCACCCCCGCCGTGTTTGTCCCCGGTTGGGCTATCGCCGCGACGAAGTCGGCCGTGTTGAGGTGCGCAAGGTGAAGTGCCCACGTGCGACGCCGGGCGAGCGCCGGGTACAACTGCAGCAGCCACGAGATGGAGGCGGTGAGCAGCGCGAAGCCGGCGAGCGCCTGCAACGGCGACACGAGGCGCAGAGCGGGTTGGGTCACGACCACGTCACCAAGGCCGAGGGTGCCGAGCACGACGGCCGACATGTAGAGCGCTTCCGCGATCGGGTCGAACTGACCGGGCGTGACCTGCTCCGAGTAGGCGAAGCCCGACTCGACGTGAGGCAGATAGACGAGGGCCCAGCCGACGATCTGCAGCGTGACCCACATAAGCATGACGAGGAGAACACCGACGGGGCCCGCCGCACGGCTCGGCGCGCCCGTCAACCGTCGCGATGCGCGCCACGGCGCCGTCATCAGCGCGGTGCTGAGCCGACCACGGGCGCTCGGGTGGATGAACGTGCGGAACAGGTCGTACAGGCCCACGACGATGAGGCCGGCGCCGGCAATCGACATAACCCAGGCCATGCGTCGAGGGTAGTGCGATCGCGAAATTCGGACGGCCTACCAAAGGTCGGGACCATGCGCTATCAGCACTCTCGGAGGCTCACGGGGCGTGACAGCGCGTAAGCCCGGCATTTCGCGGCGCTCGGCGTTCAGGAAGTCACAGGAACTCGCTGGCGACGCACCCCCCAAACGGGGGGCGAGCCATTCGGGCCAAACCGGTCAACAGCGCTCTCCGGATGACCCCACGAGTTCGCCGGAAACGACAGGCCGACAGCCGGCCGCCGAGCGGACAGGATGGAAGGAAACGGTTCGATCATGAACGCATTCACCACCACAAAGACCAGCGCCGGACTCGCCGCGATCGCCGCCTCTGGGCTGCTCGCCGTGGGGATCGCCATGCCCGCCACCGCGAACACGAGCTCGACCTCGGTCGACCAGTCGGAGCGGAGCACCATGACCGAGACGACCACGAGCGTGCTCGACAGCATCCAGGCGGTGCTGAACGGCGGATCGATCACCGGCGGCATCACCGGTGGCGACCCCGCCATCAGCGAGAACTCGCTCGGTGGATCGATCAGCGACTTCGTCGGCGGCATCTCGCTCGACTCGCTCGTGAGTGACGTGGCCGGCGGCGATGTTGCCGGTATTGGTGACGTTGCGGGCGTGGGCGACATCGCGGGCGTCGGCGACGTGTCGAACTCGGGCCCCGTCGTTGTGGCGCCGCAGACCGGTGACATCGCCTCGGGCAACGAGCTCGGCAACGGCAACGCTGTCGGCTCGGGCAACGATGTGACCGCCCCGATCGGCTCGGGCAACACGACGAACGTCGACCTGGGCGATGTCAACAACGTCGTGACCGACGTGGTCGACGTCGACGGCATCGTCAGCGACATCACGAACTCGGTCGACGTCAACGGGATCGTGAGCGATGTGACCGGATCGCTGACGAGCATCCTCGGCCGCTAACCGCGAAATGACGAAGGCCCCCGCGACACTTCGCGGGGGCCTTCACTCTGCGCGCCCCGAGGGACTCGAACCCCCAACCTTCTGATCCGTAGTCAGATGCTCTATCCATTGAGCTAGGGGCGCACATCGCAATGCGACTCGGCGAGCATACCAGCGTCGTCGGAGCGGTGCGAATCGGGCCACCCCTGCTTGGGGACTTCTCGGATTCGCGCCGTCGCCATAGTGTGAGCCTCGAGAACGACGAGGACGGGGAGGGCGACGGCGCATGGTGAACCGAGCTGCCCCCTCGCGCGAGTCCGCCGAAAAGCACGCGTATCGCTTTCGCAACTCGCTCGGCGATCCGCGAATGGCGCTGCTCGCGCCCCGGGTCACGGCGCGACTCCTCCAGGGTGTATTCGCGCTCATCTTTCTCGCAGCAACAATCCTTTTGCTCTTCATCGAGCCTCACACGGTGCTGTCCCTTCCCTACCTGACGGGGGGAGTTCTCATCGCAGCGGCGACCGCCGCAGTCCTTCTTCCCGCAATGAACGGCCGAGTTGTTAAACCGTGGATGGTGGTCCTGCCGGGCATGGACTTCCTGGCATTCGCGATCATCCGTCTCGAATCGACGGGCGCGGCCACGAACCCGATGGTCATGATGCTGACCCTGCCCGCGATCTGGGCCGGGCTGATGAGGTCCTGGCGCTCGATCGCGGTGATCGCCGTCCTGTCTGTCGCCGTGATCACCCCGGACATCGTCGTGCTCACCCAGGGTCGACTGACCGAGTCGAACGCCGATCGCGCCATCATGCTGATCGGCATGCTCCCGCTGGTGATGATCTTGGGGGCGGTCGCCGCACACACGATGGCGAGCATCCTGATCGACAGACAACTGGCACTCAAAAGGGAGCGCGAGCAACGCGCCGCCGCAGCCGCCGAGAGCGAGCGCAGCCGCTTCCTGCTGGATACCGTGCTCGACTCGCTCGCCGTCGGAGTCATCGTGACCGACCCGGAGGGCGAGCTCGTGCTCATGAACCGCATCCTGCGGGAGAGCCCGGAGTTGAGCGCCGACGGAGCGGACCCCTGGGAGGCCTACAAGAACTCGCCAGCATTTGAGGCGGACGGTCTAACACCGTTGCCGGAAGACGAGTCGACGTACAACCGTGTCGTACGAGGTGAGCACGTGTCGGAACGGCTGCTGTGGGTCGGCCCGCCGCATGGGCGGCAGCGAGCGCTGTCCATTTCCGGCAGCCCCGTCTACACCGCCACCGGTGAACACATCGCCAACGTCATCATCATCACCGAGGTAACCGACTACCTTCAGGCCCTCAAGGCGAAGGACGCCTTCATCGGTACCGTCTCCCACGAGCTCCGCACCCCGCTCACCACCGTGACGGGTGTGCTCGAAGTGTTCGAGGAGCACATCGACGAGCTGCCGAGCGACCTGGCCCAGTGGTTGCCGGTCCTCCAGCGCAACGTGACGCGGCAGCACGTCCTCGTTCGCGACCTCCTCACCGCCGCCGGCACGCGCACCGGCGCACTTTTGCTCGAGCGAGACACGTCGAACCTGGGATGCGTGGCAACCGAGGCCGTGTCGGCGCTCAGTACCGAGGCGGGACGCAAGAACATCGAGATCGTTCTGGACGTGCACTCCGCGGTCGGTAGCTTCGACCCCACCCGCCTGTCACAGGTCGCCGAGAACCTCATCACCAACGCCGTGCGCTACACGCCACCGGGCGGCCGCGTCACCGTGCGTACGCGCACCGTCGGCGATGAGCTCGAATTGGTCGTGAGCGACACCGGGGTCGGCATCTCTGCCGCGGACAAGGAGCGCCTCTTCGAGCAGTTCTTCCGCTCCGAAAGCGCCCGCAGTTCAGCCATTCGAGGCATCGGGCTGGGGCTACCCATCGTGAAGGCGATCGTGGAAGCTCACCGCGGGCGCATCAACATCGACAGCGAGCCCGGGGAGGGCACGACGGTCACCGTGCGCCTTCCTCGCGACTGAGCGCGAGCATCCCGCCTCTCGTGTGAAGCCGCCCCGGTAAACGAAAAGCCCCGCCGTAGCGGGGCTTGTTCGTGGCGGAGACGGCGGGATTTGAACCCGCGGTCCCCTTGCGGGGACTCCACCTTAGCAGGGTGGTGCACTCGGCCGGACTATGCGACGTCTCCTGGCGAAAGCCGTGACCACTATAGCCCGTCACGGGGATGCTCGACGCTCGTCCGCCTACCGGCGTGCGCCCGAAAGCGCTCAGTTCGCGACGGAGCAGGTCGCTTGCGCCGCCGTCTGGCCCCGACCAAAGTCGAGCACTTCGGGACCCGTGGGCGCGTCGGGGCTCGCGGTCGGCTCCTCGGAACCCGTCGGCGCCGGGGTCTCCCCGCCCGCATCGCTCGTTGGCGCCGGCTCGGGCTCAGCCGACGGCTCAGGCTGGGGAGCGTTCGGGTCGATTGTCGTCCCATTCCCGGTCGGATCGTCGGCGAGCGTGAAGCGCTCACCGTTGAGGATCTTGCCGAACAACACGTCGGCTTCCGATGTAATCGGAATGGCACGGCCCTCGGCGTTGGTCGTCGCCGGGTACTGCACGAAGATGATGTTCTCGCGAGGGATGTCCGCCAGCACGCGCGACATCGAGACCATTGTGTCGAGGCTTGTCAAGCCGCTGGAAAGGCGCATGTTCTGCGTCGCGACCTGAGCGATCCCGTACAGGGCGCCGGGGTTGGTCAACGTGCCTTCGTCTTGCAACTTGCGAATAAGGGACGCCATGTACTGCTGCTGGGATCCGATGCGGCTGAAGTCACTACCGTCGCCCACGCCGTATCGCGTACGCAAGAACTGCATGGCCTGGAAACCTTCCACCGTGTGAGTGCCAGCGGTGGGCAGGTCGAGGCCGGTGTAACGGTCGAAAATCGGCTCGGTCACGCAGATGTCGACGCCGCCCACCGCGGTCGACATGGCTGCAACACCTTCGAGACTGATGGTCGCGGAGTAGTCGATCGTGAGACCGGTCAAGGCCTCGGCCGTCAACACGACACAGTTCATGCCTCCGTAGCTATAGGCGACGTTGAACTGCTGAGCCGACATCGCGGAGTAGAAACCCTCTCCGTCCTCCTCCGGGCACGACGGGATCGGAACGATGAGGTCACGGGGGATACTGATGACAACAGCAGACTGCTGATCTTCCGCGACGTGAACGAGCAGGTTCGCGTCGTTGAGAACGGTCGTGCCGCGATCTGCGCCGTCGAACTGACCTTCCGCGTTATCGAGTGCGGAAACCATGATGTTGAACCCGCCGGGCCAGTCGCCGACGGCGGGGATCGCCCGCACGTTGCCCTCGGCGTCGACGAGCACGTCCTGGTCGATGTTCTCGGCGAACCGCCACGCGACGATGCCGGCGAGTGCCGTGCCGCTGACGAGCACGACCGACAGTGCGGCACCGACCACGGTGAGCAGCGTCTTCCACCAGTGGGGTCGGGGCAGGCGGCCGTGGCGGATCTGCGCGGTCGGCAAAGAGCGCAACGCGCGATCGCGGATCAGCTCGGTCATCGACCCCTCCCCCGGGATACGACGGACTGCCGGGTGGCGGAGGGCGTGGGATTCGAACCCACGAGACATTTCTGCCCACTGGTTTTCAAGACCAGCTCCATCGGCCGCTCGGACAGCCCTCCTTGGACATCAGCCGCCCAGTCTAGCCGACACGCCCGAGAATCGACGGCTTCTCGTGCCTATGCAGGATCTGTGAGGGTCGCCAGCGCCGTCGCGAGGCCGTCTTCCTGGTCGGTTCCGGTGATCTCGGTCGCCACGCTCGACACTTCCTCGGGCGCCTGGCCCATCGCGATGGCGCGGCCGCCGACAGATGCGGCCCACGTCAGCATTTCGATGTCGTTGCGCCCATCGCCCGCGACGACAACACGTTCGGTGGGAATGCCGAGGGTCTCGACCACCCGCGCCAGAGCCGTCGACTTGTTGACGCCGTCGGGAGCGATGTCGAGCCAGGCCGTCCAACCGACGTTGTAGCTGACCTGGTGCAGACCCATCAGCTCGACGGCGGCGAGAAACTCGTCCATCGCGTGCCCGGGCGAGATGACGACGACGCGCGTCGCCGGCTCGTGCATGAGCTGCTCGAAGGGCACCTCTTCGGTGTTCGACCCGAGCGCGCCGGCCGGGAACCGCCCCGAGTACCGGTACATGCCCGTCTCGTCTTCCACCGCATAGTTCGCGTGCGTCAGGTGGGGGCGGATGCTCGTCAACACCGCCGACGGATCAAACGTCTCCACGTGGTGCCGCCGGTACCCGGTGGGTGCATGATCATCGCGCTTCAGGGTGATGGCCCCGTTCGAGCACACGACGTATTCGGGGCAGATATCGAGCCGATCGAGCACCGGCAACGTCATCGACACCGAGCGACCGGTGGCGAGCGTCACCTCGTGGCCCAGGTCGCGAAGCCGCTGCACCTCGGCGACGACGGCGGGCGACAGCGTGCCGTCTTCGTGCAGGATCGTGCCGTCGATGTCGAGGGCGACGAGGTGCGCGTTGGGGCCGAGTTCGCGGGTCATCGCACCGGCTCCAGAACCTCGAGGCCGCGCAGGTAGGGGCGCAGCGGTTCAGGCACGATCACCGAGCCATCGGCACGTTGGTGCGTCTCCATAATGGCGACCAGCCAGCGCGTCGTCGCAAGCGTGCCGTTGAGCGTCGCGACCGGAGCCGTCTTGCCGCCGTCCTCGGCGCGGAAGCGGGTGTTCAGGCGGCGGGCCTGGAAGGTCGTGCAGTTGCTCGTGCTCGTCAGCTCGCGATAGGCGCCCTGCGTCGGCACCCACGCCTCGACGTCGAACTTGCGGGCCGCGCTCGAGCCGAGATCGCCGGCGGCCGTGTCGATGACGCGATAGGCGAGACCGAGCGATGCGAGCATCCCCTCTTGCAGGGCGAGCAGTGTCTCGTGCTCGGCCTCCGCGTGTGCCGGGTCGATGTAGCTGAACATCTCGAGCTTCTGGAACTGGTGCACGCGGATGATGCCGCGGGTGTCTTTGCCGTGGCTGCCCGCCTCGCGGCGGTAGCAGGTCGACCAGCCGGCGTACCGCGCGGGACCGGTCGAGACGTCGATGATCTCGTCGGCGTGGAACCCGGCGAGCGCCACCTCGCTCGTGCCCGTCAGATATAGCTCGTCGTCTGCGAGGTAGTAGACCTCATCGGCGTGCGCGCCGAGGAACCCGGTGCCGCTCATGATCTCGGGCTTCACCAGAGTCGGGGTGATGAGCGGCGTGAAGCCGGCGTCGAGGGCCGTGTCGAGCGCGTAGTTCATCAGCGCGAGCTCGAGGCGTGCGCCCACCCCGGTCAGGAAGTAGAAGCGGGCGCCCGACACCTTGGCGCCCCGCGCCATGTCGATCGCGCCGAGGGTCTCACCGAGCGCGAGGTGATCGCGCGGCTCGAAGTCGAACGTGGGCTTGTCGCCCACCTCGCGCAGGGTCACGAAGTCGTCTTCGCCGCCGGCGGGCACTCCGTCGATGATCACGTTCGGGATGCTTGTGATCGCGGCATCGAACGCCGCCTCCGCCGCCTTCGCCTCGGCCTCCGCCTGCTTGACCCGCGCAGCGAGCTCTTGAACCTGTGCGACGAGTGCGGCCTTCTCCTCTTTCGGAGCCTTCGCGACGGTTGCCCCGAACGCCTTCTGTTCGGCCCGGAGCGTCTCGAAGGCGTTGATCGCGTCGCGTCGCGCCCGGTCCGCGGCGATCGCCTCATCGACCACCTCGACCGAGGCGCCTCTGGCCTTCTGCGACTCACGGATCAGATCAGGGTTCTCGCGCAGCAGGTGGGGGTCAATCACGGCCACTAGTCTGGCACGCGCCCACGAGCCTCGCTGGGGGCAGCCCCCGTGAACGCTCGGCGAACATCCCCCGGCACTCGCATAGTCATCTGCCCTACGCTGAGCGCCATGCCGCCCGCCCCGCGCCCCGCTCAGCGCCGCATCGCCGTCGTGTACAACCCGATCAAGGTCGACGCCGAGCGTCTGCAGGCGATGGTGCGCGAGCGCGAAGCCTCGCACGGGTACGCGCCGACCCTGTGGCTCGAGACGACCCCCGAAGAGCCGGGGCAAAACCTCGCCCGGAAGGCCGCGACCGAGAACGTGGATGCCGTACTCGTCGCCGGCGGGGACGGCACCGTTCGCGCCGCCAGCGAGGGACTCATCGACTCAGGGCTGCCCATGACGCTGCTGCCGGCCGGCACGGGCAACCTGCTCGCCCGCAACCTTGGTATTTCCGTGAACCGCATGGACGAGGCCGTCGACACGGTCTTCGACGGCGAAGACCGGGCGATCGATGCGGGAATCGCCACGATCATCCGCCCGGATGGTGCTGAGGAGGCGCACGCCTTCATCGTCATGATCGGCATCGGCATCGACGCGAAGATGATCGCCGCCACCAACCCCGAGTTGAAGAAGCGCGTCGGGTGGCTCGCGTACGTGGAGGCGATCGCGCGCATCGTGCGCGACGTCGACGCGGTGCGCCTGCGGTACACCCTCGACGGGTCAGCACCGCGCTCGACAAGCGTCCACACCCTGCTCGTCGGCAACTGCGGCGCCCTGCCCGGCGGCGTTCTGCTCATGCCGGACGCGGAGATCGACGACGGTCTGCTCGACATCGTCGGCATGCGACCGCGCAACTTCGCCGGCTGGGTGCGCGTGTCGACGGCGGTGTTCTGGGAGAACGGGGTGCTGCGCAAGACACGCGCCGGCCGCCGACTGCTCGCGGGCAACAAGCCGGTGCGGGGCCTTCGTTATTTCCAGGGCCGACGCGCGACCCTGCGGTTCGAGAAGCCTGAAGAGTTCGAGATCGACGGCGAGGGAATGGGCCTCGTCACGGGAGTCGACGTCAAGGTCGCGCCGGCGTCGCTCATCGTGCGGGCGCCGAAGAAGAGATAGCGGCTGTCACCCACGGACAGAAGGGGGCGCCACCCGGTGGGTGACGCCCCCTCTTGTGCGCTCCGCGCTAGGCGGCTCGGCGAGGGCGCGTGGTGCGCGCGATCACGCCCACCGCCATCAGCACGAGGGCCAGCAGGAGCATCCACGACAGGTTCCCTGCTCCCGTCGTGGGGAGTGCGCCGGAGCCGCCCGCGGCGTCGTCAGAACCGCCTGCACCGTCGGTCCCTCCGCCACCGGTTCCGTCTCCACCACCGACATCGGCGGGGTTGACGGTCAGGTCGACCGATGCCACCTCGACTCCGTCGACCAGCGCCAGCAGCCGGTAGTTGCCCGGCGGGACCTCATCGGGGATCGTCACCGAACCCGAGACCTCGCCGTTCTCGTCGGCGGTGAAGCTGCCGAGGAGAAGCGGGAACTCGACGTCTGCGGCGACAAACGCTGCCGCCGACGCAAACGCGGGCACCTGCAGTTGGCCGAGCATCTGGCCGACGAACTGGAAGCCCGCGGGCACGAGCACGATGTCGACCTCGGCGCCAGGCTCGAGACCCGACAGTTCGATCGGAATCGTGCCGCCCGGCTCGACCGTGGGCGAACCCAACTCGATGCGCGGTCCGGTCGGGTCGGTCGGGTCGGTCGGGTCAACCCCGGCCTCCGTCACGAGCTGGCCGACACCCCAACGCGCCGTCGACTGGAAACCGGCACCCGAGGGGTCGGCCCAGTTGCGGATCGACTGGCGTGCGCCATTCTGCGCGTCGTTCACCTGGAAGTCGAGGCCGTGGGTGGTGCCCAGGCCCGAGTACGACAGCAGGTTGATCGATGCTTCAACGATGTAGCCGCCGTCGACGATCGAGGTGGCCGACTGGAGACGAGAGGCTTGGAAGCCCTCGTCACCGCCACCGCCGAAGCTGACGACGTTCTCCGCACTAATGCGGATCTGGGTGTCGTCGAAACGGTAGGGGCCGTTCTTGAAGTTGCCGCCGTCAACGTAGATCTCGACCGAGTCCTGGATCCACGGGTCGGAGCCTGTCACGTCGATCACCGGGTCGGTGACCTCCATGAGCACGTACAGCTCGTCGCCGCGCCAGAGGGTACGGACCGTCGCGCTCGCGCCGGTCGAACCCTCCACCTGCTTGCCGGTCTCGACCACGGTCGCCGACTCCCAGACCTCGTCGATCGTGCCGTCGATGGTCGGAGCGACCTCCGCCTCGACCACCTCCAGGAAGCTCAACGGTTCCAGCAGAGTGAGGCTGCCGAGCACGCCAGGCGAGTTCCAGCCGGCACGAAGGGCTCCGTTATCGATGACGCGCACGTCGAAGTCGACGAGGTCGCCCTCACCGGCGTCACCGAGCGGCACCGTCGCAACCGTCGCCCAGCCCGCGGCGTCGTCGCGCTGTGCATCTGCGCGGGACACCGTGATGGTCTCCGTCCCGAGCTGCAGCTCGACGGCGTCACCCGCGTTGGGCGTCGCGTCCTCCACATCGACGAGCACGTACAGCTGGCCGTCTGCCCAGCGGAGCTGGAAGATGGCCTCGCTGTCGATGCGGATGTCGGGCATCCGCTGCCACTGGCGATCGTCAACGTCGGTCACCGTCGCGCCGAACACGTTCGCCGTGCGCAGCGGGGCGGGGAGCTCGCCGTTGACCACGCCGAAGTAGGCAGGCTTCGGCTGCAGGCGGGCGTCGAAGAGCAACGGTCCGCCGCGGTCGGAGCGCCAACTGCGGTTGTCGCTCAGGCCCCACACCGTCGCCGAGTACAGCTGGCCGGTGCGAGCGTGGAAGGCACGGAAGTCGTTGAACGCTTCCTGGTAGAACAGGCCCTGATCAATGAACAGGGCCTCCGACTCGGGAGTGCCCGTCGTGACGTCGAGCTCGGTGACCGCCTGCATGAGGCCGAGCGGCTCGAAGCGCTCGAGCGTCGCCCCCAGATCCTGCACGGGGAAGGACAGGCTCACGTGCATCTGGTGGCCGACACCGTCGACGGGAACACCACGGTCAAGCAGGCGCTCGACGAGTGCCAGCATGCGCGTTCCCTTCGGGAACAGCTCGGTGTTGTAGTCGTTGATGAACAGCGCCACCGGTCGGTCGGAACCCTCCGCCGCATACACGTCGTTGAACGCCTCGTCCGCGTACTCGAACGCCAGGTCAATGAACTCTTCTCCGAGGATGCGGTACCACTCACTGCGGCGCAGACCGTCATCCGTCGTGTTCGAGTCGGTGATGACCTCGTTCACGACGTCCCACGCGACGATAGGGTTGCCCCCGCCGTACGGGCCATACTCGTCCGCGTACAGTTCCGCGACCGCGAAGATGTGAGTGCGCATCCGATCGCGAAGGATCTGCTTGTCGGCGTCAGACGTCGACAGCGGCTGACCCTCAGCGGTCTGGAAGAACCACGCCGGCGTCTGGGCGTGCCAGACGAGCGTGTGGCCCCACACCCGAAGGTCATTGTCGCGGGCGAAGTTCATCACCTGCGTTGCGTCACCCGGGGCGATGAAATCGCGGTTGTTGTTGTAGAACGCTTCCGGCTTCATCGAGTTCTCGGCAGAGACCTGGTCGAAGTGGCGAACCACCGTGCCCGCCTGCGCCCCACCCGTCTCACGCGAGTCAATCGCCACACCGACGGGGAAGTCGGTCGTGTTCTTGATCGGCAGCACATCGGCGACGGTGAGCTCCTCGGCCTGCGTGACCGTGATGTCGTCGATGTAGAACGTGGTGATGTTTCCGGTCGCCGGCGGTGCGACGTACGCGGTCTCGAAGTACAAGAGCCCCGTCGTGAGCGCGTTCGGCGGCATCGTGACCGTGGCGCTGACCTGACGGAACTCGCCGTTCGACAAGCCCGTGTTCTGCGCGATCGTCTGGAATGCCGAGTCCGCCTGCAAGGTCACCCAGATGTCGCCGGCGGGCTGGTTCGGCGCGAACCGCACCCACGCCTCGATTTCGTAGGTGATGCCCGGCAGCAGAACGTCGATGACGTTGAAGCCGATGCCGTCGCCCTGGTTGCCGCGGTTGGCGACCACGGCCGACTGCGTGCCCGTGCGAGCGAACTCGTCGGTGACGCTCACCGTCGGGGCAACCTCGAGGTTGCTCGAGCGGCGGAGGATCCAGCCGTCGAGGCCGTCCTCGAAGCTCGTCGTCATCGCGGCGACCTGCTCACCCGGAGTACCGGGGTCGGTCGGGCCGGGGTTGGTCGGACCGTCGCCGCCGATCTGGTTGAGGAACAGGTCGTCCACCAGATAGGCGTACGCGGCAGCGGGGTCGCTGTCTGCGGTGCCGATGTACACGCTGGGCTCGTCGGCGTCCGCGGGCACCGTGAACGTGCCCTCGATCGTGGTCCAGCCATCGGCCGACACCGGCGTGTTCGTGTTCGGCACCCACTGGAAGCCCGGCTTGGTGACGAAACGCACATCGCGGGTACCGGTCGTTCCCTCGTCGAGGCGCAGGCGCATCCCGACCTCATAGGTGTTGCCCGCGACCAGGACGCCGGGCGCCGTCTCGATGCCGTCGAAGTCTTGGTCGCGATCGCCCACACGCAGGGCAGGGTCACCATCGACGTCGACGATCGACAGAGTGGGGTTGCCACTCTGCTGCCAGGACTCACCGAGCGGCTGGCTGAAGTCGTCGCTCGCGATCGGGGTGACATCCGGCGCTTCGGGTGCGCGGGTCAACTCGAGATCGTCGATTAGGTACGTGTACGGGCCGCTGAGGTTCGCGGTGCCCAGGTAGATCTTCGGTGCGGTTGCATTCGCCGGAATCGTGAACGTTCCATCGATGGTCGTCCAGCCGTCGGCGGAAACTGGTCGATTGCTGTCGGGCACCCAGACGAACTGAGCGTTGCCGCCGACCGAGTAGTTCTGCACCCAGCGCACCTCGGGTGCGCCGTCGGTGCCCTCGGCAAGGCGGACCTGCGCGGTCACCGTGTAAGTCGAGCCGGGCTGCAGTACACCGGGCGCGGTCTCGATTCCGTCGAAGTCCTGCGCACGGTCAGCGACCTGCAAGGCTGGGTCCCCGTCGACGTCGACGGTCGACAGCGTCGGGCCGCCGCTTTGCTGCCAGCTGGAGCTGAGCGGCTGAGAGAAGTCGTCCGAGGCGACGACGGTGTCGGCTGCCGACGCTGGCGCGAAGGCCGTGAGGGGTGCGACGACCATCGCGAGGGCCGCGAGAACGGCGACCCCGCTTCGGCGTCTACGGGTGGGAGACGAGCCGGAGTGCGGCTCGAAAATTTCGGTTGTGCGATGCCGAGGCATGGCGCTCCTTTGCGCGAGTGGTGGAGATTACTCGCGGAGAATAGGCAGACGATCCTGGAAGCAACAACCGGTTTGTTGTGGGGAACAACTTTCCGTTATGTATCCGTTATCGAAATGCAATCGAAACATTTCGGATTCTGCCGTGGTCGCGCTCTCACCCCCGTTTGGGGGACGCGGAGGCGCGACGAGGGTGACGGCCGTGCGTCACCGGCGGAGCGCCGAGCCGGGGGCGGTTAGGTGAGCGGGGGCTCGCCGGAGAGAATGCCGCGAAGCCAATCACGGGCATCCGTGAAGACGTCGTCGGAGTACTGCGGCACGAACTCGACGGGGCGCTTGTCGGCGCGCGGGTAAGAGCCGAGGAAGAGCACGTTGGGGCTGAACCGACGCAGGCCAAGCAGCGCGTCGGCCACCCGCTCGTCGTGGATATGCCCGTCCAGGTCGATGACGAAGCGGTACCGACCGAGGGCGTCACCGATCGGGCGCGACTCGATGAGGCTCATGTTCACACCGCGCGTCGCGAACTGTTCGAGCATCTCGAGTAGGCGGCCGGGAGCGTCGTCGGGCAACTCGGCGATGATGCTCGTCTTGTCGGCGCCGGTTCGCTGCGGAAGCCCGAGCGTTTGACTGACGAGCACAAACCGCGTGACGGCGTGGGGGTTGTCGCCGATGTGCTCGGCGAGCACGGCGAGGTCGTGATGCTCGGTGATGTTGGGTGGCGCGATCGCGGCATCGGCGAGCGTCGACTCCAGCAGGCCGGCGGCGGCCGCCACGTTGGACGCCGACGGGATGTGTCCGTGGCTCGGCAGCTGCGCCTCGAGAAAGCGACGGCACTGCGCGTATGCGACGGGATGCGCGGAAACGGTGCGCACATCGGCGAGCGTCGTTCCCGGACGCGCGACGAGGACGAAGTCGACGGGCACGAGGTACTCGCCCACGATGCGCAGCCCTGGCACGGTGGCGAGCGCATCCTGCGTGGCGCTGACGCCGCCCTCGACAGAGTTCTCGATGGCGATCATGGCGCCGACACTGCGGCCGCTCACCACATCGTCGAGTGCCTCACCGACGTTTGAGACGCTGCGCCACGTCGCGCCCTCGGCTTCGGGCACCTGGCGCAGGGCCTCCCACGTGAACGTGCCGACCGGCCCGAGGTACGAGTACGTCGGCGTTTCGGCGGCAGTCTCGCTCATGCGGCGAGTCTATTGCGGGCCGCATGCGCGACGTTGCTCGGCGGCGCGCGTGACGTTTCTCAGGAGTGGAGAGCCACTCGTGCGAGCCGTGCCCGCTACGTTCGGCGTGAATTCCCCCGAACTCCTGAGAAACGTCACGGCCCCGGTGGTTGGATGGTCGCTATGACGTCACGCGCCGGAACCCCCGCCCAGCCGCACGACCTGGTCGACGTCGAGGCGCTCGTCGCCGCGTACGCCGACCGCTCCCCCGACATGGACGATCCCGCCCAGCGGGTCGCGTTTGGCACGAGCGGCCACCGCGGGTCGAGCCTCGATGGCGCCTTCACCGACACCCACATCGCCGCCATCACGCAGGCGATCGTCGAGTACCGCGCACAGGCCGGCACGAGCGGCCCGGTGTTCATCGGCGCCGACACCCACGCCCTGTCGGCCCCCGCACAGCGCACCGCCCTGGAGGTGCTCGCCGGTAACGGCGTCACCGCGCTCGTGGATGCTCGCGCCGACTACGTCCCCACGCCCGCTCTCAGCCACGCGATCATCCGCCACAACCGCGACGCCGGCAGCGCGCAGGCCGACGGAATCGTCATCACCCCGAGCCACAATCCGCCCCGCGACGGCGGCTTCAAGTACAACCCGCCGCACGGGGGGCCCGCCGACTCGGACGCGACGGGGTGGATCGCCGACCGCGCAAATGCGATCATCCGGGGCGGCAATGCCGAGGTGAAGCGCTCGACCGTTGTCGATACGCAGACGTACGACTACCGCAAGCACTACGTCGATGACCTGCGCCACATCGTGAACCTCGGCGCCGTGCGCGACGCAGGGCTGCACATCGGCGCGGATCCGCTCGGCGGTGCCTCGGTCGACTACTGGGCCGCCATCGCCGACACGTACGGCATCGACCTGACCGTCGTGAATCCGGCCGTTGATCCGACCTGGGCGTTCATGACGCTCGACTGGGACGAGAAGATCCGCATGGACCCGTCGAGCCCGAGCGCGATGGCGAGCGTGCTCGCCCACCGCGACGACTTCGCCCTGCTGACCGGCAACGACGCCGACGCCGACCGGCACGGCATCGTCACGCCGGATGGCGGGCTGATGAACCCCAACCACTACCTGGCCGTCGCGATCGAATACCTCGCCACCCACCGCCCGCAGTGGCGACCGGACGCGGCGATCGGCAAGACGCTCGTGTCGTCGACCATGATCGACCGCGTCGTCGAAAGCCTCGGCCGACGCCTGTGGGAGGTGCCGGTCGGATTCAAGTGGTTCGTCCCCGGCCTGATCGACGGCTCGGTGGCCTTCGGCGGTGAGGAAAGCGCGGGCGCCAGCTTCGTACGCCACGACGGCAGCGTGTGGACGACCGACAAGGACGGTATCCTGCTCGCTCTGCTCGCGAGTGAGATCGCCTCGGTCACCGGCACCAGCCCGTCCGAGCTGTACCGCGCTCAGACCGAGCGGTTCGGTTCGCCCGCCTACGAGCGCATCGATGCGGCGGCGAGCCCCGAGCAGAAGGCGGCGCTGTCGAAGCTCTCGGGCGATGCCATCACCGCTGACACCCTTGCCGGCGAGCCGATCACCGCGCGCCTGAGCGAGGCGCCCGGCAACGGCGCTGCAATCGGCGGGGTCAAGGTCACGACCGATAACGCGTGGTTCGCGGCCCGGCCGAGCGGCACCGAGAACGTGTACAAGATCTACGCCGAGTCGTTCCGCGGCAAGGAGCACCTACGCGAGGTTCAGGCTGAGGCGAAGGCGATCGTCGACGCCGCTCTCGGCGAGTAGTCGTGACCGCCCCGATCGACCGCGAGGCACTGCACGCATCGTGGGATGCCCTCACCGCAGACGAGCTTCATGCTCGCGGCGGCATGAAGTGGTCGGCGAATCCCGGAATGATCGGCGCGTGGGTCGCCGAGAGTGATCTCGGCACGGCTCCTGCCGTCACCGAGGCTCTGCACGCCGCGGTTGCGCGGGGCGAGTTCGGCTATCTGCCGCGTCCGCTTGCCGCCGAACTCCGAGAGGCGACAAGCGTCTGGATGCGCGAACGGTTTGGCTGGGATGTCCCGCCCGCGCGCATCCACCACCTCCCCGACGTGATCCACGGCCTCGAGGTCGCCATCGATCTCTTCACGCCGGACGGAACTCCGGTGATCGTGCCGACGCCGGCATATATGCCCTTTCTCACGGTTCCACCCCGACACGGACGCGCCGTGATCGAGGTGCCCACCCTCGTCGATGCTCATGGCCGCTGGTCGTTCGACCTCGCGGCGATCGACGCGGCACTCGCCGCCGGCGCGCGTCTCGTCGTGCTGTGCAATCCGCACAACCCCGGCGGCCGTGTCTTCGACCGTAACGAGCTTGCCGCGCTCGCCGAGGTGGTCGCGCGCCACGACGGTGCGCGGGTGTTCGCCGACGAGGTGCACGCTCCGCTGCTGCTGGGTGACGCGGCTCACGTTCCGTACGCCAGCGTCAGCGACGTCGCCGCCCGCCAGGCGCTGACTGCCACCTCCGCGTCGAAGGCCTTCACGCTGCCGGGCCTCAAGTGCGCGCAGTTCATCGTCACGAATGACGACGACCAGCACATCGTCGTCGAGCAGGGTCCGCTGTTCGGCCACGGCACGAGCACCCTCGGCGCCGTCGCCAACATTGCGGCCTACCGCGAGGGCGGGCCCTGGCTCGACGTGTTCGTTGACTACCTGCGCGGCACGGTCGCGGCGGTCGCCGACCGACTGGCAACCAGCATGCCGAGTGCACGATTCGTCGCGCCGGAGGGCAGCTACATCGGGTGGATCGACCTTCGGGATGTGTCCTTCCCCGGCGGCATCGAGCCGCGTGACACCGACCTCGGAGAATGGTTCCGCCGCGAGGCCGGGGTCGCCCTGACGGACGGTCGCGCGTGCGGGGCGGCGGGGGCCGGTGGGGTGAGGGTGATCCTCGCGACGTCGCGTCCGATCGCGATCGACGTCATCGACCGGATGGCCGACGCGCTCGCTCAGTCGGCGTAGTCGGGGGCGGGCGGCAGGCCGAAGAACTCCTCGAGGGTGGCGACACCCTGCTCGTGCATCTCGGTCGCGAGCTCGACGCCGATGTACCGGAAGTGCCAGGGCTCGTAGTCGAAGCCGACGGTGGGCTGCGCGCCTTCGGGGTAACGCAACAGGAAGCCGAAGCGGTGGGCGTTTTCGGCGAGCCAGACGCCCGCAGGCAGCTCGCCGAAGCACGCCTGGAACGAGCACTCGCCTCCTGGCACCCCGATGTCGACGGCGAGGCCGGTCTGGTGTTCGCTGTGGCCGGGCCGTGCGCTGAAGCGGTCGGTGTACTCGACGCCGTTGGCCGCGACACCGTTTGCGTAGATCGTGCTCTGTGTCCCGTAACTGCGGTAGGCGCTCTGCGACTGCAGCTCGATGCCCTCCTCGGCGCGCGCGACGTCGAACAGCGCGACGAGAGCGTCGGCCACCTCAGCCCGCATGGTCGCGGGGTTCGTCGCCGAGACGGGTGCCGTGACCAGGTCCGGTGGCGTGAAATCGATGGGGTCGAGCGGCCGGAGCTTGTTCACGACCACCCAGATGCTCGCGGGGTCGTCGATCGACCGGGCTTCGCGGTCGAATGTCGGCTCGGGAGACGGCTCGGGGGTCGGCGTCGGTGACGCGGTGGGCGACGGTGCCGGCGGGATGCTCACGGTCGGCTCCTCGGGGACGTCGCGCTCCGACGCGCACGCGGCCACCGCGAGCAGCACGACGGCGGCTCCCACGGCGGCAGCGCGGTGTCGGCGGGCGGGGAACATGGGCACCCTTCGAGCCTAGGCGACGGGACCGGGGGCGAAGCGCATGCCGTTGACCAGGCATTTTTGCGAATCGAGCAGAGATCCTTGACACACCATGCGCGGCCGGTCTAGCGTGACCGCCAACGTGAGAGCGCTCTCACGGCTTCGGAATGAGAGCGCTCTCATTCCCACCCACCACGCACAAAGGAGTGACCCCCGTGAGATTGTCACGAGCAACGTCCGCCGCGAGCATCGCGGCGGGCACGGCGGTGCTGGCCCTCGTAGCGAGCGGCTGCGCCACCGACACCGCGACCGGGCCGGACGAGCCCGGCGGCAACGGCGAGCAGATCGAGCTCACCATCACCACCTTCGGAACCTTCGGCTACGAGGCCCTGTACGAGGAGTACATGGACTTGAACCCCAACGTCCGGATCGTCGCCAACAACATCGACACCGGCGGCAACGCCCGCACCGACGTCTTCACGAAGCTCGGCGCCGGCAGCGGTCTGTCCGACATCGTCGCCCTCGAGGAGGGCTGGCTCGGCTCGATCATGGAGGTCAGCGACCGCTTCGTCGACCTGCGCGAGTACGACATCGAGGACCGCGCGAGCGACTGGGTCGACTGGAAGTACCAGCAGGCCACCGACCCCGACGGCCGCGTCATCGGCTACGGCACCGACATCGGACCGGAGGGCATCTGCTTCAACGGCCCGCTCTTCGAAGAGGCCGGCCTGCCGAGCGACCGTGAGGGCGTCGCCGAGCTGCTCGATGGCGGCTGGGACCGCTACTTCGAGGTCGGCGCCGACTACCTCGCCGAGACCGGACGCGCCTGGTACGACCACTCGGGCTTCGTCTGGAACGCGATGGTCAACCAGCTCGACGAGGGCTACTACACCTCGGGCGGCGAGCTGAACGTCGAGGGCAACGCCGAGCTCCGCGCCCGCTTCGACCAGCTGGCCGAAGCGACGCTGAGTGGCCAGTCGGCCGCGCAGTCGGCGTGGGACTGGAACGGCGGACAGTCGTTCGTCGACGGCACCTTCGCCACCTTCATCTGCCCCGGCTGGATGCTCGGGGTGCTGCAGGGCAACACGGAGGCCGGCGGCGGTAGCGCCGAGACCGGCTGGGACTTCGCCGACGTGTTCCCCGGTGGTGCGGCCAACTGGGGCGGCGCCTTCCTCGCCATCCCCGAGACCAGCAACAACAAGGAGGAGGCGGCCAAGCTCGCCGACTGGCTGACCCAGCCCGAGCAGCAGGTCAAGCAGTTCGAGGCGGCCGGTACCTTCCCGAGCACCCTTGAGGCGCAGCAGGAGCTCGCCGCGAACCCCATCCCGAACGCGTTCTTCAATGAGGCCCCCGTGGGTGAGATCCTCGCTGGCCGCGCCGAAGGCGTCATCGCGCAGTTCAAGGGTCCGGACGACTCGCTCATCCAGGAAAACGTCTTCGGACCGCCCCTGCAGGCCCTCGACCGCGGTGAGATGACCGCCGACGAGGCGTGGGCAGAGGCGCTGCAACTGCTGAACGAACTGGTCGACTGACCCGACGTCGACCCGGCGGGCTCCCTGCGACCAACGCGGGGAGCCCGCCCCCACATCAGCCCGCTACCGCGAACGGACCTCTCGTGACTGACACACTGCCGCGCACCACGGCCGCAGACGATGCGCCCGGCACGCCCTCTCCCGCCGACGCGAAAGGGCGCACCCGCCGACGCCGCCGCTGGTCGCTCTCGCGACTCGACATGGCGGCATCGCCCTACCTCTACATCGCGCCCTTCTTCGTGCTGTTCGCCGTCACCGGGCTGTTCCCCCTCGTCTACACCCTCGTCGTCTCGCTGCACGACTGGCCCCTGCTGCAGGGGCAGGGCGAATTCGTCGGCCTCGAGAACTTCGCCACCGTGCTCGGCGACCGCTTCTTCTGGAACTCGATCGGCAACACGCTCAGCATCTTCTTGCTGTCGACGATCCCGCAGCTCGCCGTCGCGCTCGTGCTCGCCGCAATCCTCGACCAGCACCTCAAGGCCCGCACCTTCTGGCGGATGAGCGTGCTGCTGCCCTACGTCGTCACCCCGGTCGCCGTCGCCCTCATCTTCACGAACGTCTTCAACGAGCAGTCCGGGCTCGTCAACAACCTCATCGGCCTCGTCGGCATCGACCCGATCCAGTGGAAGAACGACGTCCTGGCGAGCCACGTCGCGATCGCCACCATGGTGAACTGGCGCTGGACGGGCTACAACACGCTTATCCTGCTCGCCGCGATGCAGGCCGTGCCCCGCGACCTCCACGAGTCAGCCGCGATCGACGGGGCGGGAGCGGCACGGCGGTTCTTCTCGATCACGATCCCGAGCATCCGCCCCACCGTGATCTTCGTGATCATCACCGCCACCATCGGCGGCCTGCAGATCTTCGCCGAGCCGCGCCTGTTCGACGTGTCGAACGCCGGCGGCATCGGAGGCTCGCAGCGGCAGTTCCAGACCACCGTGCTCTACCTGTGGGAGATGGCCTTCTTCCGCGGCGACTTCGGACGCGCGGCAGCCATCGCGTGGCTCCTGTTCCTGCTCATCGTCGCGATCGGACTCGTCAACTTCGCTATCTCGCGCCGCATCGCTTCGGTGGAGACCGCACGCATCAGCCGCCGCGCGCAGCGCCGGCTCGCCGCCCACCAGGGAGGAAACCGATGACCGCCCAGCCGATGATGGCCCCCGTCCGGCCGTCCCCCGAGTCCCCGTCCGCGCGGAAGCGTCGGCGCGGCGGCGGATCGGGCGTCGCCCTGCGGCCCGGGTTCCTCAGCTACGGCCTCCTGCTCGCCTGGATCCTCGGCTCGGCCTACCCGCTGTGGTGGTCATTCGTGGTCGCGAGCGGCACGAATGCGACGCGCGGCGAGACCCTACCGCTCATCCCGGGCGGCAACTTCCTCGCGAACGCCGCCCGCGTGCTCGATGCGATCCCCTTCTGGCTCGCGCTCGGCAACTCGATCATCGTCTCCGGCGTGATCACGATCTCCGTCGTCACGTTCTCGACGCTCGCGGGCTACGCCTTCGCCAAGCTGCGCTTCCGCGGCCGCGAGGGCCTGCTCGTCTTCGTCATCGCCACCATGGCCATCCCGACGCAGCTCGGCATCATCCCGCTGTTCATCGTGATGCGCGAACTCGGCTGGACGGGCACGCTCGGCGCGGTCATCGTGCCCACCCTCGTCACGGCGTTCGGCGTTTTCTTCATGCGCCAGTACCTGGTCGGCGTGATCCCCGACGAACTCATCGAGGCGGCGCGGGTGGACGGCGCCAACCAGCTGCGCACCTTCTTCACCGTCGCCGTGCCCGCCGCGCGGCCCGCGATGGCGATCCTCGGCCTGTTCACGTTCATGATGGCGTGGACCGACTACCTGTGGCCGCTCATCGTACTGAGCCCGCAGAACCCCACGCTGCAGACGGCCCTCAGCCAGCTGCAGTCCGGCTACTACGTCGACTACTCGATCGTGCTCGCGGGCGCCGTGCTCGCGACGCTGCCCCTGCTGATCCTCTTCATCGCAGCGGGGCGTCAACTCATCTCCGGAATCATGCAAGGAGCAGTGAAGGGCTGATGGCTCACCGTTTCCCTCCCACATTCCTCTGGGGCGCGGCGACCGCCGCCGCCCAGATCGAAGGTGCCGCCCACGAAGACGGCAAGGGCGACTCCATCTGGGATGCGTTCGCTCGCGTCCCCGGCGCGATCGCCGGCGGCGACACCCCCGAACGCGCGGTCGACCACTACCACCGGATGCCCGAGGACGTCGCGCTCATGCGCCGACTGGGTCTCGACTCGTACCGATTCTCGGTGAGCTGGGCGCGCATCCAGCCCGACGGCGTGCGCACCAACGCCGCGGGCCTGGACTTCTACAGCCGGCTCGTCGACGAGCTGCTCGCCGCCGGGATCCTGCCGTGGCTCACTCTCTACCACTGGGATCTGCCGCAGACGCTCGAAGATGCAGGGGGCTGGCCGAACCGCGACACCGCCCACCGCTTCCTCGACTACGCGCACACCGTGCACGATGCGCTCGGCGACCGCGTCGACCACTGGACGACCTTCAACGAGCCGCTGTGCTCCTCCCTCATCGGCTATGGCGGGGGCGAGCACGCGCCGGGACGCATGGAACCGCGCGCGGCGCTCGGCGCGCTGCACCACCAGCACCTCGCGCACGGGCTCGCCACGCGAGCGCTGCGCGAGCGCGGCGCCGAGAACATCGGCATCACGCTGAATCTCACCAACGCGGTGCCGAACGACCCGAGCGACCCCGTCGACCTCGACGCGGCCGCGCGCCTCGACGCGATCTGGAACGGCGCCTTCCTCGAGCCGCTGCTGCTCGGGCGGTACCCGCAGCTCTTCCTCGACAGCGTCGCCGACCACGGCTTCGCCGAGCTCGTCCACGACGGCGACCTGGCGACGATCGCCGCCCCGCTCAACTTTCTCGGCGTGAACCACTATCACGACGACAACGTCAGCGGGCATCCGCTGCCGCCCGAAACCCCGCCGGGGCTGCGACCCACCACGTATGCACGCGGCAGCATGTTCGTCGGATCCGAGGACCTGACCTTCCCCTCGCGCGGGTTGCCGCGCACGGCCATGGGCTGGGAGATCAACCCCGACGGGCTGCGCTCGCTGCTCGTGCGGCTGGGTCAGCAGTACCCGCAGCTGCCGCCCCTCTACGTCACCGAGAACGGCTCCGCCTGGGAGGACATGGTCGGCGAGGACGGGAGGGTCGAGGACCCCGATCGCGTCGCCTACCTGGAGGACCACCTGGACGCCGTCGCCTCGGCCATCGAGGAGGGCGCCGACGTGCGCGGGTACTTTGTCTGGTCGCTGCTCGACAACTTCGAGTGGGCGTGGGGCTACGACAAGCGCTTCGGCATCGTGCACGTCGACTACGACAGCCAACTGCGCACGGTCAAGCGCAGCGGGCACGTGTACGCCGAGATCATTCGCGCCCACCGGGATGCGGCGCCGACCCCCGCCGGGCAGGGCATCGCGGCCGCGATCTAGTATGGGGCCACACCCCACCTCTACTGCGGAGCGCCCATGACCCTCGAGACGTCGCCGCCGAGCGCGCCCACGCTCGAGCAGGTCGCCGCGGTCGCAGGCGTGTCGAGAGCGACGGTCTCGCGGGTGATCAACGACTCGCCGAAGGTGACCGTCGAGGCGCGGGAGGCGGTCTCGCGAGCGATCGCCGAGCTCGGCTATGTGCCAAACCGCGCGGCGCGCAGCCTGGCCTCGCGGCGCACCTTCGCGATCGCCCTCGTCATCCCCGAGAACACCGCGAAGTTCTTTGCCGACCCCTACTTCGCCTCCGTGATTCAGGGCGTGGCGATGGCGCTGTCGAGCACGAAGTACACCCTCAGCCTGCTCATCACGCCCGAGACGGACGCAGAGAAGAGCCGCAACTTCCTGCAGGCGGGCAACGTAGACGGGGCGCTCGTGCTCTCGCACCACTCCGACGACCGCGCATTCCTCGCCCTCGCCCGCACCATGCCCGTCGTGTTCGGCGGACGCCCCATGGGGCCGGAGGGCGAGCACGCCTTCTACGTCGACGTCGACAACCGGGCCGCCGCGCGCGTGGCAACCGAGCACCTGATCGCTGGGGGCCGCACGCGCATCGCTACGATCGCGGGGCCGGCCGACATGGCCGCCGGTGTCGACCGCCTCGACGGCTGGCGCGACGCCCTGAACGCCGCAGGGCTCGCATCTTCCCTCGTCGAGCGCGCCGACTTCACGCCCGCGGGCGGATTCGAGGCGATGCGGAGGCTGCTCGCCCGCGGGGAGAGCTTCGACGCCCTCTTCGCGGCGAGCTCGCAGCTGGCTTCCGGCGCACTCTCCGCCATGCGGGATGCGGGCCTCGCGGTACCCGCGGATGTCTCGATCACCTCGATCGACAACGACTATTTCGCCACCAACGCCAACCCGCGCCTCACCGCCATCGAGCAGCCGACCGTCGAGGTCGGGCGCACGATGGCGCGGCTGCTGATCGACCGCATCGAGGGACGCGAGATCTCTCGGGTGACGATTTTGCCGACGGCGCTCGTGCAGGGCGAATCGGCCTGACAGGGGCGGCCGCAGTCGCCGATTCGAACCGCCGAGCCGTCAGCGTCGAGGCCACGACAGCCAACCAGCAGGCAGAGTCGCGAGCCGCTCGATAGCGGCTTCTCTTTTCGGGTCGGACACATGTGTCAGGCCGCCCGTTCCGGACATGATTCCGGCGAACCGGTAGCCGTATGTTGCCCGACCATCCGCACGCCCTTGCGTTGCCACTGATTCACGGAAGCGACCATCGGCGACAGCGAGGACGTGGCTCTCCAGTTCGTCGGCTGCTCTCTCCCAGGTCTCGTCGCAGGCGTCGCAGCCACATACCGGGTAAGACGACTCCCACAGCACTCCCGCCGCGAGGATCACCCCCGGGTAGCCGGTCAGCGCAATGTCCAACGGTGCCGCGTCGACGGCACGTGGGCGCAACGTGTACGCATCAATGATGGGGATCTGTCTCCTCCCGAGCTCGTTCGCGAGGGAGGCGCCACGCTCTATCTCAATGTCGAAGGTGAGAGTGAGGTGCGCAACGAGGGCTCGCGCGACGTCGTGCAACGGCGCGAATCGTTCGGGGTGCGTGTCGCGGCTGTACGACTCCTCCGGGGGGCCAGCTAGCCCCCACTGCTCGCCGTAGGGAATCACCGTGCCGGTCGCGTCGCGATACACCTGGGGCGCGATTTCGGGGCGAACGTACGACGTCATGGCTCGATTGTGATGGATCGTCGAGAGCGTGTCGACGACCGGGGCTACCCAGCCCACTGCCGTGCAGCGCCGATAGGGTGCCCGGCATGAGCCTCACCGTGACCCACGAGCCCGATGCCTTCCGCTACTCCGTGCACCGCGGCGACGAACTGCAGGGCTGGATCGACTACGACGTCGCCGGCGGCACCCTGCGCTTGTTGCACGCCGAGGTGCCCCCGCTCATGCGCAACAAGGGCGTGGGCGGCGAGGTCGTGCAGGCGATCCTTGACGATGTGCGCGACTCACGCGCCGAACCGGTGCAGCCGGTGTGCGGATTCGTACGTATGTGGATGCGCCGGCATCCCGAGTACGACGACCTGACCCGGCGGTAGCGGGCACTTCGCCGCTCCCGCCCGTGTGTGCAGCCCGCTCTTGTGCGGGGCCAGTGTCGCGCAGCCCCGGTGGACGTGCCCTAGACACGGTGTGTCGCGGCCATGTTGCGGCGTGCCGCGAGACCCTCCGGGGCGGCGCGACAACAGTGCGGCACTGCGGCCCCCGCGACGCGAGTCGGCGGGACCCCGCTAGTCGCGCAGCGGCAGGATGACGGGTCGCGAGCCCGGCGTCGGGTGGTACACCCGCACGCCCAGGCCGTAGGCGCGCCCGACGCGCTCGGCGGTCAGCACCTCGTTGGGGGTGCCGATCGCGGCGAGCGTTCCGCCGGTCAGCATGCCGATGCGATCGGCGTATGCGGCCGCGAGCGAGAGGTCGTGCAGCACCACGACGACGGCGCGCCCCGCACGGGCGAGGGCCAGGGATGCGCGCATCACGTCTTCCTGGTGGCGCAGGTCGAGCGCGGCGGTCGGCTCATCGAGGAACACCATCTCGGTGCGCTGCGCGAGGACGCGAGCGAGCGACACCCGCGCGCGCTCGCCGCCCGACAGTGCCGTGAAGCGCCGCTCGACGAGGTGGCCGACGTCGGCGGTGCGCACCGCTTCGGCGATGGCCTGCTCGTCGTCGTCGAACTGCGGGGTGCGCACCCAGGGGTTGCGCCCCATGGCGACGATCTCGCGCACGAGGAAGGGAAAGCTCACCTCGTTGGCCTGGTTGAGTACGGCGCGGCGACGGGCGAGCTCGAGCGTGCGGTAGTCGCCGAGGCGCTTGCCGTCGAGCAGCACGGTGCCGTGGTCGTAGTCGAGTTCGCCGCTGAGGGCGCCGAGCAGCGTCGACTTGCCAGCGCCGTTCGGGCCGACGAGCGCCAGCACTTCGCCGGTGCGCACCTCGAGGTTCACGTCGTGCAAGATCTGCCGACCGTCACGAGTCACCCCGACGCCTCGCGCCTCGAGTACGACGCGACTCTCGGCCGGGTGGGCGGGAATCGAACCCGTGATGGGGGTGCCGGGCAGGTCGCTCATCAGGCCCACCCCCCGCTGCGTCGTCGTTGCCGGTAGAGCAGGTAGAAGAAGAACGGCCCACCGACCAGAGAGGTGAGCATGCCGATCGGTAGTTCGGCGCCGGCGATGAGGGTGCGGGTCATGAGGTCAGCGATGACGAGCAGGGCACCGCCGCCGACTGCGCTGGCGAGGATCAGTCCGCGGTGGGCGGGCCCAATGATCATGCGGATGATGTGCGGGACGACGAGCCCGACGAAGGCGATGATGCCGGTGAAGGCGACGGCGGCGCCGGTGAGTAGGGCGACGAGCACGATGGCGACGATGCGCAGGCGTTCGACGTTGACGCCGAGCTGTCGGGCGTTGCGCTCGCCCAAGGCGAGGAGGTCGAGTCGGCGGGCGAGAAGAAGCGCAGCGATCGTGCCGAACAGCGCTACGACGGCGACGATGAGCACCTGGTTCCACAGTGACCCGGCGATCGAGCCGAGCTGCCAGAACACGATCTGCTCGCGGCTGGCCGAGTCCGCGATGAACAGCACAAAGGCGATGCCGGCCTGCGCGAAGGCGTTGATCGCAATTCCGGTGAGCAGCAGGGTGACGACCTCGGTGCGCCCCCCTGCCCGCGCGACGGCGTAGACGAGCAACGTGGCGACCAGCCCGCCCAAGAAGGCGAAGACCGCGACGCCCGGGCCGCCGAGCACACTCGCGCCGATCGTGATCGCGATGGATGCGCCGAGCGCGGCCCCCGAGGACACCCCGACGACGCCGGGCTCGGCGAGCGGATTGCCGAAGATGGCCTGCATGACGGCGCCGGCGACGGCGAGGGCCGCCCCCACCATGAGACCCATGACGATGCGGGGGAAGCGCACGACCCACAGGGTGGACTCGACGATCGGGTCGGTGGGCGCCCAGGCGGTGTCGATGCCGACGGCGCGCAGCAGCGACCCGAGCACCTCGGTGGGAGCGACGGCCAGCTGCCCGGTGACGGCGCTTGCGATGATGCCGCCGACCAGCAGGCCGGCCAGCAGCAGAACGAGCGCGGTCGCGCGCAGGCGCGACCTCACGGAACCCGGTGCACCCAGTCGTGCGTGCCGAACTTCTCGGCGACGAGCTGCTCGACGCGGGCGCTTTCCTCCGCCGTGATGGCACCCTCGGTCAGCCCGTACAGCCGGTCGAAGGTGTCGACGAGCGAGTCGATGATCGCGTCGCGGGTCATGCCGGTCTGCGACTTCAGCGGGTCGACGCGCTTGTTCGCGCTTGCGATGCCCTTGTCGCTCAGCTTCTCGCGCCCGATGCGCAGCACCTGGGTCATGCGGTCGCCGTCCATGTCGTAGGCCATGGTCGTGTGGTGCAGCACGGCTCCGGCGCCGAGGCGCTTCTGGGCGGCGCCGCCGATCTTGCCGGCGGGGCTCGCGATGTCGTTGAGCGGCACGTAACTCGCGTCGATGCCGAGGTCGTGCAGGGCGGTCAGCACCCAGCTGTCGAGGAACGCGTACGACTCGGCGAAGCTCATGCCCTTCACCAGGTCGACGGGCGCGTACAGCGAGTAGGTGATCGCCGACTGCGGCTCGATGAACATGGCACCGCCGCCCGAGACGCGACGCACGACCTCGAAGCCGTACGCGGCGGCGTTGTCGAGGTCGACCTCGTTCTTCACGCTCTGGAACGAGCCGATGACGACGGCGGGGCTCGCCCACTCCCAGATGCGCAGCGTCGGACCGCGCCGCCCGGCGCCGACCTCCTCGGTGAGCACCTGGTCGGTCGCCATCTGCTGCACGGGCGCAAGCGCCGGCCCGCGCACGAGCTGCCAGTCGTGGTCGGCGAACGTGGTGGCGCTGTTCACCGCGCGTCGGATCGTCGTCGCCACCGCCTCGGGGCTGAACCCGAGCAGCTGCGCCCCGGCCGGCACCGCGGCGGTGAGCGCCCGTGTGAGGGCGACGGCGTCGCTGTCGGCGCGCATCCCGGTGACGGCGCGCTCCATCTCGTGAACGGTCTCATCGGGTTCGACGAAGAAATCGCCCGCGATCCGGATGCTCGCAATCGCGTCGTTCTCGACCGTCAGGTCGACGACGACCAGCTTTCCGCCGGGAACCTTGTATTCGCCGTGCAGGGGGCTCTCACCGCTCATGCGGGCAAGCCTACTGAGCGGTGGCCGCGGGAAGGCCGGGAGCGGCCGCGTACTGGGACCACGAGCCGGGGTAGAGGCGGCCGGCGGGAAGTCCCGCGTGCTCGAGGGCGAGCAGGGTGTGGCACGCGGTGACGCCCGAGCCACAATAGGCGACCACCTCGCGCTCACCCGCGCCAGCCGCCTCGAAGCGCTCGCGCAGCACCTCCGGCGCGAGGTGCAGGCCGTCGGGTCCGACGTGGTCGCGGGTGGGTAGGTTGACCGCGCCGGGAATGTGGCCGGCGCGGGCGTCCACGGGCTCCTCGTCGCCGCGGTACCGCTCAGGCGCGCGGGCGTCGACCAGCAAGGGTCCCTCATCGGCGGATGCTCGGCTCACCTCGTCGAGGTCGGCCAACCGCTCGACGGGCCACGCGCGGGTCGACAGCGACCGCGGCCGCGCCTCCACCGGGCCAATCTCGAGCGCAGCCTGCCCGTGCGTGGCGACCCACGCATCCACGCCGCCGTCGAGAAGGGCGGCATCGTGACCAACGGCCCGGAGCATCCAGACCAGGCGTGCGGCGATGACGCCGCCAGCGTCGTCGTACGCGACCACCGCGTCGCCGTCGCCGATGCCGAGCGCTCCGAGCCCCATCGCGAAGACCGCCGGGTCGGGCAGCGGGTGCCGGCCGTCAGCCGCCGTCGCGGGGGCGGCGAGCCACGCGTCGAGGTCGACGAACACGGCGCCGGGGATGTGGCCGGCCTCGTGCGCCTCGCGCCCCGACCGCCCGTCGAGGTACCAGCGCACGTCGGCGACGACGACCTCGTCGCGGTGCTCGGCGAACCAGGAGGGAGAAACGATCGGCGGCAGCATCGTCACGAGGCGGTTGCGTCGCGCGCGGCGCCGTCACCCTCGGCCGAGGCCGAAGCGCGAGCCCCGTCAAACAGGCGCTCGTCGAGCCAGGTCATGAGGTCGTCGCGTACCTCCTGCTGGTTCGTCTCGTTGAAGATCTCGTGCCGCGCACCCGGGTAGACGATCAATTGCACGTCACTGAGACCTCCGCGGCCGACGTAGTCGTTGGCGAGCTTCGCCGCGCTTTCTTCCCCGCCGAGCGGGTCGTCGTCGCCGACCATGATCAGCAGCGGCACGTCGCGGTCGAGCTTCTTCGGCCGGCCGTAGAGGCGCAGCGCGTCGAAGAGGCCGAACAGCTTGAGCACCTTCGCGTCGGTCGTGAGCTCGTCGGCGACGAACGCGGCGGCGACCTCGGGGTCGCGGCTCAGCCACTCGGCCCCGGTGTCGCCGAGGTGCGCGTGGCGGGCGTTCAACTCGCCCGAGTTCATGCCCCACGGCGTGCGGTGGGCGGTGCCGGTCAGCACGACGGCATCCCACGGCTGACGGCCCGCGTTCAGCAGGTTCTGCGCCATCAGCGAGCCCCACGAGTGGGCGACGAGCGCGAGCGGCATTCCGGCACGCTCGCGACGGATGATCGTGGCGAGGTCTCTGAGGTTCTGCTGCGTCGCGCGCAGCCCGCCCACGCCCAGCTTGCCGATCCTCGTCAGGTCACCTGCCCACTGCTCGACGCCGGTGGCCCCGTGACCGCGGTGGTCGTCGGCGTAGACGGCGTACCCGCGGTTAACGAGGTCTTGCGCGAGCGCCTCGTAGCGCAGCGCGTGCTCGCCGACCCCGTGCGCGATCTGGACGACGCCGCGGGGCTTCCCGGGCGACCAGACGTAGTAGTGCACGGTCACGCCGTGATCGTCGACAAACGTGCGGTGATCGCGCTCGGCGATGAATCTCACCATCGATGGCCTCCTTGGGGCCAGCGTACGCGCATCCATTCGTTACCCAGGTTAATGACCTAGGGTAATGAGTTGCCATGACGACCGCACCACCGCCTCCCCTGCCCGGCAGCACGCCGCCCGCGTCGACCGACCCCGACGAAGAGCTGCGCGTGCTCATTCAGAAGCTCGCGCGGCGCATCCGCAACGAGCGGGGCGGCGAGGGCATCACCGACAGTCAGCTCGGCGTGCTCTGGCTCTTGACGAGCGAGGGGCGGTCGACCCCCGGGCAGCTCGCCGAGCGCGAGCGCGTGAGCGCCCCGGCCATGAACCGCACCATCAACGCCCTCGAGTCGGCCGGGCTCGTCGCCCGCACGCCGAGCGACGAAGACGCTCGTTGCGTGTGGGTGACGCTCACCGACGAGGGCGAGCAGGTGGTCGCCGAGACGCGGCGCCTGCGCACGCAGTGGTTCCACGACCGGCTCGACGAGTTGAGCGACGACGAGCGCGCGGCGCTCGAAGCGGCACGCCCCGTGCTGCGGAAGCTGGCGGACAGTTGAACGCGATGTTCCGCTCGCTCGCCGGCGTGAACTACCGCATCTGGTTCGCCGGCGCGCTCATCTCCAACATCGGCGCGTGGATGCAGCGCACCGCCCAAGACTGGTACGTGCTCACCGAACTGACCGACAACGACGCGGTCGCGGTCGGCATCACGATGGCGCTGCAGTTCGGGCCGGCGCTGCTCATCAGCCCGTACGCAGGGATCCTCGCCGACCGCATCAACGGGCGGCGGCTGCTCGCCGCGACCCAGATCACCCTCGCGCTGCTGGCCCTCGGCCTCGGCGCCATCATCGTCGCCGGCGTCGCCGAACTGTGGATGGTCTACCTCTTCGCCCTCGGCCTCGGCATCACAACCGCGATCGACGCGCCCGCCCGCCAGACCTTCGTCGGCGAACTCGTCGGCACGAAAGACCTGCCGAACGCCGTCGCGCTGAACTCGGCGTCGTTCAACACCGCGCGCCTCATCGGCCCTGCCGTTGCGGGGCTGCTCACCGTGGCCGTGGGTGCCGGGTGGGTCATCGTCATCAACGCCGTCACCTTCCTCGCGATGCTCGTCGCCCTGTACCTGCTGCGCGAGAACGAGTTGCACCCCATGAAGAAGGAGGCGAAGGCCCGCGGACAGTTCCGCGCCGGGCTCGCCTACGTGCGCCGCCGCGGCGACCTGATGGCAATCTTCGCGATGGTCTTCCTGATGGGCACCTTCGGCTTCAACTTCGCAATCTTCACGGCGACGATGGCGAGCGTCGAGTTCGGCCGCGGTGCCGGCGAGTTCGGCCTGATGTCGTCGATCGTCGCCGTCGGCTCGGTGATCGGAGCGCTCGGCTCGGCGCGCCGCGACCGACCGCGCCTGCGGGTGATCGTCGGCTCGGCGCTCGGGTTCTCAGCCGCCATGGTGATCGCCGCCCTCATGCCGACCTTCCCGCTGTTCCTGCTCGCCCTCGCCCCCATCGGCTTCTTCGCCCTCACGATGATCACCTCGGCGAACGCGTACGTGCAGACCACGACCCGGCCCGCGATCCGCGGACGCGTCATGTCGCTCTACCTCATGATCTTCATGGGTGGCACCCCGATCGGCGGCCCCCTGCTCGGCCTCATCGCCAACGAGCTCGGCCCGCGCTGGGCGATCGCTGTCGGCGCGCTCGCCGGCATCGCGGCCGCGACCGTCACCGTCATCTGGATGCGCGCCACGCGCAATCTGCGCATCCGCCGGTCGGGTGGGCGGCAGCGCTGGTACCGGCCGAAGTGGCACGTGCGCTACGACGGCGACGGCCTCGACCGCGAGACGGCGACGCGCGAGATCGCGATCGTCGAGGCGGGGTCGCGGCGGATCTAGAGGCGGCTGGCCTCGAGGAGGGTCGTCGCCGCATCGCGGATGCTCTCGAGTTCGTCGAGGCTCAGACCCAGGCTGGCGATGACCTTCCCCGGCACCTTCTCGGCTTCGGCGCGGAGGCTCGCGCCGGCGTCGGTGAGACGGATCGCCAGGGCCCGCTCGTCCGCGGCATCGCGCGCTCGCGTGACAAGCCCCTGCTGCTCGAGACGCTTCACCAGCGGGCTCAGCGTGGCGGAATCGAGCAGCAGCTTCTCTCCCAGGTCTTTCACGCGCAAAGGGCTCGTCTCCCACAGTGCGAGCATGACGAGGTACTGCGGGTGGGTGAGCCCGAGCGGCTCCAGAATCGGCTTGTAGACAGAAACGATGGCGCGACTCGCCCCGACGACCGCGAAACACACCTGACGGTGCAGGGCCAAGGGGTCGGTCACGGCGCCAGCTTACCGTGTGTACGATTAGTTTGTGCGCAAAGTAAATCCCCTGAACCCGTTCAACGGAACGCCGGGGTTCTGGGGCGCATTCGGCCGCATGATGTGGACGGCCACCGGGCCGGCCGCCGTCGGCATCGGCAAGGAGGAAGAGCCGTACGTGCCGCCGGCCGATCCGCGCTGCCCGCTCTGCGGCGAGGCGATGGCCGAGCACACGGTCGCTCGCGGGGTCGGAACGACCCCCAGCCGGCTTCGCTGCCCCTCGGCGACGCCCTGACGAGTCGCGAGCGGCCTACGCCTCGCGGGTGATCTCGACCGTCACGAACAGGGTCGAACTCGGGCCCGCGTACACCCCCCGCAGGGGAGGCACGTCGCTGTAGTCGCGCCCGCGACCCACGACCACGTGACGCTCGCCGATCGGGATCGCGTTCGTGGGGTCGTAGCCGCGCCACACGCCGTCGAACCACTCGACCCACGCGTGCGACTCACCGACGACGGTTTCGCCGAGCGCGGCGTCGGCGACCGGGTGCAGGTAGCCGCTCACGTACCGAGCCGGGATTCCCGCGGCGCGCAGCGCGCCGAGCGCGAGGTGCGCGATGTCTTGGCACACCCCGGCGCGGTGCTGCCAGGCCTCGGCGGCTGTCGTCGACACGGTCGTCGCCCCCGGCCGGTACTCGACCGCCTCGTGCACGAGGATGCAGATCGCCTCGGCGGCCGCGGTCGGGTCGGCGGCCGACGCCGCGAGTTCGCGCGCCCGGTCGGCGACCTCAGCCGGCGGCGCCGTCAGCTTGGTCGCCGCGAGCTGGTCGACGAGCGCCGTCGACCGCTCGATCGCGCGCGGCAGGGCCTCCCAGCCGAGCGAGGCGAGCACCGAGAAGGCCGGCCGCACCTCGACGAGGCTCTCGGCCGTCAGCGCCAACTCGCGGTGCTGCTCGAGCAGCTCGAACGCCTGCACACGTGTGCCCCAGTAGTCGGAGTAGTGATGCTGCACCGCCGGCGGCGTCACCGTGATCTTCGAAAACAGCACGAGCTGGTGGTCGAGCGTCGCCGGCAGCATGCGCGCCTCGTTGTACGAGGCGGTCACATCACCGTCGTAGGTGAACCCGGTGCGGTGCCGGATGCGCAGGCGGCTCATGTCTTCTCGGCCACCCAGCTCGGCGTCACATTGGCCGGGAAGTAGCGGCCGCGCACGGCGTCGGAGGCGGCGCTGGTGGCCGACTGCACAGCATCCATGTGAGTGGGCAGTTCGTCGAGAATGTCGGTGATCGGGCGGAACTCGAGCTGCGCGCGAATCTGGCCGAGGGCGCGCAGTGCGTCGTCGCCCACGCCCACGCGCTCGGAGGCGGGCGCGATCGCCCGCAGGCACTGCTCGGCCCGGGCGACCGAAAACAGGATCGACCGGGGGAACAACCGGTCGAGCAGCAAGAACTCGGCCGCGTTCTCGGCGCTCGGCACCCCGCGATACGTGCGCAGGTACGCCTCGTAGGCGGCGCACGAGCGCAAAATCGTTGTCCAGGATGCTCCGCTCGCCTCGGTCAGCGCCCTCGTCGCCAACAGGCGCGCCGTCATGTCGGCGCGTTCGAGGCTGCGGCCGAGGGTGAAGAAGCTGTACGACTCGTCGCGCGGGGTGGACGACTCGACGATGCCGACGGCGAGCGCCGAGCGTTCGCGCACCCAGGCGAAGAACTCGCTGACCTTCTCGTCGGCGACCTTCCGCGGCATGCGCGAGCGGGTGGTGTTGAGCACCTCCCACAGGTCGGTCGAGACGACCTCGCGGGCGCGGCGCGCGTTCTCGCGGGCGGCGCCTAAGGAGTACGCGATCGAGGCGGGCTGCATGCGGTCGACCGCGAGCATCGACAGGATGTCGCGCCGGGTCAGCACCATCTCGGGCGGCGCCGTGCCGCCCATCACGCCGAGCAGCGACCGGCACGCCTCGTCCTCTTCGACCCACGGGTCTTCGAGCAGCAGCTGCAGGTGCACGTCGAGGATGCGGGCGATGCCGTCGGCGCGCTCGACGTAGCGCCCGATCCAGAACAGGCTCTCGGCGATGCGGCTCAACATGGTGACCCCCCTTGACCGGCCGCGCCCCGTGCATCCTTGTGAGATCGGGGCGCGTCGTCTTTCCTCTGCTGCTGTTGCTGCTGCTGATCGCGACGCGGATCATCGTGCGGGCTCAGCTCGATGAGGTGCGCGTCGGTGATAATCGGGATGCTCGACGTCACGGTCGCCTGTTCGGCCACGATTCCGCGCACGTCGTGGCCGTCGGCAACCATCGCCTGACGCCCCACCACCCAGGTGTCTTTCGAGCCGCCGCCCTGGCTGGAGTTCACGACCAGCTGCCCCTCCGGCAGGGCAACGCGGGTGAGGCCGCCCGGCAGCACCCACACGTCCTCGCCGGTGTTGACGGCGAACGGGCGAAGGTCGGCGTGGCGGGGGCGCAGGCCGTCGTCGACCAGGGTGGGAATGGTCGAGAGCTGGATGACCGGCTGCGCGATCCACCCGCGGGGGTCGGCGATCAGCCGCCGTCGCAGTTGCTCGAGCTCTTTCGCGCTCGCCTGGGGACCGACCACGAGGCCCTTGCCCCCCGAGCCGTCGACCGGCTTCACCACGAGCTCGTCGAGGCGGTCGAGAACCTCGGCGAGGGCATCCGGTTCTTCGAGGCGCCACGTGTCGACGTTCGCGATCAGGGGCTCTTCCGACAGGTAGTAGCGAATCAGGTCGGGCAGGTAGGTGTAGACGAGCTTGTCGTCGGCGATGCCGTTGCCCACCGCGTTCGCGATCGTCACCGTGCCGAGGCGCGCGGCGAGCATGAGGCCGGGCGTGCCGAGCATCGAGTCGGCGCGGAACTGCAGCGGGTCGAGGAACTCGTCGTCAACACGGCGGTAAATCACGTCGACCTGCTGCGGGCCACGGGTGGTGCGCATAAAGACGCGGCCGCCCGAGCAGAACAGGTCGCGACCCTCGACAAGCTCGACGCCCATGAGTCGGGCCAGCAGTGTGTGCTCGAAGTAGGCAGAGTTGTAGACGCCGGGCGTGAGCACGACGACCGTGGGGTCGCCGACCCCCGACGGGGCCGACGCGCGCAACGCCTGCAGCAGTCGGTGCGGGTAATCGCCCACCGGCCGCACGCGCATCTGCACGAACAGTTCGGGCAGGGTCTGCGCCATGACGCGGCGGTTCGAGATGACGTAGCTGACACCGCTCGGCACCCGCACGTTGTCTTCGAGCACGCGCCAGTCGCCGAGCTCATCGCGAATCAGGTCGATGCCACTGACGTGAATGCGCACACCGTTCTCGGACTCGATGCCGTGCGCCTGCCGGTGGTAGTGCGCCGACGACGAAATGCACGCCGCGGGAATCACGCCGTCGGTGACGCAGCGCTGAGCGCCATACACGTCGGCGAGGAACGCCTCCAGCGCGCGCACGCGCTGGGCGACGCCGCGTTCGACGTTGCTCCAGTCGTCGGTGCCGATGACGCGGGGAACGGCGTCGAGCGGGAACGGCCGCTCCTCGCCGGCGAAGTCGAAGGTGACGCCCTGGGCGAGGTACGAGTCGGCGAGCGCCTCGGTGCGGCCGCGCAATTCCTCCTGCGAGAGCTGCGCGAGGGCGGCGTGGATCTGCCGATAGGGCAAACGCACCCCGCTGTCGGGGTCGAACATCTCGTCGAAGGCCGCGGAGCGGGCGCCCGATGAGCGTGCCCCGTACCCGTCGAAGAGGTCGGCCATGCGCTCGACCGTAGTCGCGTCGTGTTGCGGGGGTGTTTCTGCGACCCGAACTCGGAGGTTACGGGCGGGGGCGCGCCGTGGTCAGTCGCGGGGGCACGGTGTAGTCACGCGCGGTGCTGCGCGTACTGCTCGCGGATCACCGGCTGCGGGTCGGCGGGCAGCTCGGCCCACTTGTCGATCGTCCACGCGGGGCGCGTGCCGGTGAGCACCCAGGCGGCCTGCACGGCGGCTCCGCGGGCGACGTACTCGCCCGGCTCGGGAATCACGACGGGCAGGCCGAACACCTGGGCGGCGACGGCGCCGACCGCGCGGCTGCGCGCGGCGCCCCCCACCAGGTGGATGCTCACGGCCGGCACCCCGAGGCGCGTCACCGCGTCGAGGCCGTCGGCCAGCCCGCACAGCATGCCCTCGACGGCGGCGCGGGCAAGGTTCTCGCGGGTGGTGCTCGCGAGCGTCAGACCGAAGAAACTTGCGGTCGCGTCGGGCAGGTTCGGGGTGCGCTCGCCCTCGAAGTAGGGCTGCAGAACGACGCCGCCCGCACCCGGCTCCGCCGCGAGGGCCAGCTCGGCGAGCTCGTCGTGGTCGACGCCGAGGAGGCGGGCGACGGCGTCCAGCACGCGGGCCGCGTTGAGCGTTGCGACGAGGGGGAGGAACGCCCCGGAGGCATCGGCGAAGCCCGCAACCGCACCGCTCGGGTCAGCGACCGGCTCGGGACTGACCGCGAAGACGGTGCCGCTGGTACCGATCGAGACGACGACGTCGCCCTCACGAGTATCCAGGCCGAGGGCCGCGGCAGCGTTGTCGCCGGCGCCGGCGCCCACGCGGGTGCCGGGGCGGAGCGTTCGCAATGCAGGAGTAGAGGCGTCGACGGCCACAGATTCCGCGGGTCCGAGCACGCGAGGGAGCGCTACTCCTGAGAAACGTACCGAGTCGGGGTCGGTAGAGGGTGCGGCGCCGAGGTCGGTCGAGGCTGCGGGGGCGGCGCGACCCGGCTGCGCGACGCGGGCGGGACGCCCGAGCGCCCGCTCGAACAGCTCGAGGTCGTACTCGCCGCTCGCGCCCGAGAAGTAGGCGGTGCCGCTTGCATCGGATCGGTCGGTGACGAGCTCGTCGAGTATGGGGCCGAGCGGGCTCTCGCCCTGCGGCCCGTAACCGCGCAGGCGCCACGTGAGCCAGTCGTGCGGCAGCGCAACCGCGGCGACGCGGGCGGCATTGTCGGGCTCGGCGTCGCGCAGCCAGCGCAGCTTCGTCGCCGTGAACGAGGCGACCGGCACGACGCCGGTGCGGCGCGCGTACTCCTCCGCGCCGACCTCGGCGGTCAGCTCGGCCGCGGCCGCCGCGGACCGCGTGTCGTTCCAGAGCAGGGCGTCGCGGATGACGCGGCCCTCAGCATCCAGCGCCACCATGCCGTGCTGCTGGCCGCCGATCGCGATCGCGTCGACGTCGGCGAGTCCGCCGGCGGCGTCGACCGCCTCGGCGAGGGCGCGCCACCACGCCTCGGGTGGCACCGAGGTGCCGTCGGGATGCGCGGCGCGGCCCTCGCGCACGATGCGACCCGTGTCAGCGTCGACGATCAGCACTTTGCAGCTCTGGGTCGACGAGTCGACTCCGGCGACGAGGGTCATGCGCTCCTCCGTTGGGGCGGCGTGAGGTGGGTGGTCCGGCGGGCCGGGCGTGCGCGGCTGAACGGTACTGCGCGCGCCCGGCCCGTCGGGGTCGTGAGGCTCGGTGCTAGCGGGCACCCATGAGGTGCTCGGTGGCGAGCTGCTGCAGCGCTACGAAGCCGAAGCCCTTGCCGTTGAAGTAGGCGCTCGGGTCGAACTCTTCGTACGCCGAGGTGTCGGCGAGCAGAGCGTCGATCGACTCGCCCTCGCCGAGGGTCGGCTGCGACAGCTCGGCGACGCGGGCGGCGGCGAGCGCCTCCTGCACCTCGGGGTCGGCGCGGAAGGCGGCGGCGCGCTCCTTCAGAAGGAGGTACGTGCGCATGTTGGCCTTCGCCGACTCCCACACGCCGGTCTCGTCTTCGGTGCGCGACGGCTTGTAGTCGAAGTGGCGGGGGCCGTCGTAGGCCGGGCCGCCGTTCGGGCCGCCGTTTTCGAGCAGGTCGACGAGCGAGAATGCGTTGTGCAGGTCGCCGTGGCCGAACACGAGGTCTTGGTCGTACTTGATGCCGCGCTGGCCGTTCAGGTCGATGTGGAACAGCTTGCCCGCCTCGAGCGCCTGCGCGATGCCGGCCGTGAAGTTGAGGCCCGCCATCTGCTCGTGCCCGACCTCGGGGTTCAGGCCGACGAGCTCGGGGTGCTCGAGCGTCTCGATGAACGCCATGGCGTGGCCGACGGTCGGCAGCAGGATGTCTCCGCGCGGCTCGTTCGGCTTCGGCTCGATGGCGAAGCGAATGCCGTACCCCTTGTCGGTGACGTACTGCGTGAGGATGTTGACGGCCTCGCGGTAGCGCTCGATGGCGGCGCCGACGTTCTTCGCCGCGTCGTATTCGGCGCCCTCGCGGCCGCCCCACATGACGAAGGTGTGCGCGCCGAGCTCGGCGGCGAGGTCGAGGTTGCGCAGCACCTTGCGCAGCGCGAAGCGACGCACGGCGCGGTCGTTGGACGTGAATCCGCCGTCTTTGAAGACGGGCGCGCTGAACAGGTTCGTGGTGATCATCGGCACCTGGATGCCCGTGGCCGCTTTCGCCTCGATCAGCCGGTCGATCTGCTTCCGCCGGTCGGCGTCGGACGAGCCGAAGGCGAACAGGTCGTCGTCGTGCAGCGTGAGGCCGTACGCGCCGAGCTCGGCGAGCTTCTCAACGACGTGCACGACGTCGAGCGCGGCACGGGTGGGGCCGCCGAAGGGGTCGGCTCCGTTGTAGCCGACGGTCCAGAGGCCGAAGGTGAACTTGTCGTGGGGGGTGGGCGTGGGGGCCATGGTGGCGTTGTCCTCCAGTGCGCGGGCGCGTCGCTGCGCCTCGTCGGCGAATTTGTTGGTTGACACAACGTATCACGCGCGAGACGATTACCGCCAGACTGGGACGCATGACCCCGAGGAAGCCGACCACCATGGATGCTGGAGCGCTGCGCCGCCGCAATCTGTCGGCCGTGCTCGACCTCGTGCACCGCCACGGAGGGGTCACCCGCGCCGACCTCACTCGGGCACTCGGGCTCAACCGGTCGACGATCGGCGACCTCGTTGCAGTGCTCGTCGAGCACGGGTGGGTCGACGAGCGCGACGACGCTCCGCGCTCGGGCGTCGGTCGCCCCAGCCCCCGCGTGGCCCCCAGCGACTCCCGCGTCGTCGCGGCCGTCAACCCCGAGCTCGACGTCGTCGACGTGGCGCTCGTGTCGCTGGGTGGGCAGATCGTCGCCCGGCGCCGCGTCGACCTCGACCACGTGCCGACCGTCGCCGAGACCGTCGACCTGACGACACAGACCGTGCGCGAGCTCGCCGCCGAGAACCCCGGCGTCGAGGTGCTCGCCGCCGGCGTCGCCGTGCCCGGCCTCGTGCGCGGCCGCGACGGCCACGTGCGCCTCGCCCCGCACCTCGGCTGGCGCGAGGAACCGCTCGCCGCCCCGCTCTCCGTCGCCCTCGGGATGCCCGTGGCCGCATCCAACGACGCCCACCTCGGCTGCCGCGCCGAGCAGACGTTCGGCGCCGGGGTCGGCACCGGCACGATGCTGTACCTCAACGGCGGCCCCTCCGGCATTGGTGGCGGCCTCGTCGTCGACGGCCGCCCCATGGACGGCACGGCCGGCTACGCGGGGGAACTCGGACACCTCGGCCTCGACCCCGAGGGCCCCGCGTGCGCCTGCGGTGCGCGCGGCTGCCTCGAAGCGCTCGCGCCTCGCGACGCGCTCGTGCAGGCGGTCGGTCTCGAGCATCCCGATGACGACGCCCTCGAGGCGGCGCTCGTGGCGGCCGTCGCGAACGAGGCCGACGGCGACAGGGCCCGCGCCGAGGTCGCGCGGCAACTGCGCTGGCTCGGTATCGCGTTGCGCGGCGCCATCAACCTGCTCAACCCGGAGCGGATCGTGCTCGGCGGGCACCTCGCCGCGCTGTGGCGCTGCGCCGACGAGGCTCAGCGCGGATCCCTGATCGCGGATGCTTTGCCCGCGTCGGCAGCGGAGGTCACGATCGAGCCCGCCGCGCTCGGCTCACAGCGCCTCCTGATCGGCGCGGCCGAGCTGGCCTGGGATGGCCTCATCGCCGATCCGATCGACGCCGTGCAGGGCGTCGTCGTCGCGACTGCGTAATTTTCGGGAGTAGGCTTCGAAACATGTCGACCACCGCCGCATCCGCCGCACCGCGCGTCACGCTGTCCGACGTCGCGGCGGAAGCCGGAGTGTCGCTCGCCACGATCTCCAAGGTGCTCAACGGACGGCCTGACGTCTCGCCGGCGACCCGCGCGCGCGTCGAGGTTCTGCTCGCCGAGCACGGCTACCAGCGGCGTACCGGCGCGACGACGACGAAGGCCGAGCTGGTAGAACTCGTGTTCCACGAGCTCGACCGCATCTGGTCGATGGAACTCATCGACGGGGTCGAGTCGGTCGCGAAAGAGCAGGGGCTGAGCGTCGTGCTCACGGTCACGGGCGACCGCCACTCCCCCGGCAGCGAGTGGCTCGAGGGCGTGCTGCGCCGCCGCCCCGCGGGGGTCGTGCTCGTCTTCAGCGACCTCCCGCCCGAACTGCGCGAACGCCTGCGCTCGCGTGCCATCCCGTTCGTGATCGTCGACCCCGCCGGCGACCCCTCGCCCGACGTGCCCTCGGTCGGGTCGGCGAACTGGTCGGGAGGCCTCGCCGCCACCCGCCACCTCATCGAACTCGGTCACCGGCGCATCGCCGCCATCACCGGCCCGGCCGACATGATGTGCTCACTCGCCCGCCTCGACGGCTACCGCTCGGCCATGAACTCGGCGGGCCTCGAGATCGCGAACGAGTGGGTGCGTTTCGGCGACTTCCACGTCGAGGGCGGCCGAACGCAGGCGATGGCGCTGCTCGACCGACCCGAGCACGAACGGCCGACCGCGATCTTCGCCGGCAGCGACTTGCAGGCGCTCGGAACACTCGAAGCGGCGCGCTCGCTCGGCTTGACGGTGCCCCGCGACCTGTCGATCGTCGGCTACGACGACATTCCCGTGAGCCGGTGGGTGAGCCCGCGGCTGACGACCGTGCACCAGCCGCTGCGCCAAATGGGCGTCGAGGCGGCGAAGCTCGTGCTCGCGGCGGCGCGCGGCGAGGATGCGCCGGGCACCCCCCGCATGGACCTCGCGACAAGCCTCGTGGTTCGCGATTCAACAGCCCCTCCCGCGCGCTGAGCGCAGCCACTACGGTGGGGCGATGGCCCGCGACGCGCACGATTGGCTCATCAAGGTCGACCCGTCGATGGAGTGGCAGGTGCTGCGCGATCTCGACGGCGAGCCGAAAGAGCGGTACCTGATCGCTCGGGCGCGCATCCCGCACTCGGGCTGGGGTGAGGCGCTGCTGAAGGCGCAACGGCCTGACGGCTCATGGGCCGCCGACGAGCCGACCGGCTGGGCCGATTCGCCCGACGGGTCAGCCACGTACGCGCTCGCGATCCTGCGCCTGTTCCAGATCGACCCCGACGACACCGCCGTGCGCGAGGCGCTCGAGCGCGTCCGCGAGAAGGTGACCTACATCTACCAGGACCGCACCCCCTACTTCGGCGGCGAAACCGAGGTCTGCGTGAACGGCATGGTGCTCGCGAACGCGGGGTACTTCCGTGTCGACGACGATGGTCCGGCGCGCATCGCCGACCGCCTGCTCGGTCAGCAGCTGAGCGATGGTGGCTGGAACTGCGACGCCCCCGGCAGCCGGCGCGGCTCGTTCCACTCAACTCTGTGCGTCCTCGAGGGTCTCCTGGAGTGGAATCGGTGGCGACCCGACCCGCGCCTGCGCGAGGTACTGGAGACCGGGATCAGCTACCTCATGGACCGCGGGGTCATGCACCGGCTGTCCACCGGCGAGGTCGCTGATCCGGCGTTCCTGCAGCCCGCGTCCCCGCCCGGGTGGCACTACGACATTGTGCGCGCACTCGACTTCCTTCGTGACGCCGGCGTCGAAGCCGACGAGCGCCTCGACGCCGCGCTCGACCACCTCGAGTCGCTGCGCACGCCGGAGGGTCGTTGGGCGCAGGGGGCTCTGCATCCGGGGCTCGACGGTGAGCGCGAGCGCGAGCACTGGGCAACCCTCGCGCCCGGCGTCGGCGAGGCCGTCGGCGACGACAGTCCGGTGATCACCCTCCGGGCGTTGCGCATCCTGCGGTGGGCGGGTCGGGATGTCGACGGTCACTGAACCGTCCCGTGCCACACGGGCACGCCAGCCCTAGGCTGACGCCATGTCCGACTCCATCGACCCCACCCCGTGGGCCACGGCCCGCGCCGCGAACCTCGCCAACTGGGAGGAGCGGGTCGCCCTGCATGAGGTCGGGTACGGTCTCGACGCGTTCGACGACCCCGATCACCTGAGCGATGTCGTGCGCGCCGACCTGCCGGCTCTGACCGCGCACCTGCCGGGAGGCACCGTGAGCGGCCTCGACCTCTGCCACCTGCAGTGCCACATCGGCACCGACACCCTGTCGTTCGCGCGCCTCGGCGCCCGCGTCACCGGCGTCGACTTCTCCCCCGCCGCTCTCGAGTCGGCGAAGGGCCTCGCGGCGCGGCTCGGGCTCGAGGCGACGTGGGTCGAGGCCGACGTACAAGCCGCGCGCGCCGCGGTGACGGGCGACTTTGACGTCGTGTACACGAGCATCGGCACCATCACGTGGTTCCCCGACCTCGCCGCGTGGGCACGCCAAATCTTCGCCCTGCTGCGCCCGGGCGGGGTCTTCTACATCCGCGACGGACACCCCATGCTCTACGCCCTCGACGATGAGGCCGACACCCCCATCGTCCGCTACCCCTACTTCGGCGAGGACGAACCCATCGTGTTCGACGAAGAGACCACTTACGTCGGTGAGGGCACGGTCGAAAACTCCCGCACCTACCAGTGGATCCACCCGGTGTCGTCGGTGATGACCGCCCTCCTTGACGCGGGGTTGCGCATCACCGCCGTCGACGAGGGCCGCATCCTCCCGTGGCAGTTCGCCGAGCGAATGATCGAGGTGCCCGGCGGTTGGGTGTGGCCGGAGGCGGAGCGCGCGCTCATCCCGTGCACGGTGACGATTGTTGCGCGCCGCGACTGATCGCATCCGCGCCGATTCCCGGGGGAGACCGCACCGGGCACCGATTGTCTCCCATGCGCCAACAGTGCGCCCGTAGCGTCGCCTCATCACCATCGCAGAAGGGATGACCGTGCTCGATCAGTGGAACAGGGCCCTCGACATCATCGAAGGCAGCCTCGACGATCGCGTCGACGTGGCCCAGGTGGCGCGCGCCGCGCACACCAGTGAGTTCCACTTCCGCCGCGTGTTCACCGCACTCGCCGGCATGCCCGTGTCGGAATACGTGCGGCGCCGACGCATGACCCTGGCCGCCGCCGACCTGCTGGCCGGCGAGCCCGTCATCGACGTCGCCGTGCGCTACGGCTACGGCTCGGCCGAGTCGTTCCGCCGCGCGTTCGTCGCGGTGCACGACGCCACGCCGGACGACGTGCGGCGCGGCGCGACCGTGCACGGGCAGTCCCGTCTGCGTTTCCATCTCACGCTCGAAGGGAGCACCACCATGTCCCACCGCATCCTTACCGTGCCCGCCCACCACCTGGTCGGGCTTTCCGCTCGACTGCCTCTCGTCTACTCCGGACCGAACGAGGCGCTGATCGCCTTTCACCGCTCGTTACCGCAGGACCTGGATGCCCGTCTCGCGCCGTTTGCCGACATCGATGGCCTCGACGGCACCGTCTGCGTCTCGACAGACTTCGCCCCGGAGCGCGCCGACGGGAGCGAGTTCACCTACCTCGTGGGCGTCGCGACGACCCGACCGGCGAGCGAACTCCCGGCCGAATTGACCGTGATCGACGTGCCCGAGCACAGCTGGGTGGCCTTTGACGTGGTCGATGACTCCGATCTCACCGGAGCGATCCAACGCGCCTGGGCGACGGCGTTCGGCGAGTGGTTCCCGTCGAACCCCTACCGCGTCCTGCCTGCGCCCGAGGTGCTCGCGTTCCGTGAGCAGTCGCGGGAGGGCGGCGGCAGCGCCGAGCTACGGTTCGCGGTCGAGCGTGACGGTGTGCGTTGAGTCGCCGACGGGTACGCGGAACGCGCCCCGAGCATCCCGTGCCGTGACCGCGTAGTCGCCCGCGAAACCGGCGACGCGCACCCGGCCCGCCTCGTCGGTGCGCACCGCCGTCGGCGCGATCCACCACTCGCCCTTGATGAGCTTCTTCAGGGCGTCGTAGCCGGGCTTGCGGCGGCCGTCGGCGCGCACGAGGCCGACGGGGGCGCCGAGCCAGGCTCCGCGGTCGGTGATGCCCCAGTAGGTGATCGACGCGACGTTCGGGTGGCCGACGAGCATGCGGTAGTGCTGTTCGAGTTCGCGGGCCTGCCGGGCCTCCCCCTCGGGGGTCGACGGCCACTCGTCGACGACGTAGTCGTTCAGGTCGACGATGTCGGCCGGCATCAGGTCGCCCGACAGGATCGTCGTCTCGGTGAAGTGCACGGGCAGACCGAAGCGGCCGAAGCGGTCGGCCAGCTCGAGCAACTGCGCCCCGCGGAACCCCTGATGCATGTGGGTCTGCACGCCGATCGCGTCGAGCCGCACGCCCGCCTCGAGCACCTGCTCGATGAGGCGCTCGTAGTCGACGCTGAGATCGAAGTCGTTCAGCAGCAGTCGCACACTCGGGTCGGACGCTCGGGCTTCGTCGACGGCGAGGCGCACCATCTCGACGCGGCCCAGCTCCCGCGCGAGCCGCGAGACGGCGTTCGGAACGCCGTCCGGCTCGTTGACGAAGTCGGGCATGATGACGACCTCGTTGATCGCGTCCCACTCGTCGATGAGACCGGCGAAGTCGTGCACCTCGCGGCGCACGCGCTCGCGCACGAGCCGCTCAACCTCCTCGGTCGGCACCTGATCGAGCCACGCCGCTTTGACTGTGTGCCAGACGAGCGGGTGGCCCTTCACACGAACGCCGCGCTCACCGAACCAGCGCGCCGCCTGCTGCAGTCGTGCCGTGTCGGGGCGGCCGCGCTCGGGCTCGAACATGCCCCAGTAGAACGGCAGCACCGCGAGGTTGAACAGCCCCAGCCAGTCGGCGGCGAGGTGCCGTTCGTCGGCCGTGCCGTTCGCGTGATCGATCAGGTCGAAACCGATGCACCCGAACGCGAACTCGTGCCGGGTCTGCTCGATCACGACCTCGGTGTTCGCGAGCGGTTCGCCGTCGGCACCGAGCACGGTGACCTCGGCCTCGCCGCGACGGTGCGCGACGGGGCTCGCGGGGTCGGTCGGGGTCACGCTCCGATCACCTGGAAGCGGGCGTGCACGGCGCGGTCGGCGCCGAGTTCACGCACGCCGCCGGTCACCTGCAGGCGGTGCACGAGCGGAATGTCGCCGCTCGACCGCCCGAAGCCCAGCTCGATGGCACCCGGCTCAACGATGCGGCGACCGTCGCGACCGGTGAACCCGAGGAGGTCCATCGGCACGGTGACGGCGACCCGCACGGTAGAACCGGCGGGCACCGTGACGCGCTGGTAGCCGATCAGCCGCTGCACGGGCCGCACGACGCTGGCGACGGGGTCGTGCACGTACAGCTGCACGACCTCGTGCGCGTCGCGGTCGCCGCCGTTGACGAGCCGCATCGACAGCACGGCCTCTCCGTCGGTCGCGACCTGGCTGTCGGGGCTCTCGAGGTCGGTCCACACCACGTCGGCGTAGCCGAGGCCGTGGCCGAACGGGTAGGCGGCGGTCGGGTCGACGTTCGACACGTCGGTCTTCCGCGCGAGCGGCGCCGCGAGATACGTCGACGGCTGAACGCCCGGGTGGGCGGGGATGCTCACAGGCAAGCGCCCCGCCGGTTCGATGCGGCCGCTGATGACGCCCGTGATCGCTCCGGCGCCCTCCTCACCGGGGAAGAACGCCTGGATGATCGCGGCAGCCTTCTCGGGAGCGTCGCCGAGCGCGTACGGGCGCCCGGTCAGCAGCACGACAACGGTCGGCGTGCCGGTGGCAAGCACCGCGTCGAGCAGCTGCTGCTGCGCGCCCGGGAGGGACAGGTCTCCCGCGTCGCAGCCCTCGCCGCTCGTGCCGCGACCGAACAGGCCCGCGCGGTCGCCGAGCACGAGGATCGCCACGTCGGCGCTCTTCGCCGTCTCGGCGGCGGTGCCGATGGCGGCGGTGGCCCCATCATCGATGCCGGTGCCGGCCAGGTGCGTGACGCGGGCGTCCGCGAATTCGGTGCGCACAGCATCCAGCACGGTGTCGATCTGGATGCCCATCTCGACTCCCGGATGCTGGCTCACGACGTGCGTCGGGAACGAATAGCACCCGAGCATCGCGTACCGCTCGTCGGCGTTGGGCCCGATGACGGCGACCCGTTGCGGCGCGGCGAGCGGGAGCAGCCCGTCGTTCTTCACGAGGACGATGGACTGCTCGGCCAGAGTGCGCGCGAGCGCCCGGTTCTCGGGGCTGTCGAGGTCGATCGAGCCCCGCACGCTGTCGGCGTCGGTGAATGCGACGTCGCGCAGCGCCTCGGGGACGGGATCGTAGTCGGCCTCGAGCAGGCCGAGCTCGAGCTTCTGAGCGAGCACGCGCCGAAGCGCCGTGTCGACGAGGGCCTCGTCGACGACACCCTCGTCGATTGCGCGACGCAGCGGCTCGCCGAAGGTCTTCACCGTGGGCAGCTCGACGTCGATGCCCGCCGCGAGCGCGGCGCCGGCGGCCTCGGCCCACGAGTCGGCCGTGCCGTGCAGCAGCTTGAGGAACGCGATCGCGAAGTAGTCGGCCACGACGGTGCCCGTGAAGCCCCACTCGTCGCGCAGCAGCTCGGTGAGGAGGCGACGGTCAGACGCCGAGGGCACGCCGTCGAGGTCGGTGTACGAGTTCATGACGCTGCGCGCCCCGCCCTCGCGAACAGCCATCTCGAACGGCGGCAGCAGCACATCGGCGAGCTCGCGAGGGCCGACCGAGACGGGGGCGAGGTTGCGGCCTGCGCGCGACGCCGAGTACCCGACGAAGTGCTTGAGCGTGGCGACGATGCCGGCCGTCTCGAGGCCCCGCACGTACGCACTGCCGACCGTGGCAACGAGATACGGGTCTTCGCCGATCGTCTCTTCGACGCGGCCCCAGCGGGCGTCGCGCACGACGTCCAGCACGGGCGCGAGGCCCTGGTGCACGCCGACCGAGCGCATGTCGGCGCCGATCCGCGTCGCCATCTGCTCGACCAGCTCGGGGTTGAACGTGGCGCCCCATGACAGAGGAACCGGGTAGGCGGTTGCGCCCCACGCGGCGAAGCCCGCGAGGCACTCCTCGTGCGCGAGCGCGGGAATGCCGAAGCGGTTCTCGGCGACGATGCGGCGCTGGGTCGTGAGGAGACTCAGCGCGCCGACCCCCGCATCCACCGGTGCCGTACCGAACGGGCGCGTCAACTGGCCGAGCCCGTCGGGCAGAACCTCGTCGAGGTCGATCTCGTCATCGAGGTCATGCTGGTGCGGGGCGACGTCGCCGCCGTCCGCGCCGGCACCGACCCACACGCCGTAGAGCTGTGCGATCTTCTCGCGCAGAGTCATGGCGGCGATGAGCGCCTCGACGCGAGCCTGGGGCTCGAGAGCGCGGTCGTGCCAGGGTGCTCCGCCGTCGACGGTGACGGCGGACGGGGTGTGAATGGTCATCCCTTCACGGCTCCTGTCAGCCCACCGACGATACGGCGCTGGGCGAGGGTGAAGAACAGCAGGGCAGGCAGCATCGCGATTGACGTGAAGGCGAGCACCCCCGCGGTGTCCTGCGAGTACGCGGTCGAGAAGTACTGCACGCCCACCGGCAACGTCGCGGTCGCCGGGTTGCCGAGCAGCAGCAGGGGAAGTAGATAGGCGTTCCAGCTGGCGACGAAGGCGAGCACGCCCACCGTGATGAGCCCCGGCCACGACAGCGGAAGCAGCACGCGCCAGAAGAACGTGAAGCGACCGGCTCCGTCGATCAGCGCCGCGTCTTCCAACTCGGCGGGGATCGCGCGGAGGAAGGGGACGAGGATGATGATCGTCACCGGGAGGGCGAACGCGATCTGCGGGGCGATCACCGCGAGCAGGTTGCCGAGCAGCCCGAACGAGCGGAGCATCGTGAACAGCGGAAGCACCGCGACCGTCAGCGGGAACAGCAGGCCCGCGACGAACAACGAGAACAGGAACGTGCGCCCGTAGAACTCGTAGCGCGCGATTACGAACGCGGCCATCACGCCGAGGATCACGACACCCCCGGTCGTCGCCACGGCGACGACCGTCGAGTTCGCGAACTGCGTCCAGAAGTTCGGGTCCTGGAACACCCCGAGATACCGGTCGAACACCCAGGGGTCGGGAAGCCCGGCAGGGTCTCGGTTGATCTGCGCGGTCGTGCGGAACCCGCCCAGGATGACGTAGATCACCGGCGCGACCGTGATGCCGCAGATGACGAGAGCGACGATGTACGCGAACGGCGTGGCGAGGTCGCGCTTCTTTCGCCGCGAGGGCGGCGGGTCGTCTAGCGAGACGCGGGGGGAGCCCGGTGTGGGCGCGTTGGGCGCCGCCCCGGGAGTGAGTGTGGCGGTCATGGGGTTAGCCCCTCGTGATCGCGCCGCGCATGTCGCGACGCAGGACGTAGCGCTGGTAGAGCAGCGCGATGACTAGAGAGACGACGAACAGGATGACGGCGACGGCGCTGCCGTAGCCGATCTGCGAGCGGCCGTTACCGTACTCGACCATGTAGGTCGCCATCGTTTCGGTGGCGTTCAGCGGACCGCCACCGGTGAGGATCCACACCATGTCGAACAGCTGGAGGGAGCCGATCATCGACAGGAACGCCCAGATGCGGATGGTCGGACCGAGCAGCGGCAGCGTGATGTGCCGCTGGGTCTGCCACCAGCTGGCGCCGTCGATCGCGGCCGCCTCGCTGAGCTCTTCCGGCACACCCTGGAGGCCGGCGAGCATGAGGATGATCGCGAAGCCCAAGTACTTCCAGGTGATGACGGCGAACAGGGTCCAGAAGGCGACGTCGGGATCGGCGAGCCAGAGCGGCTTCTCCCCCGTCCAGCCAACCGAGGTGAGCAGGGAGTCGAGCGGCCCGCCCGGCGGAAGCATGAGGCGGAAGGCGAGACCCGCGACGACTTCGCTGAGTACGTAGGGAACGAACACCAGGGTGCGAATCAGGGCTCGACCGCGCAGGGGGCGGTTGAGCAGCAGCGCGATACCGATCGCCAGCGGACCCTGGATCAGTAGCGACAGGACGACGATCAGGAAGTTGTTCGTCATCGCGCCGAGGAAGATCGGGTCAGTCAGCGCTCGCACATAGTTGTCGAAGCCGATGAAGCGGTCGAGGGCGCCGAGACCGTTCCAGTTGAAGAAGCTGTAGACGGCGGCCAGCGCGACCGGCACCAGCACGAACGTCACGTAGACGATGAGTGCCGGAGCGACGAATACCCAGATGAGCAGCAGGCCGCGCGACTTCTGTCGCGACCGGGATGCACGGGGCGGGGCAGCTGAGGGGGGCACCGGGCCCGCGGCGGTGGCCGCGGACCCGGTGCTCGTGGTGGTGAGGCTCATGAGGGTTACAGCGTCGCCGCGGCGTTCCTCATGTTGTCGACGATCGCCGTGGGCGAGCCCTGGCCGCCGAACAGGTTGACGATGCCCTCGTTCATGGCGCCGCCGACCGTCGGGCCGTAGGCCGTGTCGAGCCACAGCTGCACGTAGGTCGAGGCCTGGAGGCCCTCGAGCACCTGCAGCAGGTTGACGTCGGAGATGCCAGCCTCGGAGCCCGGCGTCACCGGGATACCGGCGCCGATCTCACCGAAGCGGGTCTGCACCTCGACGCTCGTGATGTAGTTCAGCAGGTCGGTGCACTCCGGCGGCGACCATGCGGTGCACGAGAAGCCGTCGCCGCCACCGAGGGCTGCGGTCGGGTCACCCTGCGCACCGTCGATGGCCGGGAAGTTGAACCAGCCGAGGAACTCCGGCGGGGTGGCGTTCTCGTCGCCGGTCTCCTCCTGGAGGATGCCGCCCATGACGCCCGGGTTCCAGTGACCCATGAGCTCCATGGCGGCGGCGCCGGTGGCAACCTGGCCGGCCGAGCTACCCGCACCCTGCTGAGCGCTGGTGGCGAGGAAGCCGGGGTTGAACGGCTCGGAGGCGATGAACTCCTCGAGCAGAGCGCCGGCCTCTTCGAAGCACGGGTCGTCGAAGGCGTAGGAAACCTGGGCCTCCTGCAGGATCTCCGGCGAGCAGGACTTCAGTGCGAAGTGGTACCAGTAGTGCGCGGCGGGCCAGCCGTCACCCGCGCCGACGGCGATCGGCACGATGCCAGCAGCCTTGAGCGCCTCGATGGCGTCGTAGAGCTCGTCGAGGGTTTCGGGCGTGCCCTCAATGCCGGCCTCGGCGAAGAGCTCGGTGTTGTACCAGAAGCCCGAGATGCCGAAGTTGAAGGGCAGGCCGTAGGTCGCGCCGTCGAACTGCCAGGGGGCGACGACGCCGCCCATCTGGTCGACCCGCTCGCTCACCTCAGCGCTGATGTCCTTGACGAAGCCGGCCTCAACCTGGGCGGCCAGCTCGCCGGCACCCCACTGCTGGTAGAGGTCGAGCCCGCCGCCGGTGCGCAGCTGGTTGGGAATGAGGGTGCGCTGCAGCTCCTCGTTCTGGTAGGCGGTCACGTCGACGCGAACGCCGGGGTTGGCCTCTTCGAACTCGGCGGCAACGTCTTCCCAGAAGCCCAGGAGGGGCTCACCCGTTCCGTTGTGCCACCAGGTCAGAACGACCTCGTCGCCGCTGCCCGAACCGCCATTGCCACCGGTGCCGGGATCGGCACTCGGGGAGCACGCGGCGAGGGCGCCGATGGTGAGGCCGGAGAGGGCGATTGCCGCCCAGCGCCTCGGTGCTCGTCTGTTCATCTTTGAACCTCTCGAAAGTTTCGGCTTCAATGCCGAAAGTGATGGGGACGGTTCGACTATAGGTCGACCGTCGTTTGTGGTCAAGCACAACATATTTCAAAGCGGTAACGGCCCCGTCGCGACGTTCCCGCACGAAAGGTTGCGAGCATCCTCACGAAAGAGGCGCGATCGGGATGCGCGGGGCGCGTCAGGCGGCGAGGCTCGCTTCCAGCCGGTGCACGTCGTCGGCGTGGCACAGCTCGGTCGCCTCCGTCATCGCGGTCGCGGCACCGCAGGCGACGCCCGCTCGGAAGGCGTCGGCGAGCGACCGCCCTTCGGCCAGGCGCAGCACCATGCCGGCGAGGAACGAGTCGCCCGCCCCCACCGTCGAGCGCACCTCGATCGGGGGCGGGCTGAGCCGCAGCGTTTCGTCGCGCGTCGCGAGCACCGCGCCCGCGCCGCCCAGGGTCAGCGCCACAACCTCGACGCGACCGCGCCGCACGAGCTCCTCGGCCGCGGCGATGCGCTCGTCGATGGTCGCGAGTGTCGAGCCGACGAGTTCGCCCAACTCGCGCCCGCTCGGCTTGATCAGGAACACGCCCTCGTCCAGCGCCGCGGCGAGCGCCTCCCCCGACGCGTCGACAACCACGCGTGCGCCGGAGCCATGGGCCGCATGCGTCACCCGCGCGTAGTAGTCGTCGGGAACACCGGGAGGCAGTGACCCGCTCGGCACGACATACCCGCCGTGCCGTGCCGCCGAAACGGTGGCATCGAGCGCGGCCTGCCACTCGGCCTCGCCCAGTTCGGGGCCCTGCAGCACGAAGCGAAACTGTTTCCCCGTCGACGTCTCGTCGATCGTGATGTTCTCGCGGGTCGACCCCGTGATCGACACCGCCCGGCCGACGATGCCCTCGGCCTCGAGCAGTTGCCGGTACGCCTGCCCGGTCGGGCCGCCCACCGCGTAGATCGCGGTCGACTGGCCGCCGAGCCGTGCGATGACACGGCTGACGTTGACTCCCCCGCCGCCGGGGTCGAGGCGGCTCGGCCCGCAGCGCATCTTGTGCTCGGGAATGACCGACGCCGTCGAGGCGCTCACGTCCAGCGCCGGGTTGATCGTCAGCGTCGTGATCGGCAGCGGCGGCGCGGGATGCTCGGACATGCTTCCCAGGCTAGTGACACCGGTGGATGCGCGGCAGGGGTGTCGGGCGTCGCTCAGTCGAGGCGAAGGACGCCGTCAATTCGACGGGGAATTCCAGCGGGCGCATCCCTCAGCTCGACCGGCAATATCGCGTCGGGAGCGGTCTGGAAGGCGAGGGGCCGCAGGAATCGGCGAATGGCGGTCGCCCCGACCGAGGTGAACAGCGAGGTCGTCGCCGGGTAGGGGCCTCCATGGTGCTGCGACCAGGCGACGGCGACACCGGTTGGCCAGCCGCCGAACAGCACCCGACCGGCGGAGTCCTCCAGCGCAGCGACCAGGGTGCCGAGATGCGCCGCCTCGCCGTCTGCGGCGTGCAGCGTTGCGGTGAGACCTCCCGGCAACCGCGTGATCGCGTCGATCAGATCGGCCTCACCGTCGTGCTCGATGACGACGACGGCCGGGCCGAAGCACTCCTCGCGGACGACCGAGTCGTCCGCGCGCAGGGCGGCCGTGTCGGCGCTGAAGACCAGCGGCGTCTGGCCGTCGTCTTCCTCCCTGGCGGGGGTGTGCGGGTCCTCCACACGAACAACACCGGGCTGCGCGGACAGCGCCGCGGCGCCGGAGCGGAAGCCGTCGTGAATGCGGTCCATGAGCATCCGTTGAGGAGCGACCGCGCCTGCCGCTGCGGCAACGTCGACAGCGAAGCCCGAACCGCGCGGTACGAAAACGAGCCCCGGTTTCGTGCAGAACTGGCCAGCGCCGAGCGTGAACGACCCGACCAGGCCCTCGACGAGTTCAGCTCTCCGCTCAGCGAGCGCATCGGAGGTGATGACGACAGGGTTCAGGCTGCCGAGCTCCCCGTAGAACGGGATCGGCGTGGGGCGTGAGGTGGCCAGGTCGAAGAGCGCGCGGCCGCCGGGAATCGAGCCGGTGAATCCCACCGCCGCCGTGTCGGGGTGGAGCACGAGCGCGGTCGCGTCCGCCCGACCCTCGACTGTGGCGAGGATCCCGGAGGGTGCGCCGGCCTCGATGAGCGCCGTGCGCATCCGGTCAGCGACGCGGTGCGAGAGCTCAGGGTGCCCCGGGTGGATCTTGACGATCACCGGGTTGCCTGCGGCGAGAGCGGAGGCCGTGTCGCCGCCCGCGACTGAGAAGGCGAACGGAAAGTTGGAGGCGGCGAATACCGCGACCGGTCCGATCGGCACGAGCATGCGCCGCAGGTCCGGGATCGGCGGGGTTGCGGACGGCTCCGGATGATCGATGGTCGCCTCGAGGTACGCACCGTCGGTCACCACGTCGGAGAAGAACCGCAGTTGGTTGGTGGTGCGCAGCAACTCACCCCGCAGACGCGCCTCCGGCAGGTGCGTCTCCCGCTCGGCGATCGCCGTCAGCTCGTCGGCATCCGCGTCGAGCGCGTCGGCCGCGGCGGTGAGCCATCGGGCCCGGTCGCTTCGGCTGCTGCGCCGCAGAACGCGGAACGCAGCGACGGCGTCGGCCATGACGGTGACGAGGTGTTCTGAGGCGCTCATGATGCTCCATCCTGAGGGTCGGCGGCGGTGCCGCCGCGGAAGATGAGGCCGAGGCCGAGCTCGGCGACTGCGCGAGCACGGCCACTGTCGATCTCAATGGGGTTCGGTCCCGCAAGGACGCCGAGTTCGGCGAAGGACGCCCCTTCGACGGCTTCCACGCACTCGACGTGTGGCAGGGCGAGCGCGAGGGGCACGCTGAGCTCCGGCAGCAGGTGAGGGGCGAGACGCACCCCCGCATCGTCGGCACGGCTCGCGATCTGCAGAAACGGGGTGATGCCGCCGACGCGCACGATGTTCGGCTGCACGACGGCGACCGTCCCCGCGGCGATGACCTCGGCGAAGCGGTGCACGGTGTGAAGGTTCTCTCCGATGGCGAGCGGAATAGGGCTGTGCGCGGCAAGTGTTCTGTGACCGAGCTGGTCGTCGGCGCGCAGCGGCTCCTCCAACCAGTCGACGTCGTAGTCAGCCAGAGCGTGTGAGGCGGCGATCGCCTCCTCGAGGTTCCACCGCTGATTCGCGTCCACGCGCAGGGCGACCTCTGATCCGACGGCATCGCGAACGGCGGCCACGCGTGACAGATCCTCTGCGAGATTCGGCCGCCCCACCTTCACCTTCACGGCGCGGTTCCCGGCGTCGACGAACCGCACGCACTGGGCCACGAGGTCCTCGACCGAGTAGTGCAGGTTGATGCCCGAGCCATACGCGGGAACACTGTCGCGAGCGCGACCGAGAAGATCAGCCAATGGTTGACCTGCTGACCGGGCACGCGCATCCCACAGCGCCGTATCGATTCCCGCGAGCGCGATCGACGTGATGCCGCCGCCGCCCGCTTCGTGCACTGATTCCCAGAGCTCCAGCCACAGAGACTCGGGGTCAGCATCGCATCCGACTGCTCGCGGAGCGAGCTCGTCGCGGAGGAAGCTGGCGACAGCGGATGCTCCCACATGGGGTGTCCAGCTGAACCCGGTGCCGCGCGTGCCGTCGTCGAGTTCAATGTCGACCACGATGATGTGGTTACCCGTCACGTCAGCGGCCCACGGTCGGGACAGCACGCCCCGGAGGCGGTGAACGGAGACCGATTGGATGCGCGTCATCGCGAAATCTCTCAGCCCGCGAGGGCGTCGCCCCTCTCGAGGATCGCCGCCAAACGCTCGAGATGCTCGGGACTCGGATCAACGAGGGGTGCACGCACCGAACCGACGGGCGTGCCCCGCAGTCGGAGGCCGGCCTTGATTAGCGACACGGCGTATCCCGGTGTGGTGTCGCGCAGCGCGACGAGCGGAAGGTAGAACTCGGTGAGCAGCGCGTGCTGAGCGGCGACATCGCCGTCCTCGTGCGCGGTGAGGAACGCCGAGGCGATGCGCGGCGCCATGGCGAACACGGCCGAGGAGTAGCGCGGCACACCGATGGCGCTGTACGCCGCCTGACTGGCCTCGGCAGTGAGCAGCCCGTTGAAGAACAGCAGGTCATCGCGACCCTCGGCGTGCGCGGCCAGCACGAACTGTTGCATGAGAGCGACGTCGCCGACGCCGTCCTTGATGCCGATCACGCGCGGGTCGCGGACGAGGTGCCGGATGCTGTCGACCGTGAACTGCGCGGCACCACGGTGATAGATCACGACGGGGAGCCCCGAGGTCTCGGCGATCTGCTCGACGTAGGCGATGAGCCCGGCCTGGGTGCCGCCAACGAGGTACGGCGGAAGGACGAGCAGCGCGTCGGCGCCCGCCTCACGGGCAGCGCGGCCCACGGCCATCGCGTGGCCGAGCGGTCCGCCCGCGCCACCGATGAGGGGCACCTCGCCGGCGACGGCGGCCGTCGCTGCCGTCAGCACCGTCGCGTACTCGTCGGTGCCGAGCGCGTGAAACTCTCCCGTGCCGCAGGCCGCAAACACGGCCGCGGCGCCCGCGTCGATGCCCGCCCGGATGTGGCGCGCGGTGACCGCGGCGTCGACGGCGCCCGAGGCATCGAACGCCGTCACGGGGAAGAACATCACGCCGGGCCGAAAGGTGAGAGCAGTCATCGGTGCGCCTCCTCGGCGGCGTCGGTGGTGGGCACGTCGGTATCGACCAGTTCGGTACGCCAGGAACGCTCGGGGCGCCAGCCGATCAGTTCCGCGGCCCGTGCACTCGTGAAGACGGGGTCGGTCGGGGCGAGAGCGGCGATGTGCGGTGCCGTACTCGGCACCAGTCGGGCGAGCGCTTCTGCTACCGGCTCGCGAACGAGCGAGTCGCCGGCGCCGACGAAGAAGGTCAGGCCGTTGGTCGCCGACGAGGGCGCCGCCGCCCACGACGCGACGAACGCGCCCGCGTCCCGCGCATCCACGTAGTTGAACAGGGCCACGGCCGAGAGTGCCGGGTCGTCGAGCCGCTCTCGGATAGTGTGCCCCTGCTGCGTGGGCGCCCCGCGCCACTCTTCAGGGGCCACGACGTAGCAGGGTCGGAATGCACCGACAGTGATGCGGTCGCCGTGCTGCCGCGCGGCCATCGCGACGAGATCCTCAACGGCGGCCTTCGATTGTGCGTAGCCGTTCCACGGCGCGCGCGGGTGCTCCTCATCGAGGGGCAGGTACTGCGGCGCCCAACCTCCCGGCGCCCCATAGCCGAGCACGGTCGGGCTGCTGGCGACAAGGACGCGCGCTGTGCCGGCCGCGAGTGCCGCGTCGAGAACCGAAAAGAAGAGTCCCGTGTTGACCGCGTAGGTCTCGTGATCGGGTGCACTGAACGGCACCGCGATCGCGGCGAGATGCACGATGGTGTCGGGGCGCACATCGGCGACGAGCGCCGCAGTCGCGTCGCGATCGCTGAGATCCAGGATGCGCTGCTCGGCCGGGCTGTTCGGATCGGTCACACGATCGACCGCCACCACCCGGTGGCCCCGGTCAGCGAGCACGTTGACAACGCTGCGGCCGAGGCGACCGGCCGCCCCGGTGACGAGCGTGACGGTCACGCTGAGCTCTCCCGTGCATCCCCTGTAAACGCCGTCGATGCGGCGCCGATGGGGAGCTCGGTGATGGCAACAGGCATGCCCGACTCGAGCGAGCGGTTGCCGGCGATGCCGACGCCGACGGCGCGTGCCCCGTCGGCCCACGTCGCCACGAGGCCAAGCGGGTCGTCCGTGACGCCGATGAGTAGGTCACGCAAGAGCGGGGCGTCGCCGCCGCCGTGCCCACCCTCTGCTTCGGGGATCTTGACCTCGCGCGCCGGGGCGAAGTGGTGCTGCAAGACGAGGCGCTCGGCGACCGGGCGAGAGCCGTCGTCGACGACGATGTCGGGCCGCGCGCTCGGATCGATGACCACGCGGCCGTCACCATCGATGATGACCGAGCCGCGTTCGACGACCGTGAGTTCGGCGCGGCCCTTCGTGCCGTTGACGGCGACCGTGTACCCCTCCCACGGGGCGTGGGCATTCAAGGCGTAGCTGAGGGTTGGGCCCCCCGCGTAATCGACGATGACGGCAAGGTTGTCTTCGATCGTGATGCCCTCGTCGAAGACGTCCTGATCGCGCCGGTAGCCGTCGTGCTGCTCCTGGTCGAAGTACATCGCCTTCAACTGCGGGTCGGCCCGCAGGTCGAGGCTGAAGCCGTCGCGCAGGGGCGAATCGACGGAACCGCGCTCGGGCCGCGGACCGACGCCGCGCTGACGGGCGTTTTCGGCGCCGTAGAAGCGCAGGCCGCCACTGGCGTACACGCGAGTGGGTGTGTCGTCGATCCACCAGTTCACAAGGTCAAAGTGGTGCGAGGCCTTGTGAATCAGCAGACCGCCCGAGTTCTCTTTCTGGCGATGCCAGCGGCGGAAGTAGTCGGCGCCGTGGGCGGTGTCGAGCACCCACTCGAAGTGCACGCTCGTCACCTCACCGATTTCGCCGGAGGCGATGAGGCGACGGAGCGCACCGTTGCGCGGCGCGTAGCGGTAGTTGAAGGTCACGATGACCTCGCGACCCGTGCGTTCCACCGCCGCGGAGATCGCCGCAAGACCGCTCTCGTCGATCGTGAGTGGCTTCTCGACGATGACATCGGCGCCCGCCTCGAGCGCGGTGCAGATGTAGTCGGCGTGCGTCACGTCCGGCGTCGTGATGATGACCCGATCGATGCGGTGCTCGGGGACCGCATCCCGGAGGGCTGCAGGGTCGAAGCGGTGCGGCTCGTTCCCGCCGTGCGGTTCGATCGACCGGGCGTACGCCACGTCGAGGCGCCCCGGGTTGGTGTCTGCCCACGCCACGAGCTCGCCGCGATCGGAGTGCAGCCCCGACAATGCGCTGATGTACATCTGCGCGCGCGAACCTGCTCCGATCAGCGCGTAGCGGAGGCGGACGTGGTGCGAGTCGATCATTCTGCCTCTTTGCAGTGGAGCGATGCGGTCGGGAGACACGGAGGCGCCGCTGAGTGGGAAAGCGTTTCCCCACTATAGCGCCCTCGTGTGGTGCCTGCCAGACCGCCTTACCCCCGCGGCAGGTAACGGAGCGGCGGGTGCGTGCGGGCGACGAACTCGCGCAGCTCCTCCAGCGACCCTCCGAGCCCGAGGGCGCGAGCCTGCACGAGCACATTGCCGAGCGCCGTGGCCTCGACGGGCCCGGCCAGCACGGGGATGCCCGAACGGTCAGCCGTGAGCTGGCAGAGCAATGCGTTCAGCGAACCCCCGCCGACGATGTGGACGACGCCGATCTCGCGGCCGGCGAGCCGACCGGCCGTAGCAACCGCGTCCGCGAACGCCGCCGCGAGCGACTCAATGATGCTGCGCGCGAACTCGGCACGTGTCGCGGGCACGACGTCGCCCGACTCCGCGATCACGTCCGCGATACGACCCGGCATGTCTCCCGGCGCCGCCAGACGCGGATCATTCGCGTCGAAGACAGGGACGGGCCCGCTGACCCGTGCTGCCTGCGCAAGCAGACTCGACAAGTCGACCGGGCCGCTCTCGGCCTCCCACGAGCGAATCGACTCGGACAGCAGCCACAACCCCGTCACGTTGTGTAGGAATCGCACCCGCCCGTCGACGCCACCCTCGTTCGTGAAGTTCGCCTCGCGCGCCGCATCCGTCATCACCGGATGCTCGAGCTCAAGCCCGACGAGGCCCCACGTGCCACAGCTGATGTACGCCGCATCGGGCCGCGTCATCGGCACGGCGACGACCGCCGACGCCGTGTCGTGGGATCCGACGGCCGTGACACGAACCTCGGCCGACGCCGCGAGCGCGGCACGAGCATCCGATGAGAGGGGCCCGATGTCGTCGCCCGGGGACACGAGCGGCGGGAAGATCGACCGCGGCAGTCCGAGGCGCTCGATGAGCCCCTCGTGCCACGCGCCCGTGCGGGGGTCGAGCAGCGCGGTCGTCGAGGCATTCGTTCGCTCGACGACGGCGCGACCCGTGAGCCACCAGGCAAACAGGTCGGGTATCAGGAGGAACTGCTCGGCTGCATCCAGGCGCGCGCCCTCGGCCGCGAGCTGAAAGACCGTGTTGAACGGCAAGTGCTGCAGACCAGTGGCCGCGTACAGCTCCGCCGGCGGCACGACCGCGTGCACGGCATCGACCCCGCTCGCGCACCGCTCGTCTCGGTAATGAAACGGCGCGCCGAGCAGTTCGTCGCCCGCCACCAGCCCGTAGTCGACCGCCCACGAGTCGATGCCGATGCTCGTAATCGCCGGGTCGTCCGCGAGCGCCGCTCGCAGCCCCGCCATGACGTGGCCGCGCAGCGCCGCGATGTCCCAGTGCAGCGCGTCCCCCGCGCGCACCGGCCCGTTCGGGAACCGGGCGACCTCCGTCATGTCGAGCCGGTCGGGCCCGATCACCGCCGACATGACGCGCCCGCTGGTGGCGCCCAGATCGACGGCGGCGACGTGAAATTCTTCGGTCATCGGGATGCTCGCCCCGCTACCGCAGGAACGCGGCGGCGACCCCCGCATCGACGGGAATGTGCAGGCCGGTCGTGTGGCTGAGGTCAGGACCGGTCAGGACGGCGACGGCGTTCGCAACGTGGTCGGGCAACACTTCGCGCTTCAAGATCGTGCGCTGCGCGTAGAACGCCCCCAGGTCCTCCTCGTCGACGCCGTAGGTCGCGGCGCGGTTGGCGCCCCAGCCGGAGGCGAAGATGCCCGAGCCGCGCACGACGCCGTCGGGGTTGATGCCGTTGACCTTGACGCCGTGTTCGCCGAGCTCGACCGCGAGCAGTCGCACCTGGTGCGCCTGGTCGGCCTTCGTCGCCGAGTACGCGATGTTGTTGGGGCCGGCGAACACCGAGTTCTTGCTCGAGATGTAAATCACGTCGCCGCCCATGCCCTGGTCGATGAGGATGCGCGCAGCCGCTTTCGAGACCAGGAACGACCCCTTCGCCATGACGTCGTGCTGCAGGTCCCAGTCGGCCTCGGTGGTTTCGAGCAGAGGCTTCGACAGCGAGAGCCCTGCGTTGTTCACGACGATGTCGACGCCACCGAAAGCGAGGACCGCCTCGCGAAGCGCCGCGTCGATCTGCGCCGCATCCGTCACGTTCGCCTGCACGCCGATCGCGACGTCCGTCGAGCCGAGTTCGGCGGCGGCCGCCTGGGCCTTCTCGAGGTCGAGGTCGGCGATGACGACGCAGGCGCCCTCGGCGGCGAGCCGGGTGGCGATCGCCTTGCCGATGCCGCTCGCCGCGCCGGTCACGAAGGCCACCCGCGTGGCGTGGCTCTTCGGCTTCGGCATGCGCTGCAGCTTCGCCTCCTCCAGCGCCCAGTATTCGATGCGGAACTTCTCGGCATCGCTGATCGGCGTGTACGTGCTGAGCGCCTCGGCGCCACGCATCACATTGATCGCGTTGAGGTAGAACTCGCCAGCGACGCGGGCCGTTTGCTTGTTGGCTCCGAAGCTGAACATGCCGACGCCGGGCACGAGCACGATGAGCGGATCGGCGCCGCGGATGGCTGGCGACTCGGGCGTCGCGTGTGCCGTGTAGTACGCGGTGTAGTCGGCGCGGTACGCCTCGTGCAGCTCGTGCAGGCGCGCGATCGCGTCGTCGACGCTCGCGTCGGCCGGCAGGTCCAGCAGCATCGGCTTGACCTTCGTGCGCAGGAAGTGGTCGGGGCAGCTGGTGCCGAGCTCGGCGAGCGCCGGCGCCTTGTCCCGGGCGAGGAAGTCGAGCACGCGCGGGTCGTCACTGAAGTGGCCGACCATCGGCTTGTCGTGGCTGGCGATACCGCGGATGCTCGGGGCGAGCGCCGCCGCCTTCTCGCGGCGCGCATCCCGGTCGCCGATCGCCTCGAAACCGGGCCGCACGGCGCCGAACGGTTCGGCGGCACCGTGCTCGTCGATGTAGGCCTGGGCGGTGTCGATGATCCAGCGCGAGTTCGCCTCGCACTCGTCGGAGGTGTCGCCCCACGCGGTGATTCCGTGGCCGCCGAGGATGCAGCCGATCGCCTGCGGGTTCTGCGCCTTGATCTCGGCGATGTCGAGTCCGAGCTGGAAGCCGGGGCGGCGCCACGGCACCCAGACGACCTTCTCGCCGAAAACGCGCGCGGTGAGTTGCTCGCCGTCGGCGGCCGTCGCGATCGCGATTCCCGCATCCGGGTGGAGGTGGTCGACGTGCGGGGCGTCGACCAGGCCGTGCATGGCCGTGTCGATGCTCGGGGCGGCCCCGCCTTTGCCGTGCAGGCAGAAGTCGAAGGCCGCGACCATCTCGTCTTCACGCTCGACGCCTGGGTAGACGTCGACCAGCGCGCGCATGCGGTCGAGCCGCAACACCGCAAGGCCCTGCTCGGTCAGCGTGCCCAGGTCGCCGCCCGAGCCCTTGACCCAGAGCAACTCGACCGGTTCGCCGGTGACAGGGTCGATCTCGGAGCCTTTGGCGGATGTGTTGCCGCCCGCGTAGTTGGTGATGTGCGGCTCGGAACCGAGGCGGTTGCTGCGGGCAAGGAGCTCGTCGGAGGTGGGGGCCATGATCGCTCTCGTGTTAGGAATTGTGAATTGTTTCGAACAGTAACAAGATCACAGTATCTCGACAAGATCGCGATAGGCATCCAGTCGGGCGTCCGTGGGATCGAGTTCGGTGACCAGCACGTCCACCTGCGCCCACTCGAGCGCAATCACCGGCGCGTGCTGCCCCAGCTTCGATGAATCGGCAAGAGCGACCGTCTCGCCAGCCGCGGCCGCGAGGACGTGCTTGACCGCCGCCTCCTCGAGCGACACCTCCATGGTTCCCGCCGCGATGTCGAACGCGGCTGCCGAGGTGAAGAAGCGGTCCACCACGAAGCTCCGAGCAGCTTGCTCGGCCGTAGGCCCCACCAGGCTTCCTGTGCGCTCTTCCAGCTCGCCGCCGAGCAGGACCGACCGCACGCCCTGACGGGCTCGCGCCAGCCCAGCGTTGTCGATCGAATTGGTGACCACGAGCAGATCCCGAGCATCCACCATCGCCACTAGCGCCCCTGCTGTCGTTGATGCATCGAAGGCTGCCGCTCCTTCGTGCGGCACCAGCCGTAACGCCTTGCGCGCGATCGTCCGCTTGGCGGTGGCCCGCGTCGCTGCACGCTCCCCGAACGCCCGTGGACGAACCGGCGCAACGGCGCCGCCGCGAACCCGCCGAATCACGCCCTCGCCTTCCAGCGCTTGGATGTCGCGGCGCACCGTCATCGCGGAAACTCCGAGCTCACTGGCGGCGAGCTCCCATTGGATGACGCCGTCGCGCTCAAGGATCTCCAAGAGTTGTTCGTGTCGGCGCGCGGGCAAGGGGGCGACCATGCCCTCAGAGTACGCACGCCGACGATGGATCGACAGCGACGCGAGCCTTGACACTGGTTCGCGGCGCGAGTAGGTTCACTGAAACAGGCGGTGGTTCAATGAACCTCATGTGGGCTCACCGCGCAGGAAGGCCCGCACAGCGCGCGGCCACGGCGATGGCGCCACTCACCCGGCGCCCGAGTGATGAGGGATGCCATGAGCAAGGCGGGACCATATGCGGGAGTGACCTCCAGCGAGGCGAGCATCGAGCGCGCAATGGAGGCCGGCGGGGGCATCCTGCGCCTCGCGCCCGCCTGGGTTCCCCGGTCTTTCTGCACACCCGGGCGACGTCTGCGGCTGCACCCTGACGACTACTTTCCGCTCGGCAAGGACCGCGGTGGGATCGACGAGCGGTGGCTATCGAGCGCCATCCGGGCGGAAAATGGACCGCTCACCGACCCCTTCGAGGGCCTCAGTCTTGTTGTGGGGCCCGATGGCGAGATCATCCCCTTCGACGAGTTCCTCTCGCACGTGAAGAGCGCGGCAATCGGCCACCTGTGGGACGAGTTCGGCACGTGGCCGATGTACTCCAAATTCTTCGACAACCAGTTCCCGCTGCCGTTTCACGTTCACCAAAAGGACGAACACGCGGCACTGGTCGGCAAACGGGGAAAGCCCGAGGCGTACTACTTCCCGCCCCAGATGAACAACCACGGCGGAGAGTTCCCCTATACCTTCTTCGGCCTCCACCCTGAGACCAGTCGCGATGACGTGCTCGACAAGTTGCAGGCCTTCCTCCGCGGCGGCGACAACCGCATCACCGAGCTGTCCACGGCATATCGCATCACGCCCGGCACAGGATGGGACGTGCCCCCCGGGGTCTTGCACGCCCCCGCCAGCATGTGCACCTACGAGCCGCAGTCGGCGAGCGATGTCTTCGCGATGACGGAGTCATGGTCGAACAACCGCGAGGTGCCGGATGAACTGCTGTGGAAAGACGTTCCGGCTGACCGCGTCGGCGATCTCGACTTCATCATCGAGATTCTCGACTGGGAGCGCAACGTCGATCCGGAGTTTTGGAGCAACCGCTTCACCAGGCCGGTCGAGACGGACTCTAGCGTCGCCTCCGGAGACGATCGCTACATCGAGCGCTGGATCACGTACCGGTCCCCATCCTTTAGCGCGAAGGAACTCACGATTCGTCCGGGCGGCGAGGCCGCCATCGCCGAAAGCGACGCCTACGGCGTGATCGCCGTGGACGGACAGGGTGAGATCAATGGGCTCCCCCTGGCCGCTCTGTCGTCGATCCGCTACGGGCAACTCTCGCATGATGAGTACTTTGTGACGAGCTCCGCAGCCCGAGATGGCGTCCGCATCCGCAACACCTCCGCCAGCGCGGACCTCGTTGTCCTCAAGCACTTCGGACCAGGAAACAGTGAGCTCGCTCGCGATCGTCATGGTGTGGCAGGGATGCGACCGTGAGTGTCCCAACCCGACTTTTCGGCGTCTCGCGCGATGAGGTAGCGCGCCGCACGGGAGCATTGCATCAGGTCGCTCGTATCGATCGGCTCGTGGACGATGACGGGCCGAACCGCGGGTCGCGCAGAGTGCGAATGGCCACCGGGAGCGGACTTGAGGTCGAGATCCACCCGGATCGGGCGCTGGATCTCGGGCAGGTGACCTACAACGGTATGCCTCTCGCGTGGATCGCACCGGGAGGGATGTCCTCGCCCGGTTTGGCCGAGTCACGGGGGCGTCACTGGCTCCGCTCCTTCGGCGGAGGGCTGCTCGCTACGTGCGGGCTCGACACCTTCGGACCACCGACCGTCGTCGACGGTATCGAGTATCCGCAACACGGACGGATCGGAGTCGTCCCCGCCTCGCTCCGCTGCGCCGATCTGGTCGGTCACCAGTTGGTGGTGTCGGGAACGGTTCGGCAAAGCGCGGTCTTCGGCGAAAACCTGGTGCTCGACCGAACCTGGTCGGCCGATCTCGGAGGATCGACGCTGCGCCTGACCGATGTCGTCCGCAATGACGGTCTGGACGATGCCGGCCACATGGTTCTCTACCACGTCAACATCGGGTGGCCCCTCCTCGACGAGTCGGCGACACTCGACGTGCCGTCTCGAGAGCTCACACCTCGCGATGAGGATGCCCAGGCAGGAGCCGGCCGCTGGCATCAGATTGAGCCCCCTCAGAGGGGATTTCGCGAGCAGGTTTTCGGGCACGACTTCCGGGACCAGGGGGTAGCCACCGTTGCCATTGACAATCCGCGACGAAATGTACGGCTCGAGATCGCTTTCGATTCCAACACCCTGCCCGCCATGCACCAGTGGAAAATGAGCGGTGAAGGTCACTACGTGATGGGCCTCGAGCCCGTCAATGTGAACACCTTTGGCGGCCGCGCCGGCGCGACCGCTGCGGGCATCCTCCCCGTCCTCCGGCGTGGGCGGGAGGTCACCTACTCGCTGGAGATCAGGCTCGGCCCATCGCGCATCCGGGGTGGACAATGACCGGGTCAACGCGCCTCCGCATGACCGGGATCTCAAAGTCGTTTCCGGGCATCCGCGCCCTGAGCGACGTCGACCTGGAAGTCGAGGCGGGGGAAGTTCACGCCATCGTCGGCGAGAACGGGGCGGGCAAGTCGACACTGATGAAGATTCTCGCCGGCGTGCACCAACCCGACGCTGGCGTAATCGAGATGAACGGACAGCCCGTCAAGTTGGCGGATCCGATCGAGGCACGGCGACACGGTATCGGCATGGTGTACCAAGAGCTCAACCTGGTGCCCGACCTCACGGTGGCCGAAAACATCATGCTGGGGTCGACTCCGTCGCGACTGGGAGTCATCGATCGTCGCACTCTGCGCGATCAGGCTACATCCGTCCTCGACGAGCTCGACGCCCGTATCGACACGGATGAGCTCGTCGGTTCACTCACGGTTAGCCAGCAGCAGATCGTGGAGATCGCGAAGGTCTATGCGGCCCGACCAGGGATCGTCGTACTTGACGAACCCACGTCGTCCCTCAGCGAGCATGAGACCCGATCGCTGTTCCGCATCATCCGCCGCATGACGACCGCGGGAATCGCCGTCATCTACATCTCCCACCGACTGCGTGAGGTACTCGACATCTCTGAACGCGTAACGGTCTTGCGCGACGGCCGACGTATCGAGACACGGTCGACCGCGGGCATCACCGCGGCGGAGATGATCCGGCTCATGGTCGGCCGCGACCTCACCGATGTGTTCCCCAAGCGGGAGGTCTCCATCGGCTCGGTGGTGCTCTCGGTGAACGGCCTCACGCGAGTCGGCGAGTTCAGCGACGTGAGCTTCTCGGTGCGATCGGGCGAGATTCTCGGGCTGGCCGGACTTGTGGGGGCAGGTCGTACGGAGGTGGCACGAGCCATCTTCGGGCTCGACAGGCACGACGAGGGCACGGTCGAGCTTCACGGCTCAGAGGTGACCATCCGCGCCCCTCGCGACGCAGTTCGAGCGGGTATCGCCTATGTCCCGGAGGACCGCAAACGGGACGGCATCGTCCCCCAGCTGTCTATCAAGGACAACATCTCTCTCGCCGTGTTGAAGCGCGTTTCGCTCGCCGGCTGGGTGAAGACGCGGGCGGAAAGGGACCTCGCCCGCGAGAAGGCCGTCGAGCTCGCTGTTTCCCCTCCGAACATTGCCCCGCGGGTGGACACCCTTTCCGGGGGAAATCAGCAGAAGGTGGTCTTCGCCAAGTGGCTGGCCGCGGCACCCCATGTGCTCATCTTGGATGAACCCACTCGCGGAGTCGACGTCGGCGCGAAGGCGGACATCCACACCATCATCGGCGAACTTGCCGCGCAGGGCGCCGCGATCATCATGATCTCGTCCGAGCTGCCCGAGGTGCTTGCCGTCAGCGACCGGATCGTGGTGCTGCACGAGGGGACCGTGTCCGCCGTATTGCCTCGAGGGGCCAGCGAGCACGAGGTCATGGTCGCAGCGACTGGGGAGGCCTCATCGTGACGACATCCCCGTCCTTCGACGCGCGTGCGTTGCAGCGCAGCGGTTTCGGCCGCTATGGAGCGCGCCTGGGCCTTCCCGCCGGCATCGTCGCAACACTCGTCGCTGGGAGCCTCGTCAGCGACCGCTTCCTCACCGTGCAGAATCTCACGAACGTGCTGATCAACATGTCGATCATCGGCATCATCGTCGTCGGCATGACGTTCGTCTTCGTCACTCGAGGTCTCGCCGACCTGTCGGTTCCCGCCACGGTGGCGATCGGCGGTCTGCTTGCGCTCGGGCTTGAGTCGAGTATCGGTACTTTGCCTGCCGCTGTCGTCGGGGTCGGTGCGGCTGCCCTCGCGGGCGCGGTGAACGGCTGGCTCGTGGGCTATGCGGGCTTGAATCCGGTTATCACCACGCTGGCGAGCGGCACGATCGTCCTCGGGATCGCGCAGGTGTTCGTCGGCGGGGTGATCGTCTATGGGGACAATCCGGAGGCGAAGGAGTTCCTCACTGGTCGGATTCTCGGCGTTGTTCCGGTCGTTGTCGTGATCTTCCTCGCGGTGGTCGCGCTCGGGCATCTGCTTCTCAGCCGCACCGTTCTCGGCCGGTGGTCCTACGCGGTTGGCAGCAATCCTCACGCAACGAAAGCAAGCGCGGTGCCCGTCAAGAGAGTTCGTGCGTTCGCCTTCTTGCTGACGGGAACCCTGTCGGGGTTTAGCGGGGTGTTGCTCGGCCTCACGCTTCAGACCGCTCGTCCCGGGATCGGAGCCGGTTACGAGTTCGACGCGATCACGGCCGTTGTTGTCGGGGGCGTCAGTCTCCTCGGTGGCTCCGGAACGGTGATGTACGCGTTCGGTGGACTGCTGTTCGTGCAGCTGCTCACCAACATCATGGTGCTGCTTGGAGTCCCCACCGAGCCGCAGGGCTTGGTCAAGGGCGCACTCATCGTGAGCGCCGTCGCGATCGATGTCGCGCTACGACGCCGTGGAGGACGAGGATGACCGCTCGAACCCGACTTTTCGCGAGCGATGCGCTTCAAGTGCTGGTTCACAATCGCGTCATCATCATCCTTCTCGCCACGCTGATCATCGGGGCATCCTTCGTCCCGGGCTTCTTGGAGTTCCGCACCGCGAGCCTCGGCCTGGACCGCATGGCGACGCTCGGCCTCGTCGCGATCGGCCTGACCGTCGTCTTGATTGCCGGACAACTCGATCTTTCCGGCGGAGCGATCCTCGCGCTTTCCGGTATCGCCGCGATCGGTCTCCAGCCAGAACTGGGTCAGGTGCCCGCCGCCCTCATCGGGGCCCTGGTGGGCGTTTGCGCTGGCACCATCAACGGAATCCTCGTTGTCGTGCTGCGGATCAACTCTCTCGTTGCGACGCTCGCGTCGATGCTGTTCTTCCGCGCCCTCTGTCATCTCCTCACGGAGTCTCGCCCGATCAGCGGCATCGATCCCTTCTTTGGGCTTGCGGTTTCCCGCCCGATCGGCGGAACGGTGACGGGGCGCACCCTAATCTTCTTTGTTCTCGTCATCCTTCTTCACCTGTGGTTGACGCGGACCGTCGCCGGACGTCATCTCTTCGCGGTGGGGAGCAATCCCGCCAGCGCCGAGGCTAGCGGGATTCGCTCGCGCGCGTATCTGTTCGGTGCATTCGTCTTCAGCGGCACGATGGCTGGTGTCGCGGGCGTGATTCAAAGCCTCAGTGTGAATACGGGCTCCCCCGTTTTCGGAGAGAACATCGTGCTCATAGCGATCGCTGCCGTCGTGATCGGGGGAACACGACTGGAAGGCGGACGAGGATCCGCGCTCGGCACACTCGGCGGACTCTTGACCATCGCCGCGCTCACGACAGCGATGGAGTACCGAAGCATCCCCGCATACACGCAGGCGATTGTCACCGGTGTGATTCTCCTGCTCTTGATCCTGCTCGACCGCTCCGTGTCGGGCAGTCAACGCCGCGATGTCACGCTCTCCGCAGTGTGGCGACGTGCACGGTCATCGCGGTCATCCCGAAAGAAGGAAAGGACCCCAGCACCATGAGAAATCGACTCACCCCTGCGAGCACCGTCGCTCTGGCAGCGGCTGCTGCTCTCGTAATGGCGGGCTGCACGCCAGCCTCCGACACTGGAGGCAACACCAACAGCGATGGCGCCCCTGCTGAGGGGATCAGCGTCTGCTACGTGACGGCCGCTGAAGCACATCCCTATGTCACACCGGCGAACGAGGCGTTCGATGCTGCCGCTCGTGAGGCGGGCGTCACCGTTACTCGGCTTTCCCAGGAGTTCGACGTCCAAACGGGCACAGAACAGCTGAACACCTGTATCGGGCAAAACCCCGACGGCATCGTGCTGTGGCCGCTCGATCCCCAGGCGTACATCCCTGGATTGATTTCGGCGCAGGATGCGGGAATTCCCGTCGTCTTGATTAACTCGCCCATGGATGAGGAAGCGCTTGAGTTCGTGACGTCGTTCACGGGGCCCGACGTCTACGAACAGGGGGTCATGTCCGCGGACCTGCTGAACGAATTGTTGGGCGGAGAAGGTCAGATTGTGATCATTGCCGGCCAGGCCGGCAACGGCACGACGATCGGGCGAACGGACGGATTCACCGAGCGCCTCGACCAACTTGGCTCCAACATCGAAGTGCTGCAGATCGTCAATGCCGATTTCGACCAGCAGAAGGCTCTGGAAGCGAGCCGCGACTTGATCACGCGCTTTGGCGACGATCTGGATGCGGTGTATGCCAACGACGACACCATGGCCCGCGGGTTCATCGACGCCTGGACCGAGTCGGGTCGCAGCCTCGACGATATCCCGCCGATCACCGGGATCAACGGCCAGCAAGACGCCTTCGAGTCGATTCGCGCGGGCCAGTTCCACGCCACGATCGTTCAGTCGCCCGCCGAGGACGGAAAGCTCGCGCTCAACACCATCGTCCGCGCCGCACGCGGCGAAGCCGTGGAGGCGCGCATCCCGATCCCCTTGACGATTGTCACGATCGACAACGTCAACGACGTCGAACCCGCCTTCTAGGGCCGAACCGCGCACACTGCTCCACAGACATCGGGCCCGCTCCTGTAGAAGAGGAGCGGGCCCGACGCGTTCCCCAGCCTACTCAGGCGCTCTCGCGGCGAACGAACTCGGGTCGCAAGACGACGTGGTTGGCGGTCGGGATCCGGGCACTCGAACGAGCCAGGAGATCCATGATCATGTCGACGGCGGTGCGCCCGAGCCCGTTTCGAGGCTGACTGACGGTCGTCAGGGGCACGCTGGAGACGGATGCCCATTCAAGGTCGTCGTAGCCGACGATAGCGATCTCCGCGGGAACTCTGAGGCCCTCGTGCAGAAGTTCTTGTTCCAGGCCGAGCGCAAGCATGTCGTTGGCGCAGAAGACCGCGCTGGGGCGGTCTTCCGGTTGCCGTGCGATGAGGTGACGAGCGGAGGTGCGCCCCGCTTCGATCGTCCAGGAATCCGACTCCAGGAGCTCAAGCTCCACGCCCTCAGCCGCATCGACAACGCTCTGGGCCCCGGCGAGTCGCGCACGCACTTTGGGACTTTGGCGGGGGTGTCCGAGAAAGGCGATGTGCCGATGCCCCGTCGTCACCAGGTGACGAGCTCCGAGACGCCCGCCCTCGAAGTCGTCGACGACGACAGACCAGCAATCCCTGTCATCCCCGACGCGGTCGACGAAGACCATGGGAACACCACGATCCCGCAGCATTTCGAGTCGCGGGCTGTGCTCGTCGACCGGAGCGATGATGATGCCCTGCACCCGCGATTGCACAAGCAGATCGAGATTCTGCTGCTCGCGCACCGGATCGTATCCGCTGTTGCAAAAGATCACTCCGACGCCCAGCTCTTTGCAGCGCTCCTCCGCACCCAGCGCTACATCTACGAAGAACGGATTGTCGAGGTTGGCGATGGCCAGACCGAGCGTTCTGACGCGGCCGGGACGAAACTGGCGAGAGCTTTGGTTGGGGACAAAGTTGAGTTCCTGGATCGCCGCAAGAACGCGCTCCCGCGTCTCTTCCCGCACGTACGACGGTCGGTTGAGGACATTGCTGACGGTGCCGGCTGAGACACGAGCAAGGCGCGCGACATCACGGATCGTGGCCATGTCCCTCCCCTGCGCTTGTTCAATGAACCAGTCTAGGCCCACCGCACGGCGGAACGTGGCTATGACACCTCAGGTGCTGAGCAGCTGATCATCGAGGTTGAAGACGTCGGTGAGGCGACGGGCGGCCTGATCGGCGCGGCCGTCGAGGGTGACGAAGAAGCGGCTCATCTCGGCTTCCCAGCGGGCGGCGACGGGGCTGTCGGCGAGATAGCTCTGCGCTGCCTCATCGTCGTCGACCTCGTAATAACCGAACAGCGTGCCGTCCGACTCGTCGAGGAAGAGCGTGTAGTTGCGGCGCCCGCTCGCGGCAATCGTCTCGAGCATCTCGCGGCGCACCGGAGAGTGCACGCGCCGATACTCATCGAGTAGTTCCGGGCGCACCTGCAGGCGGAAGCCGACGCGCATGCTCAGGCGCCCCATCCGGCTTGGGTGCCGCCGACACGCTCGGCGATGATCGTCTCGCGGTAGCCGCTCGCGGCGAACGCCGCCATCGGGTCGGCCGGCAGCCCCCGCGACTCGCGCCACGCCGCCAGGTCGGCCCGAACATCCGTGTAGAAGGCGTCCATGAGGATGCCGTTCGCACCGAGAACGTCGTTCGCGCGCTGGGCCGCGTCGAGCGCCTCGTGGTCGATGAGCAGGGCCCGCGCGGTCATCTCCTGCACGTTGAGCACGCTGCGGATCTGGCCGGGAATCTTCTCCTCGATGTTGTGGCACTGGTCGAGCATGAAGGCCACGTCGGTGCCCTCCTCGTAGCCGCCCCCGCGCACGACCTCGACCATGATGCGGAACAGCTGGAACGGGTCGGCCGCCCCCACGATGAGGTCGTCGTCGGCGTAGTTGCGGGAGTTGAAGTCGAACGAGCCGAGCTTGCCAAGGCGCAGTAGCTGCATGACGATGAACTCAATGTTGGTGCCGGGCGCGTGGTGGCCCGTGTCGAGGCAGACGACGGCGCGGTCGCCGAGGGCCGCGACCTGGGCGTAGGCCGTTCCCCAGTCGGGAACGTCGGTGTGGTAAAACGCCGGCTCGAAGAACTTGTACTCGAGTACGAGTCGCTGGTCATCGCCGATGCGCTCGTAAATCGTCGCGAGGCTCTCGGCCAGGTTGTCCTGGCGGCGACGCATGTCGTCTTGCCCGGCATAGTTCGTGCCGTCGGCGAGCCAGATCTTCAGGTCGCGAGAACCGGTCGCGTGCATGACGTCGATGCAGTCGAAGTGGTGGTCGATCGCGCGCTGGCGAGCCTTCGCGTCGGTCGCGGCGAGCGAGCCGAACTTGTACTCCTCGTCTTGGAACGTGTTGGAGTTGATCGTGCCGAGCGCGACGCCGTGGCTCTCGGCGTGGGTGCGCAGGGCGGAGTAGTCGTCGACCTTGTCCCACGGAATGTGCAGGGCGACGCTGGGTGCGAGCCCGGTGTGCTTGTGCACCTGGGCGGCGTCGGCGACCTTCTCGAAGGGGTCTCGCGGGGTGCCCGGTGTGCCGAATACGCGGAAGCGCGTGCCGGAGTTGCCGAACGCCCAACTGGGCAGCTCAATGGCCTGGCGCTCGAGAGCGGGGGCAATGTCGGCGAAGGTCGTCATGATGATTGCTCCTGACAGCAGAAAACGTTGGGGTGGTGGGTGGGGCCTGGGCGTACACCCAGGCCCCACTACCGACTAGAAGTTGAAGTCGGCGATGTTGTCAGCGGTGAACACGAACGGGTCGCCCAAGAGAACCGTTCCGTTCGCTCCGACGGTGTAGCTGCCGAGACGGCCGGCCTCGAAGGTGTCGCCTTCAGCGCCGGTGATGGTGCCCTCGACGAGTGCCTTTGCCGCGTAAGCGGCGAGGTAGCCCAGGTCTGCCGGGTTCCACAGCGCGAATGCCGTTACCGTGCCGTCTTCGACATACTCGCGCATCTGGTTCGGCGTTCCGAGACCAGTAACGGCTACCTGACCCTGGAACTGCGAGGTCTGGATATACCGCGCAGCGGCAGCGATGCCGACCGTGGTCGGCGAGACGATTCCACGGAGCTCGGGGTAGGTCTGCAAGAGCGCCGCGGTGCGGTCAAACGAGGTCTGGTCGTCGTCGTCGCCATAGACAACGTCAACGAGCTCGATGTCGGGCCAGTTGGCGGCGAGCTCTTCCTGCATGAGTTCGATCCACGCGTTCTGGTTTGTCGCATTGGCCGCGGCCGACAAGATAGCAATCTGGCCTTCGCCGCCGATCTGCTCGGCAATCATTTCGACCTGAACGCGCGCAATACCCTCAGCCTCAGCCTGGTTGATGAACAAGTCGCGGCATTCGGGGTTCGTGTCGGAGTCGAAGGTCACGACCTTCACGTCAACGCTGCGCGCCTCGTCCAGCGCGTCGCAGATGGCCGCCGGGTCGTTCGCCGACACAACGAGTGCGTCGACCCCCTGCTGGGCGGCAGTCTGAATGAAGGACACCTGTGACGTCGGGCTCGCCTCAGTTGGACCAACCTCTTGGAAGGTGCCGCCAAACTCGGCGATCGCCTCGGCGCCGCCCGCATTGGAGGTGTCGAAGTAGGGGTTCCCGAGGTTCTTCGGCAGGAACGTGATGGCGAAGTTGCTGTCACCACCGGCTCCTGGATCGGGTGCGGTGCCGTTGTCGCCGCCGCTGTCGCCGTTTGCGCAACCAGCGAGCACAAGACCCGCGGCCATGGTCAGCGCGGCGGCTCCGAAGAGACGCCCGCCCCGACCGGTGTGTCGACCAAACATCATTGTTTCCTTTCCGTCGATTAGTGCGTGATTGCAGGACCGGCACGCTCTGGAAGAGCGCCGCCTCTCTAGCCCTGTTTTTCTCCCCGCGCTCTGGCCGTCGCTCGGGCGCGATGGAACCAGGCGAGGAAGCTTGCGCTCACCACGGAGAGGACGAGGACGACTCCCGTGATGACGTTGATGATGTCGGCGGTAACACCCGCCAGGCGGAGTGCACTGCCGATCGTGCCGATGAGAAGAACCCCAGCGATTACTCCATGCAGGGCGCCGCGTCCGCCAAAGATCGAAACACCACCCAGCAGCACCGCGGCGATCACGGCGAGCTCCATGCCTGTCGCGTTTTCGCCACGGGCATTGCCGTAGAGCAAGGTGAAATACACACCCGCAAACCCCGAGACAGTGCCACTAGCGACAAACAGGATGAACTTCGTGCGCCCGACATTGACGCCGGAGAAGTGCGCCGCTTCCTTGTTCAAGCCAATCGCATACAGGCTTCGTCCGAAGGGAGTTGCGTGCAATACAACGCCGAAGATGATCGCGAGGATCACGAAGGCGATCATGATCGAGGGAATGGGGGTTCCCGGGATATTGGAGCGGGCGAGAGACGTCCACTCTTCCGGGAAATCGGTCACGGCCTGGGTGCCAAGTAGTCCGACGGAGATTCCGCGGAACATCGCGAGCGACCCGATAGTCACCGCCAGCGACGGTAGCCCCACGACGGTCACGAGGAAGCCATTGATCGTTCCCGCGACAGCCCCGACGAGAACGCCGGCGACCATCGCGAGCTCGAACGGTGCTCCGTCTCGCGTCAGGATTCCCACCGTCACGCTGGACAGGGCAACCACGCTCGCGACGGAGAGGTCGATCTCCTCGGTGATGATGATGAGCGTCATGGGCAAGGCGATGAGCAGGATGGGCGCCACGTCGCGGAGTAGGAACGTAATGGTGAGCGGGCTGTCGAAATTGGGCACCGTTGTGAGAGCGACGACGATCACCACGGCGAGCATCCCGATAACGGCACCCTCCCTCGTCAACAGCGCGCGCCTCCAGAGAGGGCGGCCGTGCGGAACCATCGTGCGACGGGGACCGGAAACCGTGCGGATTTCAGTCATTGTTGGTATCCCTCAATTCGCGCAGCTTGCGGGCCTGTCGAACAGCGAGCACTCGATCGAGGACGATCGCGCCGATGATCAGCGCGCCAACGACAGCGCGCTGCCAGAAATCCTGAATTCCTATGACCGGAAGTGCGCGGTTGATGGTGAGCAGCAGGAACGCCCCAATCGCAGCACCCCATACCGTGCCGACTCCGCCCGAGATAGCAACGCCGCCAATGACCGCTGCGCCGATTGCTTGCAATTCCCAACCGGTGCCGGCCTGAGAGCTGACGGTTCCGTAGCGGGCAGCGAACATCACCCCGGCGAGACCTGAGAGTGCGCCCGACATGACGAAGGCTGTGATGATGCGTCGATTGACCTTGAGTCCGTACAGGTCTGCAGCGTCAGGATCAGACCCGATTGCGTAGAACTCACGACCACCACGCGTGTTCCGCAGGTACCAGGCGGCCGCGATCAGCACCATGACAGCGACGAGGGTGAGCACGGGGATCGACAGAATCTGTTCGGTGCCGAGACTGCGGAACTCACGAGGCAGATCGGATGCATTGATTCGGTCGCTGCCGACCCACGCCACGTTGAGGCCTCGGTAGATGTAGAGCGTTCCGAGTGTGATCACGAGCGCGGGCACACGAGCAACGGCAACGAGCGCGCCATTGATGAGGCCGAGTGCGCCGCCGACGATCGCTCCAGCTAGGAAAACTGCGAGAACGGGGATGCCTGGGATGTCGATGAAGAGACGTCCGGTCAGGTAAGCGGTGATCCCGACGATCGAGCCAACGGAGAGGTCAACGTTTCTCGTGATGATGACGAATGCCTGTCCGACCGCCACGAGCATGAGGATCGAGGGAGTGAGCAGGAGGTCGCGGTAGCCGTCGGGGGAGAATACGAAGTTCGGATTCTGGAGCGTCGTGAATACGACGACAAGGATCAGGGTTGCGGCAACACCCGCCTCACGCGACAGTAAGCGAGCGCCGACCTTCGCGAGCGCCGTACGCCGGGCGGCGATGCTACCCGCGGCGGTGGTGGGAACTGTCATCGGGCAGCCTCCGTCTGGTGGGTGGCGGCGAGCATGACGTTCTCGGGAGTCGCATCCGCACGGTCGATCTCTGCGCTTATTCGGCCCTCACGCATGACGAGTACTCGGTCTGCCATGCCCAACACCTCAGGCAGCTCGGACGAGATCATGAGAACGGCAAGGCCTTGACCGGCGAGGTCGGACAGCAGTCGATGCACCTCGGCCTTCGTGCCGACATCGATGCCGCGCGTGGGCTCATCGATGATCAATACCCGTGGCTCGGTCGACAGCCACTTCCCGAGCACTACCTTCTGCTGGTTTCCGCCCGAGAGCGTGCCGACGACCGTATCCATCGCGAATGCCTTGACCTGGAGCCGAGTCGCCCAGGCTTCCGTGAGTCGGTTCTCGTCGTGCGTGCGAATGAGCCCAAAGCGCCGGAGCGAGTTCCGCACTGCCAGCGTGAGATTTCGCGCCACGCCGGAGTCCAGCACGAGACCCTGCTTTCGGCGATCCTCCGGCACGAAGGCCAGACCTCGGCGCACCGCTTCGGCGGGCCGCCCCGCAGGTAGGGCCTTCCCCAGCAGGGTGACGCTGCCGCTGTCGTAGGAGTCGACACCGAAAATGGCACGGGCCACCTCGCTTCGCCCGGCGCCGACAAGTCCGGCCAAGCCGACGATTTCTCCTGCTCGCACAGAGAACGAAATGTCGTGGAAGACGCCCGCGCGATTGAGGCCGTCTACGTGCAGAACGACGTCCCCAATTTCTGCGTCGACCTTTGGAAAGAGCGTCGCGACGTCGCGTCCGACCATCATGCGGACCATTTCTTCGATGGTCGTCTCGTGAGCGGGGGTTGTAGCAATGTACGCGCCATCCCGCATAACCGTGATCGTGTCGCACAACTCGAACACTTCGTCGAAGCGGTGCGAGATGAACATGATCGCGCGACCTTCATCGCGGAGGCTTCGCGCAACTGAGAAAAGGCGCGCCACCTCGTTGCCTGAGAGAGCGGCAGTTGGCTCATCCATGATGAGCACCCGCGCATCCAAAGAGATTGCCTTCGCGATCTCAATGAGCTGCTGGTCCGCGATCGAGAGGCCTTCGGTAACCCGGTCGGGATCGATCCGTACGCCGAGGCGCTCGAAGATCTTCCGCGCTTCGGTGCGCATCGTCTTTCGATCGATGCGGCCAACCCGGTTTGTTGGCTGTCGCCCCATGTAGATGTTCTCGGCGACAGAAAGGTCAGGAAAGAGCGTCGGCTCCTGATAAATGACGGCGATGCCCGCGTCTTTCGCCTGCGCGGTGGAGGTGAAGTCCACGGATTCGCCGCGCAGCAGATACTCACCCTGATCGCGGCGGTAGAGACCCGCGATGATTTTGACGAGCGTCGACTTGCCCGCACCGTTCTCACCGACGAGAGCGTGGATGGAGCCCGATTCGAGCGCAAGGTTGCCGTCGCTGAGTGCGACTACTGAACCGAATGTCTTCGATACGTTGCGCAACTCGAGCATGGTCGGGTGGTCCCGTTCGGGCGTCGTCATTGACGATCTCGCTTTCGATGAAACGATTTAATTCGTGCCGAAAGGATATGCATGTCATCGACGATCGTGCAAGTGAAACGAATCACATTTTGATCACTCGGACGTAGACTGAGGGCATGTCGACGTTGCGTGCGGTCAGCGTGAAGGACGTAGCGGGGCGCGCGGGAGTATCGGTCGGCACGGTCTCGAACGTGCTCAACCGACCCGAAAAGGTCGCGCCGGACACGGTTGCACGTGTCCAGCAGGCAATCACCGAACTGGGCTTCATCAGGAACGATGCCGCTCGCCAACTCCGAGCGGGGAAATCGCGAGCCCTCGGTTTGATCGTCCTCGACGTTCGCAATCCGTTCTTCAGCTCGCTCGCCCTCGGCGCTGAAGACCGCGCCCGGGAAGCCGGCTATTCCATCATCCTCGGCAACAGCGATGAGAAGGTCGAACGCGAGTCGGCGTATCTCGACCTCTTCGAAGAACAACGGATGGCCGGAGTGCTCATCAGCCCCTTCGGCGACGTAGAGGACAGGCTCGCTCGGCTTCGTGAGCGGGGAACTCCCGCGGTTCTGGTTGACCGCAGCACACCGACCGGCGGATTCAGCTCTGTCGCGGTCGACGACGTCGCGGGCGGGATGCTCGCCGGCCGTCATCTGCTGAGCACCGGTCGGCGCCGCATCGCATTCGTGGGAGGGCCCATTGACATTCGACAGGTGCACGACCGACTCACCGGGCTGAATGAGGCCGCAGGAAGCGTGTCCGGTGCACGCGTGGAGCCTGTGCTCGGCGAGTCACTGAGCATTATCGAAGGACGCCGGCTCGGTGATCTCCTCGCCGCGCGGCCGGCCGCGCAGCGCCCCGACGCCATTTTTGCCGCGAACGACCTCATGGCCATCGGCGTCCTGCAGGCACTCGTCATGCTGGGCTCGATCCGCGTTCCCGACGACATCGCCCTCGTCGGCTACGACGACATCGAGTTCGCCAGCGGCGCTGTCGTGCCCCTCACCTCCGTTCGGCAGCCCGCCGGACTCATTGGCAGCACTGCCGTCGAGATCTTGCTCGACGAGGCGCTCAACGACGCGACGCCGGGGCGCTCGGTGGTGTTTCAGCCAGAGCTGGTCGTGCGAGCGAGCACGACTGCGTGACGGCTACTCGGCCCCGACCCCGCTGAGGCCGGGCAGCGGCACGTCCCGGCTGCGCATGTCTTCGGCGAACGCGGTGCGCAGCTCGTCGTCGACCTCGTCCCGTCCGGCGGCCGCCGCATCGGCAGCACTCTCGACCCGGGTCGGGCCGACGACCGGCCAGCAGCCCGGGAGAGCGTCGATCATCGCGGCGAGCGTCAGGCGGTGCACCGACACTCCGCGCGCCATCGATAGAGCGGCGACACGCGGCACGCGCGTGGCGAGCGGAGCAGCCTGTGGGCCTCCGAAGGGCGCGTACGCGAGAAACGCGATGCCGTTCTCGAGGCAATAGCGGTACTCGGTGAATGCGTCGACGCCCAGACCGAGCCGATTTTCCACAGCGTTGATGTGGGTGACCTCCCTGACCTGCTCCAGCATCTCTACCGTGGCGTTCGACAGGCCGATCGTCTCCACGACGCCCTCGTCGCGCAGCTCGGCGAGCGTGCGCACCGACTCCTCGATGTCGCGCACGCGGTCGGCGCGGTGCAGAAGCAGGAGCGACGGTGGTGCACCGAAAACTTCGCGACTGACCTCCGCGTCGTGACGCAACCGTTCGGCGCTGCCGTCGGCATCCCATGCCGAGGTGGCGATGCGGAAGTGCCCGGCCTTCGTAATGATCGGAAGGCCCGGTCGTGCGTCGCGGGCGACCTTCGCCAACCGCTCCCCGACCGCCTCGTCGTCGACGGTCGCGTAGGCCCGCGCGGTGTCGATCGCGACGGCACCGGCCGCGACGCCCGCACGCACGACCTCTTCGGCACGCTCGGCGGTCATCCCCTCTTTCAGAACGAGGGAGGCGACGCCCAGCACCACGCCGCGCTCGCCGAGGACCTGCGTCACGGCATCCATGGGGTGAGCCTAGGGGTAATGGGGTCGGGGCGCACGTGTTCATGCGTGCGCATATGGCGTTGTCGCGTGCATCCGAGGGCACATGCCGCGTAAATGTGTACTTGTATAACAATCTGCTAGCCTCGCCGCATGAGCATCGACGCCCTCACCGTGACGCGGCTGCCCGACGCGGTGTACGACGCGCTTCGCGAGAGCATCGTCGATGGCCGCGACGCCCCCGGCTCGCCCGTCACCGAGCAGGCGATTGCCGACCGCTTCGGCGTGGCCCGCCCCACCGCGAAGGCGGCGCTTGAGCGCCTCGTCGCCGAAGGTCTGCTGCGCCGCACCGCCCACAAGTCGGCCCGGGTGCCCGAACTCGAGCGCGCCGACATTGTCGACCTCTACGCCAACCGCGCGACCCTCGAGGTCGCCGCGCTCGCCGGGCTCGCCGGCGCTGTCGCGGCGGGCACGACGCTGGTTCCGGATGCTGCGCTCGCCGCCCAGCGCACCCTCACCGACGCGCTCGATTCCCGCACCGCCCCGACGGCGCCGCTCGCGCGCGCCGACATCGCCTTCCACCGCGCGCTCGTCGAAGCACAACCCTCGCCCCGACTCGCACGACTGCACGCCCTGCTCATGGGCGAGATCGAACTGTGCACGGGCCAGGTGCAATCGCACCGGCTGCTTGCGCTCGCCGACGTCGTCGACCAGCACCAGAGCATCCTCGATGCGGTCGCAGCCGGCGACGCCGAGCGCGCCGCTTCTCTCACGCGCGCCCACATCGAGGGCGCCCGCGACCGCCTCCTTGCGCACTACGACGCGACCCATTCCGCCACCACCCACTCCACCGACGGACCCACCGATGGTTAAGCGCCGCTTCCCCCGGCCGAGCGAGCTCGCGCCGCTCATGAAGTTCAAGACCCCGACCCTCAACGCGAAGAAGCGCCGACTGGATGCTGCGCTCACTATCGCCGACCTTCGCGCGATCGCACAGCGTCGCACCCCGAAAGCGCCCTTCGACTACACGGAGGGTGCCGCCGAGGCCGAGCTGAGCCTCGCCCGCGCGCGCCAGGCGTTCCAGGACATCGAGTTCCACCCCGCGATCCTCCGCGACGTGAGCCACGTCGACACCGGGTGGGACGTGCTCGGGACGCGTGCCGAGCTGCCGTTCGGCATCGCGCCAACGGGCTTCACCCGCATGATGCAGACGGAGGGCGAGGTCGCGGGGGCATCCGCGGCCGCCGCCGCGGGCATCCCGTTCTCCCTGTCGACGATGGGCACCACGAGCATCGAGGGCGTGCGCGACGCGGCGCCCGAGGGCCGCAACTGGTTCCAGCTCTACATGTGGAAGGACCGCGAGAAGTCGATGCAGCTCGTCCACCGCGCGGCCGCCGCAGGCTTCGACACTCTCCTGGTCACCGTCGACGTTCCGGTCGCCGGAGCGCGGCTGCGCGACAAACGCAACGGCTTCTCGATTCCGCCGGCACTGACGTTCGGCACGATCGTCAACGCGATCCCCCGGCCGTGGTGGTGGTGGGACTTCCTGACCACCGAGCCGCTCGCCTTCGCGAGCCTGTCGAGCTGGGACGGCACCGTCGCCGAGCTGCTCGACTTCATGTTCGACCCCACCGTCACCTACGACGACCTCGCCTGGATCAAGGAACAGTGGCCGGGCAAGCTCGTCGTCAAGGGCGTGCAGACCCTCGACGACGCGAAGAAGCTCACCGACCTCGGCGTCGACGGCATCACGCTGTCGAACCACGGCGGCCGCCAGCTCGATCGCGCGCCGATCCCCTTCCACCTCCTGCCCGAAGTGGCCCGCGAGGTCGGCCACCACACCGAAGTGCACATCGACACGGGCATCATGTCGGGCGCCGACATCGTCGCGTCCGTTGCGCTCGGGGCCCGCTTCGCCTTGATCGGTCGCGCCTACCTCTATGGGCTCATGGCCGGTGGCCGCGCGGGCGTCGACCGGGCCATCGAGATCCTGCGCGGTGAGATCGTCCGCACCATGAAGCTGCTCGGGGTGACCTCGCTCGAGGAGCTCACCCCCGACCACGTCACCCAGCTGCAGCGGCTGGTGCCGCTGCGCTGATCACACCACCGGGATGCTCGTGCCCGGTTCACGAGGCCCCGTCGCGGCGCTGTGGTGGTCGCCGCGGCGGGGCCGCCCCGGGCATCCCGTCATACGGCGTAACAAACGTGGCCGGCCCGAAAACGGCGCGGATACGGTGATCGCATCATGAGCATCCGCACCTCGTGTCGTTGTTGTTGTCGCTAACGCTTCCTCCTCGTTAGCTCTCTCTCGCGCTCTGCGCACCCGCGGCTGTGCCCGCGTCGACAACCCCCAACTTCATGCATAAGGATTGAACTCATGACCTCTGCCACGCTCCCCATCGTCGACATGTCCCTCCTCGACGGCGACGCCGACGACCAGGCCCGCTTCCGCGACGAGCTGCGCCGCGCCACCCACGAGGTGGGCTTCTTCTACCTCGTCGGCCACGGCGTCACCGACGCGCAGTTCGCCGAGATGATCGAGCTGTCGAAGCGCTTCTTCGCGCTGCCGGAGGCCGAGAAGCTCGCGATCGAGAACACGCTCAGCCCGCACTTCCGGGGCTACACCCGCGTCGGCGGCGAGCTCACCCTCGGCAAGCAGGACTGGCGCGAGCAGATCGACATCGGCGCCGAGCGCGAGGCGGTTCCGACGGGCGAGGGAGTCGAGGACTACTGGGTGCTCGACGGCCCGAACCTCTGGCCCGAGAACCTGCCCGAGCTGAAGACCGCCGCCCTCGCCTGGATCGACCGGCTCAACGGCATCGGCGCGCGCCTGCTCAGCGTCTGGGCCGAGGCTCTCGGCGCCCCGGCCGACCACTTCGACGCCGCCTTCGGCGAGCGTCCCAGCCCCAACATGAAGATCGTGCGCTACCCCGGCAAGTCGGGCCCGACCCCCGAGCAGGGCGTCGGCGCGCACAAAGACCTCGGTGTGCTCACGCTCCTCTACGTCGAAGAGGGCAAGGGCGGCCTGCAGGTCGAGAAGGACGGCGAGTGGATCGACGCCCCGCCCGTCGAGGGCGCGTTCGTCGTCAACATCGGCGAGCTGCTCGAGGTCGCCACGGACGGCTACCTCAAGGCCACCCTGCACCGCGTCATCTCGCCGGCCGAGGGCGACGAGCGCATCTCGATCCCCTACTTCCACGGGCCGGCGCTCGACGCCGAGATCCCCCACATCGAGCTCCCCGCCGAGCTCGCCGCCGAGGCGCGCGGCGTCACGCTCGACCCGAAGAACCCCATCCACGCCGTGTTCGGTCGCAACTGGCTGAAGAGCCGCGTGCGGGCGCACCCGAACGTGGTCGAGGCCCACCACCCGCACCTGAAGGCAAAGTAGGGCGTCTCAGCGCTCGGCCGGGACGACCCGCTCGAGCTGGTCGGCGAGACGCGACAGTGCGGCGTCGTCGAGCGTCGCAAAAAGCTCGCCCAGATGGGCCCGCACCTCGGCCTCGAAGGCGCTGACGCGCGCACGCGCGTCGTCGGTCAGCAGCAGGAGACGTGAGCGGGCGTCGTCGGGATGCGCGCGGCGCGTCACCAGGGAGCGCTCGGCGAGCAGGTCGACCAGCTGGGTCACCGCCCCGGCGGTCACGCCCAGGGCCTCGGCGAGCGCCGACGGCGTCATCCCGTCGGCCGCGCGCGCGAGCAGGAACAGCGCGTCGACCTGCGTGCCCGACAGGGCATCCCCTGCGAAAGGTGATGTGCGCATCCGCCGCACCTGACGGGTGAGTTCCGCAGCCGCCGCGAGGACGCGACCGATGTCGCTATCGCGACTCGTCTCCTCGGTGCTCACCACACCAGACTCTCATGCATGCACGCGCAGGCTCACGCGCTGACGAAGGGCATACGCCCGACGAATTGCCGGTCGTCGACCTGGGTGACGATGAAGTCGGCGAGGTCGTCGCGGCTGATCGCGGTGCTCGCGTTCACCCCCACCCAGCCCACGCGGTGGCTGCCCGTTCCCGGCTTCTCGGTGAGGCGGGGCCCGCGCACGACCGTCCAGTCGAGTCCGCTTCCGCGCAGCACCTCGAGGTGGCCTTCTGCGTCGGCGAGCACGTCGCCCTGCAGGCGTCGCAGGAGGAACGTGATGATGCGGTCGGCGGCCTTCGGTCGGTCGGCGGGGTCGGCGAGCCCCCCACCGGAGAGCGACACGATGCGCGTGACGCCCGCCTCACGCATCGCCGCGACGATGGTCGCGGTCCCGTCGGTCTGCACGCGGGCAGGCGAGCCCGCGACGTGGCCGAAGACGCTGATGACCGCGTCGGCACCGGTGACGGTCGCCTGCACGGCGCTCGGGTCGAGCACGTCGCCGGTAACGACGTGCAGGTTTGGATGCTCGTGCCCGAGACGCGTGGGATCGCGCACGAGCGCGCGCACCGCGTGGCCGGCATCGAGGAGGCGGGTGAGAACGCGGCGTCCGGTCTTGCCGGTCGCGCCGAAGAGGGCGATGGTCGTCATGCAAGTAGTTTAGCAACTAAAGCATCTGCAGATGCTTCTTGTCAGCAGCTGCTCGTCGCGGACTCTCCGGCGAAGCGCTGCTGGGTCCACGCGACGAGCTCGCTCGGCAGCGGCGAGTCGGGTCCCAGCACCACATCGACGTGCTCGAAGCCCTCGTAGACCCGGTAATCGACATCGAGGCCCGCGGCACAACGCCTGTCGGCGAAGGCCTGCTGCACGGAGGGGAGGACGAGCGGGTCAACCGAGCCCTGGGTCAACAACAGCGGGATGCTCTCCGGACCGACCGGCGTGTTCTCGCGCAGCCGATCTCCGAAAGCCCCCGCGGTTGGGTCGCCACGGAAAATTGGTCGATCCTGCTCGATGGCCAGCGCTTGGAAGATCGATAGCAGCGTGCGTGGATCTTCCAGGCAGCGCGCCGCGAGCTCGCGCGTGATGCGTTCGGCGCCCGGCTCGAGAATGTCGCGGAACGTCACGTCGTCGTAGTGCGCCTCGTAGGCCGCTGCCACGTATGCGCCGAACAGACTGCCACCGGTTACCGACTCGAGCCCCCGGATCAGGCCGATCAGGTCGCTCGCGGGCGACATCGCCGCGACGCCGACGATGTCGAGCTCGGGGGCATAGTCGGGCGCGATTTGCCCTGTCCACAGTGCGGCGTGGCCACCCTGCGAGTGACCCCACACCACGGTCTCGGGTGCAAGATTCACGTCGTCGAGCTGGCCAGCGGCGCGCACGGCATCCACAACGGAATGCGCCTCGCCGGGGCCGATCAGATAGGGGTGCGGGCCATCCGTACCGAGGCCGGTGTAGTCGGTGGCGACAAGATGCCACCCCTCGTCGATCACCTGCTGAACGGCCGGCATCGCCCCTGAGGCGAGGACATCCGGCAGGTTCGTGGGCGCGCACGCTCGGTCGAATCCCGTCGTTCCGTGCGCCCAGGCGATCACGGGGCGCGGCTCGTCGATATCGTCGGCCCGCGTCATCACGAGTCCCGACGACAACGCCGGCTCGCCCAGCGCGTCCGTCGTGGAGTAGAGGATGCGCCACGCGACGGCACCCTCCGGCACGGTGCGATCGAACGGCTCCGCACGCAGGAGAACCCCCGGTGCAGTCGGCACCCCGGACGTCCACACCGCGAACGTGTCTGCGACCGGCGCACCGGAACGCAGCTGCGCGCCCACCCCGGCGAGCGCGATCGCGACAATCAGGGCGAGCACGGCGGCCACAACGCGCCCGAAGCGGCGCAGCCTGCCGCCACCCGGTGTCGGGGCGTCCGTTCGCGCATCCCCCGTCCGCCGGGCGAGGGCCCGCCAAAGGGTGCGCACGCCGAAGAAGACGGTGCGGGCGCCGAAGAGCACCGCGACGATGATGAGCGTGACGTCGGGCCACGCGAGGGCCAGCGCGCCAAAGACGACGTCCGCAACGCCGAGAATCCCCGTCGCGATGCGTTGGTCGACGGTGCCGCGAAACGCGCGCGCTACCCGCACGACGCCACCACCAATCAACCCCGCACCGATGGCGATGACGAGCAGATCGAGCGCTCCGCCCAGCCACACCAGGATGAGAACGCCAAAGAGGATCCATGCGATCGCCGCAGCCAGCCCGGCTCGAGGCGTCTCGCTTCGGGAGGCATCAACGGCATCCCCGATGCCGGTGAGCACGATCGAGAGGCCGATGTAGAGCCCGAGCACGCCGAGCGAACTCACCGGTCGCGTGATCAGCAGAACGCCCAGCACGATCGCGCCAGCCGCGATAAGCGCCGAAGCCCACCAGGGCACCGAGCGCACGAGACGAGGCACGAGGGAGAATCGGGACTCGGACGACGTCGCCATGAGCGCCTCTTCAGGGTCGAACGGGTGATGGGACGAACAGGTCGATCGTCGCACGCACGCATCACCCGAGGGAATACCGGTCGAGAGAAATTAGGCTCGATCTTGACCACCACCGCAGGCTTCGAAGGAGCGCCCGTGTCTGACCTCGCCACCCCCGCCATCGACTGGATGCGCGCCCGCGTCACCGCCGGCCAGCTTCCGACCGCGGTCATCGGCATCGCGACCGCCAACGGTGTCGTGGACATCGCGGCCGCGGGGTCCGATGCGGCCGGAGCCGCGCATCCCGATTCGCGGTACTGCCTGTATTCGGTGACGAAGCCGCTGAGCGGCCTCGCCGCGATGCGGGCCGTCGAGCGGGGGCTGCTCACGGTCGATCAGACGCTCGGCTCGCTCGTGCCGGGCGTGGCGACGCCGCAGGTCACGCTCGGGCAACTGCTCAGTCACACATCCGGCCTCAGCGACGTCGTGCTCGGCAGTCCGTCATCGTTGCGCGAGGCGCTGCGGCGCGCACCGTTGGAATTCGTGCCCGGTACCGCCCGGCGCTACAACAACATCGCGTGGGAGGGCATCGCCGCGATGGTCGAGGCCGTCACCGACGAACCCTTCACCGCGCAGATCGAGCGGCTCGCGCGTGACGCCGGCGCGACGACACTGTCGTTCGACGACGAGGGCGCGCGGCCCGTGCACGACGCCGACGTGGTGCAGCACGACCACGAGAGCCTGATGACGCTGAAGCACCCGGCAGCCGGGGCCGTGGCGACCGTGCACGACCTGCTCGCGATCGGCCAGTCGCTGCTGCGCGGTGAGGGCGCGGTGGTGCGGCCCGCCACGGTCGAGGCGATGCGCCGCCCGCGCACCGCGGGCCTCTACGTGATCGACCCGGACCCCATCAAGGTGCACGAAGACTTCGGCCTCGCGTTCAACCTGCCGAAGCGCCCGGGCCTCATCGACCACAGCTGGTACGGGCACGAGGGCTGGACGTCGACGCAGTTCTGGATCTCGCCCGCCGCCGGTGTCGCCGTCGTGTTGCTGTCGAACCGCTTCTGGTCGTGGCGCCCCGATGTCGGGGTCGACTTCGATCAGCTGCGCAACGTCGTCACGACTGCGTTCGGGTGAGCCCCATCCGGCGACGAGCATCGACGACGCGGATGATGAGCGTCGATGCCCACAGAACGCTGACGGCGACGATCGCGAGAATCCAGAGCGGGGTGAGCCCAGCATCCGCCGTGCTGATGCCCACGCCGATCAGCGCGTACGTGACGGTGAGCGCGTAGACGATCGAGCCGCGCGACACGACGGCGAAGAGCACGGCGAGGCCAGCGGCCGCGGCGAGAACGAACGCCTGCCAGGTGATGCCCCACTCGGTGTCGTACGGGGCGCCCGCGCCCTGCACGACCGTGCCGATCTGCACGAAGAACGCCATCGACACCCAGCCCGAATACACGCCCATCGTCAGGTACAGCAGGCCGCGCTCGACGACGTTCCAGCTCGCGATCTCGTCGCGGGCGGCGACCACTCGGCGCCACGCGACGACGAACGCCACGAGGTAGATGACGAACACAACGAGTCCGAGCGGGTTGTCCTGGCCGAACGCGGCGGTCGAGAGCCACAGGGCAAACCCGGCGAACACGACGGCCAGCGGGGCCGCCAGCCGATCGCGGATGCTCGTGGCCGGCCGGATCGTCGACGGACGCACCTGCGCGATCGCCCACGCGATGCTCGCCACGATGATTAGGCCCCAGATCGCGAACCACGGCCCCGGCGGGATCAGCGGGGAGAACTCGGGCCCCGACTCCATCATTTCGTCCGACAGCAGGTCGAAGAGCAGCGACGACACCGGCTGACCGACGGCGAGGACGAGCACGGCGTAGCGCCACGCGCGGTGACGGGTGAGCGCGGGATCGGTGCGCGTCGGCGTCGAGGGCGGGGTGGCTGCGGTGCGCGTGTTCGTCGGCGAGGCCATAGCCCCCGAGGGTAGGGGGTGCGGGCTCGTCGCCCACCGAACTGCCAGCGCGCGGCGAGGGCACGAACAGCAGAGACTCAGGCGTCGTCGGCCTCGACCGCGTCGGCGACCCAGCGCACCGCCGCCGCGGCGCCGTGGTCGTCGTCGGCGAGGGCCGAGATGTGCCCTTCCCCGGGCACCTCCCACAGTGTCGCGTTCGGCAGGGCATCGGCGAGCCAGCGCGCATGCGCGATGGGCACCACGCGGTCGTTCACACCGTGGGCGAGCAGCGTGGGGGCCGCGATGTGTGCGAGGTCGATGCCCCACGGCGCCACGTAGGCGAGGTCGTCGTCGATGAGTCCGTCGAGACCGGTGGCGACGCCGGCCGCGGCTACCGTGCCGAGCCAGCCCCACTCTCCGGCGAGCGCCGCCCAGTCGCGGCCGGTGAAGTCGACGCCATCGTCGGCGGCGCCTTCGTAAGCGCGCTTGGCGTCGGCTCCGTCGAGCGCGGCGCCCAGCGAGGCCGAGCCCACCGGCCCCATGCCGTCGAACCAGCGCTCGCGGTCGAGACCGGCGTCACCGTCGGCGAGGGCGAGCGGTGCCAGCCCGCCACTGATCGCGACGGCCGCAACGCGGTCCGGCATGGACGCGGCGCAGGCGAGGGCGTGGGGGCCGCCGCCGGAGTGACCGAAAACGGCGAAGCGCTCGAGGCCGAGCACGTCGGCCAGCTGCTCGACGGCGGCGGCGATCGACCCCACCGTGCGCCCCTCGTGCTGGCTCGACCCGCCGTAGCCGGGGCGGTCGAACGACACCCAGCGCAGCCCCGCCTTCTTCGCCGCGCGCATCAGCGGCTCGGGCGGCGCCCCCGTGTTCGGCGTGCCGTGGTGCCAGATGATCGGCAGGCGACCCGAACGCCGCCGGCCCGTGATGTAGGCGTGCAGTGTGCGCCCGTCGGCGAGCTCGATGTCGCGCTCGCGCACCCGGGTCACGGCAGCGGGCCCAGCAGGTCGGCGGCGACCGCGGCCTGCACGCTCTCGGGATCGCTCGGGTGGTAGATGCCCGCGAGCACGTCCCGCTGCAGGCGGCTCAGCTCGGCGGAACTTCGGTAACCCGCTCCTCCGACGGAGTGCATGCACTGGTCGACCACGTCGCGCGCCGTCTGCACGCAGCGCTGCTTCAGCCCCGTCAGGTCGCGGAACCACCGCACCCCGCGATCGACCCCGGAGTCGCGGTCGGTGGTGACCGCCTCGAGTTGCGGGGCGAGCGCGTCGAGGGCGATCGCCGCATCCGCGATGCGCCGGCGAATGTCGGGGTCGTGCGCGTACGGCGCCCCGCCGAGCTTCATGCTCGTGCGGGCCTGCGCCGACTCGACGGCGAGCTCGACCGCGCGGTCAGCGATGCCCGCATAGACCGCGCCGATGAGGGTCAAGAAGTTGGCGAAGATCGCCAGCGTGTACTGGTCGCCGGGCGAACCCGCTGGCAGGATGCGCGCCACGCGCTCATCGCGGATGATCGCCCCGTCGAGATGCGTCGTGTGCGACTGGGTGGCGCGCATGCCGAGTGTGTCCCAGTCGGGGGTGACGGTGACGCCCGGCGGTGTCGCGGTCGGGTCGCCCCGCGGGTCGTCGCGCAGGAGGAAGCCGTGCACGATCACCGGGTCACCGCTCTCGCCGCGTGCCGGGTCGGGGTCGTGGCGGGCGAGGGTGCCGAGGCGGGTCCACGCGGGCGAGAGGGTCGTGAAGATCTTCGTGCCGGTGAGGGCCCAGCCGGGTCCTCCCTGCGCAGCGTCGACCCGCTCCGCCCGGGTCAGCGAGTCGCTCATCACCCGGTCGTTGCCGCGCTCGCTGATCGCGAAGGCGAACACCTCGCCGGCGGCCGCGTCGTCGAGCACCCACGCGAGCGAGTCGTCGCCAGCGGCGGCGAGGTCCCGCGCGACGCCCATCCAGACGAGGTGCATGGTCAGGCCGAGCGCCGTCGCGGGAGCGTGCGCAGCGAGCAGTCGCTGGTCGCGCATCGCCGCGGTCAGGCTGCGGGGCTTCAGGTAGCCGTGGGCGCGCAGCTCGGCAAGGTCGTCCGTGAAGAAAACATTGTCGCGGTCGTACCCCGCCGCCCTCTCACGGATGCGCGCGAGCAGCTCCGCGTCGTGCGTCGCATCGAGTGCGCGGTCGCCGCCGCGAGCATCCGGGGCCTGGGTGCCAGCCATGTCGGTAACGCTACCCGGCGCGCCTGGCGGGGCCCCGAGCATCCCGCGCGTTGCCGACCATCGCGACCACCTGCGCACGCGTTGCCCGCTGTCAGCGAACGCTTAACCGCGATGTCGCACGTCAGGAGTACTGTCGCGCTCATGGCATTCATCGAGGCCCGCGACCTCGTCAAGACCTATACCCCGAAGGGCGCCCCCGTGGTCCGCGCGCTCGACGGTCTTGACCTCGACGTCGCCCAGGGCACCGTCACCGCATTGCTCGGCCCGAACGGCGCCGGCAAGACCACCACCGTCAAGGTGCTCACCACCCTTATCAAGCCCGACAGCGGCAGCGCCGTGATCGACGGCGTCGATGTGCTGCGCGACCCCGACCGCGTGCGGCGCATGATCGGCGCGAGCGGTCAGTACGCCGCCGTCGATGAGAATCTCACCGGCTTCGAGAACCTCATGATGGTCGGCAAGCTCTATCACCTCGGCTCGAAGGTTGCCCGGCAGCGGGCGACCGAGCTCATCGAGTTGTTCGACCTGGTCGACGCCGCAAACCGCCCGGTGAAGGGCTTCTCGGGCGGCATGCGGCGACGCATCGACCTCGCGGGCGCGCTCGTCATCAAGCCCCCCGTGCTGTTCCTCGACGAGCCGACGACGGGCCTCGACCCGCGCAGCCGTCTCGCCCTGTGGGACATCATCGAGTCGCTCGTCGCCGGGGGCACCACCGTGCTGCTGACGACCCAGTACCTCGAAGAGGCCGACCGCCTCGCCGACGCCATCTCGGTCATCGACAACGGCCGCGTCATCGCCAAGGGCACCGCCGACGAGCTGAAGGCCTCGGTCGGCGGCCAGCGCGTCGCCGTCACCCTCGTCACCGAATCGGATGCTCGTGCCCTGACCGAGATCATGTCTCGCTTCGGATCGGGAGCGCCTGTCGAAGGCGGCGGCGGGCGCACCTTCGTCGTGCCCGTCGACAACGGCCCCGTCGCGCTGAGCGCGATCGTCGGAGCCGCCGCCGAGCAGGGCATCGCCCTGCACGACGCCGGAATGCGTCGTCCCACCCTGGACGATGTCTTCCTGCAACTCACCGGACACACGGCCGAACAGGCCGACGACGCGGAAGGAGCCGCCGCGTGACCGCCGAACTGAATCCCACGAGCGTCGGGGCGACCGCGTCGGGCGGCGGCCGGGGCACCGCCACCACGCTGCAGCCGCTTCCCGGCAGTGCGATCTCGCGGTTCCTCTCCGACGGGTGGGTGACCACCTGGCGCAACCTGATGAAGATCATCCGGGTGCCCGAGATCCTGCTGTTCAGCCTCATCCAGCCGATCATGTTCGTGCTGCTGTTCACCTACGTGTTCGGCGCCGCGATCGAGATTCCCGGCGACGGGTACGAGTCGTTCCTGATGGCGGGCATCTTCGCGCAGACGGTCGTGTTCGGCTCAACCTACTCGGGCTCGGCGATGGCGCAAGACCTGAAAGACGGCATCATCGACCGCTTCCGCACCCTGCCGATGAGCGGAGCGGCGGTGCTCGTCGGGCGCACCAACGGCGACCTCGTCATCAACTCGCTCTCGATGATCGTGATGATGCTGACCGGCTGGGTCGTCGGCTGGCGGGTCAACTCGTCATTCCTCGAGTTCCTCGGCGGGGTCGGCCTGCTGTTGCTGTTCGCCTACGCCTTCTCGTGGGTCATGGCCTTCCTCGGCATGGCGGTGAAGAGCCCGGAGATCATCAACAACGCCTCCTTCCTCATCCTCTTCCCGCTCACGTTCATCTCGAACGCGTTCGTGCCGAGCGAGAACCTCCCGACGCCCTTGCGCGTCTTCGCCGAGTGGAACCCCGTGTCGGCGCTCGTGCAGTCGGCTCGAGAACTGTTCGGCAATGTGCCTCCCGGCACGGTCGTCGGCGACGCGTGGACCGCGCAGAACCCGATCGCGACCGTCATCATCGGCATTGCCGTCATGCTGCTGATCTTCGTGCCGCTGTCGATCAAGCGCTTCCAGACCCTCAGCCGGTAGGCGCGACACTCGGCGCGTCGCATCGCCGCGGTGCCTCGCACCGTTGCAGCTTGCCGCGTCGCCGCCCAATGTCGCGTCGCCCCGGTGCATCGCGCGACCCGCCGACCAGCAAGGGCGCAACGCCGACACTCGGTCGGCACACCGGGTGTTTGCGACATCTGCCGTCGCGACGGCAGCCGGGCCGAGGGTCGGCGTTGAACATCACCGCGGCAGGGCACGCACCGCGGCGGGACAGCCACCGCGGCGGGGCCGCGCCAAGGCGGCAGGGCACGCACCGCGGCGGGACAGCCACCGCGGCGGGGCCGCGCCACGCGCGCGGCCCCGCATCCCCCGTCACCCCTTTTCGGCGCCCGCCGTCGTGTTCATGATGCGGCGCTGGAAGATGAAGAACAGCACCACGACGGGGACGCTCATCAGCACAGCCGCGGCCAACTGCAGCGGGAACTGGTTGCCCGCACCCAGCTGCCCCGACACGAGCTGAGCGACGCCGACGGTCAGCGTGTTCAGCTCGGGGCTCTGCCGCGCCACGATGAAGTGGCCGAGCTCGTTCCACGAGCCCTGGAAGCTCAGGATGAAGATCGTCACGAGCGCGGGCGTCGCCATGGGCAAGACGACCGACCAGAAGCGCCGGAACGTGCCAGCACCGTCGATCTTCGCGGCCTCCTCAATCGACTCGGGGATCGAGTCGAAGAACTGCTTCATGATGAACACGCCCGCAGCCGTCGACAGCAGCGGGATGATCATGCCGCCATAGGTGTCGTACAGCCCCAGCTCACTGAGGATCAGGAAGCGCGGGATCAGGAGCACCACGCCCGGCACCGACAGCACAGCGATGAAGGCGGCGAAGATGATCGTGCGCCCGCGGAACCGCAGTCGCGACAGGGCGTATCCGGCCATCGAGTCGAACAGCACGCGGCCGATCGTCACGCACACGGCGACCAGCATCGAGTTGCCCGCCCAGAGCGCGAAGGGCTCGCGCGTGAACAGGCGTTCGTAGGCCGCGAAAGTGATGGTCTGCGGAATCAGGCCGAGCGCATCCTGCGTCGCCTCCGCATCCGTCTTCAACGAGCCCGAAATGGAAATCAGGAACGGGTAGATGTAAATCAGGGCGAGCCCGATCAAGATCAGGTAGCCGAGCAGAATGCTGCTGCGGGCCTTCGCCCCGATGCGCTTGCGGCGCTTCGGCGGCTTCGCCGACACCGTGCGCGGCTGCTTCGGTGCGTTCGGCACCTCGGGCGCGGGGGCGCTCATCGGACTCCTCCTTCGGTGAGGTTGCGCGCGGCGGCCCGCTGCGCGAAGCCTCGCTTCTTCGGCGACCGCTCACGCAGGATCCAGCGCTGCAAGAGCGTCAGCACGATGATGAAGACGAACAGGATGAACGCGATCGCCGCTCCCTGCCCCCACCGGAATTCGTTGAACGACGTCTCGTACGACAGGTACGCGGGCGTCAGGATGCTCGCCCCACCACCCAGCACGTAGATCTGGTCGAAGACCTGCCACGACCCGATCAACCCGAGCGTGAGCACGGTGAACAGGGTCGGTCGCAGCATCGGCAGGGTGATGGAGAAGAACTTGCGCAGAGGCTTCGCACCGTCCATCAGGGCGGCCTCGTCGATCTCCGAGCCGATGTTCTGCAACGCTGCGAGGAACAAGAGCATGAAGGTGCCGGAGGTGGTGAAGATCGCCAGGATGATGAGCACGGTCATGGCGACCGACGGGCCGGCGAGCCATTCCCACCAACTGATTCCGAGCATCCCGCCGTCGGCGAGCGCGGAGGGCGCCGCATCGGCGCCGAACGCGCCGTAGACGATGTGCAGCACGCCGCGGGAGTCGTTCAGCCAGTTCGGTCCCTGCACCCCGAAGGCGCGCAGCACCTGGTTCACGGCGCCGGTGCCGAGGAACAGGAACTGGAAGACGATGACGATCGCGACCGAGCTGGTCACCGACGGGAAGTAGAAGGCGGTGCGGAAGAACCCGCGGCCACGCAGCACCGCACGGTTGACCTGCACGGCGAGGAAGAGTGACAGCGCGGTCTGCAGCGGCACGACGAGCAGCACGTAGTAGAGGTTGTTGCGCACGGCGCGGCCGAAGTTGCGCTGGGCGAGGCCCTCCTCGGCGGTGATGGCTGCGTAGTTGTCGGCTCCGACGAAGTTCACGCGCGGGTTCAGGGGCGACTGGAAACCGTTCCAGTCGCTCAGGCTCACCCAGAACGCGAGCGCGATCGGGATCAGCAGGAACACCGCGGCGATGATCACCGCGGGGGTGACGAAGAGGTAGCCCGCGCGGGCCTCGCCGCGGCGGATTCCTCCGCCGCGACGAGGGCGCGCGCTGGCGCGGGTGGTGGACATCAGCCTCGGGCGCTGTCCAGAGCCGACTGCAGGTTGGTCTGCAGACCGGCCAACAGTGCCGACGGGTTGGCGTTCGCGATGTTCTCGAGCTCGGTGTTGAACTCGCTCACCGCGGCGGCCGCTCCCGCGAACGCGACGGGGCTCACGGCGTAGTCGACACCGGCAACGAAGGCCGCATTCTCGGGGAACTGGCTCGCGTAGGTGTCGGCACCGGCCGTGGTCGACGGAATGACACCGAACGCCTCAGCGGCGAGCAGCTGCTCCTCGGGCGTCGTCACGAACTCGACGAAGGCGGTGGCCGAGTCGCGGGTGTCGCTGTCGATCGGCATACCCCAGCAGGTCGCGAACGAGTACGTCGACGGACCACCGGGGCCTGCCGGCAATTCGACCGAGATGAACTCGCGGTCGGGGAAGTCGTTCGCCATGGCGCCGTTGATCCACGGGCCCTCGACGACCATCGCGGCGCGGCCGAGACCGAACGCCTCGCCACCCCAGCCGGCCTCGAGGTCGGGCGGGAACACGAGCGAGCCGTCAGCGATGAGACCCTGCAGGTATTCGAGCCCGGCCGCGTTCTCTGCGGTGTCGGCGGTGACGGTGTCACCGTCGACGAGCTGGCCGCCGGCCTGGTTCATGAACACGCCAACACGGGCGTACTCACGACCCATCGACAGACCGACCTGGTCGCCGTCGGTCAGCGCCTCAGCGACCGTGGCGAGCTCGTCCCACGTCGTCGGCACGTCGGCGTCGGTGAGGCCCGCGGCCTCCCACGCCTCCGTGTTGATCTGCAGTCCGAGGGTCGAGAAGTCCTTCGGCGCGCAGTAGAACTCGTCGTTGTAGCTGAACTGTTCGACGAGCGCGGGCAGGAAGTCGCCCGCGTTGGCGAGGTCGCCCGCGTACGGCTCGAGGAAGCCCTGGCTGGCGTACGTCTCGAACTGGTCCCAGGGCAAGTAGAACAGGTCCGGCGGGTTGTTGCCGGCGAAGCCCTGGCCCAGCTGCTGGATGAGGTCGTTCGCGACGACGATCTCGACCTCGGTGCCGGTCGCCTCCGTGAATCGCGCGGCGGCCTCCTGGTAGTAGCCCGCCTCGGCGGGGCCCGAGGACGCGATGAGCACGCTCAGCGAGTCGCCGCCGCTCGCGCCGTTGCCGCCGTTCTCACCGCCGTTGCCCTCGCCGTTCGGCGCGCAGGCGGTTAGAGTGACGGCGAGCGCCCCGGTCAACCCGAGGGCGGTCCATTGTGATGCCTTCACAGTGATTCCTTTCGATGAGTGATTGCCGGAGCCCTCAGGCGCCGGTGGTTCCGCCGAGCGCAAGGTGGCTAGACCTGCGTTCGACGAGTCGAGGCACGAGGAGCCGATTCGTCGGCTCCTCGTTGCTGTCTGGATTCGGTCGCACGTCCCCGCCGCTCTCGCCGAAGAGCAGCTCGAGGGCGGCGGCCACGACCTCGTCGAGCGGCTGGTCGACGCTCGAGAGGCCGACCGCGCCGGCGACCGGGGTGTTGTCGAAGCCCACGATGGGCAAGTCGGGACGGCCCGCGGCCGTCGCCGCCATGAGCGCGCCGAGGGCGAGCGAGTCGCTCGCGCAGACGATGGCGTCGGGCGCGGTCGCGCCACTCAACAGCTCGCGGGCGAGTGCCGCGCCCTGCTCGACGCCGTCTTCTGTCGAGCGCGAGAGCGCCGCCTGAGTCGCCCCGTCGAGTCCGCACGCTTCGGCCCAACCGGCGCGTCGCTCGTCTCCGGTGCCCGAGGGGCTCGGCCAGCCGATCCACGCGACGCGCTCAGCACCGGATGCTCGCAGCCGGTTCACCGCGTCGCGAACGCCCGCGCGCCCGTCCACGTCGACCCACCGGTGCCGCGGGTCGGCGAGGTCGCCGCCCCATGGCCGGCCGAAAGACACGAACGGTACGCGGTGTTCGATGAGCCACTGCTGTCGAACGTCGCCGTGCACGGTGCCGATGAGCACGAACGCGTCGACGTCCGAGCCGTCTCGCAGGCGACGAATGTGGGCGAGCTCGTCTTCGGGACCGTCGGCCGTGAAGATCATGACCCGCAGATCGCGGGCGTCAGCCTGCTCGGCGAGCTTGTGCACGAAGCGGTCGAGCACGGCGCCCGAGATACCGTCACGGAGCGGGTCGAGCCGGATGCCAATGGTGGACGACCGGCGAGTGCGCAGTCGGCGCGCCGATGCGTGCGGCCGGTACCCGAGGTCGGCGATCGCCCGCTCGACGCGCTCGCGCGTGGTTTCGCGCACGATCGCCGGGCTGTTGAGCACGTTCGAGACGGTCTGGCGCGAGACGCCCGCGGCCTGCGCGACGTCATCGACGGTCGGCATGCGTCCCACGTGCGCCCCCTTTGGCCCAGTGCTCGGATCGGATCAGCGATCGGGTGTTCGTGATGAGAACCTGAATTTGATCGATCATTTTGATCGTTCTAATTATTCGGTAGTGTGTCCCACATCAGACGCCGGTGTCAAGCCCTCGGCCCCGCACCGGCCCCACCATCGGCCCACACACCGAGGAGCGCACCCGCCGTGACCCCACCCCGCCAACCGCTGCTGCACGACGCCCTGACCGTCCTGCGCGCGCCCACGCAGGTCTGGTCCGCCCCCTCCGGCGCCATGGGCGCCGCCCCGATCCATGGTGTGTACCTCGCCGACGTGCGCATCGTGCGCGGCCTCGAGCTCACCGTGGGGGGTCTGGTGCCCGAGCACATCGCGACAGGGGCTCCGAGTGCGAGCGAGGCGAGCATCCAGTTTCTGCTGCGCGACCTCGACGACCCGACGCCCGACCCCGGCGTGCGGCTCACGCTCACGCGCGCCGTCGACGCGAGCGGCGTCACCGAGACGCTGCGACTCACCTCGCGGCAACCGCACGAGATCACGACGACGCTCCGCGTCGCGCTCACGGCCGACGCGAGCCTCATGGAATCGATCAAGCAGGGCCGCCCGGAACACGCGTCCACCACGCCGACCGTCGACGGGGGCGCGGCCCGCTGGTCGGGCGAGAGCGTGGACGTCACACTAACGGCGTCTGACTTCACGGTCACCGCCGAGGGCGGCAACATCACCCTGACGGCCGAGGTGAGCGTGCCGGCGCACGGTGAGACCACGCTGTCCTGGCGGCTTGACGCCGTCGACCAGATCGCGGCCGTGCGCGGAGCCGACGGTCCCGTACCCTGGTCGACCCCCGATATCGCCGCGGGCGATGCCCGCCTCGCCCGCTGGGTCGCGCAGTCGCTCACCGACCTCGACGCACTGCGCATGTCGACGACCGCACAGCCCGATCTGCAGTTCTTGGCCGCCGGCGCTCCCTGGTTCTTCACCCTGTTCGGTCGCGACTCGCTGTGGGCCGCCCGATTCCTGCTCCCCCTCGGCACCGAGCTCGCCGCCGACACGCTGCGCGTGCTGGCCGGCCTTCAGGGCAGCGACATGGTCGACGACACGGCCGAAGAGCCGGGCAAGATCATGCACGAGCTGCGTCGCCAGACCCTCATCGTCGACGACGACACCTCGCTGCCGCCCCTCTACTACGGCACGGTCGACGCCACCGCACTGTGGATCTGTCTGCTGCACGACGCCTGGCGCTGGGGCATGCCCGACGACGCCGTACGCGCACTGCTGCCCGCGCTCGAACGGGCCCTCGAGTGGATGCGCGACCACGGCGACGCCGACGGCGACGGGCTGCTCGAATACGTCGACCGCTCGGGCCACGGCCTCGCGAACCAGGGCTGGAAAGACTCGGGCGACAGCGTGCAGTGGCGCGACGGCACCCTCGCCGACGGCCCCATCGCGCTATGCGAGGTACAGGCCTACGCGTACGAGGCCGCGGTGCACGGCGCCGACCTGCTCGACGCGTTCGGACGCGACGGCGGCGACACCTGGCGCGCCTGGGCCACCGAGCTGAAGCGGCTCTTCCACGACACGTTCTGGATCACCGACCCCGCCCTCACGGGCGACCTCGGCCCCTACCCCGCGATCGCGCTGGATGCTCGCAAGCGCCCCGTCGACACGGTCACGTCGAACATCGGCCACCTCCTCGGGACGGGCCTGCTCGATGAGGACCAGTCGGCGCTGATCGCCCGCCGGCTCGCCGACCCCGCCATGAGCTCGGGCTACGGCCTGCGCACCATGGCCACCGACTCGGGCGGATACTGGCCGCTCAGCTACCACGGCGGCGCGGTCTGGACCCACGACACCGCGATCGCCGTACTCGGGCTGGCCCGCGACGGCCACGCCGCCGAGGCGGCGGAACTCATCTCGGGGCTGCTACGCGCCGCCGAAGGCTTCGCCTACCGGATGCCCGAACTGCACTCCGGCGACGGTCTCGATAAGGTCGCCTCCCCCGTGCCGTACCCGGCGGCCTGTCGGCCCCAGGCCTGGTCGGCCGCGTCCGCCGTCGCCGTGCTGCAGGCCGTCCTCGGCCTGGAGCCGGCAGAGGACGGGGCTCTGACCGTGCGACCCCTCGACGTCGCCGGCGCCGTGCGCGTTGACGGGGTGATGCGGGGCGGCGAGCGCCTGCGCGTCGACAGCTCTGGCGCGGTCACCCGCTCCTGAGCCGCCCCTGGCTCCTTCCTGGGCGTCCCCTGATTTTGGTGACGAACGATGCGCGCGATGCGTCTGACTAGAAGACGCGCGTTCGGACCGATCACCGGCGCGCGGGAAGGAGAAGCATGAACAGGAACGTGCTCATCGTCGGCGGTGCCGCGATCACCGCGTACATTCTGGGAACGCGTGCGAACCGCCCCACGCTCGCCGAGCATCCCGAGACGCTGCGCCACCAGGTCGAGCGCCTGTGGACGGATCCGCAGGCGAAGAAGCGCCGCGCGAAGTTCCGCAAGCAGCGGGCGAAGGATGCGCGCGCCGCCAAGAAGGCGCTGCAGAAGCAGACGGCCAAGGCGCGCAAAACCCTCGGCAAGCAGGCCGAGAGCGCGCGCAAGAACGTTGCGAAGCAGACGGACCGCGCCACGAAGAAGGTGCGCTCGGCGATCGCCGCCTAGGCGACCGCGCCACCCATACGCACCACCCACTCGATACGACACTGAGGAGAGCCAGGATGAACGAGAAGCTGAAGAAGGATGCGAACGACCTGATCGACGCCGGCCGCGACGCGGTGCGCGACGGCGAGAACGTCGTCGGAGACGCCATCGACGACGCTCGCGACGAGCCCATCGTCGTACGCGAGGCTCGCAAGGTGGGCCGCCGCGTCGACCAGTACCGCGAGGACTACCCGACCGCGTTCGGCGTGGCCGTGGGCGCCGTGGCCGTCGCGCTCGTCGGCGTACTTGTCGGCGTCGTCGCGGGTCGCCGCTAGGGGCGCACCCGCAGGATCCGCACCACCCGCACGATCAGCGCCGAGGTCAGGCGAGCGCGGCGGCGAGCGATCGCACACCGCGCTCGACCTCGGCGAAGGTCGTGCTCAGCGGCGACAATCCGATGCGCACCCCGCTCGGGTGGCGGAAGTCGGGAATCACGCCCTCACCCCACAGTGTCTGCACCGCCCGTGCCGAGTTCGGGTGGTCGACCGTGATGTGGGAGCCGCGGCGCGCGGCGTCCCTCGGTGAGGCGAGGCGAGCATCCGGAATGAGCTCGTCGATCAGCTCGATCGCGAACGAGGTGAGCGCCACCGACTTCTCGCGAATCGCCGCGATGCCGGCGCGCTCGATCAGCGACAGCATGTCGGCCAGCGGCACCATGCCGACGATCGGCGGCGTTCCGCTCACGAGCCGGCGGATGCCCATCGCCGGCTCGTAGCCGCGCGTCATGGCGAACGGCTCGCGCGCGCCCAGCCAGCCCGGAATCGGGTTGACCAGCTGCTCCTGGTGCCGCGCCGCGACGTACGCCCAGGCGGGTGCCCCTGGCCCCCCGTTCAGGTACTTGTACGAGCATCCGACCGCCATGTCGACGCCCCACGCGTCGAGCTCGAGCGGCACCGAGCCGACAGCGTGCGAGCAGTCCCAGATCATGAGCGCGCCGTGCGATTGCACCACGCCGGTGACCGCCGGCATGTCGGCCCACCATGCGCTGCGGTAGGCGACACCGCTGAACAGGGCTGCGGCGGTGCGCTCGCTGACGTGCTCGGCGACCAGCTCGGGCGTGATTCCCCCGTCGTGCGGAGCGTTCACCCACCGCACGGTGAGGCCGTGATCGTCGGCGACCTTCTCGACGATGAAGCGGTCGGTCGGAAACTCGTCGCCGAGGATCGCCAGCTCGGTGCGCCCCGGCCGCATCGCAACGGATGCGCGAATCAGCTTGAAGATCATCACCGTCGTCGAGTCGCCGACGACCGTCTGGCCGGCGGCCGCGCCGAGACAGGCGGCACCGATGCGGTCGCCGAGCTCTTCGGCGCGGGCGAGCCACAACTCGTCCCAGCCGCGGATCAGCCGGTCGCCCCACTCGCGCTCGACCAGGTGCCGCACGCTGTCGACGGTGCGGACGAGCGGGCGGCCGAGCGAGTTGCCATCGAGGTAGGCGACGAGGTCGTCGCCGGGGAGGAACTCGCCCGCGTACGGTGCGAGGGGGTCAGCGGCGTCGAGGTCGGCGGCGGTGCTCATGCCGCAAAGGCTAGCCCCGGGCGCTGCACGGCGAGTCGCAATTCTTCGCCCACCTGCGGCAGTTCGACCGCGGGCAGCCGCATGCGCACCCGCGGGCCCGTGACGAGATCGCACGTCAGCATCGCGTCGTGGCCGGCGTACGAGATGCCCGACACTCGCGCGTCGGCGCCCGCGGCGGCGCGGGCGAGGAGGTCGGGGCGCGGCACGATCCACTCGGGACGCAGCATCAGCCGCACCCGCTCGCCGTCGCGCGGGGTGAACCCGACCGCGGCGGCCTCGACCGCGCCGAGCGCGCACGACACACGTCCGTGTCGCCACTCGCCCTCGAGCTCGACGACGTCGCCGACGAACCGCGCGACCCAGTCGCTTGCCGGCTGCTGGTACACCTCTTCGGGCGTGCCGAACTGCTCGAGGCGGCCGTCGCGAATGACGGCAACGCGGTCGGCGAGGGTCAATGCTTCTTCTTGGTCGTGGGTGACGAGCAGCGAGGTGGTGCCCTGCTCGCGCAGGAGTTCGGCGACCTCTCGGCGCAGGCCCACGCGCAGTTGGGTGTCGAGCGCGGCGAACGGCTCATCGAGCAGCAGCACGTCGGGTCGCGGAGCGAGCGCGCGCGCCAATGCAACGCGCTGAGCCTGGCCTCCCGACAGCTGGTTGGGTGCGCGGCCGACGAGGCCTTCCAGGCCGACCAGCTCGGCGAGCTCGGCGATGCGGGCCGAGCGCTCGCGACCCCGTACGCCCCCGCGTCGCGCACCACCGCCCAGCGCAAAACCGATGTTTTCGCCGACGCTGAGGTGCGGGAACAGGGATGCTTCCTGCGGCACCCAGCCCACGCCCCGCTTCTCGGGCGGCACCGTGCCGCTCGGGCTTGACAGCTCACGCTCGCCGACGGCGATGCGCCCGCTGCTCAGCGGAAGCAGGCCCGCGATCGCGAGCAGGAGCGTTGTCTTGCCACACCCCGACGGGCCGAGAACGGCGACGAGTTCGCCGGAATTCACGCGCAGCGACACGTCGGCAACGCCGACCGTCGACCCGTGGTCGACGCTCGCGTTCTCGACGACGAGCTCGCTCACAGCTCCTCCTTGGCGGTGGTACGCACTCCGGACAAGATCATGGCCGGAACCGCGGCGACGAGCACCAGCAGCGCGGCGTACGGGGCGGCCGCGCCGAATTCAAACACGACCGTCCTATTCCACAACTCCGTGGCGAGGGTGTTGATTCCCGTCGGCCGCAGCAGCAGTGTTGCCGGCAATTCTTTCATCGTCGCGATGGCAACGAGCAGGGCACCGACGCCCACCGCCGGCAGGGCGAGCGGCACGGTGACGCGCCACCACGCGGCGAGCGGCGACACCCCGGTCGTGCGGGCGACCGCGATGAGGCGAGGCGGCACATCGCCGAGACCCGCGCGCATCGTGCCGATCGCCTTCGGCATGAACAGCACGGCGTAGGCGAAGACGAGAACGACAACGCTCTGGTAGAGCGCGGGCACGACAGCGAGGGCGAAGAACACGAGCGACAATCCGACGACGATCCCCGGCAGCGCGTGACCCAGGTAGCCCACCGACTCAATTGCCGTGACGAGGCGGCCGCGATAGCGAGCGGCGAGCGCCGCGATGGGCAGAGCGAGCAGGGTGGCGACCACCGCGGCGGCGACGGCAACCCCGAGGGTTGCGCCGACGGCCGCGAGCAACCGCGGCACGTCGATCGCCCGCAGCGTGTCGGCCTGCGCCAGGCGCGTGGCCAACCCCGCGAGCGGCACGAATACGCCGACCACGGGCGCGACGGCCACGACCGGGAGAAGCGAGATCAGCATCCCTCGCCCGATGGGGCGCGGGCGCACTGCGCGCGCGACGGTGCTTGGCAGCTGGCGGCGCGCGCCGCGCTCGCCCGCGACGACGACGAGCGCCATCACGACGAGCAGCAGTGCAAGGGTGGCGGCCTGGGCACGGTCGAAGCTCGCCGAGTAGGCCGAATTGATTCCCCAGGTGAGGGTCGGGTAGCGCATCATCGCGACGAGGCCGAACTCGCTCAACGAGTACAGGGCGACGAGCAGCGAACCGGCGATCGCGGCGGGCCGAATCTGCGGCCAGGTCGCGACGAAGAACGCGCCGATCGGCCCTCGGCCGAGGCTGCGCGCGACGCCTTCAAGGTCGCCGGTCGCGCTGCGCAGAGCAGCCGCGACGGGCAGCGTCACGTAGGGGACCGTGACCGCGGTCAGCAGCAGCCAACTCGGCACGAACCCGCTCAGCGTCGGAATCGACACGAGCCAGCCGTACCCGGCGAGGTACGAGGGCACGGCCAGTGGGAGCGCCGACAGCAGCAGCCACGTGCGGGGAAACGGCACGCGGATGCGCGTCAAGACCACCGCGATCGCCGTGCCGAGCACGAGTGCCGAGAACGTCGTCGCGAGGGCGAGGCCGAGCGTGTTCATCGAGTACTCGAGAACGCGGCCACGCGACAGCGTCTGGATGATCGACTCGAGTCCCGTACCCCCGGCGCGCACCACGAGGTAGACGAGCGGGATCGCTGCGGCCGCCGCTGCGATCGTCGCGAGCACGACGAGGCCGAGGGGCGGACGTGTGTCCGTTCCCGTCGGCCTCGTGCGCGCGAGCGTCGTCATGTGATCAGTGAAGCACTGTGGTGCTGAGATGCAGCAGGGCCGGAAGCTCCGAATCGGAACCCGGCCCCGCGCATCCGCGGTGTGCGGTGACTAGATGAGGCCCACTCGGGCGAGCATCTCCTGCGTCGTCGAGAGGTCGTCGAGGTCGCTCAGGTCGAGCTCCGCGTTCAGCAGAGACTCGAGCGGGGGAACGCCCTCGGGCTCGGCGATTCCGGGAACCAGGGGGTACTCGAAGGTCTGCTCGACGAAGTAGTCCTGCCCGGCCTCCGAGATGAGGTATTCGACGAAGGTGAGGGCGGCAGCGTTGTCGGCAGACCCCGCCATGATGCCGGCGCCGGTTACGTTCACGATCGAGCCGGGGTCGCCCGCGTCGAGGTACTTCAGCTGAGCGCGCATGTTCTCGGCGCCCACCTCGGCCGCCTGGCGGTACCAGTAGTAGTGGTTGATGAGGCCCGTGTCGACGACGCCCTCGTTGACGGCGGTCAGGATCGCGCCGTTGCCGTCGAAGATCTCAATGTCGGCCGCCTGCAGCTGGGTCAGCCACTGTTCGGCCGCGTCGTCTCCCTCGAGCACGCGGTGGGCGGTGATGGCCGACTGGAAGCTCGCGTTCGTCGGGGCGACACCGATGGTGCCGTCGAAGCTGCCGTCGACGTAGCCGTCGATCGTGTTCGGCAGCTCGGCTTCGTCGTACTGCTCGCCGTCGTACACGACGACGCGGGCGCGGCCGGTGATGCCGACCCAGCTGCCGTCGGTCGAGGTGAAGCCCTGCGGCACCGCCCCGGCGATGTCGTCGGGGAGCGGCGCGAACAGGTCGGCGGCGCTGAGCGCCCCGAGCGCGCCGGCGTCCTGCGACAGGAACACGTCGGCCGGAGTCGCCTCGCCCTCCTCCAGCAGTAGGGCGCCGAGCTCGGCGGTGTTGCCGTAGCGCACCTCGACGGCGATGCCCGTCTCGGCCGTGAACTGGTCGATCAGCGGCTGCACGAGGGCCTCGTCGCGGCCGGAGTAGAGCGTGAACGATCCGGCGTCGGCGGGCGGTGCCGTGGTGGGGTCGGCGGGGTCGGTGCTGGGGTCCCCCGTGGCACAGCCGGCCATCAGGGCGATGACGGCGGTGAGGGCTGCGGGGGCGAGTAGGCGTCGAGCGCGCATGCGAATATCGGCTCCAGAAGAGAAGAGGGAAAAACCTGGCGGAGACTCCGGCAGGCGGCGCCGACTGTGGCGCCGACAAGTTAGGTTAGCCTAACCTCGCTCGGGATGCACGCCCCAATTCTCAGGAACAGCGTGCGCCCGTCATTACCGGCTCGCGAACGCCTCCAGCACGTCGGCCAGCTGGTCGACTGCCCAGTCGAGATCGTCGCGCTCGATGACGATCGGCGGAGCCAGGCGAATGGTCGATCCGTGGGTGTCTTTGGCGAGCACGCCGCGCTCGAGCAGCGCCTCGCACACCTCCCGCCCCGTGGCGAGCTGCGGGTCGATGTCGATGCCCGCCCACAGCCCCACGCCGCGCACGGCGAGCAGGCCGTGCCCGACGAGCTCATTCAGGCGGTGCAGGAGGTGGGTGCCGAGTTCGCGCGAGCGGCGCTGCATCTCGCCCGTTTCGAGTAGTTCGACGACGGCGAGCCCGACGGCGGCAGCGAGAGGGTTTCCGCCGAATGTGCTGCCGTGCTCCCCCGGCTGCACGACGCCGATGACGTCGGCGCGGCCGATGACGGCGCTCACGGGCACAATGCCGCCCCCGAGCGCTTTGCCGAGCACGTAGAGGTCAGGGATGATGCCCGCGTTGTCGCACTGGAACGTGGCTCCGGTGCGACCGAGGCCCGACTGAATTTCGTCGGCGATCAGCAGCACGTCACGCTCGTGGGTGATACGGCGAAGGTTCGGCAGGAATTCCGCGGGCGGCACGATGATGCCGGCCTCCCCCTGAATGGGTTCGACGAGTACCGCGACCGTGCGGTCCGTGATGGCGTCGGCGACAGCATCCGCGTCGCCGTAGGGCACGGTGACGAAACCGGGCGTGAACGGGCCGAAGCCGTCGCGGGCCGCGGCGTCGGTGGAGAAGCTGACGATCGTCGTCGTGCGGCCGTGGAAGTTCTCGCTCATCACGATCACCTCGGCCTCGCCGTCGGCGATGCCCTTCACCCGGTGCCCCCAGAGGCGCGCCAGCTTGATGGCCGTCTCGACGGCCTCGGCTCCCGTGTTCATGGGCAGTACCATCTCGACGCCGGCGAGCGCCGCCAGCGCGTCGGCGAACGGGCCCAGCCGGTCGTTGTGGAAGGCGCGGCTGGTGAGCGTGATGCGCTCGAGCTGGTCGCGCGCGGCCGCCACCAGATCGGGATGCCCGTGGCCGAAATTCACGGCCGAGTACGCGGCGAGGCAGTCGAGATAGCGTCGGCCGGTGATGTCGGTCACCCAGGCGCCGTTGCCGCTCTCGACCACCACGGGGAGCGGGTGGTAGTTGTGGGCGAGGCGCGCGTCCTCGAGGGCGATCGCGGTCGCCGTGCGGTCGTCGAGGTGCGCGTGCTCCGTGCCGCGGTCGTCGCTCACAGCGGTCACCAGCGCAGGTCGAGCGTGCAGCACTTGACGCCGCCGCCACCGAGCAACAGCTCGCTCAGGTCGACGCCGATCGGGTTGTAGCCCCGTTCGCGCAGCTGTCGGTCGAAGTCTGTCGCGCGGCTGGCGATGACGATGTTGTAGCCGTCACTGTACGAGTTGAGGCCGAGCACCGCGGCGTCTTCCTCCGTGCAGAGGATCGCGTCGGGATACCGCTCGCGCAGCAGGCCGAGCGAGTGCTCGTCGAAGGCGCTCTCGAGGTAGGCGATGTTCTGTCGGCCACCCTCGATGGGCTCGGGGTCGAGCACGGCGATGGCGGTGTCGAGGTGGTAAAAGCTGGGGTTGATGAGGTTGAGGCTCAGCACCTCGAGGCCGGTCACCTCGGCGAGTTCGGCGTGGCTGCGGCTGTCGCTGCGGAAGCCCGTACCGGCGAGGATCACGTCGCCGACGAGCAGGAAGTCGCCCTCACCCTCGTTCGTTTCGACCGGGTCGTGCACGCGGAATCCGTTGTCGCCGAACCACTGCATGTATGCGGGGCCTTCCGGCTGGCGCTCGGGGTAGGTGAACTTGGCGCCGTACGCGACACCGTCGTAGGTGAAGCCGCCGTTCGCGGCGTAAACCATGTCGGGCAGACCGGCGATGGGGTCGATGAGGTGCACCTCGTGACCGAGCTCGACGTAGATGTCGTACAGACGCTGCCACTGCTCAACCGCGAGGCTGGTGTCGGTCGGGTTCTCGGGGTGCATCCACGGGTTGATCCGGTAGCTGACGGTGAAGTGCTCGGGTCGGCACATCAGCACGGTGCGCTTGGTCGGAATCCGCGAGGTCGTCGCGGGTGTGGTCGCGGGGGCGGGGGTCTGCTCGGTGACGGTCACGCCCTCCAGTCTCACACCTTCACGGCACACGCGTCGGGGACCGTGCGCAACGATTCGTCGTTACCCCGCGCATCCACGCAATGGATGCGCGTAGCCTGACGGCATGGACGCGATCGATTCCCGCATCATCGACCAGCTTCGGCAGAACGCGCGGGCCGGCTACGGCGACATCGGCGACGTGGTCGGGCTGTCGGCGTCGGCCGTGAAGCGTCGCGTCGACCGGCTGGTCGCCGACGGGGTGATTCGCGGTTTCACCGTGCAGGTCGACCCCGCCGTCGAGGGCATGGCCGTCGAGGCGTACGTGGAACTGTTCTGCCGGGGCACCGTCTCGCCGGAAGACCTGCGGCGCCTGCTGTCGGCGGTTCCCGAAGTGGTCGACGCCGGCACGGTGACCGGCGAGGCCGACGCGATCGTGCACATGCGCTCGCGCGACATCCCGTCGCTCGAGGAGGCGCTCGAGCGGGTGCGAGCGGCGCCGAACGTCGACCACACGCGCTCGGCGATCGTGTTCTCGCGCCTCGTTCACCGCGAGTACCCGTAGGGGCGTCGGCTTCGGATGACTCTCGCGTACACGGCCTGGGGTGATGACCCGCCGAGCGTGCTGCTGCTGCACGGGATGCTCGGCAGCGCCGACAGCTGGTGGCGAGTCGCCCCCGTGCTCGCCGAGCGGGGGCACGGCGTCGTCGCCCTCGACCTCCCCGGCCACGGACGCTCCGCTCCCGACCGCTCGGCCACGGTCGCGCGCGTCGTGGATGCTGTGGTCACCACCTGGCGCTCACTCAGCGACGCTCCGCCCCGCCTCGCGATCGGCCACTCGTACGGCGGCACCGTGCTCGCGGCGGCGCTGCCGTCGCTCACGCCCGAGCGCGCGGTGTTCGTCGACTCGCCGTTCATCAAGCAGGGCGCCCACGACGCCGACGAGGCACGCGCCTACTACTCGGAGAGCGTGGCGGCCCGCACGGCGGAGGGGCTTCGCACGCGGCGCCCCTTCTACTCGGAACGCGACATCGAGGTGGAGGCCCTCGCCGCCTCGCGCTTCGACGTCGAGACGGCGGTGGCGCTGTCAGCGTCGCCCGGCGACGACTGGACGCCCGACGGCTCGACGCCCGCGCTCATGGTGCGGCCGGCGCCGAGCCCCTACATCACCGAGGAAGTCGCGGACGCCCTGCGCGCCCGGGGAATAGCGGTGACCGACGTTCCGGGCGCCGAGCACTCCCTCTGGTACAGCCATTTCGACGAGTTCCTCGCCGCCATCGACGACTGGTACTGACCCGGGCGCCTCGAACGCCCGCCTGTGTTGGCAGACGGGCGTTCGCGCAGGTTAGGCGTTGACCGACTCGCGTTCGGCGCTTGACTCCCGCTCCGACTCGGTCGACGGGCCGCGCTCGACCAGGTACCGCGTGTAGGCGGGCACCGTGAGGAAGGTCGGGAAGACCTCCTGCAGCGCCACCTCGCGGAACACGTCCTCCGCCTCAGCGAGCTTGTGGCCTTCCGGGGTCGGCAAGTCGGCGAGCACCTCGCGCAGCAGGCGCTCCACCAGCTGACGGGTGATCTGTTCGCCCTCCGCCGTGACCGTGTCCTGGTGGATCCACTGCCACAACTGCGAGCGACTGATCTCGGCCGTCGCCGCATCCTCCATCAGGTTGTCCAGCGCCACGGCCCCGATGCCGCGCAGCCACGCCTCCAGGTAGCGCACGGTGATCGAGATGTTGGCCCGCACACCGGCGAGAGTCACCTCTCCCCCGGCGGAGCGGATGTCGAGCAGATCGCGAGCCGTCACGTGCACGTCGTCGCGCATCCGGTCGAGCTGGTTCGGGCGCTCACCGAGCACGCGATCGAACTCGGCACGGGCAACGGGAATCAGATCGGGATGCGCGACCCACGACCCGTCGAACCCGTCGGTGGCCTCGCGGCGCTTGTCCGCAGCGACGCGCTCGAGGGCACGCTCGGTGACCTCGGGGCTGCGCCGGTTCGGGATGAACGCGCTCATTCCACCAATGGCATGTGCCTTTCGCCTGTGGCAGGTCTGCACGAGCAGCTCGGTGTATGCCCGCATGAACGGCAGTGTCATGAGGATGCGGTCGCGGTCGGGCAAGACGAACCACTGGCCACGGCCGCGGTAGTTCTTGATGATGGAGAACACGTAGTCCCAGCGCCCGGCGTTGAGGCCTGCGCAGTGATCGCGCAGTTCGTAGAGGATCTCGTCCATCTCGAACGCGGCCGGGAACGTCTCGATCAGCACCGTCGCGCGAATCGTGCCGTGGGCGAGCCCCAGGCGCTCCTCGGTAAAGGTGAAGATCTCGTTCCAGAGGCGTGCCTCGCGGTGCGACTCGATCTTCGGCAGGTAGAAGTACGGCCCGCGACCCCGGCGCACCAGTTCATGCGCGTTGTGGAATGCATAGAGGCCGAAGTCGACGAGGCTTGCGCTCGCGGCCAGTTGCTGGCCGGTGCGGTCAGCGTGCTCGATGTGTTTTTCGACCAGGTGCCAGCCGCGGGGTCGCATCACGATCGTCGGGGTGCGCGTCGTATCGGTGACCCGGTACTGCTTCCCCTCCGGCGAGGTGAACTCGAGCTGATTGCGGATCGCGTCGAACAGCGAGAGCTGTCCCTCGATGATGTTCGCCCAGGTCGGGCTCGTTGCGTCCTCCAGGTCGGCCAACCAGACGTTGGCTCCCGAGTTGAGAGCGTTGATCGTCATCTTCGGGTCACACGGGCCCGTGATCTCGATGCGGCGATCCTCGAGGCCGGGGCCGGCGCCGGCGACGCGCCAGCCAGCATCCTCACGAATCGATGCCGTTTCGGGCATGAATCCGAGGTCACGGCCGTTGCCGAGCTCGTAGCGGCGCTTCATGCGGTCGGCGAGCCGGTCGTGGCGGGGCCCAGCGAACCGATCGTGCAGTTCGGCGACGAACTGGAGGGCCTCAGGAGTGAGGATCTCGTCGTAGCGGGGTCGCACCACACCGGTGATGGTCAGCGTGCCCATTGTGGTGGGGGTAGTCGTAGTCATGATCGTCTCGTTTCGTCGAGTCGGCGCGCCGATGGCGCGGATCAGTGGAACTGCTCGGACTCGGTCGATCCCACGAGCGCCAGCGTTGCGCTCGTCGGATTCAGGGCCGTGGCGATCCGGTCGAAGTAGCCGGTGCCGACTTCGCGCTGGTGGCGCGTCGCCGTGTAGCCGTCGACCTCGGCGGCGAACTCCGCCTCCTGCAGTTCGACGTAGGCGCTCATCTGCCGCTCGTTGTAGCCGCGGGCGAGCTGGAACATGGAGTGGTTGAGGGCGTGGAAGCCGGCGAGCGTAATGAACTGGAACGCGTAGCCCATGGCCGACAGCTCGCGCTGGAACTTTGCGATCGTCGCGTCGTCGAGGTGCATCTTCCAGTTGAACGACGGCGAGCAGTTGTACGCCAGGCGCTTGCCCGGGTACTCCCGGTGAATGCTCTCGGCAACGGCGCGGGCGAGTTCGAGGTCGGGCTCGGACGTCTCGACCCAGATCAGGTCGGCGTACTCGGCGTAGGCGTGCGCCCGGCTGAGCACGGCCGGCAGCCCCGGCTCGACCTCGTAGAAGCCTTCCGCGGTGCGCTCGCCGGTGGTGAACTGGCGGTCGCGCTCGTCGACGTCGCTCGTCAGCAGGTTCGCGGCGAGTGAGTCCGTTCGGGCGATGATGACGCTCGGCACGTCGGCGACGTCGGCGGCGAGCCGAGCTGCTTGGAGGGTTCGGATGTGCTGGCTGGTCGGCACGAGCACCTTGCCGCCCATGTGGCCGCACTTCTTCTCGCTGGCGAGCTGGTCTTCCCAGTGCACGCCGGCGGCGCCGGCCTCAATCATTCCGTGCATGAGTTCGTAGGCGTTCAGCGGGCCACCGAATCCGGCCTCGGCGTCGGCGACGATCGGCACCATCCACTCCCGCGCGTCCGGTTCAATCTGCCCGGCGCGCAGCAGGGCGTTGTTGATGCGGCGCACGACCGCCGGCACCGAGTTGGCCGGGTAGAGGCTCTGGTCGGGGTAGGTCTGGCCCGAGAGATTCGCGTCGGCGGCGACCTGCCAGCCGCTCAGGTAGATGGCCTTCAGGCCTGCGCGCACCTGCTGCACGGCCTGGTTGCCGGTGAGGGCGCCGAGCGCGTATGTCCACTCACCCGGGTCGGTGGTGTTCTTCTGAATGAGCTCCCACAGCTGCTCGGCACCGCGGCGGGCGAGCGTGCGCTCTTCGCGCACCGGGCCGCGCAGCTCGATGACGTCGTCGGCCGAGTAGTCGCGGCGGACGCCGTCCCAGCGGGCGTCGGTCTTCCAGCTGGTCTCGAGTTCGGCGGCGGTCTGCGTCTGGTCGCCGGGGCGGGTGGTGCTCATGGGATGCTCCTTCGTCGGTGTTTCTCACGGTCTCGGAAGAGCCGTCGGTAGGTCGTGTCCTCGACTCTGAGCGAAATCGGGATGCTCGAACTCAGAAATCTGGACTGAAATAGGCCGCTATTTCAGTTGCGCTGAAGAAACCGGCCTGGCAGGCTCGGCGCATGCTCGAGACTGCGATGATTGGCGACCAGGCTGGTGACGTGACCGATCCGTTGCTGCTGGGTAAGCGCATCCGCCAATTACGCACCGATGCGGGACTGACGCTCGCCGACGTCGCGGGGGCGGTCGGGGTCGCGCCGTCGCACCTGTCGAGCCTCGAGAACGGCAAACGCGAGGCGAAGCTCAGCGAGCTGCAGACCATCGCTCGCACTGTCGGGGTGGGGCTCGATGCATTGCTCACTCCGCAGGCGCCCAGCCGGCGGGCGGCGCTCGAGATCGCGCTCGAGAAGGCGCAGCGGGGGCCACTGTTCGCGGGGCTCGGCATCGCGCCCCTGCCGGTGCGCAAGAGCCTGAGCGACGAGGCGATCGAGACGATCCTCGCCCTGCACGACGAGTTGCAGCGGGTGCACCGCGAGCGCGCGGCGACGCCGGAAGAGGCGCGCCGGGCGAACGCCGAACTGCGGCGAGCCATGCGCGAGCGCGGCAACTACTTCGGCGAGCTGGAGGCTCAGGCGGCCGCGCTGCTGACTGCGGTTGGTCACGACGGCGGCCCCCTGCCGCAGCGCGTCGCCGGCGAGCTGGCGGCGCATCTCGGGTTCTCGCTGCACCACGTGAACGACCTGCCCGCATCCACGCGGTCGGTCACCGACCTAGAGAACGGGCGCATCTACCTGCCAGCGCACCTTCCGCCGGGCCGCGACCCCCGCACCGCGCTGCTGCAGGCCCTCGCCGGGCACGTGCTGGGCCGGCCCGAGCCCGCCGACTACGCCGACTTCCTACGCCAGCGGGTCGAGACCAACTACCTGGCGGCGGCGCTGCTGATTCCGGAGCGCGATGCGGTCGACTTCCTGCAGCGCGCGAAGCAGCGCCGCGAGCTCGCGGTCGACGACCTGCGTGACGCCTTCGCCGTGTCGTACGAGACGGCGGCGCACCGCTTCACGAACCTGGCAACGGAGCACCTCGGTATCCCCGTGCATTTCTTGAAGGTGTCAACGAACGGAGTCTTGTCGAAGGCGTACGAGAACGACAGCGTGCAGTTTCCGACGGATGCGCTCGGCGCGGTCGAAGGGCAGGTCGTGTGCCGCAAGTGGTCAGCCAGGCAGGTGTTCGACGAGCCCGACCGGTTCAGCGCGTACCACCAGTACACGGACAAGCCGACGGGCACGTACTGGTGCACCTCACGCATCGAGTCGGGGTCGGCGGGCGAGTTCTCGATCTCGGTGGGCACGCCGTTCGCGCACGTGAAGTGGTTCCGCGGTCGGGAGACGACCCGCCGCGGCGAGTCGACGTGCCCCGATCCGTCGTGCTGCCGGCAGGCGCCCGAGCCGCTCGCCGCCCGCTGGAGCGGGGCCGCCCGGCCGCAGGCGCGCATCCATTCGTCGCTGCTCGCGGCCGTGCCGGCGGACGCGTTCCCCGGCGTCGACCGGGGCGAGGTCTACGGGTTTTTGGAGCGGCACGCGCCGAGCCGGGCGTGACCCCTCTGTGAGAAAACGTCGACGGGTGAGGCGGTCGTGACTACGGTGGGTGGGTGATCGCCACCGAACTTGCCCTCGTCGTCGGCGGGCTTCTCGTCGCAGCAGGCCTCCTCTTTGCGCTTCTTGCGCACGTGCCGGCCTACCGCGAGCGGCAGTTGATGCGGCGCTCCACGCGCGCCGGGCTCGCCGTGCCCGACGACCTGGCGGCGCCGCTGATGCGCCGTCAACGCTTCGAGGAGCTGGGCGCGGCAGTCGCCCTCGTCGTGTCTGGCGCGGTGGTGGCGGTGAACGCATCGGCGATCGGCATGGTGATGCTCGAACGCCCGGCCGTCGTGTCGCTCGCTGTGCCGCTCATCGCGGTCACGCTGCAGCGGTTCGGGGCGGTGCTGGGTCGGCGTCTGGCCGGGCCGATCCTCCCGGCGGTGCCCGTCGCCGACGCGGAGAGTGGAAACGTTGCTCAGCTCGCGGCCCTCGCGCAGCCCTGGGAGGAACGGTGGGCCTCGGCGTGGATCGTCATTGCTGCTGTGAGCAGCATCGGCACGCTGCTGTATGGGGCGCTCGTGTTGACCGGCGATTCCGGCGTGTTCGTGGCAACGGTCGCCGTAGGCGCCCTCATCATCACCGCGATCGCCGCAACCCTGATTGTCGCGCGCCGCCGCATGGCTGTGCGCGGGCTGTCGGCGAGTCACACCCCTCAGGCCGACGAGAGCGGCATCGTCGACGAATCGTGGGTCTGGGCGCGGATCCTGGACGCGGAGCGCCTGCGCGAACCTCTCGAGTTCGCCTACGCGGCGACCATCGGCGCCATCGGGATGGTCGTCATTGCGCACGTGTCTCTCACGTCGGCGTCGACCGGCACGGCAGCCGTGATGCTGGGCGTCATCGCGCTCGTCATTCTGGTCGCGGGGGGTCGCAGCTCGCTGTTCGTGCCCGCGGAGCGGTACGTGCGCGACCGCGCGCTCGAACCCGCCGCCTAGCGCCGCCCTGTGAGCAACGCTCGACCTGTAGCGTTTGTATTGCTACATTCAGGGGATGCTCGCCGCCTCGACCCCAGGATCGCTCGCCCCGACCGTCGTGATCGATGTCCCCTCCAGCGTGTTCTTTGGCACGCTCATCGGCCTCTTCATCGCCTTCGCTGTGGCAACAACGGCGTTTCTCGGGTGGCAGTTCTGGAAGACCTTTCATCCGGAGCGTTCCGAAGCCGCGACGGATGCTCTTGCCAAGCGTTACAACCTCACAATCGCTCCGGAGAACCGCGAGGCACTCATTCGGTATCTCGCGGTGCGCACACGGAGTGGCCTGGTGGGAGCACTCGCGGGCATGCTGGCGGTCATCGCGATCATTCGCCCCTTCCAGTATTCGCCGCCCGAAATCAGGCTCGCCGGCGGTATTCTCCTGCCCACCGTCACGCTCAGCGCGGTGCTCATGGGCACAGCAATCGGTGGCTTGCTTGGCCGCCGCGCTGCATCCGGTGGGCACCGGACCGCGCGTCTGACCGATCTCACCATCACAGACCTCCTCGCGCCGATCGAGCGTCGCGTACTGGGTGGTTGTGTACTGGCGGGCGTTATCGGGGCGGGCACGCTCGCGGTCGCCTTGCAGGCTCCGTGGGCCGACCCGCCCCCGCTGATCAACTCTGACGCTATGTGGCTGTTGGTGGCGGCGGGCGCCGCGGTCGTCGGCTATGCACTGTTGCCGGCCGCGGCGGTGCGGCTGGGCCGGTCTCGGGCGATCACGGGCGACGAGAATGCCCTCGCATGGAGTGACGCACTGGCAGCCCATACGCTGCGGGACCTCATGTATTTGGTCGGCGCCGTGAGCGGCGGCACCGCAATGGTGTCGATTATGTCCCTCGGACTCTCACTGCCAGATGAGCTGAGAGACGCCGGGAACGTTTGGCTGAACGTCGCGATGTATCTCGCGATCGGTGTGCTGGTGGTACTCATCGCGATCGTGTCAGTGCGCGAGCCGTCTCGTCACGTACAGCGAACCCTCTGGCCGCAGTTCGCCCGCGACGCGCAGTAGCCTCGACCCATGCTGGTCAGGGTCGACGCCGAGGCGGGGGTGCCGCCGTACGAGCAGATCCGCGTGCAGGTGCGCGACGCCGTGCGCTCGGGCGAGCTCGCGGCGGGCTCGAAGTTACCGACCGTGCGCCGTCTCGCCGATGACCTCGGCCTCGCCGTCAACACGGTGGCCCGCGCCTACCGCGAACTGGAGAGCGACGGGGTGATCGAGACCCGAGGGCGCAATGGCTCGTTCGTGCGCGCGCAGGGCGACGCGGGCGAGCGCGCGGCGCAGGATGCTGCGCGCGCCTACGCGAACACGGTTCGGCGCCTTGGGATCGACCGGGATGCGGCCCGCGCCTACGTAGACGCGGCCCTCCGCGACTGAGCAGCGGGACGATACCCACCGACTCCAGCGCCTTCCATTGAAGCGGACCGGGTGAAGCGCACTCACCCGTTCCGCTGTTGTGGAAGCCGCTCGCACCCGCACATGTCTGCCTGAGCGTGCCTGCCTGACAGCCTCAAGCGCTGGCGGACTGAACCGCGTCAGCCGGCGCCGCCTACACCTCCAGCTCGGCGAGCGGCGGGTACGGGTTGCCGTAACGGTGCGCCGTGATCGACACCGCCTGCTCGCGCAGGAATGGCAACATTTCCACCCGGCCAGCAGTCGTCACCGGCCCCGACCAGATCGCCACACCCGGGTCACCGTCGATCGCGTAGAGCAACTCGCGCGCGACATCGGCTCCGGTGCGGCCGGTGCCGGCGACGACACCGTCCGACCCCACGAGGCGGATGCGCCCCGGCAGCTCCGAACGCACCCGCGCGGCGAACGCGGCGTCCGTCTCGACCACGACCCGAGCATCCTCGTCGAGCCGCAGCGCGGAGTCGAACTCGTCCTCAATGAGCGACAGCAGCGCCGGCGGCAGCGGCACCGACACGCTCAGTGACACGGTCGCCCGCGCGCGGGCCGCCGCGACCAGCACGCGCACCAGCGACGCGACGGAGGCGCCCTCCGCCTGCCGCACCGTCACCCGTGCCGGGCGATACCGCAGCACGTTCCGCTCCACCCCGAGGGCCGACACGTCGCGGGCCACCCCGAACTCCGACTGCCACGCCTTCTCGTCGCTGATCGCGCCGGCGCGGGCGGCGTCGAAACCGATGAAGTCCATGCCGGGCTGAGCTGCCTCGAGCACGCGGGCGGCCGAATCGCCGAGGTGCCGCAGCGACAGGTTCTTCTTCGGCTCACGCGCAACCGGGTGCCACGTGCCGAAACCAAACACGTAGGACGGGCCGCCCGCCTTCGTCGAGCCGCCCACGCTTGACCGCTTCCAGCCGCCGAACGGCTGGCGGCGCACGATGGCTCCGGTGATGCCCCGGTTCACGTACAGGTTTCCCGCCTCAACACCATCGATCCAGGCGTCGACCTCGTCGGCGTCCAACGAGTGCAGACCCGCCGTCAGGCCGAACGGTGTCGCATTCTGCAGCTCGAGCGCCTCGTCGAGATCACGGGCGCGCATCAGGCCGAGGACGGGGCCGAAAAGCTCGGTCAAGTGGGCGGTGGCGCCCGGGGCCACCCAGCGCTTGACGCCCGGCGTCCAGAGTCGGCCGCCGCCGTCCAGCGCGCGAGGCTGCACCAGCCACTGCTCGTCACCCTCCAACTGGGTCAAGGCGCGCAACAACTTGCCCGACGCCGGCTCGATCAGCGGGCCCACAACACTCACCGGATCGGTCGGCCAGCCCACCTTCATGGTGGTGACGGCGTCGAGCAACTGCCGCTCGAAGCGCGCCGAGTCGGCCACCGAGCCGACGAGAATCGCCAGCGACGCCGCCGAACACTTCTGCCCCGCGTGACCGAACGCCGACTTCGCGATGTCGGCCGCGGCCAAATCGAAGTCCGCCGACGGCGTCACGACAATGGCGTTCTTGCCGCTCGTCTCGGCGAGGATCGGCAGGTCGGGCCGCCACGACCGGAACAGTGCGGCCGTCTCGAACGCTCCCGTCAGCACCACCCGGTCGACGGCGGGATGGCTGATCAGCTGCCGGCCGAGCTCGTTCTCGGGCACGTCGACCAGTCGCAGCACCTCGCGCGGTACCCCAGCCGACCACAGCGCATCGACCATGACGGCCGCGCAGCGTCGCACCTGGGGGGCTGGCTTGATGATGACCGCGCTGCCCGCAGCGAGCGCCGCCAGAACACTGCCCGCCGGGATCGCGACCGGGAAATTCCACGGCGGCGCCACCACCGTGAGGCGCACCGGCTCGAAGCGCGCGCCCTTCACGCTGTCGAGCATCCGCGCGCTTTCGGCGTAGTAGTGGGCGAAGTCGATCGCCTCGCTCACCTCGGGGTCGCCCTCGGCGAGGGTTTTGCCCGCCTCGGCGGTCATCACGGCTAGCAGCGCGGCGCGGCGTTCCGCGAGTGCGCGGCCCGCCGCGTGCAGCACCGTCGCGCGGTGCTCGGCACCCGCCGACGCCCACAGGGATGCGCTCCCCCGAGCATCCGCCATCAGCCTCTCCAGTGCGCCGGCGTCGCGCACGGCCGCCGCGGCGAGCACCGCGTCGCCGTGCGCGAAGACGGATGCGTCGCTCGCCGCCGCGAGGATCTCGCGCCCCCACGCGCGGTTCGCGGGCAGCGACGGGTCGGTGTCGGGCTCGTTGGCGAAGCCCTCGTCGACGCCGACTCCGCCCGGAAGGGGGCGGGGAGCACCCGTCGAGCGGTTCTGCACCCGGTGCGCGGCCGGCGCGTCGGGCGCCTCCGCGAGTTCGGCGAGCGAACGGCGGAAGCGCTGCTCCTCCCGCGCAAACATCGCGGCGTCGTCGACGAGCTCGAAGGCGCCCGACAGGAAGTTTTCGCTCGACGCGTTCTCCTCCAGCCGCCGGATGAGATAGCTGATCGCCGAGTCGAAGTCGCGCGGGTGCACGACCGGCGTGTAGAGCAGGAGGCCGCCGGCGCTGGCGCGAACCGCGTCGGCCTGCGCGGGAGCCATGCCGATCAGCATCTCCACCTCGACACGGTCGGTGAGGCCACGCGCGTCGGCGAGCTGCAGCGCCCAGGCGATGTCGAACAGGTTGTGACCGGCGACGCCGATACGCACGGCGGATGCGCGGGCGCGGTCGAGGGCGCGGTCGATGACGCGCTTGTAGTTGGCGTCGGTGGCCTGCTTCGACGGCAGCACGGCGACCGGCCAGTCGTGCACGGCGGCCTCGACGCGCTCCATGGCGAGGTTCGCGCCCTTCACGACGCGCACCTTGATGCCCGCACCGCCGGCCGCACGGCGCGCCTGCGCCCACTCGGTCAGCCGGTCGAGCGCGGGCACCGCCTCGGGAAGGTAGGCCTGCAAGACGATGCCGCCCTCGTACTGGCCGAGCCCCGGCCGGTCGAGCAGGCGCGTGAACACCTCGATGGTCAGGTCGAGGTCGCGGAACTCCTCCATGTCGAGGTTCAGGAATGTGGGAGTTCCGCCGAACGCGGCGCGCTGGTACAGCGGGGCCAGCCGCTCGACGACGCGGTCGACGGTTTCGTCAAACGACCACATCGAGAGTTGGCTGACGATGGCCGACACCTTGACCGACACGTAGTCGACGTCGTCGCGGGCGACGAGTTCGTGCAGGCCCTCCAGGCGGCGGTCGGCCTCCGCGTCTCCAAGCACGGCTTCGCCGAGCAGGTTGATGTTGAGGCGGTCGCCGTTCTCGCGCAGCCGCTCCAGCGTGCGCCCGAGACGCTCGGGGGTCGCGTCGATGATGAGGTGGCCCACCATTCCGCGCAGCACGCGGCGGGCGATCGGGATGATCGGCCACGGCAGGAGCGGCGCGAACCCGCCCCCGAGCACGATGAGCCCTCGCAGATACCAGGGCAGGAACCGTGGCACGCGGCGGCTGAGTCGCTCGAGCTCGCGGGCGGCGACCCGGAGGTCATCGGGGCGGGCGACACGGTCGACGAAACCGATGGCGAAGTCGAGGCCGTCCGGGTCCTTCAGGAGGCCAGCGAGCCGTTCGGCGGCGGGGTCGGCGGCGGCGCCCTCGGTGGCGGCAAGCCACACCCGCACCTGCTGGACGGCGGCATCGGCGGACGACTCTGTGGTCGACGTCGTGGTCATGCCCTCTACTGTCTCACCCATAACTCTTCGGGCATAGCGGGCATTTCCGCACAATTCCGTGCGAATATTGCGAACGATATTTTGCGTCGAGAAAGGTCTCGGGATGCTCGATCCTCGTCGACTGCGACTGGTGCGGGAACTGCGCCGTCGCGGCACTGTGCACGAGGTCGCGCGCGCTCTCTCCTACGCGCCATCCACCGTCTCGCAGCAGTTGGCCCAACTGGAGCACGAGGCGGGAACGCCTCTGTTTGAGCGGGTGGGCCGGCGGCTGCAGCTCACCCCGGCGGGCGAACTCCTCGCTGACGGCGCGGGCGCCGTGCTCGACGAGCTCGAGCGGCTCGAGCAGTCGCTCGCCGAAGCGACCGAAGCGCCGAGTGGCACCGTCCGCCTCGCCGTGTTCCAGTCAGCCGCTCTCGGCATCATCCCCCGCGCGCTCACCCTGCTCGCTGGTGAGCATCCGGCGATGCGGGTCGAGATCACCCAGCGCGAGCCCGAGAGCGCGCTTGACGAAGTGTGGGCGCGCGACTTCGACCTCGTGGTCGCGGAGGAGTACCCGGCGCACTCGGCGCCGCACCGCGACGAGCTCGACAGGGTGCCGCTGTGTCGCGACGCGCTGCGCCTCGCGACCGCGCCCGACACCGGCGCATCCGACACCCCCACCTCGATGGGCCCGCTTCGCGTCGAGTCGCTCCCCGACACCGCCGCCCTCCCCTGGGTCATGGAACCCCGCGGCACCGCCAGCCGCCACTTCGCCGAGCAGGTGTGCCGCCGCGCCGGGTTCGAGCCCGACGTGCGCTTCGAGACGGCCGACCTGCAGGCGCACATCCGGCTTGTCGAAGCGGGCCACGCCGTGGCGCTGCTCCCCGACCTGGTGTGGGGCGATCGAGAACCGAGCGTGCGCCTCATCGACCTGCCCGAGCATCCGCGACGCACCGTGTTTACGGCCGCGCGCCGCGCATCCGCGCACCGACCCGCCATCGTCGCCTGCCGCGATGTGCTCAGCCGCGCTGTCGCGTTCCTCCAGTGACCTCCCCGGGCGTGCACAGCATGCCGATGCGTGCATAGGCTGGCAGCACCGCACCATCGGATTTCAGCACGCAGGAGCACCCCCGTGACCACTCGTCGCGACGTCGTCATCATCGGCGGCGGACACAACGGCCTTGCCGCCGCCGCCTACCTCGCCCGCGCGGGTCTCGACGTCGAGGTGCTCGAACGCCTCGACACCGTCGGTGGTGCCGCCGTCTCGGCGCAGGCGTTCGCGGGCATCGATGCTCGCCTCAGCCGATACTCGTACCTGGTGAGTCTGCTGCCGCAGCGCATCATCGACGACCTCGGACTGTCGATTCGGCTCGCCCCGCGGCGCTACTCGTCGTACACGCCGGTTCCCGGTGGTGACGGCGGCCTGCTCGTCGACAATCATGACCAGGCGGCCACCGACGCCTCGTTCGCGGGCATCGGCGCGGCGCACGACGCGGATGCGTGGCGCACCTTCTACGACGGAACGACCCGTCTCGCACGCGCCCTCTTCCCCACCGTGACCGACCCGCTGCTGACCCGCAGCGAAGCGCGCGCGGCCGTCGGCAACGACGCCCTCTGGGATGCGCTCATCGAACAGCCGGTCGGGCGCACCATCGAAAGCACCTTTGCCAGCGACCTTGTGCGCGGCGTCGCGTACACGGACGCCCTCATCGGAACGTTCGCGTCGAACGATGACGAGTCCCTCGCCGCCAATCGCTGTTTCCTCTATCACGTGATCGGCGGCGGCACGGGTGACTGGAACGTGCCCGTCGGCGGCATGGGCGCCGTGACCGCTGAGCTCGCCCGCGCGGCCCGTCTCGCCGGCGCGACCCTCACGACGGGCGCCGAGGTCACCACGCTCGACGGCGACCGTGTCGTCACCTACCTGGTCGGCGACACCGAGCACCGGGTCGCGGCCGACCGCGTGCTGGTCAACGCGTCGCCGCGCGAACTGAACCGCCTCCTTGCGGCGGGCGATGCGAGCGGCGTGAGCAGCGCATCCCGCGTCGCCGAGCCCGCGGCCGAGGGCGCCCAGGTGAAGGTCAACCTGCTGCTGAAGCGCCTGCCGCGACTGAAGGATGCGCGCATCGCCCCCGAAGCGGCATTCGGCGGCACCTTCCACATCAACGAGCTGTTCACTCAGCTGCAGGCCGGCTATGACGCCGCGGCCGCCGGTCGCATCCCCGACCCGATTCCCGCCGAGATCTACTGCCACTCGCTCACCGACCCGACGATTCTCGGGCCCGAGCTGCAGCCGGCCGGCGCGCAGACGCTGACCGTGTTCGCCCTGCACACTCCCGACCGCCTGCTCACGGCCGACAACAACGATCGGATGCGCGGCGAACTGCAGGCCGCCGTGCTCGCGTCGCTCAATTCGGTGCTCGCCGAACCGATCGAGTCGCTGCTCATGACCGACGCCGACGGAGCCGCGTGCGTGGAGACGAAGACCACGCGCGACCTCGAAGAGGCGCTGCGCTTGCCGGGCGGCAACATCTTCCACGGCGACCTCGCCTGGCCGTGGCTCGACGATGACGATGCGCCCGTAGCGTCGACCCCGGCCGAGCACTGGGGCGTCGCGACCGGCGTCGACGGCGTGTACCTGTGCGGTTCGGGGGCGCGGCGCGGCGGCGCCGTGAGCGCGATCGGCGGCCACAACGCCGCCATGGCGGTGCTCGACGAACGGAGCGGCGCATGATGAGCGCCCAGAACGCCCGCGTCGCGCTCGTGACCGGAGCGTCGTCGGGAATCGGTGAGGCGACCGTCGAACGCCTGCTGGCACAGGGATTCATCGTCTACGCGGGAGCCCGCCGCATCGAGCGCATGTCCGGCATCGAGCAACGCGGCGCCCACACGCTGTCTCTCGATGTCACCGACGACGCGAGCATGACGGATGCTGTCGCCCAGATCCTTCAGGAACGCAATCGAATCGACGTGCTCGTCAACAATGCCGGTTATGGCTCGTACGGCTCGGTCGAGGAAGTGCCCCTTGAGGAGGCGCGCCGCCAGTTCGAGGTCAACGTCTTCGGCCTCGCACGCCTCACACAACTCGTGCTACCCGCCATGCGGGAGCGCAGGAGCGGTCGCATCATCAACGTGTCCTCGATCGGCGGTCGGATCTACGAGCCGCTCGGCGCCTGGTACCACGCGACGAAGTTCGCCGTCGAGGGCCTGAGCGACTCGTTGCGCCTCGAGGTCGCGCCGTTCGGTATCGACGTCACGATCATTCAGCCGGGTCCCATCCGCACCGAGTGGAACACGATCGCGCGCGACAGCATGGTCACCGTGTCGGGCGAGGGCCCGTACGCCGATATCGCGCGTCGCATGCGTGCCACCTACGAGAAAATCGACGGCGGCCGCAGCGCCGGAACCCCGGAGCAGGTCGCGGAGGCGATCGTGCGGGCGGCGACAGCCCGCAGGCCGAAGACTCGAGAAGCGGTTCCCGCGTCCGCGAAGACGGTGGTGGGAGCGCGGCGCCTGCTGAGCGACCGGGCCATGGATCGCCTCATGATGCGGGTTCTCACCGGCGACTGATCGTCCGCGCCGCGGTGACGACTACGCGGTGACGAGTAAAGCAACCGGAAGCGCCGCTCCCAGCAGGCCCGCGATGACCGTGATGGTCGCCGCCGTTCGCATGAGCGGCCAGGCAGCCGCGCGTCGACCGGCGCTGGGCGCGACAGCGGCGACACCGAACGCCGCGACGGCGAGGATCGCCGCGCCGATCGTCACGAGCGGTTCGCCGACACGGATGCTCGTGACCGCCGCGAACAGCACGACGAGCGCCGCCTGCGCCATCGTTCGCTGCCAGGCGAGGCTCGAGCGGTCTCGGTCGTCGTTGACGGAATCGTGCGCCGCGTCCGTGACCACGATCATCCCGCCCGTTCGATCGCCTCAAACGCGACGAAGGCGGCGAGCAGGAGCGCCACGGCGACCGTGCCGGCGGTCAACCACGGCAATGCGGACGGCTTCGGGATGGGCCGGCCGAGGCGCAGGGCCCGCTCGCCAGCGCGCCAGTGGGCAAGCGACCAACCCGCGAGCACGGCGCCGGCGAGGCTCGACACGGCGGCGATGATCAACAGCAGCGCGGGAAGCTCGCCGAAACTCACCAGCGTCGCGAGCGCGACGCCGGCGGCGACGAGGGCGAGGGAGGTGCGCATCCACGACAGGGCGGTGCGCTCATTGGCGAGCGACACCTGCGGGTCGGGATCCTCCCCGACCGAGTAGACGGAGTGCGGGCGGCGGTCGTCGGTGCTCACGACGGCGACACTACTCCGGCTGCGGGTCGCGTCGCCGGGGCTTGACGTTCAGATCTCCCAGGTGCTCGGCGCGGGTTCGTGGCGAGTGGGTAGCGCCGCACGCGTGCTCCACTCGCGAACCCACTCCGGCAACGGGTGGTTCGCCGGGTCGAGGCCGAACAGTTCGGCGAGCTCGTCCATCGGCACGGTGCCTCCCGACTTCTTGAGGAAGCGCGCCTTCACGATCGCGCGGGCGTGGATCTCGCCGCCGCGCACGAAGCGCTGTTCGACGTAGCCGGCCTTGTCGTCGAGGCCGATGATGGCGGTCTCAACCTCGAAGCGCGTCCAAGGCTCCAACGACTTGCGGTAGGTGATGGTCGACGACACAACGACCGGGTAGTAGCCCAGCTTTCGCAGCCTCGACCACGCACCTGACCGCGCCATGAGGTCGATGCGCCCGAGGTCCATGATCGACAGGTACACGCCGTTGTTCATGTGCATGAGCACGTCGAGGTCGGTGGGCCATACGCGGAAGGTCGTGCGAGCGACGTCGGTTGGCTGGATGCGCTCGCCGAACCGCGTGCGGATGCTCAGCCAGACAAGGCGGAAGAACATGTTCACGCGGGCGACGCTAGCCGGGTCAGCGGTCGCGGTGGTCTTCGATGGTGATTCGCGCACCGAAACGCGGCGTTTCCACCCCGCTCGATTCGATGTATCGCACAACGCGCTGCCGGTGCCCACGGTACGGCTCGAGTAGCCGCATCATCTCGGCGTCGTCGCCCCGCTCGCCGGTGAACCAGTGGGTGACCGCGTGGGCCAGGTGGTAGTCGCCGACGCTGACGGTGTCGGGGTCGCCGTGCGAGCGCTGCACGATCTCGGCGACGGTCCACCCCCCAACCCCGGGAATCGACCGGACGCCGGCGACCAGCCGCGCGTCGGCGCCGGCGTTCCTGCCGACGGCGATCGTGCGCTGCAGGGCGGGCGCCACGGCCGCGACCCGACGGATCGTGTTCCGTCGCACTGGGGTGACCCCGGCTCGATGCCACTCGTGGTCGGGGATGCGCCGCCAGGCTTCCGCCGTCGGCAGGATGCGCATCCCGGCGGGTGCAGGACCGGGCGCCTGGTCGCCGTGCGCGCGAATCAGCTGTCGCCACGCGCGTCGCGCTTCGATGCCCGTCACCTTCTGCTCGAGCACGGCGGCGACGGCCGCCTCGAGCACGATGCGGGTGCGCAGCAGCCGCAGGCCCGGTCGACGACGGCGCAGGCGCTGCAGCGCGGCGGCCGCGGGATCGTCCGCGGCGGCACGCTCGGCCAGTAGCGCGTCGAAGGCCGGCCATCCTCCGTCGTCGAGACCGAGCAACTCACGGGCATGCGCCATCGACCAGTCAGCACCGGGGCCCCAGGCGCGCACGTCGATGCCGTCGGAAGCGCCGGGGCCGAGGGCGTGCATCCGGATGGTGGCGGGCCCATCGGGTGTGAGTTGGCCGCGCCAGACCGGGCCGGCGCCGCCACGCTCGCCCTCCCACACCTGCGTGGGATCACCGGTTCCGCGACGCAGCGGAAACAGCACCGCGCCGAGCTCGAAGCGACCCTCAGGGTCGATGAGCTCGGCGCGGTCTCCGTCGGGCGCGGTCGTCACGACCGCCACGATGGCACGCTGCGGCTAGAAGGTGCTGTACTCGGTGATCGCGAAGAGCGAGCCGTAGGCGACGATCACCAGGATGCCCACGATCAGGCCGATCACCATGAAGACGACGCTGATCCAGATCGCCGCCGTGGCAAGGCCGTTGCTCATGCCGACCTTCTTCGACTGGCCGCGTGCCACGATGCCGAGGATGAGGCCGATGAGCGGCGCGAGGAACGCAAGGATCAGCGCAACGATGCCAAGCGTCTGGCCCGGGTTGACGGCTGGCTGCGCGGGCTGCGAGTAGGTGGGAGGGGGTGCGTCAGTCATGAGTGCTCCTGATGAGTGGGGTGGTCGACTACCGGGGCGGTGCTCGCTCGCAACCCTACTGAGGACTCGTCGCCGACGGTAGTAGCTGTGCGCCAGGATTCCGTTCGGTGACGAACGAGGCGGAGGGGTGCATCCGTCGTTTTCGCATCGGTTACCCGCACCCGCTTAGATAGCTTTATGCGTATCGGAATGCTGACCTCCGGCGGCGACGCCCCCGGGCTGAACGCGGTCATCCGCGGAGCCGTCCTCACCGGCACGACCGTGCACGAGCACGAGTATCTGGGCTTCCGCGACGGTTGGAAGGGTCTCGTCGAAAACGACACGATGACCCTCGGTCGGCACGAGGTGAAGGGCATCTCGAAGCAGGGCGGCACGATCCTCGGCACCAGCCGCACGAACCCCTTCGAGGGGCGCGGCGGCGTCGACCGCATCAACGAGGTCATGGACATCAACGGCCTGGATGCTCTCATCGCTATCGGCGGTGAGGGCACGCTGGCCGCCGCCAAGCGCCTGACGGACGCGGGCGTGCGCATCGTCGGCGTTCCGAAGACCGTCGACAATGACTTGGACGCGACGGACTACACGTTCGGCTTCGACACAGCCGTCGGCATCGCGACGGAGGCGATGGACCGCCTGCGCACGACCGGTGACGCCCACAACCGGTGCATGGTCGCCGAGGTCATGGGCCGCCACGTCGGGTGGATCGCCCTGCACTCGGGTATGGCCGCTGGCGCCCACGCGATCCTGATTCCCGAGCAGCGCACCACCATGGACCAGCTCACGGAGTGGGTGCAGAGCGCCTACGACCGCGGGCGCGCCCCGCTGGTAGTGGTCGCCGAGGGCTTCACGCTCGAGGGCGACGACGAGCCCCACAACGACCGCGGCCTCGACGCCTTCGGCCGACCGCGCCTCGGCGGCATCGGCGAGCGCCTCGCCCCGCTGATCGAGGCCCGCACGGGCATCGAGACGCGCGCGACGACTCTCGGCCACATTCAGCGCGGCGGCACCCCGAGTGCGTACGACCGCGTGCTCGCCACCCGGCTCGGCATGGCCGCGGTGCGCGCCGTGAACGGCCACCGGTGGGGTCAGATGGTCGCCCTGCGCGGCACCGACATCGTCTTCGTTCCGTTCGAGGCTGCCCTCGGCTCGCTCAAGACGGTGCCGCAGGAGCGCTACGACGAGGCCGCACTGCTTTTCGGCTGATGCGCGCAGGACGGCGTCGCGGATTCAGCTGATGACAGGCGGATGCGCGTCGTGCGGGTCCATCGCATACTCGGCGAGGGCGCGCACCAGCGACGAGCTCGAGCGCTCTTCGGCGATGCGATGAACCGTGAGACCAGCGGCGCGCGCGTCGAACGCCGTGCGGGGACCGATGCACACCACGACAGCCTCGCTCGGCAGCGGGCTGAACTGAGCCGCTATCTGGCGGGCCACGCTGCCGGAGCTGACGAGAATCGCGCGGATGCGGCGGCCAGCGATGTCGGCGACAACTTCGGGAGGTGCACTGACACCGACCGTGCGGTAGGCGGCAACGAACTCGGCATCGACGCCGCGTTCGAGCAGACCCTGCAACAGTGCCTGTTCCGCGATCTCGGACTGGGGCAAGAGGGCACGGAAGCCTGACCCGCCGGGCCACTCTTTGAGCAGCCCCCGCGCGGAGTGGTCGCTCGGCACGAAGTCGACTCGATAGCCCGCGAGCTGAAGCGCCTGCGCGGTGGTTTCGCCGACCGCCGCAATGCGGGTCGACTCGGGTGGACGAACGCCGTGGCCGACGAGTACGTCGACCGTAGTGGCGCTGGTGACGAGTAACCAGTCGTAGTGACCGTCGCTCAGGCGCCCCAGTGCGGCAGTCAAAAGTTCAGGCTCTTCGGGGCGAGCGAAGTTGATCAGCGGGGCGATCACCGGTTGTGCCCCCAACGACCGCAGCTGGGCGGCTATGCCGTCGCCCCACTTGCCGCCGCGCGGCACAAGCACGCGCCAACCGAGTAGCGGCTTAATGACGGGCAGCGCAGCGGTCGGCGTGCGCTCGATGGTGGTCCCGTCGCGAAGTACAGACATCGCCTACCATGATGAACCGCTCTCGCTGGGAACCCAAATCGGCGGGTCGGATGCTGGGGCCTTAATCGTCGCTGGCAATAGCCCAGGCGACCAGACCGACGACCACGGCGGTCGCCAACGCGGCGCCGATCAAGTACGGCACGGGATTGCGCTCGTAGCCGGAACGCACGCGTCGGCCCAACTCGGCTCCCTTGACGCGCGGATTGAGTCTGTTGTCGATCTCGTTCAGGGTCGCCTCGAGTTCGGCGCGCAGTTCGTCGGCCCGGCGGGCGGAATTGTCGCTCACGATGATCCCTTCGACTCTCCGCGCACGATACGAATGTCTTCGGCGATACTTTCCATCGTTTCCGTCGGCGTCGGCGGCAGCCCTCGCTTCAACTGGGCGACGCCTATTCCGGCGAGTATGCCGGCGAGCAGCAGGATGGCGCCCCCCACGATGAGCGCTGCCGCCCAGGCGGGCAATACAGTGGCAAGCCCGAGGACGGCGGCGGCAAGAAGCACGAGTGTGGCGAAGAACGCGAAGACGCCTGCGCCGACGAGCAACCCCGCGCCGATGCCGGCCGACTTGAGCTTGCTCGAGACCTCAGCCTTGAGCGACGCTAACTCTGCCTGAATGAGCTCGGTCACGATGCGGGGCAGGTCGGCAAGCAGCGCGCCGATCGAGCGCCGGGCTTCACGGGGCGGCACAGGCGGTGTCGACAACGGATCCGTCATGTCGAGACCCCCGAGTTACGACGAGCTCGAGCGCGAACCCGAGCTATTCGACGTCGTCGAGCGCTTCGCCGGCGTCTTGCGCGTCGACGACGAGTTCTTCGTGCTCTTCGAGGCCGACCCCGTCGACTTCTTGGCGGCAGCGCCCGACGAGGATGCCGACTCCGTCTTGTTCATGACGGTCGTGACGACCTTCTTGGCGCCATCGGCGACGAACTCCGCCACTTCGGGGGCCTTCTCGCGTACGTAGCCGTCAACCCTGTCGACCTGGCGCTGAACGCGCGGGTCGCCCCAGAAGCGGTCGCAGGCCTTCTTGATCTGCTCGTAGCGTTCGCGCCCGGCTCGAGTGCCGAGCACGTAGCCGACGGCGAGGCCGGTGGCGAACAGGATCTTGCCGCGCATGGTGTCCTCCGTCTCTTCCTCGGCCGGATCGGTCGGCCGAAAACACCTGCCCAGCGTAGTCGGGGCCCCGCCTGGCCCGCGGTTTTCGTGGAGCCAACTCCCAGACGCTACCCGCTGGGTGGGACTGGACAGTACGAGGGCACGGCAGGGCATACTTAGGTAATGCTTACCTCACCCATGCGGGATGGTCACGCGCTCGACCACCGCCAAGCATCCCTGAACTACCCGGCTTATCGCCCCTTTTTCGCGCGCGTTTCGCGCGTGCTTCCGATCGGGCGTCACCTCGTGCGGGTGAGCTTCACAGGGGATGACTTCGAGGTTTTCGGTACAACGGGGCTCGACCAACGCATCAAGATTGTGTTCCCGGGTGACGGCGCCCTGCCTGACCTGGGTCAGGGCGACGACGCGGCCATTCTGACTGGCGACTGGTACGCCCGCTGGCGTGCGCTCCCGGATGACGAGCGACCCGCGTTCCGCACATACACCGTTCGGGCAATCGACTCCGCGGCCGCTCGCCTCGACGTCGACATGGTGCTGCACGATCCTGCTCCCGGGGGCGATGGCCCCGCTGCCCGCTGGCTGAGGCAGGTGGGGGCCGGCGACGAGGTCCTCATCGTCGGGCCCGACGCGCGCACGGCCGACCCGCTGATCGGATGCGACTGGCGTCCCGGCGACGCTCGCACCGTGCTACTCGCGGGAGACGAGACCGCGGCCCCCGCGATCCTGTCGATCCTCGAATCCCTGGCGCCGGGTATCCGTGCGCAAGCATTCGTTGAGGTCGCGTCGAGTGCAGACATCCAACGCATCGTGCCAACGGCGCGGCACCGCGTCACCTGGCTCGCCCGCGACGCCGGTTGCGAGACTGCGCAGGGCTTCCAGGCGGTCGCTCCCCGCGGGGAATTGCTCCACCGCGCGCTGGAGAACTGGGTCGGCGGCCACCGCGCCGAGCTCACGACCGCCCTCGACGCCTCCCCCCACACACTCGACGACATCGATGTCGACACCGAGCTGCTCTGGGACAGCCCTATCGACCCGACCGGCAACGACTTCTATGCCTGGATCGCCGGTGAGGCAGCAGTGGTCAAGCGGCTGCGCCGGTATCTGGTGAGTGATGTCGGGGTGAGCCGTCGCGCCGTGGCCTTCATGGGCTACTGGCGTGAGGGGCGCTCCGAAGGGCAGTGACACCGCTCTCGACGGCGCCGCGGCTCGCGCTCTCCACCCGCCGGCGAGCGTCGCGGCTGCTCGGGGCCGCATTGCTCGGCCTGGGTCTCGTCCTCGCCGTGGCTCTCAGCGTCTCGTTCGGTGCCCGCCCCACCGACCTCGCAACGGTCCTGACCGCATTGATCGACCCTGCCGCGCTCGCGAATCCGGCCGACGCCGTCGCGGTTCGCGACCTTCGCGTGCCGCGCACCGCCATCGGACTCATCGTCGGCGCAGCGCTCGGCCTCGCCGGGGTCGTCATGCAGGGTGTGACGCGCAACCCGGTCGCCGATCCAGGGCTTCTCGGCGTGACGGCGGGGGCATCGTGTGCAGTCGTCATCGGAATTTCCCTCTCGGGCGAGACCGACGTCATCGGCCTTGCCCTGTGGGCTCTCGGCGGCGCCCTCGTCACAAGTTTCGGTGTCGGGGCTCTCGCCCGGGCCGCCGGGGATCGGGCGACCCCCGCGCTGCTCGTAGTTGTCGGGTTCGCCGTGACTGCCGGGCTCGGCACCGCAACGACGCTCATGCTCTTGGGTAATCCGGCTGCCCTCGATCGCTACCGGTTGTGGACGGTCGGTTCGCTCACGGGGAGAGACCTGGATGCCGCGCTGACACTTCTCCCTCTCGTGGTCGCGGGCGTCGCCGTGGCCGCCCTGCTCGCCCGCCCGCTGGATGCGCTGGCCCTCGGCGACGATGTGGCACGCGGGCTCGGATTTCGACTCGGGACGGTGCGCGCCGGATCCCTCCTGGCCATCGTGCTTCTTGCGGGAACCGCGACCGCGCTCGCCGGCCCCCTCGTCTTCGTGGGTCTGCTCGGTGCGCACGCCGCTCGTGCCGCTGTCGGAGGGCACCACGGGCTGCTTCTGCCCGTCTCAGCCGTCGCCGGTGCGGCGTTCGTCTTGACGGCCGACGTGATCGGTCGACTCGTCGCGCCCCCCGGCGAGCTGGAGGTCGGCATCGTCGTCGCGGCTCTCGGCGCTCCGTTGCTCGTCGGGCTCGTCCGCGCCAGACGGTCGGTGGTCGCATGAGCGACGTCGTCGCGATGAGGGCTCTGAGCCGCCTGCGTCGCACCCGGTCGGCACGGTCGATCGCCACCGCGGGCATCCTGGTCGGCGCGCTGCTGGCCCTCGCCATTGTCGCGCTCACCGCGGGTTCGGTCGCCCTTGCTCCGAGTGAGGTCGTTCGCGCCCTGTTCGGCACTGCGGACGGCGGGGCGGTGTTCATCGTGCGCGAGTTGCGCCTCCCCCGGCTCACACTCGCCCTCGTCGTGGGCGCCGCCCTGGGGATGGCCGGAGCACTGTTGCAGACGGTCGTACGCAACCCGCTCGCAAGCCCCGACATCATCGGCGTGACGGGCGGAGCGAGCGCGGCTGCGGTGCTCGCGATCGGCGCGGGTGCCACCGGCCTTGCGGTCACCGGCTCGGCGCTTGTCGGCGCAGCAGCCGCCATCGCTCTTGTGCTCGTGACCGCTGGCCGGCAGTACAGCGGAACCCGCATCATCGTCGTCGGCATCGCGGTCGCCTTTCTTGCCCAGGGCGTTCTCGGCTACGCGCTCACGCGCGCCCGCCTTGATCAGGCGAGTTCCGCATACTTCTGGCTCGTGGGCAGCGTCGGTTCGCCGTCAGCCGCCGAAACACTCGCTCTGGGGACGCTCGTCGCCCTCGTCGCCGCGAGCACCGCCCTCGCTCGACGCACTCTCACCACTCAGCTACTGGGTGACGAGACGGCAACCGCGATCGGGGCGCGCCCGCGTCTCACGCGCATCCTCGCCGTGACGGCATCGACCGTTCTTGCAGCAGCAGCCGTGGCGGTTGCGGGGCCGCTCGCGTTCGTCGCGTTCGTGTCCGGGCCGATCGCCCGCCGCCTTCTCGGGCGAGGACCGGCCGTTCTGACCGCGTCACTCGTGGGTGCGGTGCTCGTACTCGGAAGTGACCTCGTCGCCCAAAACCTCATCCCGGGATCGCTGCAGCCGCCCGCTGGCCTCGTAACGGGTGCCGTCGGCGCTCCCCTCCTCGTGTGGCTGCTCATTCGGACGGCTCGTCAGGAAGGACGCTCATGACCACGCTTCGTGCCGAGAATGTGACGCTCGGCTACAGCGCCGATCGACCCGTCGTGCACGGTGTTGACCTCGACGTCCGCCCGGGGGCGCTCACGGTGCTCGTCGGGGCAAACGCGAGCGGCAAGTCGACCCTCCTTCGTGGGCTCGCGCGCCTCCTGCCCGCCCGAGGGGGTCAAGTCACACTAGACGGGGTCGCGCTCGGCGAGATACGGGCGAAGAAGCTCGCTCGCACGATTGGTGTCTTGCCACAGAATCCGAGCGCCCCCGAGGGAATCACCGCGGGCGAGTTGGTCGCCCGCGGCCGCTACCCGCACCAGCCGATCTTTCGCGGACGATCCAGCGACGACGACGCTGTCGTTGCTGCCTCACTCGCGGCGACCGATGCCGCATCGCTCGCCGACCGTCGCATGGATGAGCTGAGCGGCGGCCAGCGCCAGCGCGTATGGATCGCGATGGCGCTCGCCCAGCAGCCGCGCATCCTGCTCCTCGACGAGCCGACGAGCGCACTCGATGTCGCGCACCAGGTGGAGATCCTCGACGTGCTCAGGGCTGAAGTCGCGCGCGGCACCACGGTCGTCGTCGTGTTGCACGACCTGACGCTCGCCGCGCGCTACGCCGATGAACTCGTCGTGCTCGCCGACGGACGCGTCGTGGCTCAGGGCAGCGCGACCGACGTCATCACGGCCGAGACCGTCCGTGCGGCATTCGGTGTCGAGGCGCGTATCCTCACCGACCCCGACACGGGTCGACCGGTGGTGTTGCCGCGTGCAGTTGTTCCCCGCCCCGCTGACCGGTAAGGTAAGGCTTACCTAATTGTTTCTGCCGCGTCGCCGCGGCCCCTCCTCAAGGAGTCTGTTACCCATGCCTGCTGCGCCTCGCGCATCCTACGCACTCGCCCTCACCGCTGCGAGCGCCCTCATCCTGGCCGGCTGCGCCGCAGAAGCCCCCACCGACACCGCGACGACCGAAGGGGAGTCCAATCCTCCCGCCAGCGCGGGCGCATTCCCCGTCACGATCCAGCACGCCTTCGGCGAGACCGAGATCACAGAGGCCCCCGAGCGGGTCGTCACCTGGGGCTGGGGCACGACGGATGCCGCGATCGCCCTCGGAGTCGTCCCCGTCGCGATGCCATTCCAGGCGTACGGAGGAGACGAGAACGGCGTGCTGCCCTGGATCGCCGAGGCGCTCGACGATCTCGGCGCCGAGACACCCACCGTGCTCCCGGACACCGGTGCCGATGTTCCGTTCGAAGAGATCGCGGCCGCCGACCCCGACGTGATCCTCGCGCACTACTCCGGTCTCACCGAGGAGCAATACGACACCCTCCGAGCCATCGCGCCCGTCGTGGCCTACCCCGACCAACCGTGGTCGACGCCGTGGCGGGAGGTCATCTCGATGACCGGCGACGCGCTCGGGCTGGTCGACGAGGCCGACAATGTGCTCGCCGATATCGACGCCGAATTGGCGGCGGCTGCGGAGGCGCACCCCGAGTTCGCCGGTGTAACACTCGCCACCGCGTGGGACGTGGGCGGAGTCTTCTATGTCTACGCCGACGAAGACCCCCGCGTCGAGTTCATGCTCGACCTGGGCTTCGTGAATGCGCCAGCCGTCGACGAGCTCGATACCGACGAGTCGCCGTTCTTCTTCACCCTCTCCTACGAGCGCACGAGCGAACTCGACAGTGACGTGATCGTCGTCTACGGATCGACGGCCGATGAGGCACAGGCGCTTCTGGATTCCGCCCACGGACAGGTGATCCCGGCGGTCGCCGACGGCGCCGTCGCCCAGCTCATCGGCACCGAGTTCATCGCATCCGTCTCGCCGCCCACCGCCCTGTCGCTGCCGTGGGGCCTCGACGAGGTCGTCGCACAGCTCGCAGCCGCGGTTGCCGAGCTCGGTTAAGTGACGCGTCCAACGCATCCCGCAGCGGCCCTCCGGCCTCCGCCTTAGACGGTGGGCTGGGCGGCTGCCGCGGCCTTCGCCGCCGGCACAGCCGCGGCCAGAACCCGCTCGACCGCCGCGTCGTCGTGCGCGGCCGAGACGAACCACGCCTCGTAGACGCTCGGCGGCAGCGAGACGCCGTGCTCGAGCATCGCGTGGAAGTACGGCCCGAAGCGGAAGACGTCCTGCGCCTGCGCGTCGGCGTAATTCTGCGGGGCGCTCTCGCGGAAGAAGATCGAGAACTGCGAGCCAGCCCACGCGACGGTGTGGGCGACGCCCTCGGCACTCAGCGCATCCGACAGTCCGTTAGCGATCTCGTGTGCCACGCGGGGTAAATGCTCGTACACCTCGGGGCTGGCGCCCCGCAGCATGGCGGCGCCGGTTGCGACAGCGACGGGGTTCCCGCTGAGGGTTCCCGCCTGGTACACCGGGCCGAGCGGCGCGAGAAGGTCGAGAATGTCGGCGCGACCGCCCAGGCCAGCGAGCGGCAGGCCGCCGCCGATGATCTTGCCGAAGGTCATGAGGTCGGCGTCGTAGGGCACGCCCTCGCGCTCTTCGAGGCCCCACCACCCGGCGGCGGTCGACCGAAACCCGGTCATGACCTCGTCGACGATGAGCAGAGCGCCATGCGCGTGCGCCGTGTCGGCGAGCAGCTTGTTGAAGCCCGGCTTCGGCGGCACGACGCCCATGTTGGCGGCGGCGGCCTCGGTGATGACGGCGGCGATGCGGTCGCCGTGGGCCGCGAACACCTCGGCGAGCACCTCCTCGTCGTTGTACGGAATCACGATCGTCTGCGCCGCCGTCTCGGCGGTGATGCCTGCTGAGCCCGGAATTCCCAGCGTCGCGATGCCCGAGCCCGCCTCCGACAAGAGCGAGTCGGAGTGCCCGTGGTAGTGCCCGGCGAACTTCACGAGCAGCGGCCGCCCGGTCGCGCCGCGTGCGAGGCGGATCGCCGTCATGGTCGCCTCGGTGCCGGTCGAGACGAGCCGCACCTTCTCGATGCCGCGTCGCTCGGCGCCGTCCGGGCCCGCGAGCGTCAGGCGGTCGAGCACGAGCTCGGCGAGCTCGACCTCGCCGGTCGAGGCGGCGCCGAATCCGAGCCCCTTCTCGACGGCCGCGCGGGCGGCCGCGATGACATCGGGATGCGCGTGGCCGAGCAACGCCGGCCCCCACTGCCCCACAAGGTCGACGTACTCAGTGCCCTCGACGTCGACCACGTACGGCCCGTGGCCGCTCGCGAGGAAGACCGGCGTGCCGCCGACCGAGCGGAACGCGCGCACCGGCGAGTTGACCCCGCCGGGGGTGACGACGAGCGCCCGCTCGAACGCTTCGGCGTTGGTGGTCGGGGTGCGGCCCGAGATGAAGCGGGTCATGTGAGAAGTCCCTTCTGGGCCAGGTCGAGCGCGGCGTACGAGAGCACGGCGTCGGCCCCAGCGCGGCGAATCGAGAGGAGCGCCTCGAGCTGTGCGCGGTCGCCGTCGAGCCACCCGTTCTGCGCCGCGGCGGCGATCATCGCGTACTCACCCGACACCATGTAGGCCCACACGGGCACGGTCGAGAGGTCGGCAACCTGACGCAGCACGTCGAGGTAGCCGAGCGCGGGCTTCACCATAACGACATCGGCACCCTCGTCGAGGTCGATGAGCGCCTCGCGCACGCCCTCGCGCCCGTTCGCCGGGTCGAGTTGGTAGGTGCGGCGGTCGCCGGTGAGTTGCGAGTCGACGGCGTCGCGAAACGGCCCGTAGAACGCCGAAGCGTATTTCGCCGAATAGGCCAACAGGGCGACGTCGGTGTGCCCGGCGTCGTCGAGCGCGGTGCGTACGGCGGCGGTCTGGCCGTCCATCATGCCGCTCAGGCCCAGTAGCTGTGAGCCGGCTTCGGCCTGGGCGATTGCCATGGCGGCGTAGCGCTCGAGCGAGGCGTCGTTGTCAACGCGGCCCCGATCATCCAGCACACCGCAGTGGCCGTGGTCGGTGAATTCGTCGAGGCAGAGGTCGGTCTGCACGACCAGCGCGTCGCCCACTTCGGCCGCGATCGCGCGCGTGGCGACGTTGAGGATGCCGTCGGGGTCGGTCGCGCCCGTTCCGATCGCGTCCCGCGTCGCCGGCACGCCGAAGAGCATCACGCCGCCGAGTCCGGCCTCCGCCGCCTGGACCGCGATGCGACGAAGACTGTCGAGCGAGTGCTGCTCGACGCCGGGCATTGAGCCGATCGGCTGCGGGGCGTCGAGCCCCTCCCGCACGAACAGGGGCAGCACGAGGTGCCGCGGGCGCAGGTCGGTCTCGCTGACGAGGCGCCGCATGGCGGCCGACTGCCGGAGGCGTCGGGGGCGGATGCGCGGGGCGACGTCGCGGGCGTCGGATTCGGTCACGGGGTTCCTCCCAGCGGGGCAAGGTCGGCGGCGCCCTGCTTCAGCAGCTCGTCGACGACGCGCTGGGCGGCGTCCTCCGCCGGTGTCTTCGTGTCTTCGAGGTACAGGGCGTGTGCGCTCGAGACCCGCTCCCCCGACTCAGGCGAGTAGACCCGGGCCGAGAGGAAGAGCATGCCGCCGTCGATGAAGGCGTGCGCGCCGAGTGGGGCCGAGCAGCCGGCCTCGAGCAGGCGCAGCACCGCGCGCTCGGCGTCGACCGCGACACGGGTGGCCGTGTGATCCATGCTCTTCAGCGCCGAGCGCAGCGGGCCGCGCGTATCCGCGCGCGTCTCGACGGCGAGCGCACCCTGCCCGGGGGCGGTCGGCCAGCCGTCGATCCCGAGGTGCTCGGTGATCACGTCTTCCCGGCCGATGCGCTCGAGGCCCGCGGCCGCGAGCACCACGGCATCGAGGTCGGCATCAACACCGTCTTTGTCGCCCAGCACTCGCCCGATGCGGGTGTCGACGTTGCCGCGCAGGTCGACGATCTCGAGCTCCGGACGGCGCCGGCGCAATTGGGCGCGCCGCCTGGGCGAGCCCGTGCCGACCGTCGCGCCGTCGGGAAGCTGATCGAGCGTGACCGCGTCGCGCGAGACCAGCGCGTCACGCGCATCCGCCCGTTTCGGCATGGCCGCGATGACGAGTCCGTCGTGCGGGGTGGTCGGCAGGTCTTTCAGCGAGTGCACGACCACGTCGCATTCGCCGGCGAGCAGCGCCTCGCGCACCGCCGCGACGAACACGCCGACGCCGCCCATGCTCGCGAGCGACGCCGTCGACGTGTCGCCGTGGGTTGTGATCGGCACGAGTTCGACCGGCTGGCCCGTGCGGGCCGCGATCGAGTCGGCAACGCGCTGCGACTGCGCCAGCGCGAGGGCGCTTCCGCGAGTGCCGAGCCGGATCGGGGCGGACTCGGCACCACTCACGGCTGCAGGCCCGAGATCGCCGGCTTGAAACCCGCGCGCACGTTCTCGCAGCAGCCCGGCCGGCACACGTCGTACCAGGGCCCGAGGGAGGTCTCGCGCACGCGCTCGCTCGCGGGGGTGCCGTTCAGGCGCTCTTCGATCAGGTCGACGAGCCCGCTCACGTACACGGGGTCAACGCCCGGGGTCGGAACGCGAATGGCCCGGAGGTTGTGCTCCTCACAGGTCTCCATCGCCTCCGTGTCGAGGTCCCACATGACCTCCATGTGGTCGCTCACGAATCCGACGGGCACCATGACAATCGCGGTCGCGCCGGCGGCGGCGTGGTCGGCGATGGCGTCGTTGATGTCGGGCTCGAGCCACGGCTGGCTCGGGGGGCCCGACCGGCTCTGGTAGACGAGCTGCCACTCGACGTCGGGCAGGTTCGCGTGCTCATCTTCGGCGCGCAGCTCGGCGAGCGCCTTGTTCATGATGACCTCGCTGACGGCGAGGTGCTGGGCGGCGTAAGCGCCGCCCTCGCCCCAGTCCACGTCGCGCGGTCCGCTGCGCTCCGCGTCGGTGGTCGGGATGCTGTGGGTCGCGAACAAGACACGCGTCGTCGTGAGGTCGGCGCCCTCCGCGATCAGGGTGCGCAGTGCATCCACGACGCCGGCGACGAAGGGCTGAACGAAGCCGGGAGCGTCGAAGAATTGCCCGACCTTGTCGATGCGCACCTGGCCCCAGAGCCTGGTCTCGTCGAGCGCGCGAGCGAAGTCTTCGCGGTACTGGCGGCAGCTCGAGAAACTCGAGTACGCGCTGGTCGCGAGCCCCAGGATCGTGCGGTGGCCGTCATCGAACGCCTGCTGCAGAGCCTCGGGCAGGTACGGGTCCCAGTTGCGGTTGCCCCAGTAGATGGGGATTCCGAGCCCGCGGCGGTCCATCTCGGCCTGCAGGGCGGCCTGCAGCTCACGGTTCTGCTGATTGATGGGGCTCACACCGCCGAAGTGGCGGTAGTGGTGCGCGACCTCTTCGAGGCGCTCGTCAGGGATTCCGCGCCCGCGCGTGACGTTGCGCAGGAAGGGGATCACGTCCTCCTGCCCCTCGGGCCCCCCGAAGCCGGCGAGGATCACGGCGTCGTAGGCGACCGGCTCTTCGACGCGACCCGGCAGTGCGAACCTCTGCGCCGTGTCGGTCGCGGCCCGAGCGAACTGCTCGCCCTCGTAGAGGCCGTCGGTCAGGTCGACAACGACGGCCGTGCCGTCGGGGCCGAGCCCGTTATTAGTGATGGTCATCGCACAACCTCCAGGATCTGCGCATCGATGTCGGCGTCGGCGCCGAAGCGCTTGCCGGTGAAGAACGGAACCTCCTCGCGCACGTGGCGCCGCGCCTCCGTGTACCGCAGGTCGCGCATCATGTCGACGAGGTCCAACAGATTGTCGCTCTCCAACCCGAGCAACCACTCGTAGTCGTTGAGCGCGAACGCCGCAACGGTGTTGGCGAGCACGCCCGTGAAGGCGCTGCCCTTGCGCCCATGCTCGGCGAGCATCTCGCGGCGCTCGTCGTCCGGCAGCAGGTACCACTCGTACGAGCGCACGAACGGGTAGACGCACAGCCACTGGAGCGGGTCCTTGCCGAGCATGAATGCCGGCGCGTGGCTGCGGCTGAACTCGGCCTGCACGTGCACGCCCATGGCGTTCCAGGTGGGCAGCAGCGTCGACAGCAGCGGAGCGCGACGGAGGGTGCGCATCGCCGCTTGAATCGCCTCGGGGCTCTCCCCGTGCATCCAGACCATGATGTCGGCGTCGGCGCGTAGGCCGCTCACGTCGTAGAGGCCGCGCACGACGACGCCGGTCTCGGCGACGGCGGCGAGCGCCTCGGCGACGCCCGCGCCGCTCGCCTCGCGATGCGGGTCGCGGCGCAGCACGGCATACAGGGTGTAGGCGACGGTGTCGGTCATTCGGTGAGCTCCTTCGCGGTGCGTTCGGCGTGAGAGATGACGGCAGCGAGTCCCGTCCCGGCGACCTGCTCGCCGACCGTCGGGATGCTCGGGTGCGGTTCCGCGCGCCCGGCGCGCGTCCACGACACGGCCCGGCTGTCGACGAGCTGCCGGCCGTCGATCGGCGTGCCGAGCAACGCGCTCGCGTCGGCGAGGGCCGTGGCAACATCGGCGGGTTCGGCGTAGCTGAGGCGCAGCACCTCGAACCCCTGCGCCCGTTCGCGCAGCCACGGCCACTTCGCGGTGGCGTGGGTGAGGGCGCGGGCGCGCACACTCCCCCCGCGTGTGACGAGCAGGCCGGTGCCGCGTGGGTTGTCCGCGAGCGATGGTGCGTCGACAACGAGGGTGACGAGGTGGGTCAGTGTGGCGGTGGACGCCGAGCCGGTGAGTCCCGGCGCGGCGAGGATCACGCGGCCGCGATCGGTGCGCGGTGTCGAACCCGCCCCGCCGAGCATTACCGAGTCGGGTGTCAGCTCCGTGGCTCGCGTCTCGGCAACGACGTCGACGCCCGCAGCCTCGAGTCGTGCGGCCAGAGCGTCGGTGAGCGTTCGCATGCCTCCCGTGAGCGAGGCGACGAGACTGCCTGCGGGGGCGTTTTCGCGCACGCGGCGCACGGCGCGTGTCAGCGAATCGCCCTGCGCCATGTGCTCGGGAACGCGCCCGAGCGCGCTCAGGGGAATGCGATCGGGATGCTCGGAGTGCACGCCCTCGACGACCGGTGCAACGAGGCGATCCACCACGGCCGTGCCCATGCGCGTACGCACCAGCTCGCCCACGGTGGACGCGGCGGCGCCGCGTGAGGCGGGTATGAGGGGTTCCAGCGCCGCGCGTGCCGCGCCGCGCCATCCGAGCACCGCCGCGACATCGCGCGCGAGCGGAGCACTCGGAATTCCGAAGATGCTGGCGGCGGGAAGTGGGCGACTGCGCCCGTCGACCCCGTGCATCCAGGCAGAAAGGGGCGCGGGATTCGCGATGCGGTCGTCCAGGCCAAGATCGGAAAGAAGATCGGGGATGTCGGTTCCCCGCGTTGCGAAGGCCTCGGCGCCGGCGTCGAGTTCGATGCCGGCAACCGTGTGACCCGTCACCTGGCCGCCGAGTCCGGTGCGCGCCTCGACGAGGCGCACGGCGCGGCCCGCCTCGGCGAGTCGCAGCGCGACGAGGAGGCCGGCAATGCCGGCCCCCACCACGATGTCGCGCTCCATACGGCTCAGTCGTCGTCGCTGAATTCGCCGTGCACGTACTGCACGATGCGCGTCAGGACGTCGGGGTCGGTCTCGGGGGGAACGCCGTGGCCGAGGTTGACGACGTGGGCGCGGGCAGCGCGACCGCGCTCCAGCACGTCATCGATGTGGGCCCGCAGCGCGGGCCACGGTGCGCCCAGCAGTGCAGGGTCGATGTTGCCCTGCACGCTGAAATCGTCGCCGAGGATTGCTGCGGCGTCGTCGAGCGGTAGGCGCCAGTCGATGCCGACCGTGTCGACCCCGAGTGCTGCGATGTCGGGCAGGATGCGGTCGGTGCCGAGCCCGAAGTGCACCATGGGCACGTCCAGCCCTCGAAGGTGGTCGAGCGCACGCTTCGAGTGCGGGGCAACCCGGCGCCGGTAGTCGTCGCGCGACAGAGAACCCACCCACGAGTCGAACAGCTGCGCGGCGCTCGCGCCGGCCTCGATTTGAGCACGCAAGAACTGACCAGTGATATCGGCGCACCAGTTGAGCAGACTGGCCCAGGTCTGCGGGTCTGCGCGCATCAGCGTGCGGGCGCGCATCTGGTCCTTCGACGGACCGCCCTCGACAAGGTAAGCAGCAAGGGTGAAGGGCGCGCCGGCGAAACCGATCAGCGGGGTGTGCCCCAACTCAGCGACGGTCAGTTCAACCGCCTCGCGCACCGGGTCGAGGGCCGCGGGGTCGAGGGGCCGGAGCTTCAGCACGTCGGATGCGGTACGCACGGGGCTGTCGAGAACGGGGCCTCGCCCGGCAACGATGCGCACGTCGACCCCGGCCAACAGGACGGGCACGACGATGTCGCTGAAGAAGATGGCGGCGTCGACGCCGTGCCGTCGCACCGGCTGCAGGGTGATCTCGCTCGCCATCGTCGGCGTCAGGCATGCCTCGAGCATGTCGCCCCCCGCACGCAACGCGCGGTACTCGGGGAGCGACCGGCCCGCCTGCCGCATGAACCAGACAGGCGTACGCTCGGGGCGCTGCCCGCGGTAGGCCCGCACCAGGGGCGCGTCGCTCGTACGGCCGTCGACCAGGGGGTGTGTCAGTGTCAGAGGCACGAGGCTCAGGATAGGCCCCCGGTGTCGCACGAGTCTGACGAGCGCATGAGAGAGAAAGCCCCGGTCACTGAGTGATTTTCGGCTGCCGCACCTGAACGGTCACTCATCCAGGTGGGCGTACCATTGCGGTCGTGCTTCTCTGCGTCACCGCGAACCATCGCAACACGCCGTTCGACCTGCTCGAGCGGCTGTCTGTTGACGCCGAGGCCTTGACGGCCGAGGTCGCCGCCGCCCACGCCGCCGTGCGGGGCGCTGTCGGCATCTCCACGTGCAACCGGGTCGAGGTATACCTCGACATCGATGCTCCCGATCCACTCGCGCGCGAGATCGCGTCCCGGGCCGTGGCCGACGCCCTCGACAGCGTCGCGGGCGTCGGCACGTCAGAAGCCCTGACCACCGCAGAGTTGCTCAACGACGCTCGAGCGATCCACCATCTCTTCTCCGTGTCGGCCGGGCTTGAGTCCGTTGCCGTTGGAGAGGAGGAAATCGCGGGTCAGGTCAAGCGCGCGGCCTCCGTTGCTCGTGAGAGCGGCGCCAGTTCGCCCGCTCTCGACCGAGCCTTCCAGCACGCGATTCGCACGGCGCGGGCGGCCCGCGCCGAGGGTGACGCCAGCCGCACGGGTCGATCCCTCGTCCGTCTCGCGCTGGACCTCGTCGGTAGCCGGCTGCGCTCATGGGAGGGCGTCAACGTTTTGCTCGTCGGAACGGGCCAGTACGCCGCGACCACCGTCGCCGCGCTGCGTGAGCGCGGTGCCGACCGCATCCGCGTGTACTCGCCGACGGGGCGCGCCCAGGTTTTCGCCGCCCGCAGCGAGACGGAGCCCACGAACGACCTGGCGCCGTCGCTCGTGTGGGCCGACGTCGTCATCACGTGCACGACTCGCCTGTCGATTGCCGCGGCGGATGTACCCGAGGACGCTCGATTCTTCGCCGTCGATCTGGGGTTGCCGCGCAACATCGACCCCGCGGTCGGCGAGCTTTACGGTGTGACGCTGCTCGACTTGGAGACGCTGCGCATGCACGCGCCGCTCGTGCACTGGAGCGCCGAGGAGGATGCCCGCGCTGTTGTCGACTCGGCAGCGCACGACTTCGCCTCGCACGCCCAGGTCACACCCGCGATCGTTGCCTTGCGCGAGCATGTGCTGTCACTCGTCGACGACGAAATCGAGCGTGCACGCCGCCGAGGTGACGACGGTCGCACCGAGGAAGCGCTCCGCCACCTCGCCGGCGTCTTGCTCCACACCCCATCGACGCGTGCGCGCGCTCACGCGGCCCGGGGCGAGGCGGATGCGGTCAGCAGAGCCGTGGAGACGCTGTTCGGCATCGAGGTGCAGCGCGCTATGCCGTCATGCCCGCACGCGGTCGAGCAGGGCGAGCACGGCGAGGCCGTAGGCCTCGGGAGCTGACACGCTCTCGTAGCGGCGTTCGTCTCCGTCGATGACCGCGGTGACAACGTACGCATCGTCGGTGCGGTCGAGACGTCGAAAGGCGGCCCGCAGGAGGTCGCGAAGCTGATCCTCGCGGGGCAACCAGAGTGCGTCCTCGACGGCTACGGAGTCGAGCGCCCACTCGGTGGTGCCGTTGAAGCCGAGCACCGTGCCTGTTGGGTAGTGGTGGGGTTCGATGGTGAGGTCGCTCACCGTGAAGATGTCACCGTCGAGTTCGGGCCGGTCGATTTGGAATCGGTCGCCGGATGCGGGGTGCCATGCGAGGCCGGCTTCTCGCAGTTCTCGGGCGAGGGCAGTGCTGATCATGTCTGTCACGGTGACAGCACGAACCGGATGCCTCCTGTGCGGAAGCATCCGGTTCGCTAAGGGGTGCGGGTCGGGGGCGGGTGCTGTATTCGGGTCAGCTCCTGACCCCCGACCGCGCGGCGTGGGGTGCTGGGTGTTACACCTCCACGCGACGGCGGGTGGCGACGACGCCGATGCCCGTCAGAGTGATGAGCAGGGCCAGGATCCCGACCGTTCCGAGCATGCCGCTCGCACCCGTGAGGGCGAGGGTCGGCAGGTCAAGGTCGGTGCAGTTCGTCGGCGCTGCCGCGAACTGCAACTCCCACTCGGTTTGCGTTTCGAACCCGAAGCCGAAGCCGTCGAGCGCGACCGCCTCAACCGAGACGGTGCTGCCCGGGGCCGCGGTGTAGGTGCCGGGGTTCACGGTCTGGCCGCCGACAACCCACTGCACGCCCTCGGTGTTGCTGAGGGTGTAGCTGCCGCTCGCGTCACAGCTGGCCTGCGTCGTGGTGACGTTCGGCTCGACGAGGGGCAGGGTGGTCAGGTCACACGGGAACTCCGGCTCGCTGAACTCCACGGTGAGGTCGGTGATCGACCCCGGCTCGAAGAACAACGCGGGGCGCTCCGGGTCGGTCACCGCGGTGACGCGGGGCGTCGCGGTGAGTCCGAATCCGCTGTAGGTGCCGGGCTCGACCTGCTCGCCGTCGATTGAGTAGATGACTCCCTCGACGTCGCTCAGGGTGATCGTGCCGAACGTCTCACAGTTGTAGTCAACGGTGATGACCGGCGTCACCTCGATCGGGTCGGTGGAGCAGTCCTCTGTCGCCGGCGGGTAGGTGAACTCGGGGTTCTCGATGACCGCAGACGGGTTGATGGCGATGCGAACCTCGATGGGGTCAGCACCCTCAACGCCCACACTGCGCGTCCAGGCCGCGTTCACCTCGTAGTCGGTCGGGAACCAGCCATCGACCGCGTTGAAGTCCCAGCCTGGCCACGCCGTCGGGTTTCCGTCACCGTCGATCGCGGCCCCGGGCCACAGTGCTCGGCCCTGGTACTCGCCCGCTTCGGAGACGACGTTGCTCGGAACCGGCACCCACTCGTCGCCGACCTTGCGCTCGAGGTCGATGACGACCGTGTTCTCGTTGAGGAGCAGGTTCAGCTCACGGAACTCGATCCGCGCCTGACCGGGGGTCAGCTGGCCGTCGGGGTCCGTGACCTCGAACGACACGTAGATCCACGGTACGTCGACTTCACACTGCGGGTCGATGCCGATCGCCGCACCGAACTCGGGATCGATGCAGAGGCTCTGATCGGGCCCGGCAAGGGTGCCCACAAACACTTCTACTGGCAATCCGCTGGCAAACGTAAAGCCACTATTTGCCGTCGCCATCACCATGTAAATGCCCAGGGGTCCGGTGCCATCAGAGATAACCGTGAAGGTGGCCGATCCTTCGGGCGTCGATGCGAATCCATCGACGTTCAGGATTGCTCCCGTGTCGCACGTCGGCGGAATGATGTCGATCACCGCCGTGACCTCTTCGCACAGCTGCCGGTTCGGCAGAACATCGAGCTGGCCCTTGACCGTGATGGTGTTTACGTATTCGCCATCCACCAGGAACTTGGCGCCTGCGTCCGCCGTGAAGACCACGGTGTAGCGGAACCCGTTCCACAGGGTGGGGGTGCGGGTGATCTCATACGTCGCGTTGTCGACCGTGATGATGCGATCGTCCCAGCGCTGACCCAGGTCACAGGTCGCCGGAGGTACGACAACCGTCCCGGCTGCGGTGGCGCAGTCGCGGAAGTCGGGACCGGTGGGCGTGAATTCGAAGGAGACGGTTTCTTTCTTGCCTTCGAACAGGAAACCCGGCTTCGCGGTGAAGGTCACCGTCTGCACGCCAGATTCGGCCGTCGTGATCTCGTAGGTAGCACGTTCCGGATCGAACTGGAAGCCGTTCTCGTTGAGCGCACTACCCGTGAAACAGTCCGCAGGCGTGAATGCGATGGCCGCGGTTGCAAGTCCACAGTCATCGAGGTTCGGCCCGCTAGGAGTGAACTCGAAGGTCTTCGTGGTCTTCTCACCAGCGAAGAGGAAGCCCGGCTTCGCGGTGAAGGTCACCGTCTGCACACCTGTGGTTTCGTTTGTCGAGATCGACACTGTTGCTTGATCGGGGTCGAAGACGAAGTTGTCAACGTCGAGCGCTGAGCCGTTCAGGCAGTCCGCGAGAATGACGCGAATGTCGGCGTCAATGACGGTGCACTTCGACGCGTCAGGCCCTGCAAGAGTGCCGGATTCCACGAGAACCGTCTTGTCGTCGGCAAACCGGAAGCCGTCCTTCGCGGTGAACGTCACCACGAACGATCCGTCCTCGTTGACCACGACATCGACGTCGACCTTGGTGCTGTCGAAGTCGAAATTCTCGACATCGAGCAGCTCGCCGGTCAAGCAGTCCGCCGGCGTGATGACGATTGACGCAGTCACCAGTTCACACGCTGCCGGATCACGGTCGGGAAGTGTTCCGGTGAACGTCTTCTGCGTCAGCCCACCCGGAAAGAGGAAACCTTCGCTTGCAGTAGCAGTGATGGAGTAGCTGCGACCGTCGAAGGTGGGCTCCCCGAAAGTGGCACCGTTCGTCGTCAGTTCGACCTGGTTCCAGTCAACACCGTTCTCACAGTCGGCTCCGGGAACACGGACGTCGGCTGACGCCTCCTTGGCAAGCGGGGTGCCGCACGTGAAGAACTTCGCTGCGTTGCGGTCCTGGTTGAAGTACATGTTGTTGAATTGCACCCACTCCACAACCCACTGGCCCGTGAGGTAGGTCGAGTATGTGAACGTCAGCACACCCGAACTCTTTTGCGCGTTCGTGAGCGGGAGAACATACGGACCGCCTGGCGCATTCACACGCACCACCAGACCCGATTCGCTTGCAGGATCGTGCGATTGACGGATGTCGACCTGCGCGTTCACCTGTCGGCGCTCACCGTTCAGCACGATGTCCATGTTGATGTGGTCGCCGTTCGTCAGTGCGCGTCCCGGCTTGAGGGTGGCGTCGACACAATTGACGTCCCAGCCAGCAGCGGGAACGGGGGTCGAGCCTTTGCAGACGATCCAGTGCGACACTGCTGCGACGTTGCCGCCATTGTTCAGCGGCGGGAGGTAGACCTGACCAGCGACTGGAAGAGGATAAATCGCGTCACCGTTGCCGTTGTCACCCTCTGAACCTCCCTTGACGATGAGAACTTCCCATCGGTCGCCGGGCCAGTTTGCGCCGTACGAATTGAGGACGACTCCGCCGTCCTTGAGGGACCCGTGCGCGTTCGACGTGCCTGGAGGGTCGTACTTGTAACACTCAATCGAGTTCGGGTACAGCTTCTTCCAGTACTCCGGGTGATTGGGGTTCTGCTGGTTGTTCGTGTGGCCCGGATTGTGGTCTGCGAACGCGGTACCGGCACCGCCCACGCTCATGCCGAGCGCGAGGGCGAGTGTCGTCACCGCTGCGAGTATGCGTTTGCGCAACATGGGTAACAGCTCCTGGGGGTTGGGAGCACTGCGCACCCACGAGGGCGCGCGGCATTCGGGTATGGGTGGTGCGACGCCGGGGGTCGGCGTTATCGCAGTGGGTGCTGCGATTCGGGTGTTCGGTTGACCGCCGACCTTTGGCAAACGTCGGGTGCGCCAAATTCGGTGGTCGCCGCCACTCTAGTCACCCTGAGAAAGACCCGACAACGTAGACTGTCTAGTCTAGCCCCGCATTGGGGCATGTGGAGGAATCCACGATTTCACGGACCGACCCGTCGGTCAGTGCACCCACTCCAAGAGGTCCAAGCCGAAGGTTCGCATCGCATCCATGACCCGCAGTCGAGACGCAAGGTCGCGGTCTTCGAACTGTACGGACAGAGCGTATGTCAGGCCCGCCCTCGGGCCGCGCAACACGCCCGCTTCCGAACGGACGCCCTCGTCGGAGCCGGTCTTGTTGAGCATCCAGGTGTTGTGTTCCACCCCGCGGTGAGCGAGGGGATCGTGACCGAACGCGCTTGCCACCATCGAGAGGTCGGTGTTCAGCGACAGCCAGTTCAGCACGCGATCGCTCGTCTGCCGATCGATGATCTGGCCATGCATGAGCGCGTGGAAGAGCCACGACAATTCGGCGGCGGACCCGACCGACAACTGCGGGGCATGGTCGGGGCCCCGCGTATCGCGCACCACATCGAGCAGCGCGGTGCGCACGAGCCCCAGCTGCTCGGTACGTGAGCGCACCGCGTCGAGCCCGATCTGGCGCAGCAGCACGTTCGTCGCCAGGTTGTCGCTTGTCGCCCCGACGAGCGCCGCGAGATCGGCAATGGGCATCGCCGGCGCCTGAAGGTGCTGCCAGATGCCACTGTCGGCGGCCGCGTCCTCGGGCGAGCGGTCGATGATCGCGAAATCCGACAGGCGCCTCTCGGTCAGACGCGCGCTCACCTCGACGAGCAACAAGATCTTTCCGACGGATGCTGTCGGCAAGACGATGCGCTCATCGACGGCAAAAATGGGGCGCCCCGTCTCGAGCTCAAGCACCGCGACCGACACCCGTGCGCCCTCGTAGGCGAGCGCACCCAGCGCGCGGAAAGACGGTCGGAAGGAGGGGTCTCGGTCGACCGCCGCATGGCGCGCCGACGCGGGGACCGCGCGTCGCGCATCCCGTCGTCGTGTCAGCGGCGCGTCATCTACCAAATGGTGACCCGCTCCTCGGGGGCGAGCCACAGCTCGTCATCGGGAGACACCGCGAAGGCGTCGTAGAACGCGTCGATGTTGCGCACGATCTGGTTGCAGCGGAACTCGTTCGGCGAGTGCGGGTCGATCGACAGCAGCCGCAACGCCTCTTCCGGGCGGATCGCGATCTGCCACGCCTGCGCCCACGACAGGAAGAAGCGCTGCGCGCCCGTCAAGTCGTCGATCACCGGAGGCTCGGCGCCGTTCAGCGACAGGAGGTACGCCTTCCAGGCGATGCCGAGCCCGCCGAGGTCGCCGATGTTTTCACCGATCGTGAGCGCACCGTTCACATGGTGGCCCGGAGCCTCCGTCGGTTCGAGTGCGTCGTACTGTGCGATCAGCGAGCCGGTGCGCTCCTCGAAGGCCGTGCGGTCCTCGGCCGTCCACCAGTCGCGCAGGGCGCCGTCGCCGTCGTAGCGCGAGCCCTGGTCATCGAAGCCGTGCCCGATCTCGTGGCCGATGACCGCGCCGATCGCGCCGTAGTTGGCCGCCGCATCCCGATTCGGATCAAAGAACGGGAACTGCAGGATCGCCGCCGGGAACACGATCTCGTTAAAGCCCGGGTTGTAGTAGGCGTTGACGGTCTGCGGGGTCATGAACCACTCGTCGCGGTCGATGGGGGCACCGATCTTCGACAGCTCGCGCTGGAACTCGAATTCGCCGGCGGCCCGCACGTTCGCCAGCAGATCGGTCGGGTCGACGGCGAGCGCCGAGTAGTCGCGCCAGCGGGCCGGGAACCCGATCTTCGGCGTGAACTTATCGAGCTTGTCGAGGGCACGCTCGCGGGTCTCGGGCGTCATCCACTCGAGCGTCTCGATCGACTGGCGGTAGGCGGCGACGAGCATCGCGATGAGCTCGTCCATCTGCTCCTTCGCCTCCGGCGGGTAGTGCCGCTCGACGTACACCTTGCCGACCGCCTCGCCCATCGCGGCCTCGACGAACGAGACGCCGCGCTTCCAGCGGGCGCGCAGTTCGGGGGCGCCGGTGAGGGTGCGGCCGTAGAAGTCGAAGTTCTGCCGCACGAACGCGCCCGACAGGTAGGGGGCCATCGAGCGGACGGTGTGCCAGCGCAACCAGTCGCGCCAGTCGTCGAGCGGGACATCGTGCAGGACCGCGACGAAACCCTCGGTGAAGTCGGGCTGACGCAGCACCACCTCGGCGAGCGCCGACTCGGGAACGCCATAGCCGTCTCGCCACAGCGTCAAATCGACATCGCCGGCGACAGCTCGCCAGTCCTTCCACGAACGCAGGTTGTAGGTGGCCTGTGCGTCGCGATTCTTCACGGTCGACCAGTGGTGGGCCGCGAGCGCGGACTCGAGCGCGATGACCCGCTCGGCGCGATCCCCCGCGTCGTCCAAGCCGGCAAGTGCCAGCATCGCCTCGACGTGCGCGCGATACGCCGTGCGGGTGTCGGCGTGCGCGTCCTCCCGGTAGTACGACTCGTCCGGCATGCCGAGTCCGCCCTGCTCGACGAAGACGAGGTAGCGCTCGGGGTTTCCGGGATCGTTGTCGACGAACAACTGCAACGGGCCGCTGACGCCCTGGCGCTGCAGCGTCCCGATCGTGGTGATCAGCGCATCCCGATCGGCGATCGCGTCGATGTGCGCGAGCAGCGGCGCGAGGGGTTCGGCTCCGAGAGCCTCGATGCGCTCCTCGTCCATGAACGACGCGTAGAGGTCACCGACCTTGCGTTCCTCGGTGCCCGGCTCGGCGGTCTGCGCCTCCTCGATGATGGTGCGCACCGCCTTCTCGGCCTCTTCGGCGAGCACCATGAACGATCCGTAGCGCGCCTTGTCGGCGGGGATTTCCGTGCGTGCCACCCAGCGACCGTTCACGTGCCGGTAGAGGTCGTCTTGCGGACGGATGCTCGGGTCGAGTTCGTCACGGAGGATGCCGCTTGCGAGATCTGCAGTCACGAATACCGAGCCTAACTTCTGCGGATCGGCCTGGCCTAGGAATCCCCGTAGTTTTGGGGGGTGCGCGCCCGCTTCCGACTCTCGCCGCTCGACCGCGACATCATGCGGCTAGCCGTGCCGTCGCTGGGAGCACTCATTGCCGAACCGGTGTTCGTGCTCACAGACACAGCGATGGTCGGGCACCTCGGTGCGGCACCGCTCGCGGGCCTCGCCGTGGCGAGCACGGTACTGCAGACCGTCGTCGGTCTGCTGATCTTCCTGGCGTACGCGACGACGCCGATCGTCGCCCGGCGCCTCGGCGCCGGTAATCGCCCTGGCGCGCTGACGGCGGGCGTCGACGGCCTGTGGCTCGCCCTCGGAATCGGCGTCGTACTGCTCGTCGTCATGCTGCCGAGCTCGCGATTCATCGTCGACCTCTTCGGCGTTGAACCGGCCGTCGCGGCGGCCGCCCTCGACTACCTGACGATCGCGTGGTGGGGAATCCCCGGCATGCTGCTCGTGCTCGCCGCGACGGGGGTGCTGCGCGGTCTGCAGGATGCACGCACCCCGCTCATCGTCGCGGCCGCCGGCTTCTCGGCCAATATTGCTTTGAACGCCGTGCTCATCTACGGACTCGGTCTCGGCATCGCGGGCTCGGCCATCGGCACGGTCATCGCCCAGTGGGGCATGGCCGCCGTCCTCGTCGCGATCGTGGTGCGCGCCGCGCGATCATCGGGCGCTCGGCTACGGCCCGGCGTCACCGGACTTCGCGCCGCCGCGCAGGCCGGCTCGTGGCTGTTCGTCCGCACCCTCAGCCTGCGCGTGGCCCTCGTCGCGACGGTGGCGGTCGCCGCCACGCTCGGCACAGAGGAACTCGCCGCGACCCAAATCTGGTTCGCGCTGTACAGCCTCTTGGCCCTCGCGCTCGACGCCCTGGCCATCGCCGGTCAGGCACTCATCGGCCACGGTCTCGGCGCGAGCGACGTGCCCCGCGTCCACGCGATCACCCGCCGGCTGGTCGGCTGGGGTGTCGCCGTGGGGGCGGCGCTCATGGTGCCGCTGCTGGCCGCCACTCCCCTGCTCGCGCTCGCGATGACGGGGGATCCGGCCGTGCGCGCGCTGATCCCGCTCGCCGTCGTCACGCTCGCGGTCGGCCTCCCGCTCGCCGGGCTCGTGTTCGTGCTGGACGGCGTGCTGATCGGGGCCGGCGACGGGCGCTATCTGGCGGCCACGGGCATCCTGAATCTGCTCGCGTACCTGGCGGTGCTCGCGATTGCCATCGGGATGCTCGGTGCGGGCCTTGCGGGCCTGTTTCTGTCGTTCATGATCGGCTACCTCGCGGCGCGGGCGGCCACCCTGGGCTGGCGCGCCCGCGGCACACGGTGGATCGTGACGGGGGCGAGCTAGCGAACCGGTGCCGGCCCCGTCGTGTCGCCGACGCGCAGGATGCTCGTGAATACCTGACCACGCAGGTCACTGTCGTCCGCGAGCGCGCCCAGCGCGAGGCGGGCGGCAGCTCGGCCTTTCTCGGCGATGGGCTGCACAACCGTCGTGAGCGTGCGGGTCGTGAGGCCGTCGACGCGGGCGCCGTCGAAGCCCACCACGCTCACATCGCCCGGCACCGTCAACCCGCGCTCCTCCGCCGCCTGGATGGCGCCGATCGCGAGCAGGTCGCTCTGCGCCATGATCGCGGTGATGTTGGGGTGCTGGTCGAGAAGACGTCGCGCCGCGAGCATCCCCTCGTCGATGAGCGAACCGGAGGCGACCATTGCGGGTGCGTCAGGAAAAACGGCGCGTGCCCCCGCGAGTCGTTCGAGGCCGGTGTACGCATCGGAAGCGGTGAGCCGATCTGCGGTCAGCGGGCCGCGGGTTCGATCGCGATCGAGCGGGAGGGTGATGATGCCCACCCGGGTGTGGCCGAGCTCGCTGAGCAGTCGCGCGCTCTCGGCGACGGTGTCGCGGTCGTCGCTGTTCACGAGCCGCATGCCGTCGCGGGGCGTTGTTTCGACGCCGACGAGAGGCACGTGGCGCTGACCGAGTACGGCGACAGCGGGGTCGAGATCGGTTGAGCAGCCGAAGAGGATGGCCGCGTCCATCGGAGCGTCGCGCAGACCCCCGGCCTCGCGGTCGGGACTGTCGGTGAGCAGCAGCATGCTGTAGCCCGCCGCGCCGATCTCGTCGGCGATGCCGTCGAGCATGGCGATAGCCATCGGGTCGGTGAATCCGTCGCGGATGCGCTCCTCCATGACCACCGCGATGATGCCGCTGCGTCCCGTCCGCAGGCTGCGGGCGCGCGGGTCGGGCCCGCCGTAGTCAAGCTCGCGAGCAGCGGCGAGCACCCGCTCCCGCGTCTCATCCGAGACGGGGCCGGAGCCGGAAAACGCGAGGGATGCCGTCGACGCGCTCACGCCGGCGCGCTTGGCAACCTGCGCGAGGGTCGGTCGACCGGTCGCGGTCCCGGAGGGTGTCGCGTCGTCGTTTGCCGGGCGTGTCATGGGATTGGTAGCGTAGCCGAATGAGCACATCGAATCGATTCGATACGCGGCCCAGCCTGGCCGCGTGGCGTCTCGCCGTCTTCGCCGTTTTTGCGATCAACGGCGCGACCATGGCGACGTGGGTCGCGCGCACGCCCGCGATTCGCGATGCGCTCGATGTGAACCTCGAGCAGTTCGGCATGCTCATCTTCGGCCTCGCCGCCGGCTCGATCATTGGCCTGCTCGGTTCCAGCCACCTCATCGCCCGCATCGGCACGCGGACCTCGATTCTCGGCGGCATCATCACGACGCTCGTCATGATCGCGGTCGTCGGCGTCGGCTCCGCGCAGTTCGGCTCCTACGTCACGGTGCTCATCGCAATGGCGCTATACGGCGCGGGAATGGGCATCACCGACGTCGCGATGAACGTCGAGGGCGCGGGTGTCGAACAGGCGCAGGGCACGGCGATCATGCCGTGGTTCCACGCCGCCTGGAGCGGCGGCTCCATCGTCGGCGCGGCCGTCGCGGCGGGAGTCGCGGTGCTCGGGGTCGGGCTCGATGTGCACACGATCGGCGTGGCCCTCGTGCTCGGCGTCGGCATCCTGATCGCCGTGCGATCGCTGCCGAAGCACCGGGTGCTGCCGGGGCTCGACGACGACGGCCCAGGCCCTGAGCGCTCGACCTTCGGCGAGCGCATGGCCATCTGGAAAGAGCCCCGCACGCTCATCATCGGCCTCGTCGTGCTCGGCATGGCCTTCGCCGAGGGCACCGCGAACGACTGGCTCGCGCTCGCGATGGTCGACGACCGCGGCGTCGACGAGGCGGCCGGCGCCTTCTACTTCGGCGTCTTCGCCGTCGCCATGACGACGGGGCGCATCGTGGGCGTCCCGCTGCTCAACCGTTTCGGCCGCGTGCCGGTGCTGCTGGGCTCGGCGATCTTCGCGATCATCGGCCTCAGCGTGCTGATTCTCGTCGATCAGCCGGTCATCGCCGGCGTCGCGATCTTCGTATGGGGCCTCGGCGCATCCCTCGGTTTCCCCGTCGGAATGTCGGCCGCCGCCGACGACCCCGACAAGGCGGCCGCACGCGTCGCCGCCGTCGCCACGGTCGGCTACTTCGCCTTCCTCGTCGGCCCCCCGCTCATCGGGTTCCTCGGCGAGCGCATCGGCCTCATCAACGCGCTCTGGGTGGTGCTTGCCCTCGTCACACTGACGGCGGTGTCGTCGCCGGCAACGCGCGAGCGTGGAGTCAACACGCGCACCCCGGAGGAGGCACCCGCGGCGTAGGCTCTGCCACCGCCCACCTAGGCTGGTTAGGTGCGCCTCGTCATTGCCCGCTGCTCCGTTGACTATGCCGGCCGTCTGCAGGCGCACCTTCCGATGGCGACGCGGTTGCTCATCCACAAGAATGACGGGTCTTTGCTTGTGCACTCCGACGGCGGCAGCTACAAGCCGCTGAACTGGATGAGCCCGCCGTGCACGCTGACCGTGCACGAGCCCGACGACGACCAGCGGGATGCGGGGGTCGCCGAAATCTGGCGCGTCACGCACGCGAAGACCGCCGACATGCTCGTCGTGTCGATCTACGAAACGCTGCACGATACGGCACACGAGTTGGGCGTCGACCCTGGCCTGCAGAAGGACGGTGTCGAGGCCCACCTGCAAAAGCTCCTGGCCGAGCAGATCGAGCTCGCCGGCGACGGCTACACGCTCGTGAGGCGGGAATACATGACCGCGATCGGCCCGGTCGACATATTGGCCCGGGATGCGGCGGGCCACTCGGTGGCCATCGAGATCAAGCGCCGCGGCGGTATCGACGGGGTCGAGCAACTCAGCCGGTACCTCGAGCTGATGAACCGCGACCCGCTGCTCGCCCCCGTCGCCGGGGTGTTCGCCGCGCAAGAGATCACCCCGCAGGCGCGCACCCTCGCCGAAGACCGCGGAATCCGCTGCCTGCTGCTCGACTACGACGCCATGCGCGGCATCGACGACGGGGTGCCCCGCCTGTTCTGAGCGTTCGCGCCTAGGCTCGAGTCGTGAGCCTGCCCTACACGACGATCCTGCTCGACCTCGACGGAACCGTCGCCGACTCGGCGCCCGGCATCATCGACACCCTGAAGCGCACCTTCGTCGCACTGGAACTGCCCGTTCCTGACGACGCCGAACTGTTGCGCTACGTCGGTCCGCCGATCCTCGACTCGTTTCGCGACCGTGCGGGCATGACCCTGGAGCAGCGCGAGCGCGCGCTCGATGTCTATCGAGCGCAGTACCTCGACCAGGGCGCCTACGACTCCCGGCTCTTTCCCGGTATGGGTCTCTTCGTCGCCGACATCGACGCGTCAGGGCTGCCCCTGAGCCTTGCCACCTCAAAGCCCGAGACCCCGGCGACGCTCATGCTCGAGCACTTCACGATCGCGCACCACTTCGACATCATCACGGGGGCTTCCGACGACGAGGTGCGCAGCGCGAAGGCCGACGTGATCGCCGAGGCTCTGGTGCGCCTCAGGGCGTTCGGTGCCGACCTGAGCCGTCCAATCATGATTGGCGACCGCATCCATGATGTCGAAGGTGCCGCCGCCCACGGCATCCCGACCATCGGGGTGAGCTGGGGCTACGCCGAGGAGGGCGAATTCGAGCACGCGATCGCCGTGGTCGACACGGTCGACGAGCTGCGCAGCCTCATCGGACTGCCCGCTGAGGGTGACCCTCGCGAGTAGGCTGACAGTCACCGTTCATCGCTGAACCCTGGGCCGTGTGGCCCTCGAGGAGACCCGTTGTCTGACCCCGCACTCGACGACGATCTCGCCGCTCTGCGCGCGGGCGCGGCCCGCTGGGTGGCGCTGCCACTCAGCGAAAAACGCGGGCTGCTGCGGCAGGTCCGGGCCGCAACTCTGGCGATTGCCGCCGACTGGGTTGCCGCCGCGTGCGCGGTCAAGGACGTCGACCCGCGCTCCCCCGCCGCCGGCGAGGAGTGGTCAAGCGGACCGTACGCACTCATCACGATGACGAGCGCGCTCGAGAAGACGCTCAAGCTCGTCGAGAAGGGTCGCTCGCCCCTCGACGAGGTCAACATCACTGGCGCTCCGGGAGGACGCCTCGCCGTCGCCGCCTTCCCGTATCTGCCAAAAGATGTGGTGCTGAGCGGCTACGAGGCCCACGTGTGGTTGCGTCCCGGCCTCGACCTCGACGTCATTCGCGACGGTGTCGCGCGTGCTCTTCGCGACGCAAGCCGCGCCCCGCGAGTGACCGTTGTTCTGGGCGCAGGCAACGTCAGCGGCATCCCCGCACTCGATGTTCTCAACGCCCTCTACGGCGAGGCGAGCGCGGCGATCGTGAAGCTCAATCCCGTGAACGCCCGCCTCGCCCAGGCACTCGAGGCAGCGTTCGCCCCGCTCATCGACCTCGACATGGTGCGCATCACGATCGGCGGCGCCGATGTCGGCCAGGCGCTCGTGCAGCACACGCTCGTCGACGCCGTCCACATCACCGGGAGTCGCGAGACGCACGACGCGATCCTGTTCGGCACGGACGACGATGCGGAACGACGGCGCGCCGCCGGCGAGCGCCTCCTCACGAAGCCCATGACGAGCGAGCTGGGCGGGGTGGGCCCGGCAATCGTCGTGGCCGACGATGCGTGGACCGACGACGAACTCGATGCCGCCGCCCGCAACCTCGCCACGCAGCGCCTCCACAACTCCGGCTTCAACTGCGTCGCGACACAGATCGTCGTGATTCCCGCCCACTGGGCGCGCGCTGATGAGTTCGTCGAGGCCATACGCGACTACGTGCGCGACGCTCCCCCGCGGCGGGCCTACTATCCGGGCGCCTCGCAGCGCCAGCTCGCCGCCTTCTCCGCGCATCCCGACGCCAGCGTCTTGGGTGGGGACCCGGAGGCTCCGCGCACGCTTATCGACCACCTCGACCCCGAGAACTCCGACGAACTCATGTTCACGACCGAAATCTTCGGCCCCGTTCTCGGCGTCGTCCGGCTGTCGACTGACGCCGACCCCGCCAGCTTCCTGGATGCTGCGGTCACCTTCTGCAACGATCGGCTGGCGGGCACGCTCGGCGCCGGCATCATCGCCCACCCCCGCACGATCGACGAGCTCGGCACCCGCTTCGAGTGGGCGGTGGCAAACCTGCGCTACGGGACGATCGGTGTCAACAGCTGGGTCGGCCCCCTGTTCGGGATGCCCGCCGCAAGCTGGGGCGCCTTCCCCGGCCACACGCCGGACGACGTCGGCAGCGGCATCGGCGTCGTGCACAACGCGCTGCTGCTCGACCCCGAGCATGTCGAGCGCACCGTCGGCCGCGGCCCGTGGCAGGCGTGGCCGACGCCACTGTGGTTCGTCGACAACCGCACTGCGCACGTGACCGCGCGCCGACTGACCCGATTTGCCGGCATCGACTCGTGGGCGATCGCGGCGCCGCTCGGTGCCGCCGCGGTCGACAGCTACCGGAAGGGGTAAGGCGGTGAGCAGGCCGGAGCGGCACTACGACGTCATCGTCATCGGCTCGGGCTTCGGCGGTTCGGTCGCCGCGCTCCGCCTCGTCGAAAAGGGGTACTCGGTCGCCGTGCTCGAGGCGGGCCGACGCTTCGCCGACGACGAGTTCGCGCGCACCAGCTGGGATGTGCGGAAGTTTCTGTGGGCGCCCGCAGTCGGCTGCCTCGGTATCCAGCGCATCCACGTTCTCGGCGATGTGATCATCCTCGCCGGCGCGGGCGTCGGGGGCGGATCCCTCGTCTACGCGAACACTCTGTACCGACCGCGGTCCGACGCGTTCTTCCGCGACCGCCAGTGGGCACACATCACCGACTGGAAAACCGAGCTCGACCCGTACTACGACCAGGCAAGCCGCATGCTTGGGGTCGTCGAGAACCCCACCATCACCCCCGCCGACGAGGTCATGCAGAAGGTCGCCGCCGACATGGGCGTGGCCGGCAGTTTTCGCCGCACGCCCGTCGGCGTGTTCTTCGGCGAGGGCGCGGGCATCGACAGCCCCGACCCCTACTTTGGCGGCGCGGGGCCCGCCCGCACCGGCTGCCGCGAGTGCGGCGAGTGCATGACCGGCTGCCGCCACAATGCCAAGAACACCCTCGTGAAGAACTACCTGCACTTAGCCGAGAGCGCCGGGGCAGACGTCGTCGAGCGCACGACGGTGACCCGGGTGCGCCCGCTGCCGGATGGCGGCTATGAGCTGCTCACCCGAACGACCGGGCCCGGCCCGGGCGGCGAGCGCCGATGGAGCGCCGCTGACGTCGTGGTCGCCGCCGGAGCGTGGGGTACCCAGCAGCTGTTGCACGCTGCGAAGGTTCACGGCGACCTGCCGAACCTCTCGGATCGGCTCGGCGAGTTGACCCGCACGAACTCTGAAGCACTCGGCGGAGCGACGACCCGCTGGCGTCACCGCAAGGAGGTCGACTTCACCCGCGGCGTCGCCATCACCTCGTCCATTCACGTCGACGAGCAGACCCACATCGAACCCTGCCGCTACGGCGACGGTTCGAACCTCATGGCATTGCTCGCGACCGTGATGGTCGACGGAGGCGGGCGCGTGCCGCGCTGGCTGCGCTGGCTCGGTCAGGTCGTGCGTCACCCCGGGCGGGTCGGGTCGATTCTGTTCGGTGTCGGTTCCTGGTCGAACCGCTCGATCGTCGCCCTCGTCATGCAGTCGCGTGACAATTCGCTCACGGTGACGGCCACGCCGAAGCGCCGCGGGCGCGTGAAGCTCCGCAGCACGCAAGGCCACGGTGAGCCAAACCCGACCTGGATTCCCCAGGCGAACGCCGCGTACCGGCGCATGGCCGAGCACATGCGGGGCTTCCCCGAGTCGGGAATCGGGGAGGTCGTCGACGTACCCATGACCGCCCACTTCCTGGGCGGCGCACCGATCGGCGACTCGCCCGAGACCGGCGTGGTCGACGCCTACCACCGCGCGTTCGGGCATGACGGCCTCCACATTGTCGACGGTTCGACGATCTCGGCGAACCTCGGCGTGAACCCGTCCCTCACGATCACCGCGCAGGCCGAGCGGGCGTTCGCGCTCTGGCCGAACAAGGGCGAGGCGGATGCTCGTCCCGGTCTCGGCGCCGCGTACGTTCCCGTCGCGCCGGTGGCGCCTCGCTCTCCGGTCGTGCCGGCGGACGCCCCAGCGGCGCTGCGGCTGCCGAACGGCCCCGTCGTTCTCGAGATGCCCGCCGTACGCCCCGGCGCCTAACGCGGCTCGGGCGCGAAGCTGCGCAGTCGTAGCGAATTGCCGAGGACGAACAGGCTCGACACCGCCATCGCGAGAGCGGCAAGCACCGGGCTGAGCAGGCCCATCATCGCCACCGGAATCGCGGCGGTGTTGTAGCCGAAGGCCCAGAACAGGTTGCCGATGATCGTGCGCAGGGTGCGCCGAGCCAGGCGGATCGCGTCGGGCACGAGCGAGAGGTCGCCCGAGACGATGGTCAGGTCGCTGGCGGCCATCGCCGCGTCGGTTCCCGACCCCATCGCGATGCCGAGGTCGGCGGCCGCGAGCGCCGCAGCATCGTTGACGCCGTCGCCGAGCATCGCGACGACGTGCCCGTCGGCCTGCAGCCCGCGGATCGCCTCCAGCTTGCCGACCGGCGTCACCCCCGAGCGCACATCGTCGATGCCGAGCTGCTCCGCCACGCGTGCCGCTGCTCCGGCATTGTCGCCCGTCAACAGCACGGGGGTGAGCCCGAGCGCGCGAAGCCGGGCAATGGTGGCTCCGGCCTCGGGCCGCACCGCGTCGGCGATGGCGATGAGGCCCGCGTACGCACCGTCGATCGCGACCGCGACCACGGTCATCCCGTCGTTTTCGCGGTGCGCGATGTCGGCGCGCACGTCGTCGCCCACCTCGACCGACCACGCACTCGTGAGCCAGTCGGCGCGACCGATGGCGACGGCCCTGTCGTCGACGACGGCCGAGACGCCGGCACCGTCGTGGGCCTGGAACCCCTCGACAGAGCCTGACGTGGACCCCGCTTCGCGAGCGGCCTCGACGATGGCGGCCGCGACGGGATGCACGCTGCCGCTTTCGGCGCCGGCGGCGGCCGCCAGCACCCGCTCCTCCGCGATGCCGGCGGTGGGCAGCACCGCGGTGACGCGCATCCGGCCGGTGGTGAGCGTTCCCGTCTTGTCGAGCACGATGGTGTCGACCCGGCGGGTCTGCTCAAGCACCTCGGGGCCACGGATCAGAATGCCGAGCTGCGAGCCGCGGCCCGTTCCGACCAGCAAGGCGGTCGGGGTAGCAAGGCCGAGCGCGCAGGGGCAGGCGATGATCAAGGTCGTAACGGCCGCGGTGAAGGCTTGCTCGATTGTTCCGCCGAACAGGAGCCAGCCGAGCAGAGCGAGCAGCGAGAGCACCATGACCACCGGGACGAAGATGGCGGACACGCGGTCGGCGATGCGCTGCACCCGCGCCTTGCCGGTTTGCGCCTCCTCCACGAGGCGCCCCAGCCGCGCCAGCTCAGTGTCGGCACCGATGCGCGTCGCCTCGACGGTGATGACGCCGGGGCCGACATTGACGGTGCCGCCGACGACGCGCGCGTCGACAGCCACCTCGACGGGCATGCTTTCGCCGGTCATCACGGATGTGTCGACAGCGGTCGCCCCGTCGCGCACGAGTCCGTCGGTGGCAATCGTGTCGCCGGGCCTCGCGATGAACCGGTCACCGACGACCAGCTGGTCGACGGCGACACGCGTCTCGACGCCATCTCGCAGCACGGTCGCGTCGGTCGCCGACAGCTCGAGCAGGGCGCGCAAAGCCTCACCGCTCGCACGCTTCGCCTTCGCTTCGAGATAGCGGCCCGCGAGCATGAACGCCGTCACCGCCGCCGCGACCTCGAGGTAGATCTCGTGCGAGCCGGTATCGGCGCTGCCGAAGAGCTGAAGGCTCATGACCATGCCGGTCATGCCGGCCTCACCGAAGAACAGCGTGTAGAGGCTCCACACGAACGCCGCCCCGACGCCGACGGAAATCAGAGTGTCCATCGTGGCGGTGCCGTGGCGAGCGTTCACGAACGCCGCACGGTGGAACGGCCACGCACCCCACACCGCAACGGGGGACGCCAGCGCCAACACGAGCCACTGCCAGTTCGGGAATTGCAGCGGCGGCACCATCGACAGCACGAGCACGGGCACCGTCAGAGCGACCACAATCGCCAGCCGACGTCGCGCATCGGCGAGGGGATCGCGGGCGTCGCCCTGCGCAGTGGATGCGCGTGCCTCGCTCGGCGGCGCCACCGGCGTCGCGCTGTAGCCCGCCTTCTCGATGGCGGCGACAAGCTCGTCGATCGTCGGGAGAGCGTCAGCGTCATCGGCAATCGTGACGGTTGCCTTCTCGGTGGCGTAGTTGACGCTCGCCGTCACGCCGCCCAGCCGTGACAGGCTGCGTTCAACGCGACCTGCACACGCCGCGCACGTCATGCCGCCGATCTCGAGCTGAAGGGGTGCCGTGGTCATGGCCCCATTGTGACATACCCCGGTGGGGTACTCCAGTGAGCTCTGGCTACCAGTCGAGGGGGACCATGAGCGTGAGCGTCTCGCCCCCGTCGTTGCTCACGAACACGCCGTCTGCCGTCGCGACATAGATGACCTCGCCGCTCTTGCCGAGCGCGAGCGCTGCAGGCACCGCGGCCAGGGCGCCGAACTGCTGCCAGCGGTCGCCGTCGGTCGAACTCCACAGAGCCCCCGCCGAGTCGACGCCCACGATGCGCCACTCTTTCGTGCCAACCGGCGGCGTGGCGACGAGTTGCAGAGCGGGCGCGGCCTCGGGCTCGACAAAGGTGCGGCCCCTGTCCGCGCTGACCTTGAGACCCACCGGAGTAACCGCGACGAGAGTCGATCCGTCGCTGGTGAACGCCAGCGATGTCGCACCGATCACTGCTCCCTTCTGCCACGATTCTCCGCCGTCGGGGCTGTAGAAGAGCGTGTTACTGACCGTGTCGGCGGCGGCGATGATGGCGTCCGCGGCCGTCGGTCCGGCTGCGGTGATCGCGTGGAAGTCGACTTCGCCGGTCAGGGCGAAGGGCGCCCACTCGCCCGACTCGGTGTCGCCCACCCAGAGGCCCAGCCGCTCGTCGGCGCTTACCTCCGGATCGTTCGGGTGACCACTGATGAGGACGCGGGCTCCCAGTCGCTGGTAGCTCTTGACGTCGTCGACGCGGTCACCCAGCAACGTGGTGGACCGAGCGACCGTATCGGTGTCGGGCAGGGTCGCCACATAGATGCCGCGATCGGTGGCGACGCGAATCACTCCCGCGGTCTCGTCGATGTCGAGGGCGGCGATCCGCGTCGGAAGAACGTCGGCCTGCTCCGGCGCGGACACCTGCTCGGGGGCCGCGGCCACATCGGCCTGCACGGGCGCGTCTGCACCTTCGCTGATCGCCGTCGCGCACCCCGACAGCAGCAACGCTGCTGCGCCGAGGAGGGCGGCGGCGCGCGTGCGCGCGCGCAAAAGGTGGGGTGTCATAACCGATTCAGAGTAATCGACCGAACCGGATTCGCAGAATCAGTTGGCGAGGAAACCCCAGGTCAGCGGCCGACGATCTCGTAGCCAGCGTCCGCGATCGCGGTGCGCAGAGCATCCGCCTCGATGGGATGCGTGGCCTGAACGGTGACGCGGGACGCACCCTGCGCGTTCAGGTCAACGGCCACGTTCACGACTCCGTCGAGAGCGCTCACCTCTTCGGTGACGCTTGCGACGCAGTGACCGCAGGTCATGCCGCTCACGAGGAACGAGGCTTCGACCCCCGTGGCCGAGACGGCGCCCGTCGTCGCCTCCGTATCGGCGGCCCCGTGGCCGCACCCACAGCTTCCGCCACCACAGCAGCCGCCACCCCCCTGTCCGAGCAGGTTGAGGCCGGGCTGCACCGAAAAGTTGTCGTTCATGCCTCCAGTGTCGCATACCCCAGAGGGGTACACGAATCGCAGCACTCAGGAAACGCGCGGCGTCCATGAGGCGATCGCGCACGGATCGCCCACGATATGTGGGGCTACTCGCCGTCTACTGATGCCAGTCCGACAGCAATGGAGCGTCTCGTGGCCCACCCCGACCCCGTCACAGCGCCAATGCTGCCGCGCGCCGTTGACACGGTCGTGATCGGGGCGGGGGCGGCCGGCCTCGCGCTCGGTTCACGCCTTGCCGATCGGGGACACCATCGCTCGGTACTGATTCTGGATGCGCGCACCGACTACCGCGACGACCGCACGTGGAGCTTCTGGGCACCCCCCGAGCACCCCCTGCGCCACCTCGTCGCTCACGAGTGGGCGAGCTGGCGTTTTGGCTCGGGACCGTCCAGAGCTGACCACCGCGTACCGGGGCTCAGCTACCAGGCGGTGAGGGGTATCGACTACTACCGCGACGCGCAGGCGCGCATCGCAGTATCACCGGTCGTCCAGCTGCACCTAGGGGTGACCGTTGTGGGAGTCGAGGCTGTGCTCGGCGCCGACCACCCGCGTGAAGCTCGAATCCGCGTGCACACCACAGCGGGTGTGATCGCCGCTCGTCACGTGGTCGATACTCGCCCGGTTGATACCCCCGCCACCCTGTTTCAGTGCTTCGTCGGCGCCGAGGTCGACCACGGCGGCTCGCTTCACCGGCTTGGCGACGGCAGTGACGCGAGAATCGACCCCGGCACGGCCGGCCTCATGACCCGCATGCGCACCGACGGCGACGGCTTTGTGTTCATGTATGTCTTGCCGTTCACGCCGACGACGGCCCTCGTCGAGCTCACCCGGTTCAGCTCCACACCCCTCCCCCTCGAGCGCGTCGCCCGCGAGCGTGAGGACGAACTCGCCGCGCTCGGTCTCGCGAGAGCGCGGGTCGTGCGCGAAGAGGCGGGAATTCTTCCCATGGGTGCGGACCCCGCACCGAGACCGGGCGTGCCGGGCGTTGTGCGTGCGGGCAACGGAGGAGGGGCCCTCCGGGCGGCGACCGGCTACGCATTCGCGCGCATCCAGCAGTGGGCCGACGCCTGCGCCGACGCGATGATCGCCGGAGGGGCGCCGATCGCGCACCCTGCCGAACCGTGGGTCCGGCGCGAGATGGACCGGATCTTCCTCCAGACGCTGCGCGCGCATCCCGATCGGGCTCCCGAGTTCTTCCTCGCGCTCGCCGAGCGGGTCGAACCCGCACGGCTCGTGCGGTTCCTCACCGACCGGGCGAGCGCGGCAGACCTGGCCGCCATCATCCTGGCGCTTCCTTTCGGAACGTTCCTCGCCCAGCTTCCCGACCGCACGGCGACGATCGAGCGGGCGCGGCTCGGCGGTCGATCCGGACCCCGCGAATCCGCGGTACGAGAGCTCGTGTCGTGAAAGCGCCCGTCGAAACCGTTCTGTTCGGCGTCCTTGCCGCCGTCGCCGCCGTGGCGTACCTTGCCGCCGACCCCGGCGTGCCGCTCGTCGTGCAAACCGCGGTCATCGCCGTGCTCGTCGCCGTGCTCGGGCTGCCGCACGGGGCCCTCGACCCGGTCGTCGCCCGACGCGTGGGGCTGTGGCGCACGCCAGCGGGCCTCGCGGTGTTCACCCTGGGCTATCTCGCCGTCTCTGCCGCCGTCGTCGGCGTCTGGTTCATCGCGCCCGTACTCAGCCTTCTCGTCTTCCTCGTCATCTCGGCCGCGCACTTCGGCGGCGATTGGAACGCCGACCGCCCCTGGCCGTGGCGCTTGATTGCCGGCGCCGGTCTGCTCAGTCTTCCCGCCCTGGCCGATCGCGCGGCCGTCGCCGACATCTACGTGGTCCTCGCGGGCGAGCGGGCGGCCGAGATCGCAACGGTTCAAACGAATCTCGCGCCGCTCCTCCTCATCGGTATGGTGGCCGCCGCCGTCTCCGCCGCGCGCCGCCGACCTCATGAGGGAATCGAGCTCGTGATCGCCGCACTTCTCGCCCTCACGACGCCGCCGCTCGTGTTCTTCATCGTCTACTTCTGTCTGCTGCACTCGGCGCGCCACCTTCGCGAAGGCTTCCGGGATGAACGCGGCACGCTCCCCCGGCGGACCGCCATCGCGATCGTGGTCGCCGCGACGGCCGGCCCCCTGCTCGTCGCCCTGGGTGTGCTGGCCACGACAACCGGGCCGGGCGCCCTCGACGAGCGGCTCCTGCAGCTCGTCTTCATCGGCCTCGCGGCGCTGACCGTGCCGCACATGATCGTGGTCACCCTTGGCGACCGAGCGCTGGCCAGAAACGACGAAACCGCCCCGATCCGTGAAAGATCGAGACGGTTATCTCGTGCGCGAGGGGGGACTTGAACCCCCACGCCCTTGCGGGCACTGGCACCTGAAGCCAGCGCGTCTGCCAATTCCGCCACTCGCGCGAGACGGCGCATACGCGCCATCAACCTGGCGAGATTATCACAGCGGGCGGCACCCGCTCGCACCGCCCGGTAGCGGCGGATCCGCCCAGAAAGCGCCGGTGAGCATCCCCGATTCGGCCAGCGGTCACGCGCGCCGACTAGCATCGGTACGTCCGCAGGCTGAGGGAGGACGCACGTGGGGCTTCTCGATAGCTTCGAGCGCGGCTTAGAGCGCGTCGTCGGTGGCGCCTTCGCGAAGACCTTCAAGTCGGGGGTACAGCCGGTCGAGATCGCCGCCGCTCTGCGCCGCGAACTCGACACGAAGGCCGCCGTCGTCGCCCGTGACCGCATTCTCGTGCCCAATCGCTTGACCGTGCGGCTGGCTCCCGCCGACCACGATCGGATGACCGCGCTCGGCGAGGCGCTCAACGATGAGCTCACGCAACTCGTGCAGCGGCACGCCACAGCGCAGCGGTACACCTTCCCCGGCGGAATCCGCATCGCCCTCGAGCGCGACGGTTCACTCAGTGAGGGTGTCCTGCGCGTCAGTTCCGAGTCGGTGAAGGGGCGCGTGACGTGGGTCGCCGTGCTCGACATCGACGGGCAGCGACACCGACTGACGAAGGGGCGCACGGTCATCGGCCGCGGCTCCGAAGCCGACATCACCGTCGACGACCCGGGCACCTCGCGCAAACACGTCGAGATTGCGTGGGACGGCGCCAACGGGCAGGTCACCGACCTCGGTTCGACAAACGGCTCGCGCCTGAACGGTGAGCCCGTCGCACGCGCCGTGCTGCAACCGGATAGCGTGATCGAGATCGGGCGCACGCGCATCCTGTACCGGGTGCTGGCGCAGTCCGACGATGCCGCTGATCGCACCACCCGAGGAGGCGCTCTGTGAGCGAGTTGACGCTGCTGCTCTTGCGCGTCGGGTTCCTCATCCTGATGTGGGCGCTCGTGTTCGCCATCGTGTACGCGCTGCGCTCCGACCTGTTCGGGCAGAAGGTGCGCCGCATGCCGGCGGCGGCCCAACCCTCGCCGGTCGTCGCCCCCACCCCCACACCGGTGGCCGCAGCCGCGCCGACCCGCGACCTGTCGCCCGCACCGCGCAGCGGGCTCGGCGGCGTGGCGGGCGGTAACGACAGCGACGACGGCGAACCGGCCCGCCGTCTCGTGATCACGAGCGGCTCGAAGGAGGGAATCGAGCTCGAGCTCGACGGCGACCAGCTCACGATCGGCCGCTCCAGCGACTCGGGGCTCGTGATCCGCGACGACTACACCTCAACCCACCACGCCCGCCTCATGCTCTGGGACGGCAAATGGATGGTGCAGGACCTCGACTCGACCAACGGCACGTTCCTCGGCGGCAAGCGGGTGAGCATCCCAACGCACGTGCCCCTCAACACCCCCGTCAGCATCGGCACGACGACGTTTGAGTTGCGACGGTAGGCGCCGATGACCGAGCGCACCGCGGCCGCCAGCCACGTCGGGCGGGTCCGATCCAACAACCAGGACTCGGGCTACGCCGGCACCCACCTCTTCGTCGTCGCCGACGGGATGGGCGGGCACGCGGGCGGTGACGTCGCGAGCGCGCTCGCGATCCAGGCGATCGCCCAGACGGATGCGCGGTTCGACACCGCAGAGGAGGCGCGCGACGCGCTCGAGCAGGCGCTGCTCACGGCAAACGGTGAGCTCGCAGAGACGGTGTTCGAGCATCCCGAACTGACCGGGATGGGGACGACCGTGAGCGGCCTGGTGCGCGTCGGAGAGCGAATGGCGCTCGCGCACATCGGCGACTCGCGCGTGTACCTGCTGCGCGACGGCGAGTTCACGCAGATCACGAAAGACCACACCTTCGTGCAGCGCCTCGTCGACTCCGGCCGCATCACTCCCGAAGAAGCCGCCGTGCACCCGCGGCGCTCCGTGCTCATGAGGGTGCTCGGAGACGTCGACATCTCGCCCGAGATCGACACCGATGTGCTTGAGACGATGCCCGGCGATCGCTGGCTGCTGTGCTCGGACGGGCTGAGCGGCTACGTCGACGACGAGCGCATCGCCGAGATCCTCACGGAGAACGCCGACGCCGAGGCCGCCGTCGATGCGCTCATTCAGGCGAGTCTCGACAACGGCGCACCCGACAACGTGACGGTACTGGTCGTCGGAGTGGACGACGACGAGTCCAGCGGCGTCTCCTCGCCAATCATGGTCGGATCGGCCGCGAAGCCGCTGAGCTTCCGCCCGGTCGAGGAGAAGCGCGCCTCGAAGAGCCTGCCGCAGCTGCTGCTGCACCCGCTCAAGCCGACGCCCGACCCCGAAGACGAGCACTTTGAACCCGAGAGCGAAGAGTTCCTCCGGGAACTCATCGCGGAGGACCGCCGGCGCAAGATTCGTCGGCGCGTCACATGGAGCGTCGGCCTCGTCCTCATCATCAGCCTCATCGCGGCGGCCCTCACCGCGGGTTATCAGTGGACGCAGACGCGCTTCTTCGTGGGCGAAGTCGACGGCCGGGTCGCCATCTTCCAAGGCGTGCAGCAGAACGCCGGCCCGATCCCGCTGTCGAGCGTGTACCAGGAGACAAGCATCGACTTGATGGCGCTCACGCCCTTTAGCCGCAATGCCGTCGAGCAGACCATCAGCGCCGTCGACCTGATCGATGCGCTCGCGATCATCGAAAGGCTGCGTCGTGAAGCCGAACGATGACACCGCGCCCGTCGGGCAGGCGGCCCCGACCGGCGCGATCGACGCTCCCCGTGCATCCGCGCCCTTCACCGAGGCGATTCGCATCAAGCTGAAGACGCCATCGAAGCTGCGCAATCTCGAACTCGCGCTGCTCGTGCTCGCTCTCGCCATCAGCGGCGGAGCGATTGCGCTCGTGCAGCTGGGGGCGATCGGCGAGCTCGATCAGACAGTCATCACCTACGGCGCGGGTCTCGCCGTGATCGTGATCATCATGCACCTCGCCCTGCGCGTGGTCGCACCCGATGCCGACCCGTTCATCCTGCCGATCATCACCACGCTCAACGGGCTCGGCATCGCCATGATCTACCGCCTCGACATCGCCAAGGGCTTCGAGGGCTGGTCGAGCGCCGGCGTTCGGCAGATGGCCTGGACAGCCCTGGCAATGGTGATCGCGCTGGTCGTCGTGGTCGTCGTGCGCAATCACCGCGTCCTCGCCCGCTACCGCTACCTTGCGCTCTTCATCGGCATCGGCCTGCTGCTGCTGCCGCTTGCGCCCGGCATCGGCCAAACCATCAACGGCGCGCGCGTGTGGATCGCCGTCGGCCCGTTCTCGTTCCAGCCGGGCGAGCTCGGCAAGATCGCGCTCGCGATCTTCTTCGCCGGCTACCTGATGACGGCGCGCGACTCGCTCTCGATCGTGGGCAGCAAGGTGCTCGGGATGCGCCTTCCGCGCGCTCGCGACCTCGGCCCACTGCTCGTCGCGTGGGCCGCGGCGATGGGCGTCTTGGTCTTCCAGCGCGACCTCGGAACCGCGCTGCTGTACTTCGGCCTGTTCCTCGTGATGTTGTACGTCGCAACCGGTCGCCTCAGCTGGATCCTGCTCGGCCTCGGGCTCTTCGTCGGCGGCGCTCTCATCGCCCGCGACGCGCTGGGGTACGTGCGCGGCCGGTTCGATGCGTGGCTCGACTCGTTCAACCCGGAAATCTATGACGCTGTCGGTGGCAGCTACCAGTTGGTGCAGGGTCTGTTCGGGCTTGCCGACGGCGGCCTCATCGGAACGGGCCTCGGCCGCGGCCGCCCCGACATCGTTCCACTGGCTGAGAGTGACTACATCGTCGCGAGCCTCGGTGAAGAACTCGGGCTCGTGGGCCTCTTCGCGATCCTCGCCCTCTACCTCTTGCTGGTCGCCCGCGCCTACCGCATCGGCTTCAACGGCACCGACGACTTCGGGCGCCTGCTGGCCGTGGGGCTCGGCTTCCTTGTCGCACTGCAGGTCTTCGTCGTGATCGGCGGCGTGACCCGCGTGATCCCGCTCACGGGACTGACGACGCCGTTCCTTGCGGCCGGCGGATCGTCGCTCATGGCGAACTGGATCATCGCCGCGCTGCTGCTGCGCCTCAGCGACACGGTGCGACACCAGCCACGATTGGTGGTGGACGACGATGCATAAGCAATTGCGTCACATCAGCGTCGCGACGCTCGCCATGTTCCTCGCGCTGTTCGTCTCGCTCAGCGTCATCCAGGTGTTCGCCGTCGACGAGTTGCGCGCCGACGGCCGCAACGTGCGCACCCTGTTCGCGAGCTACTCTGCCGAGCGCGGCCCGATTCTCGTGGCGGGCGAGCCCATTGCGCAGTCGCGCCCCGTCGACAACGAGTTCCGCTTCCTCCGTGAGTATCTCGAGCCCGAGCTGTATTCGGCGGTCACCGGCTACTTTTCGCTCAATCAGGGAACGACCGGCATCGAGTCGGCCTACAACGACTTTCTCACGGGAACCGCGAACGAACAGTTCCTCGATCAGCTGAGCGCGCTCGTGACCGGCCAGAGCCCGCGCGGTGCGGCCGTGGAGCTCACGATCGACCCGGCCGTCCAGCAGGCCGCGTTCGACGCGATGGGAGACCTGCGCGGGTCCGTCGTCGCGATCGAGCCGTCCACCGGGCGGATCCTCGCCATGGTCTCCACTCCCGGCTTCGACCCGAACCGGCTGTCGGCGCACCGCACGTCGAGCGTTATCGATGCGTACAACGAACTCATCACCGATCCGCTCCGGCCGCTCAACAATCGCGCGATCGGCGGCGACCTGTACTTCCCGGGCTCGGTGTTCAAGGTGCTCGTCACTGCGGCCGCGATCGATTCCGGCGAATTCAACCCCGACAGCGAGTTCCCGAACCCGCCGCGGCTTCAGCTGCCGCTGTCAACGAACGTGATCAGCAACGCGGAGGGCGGAAACTGCGGTGGGCAGGAAACGGTCACCCTCGCGACGTCGCTGCGGCTGAGCTGCAATATCCCCTTCGCCGAACTCGCGCTGGAGCTCGGGCAAGACGAGCTGGCCGGGTACGCCGAGCGCTTCGGCTTCGGGCAGACGATCGCCGTTCCGATGAACGCGACGCCGAGCCAGTACCCCGAGAACCTCGACGATGCCCAGTTGATGCTGACGGGCTTCGGCCAGTACGACGTGCGCGTCACCCCCCTCCAGATCGCGATGATCAGTGCGGCCATCGCCAACGGCGGCGAGCTCATGCAGCCGACGCTGCTCGATCGCATCATCGCTCCCGACCTGTCGACCGTTCAAGAGTCAGAGCCTGAGGTCTTTGCCCAGCCGATCAGCCGCGGAACCGCGACGACGCTCACCCGGATGCTCGTCGACGGCGTCTCGGACGGCGTTGCGTTCAACGCGGCGATCCCCGGCGTGGAGGTTGCGGGCAAGACGGGCACCGCGGAGAACGGTGCGGGGCAACCCTTCACACTGTGGTTCACCGGTTTCGCGCCGGCGGACAATCCGCAGGTGGCGGTGGCGGTCGTCGTGGAGGACGGCGGCGGGCAGGGCCAGAATGCTTTTGGTAATCAAGTCGCGGCTCCCATTGCGCGACAGGTCATGGAGGCGGTGCTGAACAGATGAGACCCACCAGCGGGCTCACATTCGGAGGGCGTTACCAGCTGCTCTCTCGCGTGGCGATCGGCGGCATGGGCGAGGTGTGGCAGGCGACCGACCAGGTCATCGGCCGAACCGTCGCCATCAAGATCCTGAAGGACGAGTACCTGGGTGACCCGGGGTTCCTCGAACGTTTCCGCGCGGAGGCGCGTCACGCGGCTCTTGTCAACCACGAGGGCATCGCCAACGTCTACGACTACGGCGAGGAGGAGGGCAGCGCCTTCCTCGTCATGGAACTCGTTCCCGGCGAAGCGCTCTCGACGATCCTGGAGCGCGAACGCACCCTCTCGAGCGATCAGGTGCTCGACATCGTCGCGCAGACGGCATCCGCGTTGCACGCCGCCCACCAGGCTGGGCTCGTTCACCGCGACATCAAGCCCGGCAACCTGCTGATCACGCCCGACGGCCGTGTCAAGATCACCGACTTCGGCATCGCCCGCATCGCCGACCAGGTGCCCTTGACCGCGACGGGTCAGGTAATGGGCACCGTGCAGTACCTGTCGCCCGAGCAGGCGAGCGGTCAGTCCGCCAGCCCGTCGACCGACGTGTACTCGCTCGGCATTGTGGCGTACGAGGCTCTTGCTGGCCGTCGTCCGTTCACCGGTGAATCGCAGGTCGCCATCGCGATGGCGCAGATCAACGATGCGCCGCCCGAGCTTCCCGTCTCGGTCCCCGAGCCGGTGCGCAACCTCGTCATGTCGGCGATCGCGAAGAAGCCGGCCGAGCGTCCCGCGAGTGCTCAGCACTTCGCGCGGGCCGCACAGGCCCTGCGTCGCGGGGACGTCGGCGGCGCGGCCGCGATCGTTCCCGCCGTCGCCGGACTTGCCGCCACCGAGGTGCTCGATGCGACCCGGGTCATGCCGAGTGCTGCGGGCAACGACGAAGCCACGCGCGTGCTGCCGAGCATGGGCGCCGGGGCCGCCGCCGGCGCCGCGGCTGCCGGCGCTGCCGCGGCGAAGAAGAAGCGCAGCCCCTGGACCTGGCCGCTCATCGCGCTCATCGGACTGCTCGTCGTGCTGATCATCGGCGCCATCATCGCCGTGCTCGCGCAGCCGAGCGACGAACCGATCGAGCCGCCAGCGTCTCCCACTCCGACGGTGACGGACGCGAGTCCCGAGCCCAGTGACGAGCCGGAGGAGATCCGCATCACGGAGGAGGAATTCCTCGGACTCAGCCGCGACGAAGTGCAGCGCCGTTTCGACGAGCTGGGGTTGATTCTCGACGCACAGGACGGAAACCCCGCACCCAGCCAAGACCAGGTGGGCCTGTCGTACCGCATCAACCAAACGGGCCTGGTCACGGAAGGCCAGACGATCCGCGTGACGTTCTACACGGCGGTACCCACTCCTCCGCAACCGGCGAATCTCGCGATCAACCCCGGGAGCGGCCCCTACATCGGTGGGTCGACCGTCACGCTGTCGTGGCCCTCGTACACGAGTTGTCCCGCCGGCTTCACACTGTCGGGCTACAACGTCACCCTGGTCGGCGGTACACCCCAGCAAAGCAACCCGATTCCCGCCGGGACGAACAGCCTGCAGGTTCGGCTCGACAACGGCGGCCAGTTGAGAGTGACGTACATCGCCCTGTGCGGTGATCTGCAGTCCGAGAGGTCGAACGAGCTCGCGGTTCCGATTCAAGAGCCAGCGCCGAGTCCGAGCCCGACGCCGAGTCCGAGCCCCGACCCGGACGACGAGGAATAGCGGCGGGCGTTACCGAGCCGATACCGCTCCGGGAGGACCCAGAGCGGTGGTGAGCCGCGCATCCGCCTACACTCACTAACGACGATTTCCCCCGCAACGAAACGGACCCCGATGGACAGCACCACCCCCGGCACCCGCCTGATCGCGGGCCGCTACGAGCTCGGTGCGCTCATCGGCCGCGGGGGCATGTCCGACGTGCACATCGCGACGGATGCCCGGCTCGGCCGCCGTGTCGCCGTCAAGCTCTTGAAGTCGTCGCTCGCCTCCGACCCGGTGTTTCGCACGCGATTCCGCCAGGAGGCTCAGGCCGCCGCACGGATGGCGCATCCCACGATCGTCCGCGTGTTCGATGCCGGCGAAGAGGTGCGGCGCGAGGCCGACGGGCACGAAACGGTCATCCCGTTCATCGTCATGGAGCACGTTGAGGGACGTCTCTTGAGAGACATGGTGCTCGACGGCCCGCTGCCCGCAGCCGAAGCATCGCAGATCATCGAGCAGGTGCTGACCGCGCTCGAGTATTCGCACCGGGCGGGCGTTGTGCACCGCGACGTGAAGCCCGGCAACATCATGGTGACCGCCACCGGCCAGGTGAAGGTCATGGACTTCGGTATCGCCCGCGCGATCTCCGACTCATCCGCGACGGTCGCGCAGACCTCCACGATCCTCGGCACGGCGCAGTACTTCTCGCCCGAGCAGGCCCGCGGCGAAACCGTGGATGCTCGCACCGACCTCTACTCGACAGGCGTGGTGCTGTTCGAGCTGCTCACGGGGCGCCCGCCCTTCCGGGGTGACTCGCCTGTGGCGGTCGCCTACCAGCACGTGAGTGAGGTTCCGCCGACGCCGAGCAGCCTGAACCCTGCCGTCTCGCCGGCCCTCGACGCCGTTGTCATGCACGCCCTCGCGAAAGACCGATTCCAGCGCTTCCAAACGGCAGCGGAGTTTCGGGCCGACCTCTCGGCTGCCGCGGCCGGACAAGTCCCGCCGCGCCGCACCGACGCAGACAACGACCCGACGATGTCGCTGTTCGGCGTCAACCCGCAGGCGACCGCCGGAACGGAGGCCGCCATGCGGCAGCTGACCATCGACGATGACGACCGCCGTACACGCACGCAGAGCCGACCCCCCGTCGCCTGGATCTGGTCGGGCATCGTCGTCGTCGCCGTGCTGATCGCCGCCGTACTCTTCTGGGCGTTCACCCTCGACCGCTCAAACAGCTTCGTTCCCGATGTTGCAGTCGAGGTTCCGGATGTCGTCGGGCTCGAGCTCGCCGACGGGGAGAGGATTCTGACCGAGGAGAACTTGCGCGTCACCGCGAGGCAGGAACCCGGCACTTCGGAAGACGAAGGGTTGATCCTGCGCACGGATCCCGCTGCCGGTTTTTCCGTGTCGCCGGGTCAGGAGATCCGCGTCTTCGTCTCCTCGGGCGCGGCACGCGTGCAAATGCCCGACGTACGAAACCTCGACATCGCCGCCGCGACGGCGCAGATCGAGTCGCGCGGGCTGGTCGTCGGTACGGTCACGAGTGAGAACTCGGGAACAATTCGCGCGAACGTCGTCATTCGCACCGACCCCGACACCGGTGTGCAGCTGCGCGAGGGCGACATCGTGAACCTCACGATCTCCAACGGCCTCGTGTCGGTTCCCGACCTGCGCAACCTCCCCATCGGGGACGCGACGGCGCAGGCGCGGAACCTCGGCCTTCAAGTGACGGTGCAGGCCGACGGCGGCTGCCAGGGTGGCATCGTCGTCGGGCAGTCTCTCCCGCCGGGCGACCAACCGCAGTCGTCGCCGATCACCCTCGTGTACTGCAGCGGAGCGGGCGGGGGCGGCAACCCTGACGGCGGTAGCGACGGCTGACGCTCGAGAAACCGCTACGCGCCCGCAGCCGCGTCGCTCGACATGAGCGGGCTCAGGCCGCGCGCGGTCTCGGCCGCCTCGGGAAGTCCCGCCTCAGCGAGCCAGTTGCCGAGCATCCGGTAGCCGCCCTCGGTGAGCACCGACTCGGGGTGGAATTGCACGCCGTGAACGGGCGCCGAGCGGTGGCGCACGCCCATGATGACGCCGCCCTCCGTGCGCGCCGTGACGACCAGGTCGTCGGGCACCGTTCCGTCGACGATCGCGAGCGAGTGATAGCGGGTGGCGCGGAAGCTCTCGGGCACACCGTCGAACAGCGCATCCCCGTCGTGCACGACCTGTGACGTCTTGCCGTGCATCAGCTCTTCGGCGTGCGTGACGACGCCTCCGAGCGCCTCCGCGATCGCCTGATGGCCCAGGCACACCCCCAGAAGAGGCTTCTCAGCGGCGATAGCGGCGTGGACGGCGGCGATCGAGATGCCCGCCTCGGCGGGGTTACCGGGGCCGGGCGAGACGAGCACCGCGTCGTAGTCAGCGATGAGCTCGGCCACAGCGTCGGTGGAGACGGCGTCATTGCGCAGCACCGTTGTCTCGGCGCCGAGCTGTTGCAGGTACCCGTCGAGCGTGTACACGAAGCTGTCGTAGTTGTCGATGACGAGAACGCGCACGATCACTGCTCCACGGTGGATTCTTGGGGAAGGAAGGTGTCAGCCGCCCAGGGGAACACCCACTGAACGAGAGCCGCGAGCACTGCGGTGGCGAGCACGAGAAGGATGACAACCCGCACCCAGGCGGGTCCGGGCAGAATACGCCAGAGAGCTGCGTACATGTGCGGCGCCTAACCGATCGTCGGCGCTGCGGCCGCCTGCGTCAGGCCCGAGATCTCGGCCGGCGGGCCATCCTCGCGCGGGTACCAGGTCTCGAACACGGCGTAAGCGATGATGCGTTCGGCCGCCGAGAATCGCGGGTTGCAGCTGGTGAGCGTCAGGTAGCGCTCGTTCGCCTCGACCTGCGGCGCTTGCGGTACGGGCTCAAGCACCTGTACAGCCGTCGGCCACACGTATTCGAGGTTCCGGAAAACGTACTCGTACCAGCCGTCTCGGGTCTCGACGTAGATCCGGTCACCCACGCGCAGTTCCGCGATATCGGCGAAGGGAGCCCCGTAGGTGGTGCGGTGAGCGGCGAGGGCCACGTTGCCGAGTTCCCCCGGCATCTGCGTCTCCATGTAGTGCCCAACACCGAGACGCGGGTTGTTCAGGACCGTCTGAAGGTCGACACCCGAGGCGATCGTGCGCACGTAGCTGTCGCCGAAGCGCGGAACGATGAGCGTGCCAAAGGCCTCCCCTTCGGGAGGGGCGGCGGTGACGGCGGGCTCGCCCGGTTCGCGCGGTTCGCTCGGCTCGTCAGGTGACTCGGCCCTGTCGCGTTCGAACTCGGCGCGCAACTGCTCTTGCACCTCGGAGGCGGCGTTCTGTTGCTGCGCTCCGGCAATGATGTCGTTTAGCCAGACGTACCAGCCGAGGAACAGCATCACGACGACACCGGCGGTGATCAGCAGCTCACCCAGCACGCCGACAACGCTGGCCCGTCGCCGCGCCCGAACCGGACGCGCGCCGGTCGGCGCGGTCGGCGCCGCGTTCGGGATGCTGTCGGTCACCGCTTCATTGTAGGCGCGCGACCTTTACGGGGCCCGGCCCCGTGCATCCACGAAATTGGCGGGCTGTGGCGGGTAGACTGCGGGGCATGGCACGGACGACTGCGCGCGACGCTGAGAACCCCAACAACGCCCGCAGCGGCGCCGACGCCCCCAACCCGGTGTGGTTCAAGCCGGTGATGTTCGGCTTCATGCTGCTCGGCCTCATCTGGATCATCACCTACTACGTAAGCGCGTCGGCGCTCCCGATCGCCGCGATCGGGCCGTGGAACATCATGGTCGGCTTCGGCATCATGTTCATCGGCTTCCTGATGACCACTCGCTGGCGGTAGTTCGGCCGTCGCAATCGCGGCCGGCCGCCCCCCGAATAGGGGCTGGAATGACATCGCTGTGATTCTTATCCCCACTGTGGATGGGGCTGTGGATAACCGATCGATCACCCGAGGCCGGCGAATCGCAACACGGTTGCCGCGACGAGCAGTGCGCCGAACGCGGCGATGAGCACGCCCTGCAGGACCTGCTGTTCACGTCGGCGTGTGCGCACGAGGATGAGTGCGACGATCGCGCCGCCGAGCAACCCGCCCACGTGCGCCTGCCACGAAATGCCGGGCACCACGAATCCCAGCACCAGGTTGATGCCCAGAATCACCATGAGTTGCACGGTGTTTCCGCCCAGTCGTCTCTGAATGACAAAGAACGCGCCGAACAGTCCGAAGATCGCGCCGGATGCTCCGACGACGAAGGTCAGCGGTGCAAGCCACAGGACGGCGACGGAGCCGGCGAAGGTGCTCACCAGGTACACGACGAGGAACCGCGCTCGCCCGACGAGCTGTTCCAGCAGAGGGCCCAGCACGAACATCGCGTACATGTTGAACAGGATGTGGAAAAACGAGTTCGGGCTGTGCACCAGGGCCACGGTCAGCATGCGCCACGGCTCGATGGGCGTGAGTGGTGGGGCGTAGCCGAGCGCCCGTGTGACGGCGCCTCCCGTCACCAATTGCAGAACGAAGACGCCGAGCGTGATAGCGAGGATCGTGTAGGTGACGACGGGCGTCGCCCCTCCGCGACGAAAGGCGCGCACGATGGCGGGCTTCTGTTTCGGCAGTGCCGAACGAGCCTGCGCGATGCACTCGGGGCACTGCACACCGACGGCCGCGGGCGACTGACACTCACCGCAGACCGTGCGCGCGCAACGTTGGCACAGAACGAACGATCGCCGCTCGGGGTGCCGATAACAGACGTTCGGGTCGACGGCCTCCCCGGCGCCGGGCGCGGGTTCGGTCACGCGACCTCGGCGACCTCGATGCTCGTGATGACGACGTCGTCGAGCGGTTTGTCGCGACCATCGGTCGGTACGGCCTCGATGGTGTCGACGACCTTCTTCGACTCGTCGTCGGCGACGGCGCCGAAGATCGTGTGGTTGCCGTTCAGCCAGGTGGTCGGCACCGTGGTGATGAAGAACTGCGAGCCATTGGTTCCCCGGCCACCGCGCTTACCGGCGTTCGCCATCGCGAGAAGGTAGGGCTCGGTGAATTGCAGCTCGGGGTGAATCTCGTCGTCGAATTCGTAGCCTGGTCCGCCAATTCCCTGACCGAGGGGGTCGCCGCCCTGCAGCATGAAGTCTTTGATGATGCGGTGGAAGATCACGCCGTTGTAGAGCGGTTCGTTCGTCTTCTGGCCCGAAGCCGGGTGCGTCCACTCGATCTCGCCTGTGGCGAGGCCGACGAAGTTTTTGACGGTCTTCGGTGCGTGGTTGCCGTAGAGGTTGACGCGAATGTCGCCCTTGTTCGTGTGGATGGTTGCGACAGCGGTGTGAATCGACATGCCGCAATTCTGTCACGGAGCCGGATGCGCGCTTCCTGAGCATTCCGTCGGCGTCCGTTGGGTATGCCCGGAGTCAGTGGAAGGATGGGGGACGACATTTCGCACGCCGCCCACAAGGAGGACCGATCATGGGACTGTCTCGAAAAAGCCGCCGCAATCTCAAGAAGCTGCGCGGGGAGGCCGGCGACCTCTGGAGTGAGCAACGCGAGGTGCTCGACCACGCTGCCTCCGTCTTGAAGGAGGCGAGTCGCCAGGCCGGAGAAGTCGCCAAGCGTGACGTCGCGCCCCGGGTGAAGACGACGTACGAAAAGCGAGTACAGCCCGGCGTCGAGGCGGGTGTGGGCGCTGTCCGTTCTGCAGCCGACCACTCCCGGCAGACCTGGAACCGCGCGATCCTGCCGGCGGTGACCGGCGCGATCGGAGCCACGCTCGCCGTCATCGACGTCGCTCGCGACAATGGCCGCGTCGCCATCCGCGAGGCGTCGCGCACCAGCCGTGAACTCGGCACGCGTGCCGGTCAGCGGTTGGGCCTCGTCGAGGTGAAGCCGACCCCCGGCCCGGGTCGCTACATCGCGGTTGCCCTGGGGGTGATTGCCGTGGGTGCCGTCGCATACGCGGCCTATCAGACGTTGCGAGCCGACGACGACCTGTGGGTGGAGGACGAGCCCGTCGAAGCCCCCGTCGCCTAGACCCCTCAACGAACAAAGCCCCTCGGTTCACACCGGGGGCTTTTTCGTAGTCCGAGCGTGCGAGTGCGAAGGGCCGCGACCGCGCTCGTGGCCCGGAGCGCGCCGCGCCCCAGGAGCGGCGGCGCGGCCAGAAATCAACGCTGTGGAGCCTAGGGGAATCGAACCCCCGTGAACCGAATCAGGTTCACGCGTGTGCGTGGAGCCTAGGGGAATCGAACCCCTGACCTCCTGCTTGCAAAGCAGGCGCTCTACCAATTGAGCTAAGGCCCCGTACCCGTCAAGACTAGCAACGCGGGTGGAAACGCGGCGCCGCAGAAGCGGCGGCGACGCATTGGGTGGTGGGGCTACCAGGACTTGAACCTGGGACCTCTTCGTTATCAGCGAAGCGCTCTAACCGCCTGAGCTATAGCCCCTCAGACCGGGGATGACTCTACACGACCCGGTCGCCTTCCCCCAATTCGACAGGGCCTCCCGGGCCCGCCGCGCGGGGGTCGAGTTTAGTTGTTGGTGAAGCCGACGAGCAGGCCGCCGGTGACCTTGACGCTGAGGTTGTACAGCAGTGCCGAGATCGCGCCGATCGCGGTCATGGCGACGAGGTTGATGACGCCCAGGATGATCGCGAACAGCATCACCTGACCGAGTGAAAAGAGTTCGACGATACTCGGCGCATCATCGCCGAGAATCTCGCCGAATAGTCCATCGACCTGTTCGAGAACGCCCAGGCTCGAGACCACGACCCAGATGAAGAATGCGGCCACAACGAGCACGATTGCGCCACACAGCGCGACGAGGAACGACAGCTTCACGGCCGACCAGAAGTCGATGTAGACGAGCTTCAGCCGCACCTGCTTGGCGCCCACGGTGCGCTGCGATTTACGCTGCAGCTTCTCGGCGACAGTACTCACGAGGCGGTGTCCTTCCCAGCGTCCGCAGCCGGGTCGGTTGCGGGTTCGGTGCCGTCGGTCGTGTCTACCGTATCGGCGTCGGTGCTCGCCAGATTTCGCTCACTGTTGCGCGCGATGGCGATGATGCGGTCGTCGTCGTCCGCGCGGGCGAAAACGACACCCATGGTGTCGCGGCCCTTTGCGGGCACTTCGGCCACCGAGGAGCGTACCACCTTGCCTCCGGCCATAACCACGAGAACCTCATCATTGTCGCCGACGATGAGGGCGCCGGCGAGGCCGCCGCGATCGTCGCTGAGTTTCGCCACCTTGATGCCGAGGCCGCCGCGACCCTGAACGCGGTACTGGTCGACGGCGGTGCGCTTGGCATAGCCGCCCTCGGTGACGACGAAGACGTAGCCGTCGTCGGTCACGACGTCGGCGGCGAGCAGTTCGTCATCGCCGCGGAACTTCATGCCTGTGACCCCCGCCGTGGACCGACCCATCGGGCGCAGGGCCTGGTCGTTCGCGGCGAAGCGCACCGACATTCCGGCGCGCGAGACGAGCAGGATGTCGCTGGTGTCGTCGGTGAGCATGGCCGACACGAGCTCGTCGCCCTCGCGCAGGTTGATGGCGATGATGCCGCCCGTGCGGTTGGTGTCGTACTCGACGAGCGCCGTCTTCTTGATCTGACCGCCGCGGGTGGCCAACACCAGGTAGGGCGCCGCTTGATAGTCGGGGATGTCGAGAATCTGGGCGATCTCTTCGTCGGGTTGCAGGGCGAGCAGGTTGGCGACGTGCTGACCCTTCGCGTCGCGTCCGGCCTCCTGAATCTCATAGGTCTTCAGGCGATAGACACGGCCGGTGGTTGTGAAGAACAAGAGCCAGTGATGTGTTGTCGTGACGAAGAAGTGTTCGACGACGTCATCGGCGCGCAGCTGCGCGCCGCGCACGCCCTTCCCGCCTCGGTGCTGCGAGCGGTAATTGTCGCTGCGGGTGCGCTTGATGTAGCCACCGCGGGTGACGGTCACCACCATCTCTTCGACCGGGATTAGGTCTTCGACGCTCATGTCGCCGTCGAATCCGAACATGATCTCGGTGCGACGGTCGTCGCCATAGCGCGACACGATCTCGGTGAGCTCGTCGCTGATGATCTCGCGCTGGCGCTCGGGGCTCGCGAGGATCTCCTTGTAGTCGGCGATCAGACGCTCGAGCTCGTCGGCCTGCTCCTGAATCTTCTGCCTTTCGAGGGCCGCCAAGCGTCGCAGCTGCAGGTTCAGAATCGCGGTGGCCTGCAGTTCGTCGACGTCAAGCAAAGCCATCAGGCCGTCGCGCGCCTCTTCCGTGGTCTGCGAGCGGCGGATGAGCGCGATGACCTCGTCGAGAGCATCCAGTGCCTTCAGGTACCCGCGCAAAATGTGCGCGTCCGCCTCCGCCTTCTTCAGGCGGTACTCGGTGCGCCGGACAATGACCTCGACCTGGTGTTCCACCCAGTACGAGATGAACTGGTCGAGCGTGAGCGTACGGGGCACGCCGTCGACGATCGCGAGCATGTTCGCGCCGAAGTTGTCTTGCAGCTGCGTCTGCTTGTACAGGTTGTTCAACACGACACGAGCGACGGCATCCCGCTTCAAGACGATGACGAGACGCTGACCGGTGCGACCCGACGACTCGTCGCGGATGTCGGCAATGCCGGCAAGCTTGCCGTCCTTCACCAGGTCGGCGATCTTGATCGCCAGGTTGTCGGGGTTCACCTGGTACGGCAGCTCGGTGATGACGAGGCACGTGCGGTTCTGGATCTCTTCGACCGTGACGACCGCGCGCATGGTGATCGAACCGCGGCCGGTGCGGTAGGCGTCCTGGATGCCCTTAACGCCGAGAATCTGCGCGCCCGTCGGGAAGTCGGGGCCCTTGACGCGCTGCAGGCACGCATCCAGCAGCTCCTCGCGCGACGCGTCAGGATTCGCCAGGTGCCAGAGGGCAGCGTCGGCCACCTCACGCAGGTTGTGCGGCGGAATGTTCGTCGCCATACCCACCGCGATGCCGACCGACCCGTTGACGAGCAGGTTCGGGAAGCGGGAGGGAAGGATGGACGGCTCCTGCGTGCGACCGTCGTAGTTGTCGTGGAAGTCGACGGTCTCCTCGTCGATGTCGCGCACCATCTCCATGGCGAGCGGGGCCATCTTCGTCTCGGTGTACCGAGGGGCGGCAGCGCCGTCGTTGCCGGGTGAGCCGAAGTTTCCCTGACCCGCGGCGAGCGGGTAGCGCATCGACCACGGCTGCACGAGGCGCACGAGCGCGTCGTAGATCGCCGAGTCGCCGTGCGGGTGGAACTGCCCCATCACGTCGCCGACGACGCGCGAACACTTCGAGAATGCCTTGTCGGGGCGGTAGCCGCCGTCGTACATCGCGTACAGCACGCGGCGGTGCACGGGCTTCAGGCCATCGCGCACGTCGGGCAACGCTCGCCCGACGATGACGCTCATCGCGTAGTCGAGGTACGACCGCTGCATCTCGAGCTGCAGGTCGACCTGCGTGATGCGGCCGCCGGCGCCGAAGTCCTCGTCAGTAGCGGTGGGCTCGTCAGCCATCGGATTCCTTTGCGTGGTGATGTTCGGGATGCTCGGTGCGCGTCACGCGCGATGCATCAGATATCGAGGAAGCGGACGTCTTTGGCGTTTTGCTGAATGAAGGTGCGTCGTGCATCCACGTCTTCGCCCATGAGGGTGGCGAACACGCTGTCGGCAATCGCGGCGTCTTCCAGCGTGACCTGCATGAGCGTGCGCGTCTCGGGGTTCATGGTCGTGTCCCACAGCTCTTGGTGGTTCATCTCGCCGAGACCCTTGTAGCGCTGAACGCCGTTGTCTTTCGGGATGCGCTTGCCGGCGGCAAGCCCCGCCTCGAGCAGCGCGTCGCGCTCGCGATCGCTGAACACGTACTCGTGCTCGGCATTCGACCATTTCAGGCGGTACAGCGGCGGCTGCGCGAGGTAGACGTAGCCCCGATCGATGAGCGGTCGCATGTAGCGGAACAGCAGCGTCAGCAGCAGTGTCGTGATGTGCTGGCCATCGACGTCGGCATCGGCCATCAAGACGATCTTGTGGTACCGCACCTTGTCGGGGTCGAAGTCTTCGCCGATGTTGGCACCGAAGGCCGTGATCATCGCCTGCACTTCGGCGTTGCCGAGCGCGCGGTCGAGGCGCGCTTTCTCGACGTTCAGAATCTTGCCGCGCAGCGGCAGAATCGCCTGCGTCTCGGGGTTGCGCCCCTGGACGGCCGATCCGCCGGCCGAGTCACCCTCGACGATGAAGATCTCGCTGATCGAGGGGTCTTTCGACTGGCAGTCCTTGAGCTTGCCGGGCATGCCGCCCGACTCGAGCAGGCCCTTGCGCCTGGTCTGCTCGCGCGCCTTGCGCGCCGCGATGCGTGCGGCGGCCGCCTGCTGCGCCTTACGAATAACGTCGCGCGCCTGGCTCGGGTTGCGCTCGAACCAGTCGCCCAAGAATTCGCCCGTGACCTTCTGCACGAACGACTTCGCCTCGGTGTTGCCGAGCTTCGTCTTCGTCTGGCCCTCGAACTGCGGTTCACCGAGCTTGATGGAGATCACGGCGGTCAGACCCTCGCGCACGTCGTCGCCGGAGAGGTTCTCTTCCTTCTCCTTGATGAGGTTCTTCTCGCGGGCGTACCGGTTCACGAGGGTGGTGAGTGCCGCGCGGAACCCCTCCTCGTGCGTGCCGCCCTCGTGGGTGTTGATCGTGTTGGCGTAGGTGTGGACGCTCTCGCTGTAGGCGGTCGTCCACTGCATCGCGACCTCGAGAGCGATCGTGCGCTCGGTGTCTTCGGACTCGAACGCGATGATCTCGGGGTGCACCACGTCGGTCTTCTTCGACGCGTTCAGGTGCTCGACGTAGTCGACGAGCCCCTTCTCGTAGAGGAATTCGTCGTGCCGGGGCTCGCTGGCCGGCTGGTCATCCGTTTCGGGGTGGGCACGCTCGTCGGTGATGGTGATGCGCAGACCCTTGTTGAGGAACGCCATCTGCTGGAAGCGCGTGCGCAGCGTCTCGTAGTCAAAGTCGACGGTTTCGAAGATGTCGGTGCTCGGCCAGAAGGTGATCGTGGTGCCGGTGCCTTCGACGGCACGCCCCTTCTTTAGCGGTGCATCCGGCACACCGACGGTGTAGCTCTGCGTGTACTCGTGGCCCTGGCGCTTGACGGCAACCTCGAGGCGCTGCGACAGGGCGTTGACGACGGAGGAACCCACACCGTGTAGACCGCCCGAGACGGCGTACCCGCCGCCGCCGAACTTTCCGCCGGCGTGCAGCACGGTCAGAACGACCTCAACGGTCGATCGCTTCTCGACCGGATGTTCATCGACGGGAATACCGCGGCCATTGTCGACGACGCGCACGGCACCGTCGGGAAGGATCGTCACGTGGATCGTGTCGCAGTGGCCGGCGAGGGCCTCATCGACCGAGTTGTCGACGATCTCGTACACGAGGTGATGGAGGCCCCGGGGGCCGGTCGACCCGATGTACATGCCGGGGCGCTTACGCACCGCCTCGAGCCCTTCCAGAACCTGAATGTTGGCCGCGCCGTAATTGTCTGGATGAGGGGTGGTGGTCACGGGGTCCATCCTATCAATGGAAGGCCCCTCAGAGGCGCGTGAAGGCCCCTCTGGGGAGATTTCTCGCTCCCTGTGGACTGATTCGTCGTCTCAGCCGTAGGTATCGCGTGGACCGCGCCCCGGGATCGATCGAGGCCCCCGCTTCCAACTGGGGGCACTTGGGCCGATAAACCGGATGCTCGTGATCTGAGCATCCGGGAATCGCTTCGTGATCGACGTGACCATGTCGCCACGCATCATGCGCAGCTGGGTCGCCCACGCCGTCGAGTCGCACTGCACCGACAACACACCATCGTCGATCCCGACCGGCTCCGTGTGCGATGCCACCTCTGGTCCCACGAGATCGGACCACGACGCCAGCAAGTCGCCTCTCGCCAGCGGCGATGTCCACCCCATGGTTCGGCTGACACCCTCGAGCACGTCACCCAGGCCCGCGGGGTCGCGTCCCGAGCCATAGGGAGTCGACGACCCGGCCGTTTTCTGCGAGCGGCGCCGAGCATCCCGCGATCGAAGCGCCGGGTCGCCGAACACGCGCTGCAGTCGGCGATATACGGCGCTTGCCTCGCTCTCGGGCGCGGTCGCGTCATCGGCGGTCATGCGTCACCACTCGCAGTATCGTCGTCGGGCTGGTTCAAGGCCTGAATGGTGCCCGCCACGATCGGGATGCGCGTGGCAGCCAAGCGCTCGGGCACATCGTTCTCGACCGCGGCCGTGATCAGCACCTGCTCGAAATCGGCAACGGCATCGGCGAGACGTTCGCGGCGACCCTCGTCGAGTTCGGCGAAGACGTCGTCGAGAATCACGATCGGGTCCCCCGCGACCGCGTCCGCCCGCAGTACCCGCGCCGCCGCAAGCTTGAGCGCGAGAGCGTACGACCAACTCTCTCCGTGACTCGCGTGCGTGCGCGCGGGGAGACCATTCAACGTCAGCACGAGATCGTCGCGATGCGGGCCCACCAGAGTGACCGCTCGCTCGAGCTCCGCTCGACGCCGTTCTGCGAGGGAAAAACGAAACTGCGCAGCGGCACGCTCCGCGTCGAGTTCGTCGCTGTCATCGAGCGGCGCATCCCCGGACGGGTCCACGGCCGAGTGACGAAGTCCGAGAGTTGCGGCGTGGTCGTCACCGGCGACCGCGGCGTATCCCGCCGTGAGATGAGGCCGAAGCTCTGCCACGAGCGCGACGCGCGCCGCCATGATCTCGACACCGAGCGTGACCAGGCGCTCATCCCAGACATCGAGTGTGGTCAACGCATCGGGCGACAGGCGGGATGCTCGGGCCGACTTCAAGAGAGAGTTCCGTTGCCGAAGTACCCGGTCGTAGTCGCCGAGGGTTCCGGCCATGCGCGGAGAACGCTGAACGACGAGCGCATCAAGGAAGCTGCGTCGCCCGGACGGTTCACCTCGCACGAGCGCGAGGTCTTCGGGCGCGAAGAGCACGGTGTGTACGTAGCGAGGGAGTTCGCGCATCCGCACGACAGAGCCGTTGACCTGTGCGCGGTTCGTTCCCGACTTGTTGAGCTGCAGTTCCACGACGATGGCGCGGTCGTCGTGGGCAACGCGCATGCGCACGATCGCGGCCTCCTCGCCGGCGCGCACGAGCGCGGCATCGCCGGCGACGCGGTGTGAGCCGCCGAGAGACGGATAACTGATCGCCTCAACGAGGTTGGTTTTTCCCTGGCCGTTCCGCCCGACGAGTAGTGTGGGGCCCGCGGTCAGGGCGAGTTCCGCGCGAGCGTAATTGCGAAAGTCGGCGAGGCTCAGGTGAGTGACGTGCACAGCGCTGCGGATGCGCCGCGCACTAGCGCAGCAGCAGGTTGGGCTGCAGCAAGTACCGGTAGCTGTCGGAGCCGGCCTGGTCTTTCGAGGTCTGGCTGGTGATGAGCACCGGGCCGGGCTTGCCGGGGTTGTCGGTCTTCGTGAACGAGATGCGCACGAACTCCGAGTGCACGGCCGACAGCCCGTCGATGAGGAATTGGGGCTTGAGTGACACGACCGTGCTCTCCCCCGAGAGGTGTGCGTCGATCGTCTCCTGCGCCTGCGCGTTCTCACTGCCGATCGCTTCAAGGGTGAGGCCGTCTTCGCTGAAGCTGTACCGAAGCGCGGCATCACGCTCGAGCACGAGGGCGACACGACGGGTCGCCTCGATCAACTCCGCCGTGTTCATCACGGCATAGTTCTCGGGTGACTCGGGGAACAGGCGCTTGACGGGCGGGAAGTTTCCCTTGATCAGCAGGGATGTCACGGTCTTGTTGTCGGCCGAGAAGGCGATGAGCTCACGGTCGCCCCCGCTCACGATGGTCACGGTGATCTGCGCCGAATGGGCGAAGATCTTCGCGGTCTCGGACAGCGTGCGCGCGGGGACGAGCGCTGTCGTGCCGTCACTCGTGCCGGTGGATTCCCAGTCGATGCCGCGCACGGCGACGCGGTAGCGATCAGTGGCGACAAGCGACAGCGACGTGCCCGAGGTTTCCAGCTGCACGCCTGTGATCACCGGCGTCACATCGTCGCGCGAGGCGGCAACGGCAACCTGAGAGACGGCGTCACTGAATGCCTCGCCGGGAAGGAGCCCGCTGTCGCCGTCGATTACGGGAAGGCTCGGATACTCCTCGACCGGCATGAGCGACAGCGCGAAACGTGCAGAGCCGCAGCGAACGGCGACCTTGTTGTCGTCGAGCGAAAACTCGACGGGGGCGTTCGGCAGCCGCGACGCAATGTCGGCGAGCAAACGCCCGGATACAAGAACGGTGCCATCGCTCTCGACATCGGCCGTGATGCTCGTCTGCGCCGAGACTTCGTAGTCGAACGACGACAGCGTGACCGTGCCGTTCTCTGCCCGGAGGAGTACGCCCGACAGGATCGGCAGTGTGGTGCGTTGGGGAAGCAGGCGAACGGCGAACGACACGGCGTCGCTGAAGACATCGCGATTGACCTGGAACTTCACGTCGAATCCCTCTTCCGTCGGGCGGTCCGGGAGTGCCGGGATTCCCATACTGGCACAGCGCCTCCCCGAAGAGTTTGTCGTTCGCTCCCCGGACAAGGGTTATCCCCGAATCACATCAGAGAAGAACAAGAAATAAGAGCGTTAACCGCTGTGCACAGTGTGGACAACGGCGCCAGATGCCCGGAATCTCGGGAAACCACATGTGTGTAACTTGTGGAATCACCTCTCGACACGGCGGAAAGTTAAGGGGATGACGGACGCCTGCCCCGATCATCCGCTCACAGCCGTGCGCGACGTTTCCGCAATCCATCCCCAAGCGCCCTCGGCGTTTTCCACAGGCTGTCCCCAGTGTGGGAAAAGACGCCTGAACCTGAGGTTCTTCTGTGACGGCACGACAAAAGGCCCGGAATCCCGGGGTTTTTCTTGCTGGATGCCCGCTGTGAGCGGTCGCGGAATCGCTAGCTGTAGCGGTGGTTCTGCTTAATTCGGCTGGTCAGCTCGGTGACCTGGTTGTAGATCGAGCGCCGCTCCTTCATGAGCTCACTGATCTTCTTGTTGGCGTACATCACCGTTGTGTGGTCGCGGTTGCCGAACAGCTGGCCGATCTTCGGGAGAGACAGGTTGGTCAGCTCGCGGCACAGGTACATCGCGATCTGCCGGGCCGTGGCGACCGCCTGCGAGCGCGAAGAGCCGTACAGATCGTCGACGGTGAGCTTGAAGTACGCAGCGGTGTGATTGATGATGTCGACCGGCGCGATCACGTTGTCTTCATCGAGGGTGATCAGGTCTTTGAGAACGGTCTGCACGAGCTGCAGGTCGACCGGCGTCCGGTTCAGGTTTGCGAACGCGGTGACGCGGATGAGCGTCCCTTCGAGCTCACGGATGTTGCTGGAGACCTTCGAGGCCATGTACTCGAGCACGTCGTCGCGCACCTGCAGTCGATCGTTTTGCGCCTTCTTGCGGAGGATCGCGATGCGGGTTTCGAGATCCGGCGCCTGCACATCGGTGATGAGACCCCACTCGAAGCGGCTGCGCATCCGGTCTTCGAAGCCAGTGAGGTGTTTGGGGGGCAGGTCGGACGTGATGACCACCTGCTTGTTGTGATCGTGCAGCGTATTGAACGTGTGGAAGAAGGCTTCTTGAGTCGAGTCCTTCCCCTGCAGAAACTGGATGTCGTCGATCAGCAGGATGTCGATCTCGCGGTAGCGCGATTGGAACAGGCTTGCGCGATTGTTGGCGATCGAGTTAATGAAGTCGTTCGTGAACTCCTCTGAGCTCACGTAGCGCACACGGATGCCCGGGTACAGGTTTTCGGCATAGTGGCCGATGGCGTGCAACAGGTGCGTCTTGCCGAGCCCCGATTCTCCATAGACGAAGAGAGGGTTGTAGGCCTTCGCCGGCGCTTCAGCAACGGCGACCGCTGCGGCGTGCGCGAAGCGGTTCGAGCCGCCGATGACGAAGTTGTCGAAGCTGTATTTGTCGTTCAACCGGCTGTCGCCGCGACGGGATGCCACATCGATCGGTGCCGGCGGCGCCGGCTGCTCGATGTAGCCGGATGCTGTGGGCTGGTCGCTGATATCCGGTGCGCTGTCAAAGGCCTCCGCTTGCATCTCGGGGTTCACCACAATGGCGAAGTTGGAGGCGTCATCACCGGCGACCGTGGTGATGGCGGCGAGCAGGGGCAAGCGGATGCGCTGCTCCAGCATCCCCCGGGTCAGTTCGTTCGGTACCTCGAGATACAGCGTGCCGGCCATGATGCCGCGGGGAACGACGAGATTGATGAAGCCGATGAGCTGCGGGGTGATGCGGTCATCCGCGACAAGGTGCGCCTTCACCGAATCCCACATCGCGCCTATGGGTTCGGTGTCGTCGGTCATGGCGCAGTGTCCCTCTCGTTGATGCAGGTCGGTGTGACGGTGCGGGGACGACGTCGAGCATCCCTCTGGCAGGCCGTTCGCCTACTGTAGTTCTCTCGCCGTGTCGTTACCACTGGTGTGGCTGATGCTCGCGATAATGCGTGGCTCGCCCCATCCCGTTTGACCGGGGGTGTCGCGAAGCCTATTGTTAACCGGTTGACTTCTGCCGTGCGGCGCGCGCCCACGAGCCAGCAGACCCCACATCGTCGCTCCCTCGAGGGGCCGAGGAGACCATCATGAGCAAGCGTACGTTCCAGCCCAACAACCGCCGCCGCGCCAAGGTGCACGGCTTCCGCCTTCGCATGCGCACCCGCGCCGGCCGCGCGATCCTCGCGAACCGCCGTCGCAAGGGCCGCACCGAACTCTCGGCCTAAGGCGCCGTCGCGTCGTGCTCGCCCGCGCCCACCGGGTGAGGTCGGGTTCCGACTTCCGCGAGACGATGCGCCGCGGGCGCAAGACTGCAAACCCCACGGCCGTCGTCTACGCCCGCAGCGGCGAAGAAACCGCCCCCGTCCGCTTCGGCATCATCGTGTCGAAAGCTGTCGGGGGCGCTGTTGTGCGCAATCGGATCAAGCGGCGGGTGCGCGCGATCTGCGCGAACGTCGCCCCGAGCATCCCGGCTGGTACTGCGGTGGTCATCCGCATGCTCCCAGCGGCAGCCGAGGTCAGCTGGGATACCCTGCGGGAGCAGCTGACCACAACCATCCGGCGGGCGGTGAACGCGTGACAGACCAGCCCCTGGTGCGTGCCTTCCGACTCGTGGCGCTCGTCCCGCGCAACATCGTCGTGGCGCTCCTCCACGTGTACCGCGCGGTCATCTCCCCGCTCTACGGGGATGTGTGTCGGTACTACCCCAGCTGTTCGGCGTACGGGTTGACGTCGGTCCAGCAGCACGGCGTTGTTCGCGGAGGCTGGTTGACTGTGCGACGACTTGCGCGGTGCCACCCGTGGGCCGCTGGCGGGGTCGATGACCCCCCGGTGCGCGAACACTCCCCGTATCGCCTCACCCGCTTTGGCTTCATCGTCCTCGACAGAAAGGCATAACCCCGTCATGGAACTGGGTTTCTTCGGAACACTTCTGTGGCCCATTAAGTGGGTCATTGAGGCAATCCTCGTTGGCTTCCATTCGTTGCTCACTCTGGCCGGACTGGAGTCGGCCGCTGGCGTGACGTGGGTTCTGTCGATCGTCGGTCTCGTCATCGTCATCCGCGCGCTGTTGATCCCGGTGTTTGTGCGGCAGATCAAGTCGCAGCGCAAGATGCTCGAGATCTCGCCCGAGCTCAAAAAGATTCAGGACAAGTACCGCGGCAAGAAGGATCAGTTCTCGCGTGAGGCCATGTCGCGCGAAACGATGAATCTGTACAAGAAGCACGGCACGAACCCGCTGTCGTCGTGCCTCCCCCTGCTGTTGCAGATGCCCATCTTCTTCGGCCTGTTCTCGGTTCTGAACGACGCCTACGCCGGCCGCGACAGTGTGGGGCTCCTCACGCCGGAGCTGTCGGCGGAGTTCGGAAGCGCGAGCCTCTTTGGCGTCGCCCCCCTCGGTCTCACCATGGCGACGAGCGACGGAAACGTCGCGGTCATCATCATCGCGATTGTGCTCGTGATTCTCATGACCGGCTCGCAGTTCTTGACCCAGCTGCAGATCATGGCGAAGAACCAGTCGCCCGAGATGAAGAACTCCCCCATGTACCGCCAGCAGAAGATCCTGCTGTACTTGCTGCCGCTGGTGTTCGTTTTCTCGGGAGCCTTCTTCCCCCTCGGCGTCATGTTCTATTGGTTCGTCTCGAACATCTGGACCATGGTTCAGCAGTTCATCGTCATCCGAAACATGCCGACCCCCGGGAGCGAGGCTGCGCTCGCCCGTGAGGCTCGACTCGCAAAGAAACGCCAGAAGAAGGGGCTGCCCGACCCCGCCGACGAGGCCAGCGGCTCCGTCGCCGTCGAAGAACCCATCAAGACTCAGCGCCAACAGCCGGTATCGAAGTCGCGCGCGAAGAAGCAGAACAAGAAGGGTGGTCGCTAGGCCATGACCGAGACCACGAGCACCGCCCCTACCTCGACCGCTGACGAGGGTGACATCGCTGCCGACTATCTCGAGGAGCTTCTCGACATCGCCGATCTCGACGGCGACATCGAGATCGATGAGCGGGGCGGTCGCGTCTATCTCTCGATCGATGCGGACGAGCGGGATGCGCTTCGTCTGTTGTCGAAGCCCGATACCGTGAGCGCTCTGCAGGAGCTGACGCGCCTCGCGGTGCACGTGAAGACCGGCGAGTTCTCGCGGTTGATTCTCGACATCGCCGGATCCCGCGATGCTCGCGCGACCGAGCTCGCGCGTCTGGTTGACCGCGCGGTTGAGCGGATTGATGCTGGCGCCTCATCCGCAGCACTCCCCCCGATGTCGAGTTACGAGCGCAAGCTCGTGCACGACATCGTCGCCGAGCGGGGCTTCACGTCTGAGTCGGAAGGCGAGGGCGCCGAGCGCCACACCGTCATTCGCCGCGCCTAGGACGTTTCACGTGAAACATTCCGACGTAGAGCCGGAGCCCGCGGTCGCGTCTGGCCTGTTCGGCCCGCGCATCGACGTCGCTCGTTCGTTTGCACACCGCCTGGCAGAGGTCGGGGAAGAGCTCGGCCTCATCGGGCCCGTCGAACGCGAGCGGCTGTGGTCACGCCACATTCTGAACTGTGCATTCGTCGCCCCCTTCCTGCGCGAGGGCGCGCGCGTCGCTGATGTGGGCAGTGGTGCGGGCCTCCCCGGGCTCGTGCTCGCGATCGCGCGACCGGATGTCGAGCTCATTCTCATCGAGCCGATGGAGCGTCGCACGGAGTGGTTGCGCGACGAAGCTCAGCGCCTTGGGCTCCGGAACGTCACCGTGCATCGCGCCCGCGCCGAGGAGGCCGTCGACGCCGGACCATTTGATCAGGTGACGGCCCGCGCCGTGAAGGCTCTCCGTCAACTGGTTCCCATGACGCGCCCTCTCCTGTCCGCCGGCGGGGAGATGCTTTTCCTCAAGGGCGCGCGTGTCGAGAGCGAGATCGCGGAGAGCGTGAAGCAGCGTCGCGCCGCTCGCCTCAGCGATCCCGAGGTCCTCATTCTCGGGGAGGGCTTCGTGCCCGAACCGACCCGCCTCTTTCGGGCTACAGTGGTCGAGGCCTCCTGACCAGGTGGCCGCCAGTGGTCGAACAACCACCACTGTTTCACGTGAAACATCCACCGGAAGGTAGTCGTGACGACTGACTCTCCCTACGACGGGTCCACTCCCCTCGCTCGAGAGGTCGCCGACATCACGCGCCGCCGACGCGCGGTGGAGACGCAGAACTTCCCCCTGCCCGAAACCCCCCGGGTTATCACGGTCGCGAACCAAAAGGGTGGCGTGGGCAAGACCACCACGACCGTTAACTTGGCGGCGGCCCTGGCGCGACAGGGTGCGCACGTTCTGGTGATTGACCTGGATCCCCAGGGGAACGCGTCGACCGCCCTCGGCGTGGAGCACCGTGCCGAGACGCCGAGCGTCTACGACGTGATCGTGGGCGAGGCGACGATCGACGAGGTCGTACAGAAGAGCCCCGAGTTCGAGCGGCTGTTCTGCGTCCCCGCCACCATTCACCTCGCCGGCGCCGAGATCGAGCTCGTGTCCCTCGTCGCGCGCGAGCAGCGGCTCCGCACGGCGGTCGAGCTGTACCTCGCGGAGTCTGACGACCCCGTGCACTACGTCTTCATCGACTGTCCGCCGTCACTCGGACTTCTGACGATCAATGCGTTTGTCGCGGCGCGCGAGGTGCTTATTCCCATCCAGTGCGAGTACTACGCACTGGAAGGCCTCAGCCAGCTGCTGAACAGCATCCAGCTCATCGAACGACACCTGAATCCTGACCTTCGCGTCAGCACGATTCTCTTGACGATGTATGACGCACGCACGAACCTCGCCAATCAGGTGGTTGCCGACGTTCGCGAACACTTCCCCCAGCAGGTGCTCGACACGCTGATCCCGCGATCGGTCCGCATCAGTGAGGCCCCGAGCTACGGTCAAACCGTAATCAGCTACGACCAGAACTCCCCCGGCTCGCTCTCGTACCTCGAGGCAGCCGCGGAGATCGCAACGAGAGGGGCGGTGGCCTGATGGCGGCACCAAAGCGCACAGGACTCGGCCGCGGTATCGGCGCCCTCATCCCGACGGGATCGGGAGACCGCCCGGTCGACGTGTTCTTCCCGCAGGCCCAAGCTCCGGACGAGTCACTGACCGAGGTACCGGGCGCGCGGCTCGTCGCTGTCGCCCCCGGTGACGTCGTTCCGAACCCTCAGCAGCCGCGCACAGAGTTCCGCGAGGAAGAGCTCGCCGAACTGGTGCACTCGGTGCGGGAGTTCGGCGTGCTGCAGCCCATCGTCGTGCGCGACCGGGTCGGAGCGGGGCCGGGCGAGGCGCGCTACGAGCTCATCATGGGCGAGCGGCGCCTGCGCGCATCGACCATTGCGGGGCTCGAGAGCATTCCCGCGGTCGTGCGCAATACGAGCGACGAGAACATGCTGCGGGATGCTCTGCTCGAGAACCTGCACCGCGCCCAGCTGAACCCACTGGAAGAGGCGAGCGCGTACCAGCAGCTTCTCGACGACTTCGGGATCACGCAGGAGCAGCTTGCCGAGCGCCTCGGCCGGTCGCGGCCGCAGATCACCAACACGCTGCGCCTGTTGAAACTGCCGACGCCCGTGCAGTCTCGCGTTGCTGCCGGCGTGTTGAGTGCCGGACACGCGCGCGCGATTCTGTCGACCGCAGATGCCGCACTCATGGAACGCCTCGCGGACAAGATCGTTAACGAGGAGCTGTCGGTGCGCCAGGCGGAAGCGGCAGCGCAACAAATGGCTGGTCAGGGCAAGAAAACTCCGGCCCGTAAGCCGGCGCCGGGTGGGCGTCAGGCACAGCTTGACGAGATCGCCGAGCGCCTGGGCGATCGACTGCACACCCGCGTCAAGGTCTCGCTCGGGCGGAGCAAGGGCACCGTCACGATCGACTTTGCGACGGTGGGCGACCTGAACCGTATTCTCGGCGAGCTCGGCGAGCCGGGATTCCAGTAGGCCGCTAGACGGTCCGTGCCGCGTCGCGCAAAGCGGCGTGGGCGAGCTCCGCGTACACCCACCCGACGTCGTGCCCGGCTGCCTCGAGGGCCAGCGCGAGAGTGGACGTCTCGGTGAGCCCCGGCATGACGCTCGCCTCCAAGAACCAGGGGGTCCCTGCGCCATCGATCATGAGGTCGATGCGGCTCAGGTGCCGAAGGCCCAGCGCTCGGTGGGCGTCGAGAGCAACCGCGGTGGCGCGGTCGACCGTCGCGGCGTCGACGCGGGCCGGCGCGTAGAACGTCGTCTCCCCCGCGTTGTAACGGGCCTCGAACCCGTAGACGCCCGACTTGGGCTCGATTTCGACGGCGGGCAGCGCAACAGGCCCATCGCCAGTGTCGATGATGCCGATGCAGATCTCGGTGCCGATGATGCGCTGTTCCACGAGCGCGACATCGCAGTAGGTGTAGGCGAGCACCATGGCACGGCGCAGCTCCTCATCGCTGCTGACGAGGCTCACGCCCTGTGCCGAGCCGCCCTGTGCCGGCTTGACGGCGAGCGGTGGGGGCAATTCCTGACCCATAACGGCAAGCACGCTCTCGGCGCCGAGCTCGCGGAACGCATCACGCGTCAAGGTGATGGAGTGGGGGGTCGGAACCCCCGCACGCTCGACCAGCGACTTCGCCGTGGGCTTGTCCCACGCCAGGCGTGTCGCGTGCGCGGGCGATCCTACGTAGGGCAGGCCGAGAAATTCGAGCAGGCCACGCAGGGCGCCGTCCTCTCCGCTCGCGCCGTGCAGCGCTGGCCACACGACATCCGGCGGATCCGCCATGAGGCTGGGCAGCAGCGAGGCGTCGGGGTCGCGCAGTTCGACGGCGATGCCGTGCGCGGTGAGAGCATCGGCGACCTGTCGGCCCGACTTCAGCGAAACGTCGCGCTCGTGCGAGATGCCGCCGGCGAGAACGACGACGCGGGAGGCAGTCAAGGATGGTGACGACATGGCGATCTACGAGAGGTTAGGGGGCGGGGAGATGACGTGGCTACCGAGGCGCACGTCGGCGGGAACCTCGTCGATCGGCCCGGTGGGAGCGAACGTCTCGAGCAATTCCTGCTCTTGGCGCACGACCGTCGAAAGCCGTCGAACCCCCTCGCGAATGTCGCTGGGCGTGGGGTAACAGAACGCGAGCCGGAGGTGTTGGCGGCCGGCGCCGTCGGCAAAGAAGGCGGTACCGGGCGTGTAGGCGACCAATTCCTTGACCGCGCGGGGGAGCATCCCCTTCGCGTCGAGCCCGGGAGAGAGCGTGAGCCAGACGTAGAAGCCGCCGCCCGGCATCGTCCAGCTGAGGTCGGGCAGGTAGTGGTTCAGCGCATCGATCATGGCGTCGCGGCGCTCTTTGTACAGCCCGCGGAACACATCGATCTGGCCGCGCCAGTCGGCGCTCGTCAGGTAATCGGTGATCACCATCTGGTTGAGCACGCTCGGCGAGAGAATCGACGCTTCGGCCGCGAGCACGAGCTTCTCGCGGATGCCGTGCGGGGCCAGTGCCCAGCCGACCCGGAAGCCGGGGGCGAGGGTCTTCGAGAACGAGCCGAGGTACACGATGCCGTCGGTGTCGACGCTGCGCATGGCCTGCGGCGGGGCCTGATCGAACCACAGCAACCCGTAGGGGTTGTCTTCGAGGATCAGAATGCCGTGGCTACGGGCAATGTCAATGATCTCGAGCCGGCGGGCCGAACTCAGCGTCACTCCCCCGGGGTTCTGGAAGTTGGGGATCAGATACAGCAGCTTGATCGGGCGGCCCGCTGCACGCAGCGACTGGATGCGCTCGGTCAGCGCCGCGGGAATGATTCCCTCCGCGTCCATCGGCACGTGCGAGACCTCGGCCTGATACGAGCGGAAGATGCCGATGGCGCCAACGTAGGAGGGCGACTCGGCCAGCACCACGTCTCCCGGATCGAGAAACAGCTTCGCGACCAGGTCGAGGGCCTGCTGAGAGCCGGTGGTCACGACGACGTCGTCGACGCCGGCGTGGATACCCTCGAGCGCCATGACCTCGAGGATGCGTTCGCGCAGCTCGGGGGTGCCCTGCCCCGCTCCGTACTGCAGCGCGGTCGCTCCGCGATCCGTCATGACGCGTTCCATCGCCCTGCCGATCGACTCGAGCGGCAGCGCCGAGACGAACGGCATACCGCCGGCGAGCGACACGACCTCGGGGCGCGACGCCACGGCGAACAGGGAGCGGACTTCCGAGCCCGACAGCCCGGCCGTACGCGTCGCGTACTGCTCGTACCAAGGGTCGAGCGATGTTCCCTCGCGCGGAATGCTCATGCGGTCTCCGTGGTGGCGGGCCGTGCCCGGATGCACGACTCCCCCGACGCTACCAGCGCCGGGGGAGTCGATAACGCGCGATGACGCGCAAACAACGGGGTGTTTAGGCGAGGAACTCGGCGAGGTCAGCCTCGAGCGCCGGCTTCGGCTTCGCGCCGATGACGCTCTTGACGACCTCTCCGCCCTGGAACACCTTCATCGCCGGGATCGACGTGATCTGGTACTTCATGGCGGTCTCGGGGTTGTCGTCGACGTTGATCTTGACGATGTCGATCTTGTCGGCGTTCTCGCTCGCGATCTGGTCGAGGATCGGCGACACGGCGCGACACGGGCCGCACCAGGGCGCCCAGAAGTCGACCATGATCGTCTTCTCGCTCTTCAGAACTTCGGCCTCGAACGTGGCGTCGGTGACGTCGCGGGTGGACATAACTGCTCTCCTTCTTTCGAAAAGGTCGGATGCTCGAAGGCGACCGGGCTAGGCGCTGACGGTTTCCGCGTTCGCGCCCTGGCGAACGTCGTCGCTGAGGCCTTCGAGGTAATGCTGGGCGTCCAGGGCGGCGGCGCAGCCGCTGCCGGCGGCTGTGATGGCCTGCTTGTAGGTGGGGTCAACCACGTCACCGGCTGCGAAAACGCCCGGGAGCGAGGTGCGGGAGCTGCGGCCCTCGACGGCGATCGTTCCCTGCTCGGTGAGGTCGAGCATCCCGTGCACAAGGTGCGTGCGGGGGTCGGCGCCGATCGCGATGAACAGGCCGCTCACATCCAGCGTGCGCTCGTTGCCGGTGACCGTGTCGACGAGACCCACGCCCGTGACGAGCTCGCCGCCGTAGATGTGCGCGACCGACGCGTTGGTAACAAATTCGATCTTCGGGTCGGCCTTCGCACGGTCGAGCATCGCGGGGGATGCCCGGAAGGTCTCGCTGCGGTGGATCAGGTACACCTTGTCGGCGAAGCGCGTGAGGAACGTCGCTTCTTCCATCGCGGAGTCACCGCCGCCGACGACCGCGACGGTCTTCTGGCGGAAGAACGCGCCATCGCAGGTGGCGCACCACGAGACGCCGTAGCCCGAGAGGCGGTCTTCGTCGGGCAGCCCGAGCTTGCGGTACGCCGAGCCGGTCGCGTAGATGACCGCGAGCGCCTCGTGACGGTCGCCGTTACCGAGCGTGACCGCCTTGACCGGGCCGTCGAGCTCGAGGGAGGTGACATCGTCGTAGACGATTTCGGCGCCGAAGCGCTCGGCCTGCTGCTGCATCTTCGTCATCAGGTCGGGCCCCATGACGCCCTCGGGGAAGCCGGGGAAGTTCTCGACGTCCGTGGTTTTCATGAGCTCGCCGCCGAACTCGACCGAGCTGGCGATGACGAGCGGCGAGAGGTTGGCACGGGCAGCGTAGATAGCGGCCGTGTAGCCGGCGGGGCCGGAGCCGATGATGATGACCTGTCGCATGGAGCCTCAGTTCGTTGGCGAATGGGCGCGGTATTCGCGCCTATGGGAGGGCAAACCCAGTCTAGGTCGCGGGTATTCCGGCTCGGGCTGCTGTTCAGGGGATGGTCATTCCCGTCACCGACTGTTCACCGCCGGCGCAGGCGCTTGGCGACGGGGTCGACGAGAGCGGTGAACTCGGGAACGCGCAGCACGGAGAGCGCACCCGCGTAGGTGACCGTCATGGCTCCGCCGATCGCGATCATGGTGACGATCGCGGCGCCCACGTTCTCACGGGCCGCTCCCCCGTCGAATGCGCCCATCGTGACGGCCAGGGCGAGCCCGACGGCGCTGGCCGGAATGGCGGCCAGCGCGAAGAGGCCGGTGCGCTGGGCGGTCAGGCGCATCCCGATACCGCCGAGGCGCCTGCGCAATATTGCCAACGAGATCAGGGTCTGGGCGGTACCCGCGATGGTGGTGACGAGCGCGATCCCGGGCGCGATCCACGGGCTCGGCAGCGTCGCGACGACAAGAGCGAGCGCCACAAAGATGCCGGACTGCGCCAGTTGGATGAAGAACGGCGTGCGCGTGTCATCGAGCGCGTAGAACACGCGCTGGGTGATGAACAGGGTCGAGAACGGGATGAGCCCGATGACGAACGCGACGAGGACGCGCGCCATGCCTTCCACGAGCACGGGGTCACTGCTGAAAATGCGTGAGAAGGGCCCGGAGACGACCGCGAGACCGATCGTGGCCAGCATCATGATCATCGTGATCGTGCGCAGGCTGGCCCCGATGTCGTCGCGTAGCAGGTCGCGGCGTCCGTCACGGGCGTGGCCGCTCATCCGGGTGAAGTAGGCCGTGCCGAGTGAGACCGTCACGATCGAGTGCGGCAGGATGAAGATCAGCCAGGCGAAACGCAGCACGGCGAGCGACGGTTCGCCGTCGTCGGCCGCGAGGGATGCGACGCGATTGTGAATGATGCCGGCGAGCTGCGTGACGAGGATCATGCCGAAGACCCAGCCGGCCGCCTTCCCGGTCTGGGCAAGACCGACACCCCGCCACTGGAAGTCGGGGCGATAGCGGAGCCCGGCCCGACGCCAGAACAGGAACAGGACGAACGCCTGCGCTGCGATGCCGAGAGTCGATGCGCCGCCAAGCAGGGCCACCATGTCGGGCGTCCATACGCTCGCGTCGCTGACATCGCCCGAGAAGATCCACGCGAAGGTCAGCAGGCCGGCGATCATGACGATGTTGTTGACCACGGGCGCCCACGTGTAGGGGCCGAACACCTTGCGAGCGTTCAGCACCTCCCCGAGCAGGCTGTACAGGGCGAAGAACAGCACCTGTGGCAAGCACCAGTACGCGAGCGCGGTGGCGAGAGCCATGATCTCGGGCGAGAAGCCGCGCGAGCCGTCGCCGGCCTGCTCGGCGTACAGCGCCACCAGCAGTGGCGCGCTGACGGTGGCGACGACGGCGACGGCGAGGAAGACGACGAAGCCGAGCGTGATGATCTTGTTGACGTAGCGCGTGCCCCCGTCGGGGTCGGTGCTGGCCTTGACGATCTGCGGCACGAGAACGGCCGTCAGGATGCCGCCGGCGATGATCGCGTAGATGTTGTTCGGCAGCGTCGTGGCGAGCGCGAAGGCGTCGCCGGCGCCGGACGTGCCGACCACCTGGGCCAGGATGATCGCGGAGACGAATCCGAGGATGCGCGACACGATTGTCCCCGACGCGAGGAACAAGCTCGCGCGGCCGATCGAGTCGCGTCGACCGTCGCCCTCGGGGGCCGGGGTCGCGGCGGGGCCAGAACTCAACGCGTGCTCGTCTCGGTCGTGTCAGTGGGGCCGGTCAGCTCCGGTGCGGAGGCGTCGTCGGTGTTCGTTGCCGCTCCGCGATCGGCGCGCGTCTGCCGGCGGCGCCGGATGTCGCGCACGAGGCCGACGGCAAAGAGCAGGGCGATGATGCCCCCGATCGCGATGGTACCGGCGGTCTCCCACCCCGCCTGCAGGTTGAGCCCGACACCGATCGGGCTGCCGATCACCGCGCCGTCCTCGGCGCGCAACGATACGCGGATGTCGACGTCCCCGTTGACAAGGGACTGCACGGGAACGAGCGCGCGCACCTGCGAATTCGCCTCCACGATGGTCTCGACGCGCTGATCCTCGACGCGTAGCTGACCGGTTGCGGCTTCGACCCGCACGTAGACGCGCACGGCGACGGGAAGGCTGTTCTGCACGGTGACGGGCAGCGACGTGCGGTCGGCGAACAGCGTGATGGTGTTGCTCTCGACGACCTGCACGGCCGAGCGCAGTCGATCCGACTGGCCGCGGTAGCGGCCCTCGCCCGCCGCGGCGCTCTCACCCCCGAGCGCGAGGGCGTCGAGTAGATCGAGTCGACGGTCGGCGAGCAGTGGCCCTGCGTCCAGAGCGATGCGGGCAAACTCGGCGTCACCGCGCTCGAGTTCGAGCAGGGCGTCAAGGGCGGGGGTCGTCGGGGTGGCGCTGTCGGCCGCCAGCGACGTGGGCTGCCCGTTCGCTCCCGCACCCGTGACGGGTGCGAGGGAGGCCGACCGCGCCCATGGCAGTGCCGTGAGCTCGTCGAGCAGCAGTCCCACTTGGGCGCTCGGCGCAGCGGTGCGGTCGGCAATGCCGACGAGCGGCGTCGCCGGGGCGGACGCGCTCGCAAGCAACGCGCTCAGTTCGGCGACGGCGGCGCGGCGCACCTGAGCGCTCGTCGATGCGGCGACCGCTCGCACCGCGTCGGTCGTGAGGTCGTCGGCCACCACGGCGCGCAGCGACTCGGTGATCGGCCTGCTGATGCCTGCCCCGCCGTCCACGTCGGTTGCGCGGGCGAGCACGACGCGCGCGCCCTCTGTCTCGAGTGGATCGATGGCGTCGGCCCCGAGGCTCCCGTCGGCGGGCCACACCCACCCGGTCAGGGCGTGCGGCCAGCTCGTCAGCTCGTCGAGGGTCGCGGTCGGCTCACCGTCGTCACCCAGCACGACAGAGCCGGCGCCGAGCGTCGGCGGGCTCGCCACCTCCAACGTTCCGACGGCGGCTAGCGGGTCGGCATCCGACCAGCGCAGAGCGAAGGTTTCGAGTCCCGAGTCGGCAAGCCTGTCGAGCCAGGCCGTGGCGCTCGCCGGAGCTGCCTCGCCGAGCACACGGATCGAGGCGAGGATGCGCGGGTCGACGCCCAGCGCGACCCCCCCGCCGAGCGCCGTGTCTAGCGTGCGCGTCAGCCGTCCGTCGGGGGCGGTGAGGGCTGTGAGCTGCTCGGCGTCGAGGAAGCGGCCCCGTTCATCCGGTGCCGTGAGCGGGGCGATGACGGCGATGCCGGAGCCCGCCGCGGTGGTGCCGGCCGGCTGCCCGACGATGGCCGTGCGGTCGTGCGCGAGCACCGCACCCTCGGCAGATAGCACTGAGACGCCGGCAGCGCGCACGCCGAAACGTTCGTCGAGGTCGATGTCGTCGGCGGGAACCGTGAGCGAGGCGACGACGGTCGCACCGGGCGCGATCGTGACGAGCGGTGTGGTGGCGACAATCGGTCCGGTCGGGGGGTCGTCGTCGCGCAGCCACCCGCGCACGGCGGACTGGTCGATGAGTGGTTCGAGCGTCAGGTGCAGCCGCGCCGTCGCGCCCGCAATGGGCTCGGCGGTGCCGTTCGTCACCGTGACGCGAACTTCCAGGTTGGCGTCGTCGCGCAGCACCCCCGCATCGGCAGGGGCCGCGACGACCGTGATCGTGCCGGTCGCGACGTCGACGGTGGTCGTGGTGGACGGCGCGACGAGTGGGCCCACCGCGAGTGAGAGAGCGAGCGCGGCCCCGGCGACGCGGCGACCGCTCAGCCTGGGCACGCCAGAACCCTCGACGCCCGCAGCCCGACCATGACGGGAAGTCTAGACTCTGGGGACTATGGAGAGCGTGGCCCAGGCCGTCAGCCGACTGCGCGAGCTCGCCGCCGCCGAACCCCTGGCCACCCTTGCCCAGCGCTTCGCTGCGGCCGGTCACGAGCTTGCACTGGTCGGCGGTCCCGTGCGCGACGCGTTCCTCGGTCGCGGCGTGCACGACCTCGACTTGGCGACGTCGGCGCGACCCGACGACATCATTCGCATCATTCGACCCGTCGTCGATGCCCACTGGGACATCGGCCGCGACTTCGGCACGATCGGCGCGCGCATCGGCGATGACACGGTGGAGATCACCACCTACCGCGCGGACGAATACGACCCCTCGAGCCGCAAGCCCGAGGTGGCTTTCGGCGACACGCTCGAGGGCGACCTGCTGCGTCGCGACTTCACCATCAATGCGCTCGCCCTGCGCCTTCCGCAGCTCGAGCTGGTCGACCCCACCGGTGGCTTCGACCACCTCGTCGCGGGGCTGCTCGTCACCCCCACCACTCCAGAACGCTCCTTCGGCGACGACCCCCTGCGCATGCTGCGCGGCGTGCGCTTCGCCGCGCAACTGGGTGTGACGATCGACGAGGCGGCTCTCCAGGCGATGACGGCGATGCGGGGCCGGCTCGAGATCATCTCGGCCGAGCGCATCCGCGACGAGCTTGTGAAGCTTCTGGCCACGGCGTCACCGCGCCGCGGACTCGAACTGCTCGTCGCAACGGGCCTCGCCGACTACGTGCTGCCGGAACTGCCCGCACTGCGGCTCGAAATCGACGAGCACGCGCACCACAAAGACGTCTACGAGCACTCGTTGACGGTGCTCGATCAGGCCATCGATCTCGAACAGGCGCGGGGTGAGAAGGATGCGCCGGCCGACACGATTCTTCGGCTTGCGGCGCTGCTCCACGACATCGGCAAGCCGGCAACGCGCAAGATCGAGCCGAACGGCGCCGTCACCTTCCATCATCACGACGTCGTCGGCGCGAAGATGGCGAAAAAACGCCTGACCGCGTTGCGCTTCGACAAGGACACGATCACCGCGGTCGCGCGTCTCATCGAGTTGCACCTGCGCTTCTTCGGCTACGCCGACGCGCCCTGGACCGACTCAGGAGTGCGGCGTTACGTCCGTGACGCCGGGCCCGTGCTCGAGCGGCTGCACATCCTCACGCGCGCCGACGTGACCACGCGCAACAAGCGCAAAGCCGCCCGGCTGAAGAACGCCTACGACGAGCTCGAGCAGCGCATCGTCGAGCTCGCCGAACAGGAGGAGCTCGCGGCCATCCGGCCCGACCTGGACGGCGAGCAGATCATGCGGATCCTGGGGCTTCGTCCGGGGCCTGAGGTGGGGGCGGCGTACCGCTACTTGCTCGAGGTGCGGCTCGACGAAGGCCCGCTCGCGGCCGACGTGGCCGAGCAGCGGTTGCGCGACTGGTGGAGCGCGCGCGGTGACGATTCCCGCTGAGTGGCGGCGGGCATCCCTGATCGACTACGCTGTCACGGTTGTCTGCGTGCACTCGCGCGCCGGCACGTGATGCCATAACCCTCCTGCTGCAGACCGTCTGCAGCCGTTCGAGTCCGAAGGAGGTGGGTGAGTCATGCATCAGTACGAATTGATGGTCATTCTCGACCCCGAGATCGACGAGCGCACTGTCGCCCCGAGTCTCGACAAGTTCCTCGGTGTTGTCCGCAACGCCGGTGGTTCCGTTGAGAACGTCGACATCTGGGGCAAGCGCCGTCTTGCCTACGAGATCAACAAGAAGAGCGAGGGCATCTACGCCGTCGTCAACTTCACCGCCACGTCGGAGGCCACCGTCGAGCTCGACCGCCAGCTGAAGCTCAGCGAAGCGGTCATGCGCACGAAGGTGCTGCGTGCCGAGGAAGCGATCGCGAACCTCGCGGCCGCGAAGGCAGAAGCCGACGCCAAGGCCGAGCGCGCCGCCGCAAAGGCCGCGGAGTAAGCCCGTGGCCGGCGAAACCGTCATCACCGTGGTCGGCAACCTGACCGCCGACCCGGAGCTGCGGTACACCCAGAACGGACTCGCGGTGGCGAACTTCACCATCGCCTCGACGCCGCGCACCTACGACCGTCAGTCGAACGAGTGGAAGGACGGCGAAGCGCTGTTCCTCCGCGCGAGCGTGTGGCGCGACTTCGCCGAGCACGTCGCCTCGTCGCTGACGAAGGGGATGCGCGTGGTCGCGCAGGGACGTCTCAAGCAGCGTTCCTACGAGACCAAGGAAGGCGAGAAGCGCACCACCATCGAGCTCGAGATCGACGAGATCGGCCCGAGCTTGCGCTACGCGACCGCCCAGGTCACCCGTTCGTCGGGTGGCGGCGGAGGCGCGGGCCAGATGGGCGGCGGAAACCGTGGCGCTGCCGCGATGACCGACGAGCCCTGGGGCGCGCAGTCGTCGCAGAACTCGGGCGGCGCTGGCGGAGGCGCGGCCTCCGGTGGCGACGTCTGGAACACGCCGGGCTCGTACTCGGACGACACTCCGTTCTGATCCGGCACGCCCGGATCCACATCACTCAGATCTACAGGTAAAGGACAACCACAATGGCTGGCAAGAGCAGCGGCGACCGCCGCAAGCCTCGCGGCGGCAAGGGCGCGAAGAACGCCGCCCCCGCAAAGGCGATCAAGGTTGGCGTCATCGACTACAAGGACGTCGCCACTCTCCGTAAGTTCATCTCCGAGCGCGGCAAGATCCGCGCCCGCCGCATCACCGGTGTCTCGGTGCAGGAGCAGCGACTGATCGCGAAGGCCGTGAAGAACGCCCGCGAAATGGCCCTGCTTCCGTACGCGGGCGCTGGACGCTAAGGGGTCACGATGTCGAAGCTCATTCTCACGCAGGAAGTGTCGGGCCTTGGCTCGGCCGGTGACGTCGTCGAGGTCAAGAACGGGTACGCCCGCAACTACCTCATCCCCCAGGGCTTCGCCGTGGCGTGGAGCCGCGGCGGCGAGAAGCAGGTTGAGTCGATCAAGGCCGCTCGCGCCGCGCGCGAGCACGCCACGATCGAGGAGGCTCAAGATCTCAAGCTGCGCCTCGAGGCGAACCCTGTCACCCTCACGGTGACGGCGGGCGCCGAAGGTCGCCTGTTCGGCTCGGTGAAGACCGGCGACGTGGCCGCCGCCGTCGAGAAGGCCGGAATCGGCTCGATCGACAAGCGCCTCGTCGAGCTCGTGGCCCCCATCAAGACGGTGGGCACGCACGAGGCGATCCTGAAGCTGCGCGACGGGATCGTGGCGACCATCACGCTGAACGTGGTGGCCGACAAGAAGAAGAAGTAGGGCCTTTCTGCCCCGAGCGGTACCCGCGGCCTGCGCCGCGGGTACCGCTTTTTTGTGCCTCCTGTCAAGAGTTTTCGCGCACATTCCTCCACAGCAATCCCGCACGTCTGCCAAGCTTCAGGCGGCGGTTGAAGCCTGTTTTTCCACACACGGTGTGGACAAGAAAATGCCTGGTCAAGTCGATTTGAGGTGGGTTATCCCCGCTGTCTTCCACAGGCCATTCCACATTTTCCCCACACGACGCGCGGGCGTTGTCCGCAGGTTTCCCCAGGTTTATCCACAGGGGGTATTTGAGGGGCGGAACGAAGCGTCCTTAGGGTGAACCGTCGTCGACCCCGAGACCTCGCCGTGTGTGCTCACCGCGTGTGTCGGTGCTCGCGCGTATACAGGTTGCACCCCGCCAACAGGAAGGCTCCTCCGTGTCGATTGCCCACATCTCGTCCGCCATCGATCCGCGCGCGGGTGATGGCCGAGAGGGTGAGCGTCGCGCCGAGCGCACTCCCCCGCACGACCTCCTGGCCGAGCAAAGCGCCCTCGGCGGCATGTTGCTCAGTAAAGACGCCGTCGCCGACGTGATCGAGGTTGTTCGCGGCATCGACTTTTACGTGCCGAAGCACGAGATCATCTTCGACGCCGTCATGTCGCTGTACTCACACGGCGAGCCCACCGACGTCATCGCGGTCGCCGACGAACTCACGAAGACCGGCAACCTGACCCGCGCCGGCGGCGCCGACTACCTGCACACCCTGACCGGGCTCGTGCCGACCGCGGCCAACGCTGGCTTCTACGCCTCCCTGGTGGCAGAGAAGGCCGTGTTGCGTCGACTCGTCGAGGCTGGCACCCGCATCGTGCAGATGGGTTACGCCTCCGAGGGCGAGGTCACCGACCTCGTGAACAACGCACAGGCCGAGATCTACGGCGTGGCCGGGGGCACGCAGTCCGAAGACTACGTGCCGCTCACGCAGGCGGTCGGCGAAGCCATCGACGAGATCGAGGCAGCGAAGGGCCTCGACGGCAAGATGACGGGGGTTCCCACGGGGTTCGCCGACCTCGACCAGCTGACGAATGGCCTGCACGGTGGACAGCTCATCCTGATCGCGGCGCGACCCGCACTCGGTAAGTCGACGCTCGCGCTCGACCTTGCCCGCGCATCCGCCATCAAGCATCAGCAGCCGACGATCGTGTTCTCGCTCGAGATGGGGCGCAGCGAGATCGCGATGCGCCTGCTGTCCGCCGAGGCGTCGATTCCCCTGCACGCGATGCGCAAGGGAACGCTCGAGGGTCGCGACTGGACGGCGATCGCCGCCACGCGCGGCCGCATCGCTGACGCTCCGCTCTACATCGATGACAGCCCCAACATGACGCTCGTCGAGATTCGCGCCAAGTGTCGGCGCCTGAAGCAGACCGTTGGGCTGAAGATGGTCGTCATCGACTACCTGCAGCTCATGACCAGCGGCAAGCGCGTCGAGTCGCGTCAGCAGGAGGTCAGCGAGTTCTCGCGGGCCCTGAAGCTGATGGCGAAAGAACTGCAGGTTCCGGTCGTCGCCCTCTCGCAGCTAAACCGTGGGCCCGAGCAGCGCGCCGACAAGAAGCCCGCGATCAGTGACCTGCGCGAGTCGGGGTCGCTCGAGCAAGACGCCGACATGGTGATCCTCCTGCACCGCGACAGTGCCTACGACAAAGAGAGCGCCCGCCCCGGCGAGGCCGACCTCATCGTCGCGAAGCACCGCAACGGCCCGACCGACACCATCACGGTCGCCTTTCAGGGCCACCTCTCGCGCTTCGCCGACATGCCGCGGGTGTAGCGGCTGGCCGAGCTTTCCCTCACCCGGTCGATGCAGGAGGCTCACGGTTCCCGGCCCTACGCTTGTGAGCTATGGTGACCGCCCCATCCACCGAGAGTGACGCCGACACCGGCTCACGAGCATCCGCTTCACCGTGGCTCGCACCCATCGCGCGTGCCATTCCGGCCCTCATTGTCGGCCTGGTGATCACGTTCACGCCCGACCATTCGGCCAGTATGGGCCTCGTTTCGCTTGGCATCTTCGGTGCCGTGAGTACCGTCGTGCTCGTCCTGACGACGCTGCGCCTCGGTGCCGGTGAACCGCTGCGGTCACTACACCGTGGGCTGTCGGTCATCGCGGCCGTCGTTGCCGCCGCCGCGTTCGCCCTCGCGGCAGGCCTCGAGGGAAACCTCCTGCCCTTCCTGCTGCTCACGCTCGGCGCGTACGGCGTATTCGCGGGCGCCTATGAGGTCGTGTGGGGTCTGCGCCACCGCGGCATCTCGCCGCTCGCCCGTGACGGCATCACCGTCGGTGCGGGCACGGTCATCCTTGCGTTGATCCTCGTCGCCGTGGGCGACTCGGTCAGCGCCGTCGGATTCTTCGGCGCCTACGCTGTCATCGTCGGCGTCTATCTCGTCATCGCCGGCTTCAGCGCGAAGTGGGCCGACACCCCCAAGGAGCACCCCGCCTCATGACCGACAAGACGCCCCGCCGCGAACGACTGCGCCCCGGCGAGCTCGTCGGCCTCGCCGCCGTCGTCGCCGCCTTCATCGGCCTCATCACCTTCATGGTGACTCGTGACTGGCTGCTCGCCGTCATCTTCTTCGGCGCCACGTTCGTCATTGACCTGCTCGTGCTCGCCATGCTGATGCTCGCGGTCACGCCCAATAGGCCGGCCGATGGTGAGCGCTGGGCGGCCGAGCAGCAGGGCGGCGAGCAGCAGTAGCGCTCGCCGCCGTTAGCGCTCGACGTAGCCGGTCAGCTCGTCGGCGAGCCCCGCATACGTGGCCGGCGTCAGGGCACGAAGGCGCGCCTTCGCGTTGTCCGAGACGTCCAGCCCGTCGACGAACGCCCGCAACTCGTCGCCCGAGACGCGGTGGCCGCGCGTGAGCTCCTTCAGCAGTGCATACGGGTCACTGATGGTGGAGCGGCCCGCCGTCACCTCGGCGCGAATCACCGTCTGGATAGCCTCGCCGAGCACCTCCCAGTTGCCTTCGAGATCGCGGGCGAGCGCGTCCTCGTCGAGGGCGATCTCGCCGAGCCCTTTCACGATGTTGTCGAGTGCGAGCAACGCGTGGCCGAGGGCGACGCCGATGTTGCGCTGTGCCGAGGAGTCGGTCAGGTCGCGCTGCAGGCGCGAGGTGACGAGTGTTGACGCGAGCGAGTCGAGCAGCGCGGCCGACAACTCGAGGTTCGCCTCCGCATTCTCGAAACGGATGGGGTTGATCTTGTGCGGCATCGTCGACGAGCCCGTGGCGCCCTCCTGCGGGATCTGCCGGAAGTAGCCCATCGAGATGTAGGTCCAGACGTCGGTGCAGAGGTTGTGCAGCACTCGGCCGACGTGCGCGATGCGCTGGTAAAGCTGCGCCTGCCAGTCGTGAGACTCGATCTGTGTGGTGAGCGGGTTCCACGTGAGGCCGAGGTGCTCGACGAACTCCTTCGATGACGTCGGCCAGTCGTGCGTCGGGTCGGCGGCGACGTGGGCGGCGAACGTGCCGGTCGCGCCGGAGAACTTGCCGAGGTATTCGACCTCGTCGACGCTCGTGAGCAGCCGCTCGAGGCGGTGCACGAACACGGCAAGCTCCTTGCCCATGGTGGTGGGCGTGGCCGGCTGGCCGTGGGTGCGCGAAAGCATCGGCACGGCGCGCCACGTGAGCGCGCGCTCGCGCAACGCCTCGACGACCGACCGGGCTCGGGGCATCCACTCGCCGGCGACCGCGTCGCGGATCGTGATGGCGTACGCGAGGTTGTTGATGTCTTCGCTCGTGCAGGCGACGTGGGTGAGCTCGGCGAGGTCACCGAGTCCGATCGCGGCCAGGTGGTCGCGCACGTGATATTCGACGGCCTTCACGTCGTGCCGCGTGACCGCCTCGCGCGCAGCCAGGGCGTCCACGTCGTCATCGCCGAAGCCCTCGACGAGTGAGCGCAGAGCGACCTTCTCATCGTCGTTCAGGCGACGCGCGCCGAGCAGTTCGCGGTCGGTGAGGTGGATGAGCCATTCGACCTCGACGTGCACGCGCGCGCGGTTGAGCCCGGCCTCCGACAGGTGGCTGCCCAGGTCGCCGACCTGGGTGCGGTAGCGGCCGTCGAGCGGGCTGAGCGGTTGCGGGCTGAGGGTGGTCATCGGGCTCCCTGTCGTAGTGCGGGTTCGAGCTGCTGAAGAAGGGCGCGGCACGATCGTTCGATCACGCTGAGCACCTGGTCGAATAGGTCGGCGTCGGAGTAGTACGGGTCGGGCACGTCGACTCCCGCGCCTTCCGGGTCGACGTCGGTGATGATCTGCACGCTCGCGCGGGCGTCGTCGGTGGGCGCCCAACTGCGAAGAATGCGCTCGTGCCCGCGGTCGAAGCCGATCACCAGGTCGTGGGTGACGAACCAGGCCGGGTCGAACTGTCGGGCGCGGTGGTCGTCGGCCTCGTACCCGCGACGGGCGAGCGCGTCCACGGTGCGCGGGTCGGCGGGCTCACCCACGTGCCATTCGCCCGTGCCGGCCGATTCGACCGTGACGAGCTTCTCGTAGCCGCGTTCGCGGATCAGCTGCCGCATGACCGCCTCGGCCATCGGTGAGCGACAGATGTTGCCGGTGCAGACGAAGCAGATGCGGAACACGGGCGCGAGGGGGCGACCGTCTGCCTCCGCGTCCTCGTCCGTTTGGCTGCTCACCCACCCATTCTGCCGGGAATGCCGAAGGCCCGACACTCCTCCCCATCCTCGATGTGCTCGGATACGCCCCCACGCGGCAGGCACGGGATGCTCGCCGTCGCGCCGGCGAGGCACCCTCCGGGCATGAATTCTCCCGATCCGTTCCTGGCGGCTGACCTACGCAGGCGTGAGCGCCAGCTCGCCCACGCCGCCGACATCGTGCGTACGGCGCCGACACAGCTTCCCGGTCCCGAGTCGCGAGCGGGCTTTGCGGGGCCGATACGTGTCGTATACGACGCCGAAGCGCGACGTATCGAGGCGCTGCTCGCCGAAGCGGATGGGGCGCTCACGAACGCGTGGCGACATTTCACCGCTCTCGCGAGTGCGGCCGAGTCGGGTAGTGGCCGATGACACTGACGGTCACGGCGCCCGGCACCACCGTGGTCTCGGACACCGTGCTCGAGTCCATGTGCATCCAGGTGCGCGCGCAGGCCGACCGCTGCGCGTTCGCCGAGCGACTGGCTCGCGGCGCGTACGGCCCGGGTGTCGACAGCTATGCGCTCGCGCAACTTGATCACGCGGTTGTCGCGACGCGAGACGCGACCCATCGCTTGGAGGCGCTGGCGACGGCGCTGGCATCGGTCGCTGATCTGATGGTCGGCGCCGACCACGCCGCGCAGCGCGCTGTTGAGGCAGCCGCGAGTCAGGCGGCCGCGCTTCTCGGCTTCGTCGGCGCTCGTGTGGCCCTCGCCGGTGGGGTGATGCTCCTCCCCGCAGCGTTGCAGGCTGCTCGCTTCGCGTACCTGCTTCCCGAACCCCTGCGCGACGCCGCGGCGACGACACTGGGGTCGGCCGCCGGGCGCGGACTCGATCTCGCGGGTCAACGGCTCGCCACCCCTGATGGCGTTGCGCTGACGCGCTGGCTCGTGACCCTGCTAGACGACGCCGCGCTCGGGGCGGTCGGCGTTCCGCCCGCGCTCGTGCCGATCGTCGGCGAACCCGGGCTCGGACTCACGGGCGTCACTAGTTCGGCGGCTGTTCTCACCGGGCTCGCCGCCATCATCGGTATCCGCGGCACGGCCCCTGTCCGCGTCGAACGCGTCAGCGTCGTCGGCGGCATTCCGACTCCGGCGCCCTCCCCCCTCGAGAGACGAACCCCGCCACCGCAGTCGGTGGGTGACCGTGGGTCGAGGGTTCCCGACAGCAGCGGCCCGCCGGTGCGGGTCGAGAGCTACGACGGGCCACGCGGCCCGCACTTCGAGGTGTACATCGCGGGCACGAACGCCACCGCCGAGGCCGGAGGCACGAACCCCTTCGACATGGCGAGCAATGGCGCGCTCGTAGCCGGCCTGCCCGACGCCTCCTCTGCCCGCGCCGTCGAGCTCGCGCTGCGAGACGCCGGCGCCACGGCGGATAGCCCCGTCGTGTTCACGGGCCACTCGCAGGGTGCTGCGGTGGCCGTGGTTCACGCCGAGAGCGGCGCGTGGAATACGGCCGGCCTCATCACGATCGGCGGCCCACTCGGCAACTTTCCCGTGACCGGCGATTATCCGGCGATCGTGATCGAACACGACGATGACATCATCAGCGCGGCGTCGGGCGTGCGACGCGAGACCAACGCGACCATCGTGACCACGCGCGCCTTCCCCGACGGCGCGGGCGAGCTGTTCCTGCCCCACGCCGCCGCCACGTATCAGGGCACGGCGACCCTGGTCGACGAGAGCAGCGATCCCGCCCTCGTCGCAGCGCGTGATCGGTTTCCGACCGTTTCCGGGGTCGGAGCCGTGCGGCACTACGAGGCGACGCGCATCCTGGATGCGCAATAGCCGTGCTCAGCCGATGGCGTTAGCGGGTCTTTCCCACCAGCGGCTTCAGCACGATGCCGATCAGCCAGCTGATGAGGCCGAGCACGATTGCGCCCAACACGCCCCACCAGAAGCCATCGACCTCGAGACCGAAGCCGATGAGGCTCGAGATCCACGCAACGAGCAGCAGCAACAGACCGTTCACGATGAGCGCAATGAGCCCGAGGGTCAGGATGTACAGGGGGAAGGCGACGATACGAATCAGGTTGCCGATCACCCCGTTGACCACCCCGAAGATCAGCGCCACCAGCAGGTAGGTGAGCACGACGGCGGTCGTGTCGCCATCGCCGAACGGCACCACGCTCACCCCGGCAACGATGAGGGTGGTCAGCCAGAGGGCCACGGCATTGATGATCAGGCGCACGATAAATCGGGACATGCCCCCATTCTGGTCGGCGGGACTCGGGCGCGTCCACTGAATTCCCGGTGACCGTCCAGCGACGAGTTTCCCTGGCGGATGCCCGCCACGCGCCCGCGTACGCTGGTCGCGTGAGCGCCCCCGAGCATCCGAACCCCGCCGGGCCGCCCGTGCGGCTCCGCGACGAGATCGTCGCCCTGCCTGCGTACCGCCAGGGACGCCAGGCGTCGGCCGACGCCTTCAAACTGTCCAGCAACGAGAACCCGTTCCCCGCGCACCCGGCGGTCATGGCGGCCATCGCCGACTCGTCGCCCAACCGCTACCCCGACGCGACGGCGCTCGCCGTGCGCGAGCGCCTCGCTGAGCGCCACGGCGTCGACCCCGACGAGGTTATTGTCGGCGCTGGCTCGGTGTCGATCCTGCTGCAGCTGATTCAGGCCTCGTGTGCCCCCGGCGATGAGGCCGTGTACGCCTGGCGCAGCTTCGAGGCCTACCCGCTGCTCACGACCATTGCCGGCGCCACGGCGGTTCCCGTTCCGCTCACGCCCGACTTCCGGCACGACCTGGCCGCGATGGCGGCGGCGATCACCGAGCGCACCCGCATCGTGCTGGTCTGCTCGCCGAACAATCCGACCGGCACGACCGTGGCTGCCGACGAGTTCGAGGCGTTCATGCGCGTCGTGCCGAAGAACCTGCTCGTGGTGCTCGATGAGGCGTACGCCGAGTTCGTCCGCGACCGCACGGCGGTCAACGGATCCGAGTTGATCGGCCGCTACCCGAACCTGGTCGTGCTGCGCACGTTCTCGAAGGCCTACGGTCTCGCGGGCCTGCGGGCCGGCTACGCCGTCGGGCACCGCGCGCTGATCGACGCCGCGCGCAGCACCCAGATCCCGCTGTCGGTGACCGAGGTCGCTCAGCGCGCCGTGCTCGCCGCGCTCGACCACGAAGACGAGCTCCTCGCCCAGGTCGACGAGCTCGTGGTGCTCCGTGACCGCGTCGAGACGGCCCTTCGCGAGCAGGGGTGGACGATTCCGCCGAGCGAGGGCAACTTCGTATGGCTTCCCACCGGCGACCGCACAACCGAGGTGGCAGAGCGCTTCGAGAAGGCCGGAATCATCGGCCGGGCGTTCCCCGGGGACGGCATTCGTATATCCGTTGCCGAGCATGCGTCTGTGCCGACCCTCCTGCGGGTAGCGGGCGAGGTTGTCCGCGACCTCTGAACCGTGACCTCGCCCCCCGCCTAGAGTGGAACCCATGTCGTACACGGCCGAGACCCTGCAGTTACTCGCGCCCGACGGAACCCTCCGCTACTCCGACGAGACGGAGCGCTTCCGCGACCGGGTCGACGCGCTCGACGAGACCACGCTGCGTGAGTTCTACCGCCACATGGCCGTCACCCGGCGCTTCGACATCGAGGCGGGCAACCTCCAGCGCCAGGGCCAGCTCGCGCTCTGGATTCCCAGCATCGGCCAGGAGGCCGCCCAGGTCGGGTCGGGATTCGCCGCCCGCGCACAGGACCACATCTTCCCCGCCTACCGCGAACACGCGGTCGGCCGGCTGCGCGGCCTCGACCTCACGCGCATCATCGCGATGCTGCGCGGCCTCACCCACGGAGGCTGGAACCCGGCCGACACCGGCAACTTCCACCTCTACACGCTCGTCATCGGGTCGCAGGCCCTGCACGCCACCGGCTTTGCGATGGGCGTGCGCTTCGACGGGCTCGTCGGAACGGGCGACCCCGAGCGTGACACGGCCGTGCTCGTCTACTTCGGTGACGGGGCGACCAGCCAGGGCGACGTCAACGAGGCCTACGTCTTCGCGCAGAGCTATCAGACACCGCAGGTGTTCTTCCTGCAGAACAACCACTGGGCCATCTCGGTGCCGGTCAGTGTGCAGTCGCGCACGCCGCTCTTCCGACGCCCCGCCGGATTCGGCATTCCGAGCGTGCAGATCGACGGCAACGACGTGCTCGTCAGCTACGCAGCGACCGCCGAATCGCTGGATGCTGCGCGCAGCGGCGAGGGACCGCGCTTCATCGAGGCGCTCACCTACCGGATGGGAGCGCACACGACGAGCGACGATCCCACCAAGTACCGCACGAACGACGAGGTCGCGTACTGGCAGGAGCGCGACCCGATCAGCCGCTACGAGACGTTCCTGAAGGCGCGCGGCGTGGACGCCGCGTTCTTCGAGGAGGTTCGCCAGGAGGGCGAGGATCTCGCCGCCGACGCACGGCGCCAGACGCTCGCGATGGAGCCGCCGCCCGCGGACAGCATGTTCCGTCACGTGTACAGCGACGAGCATCCCCTCATGGCCGAGCAGGCCGAGTGGCTCGCGCGCTACGAGGCATCGTTCGAGGAGCAGGCATGACCGAGACGATGACGATGGCGAAGGCCCTCAACACGGGGCTCGCCGCGGCGATGGACGCCGACGACCGAGTGCTCTTGATGGGCGAGGACATCGGGCGCCTGGGTGGAGTGTTCCGCGTGACGGAGGGCTTGCAGCAGCGTTTCGGCGAGGGCCGGGTACTGGACACGCCGCTGGCGGAATCCGGCATCGTCGGCAGCGCGATCGGGCTCGCGATGCGCGGCTACCGGCCGGTCGTTGAGATTCAGTTCGACGGCTTCATCTTCCCGGCGTTCGACCAGATCACGACCCAGTTGGCGAAGCTCACGGCTCGCCACGAGGGCGGCCTGCAGCTGCCGGTCGTTATTCGGGTGCCATACGGCGGGCACATCGGCGCCGTCGAGCACCACCAGGAGAGCCCCGAGGCGTACTTCGCCCACACCGCTGGGTTGCGTCTCGTCAGCCCCGCCACCCCGCACGACGCCTACTGGATGATCCAGCAGGCGATCGCAAGCTCCGACCCCGTGCTGTTCTTCGAGCCGAAGAGTCGCTACTGGCCAAAGGGCGAGGTTGACCTCGAGGATGCCGGTATCGGCATGCATGCGAGCCGGGTCGTGCGCACCGGCACCGACGTCACCGTGGTCGGCCACGGCGCCATGGTGAGCATGCTGTTGGACGCCGCCACCCTCGCCGACGAGGAGGGCACGAGCATCGAGGTCGTCGACCTTCGCTCGCTCTCCCCCATCGACTACGGCCCCCTGCTCGAGTCGGTGCGCCGCACCGGCCGACTCGTCGTCGCGCAGGAGGCACCCGGCAACGTCAGCATCGGCTCGGAGATCGCCGCCACCGTGTCTGAGCGCGCCTTCTACTCGTTGGAGGCGCCCGTCGTACGCGTGTCGGGTTTCGACACGCCCTTCCCGCCCGCCAAGCTCGAGGGCGCCTACCTTCCCGACGTCGACCGCATCCTCGACGCCGTCGACCGCTCGCTCGCCTACTGAGCCGCCTGGAGGACACCGTGACCGCATCCGAGTTCCCGCTCCCCGACGTCGGCGAGGGTCTCACCGAGGCCGAGATCGTCGAGTGGAAGGTCGCGCCCGGTGACCCTGTCGCGGTCAACCAGGTGATCGTCGAGATCGAGACGGCCAAGTCGCTCGTCGAGTTGCCGAGCCCCTTCGAGGGCACGGTCGATGAGCTGCTCGTCGCCGCCGGAGACACCGTCGAGGTCGGCACCCCCATCATCCGCGTGCGCGGGGCCACGGAGGCTCCGGCTGCGGCTAGCGTTCCGACCGCCGCCGAATCCGAAACGGCGGATGCTGTCGCCGACACCAAGGGAACGGTCGCCTCCGAAGAGTCCCGCGCGGGCGCCGACTCCGGCTCCGGCGCCGTGCTCGTGGGCTACGGATCGAAGGGCGGTCACGTGGTCTCGCGCCGCCGCCGCTCGGCCGGTGTCGGCGTGACCGACCACGCGCCGCAGGAGGAAGCCGCGGCTGCCTCACCGAAGCCGCGATCCCTCCCCGTCGCCGAAGCGGCGCCCGTGCTGGCGAAGCCGCCGATTCGCAAGCTCGCCAAAGACCTCGACGTGAACCTCGCCGAGGTCGCGGGCACCGGCATCGGCGGCGAGGTGACGCGCGACGACGTGATCCGCCACGCGCAGCAGGCGAGCGTGTTCCGCAACATCACGACGCCGGAGCAGCCGACGGCGCGCGAGGACCGCATCCCGGTGAAGGGCGTGCGCAAGGCGATCGCGGCGGGCATGGTGAGAAGCGCGTTCACCGCGCCGCACGTCAGCGTGTTCGTCGACGTCGACGCGACGCGCACGATGGAGTTCGTCAAGCGCCTGAAGGCGAGCCCCGATTTCGCCGGCATTAAGGTCTCGCCGCTGCTCGTCATGGCGAAGGCGATGATCTGGGCGGTGCGCCGAAACCCCACGGTCAACTCGACGTGGACTGACACCGAGATCATCGTGCACCACTTCGTGAACTTCGGCTTTGCCGCCGCGACGCCGCGGGGCCTCGTCGTGCCGAACGTCAAGAACGCGCAAGACCTCTCGTTGCGCGAACTCGCCCAGGCGATTGAGCAACTCACGATCACGGCGCGCGACGGCAAGCTGCAGCCCGCCGACATGGCCGACGGCACCATCACGATCACCAACATCGGCGTCTTCGGCATGGACACGGGCACGCCGATCCTCAACCCGGGCGAGGTAGCGATCGTGGCGCTCGGCACGATCAAGCAGAAGCCGTGGGTGGTCGACGGCGAGGTGCGTCCGCGCTTTGTGACGACGCTCGGCGCGAGTTTCGATCACCGGGTCGTCGATGGGGATGTCGCGAGCCGCTTCCTCGCGGATGTCGCGTCGATCATTGAGGAGCCGGCCCTCCTGCTCGACTGAGCCCCGGGCATCCGGTTCTCGGCGATGGCGCCTTATTGAGAACCGTTTTGACAATCGTTATCAGCAAGACGTACTCTCGGGGGGTCCGACCGACCCCTCCTTAGAGAGCCCGTCATGACCACGATCTCCCCCCACCGTTCGATCACCCGCGGCGTTCCCGCGCTGCTCGCCGCCTCCGTGCTGGCGATCGGCCTTGCCGGGTGCGCCACGGCCGAGCCCGACGCCGATGCCGCGACCCCCGAAGCACCCGTCACCCCCGCCCTCACCGTGGTGGCGAGCACGACCCACACGGCCGAGTTCACCCAGCGCGTCGCCGGAGACCTCGCCGACGTCACGGCGCTGATTCAGGCGAACCAAAGCACCCACAGCTTCGACCCGACCGCCTCCGACCTGGCCGCCCTCGCGGGCGCCGACGTACTTGTGATCAACGGCGCCGGGCTCGAAGAGTGGCTCGACGACGCCGTTGAGGCCTCCGGCTTCGCTGGCACCACTGTCGACGCGAGTACCCGCGTGGGCTTGATCGAGTTCGCCGGTGATCACGACCACGGCCACGGTCAGGACGACCACGGTGACGACCACGGTCACGACGATCACGATCACGACCACGGCCATGACCACGGTCACGACGACCACGGTCACGACCACGGTCACGATGACCACGCGCACGAGGGTGACGACCACGCGCACGACGAGGATGACCACGGTCACGACGACCACGGCCACAGCCACGATGGTGACGACCCGCACATCTGGACGAGCGCGGCCAACGCCGCCGCGATGGTCGAGGCCATCGCCGAGGGCCTCGCCGCCGCCGACGCTGACAACGCCGAGGTCTACGAGGCGAACGCTGCCGCGTACATCGCCCAGCTCGAACAGCTCGACGCGTGGATCATCGAGAGCATCAGCGCGGTCGACCCCAGCGACCGGCTGCTCGTCACCAACCACGAGGCCTTCGGCTACTTCGTCGACGCCTACGACGTGACGTACGTCGGCGCCATCATTCCGAGCTTCGACGACAACGCCGAGGTCAGCGCCGCCGACATCGACCGGCTCGTGGCGAGCATCCGCGAATCCGGAGCCACGACCGTGTTCAGCGAAACGACGCTGTCTCCCGCGGCGGCCGAGACCATCGCCAGCGAAGCCGGCATCCAGGTGCTGAGCGGCGACGAGGGTCTGTACGGTGACTCGCTCGGCCCGGCCGGCTCCCCCGGCGAGACCTACATCGGGTCGATGATTCACAACGTCACGGTTCTCGTGACGGCGTGGGGCGCCGAACCCGCCCCCGTTCCCGCCGCATTGGCAGAATGAGGGGCGTGACCTCAGACGCTCCAGCGACGGCCGGCTCCCCCACCCGGGAGCCGGCCGTCGCCGTGCGTCCGGCGCTCAGCGCGCGCGGCGTCGCGCTGCGGTACGGGTCGAACCCGCCCGCCCTCAGCGACGTCACGCTCGACGTGGCGCCCGGCGAAGCGCTCGCCGTGATCGGGCCGAACGGTGCCGGAAAGTCCACGTTCATCCTGGGGCTGCTGGGCCTCACCCAGCTCGCTGACGGCGAGCTGCGGGTGCTTGACCGAACGCCGGCTGCCGCCCGGGTCAGCGTCGGCTATGTGCCGCAGACGGCGGGGCTCGACCCCGAGTTTCCGGTAACGCTCGATCAGGTCGTCATGATGGGGCGGTACCGAAAGCTCGGCTGGCGCTGGCCCGGTCGCCGCGACCGCGCGGCCGTGCACGCGGCTCTCGAGCGGGTTGGCCTCTCCGAGCAGCACCGCACCCGATTCGGCCGACTGTCGGGCGGTCAGCAGCAACGCGGACTTCTCGCACGCGCGCTCGTCTCGTCGCCGCGGCTGCTCGTGCTGGATGAGCCCTTCAACGGCCTCGACCAGACGAGCCGCGACACCCTGCTCGACATCGTGCGTGAGCTCAAGGCCGACGGCGTCGCCTTCGTCATCTCGACCCATGACCTCGACCTCGCCCGCGCGGTCTGCGACAGCGTGCTTCTCGTGAACGGCGTGCAGGTCGCTGCCGGCCCCCGCGACGACGTGCTCACCCTCGACAACCTCGAGCGGGTCTTCGCCGGTCATCAGGTTGAGGTCGACGAGCACACTGTCGTCGTGCCGCCGCACGACGGGCACGCCTGAGACCATGACCGCGATCGACTGGCTGTTTTCCCCGTTCGCGCTGCCGTTCATGCAGCGGCCGCTTCTCGTCATGCTCGTGTTGGCCGTCGCCCTCGGGCTGGCGAGCGTCATGGTCACCCTGCGGTCGCTTCAGTTCGTCGGCGACGGGCTCGTGCACGCCGTCTTTCCGGGCATCGTGATCGGCTTCGCCGTGGGCGGCCGTGAGGGCTTAGTGCCGGGCGGACTGGTTGCCGCAGCAATTGCGGCCGTCGCCTTCACCCTGCTCACCCGCCGGGCTCTCGCGAGCGACTCGGCGATCGCCGTGGTGCTCACCGTCATGTTCGGCATCGGCGTCATCATCGTCTCGCGCCAGTCCGACTACGTCGGCCAGCTGCAAGAGCTGCTGTTCGGGCGACTGCTCACCGTGACCGACGCCGATGTGACGCTGACCGTCGCCGTCGCGGCCGCTGCCACGGTCGCGATCGCCGTCGTCTGGCGCACCCAGCTGTTTCGCGCGCACGACCCACTCGCCGCGCGCGCTGCCGGCCACCGCGTCCTGGCCACCGACCTCGTGCTCGCCGTCGCCGTGGCCGTGCTGATCGTCGCCGCCACCGCCGCCGTCGGAAACCTCCTCGCCCTCGGGCTGCTCGTGGTGCCCGGCGCGGCCGCCCGCCTGCTCACCCACCGCATCGGCTGGATGGTCGCGATCTCCATCGCGACGGGGGCGCTCGCCGGCTTCGGCGGTCTGCTGATCGGGTTCCGCGCATCCGTTGATTGGGGCATCCCGCTCGCCGGCGGCGCGTCGGTCATCACGATGCTCGTCGTCATCTACGGTGTCGTTTTGGCCGCCAGCATGCTGCACCGTCACGGTCCGCGCACCGTACACACGGCAGCGGATGCTCGCGGCGCATCGACCGCACCGGCGCCGGTTCCCGAGGCGGCGCGCTGATGGGCTTCTTCGAACGCGCGCTGCTCGAGGCGGTGCTGGCCGGCGGCGTCGCCGGACTCGTCGGAACGTTCGTGGTGCTGCGCCGCCGCGCCTTCTTCACGACGGCCCTCACCCACGCGACGTTTCCCGGCGCCGTCGTCGCCGCGGTCCTCGGCGTGAGCGTGGTGCTGGGGGCGGCCGTCTTCAGCGTGCTGTTGGTGGCGCTGATGACCCTGATCTCTCGCGTCCGCGACCAGGGCGCGCAGGTCGCCGCCGGCGTCGTCTTGACCTTCGGCTTCGCCCTCGGAGCGCTGTTGCAGTCGGCGAACCCATCGCTGCCGATCTCGGTCGAGAGCTTCCTCGTCGGTTCGATCCTCACGGTCGGCTGGGGCGACATCACCCTCACGGCCATCATGTTCGCCATCGCGGCGGTCGTGATCCTGCTGCGCGGCCGGCACCTCGTCTTCTCCACCGTCGACGAGCTCGGCTACCGCGCGGCCGGCTACCGGCCGTGGGTTGCCGAGGCGACGATCGTCGCCCTCATCGCGGGCACCGTCGTCGTGATCATGCCCGCCATCGGCGCCATCCTCGCGATCGCCCTCATCGTCGGCCCGGCCGTCGCCGCCCGCCAGCTGGTGTCGTCGACGAACGCCGTACTTCTGCTCGCCCCGGTGATCGGGGCCGCATCCGCCGTGGCGGGCGTCTTCCTGTCGCGCGCGTTCTCCATCGCGGCGGGTGGCGCGATCACAGTCGTCATCGCGCTCGTCGTTGGCGCGTGCGTGCTCGTCGGTCGGATGCTGCGCACCGGCTCCGGGCGGCGCCCGGCTCCCCAGCCCTCCCGCACTCCGCGTACGCTGGTGGGGTCATGAAGCGGAATACCTGGCAGCGCGAGGCCGTGCGCTCGGCCCTCGGCGAATCCGACGGGTTCATCAGCGCACAGGCCCTCCACGGCGCACTCCGTGACTCGGGCACGACGATTGGTCTCGCCACCGTGTACCGGGCGCTGACTGACCTCACCGACGAGGGCGAGGCCGACACGCTCACGCAGGACGGCGAGGCGCTCTACCGGGCGTGCACTCCCGACTCGCACCACCACCACCTGATCTGTCGCCGCTGCGGGGCGACGGAAGAGATCGCGGCCGACCCGGTCGAGCAGTGGGCTCGCCAGGTCGCGGCCGAGCACGGCTACACGAAGGCCGAGCACGTCGTCGACATCTTCGGCCTGTGCCCCGCGTGCTCGCGTTTGTCGGAAACGCCCGATAACCCGTAAGCTAGAGGATTGTGTCAGGCCCCGGCCTGGCTTCTTGTGCGCATCTCGCCCCGCTCAACCAGCTACTAGAGCGGATACGGCGGGTCTCGCGTGCCGACAAGTGACCTTGGGTACGGCAGTCGCCGTACGGTAGCCGAATAGTTGGAGGACCCATGGCAGCCGTCTGCCAGGTGACCGGAGCCACCCCTGGTTTCGGGCACAACATCTCGCACTCGCACCGCCGCACGAAGCGTCGGTTCGATCCGAACATCCAGAAGAAGACCTACTACGTGCCCTCGCTGCGCCGTAACGTCACCCTGACGCTGTCGGCCAAGGGCATCAAGGTGATCGACGCGCGCGGTATCGAGTCGGTCGTCAAGGACCTCATCGCTCGCGGGGAGAAGATCTAATGGCCAAGCAGCAGGACGTCCGTCCCATCATCAAGCTTCGGTCGACCGCCGGTACCGGGTACACCTACGTGACCCGCAAGAACCGTCGCAACGACCCCGACCGCCTCGTGCTGAAGAAGTACGACCCGGTCGTCCGCAAGCACGTCGAATTCCGCGAGGAGCGCTAACCATGGCGAAGAAGAGCAAGATCGCGCGCAACGAGCAGCGCAAGGTGATCGTCGAGCGGTACGCCGCGAAGCGACTCGAGTTGAAGAAGGCCCTCGTCGACCCGAACGGCACCGACGAGTCGCGTGAGGCGGCCCGCAAGGCGCTGCAGAAGCTTCCGCGCGACGCGTCGCCGGTTCGTCTGCGCTCGCGCGACGCCATCGACGGCCGTCCCCGCGGTGTTCTCAGCAAGTACGGCATTTCCCGTGTTCGCTTCCGCGACATGGCTCACCGTGGCGAATTGCCCGGCATCACGAAGTCAAGCTGGTAGTTTCAGGGGCGATTCCCGCGAGTTCTCGCGAATTCGCGGGATCTATCTGAACAATCCTGAGGTCCGAGGAGGACACAATGAACCGTTCCGAGCTCGTCGCCGCTGTGGCTGCTGAGTCGGGCCTGAGCCAGGCTGACGTCAACCGCGTCCTCGATGGTCTGTTCTCGACCGTCTCCGGCGCTGTCGCCAGTGGCACCAAGGTCTCCATCCCCGGCTGGCTGTCGTTCGAGCGCACGTCGCGTGCCGCTCGTACCGGCCGCAACCCGCAGACCGGTGAGACCATCCAGATCGCCGCGTCGAACGGCGTCAAGGTCAGCGCCGGCAGCAAGCTGAAGGCTGCCGTCAAGTAACTCCCGAGGCCTTCGGGCTTCTCGGCACCGCGCATCACGTACGGCGCCGACCACGCGAGGCGCTCCCGCTCACGGGCGGGGGCGCCTCGTTGCGTTCCCGGCTGGTGCGAAGCACCGCTCCCGTACGCTGAACACGCCGGTTTCACACAGCGCGAGAGGGGGATGCGGTGACCGCGTCAGCGACGCACACCACCGTGCCAGACACGGGCACCCCGCACGATTCGTCGCCGTGGCTGCGCCGCGCCCCCTGGTCGGCACTCGGTGTCGCCGCGCTGCTCGTGGGCGGCACGATCGCCCTCGTCGCCGGGCTCGCGTACGGTGGCGGCGCCGACGCTCCGCTGTTCAGCGACCCGGGCGCGGTCGTGCGCTGGGGTCTTCCCGCCGGCAAGCTGCTGGTGAACCTCGGGGCGGCGGGCGCGATCGGCGCGATCCTGCTCGCCCTGATCGCCCTGAGCATCCAGAGCGACGCCTACGGCCGCGCCCTCGATATCGCCGCCGGGTCCGCGGCGGTCTGGACGCTCGCGAGTGCCGTCACCGGGTTCTTCACCTTCCTGACCGTCTTCACCCAGCCGATCAGTCTCGAGCCCGAGTTCGGTCGCGTGCTCGGCGTGTTCTTCGGCGAGGTCGACCTCGGTCGCGCGTGGCTCGCCACGACGCTCATGGCGGCCGTCGTGACGGTGCTCTGCTTCGTGCTGCGGCACCCGAGCCTGGTGGCGGTCGTGGGTCTGCTCGCCGTCGCCGCTCTCTGGCCGGTCGCGCAGACCGGGCACGCGGGCGGAACCGCTGACCACGACGCCGCCGTCACCGCCGTCTTCCTGCACAGCGTGTTCGCCGCCGTGTGGGTAGGAGGGCTGCTCGCGCTGATCCTATTGCGGCGGCCCCTGGGCGACGACATGCCCACGGTACTGCGCCGCTACTCGACCCTCGCGCTGATCGCGTTCATCGTGGTCGCCGCCTCCGGCCTCGTCAGCGCCCAGCTACGCATCGGCGAGCTCGCCGGGCTCGGCACCGAATACGGGATGCTCGTCGTCGCCAAATCGGCCGCCCTCGTCGCGCTCGGCATCTTCGGCGCCAGCTACCGCCGCGCGGTCATCGCCCGGGTTGAGGCGTCACCCCGGCCGGCGCTCGGCTTCTGGACCATCGTCGTCGCCGAGCTCACGGTGATGGGTGTTGCGATGGGCCTGGCGTCTGCTCTCGGGCGCACGGCGACGCCCGCCCCCCAGGTGCCCGTGACCGAGTTGCCCGATCCGACGCCCGCCGAGCTGCTCACCGGGTCGCCGCTTCCCCCCGAGTTCGTGTGGTGGCGTCTTGCGACCGAGTGGGACCTCAACCTGCTCTGGACGCTCCTCGCCTCCTTCGGCCTGTTCTTCTACCTCGCGGGCGCTGTGCGTCTTGCTCGCCGCGGCGACCGGTGGCCGATCCACCGCACGATCCTGTGGACGCTCGGCATGGTCACCCTGTTCCTGGTCACCAATTCGGGGCTGGCGGTCTACGAGACGTATCTGTTCAGCATCCACATGCTCGGCCACATGGTGCTCTCGATGGCGATTCCGGTGATGCTGGTGCTGGCGGCGCCGGTGACGCTCGCGGCGCGCGCGATCCGTGCCCGGAAGGACGGCTCACGCGGCCCCCGCGAGTGGATCCTCGCGATCGTGCACTCGAAGTGGGCGGGTTTCGTCGGGCATCCGATCGTCGCGTCGATCGTGTTCGCCGTGTCGCTCTTGGTTTTCTACTACTCGCCGCTGTTCCGGTGGGCCGTGACCGATCACCTCGGCCATCAGTGGATGATCGTGCACTTCCTCCTGTCGGGCTACCTGTTCGTGAACTCGCTGATCGGCGAAGACCCGGCGCCCTACCGGCCGCCGTACCCCATCCGGTTGCTGATCCTCATGGCCACGATGGCGTTCCACGCCTTCTTCGGGCTCTTCCTGCTGTCAGGCACGGGCCTCCTGCTGCCTGAGTGGTACGGCGCGATGGGCCGCGAGTGGGGCATCCCACCGCTTGCCGATCAGCAGCGCGGCGGCGGCATCGCGTGGAGCGTGGGCGAGATTCCCACCCTGACCCTCGCGATGCTGGTGGTCTGGATGTGGTCACGCGCCGACAAGAAGGAAACGAAGCGCCGCGACCGTCAGGCTGACCGCGACGGCGACGCCGAGCTCGTGGCCTGGAACGCGATGCTCGCCCAGCGCGCGGGCCGAGACGGCCGGGCCGACGGATAGGTCAACCGCGCGCTGCTCCAGGCTACGGGTAGACCGTGACGACGGGCCCGTCCGGTCCGAGCACGACGACGCCGAGCATCTCGGCCGGAACGTCGTCGATGAGCCTCGTGATGCTGCCGTCGAACAGTGACTGCACCTCCGCCGTGATCCGCATCGTCGCCGAAGCCTCGAGGCTGAACCGCCCCGCGTTCGCTGTTCGGCCGAGCACGACGCGCGGCTCGTCGACGCGCTCCCACTGCGGCCGGTCAAGCACGCGGTCGTCGTCGATGACGCGCCCGAACGGGCATCCCGCCGGTTGCAGGACGGTCTGCTCGGCGCACTGATCGAGCAGCTCGCTCACCTGCCGCTGCACCTCGCGCACGAGCCGGTCGGAGGGCTGCGCCTGCAGGATGACGGGGGCGGGGTCGACGGAGCGCGGCCGGACCACGCGCGACGGCGCGTCGAGGAACGGTTCGGCGTTTGTCACCGACACGCGGGCGGGGATGAACGCGGCGACCTCGCTGGTCGCCCCCGGCCCCGAGGTGGTCACCGTGCGCCCCGCGACGCGCACACGATCGTGGTTGTCACTACCGACCGGGATGCGCGCGACGGGAGGCTCGACAAACCGCCACTGCGGGATCACCCCGAGCAGGCGCGCGTCGGGCTCGAGCAGGAAGATGACGGTCGCGGGGTCGGACTCGCCCCCGTACACGGCGGTCACGGCGACGCGATTCTCGGCGCGGTCTTGCGCGGTGACGACGCGGACCGTTGTGGGTGTCCCCTCGTCGCCGAGGGGCAGGGGCGCACCCGTTTCGAGTCCGGCGAACTGGGCCGCGGCGAGCAGATCATCGTCGGCCAGCGCCGCCAGGTAGCGCTCGACGTGCGCCTCCGGAGTCTCGGCGACGATTACGAGGGCGGCGAGCGCGGCGGCGGTGAGCCCCGACACGAGGGCGAGGACTCCTCCCCCGATCAGCATTCCGCGCGACATGCGCCCAGCCTAGGCGGGGGCCCGCTGCGGGGCGCTGCCCCGGCTACGCTGAAACCCCTATCCCGGAGGTGCCGTGACTGCTTCGTCTGCGTTCGTGGGCGCGCCGACCCTCGCCGACGAGCAGCGTGCCGTCATCGAGCTGATCGAGTCGACGCGCGATCACGCGTTCGTGACCGGCCGCGCCGGCACGGGCAAGTCGACGCTTCTGGAAGCCTTCCTCGCCCAGACCGATCGTACGGTCGTCGTGTGCGCGCCGACCGGCGTGGCGGCGCTGAACGTCGGCGGCCAGACGATTCACTCCCTGTTTCGCCTCCCCATCGGACTGATCGCCGACGCCGACCTCGACGACGCCCCGCACCTGCGGCGCCTCCTGGGCGGCGTCGACACGGTCGTCATCGACGAGGTGTCGATGGTGAGCGCCGATCTGATGGATGCGATCGATCGGCGCCTCCGCAGCGCCCGCGCGCGCCCCCGTGAACCGTTCGGTGGCGCCCAGGTCGTGTTATTCGGCGACCCGTATCAGTTGGCGCCGGTGCCGGGACGCGATGAGGGGGAGCGGGCCTACTACGCCGACCACTACCGCTCGATCTGGTTCTTCGACGCGCGCGTCTGGCAGGAGGCCGAGCTGCGCATCGTCGAGCTGCAGACGATTCATCGCCAACGCGACGAGGCGTTTCGCCACATGCTAACCGCCGTGCGGCACGGTGAGGTCACACCCGAGATCGGGCGCGCGCTCAACGAGGCCGGGGCCCGACCGGCACCCGACGAGGGCGTGCTGACTCTCGCCAGCACGAACGCCACGGTGACGCGCATCAACGGTCGCGAGCTCGCGCGCCTCCCCGGCGACGTGAAGACGGCGCGAGCCGACGTCGTCGGCGAGTTCGGCGGACGTGGCGGCTACCCGGCCGACGAGGCGCTGCAGCTGAAGGTGGGCGCCCAGGTCATGTTCTTGCGCAACGACACCGGCGGCGACGGCGCCCCCCGCTGGGTGAACGGCAGCCTCGGAACCGTCGAGCGCATCGGCCGCACCGTCTTCATCGAGGTCGACGGCGAGAGCCACGAGGTGCACCCCGCCACGTGGGAGAAGTTCCGCTACACCTACTCGTCGGCCCAGAAGCGGGTCACGAAGGATGTCATCGGCGAGTTCACACAGTTTCCGCTGCGGCTCGCGTGGGCGGTCACGATTCACAAGTCGCAGGGCCAGACCTACGACCGCGCGATCATCGACCTGGGGCCGCGTGCCTTCGCGCCCGGCCAGACGTATGTGGCGCTGTCACGCATCCGCTCGCTGGAGGGCCTGCACCTCGTACGACCGCTGCGACCGAGCGACATCATCGTCGACCACGACGTGCGCCGGTTCATGGCGGACGCCGAGCCGGTGATCGACCGCGGATCAGTGGTTCGAGTGGTCGACCCCGAATAGCGGAGCGGCAGGCTCATCGGCGGGCGCGGCGGGAAGCTCGGCCGCCGGGGTGACGGGCTGTGGTGTCGAAGACGCGGCGGGCGTGAGGATGCTGGCGACGAGCATCCCGCCGCCGATGAGCGCGGCGCCGGCGACGAGCGACACGGCGATCGTGAGGGGCGCGCGGCGGCTCGGCCGACCCGAAACACGGGCGAGCCGCCGCGCGGCGAAACGGCTCGCGAGCGCAACCCCCGTGGCGCCTGCGAGTCCGACGGTGCTCGCGACACCCAATGGCAGCAGTGTGGATGCGCCGAGGCCCCCCAGCCCCGGATCCTTCAGTGCCGCGCTCGCGAGCAGGAGTAACCCCCAGAGGAGAGCCGGCGTCGTCAGCAGCAGCACGGCAGACATGGCTGCCGGCGACGCGATGGTCGTGACCGAGCCCCCGCTCGGCACGGTGCGGCGGTGCGAGCCCCCGCTCGCCGCCGGACGCGTGGTAATTGACATTGCGCCCTCCTCTCGCACTGTGTTCGGTGCGGGAGGCGCGGCGGTTTGCTGTGAGATGTCTGCATGCGATCCGGCGGATGTTCCATTGTTCGCGCCTTCGTGCGTTGCGCCCGTCAGTGCTTGATCATGTATCCACCGTCGACGAACACCGCCGTTCCCGTCACGAAGCTGGCCAGGGGGGAGGCAAGCCACACGACGGCGTCGGCAACCTCTCTCGGTTCGGCCATCCGGCCCAGGTAGTGCATTCGTGCGGCGAGCGCTCGCAGGGAATCGGGGTTGGCACTGTCCTTCATGGCCTGATGCGTGAATCCACCGTCGACCCACCCCGGACACACGGCATTCACCCTGATCCCGCTGCTGGCCAGTTCACCGGCGCAGGCGTAAGTGAAGCTCAGCACAGCGCCTTTGGACGCGTGATATGCGGCACCGCCATCGCTGCCCGAAAAGGCGCTGACCGAGGCGATGTTCACGATGCTGCCGGAATCCCGTTCCGTGAGGTGGGGGATCATGGCGCGAGTCATCGCGAAGGTCCCGGTGGAGTTCACGGACTGCACGACAGCCCAGTCCTCATCTGTCGTTTCGGCCACCGCCCCGGTGCGCAGAACCCCTGCCGCGTTCACTAGCCCCGTTGGTGCGCCATGACGCCCGATCGCTGAAGAGAGGCCTTCGTCGATCGATTCCGCGCTGGTGACGTCGATGGCGATCGCATGGACGCGGGAATCGTCGATCGCGCGAGAGGAGAGCGCGTTGGTGATGCGCGTCGTGTCCACGTCCGCCGCGATGACCCGGGCGCCCGCGTCGCAGAGGCGCTCGACGATTGAAGCACCGATCGACCCGGCGGCTCCCGTGACGACGAAGACATCGTCAGCAAGGTCGATCGCGATCATGCCGCGCCCTCGAACGCCGGCTCGCCGTGCTTACTCCAGGACCGGACGGCGTCCACGTTCACCTCAACCCCGATCCCGGGGCGGTCGGTCAGCGCGATCGCGCCATCGACGATGAGCCGCTCGCCGACCAGATCGTCGAAGAACGGCACATCCTGCGCGTGGAACTCCAACGCAAGGAAGTTCGTCATCGTGCCCGACACCTGAGCCGCGAATGCGGTGCCCACTGGGCCTGCGATGTTGTGGGGCGCTATCGATAGACCGCGATCGGCGGCGGCGTCCGCTATGCGCTTTGCGTGAGCCACCCCGCCCACCTTGCCGAGATCAGGCGTGAGCACGGAGAGGGCGGATGCGTCGAGTATGGGTTCGAACGATCGGTAGCCGATGAGGTTCTCGCCGCCGCCAAGGGGAACCGGCGTCCGCGCGCTGAGAGCGATCAGCCCGTGAATGTTCTCTGGTGGCAACGGGTCCTCCAGCCACAGCAGCGGGACGCCCTCGAGTGCCCGCGCCAGCCGAGCGGCCGAGGCTAGATCGTATCTCCAATGCAGGTCGAAGGCGAGCTCGGTCGACTCGCCCGCTCCGCGCCGGACGGCGTCCACGATGCTTCGTGCGAGAACCTCCGCGCCGGACGGCATCGAACGCGAGCCTGTGCGCTCGGGTACCAACCCGGGCACATCGAGGTCGAACTTCAGAGCGGTAAAGCCGGCCGACACTGCCGCGCGAGCTCGCGATTCGAGGAGGGCGAGGTCCACTGGCTCGGTTTCCGCCCCTGGGTCGAAGAGGGTCTTCCCCAGCTGGGCGGACGCGATCTCGTCGTTGTGTGCCCACCGGGGGCGTCGGATTTCCAGCAGAGGCCCGAGGCTCATCAGGCCGGCCCCGCCGTGGCAGTCCGCGTACACGCGCACCGCGTCCATTTGTCGGCCGCCGAGCAACTGCCACAGGGGTACCCCCAGTCGCCGGGCGTTCAGATCCCACAGTGCGGCGTCGATACCGGAGATCGCGTTGTGGATGATCCCGCCCACACTGCCCGCGCCAGAAGCCGCCTGCACGAGCCGCGCGGTCAGCGCGTTGATATCCCTGGCATCTTTCCCGATCATCAACTCGCCGAGTGCGGCGATGATGCGGGTGAGACCCGGAGCGAAGAACGATTCTCCCCAGCCAATGGTCCCGTCCTCCGTCTCGATGCGGACGATCGTCCAATCGAAGTTCGCTTCGATGACCGCAGTGCTAACCGATCGGATCTTCATTCTGTTGCCTTCCCTGACTGGTGTCGCCATCGTGAGCGGAGTGCCGGTACCGCACGAGGTGGTGCGAGTAACCGCCGTCGACGACGAGCGTTGCCCCCGTGATGTAGGAGGCCGCTCGGCTGCTGAGGAAGACGACTGCCGGCGCCACCTCCGTCACGCTGCCGACCCGCCCGAGCGGAATCCACTCTGCGAAGAGGTCCTCGCCGATCTCGTCCAAAACATCGCGGTTGATGTCGGTGGCGATCGCGCCGGGCGCAACAGAGTTGACGCGGATCCGCTCGGGGCCGAGCTCGATCGCCAGTGTTTTGGTGATCATCGCCAGTGCGGCTTTCGACGCCGCGTAGGCGCCGTTGCCCCAGGACGGCACCGACTCGTGGATCGATGACACGGTGGTGACCGAGGCGGATGATGACGCGCGGAGCGCGGGTAGGAGCGCCCGGACAAGGGCTACCGGGGCCTTGAGGTTCACCTGTAGCGTCTCGTCGAGAGTCTCCGCAGTCACGTGCTCGACGCGAGCCCCGCGTTCTATCCCGGCGTTGAGGACGAGCGCGTCCAGTGGACCGCCCCGTGCGAGGAGCGCTGCGCACATCCTGTCGACCTCTGCCGGCACACCGAGGTCGGCGGCGACCGCCCCGCGCGCGCCGATCTCGGCTGCTACTCGCTCTGCATCGTCCAGTTGACGTCCGTGGACGATCACGTCGGCCCCTGCACGGGCCATGGTTTGCGCGATCGCGCGACCGATCCCGCGGGTCGAGCCGGTCACGAGGGCAACGCGTCCAGCGAGGCCAAAGACCTCCTCGAGTTCGGCAAACTCGCGTGCCATTGGCTCTCCACCTCTCTGGGGCTGTTGCCGTTGCCGCAAACATATACTACAAGTAGACCTCTAGGAAAACTTTCGCCGCGTGAGGAGAGACCATGAGTACCGCACCCGCGACCGTGGCGGCGAACCACGCGTCGCCCGTCAGCCGGCCCGCCCCCTCCTGGGCCAAGGATCTCGTCATCTACGAGCTCAACCCTCGTGCCTTCACCTCTCCGCAGGGGAGCGGAGACGGCAGCGGGAGCGGGACCTTCGCGTCGCTGCAGGAGAAGCTGCCATATCTGAGAGATCTAGGCGTGAACGCGATCTGGATGGCGGGTCATCACGAGGCGACGAAGCACTTTTACGGCGTGTGGTCTGTGTATGCGGCGCGCCGACCGGATCGTATCGACCCGCTTCTGGGGACCGAGGACGACCTCAAAGACCTGGTGCACGCTGCCCACCGCGCAGGGATTCGAGTCTTCCTCGATGTCATCGCTCACGGAGTGCTGAACGACAGTCCCCTGGTGGAGATGCATCCAGAGTGGTTCATAGGTTCGAGCTGGCAGATGGCGGACTATGACTACACGCACCCCGGCTTCCGCGCCTGGTGGGTTGACTTGTGGGTCCGGTACGCGACGGAGTTTGACGTCGACGGTTTCCGCATCGATGTGGAGATGGTGGACATCGGGATCTGGGATGACATCGTCGCCGCGTGCGCGGCGCGCGGTAAAGAGATCGTCGTCTTCCCCGAGATTGAGCGATATCACTTCTCGCAGCAGGACCATCAGGGCACGCCGCGCGATGTCTACCGCGAGATTCACATAGACGACGTCGTGGGCCGGCCGCGCGGTTTGGCGACGGCCCAGATCAGCTGTCACGACTATGGCTGGGAGTGCCTTCCCGGAAACCACTACTTCGCCCGCGGCAGTCGGGCGAAGATGGCTCACATCGCTCTCCTCGCGCCTCGAATTCCACTCCTCTTCTCCGGCGAGGAGTTTGCCGTGGAACCCACGCCCCTGCCCGACCTGACGCAAGGTCTCTACGGCGATGGCGGCGCCGGCGGATGGCTGTACGGCAACCAGATCGACTGGTCTCAGCTCGCCAATCCGGCGAATGCCGACATGCTCGCCGATGTGCGCGAGATGCTCGCGATACGAAAGAAGTTCCGGCACCTCATCAACGGCGATGCGTCGACCACCCACATCGTCTCTGTGCCCACCGACGGGCGCTCGGAGTACGCGCCGTACGCCATGGTCGATCCCGGCAGGGAGGCCATTGTGGTTGTGACCAATCCGTCATCCGACGCTATCGAGCTGGCGATCCGGATCCCTCGCCACACGATGGGCTTTGCCTCCGACGCCCAGCTCGTGATCACGGACATAGTCTCGGGAGAGACGCTCCCCGATTCGCCCGACCGCGTTCTCGTGCCCATTGCCCGGGACGGCGTCCGTCGAGGCGGCTACCGCGCCCTTCGTGTGTCTGTATCGGAGCGGTAGACACGCCGAGGGCCGCCGAGTACTCTGTAGGCTACTTATCTGATAAGTAGGTAAGTAGTAACCCCTCTCACCAAAGGAGTCGTCATGACAAAGACGTCGCGGACCCGAATGCTGGCCGTGATGGCGGCTGCAACTCTCGCCACGGGCCTCGGGGCCTGCGCCACGCCCGCGGAAACGGAGCCCCCCGCCGAGCTCAGTCCGGACATCGAAGCCACCCTCACCATCTGGCACTACAACGAGACTGCAGCCCTTCAAGACCTTGAACCACAAATGGAGCAGTTCAAGGCCTTGTACCCCAACGTGCAGTTCGACATCACCTTCATCCCCGAAGAGCAGTTCCCCAACCGCATCATCTCCGCGGCCACGAGTCAGACCGGCCCGGACATCATGTGGTACAACGGCGCGTTCACACAGACGTTCGCGGATGCGGGCGTGATCGGGGACATCACCGAGGAGTGGGCCGCTTTCGAGGATGCCGATCTCTTTCCGGAGTCGGTTCTGCAAACGGCCAACGATCGCATCTACGGCGTTCAGTCCTACGTGAACCTCAACGCCCTCTACGTCAACACCACAATTCTGGACGAGATCGGTGCTGACATTCCCACGACCCTGGATGAGCTCGAGGCCGCGATGCGCGCTGCAACCGAGGCTGGGTACCGCGGTCTGATGCTTCCCGGCGCGCCGGGCGTTCCGGGCGAGTGGATCTCCAAAGCCTTCTTCACGGGCTATGGAGTCCAGAACTTCTCCGACTACGACGACCCCGCGGTGGAGCAGATGTTCACCCGCGTGGCGGGCTGGGTGGAAGAGGGACTCGTCCCCCGCGCGACCGTAACCCTGCCGCAAGCCGAAGCGATCAATGAATTCGTGGCTGGCGATGTGGCGTTCTACGTCGGCGGCAACTGGCAGCTCACCCTGCCGGAGGAGGGGGACTTCGAGTGGAGTGTCACCCCGATGCCGGCTGGACCGAGCGGTCCCGCCATCGTCTACCTCGGCGGACAGGCCGAAGCTCTCGGCGCCTTCCCCTCTAACAAGGCTCTCGCGTGGGAATTCCTGAGGCAGACCTGGTTGACCAAGGAGCACGGGACCATGCGACTGGGGCTCGGGAGCATCCCGACTCGCGCGGATGTCCTGGAGGGCGATGTCGACCCGAACGTCCAGGCGTTCGCGGACGCGGCGGCGAACGGCACCCCTCTATCTCCTGACACGGCCTCGACTCTCGCGATCGGCGACCTCTGGAGTGGCGTACTCGCTGGCCAGACAAGCCCCGCCGACGGAGCGCGGCAGGCCGCTCAGATCGCTGCGGGAGCGGAGTAGCCCGTGTCGACCGTGACCGGGGTGCACACGGCCTCCCAGCCGCGTGCACCCCGGCGCACGCGACGCTCGAGCCCGTGGAGCAACCGCCCCCCGTTGTACTTCGTGGTGCCCGCTGCTCTCACGTTGCTCCTGCTCGTCGGATATCCGATGTTCGAGCTGGTTCGGATGAGCGTCAGCGAGGTGACTCCTGCGACGCTTCTCCGAGAGTGGCCGTTCGTCGGATTGGAGAACTTCTCCGACCTCGTGAACGACACGCGCTTCAGCGCGACCGTCGTCCGCACGATCGTTTTCGGCCTTGTCGTGCTCGTGCTCGGCGTCGTCGGCGGCCTGGCGGCGGCCCTCGCCCTGCATCGACCTTCGCGGCTGGGGGCGTTCACCTATGCGCTGATCGTGCTGATGTGGGCCATTCCGCCGATCGTCTCGGGCGTCACCTGGCGGTTCATGTTGTTCGCGGACGGTGTGATCAACCAAGCGCTGAATGCAATCGGCGTCATCGATGAGCCGATCCTCTTCCTCATCGACGGGGCGCTACCCCTGCTCAGCGTCGCTTTCGTCGCCGGATGGGTCGCCTTGCCCTTCGCGACGATCGTCTTTCGGGCGGCACTTCTCGACGTCCCGAAGGAGCTCTACGAGGCGGCCACCGTGGACGGTGCGGCGCCGGTGGCACAGTTCCGCTACATCACCCTCCCATCCATCGCGCCGACTGTCTATGTGGTCTCGATTCTTCTGCTGTCGTATGCCGTGCGGAGCTTCGACTTCACCTTCGTCATGACAGGCGGCGGGCCCGGCAACGCCAGCACGACGCTCCCGGTGTTCGGATATCTGATCGCCTTCACCGCGTTCGACTACTCATCGGGAGCCGCTGTGGCCGTCATCACGGTCCTCGCGGTGCTCCTTTTCGCTCTCCCCTACGCCCGGAGCATCCGCAGGAGGGCCGCGTGAGTTCCACAACGAGAATCTCTGTGCCGCTCGTCCACCGTGTGTTGCCGCTGCTGGTGATCGGGGTGCTCATCGTGATGTACGGCACGCCGCTCGTCGTGCTCGTTTCGGGCTCCGTGCAGCCTGCTGGCACTGTGCCCACCCTGGGATGGGATGCTCTGCGCTCGTTCGACGTGGGGAACTATGCCTCATTCTTCGAACGCGGCGGCGGGCGAGCGCTCATCAACTCGGCTGTCATAGCACTCGGCACGACCGCTGTGGTCCTCGGGGTGGGAGTGCCAGCGGCCTTCTGGATATCTCGTGTTGCCCCCCGGTGGGGCGGACCCGCCCTGTTGTTGCTCGTCTTCCTCCAGATGATCCCTGCTGCCTCGTCCGTCATCCCGCTATATCGCGTCCTCGCGGCCTGGGGCCTCGTCGGGACCTTGCCGGGCGTCATCCTCGCGCTCTCTGCGACATTGCTGCCCTGGGCGCTTCTGCTAATGGGTCCGTACTTCGCCGCTATTCCCCGTGAGCTGAGCGAGGCGGCTGCGGTCGACGGGGCCGGCCCGATCCGCCAGTTCTTCTCCGTCATCGTTCCGCTTGCTCGCAACGGTGTTTTGACTGTGGGGATCTTGACCTTCATGGTGTCGTGGGGCGAGTTCGTGTACGCCATCAATTTCCTCGCCGATCCACGGCAGTATCCGGCCAGCGGTGTGCTCACCACCTACATCAGCTCACTGTTCGTCGACTGGCCGGGGATCATGGCCGCGAGCGTGATGACCGCCTTGCCCATCATCATCTTCTTCCTCATTTTCCAACGCCGACTTTCCGACGGACTCTCCGCCGGCGCTCTGAAGGGATAGCGGTGACGCACACACTCACAACACCTCCCGGCGACCTGGAGCCTCCGGAGGCGGAGCTTCGCGAGCGCATCGCGCGCGAGCTCTACACCCCCGTGATCGGGGATGTCCTTGATTCGATCGGACGCCTCCACCAGTTCCTCCCCGCGGGGATCCGCCCGCTCGATCCTGCGATGGTGCTCGTCGGGCGGGCGATGCCCGTTCTTATCGTCGACGTCTTCGGCCCGCAGAAGCGGCCCTTTGGCCGTTTGACGGAAGCGCTCGATGATCTGCGCGCGGGCGAGGTCTATCTCGCGCGAAGCGGCCGGTTGGAATGTGCGGCCTGGGGCGAGATCCTCACGACGACGGCCTCCTTGCGGGGAGCCGCTGGGGCCGTCATCGACGGCTTCCATCGGGACACCGCCAAGATCCTCGGCCAGGGGTGGCCAGTCTTCAGCCGAGGAGCGTACGGGCAGGACGCGGGAGCGCGGGCCGCCGTTCAGGATTATCGGGTCCCGCTGGAGATCGGCGGCGTTTTCGTGCATCCCGGAGACCTGATCGTGGGCGATGTCGACGGCGTCGTCGTCGTGCCCCAGGGGATTGAGGAGGAGGTGCTCGAACGCGCTTTCCACAAGGTGAGCGCGGAGGGCGTCACCCGGCAGGCGATCGCGGACGGGATGTCGAGTACGGAGGCTTACCGCCGATACGGGGTGCTCTGATCCCGCGATCGGACGGACGTATGCTAGGCAGACAAGTGGCGCGGCGCTCGCGCACTCGCGCACGAGAGAGGAGTTCCCGTGCCAATCCAGCGGGTTTCCCTGGCCGACATGGCGGTCGACGAACTGCTCAAGCTGATCGAGGATCGTCGTCTTCGTGAGAATGACAGCCTTCCGCCCACCGCGGAACTTGCAGAGGCCCTGGACGTGAGCAGGACAGTTGTCAGAGAGGCGATCGCCGAGCTAGCTGGGCAGGGGCTTCTGCAACGGCGCCAGGGGCGGGAAACGGTTGTGACGCTTCCCGACTCGGCCCAGCTCGAGCGACTTCTGCGGCTGCGGTTCGCGGTGCGTGGCGCCGATTTCGAGAGTCTTCAGGAGTACCGGGAAGTTATGGAGATCGCCGCTGCCCGACTCGCTGCGGAGCGCAGAACGGACGAGGACGTCGAGCTCCTCCGCGCGAGACTCGAGGAGCTTCAGGCCGCCGAAGGCGAGGAGGAACTGCACGCGCGAGACCAGGCCTTCCATCGCGAGATTGCCCGCATGTCGGGGAACGACATGGTCCTGCTGACGCTCGACGGAATCACACCCCTGCTCTTCCAGCTCCGCCGGCACGCGTGGGCGGGTTGGATGCGGTCAGGCGGCCGACTGTCGGAGATCGTTGACGCTCACATCTACGTGTACGAGGCGATCCGAGACCGGAATCCGGAGCGCGCAGCCGAAACCATGCGCGAGCACCTCACTCAGGCAGTCCGCGGCTTGCGCAACGACACGGGACTGTCTGCCGAACCGGCTCATCCGGGATCCCCGTGAGCACCGATCCTCGTCACGCCACTGCCGCTCGCCTCGCGACAACCGGCGTTATCCCAGTTCTGCGGTCGACGGCGCCGATCCTCGATCTCGAGTGCATCCGAGTGCTCGTCGCTGCGGGTATCCGAGCGATCGAGTTCACGATGACAACTCCGGAAGCTCTCTCCGTCCTCAGACGGGCAAACGGGGAATGGGGCGCGGAGGTGCTGTTCGGAATGGGCTCGGTCCTGGCCATCGAGGAGGGCGAGGAGGCGATCGAGGCGGGAGCCTCGTTCATCGTCAGCCCGGCGATCGACGATGATCTGCTTCGCTGGGGAACGGACGGCCGAGTGCTGACGATCCCCGGTGCGCTCACCCCGACGGAGGTGCAGCGGTGCCGCCTGGCCGGCGTCCCGCTCGTCAAGCTCTTCCCCGCCTCGGTGCTGCGGCCCTCCTATGTCCGCGAGTTGAGAGCACCTCTGCCGGACGTCTCGGTCATGCCGTCCGGCGGAGTGACAATCGACGAGGTGGGCGAATGGAGGCGCGCCGGCGCCGTCGCCGTCAGCCTGGGGGGCTCCCTTGTCGGCGATGCGCTCACGGGCGGTGATCTCGCCGCGCTAGCGAGTCGCGCTGCTCGCGCCGTGGAGCACTGGGAAGGCGCGGCCGCGTGACTGGGTCGCGACCGGTCGACCTCCTCGGCGTCGGAGAGGTTCTCGGCCTCTTCGCGGGATCCCGTGCGGGAAGGATGACGCTCGGCGAGAGCTTCCGGTTCTCCTTTGGCGGCGCCGAAGCCAATGCGACGATCGCCGCGGCCCGCCTGGGCGCAACCGCGCGCTTCATATCTCGGGTCGGGAACGATGCGATCGGCGATGCTATTCGGCGCGGTCTTCAGAGTGAAGGAATCGACACGCGCCTGGCGGTGGATGAGGGCCGCACGACCGGCGTGATGGTGAAGGAGCGGGTGACCGCCTTTCGACAGCGCGTGACGTACTGGCGATCGGGAAGCCCCGCGAGCGCCCTCACGGCAGACGACGTCACGAACGACGATCTTGCCGACGCGAAGTGTCTTCTCGTGACGGGGGTGACTCTCGCCCTTTCGCCGGACATGCCCGCGCACGTCGAGCGCCTGTTCCACCGGGCTCGATCGGCGGGAACGGTGATCGCACTGGACCTCAACTACCGCTCGCGACTCTGGTCTGTCGAGGCCGCTCGGGCGGCGTACCGGCGAATCGCGCCAATGGCCGACCTTCTGTTTGCCGGGGTCGAGGAGGCTCGGATCGTCGACGATCGTGCTCGCGACCGTCGCTCTGCGGTCGCCGTTTTGGAAGGGCTCGGCGGCGAGGCGTGGGTGGCGACCGCAGGTGCCGACGGAGCGGCCGCTGGAGCCGGGGCAGATCGCGTCGAGCGCGACGCGCTCTCCGTCCCCGTTGTCGACACCGTCGGCGCCGGGGACGCCTTCGTGGGCGCATTCCTCGCCGACTGGCTGGCCGGGCAGCCGCTTGACCGGTGCCTGGAGACGGCCGTCGCGGCGGGCGCCCACACGTGTATGTCCGAGGGGGATTGGGAGGGATCGCCTAGCCGATCCGACCTCGAGCACGTCTTGGATTATGGGGTCGAGCGATAACTTGCACGCGAAGGGGATGACGGGGATCATCTGCGCTTTCCCCGCCACCATCGCGGCGCGAGGTACCTCCGGCGGCGTGGGCCCACCCGGGGATTTTGGCTCGCACCAACACGAATGCCTTGCCAAACGACTTTGGGTCACCCATCAGGGCGCTGGAGGGGATGACGGGAATCGAACCCGCGCTATCAGCTTGGGAAGCTGAAGTTCTGCCATTGAACTACATCCCCGCGCGGTGGAGCTATGAGCGACGACCACTTCTGGTCGTCGCCGCGACCCCAGCGCCGACGCCCGTCCCGGGCGTCGGTTGCACGCACACCAAGTCTACTCATCCCTCGCTAGGCTGACCTTCATGCTGCTGAGCGACCGCGACATTCGGGCCGAACTCGACTCGGGCCGCATCGGCCTTGACCCCCTCGACACGTCGATGGTGCAGCCGTCGAGTGTGGACGTGCGGCTCGACCGCTTCTTCCGGCTGTTCGACAACCACAAGTACCCGTTCATCGATCCCGCGGTCGAGCAGCCCGAACTGACCCGCCTGGTGGAGGCCAAGCCCGACGAGCCGTTCATTCTGCACCCTGGCGAGTTCGTGTTGGGCTCGACGTACGAGACGGTCACCCTGCCTGACGACGTCGCCGCGCGGCTGGAGGGCAAGAGTTCTCTCGGGCGCTTGGGACTGCTGACCCACTCAACGGCCGGGTTCGTTGACCCCGGTTTCAGCGGCCACGTCACCCTCGAGCTCTCGAACGTCGCGACGCTACCGATCAAGCTGTGGCCCGGCATGAAGATCGGCCAGCTCTGCTTCTTCCGGCTCACCTCGCCCGCCGAGAATCCGTACGGCACGGGTGCTTACCTCAATCGGTATCAGGGGCAGCGCGGACCGACCGCGTCGCGCTCCTGGAAGCACTTCCACCGCACCGAGATCGAGCGGTAGCGCCCGCTCGCGCCGGCTTCTACGCGGCGGGAACGAGCAGCGCGTTGATGCGTTCGATGAGGTCGCGCGAGCTGAACGGCTTCACGATGTAGTCGTCCGCGCCCGCCTCCATCGCGCGGTCGACGTCGCTCTGCTGCGAACGAGCGGTCAACATCAGCACCTTCGTGTGATGGTCGGGGTCGGATGCACGAATCTCTTCGCACACTTCGATGCCGTCGCGACGCGGCATCATCCAGTCCAGCACGACGAGGTCGGGCTTCTCGGTGGCGACGAGGGTGAGGCCTTCTTCACCGTTCGTGGCGCTGACAACATCGTGTCCTGCCCCCTTGACTCGATTCTCGAGTAGGAGCAGCACGTCGGGTTCGTCTTCGACGATGAGAATGCGCGCCATGTTCCCTCTTTTCTGTCGACACTTTAGTCTCAGAACCAAGTGGTTCGGGGTGAGACCCCCCGTACTGGGGAGGCGGCGCGTGGGGCTGACAACGGTTGTCTGGTTCGCGAGGCCAGCGGTGCGGCGCACCGTGGTGGCCGCCCTCATCGTGCTCGCGGGTGTTGTCAGCTACTTCTCCGTCGAGTTGCGGCCAGCCGGGGCTGCTGTCGCAGCCTGGTGGCCGGCCGCCGGCATCGGGGTGGCGGCGTTGCTCGCCTCCCGCGGTACGCGTGTTTTGCCTGCCACCGGCATCCTGTTCGCCGCGATGGCGGCAAACGCCCTGGCGGGCCGTGAGTGGGGCCTCACAGTGGGTTACGGCATCGCCAACGCTGTCGAGGTGTGGGTGGTCGCCTGGGTGCTGACCCGGGGAGGGGCGGTCGCGCGACTCGACGGCGTTGCCGATATCGCACGATTTCTCGTGGCATGCATCTCGGGCGCGACGGTCATCGCCGCGATCGGCGGCGTGACGGCGTTCATCGTTGCCGACCAGCCCCTCGAGGTCGCCTTCTTCTCCCTTCTCGCCTCGCACTTCTCGGCGCTCGTTGTGGTGCTGCCGCTGTTCTTGCTCTCTCCGCGAACTCACGGACGCGTGCATCCCGTAGAGGTAGTGGCGCAGGTCGCCGTCCTCGTGCTGATCACCTGGTTCGTGTTCTCTCCGACAAACGACTTGCCGATCGCATACCTGCCGCTCATCGCCCTGCTGTGGGCGGCGTTCCGGCTGCCCACCGTCCTGGTGGCGGCAGAGATTCTCGTACTTGCCACCGCCGCCACGATCCTCACGGTGCTCGGGGGAGGCCCCTTTGCGCCGTTCATTGAGACGGGGGAGCGCACGACGGTGCTCCTGTTGCAGGGGTTCCTCATCGTGCACGCCCTCGCCGCTCTCTTCGTCTCGGGCGCGCGCAACGACTGGGGTCGCGCCCTCGTGCGCGTCGAGGCGCAGGAAGAGCTGTTGCGCGGCGGCATCGTCAACGCCGAGTCAGGCATCGTCATCGCCGAGCGCACGGATGACTCTCGACTCGTCATCCGCGGCATCAACCGCGCCGCGCTCGCCGCACTGGGCTTGGAATCCGCGCCTCCTGATTGGTTTGAGGCGGGAATCCCCCTTGTTCCGGGTCAGCCGGTGCTCGGCAATCGTGGCCTTGACGCGTTGTTGCGCAGCGGGGAAGCCGGCGAGGCAGAACTCACGCGTGACGATCGCCGCTTCGACGCGCAGGTCTCGACGCGCCCGTTGTCGCGAGGCACCGCGATCGTGACGATCGTCATGTCCGATGTCACGCGTCGCCAGGAACGTGAAGACGCCGCCGTGCAATCGCTCGTTCGCCTGCGCGACCTCAACCAGCAGAAGGACGACTTCATCGCTTCCGTCAGCCACGAGCTGCGCACCCCCGTGACAGCAATCATGGGATTCTCGGAGCAGTTGGCCGACGAGGCGCTCGGCGCTCAGGCCCAGCAGGCCGCGGACGTGATCGACCGCAACGCGCGCCGCCTCGCCGACGTCATCGAGGACGTGCTCGAGCTGAGCAGACTGACGGGCTCCGCGACGATCCGGCGGGCATCGTCCGAGTTCGACCTGCGCGATCTCATCGAGCTGGCGGCCGAGGATGCTCGGGGCCTGTATCCGGCGCGTCAGATCGTCATCGAAACCTCCCTTCCCGATGAGCCCGTCCCGGTTGTGCTCGTGCGCCAGGACGTTCAGCGCGTCATTGCGAATCTGCTGTCGAACGCGGTGAAGTTCAGCCCCGTTGGGGGAACAGTGACCGTGGGTCTCGGCCCGGCTGGCGATGGCGTCGAGATCACGATCGGTGATCGCGGTCCGGGAATCCCGGCCGAGCACCTTCCGCACGTGTGGGAGCGCTTCTATCGCATTCAGGACGAGTCGCACCGGGATGCTCCGGGCACGGGCCTCGGGCTTCCCATCGTGAAGGCGCTCGTCGACGAGCGATTGCGAGGACGCGTCACGCTGGAGCCGCAGCCGACGGGGACCGGAACGCTTGCGCGCGTTCTGCTGCCCCGGGAGACCTTCCCCGCCCCGCCCACGGCGAGCGTTCCCGTGATGTCTCAGGCCTCCGGGGAGTAGTCACCCGGCCAGACAGCCAGCTGCCAGCCGATCCAGGGCGAGTAGGCGAAGGGGGTGGCAGTGACCGCCCCGCGCAAGGCGGCTGGCTCGACCCAGGCCCACTCCGCGACCTCGTCGGCGGCCGGCCGCGGGTCACCGGATGCTCGTGCCGTGTACACGGGGCAGATTTCGTTCTCGACGACCCCAGACGCGTCGACCGCGCGATAACGGAAGTCGGGGAGCGCGACCCGGACGTCGCTCACGGCCAGCCCGAGCTCGCGCTCGGCCCGCCGCGCGATGGCCTCGCTTAGGTCTTCCCCCGGCGCGGGGTGGCCGCAAAAGCTGTTCGTCCACACCCCCGGCCAGGTTTTCTTCGACAGGGCGCGGCGCGTCACCAGCACCCGGCCGGCGTCATCGAAAACGTGGCACGAGAATGCCTGGTGAAGAGGAGTGTCCGCCGTGTGAACGGTCGCCTTCTCGGCGGTGCCGATGGGGGTTCCGTCGTCAGCGAGAAGGACGACGAGTTCGGGGGTTTCGCTCATGGGGCCGCGCTAGTCTGCTGGGGTGAAACGACACGACGCTGTGGCCATCGCTGATGAGCGAGCGGCACTCGTCGACGCTGTTTTGGAGCGCTTCTTCACCCTATCCAAGAAGCGTGCCGAGCCCCTGGGCGACCACTATCTCCACCTGTGGGGCCTGCTCGAGCGCAACACCCAGGGCGGCAAGCGGTTCCGCCCTCGCATGGTCATGGCCGCCTACTGCGGGTTCGGTGGACGCGATCTCGACGCTGCCGCCTACGTCGGTGCAGCCTTCGAGCTGCTGCACACGGCTCTGATCGTGCACGATGACGTGATCGACCGAGATTTCGTGCGCCGTGGCATCCCGAATATTTCCGGCGCCTACCGCGACCAGGCCGTCGACCGGGGCGCCTCGGAAGACATCGCCGAACACCGGGGGGTGTCCGCCGCGGTCATCGCGGGCGACCTGGCGCTGTTCAACTCGTACCGCCTACTGGACCGCTCGGGTGCGGACGCCGAGACCCGCGACCGCCTCGCCGACGTGCTCGACGAGGCCATGTTCGCCTCCGCCGCCGGCGAACTCATCGACGTCGACTTCTCGATCGACCCTGGGATGCCGCTCGTCGACGACATCCTGACGATGGAGCGGCTCAAGACGGCCGTCTACTCGTTCGAGACGCCGCTGCAGGCTGGAGCGATCCTGGCCGGCGCATCCCGTGACGCGATCGACACGCTGGGCGCCTTCGGCCGCGACATCGGCATCGCTTACCAGGTCATCGACGACGTGCTCGGGGTCTTCGGCGAGCCGGGCGCGACCGGCAAGACGACCATCGGCGACCTCCGCGAGGGCAAGCGCACCGTCCTGGTGGCCTTCGCCTGCTCGACTCCGGCGTGGGCGCGGCTCTGCGACCTCATCGGCAAGCACGATCTCACCGAGGAGGAGGCCGAGGAGGCCCGCGAGTTGCTCGCCGTGTGCGGCGCGCGGGCCTTCGCCGAGAACCTCGCGCGCGACTACGCGCAGCGCGCGCTGGCGCGCCTCGCCGAGCCGCACATTCCCGCCGCCCTGCGCGACGAGTTGCACCCGGTTGCCGCCGAGGTGCTCGATCGAGTGAAGTGACCCCATGACGCTGAAGCGCCTCTCTCTGTACGACCGCGTCGCCGACGAGATCGCGGGCCGGGTGATTCGCCGCTACTCCACGTCGTTCGGGCTCGCCTCGCGCCTGCTCGAGCCCGGCGTGCGCCAGCACGTCGAAAACATCTACGCGCTCGTGCGCGTCGCCGATGAGATCGTCGACGGCGGCGTGGCGGAAGCGGGGCTCGACACGGCGGCGGCCGGCCGGTACCTCGACGAGTTCGAGGCCGACACCGAGCAGGCGATCCGTACCGGGTACTCGACGAATCTCGTCGTGCACGCCTTCGCCCGCACGGCCCGCGAGACGGGGTTCGGCACCGAGTTGACGAAGCCCTTCTTCCACTCCATGCGCATGGATCTCACCGACACCGAGCACGACCAGGACAGCTTCGACACCTACGTCTACGGCTCGGCCGAGGTCGTCGGCCTCATGTGTCTGCGGGCATTCCTTCAGGATCACCCCGTCACCGACGACCAGAATGAGCGCATGGTGCGCGGAGCCCGCGCCCTCGGCGCTGCCTTCCAGAAGGTCAACTTTCTGCGTGACCTTGCGGCCGACGTCGAGACGCTCGGGCGCAGCTACTTCCCGGGAATCCGCGTCGACCAGTTCACCGAACAGGAGAAGCACCGCTTGCTCGACGACATCGACGATGACCTGCGCGTCTCGGCCGCCGTGATCCCCGAGCTTCCGGCCGGCAGCCGGCGCGCCGTGGCGCTCGCGCAGAGCCTCTTCCAGGAACTGGGGGAGCGCATCCGCAGAACCCCCGCCGAGACCTTGATTCGCGCCCGCATCAGCGTGCCGACGGCGGTCAAGGCTCGCCTGTTGGCGCAGGCCGCGGCAGGCCGCACCCCGCGCCCGCCGAAACCGGCGCCGACGTCTGCGATCGGAGCATCCGCATGAGCCGCGTTGTCGTGATCGGCGGCGGCATCGCTGGCCTGTCGTCAGCCGCGCTGCTCGCCCGCGACGGCCACCGGGTCACCCTCGTCGAGAAGCGGGACCAGTTCGGTGGCCGCGCCGGTTCGTGGTCGGTCGAGGGCTTCCGCTTCGACACTGGCCCCAGCTGGTACCTGATGCCCGAGGTGTTCGATCACTTCTTCAAGCTTTGCGGCACCTCGACCGCCGAGCAGCTCGAGCTGATTCAACTCGACCCCGGCTACCGCGTCATCACCGAGGGCTTCGACCGGCCGACCGACATCGCCGCGAACCGCGACGACAACGTGGCGCTGTTCGAGTCGATCGAGAAGGGCGCGGGCGCGAAGCTCGAGCGCTACCTCGACTCGGCCGAAGACACCTACGTCATGGCGAAGAAGCGCTTCCTGTACACGAGCTTCGAGTCGATCGGTCCGCTCCTGCGGGGCGACGTGCTGAAGCGCTCGGGCAAGCTCATGAAGATGCTCGTGCAGAGCCTCGACAGTTTCGTCGGGCGACGCTTCCGCGACCTGCGCCTGCGCCAGATCCTGGGCTACCCGGCCGTGTTCCTCGGTTCGTCACCGTTCCTGACCCCGGCGATGTATCACCTCATGTCGCACCTCGACCTGACCGACGGTGTGCTGTACCCGATGGGCGGCTTCGCGAGGCTCATCGAGCGCTTCGCCGCGGTCGCGGAAGACCAGGGCGCCGAGCTGCGCCTGAACGCGCCGGTTGCTCGCATCATGGTCGACGAGGCAACGGGGGATGCACGGGGCGTGCAACTTGAGGACGGCGAGATCATCGAGGCCGACCTCGTCGTCTCGGCAGCCGACCTGCACCACACCGAGACGGCCCTGCTGCCGAAGGAGCGGCAGACCTACCCCGAGCAGTACTGGCAAAAGGCGACGGCCGGCCCGAGCGCACTGCTCATGTATCTCGGCGTCGAGGGTGACCTGCCGCAGCTCGAGCACCACACGCTGCTGTTCGCCGCCGACTGGCGCGAGAACTTCGAGAAGATCTTCGGCGAGAGCCCGTCGTGGCCCGACCCCGCGTCGCTGTACATCTGCAAGCCGTCGGGCGTTGACCCCTCGGTGGCGCCCGAGGGCCACGAGAACGTGTTCGTGCTCGTGCCGGCTCCCGCCGATCTGTCGTTCGGTCGCGGTGACGTCGATGGCGATGGCGATACCCCGCTCGAGACCTACGCCGACCGCATCATCGCGCAGATCAGCGACTGGGCGGGCATCCCCGACCTCGCCGACCGCATCGTCGTGCGCCGCACCTACGGCCCCGGCAACTTCGCCGAAGACGTCAACGCGTGGCGGGGCACGGCTCTCGGCCCCGCCCACATCTTGAAGCAGTCGGCGTTCTTCCGCGCCGGCAACGTGTCGAAGAAGGTGCGCGGCCTGTACTACGCCGGCTACTCGACGATCCCCGGCATCGGTCTGCCGATGTGTCTCATCAGTGCGGAGGTGCTGGTGAAGCGCCTACGCGGCGACACCTCGACCGAACCGCTGCCCGAGCCGCTCGAGCCAACGGTCACCACCGTCTAGCGTCATGATCGGCTTCAGCTACCTGATCGCGCTGTCGATCGCGATCACCGGCATGGTGATGCTCGATCGACGGTTCGGGCTGTTCTTCTGGCGCGACTGGCGGAAAGCCGCTGTCGTCTTGCCCCTCGGCGTCGCTTTCTTTCTCGTGTGGGATGTCTTCGGCATCGCCCTCGGCATCTTTTTCCGCGGCTCGACGAACTTCATGACGGGTGTCTTGATCGGCCCCGAGCTGCCGATCGAGGAGGTCTTCTTCCTCATCCTGCTCTGCTACAACACGATGAACGCCTACCTCGCCGCCGCCGACTGGCTGGGCGGACGCTGGCGCCGCGCATCACGGAGGCCTGAGGCGGTGACGTCGTGACCTACACCCTGTTGAATATCATCTTTCTCGCCGTCGTCGCCCTCGTGGGTGTCGCCGCGGTGCTGTCGCGGCGCTCACCGAACTGGCGCGCGGTGGGGCTTGCGAGCATCCTGCTCATCGCGCTCACGGCCATCTTCGACAACGTGATCATCGGAACCGGCATCGTCGACTACGACGACGCTCTCATCTCGGGGGTCCGCATCGGCGTCGCCCCGATCGAAGACTTCGCCTACACGGTCGCCGCGCTCGTGCTCCTGCCGGCAGTGTGGCATCTGCTGCCGACCCGCACCCGCGAGGCGGGCGCCCAGAGCGCCGACGCGCGGCAGAATAAGGACTCGTGAACACGCTCGCGCAGCTGACTCTCAGCTCGCGGCCGCTCAGCTGGATCAACACGGCCTTCCCCTTCGCGGCCGCCTACCTCCTGACGACGCGCGAGATCGACCTCGTGTTGATCATCGGCACCGTGTACTTCCTCATTCCGTACAACCTCGCCATGTACGGCATCAACGACGTGTTCGACTACGAGTCGGACCTGCGCAACCCCCGCAAGGGCGGGGTCGAGGGGGCGCTGCTCGACACCTCGCTGCACCGCACGACCCTGATTGCGGCGCTCGTCACCAACGTGCCGTTCCTCGTCTACCTCGTGAGCGTCGGCGACCCGCTCAGCTGGCTCGTGCTCACCATCAGCGTGTTCGCCGTCATCGCCTACTCGATGAAGGGGTTGCGGTTCAAAGAAAAGCCCTTCCTCGACTCGGTGACCTCGAGCACTCACTTCGTGAGCCCCGCCGTCTACGGCCTGGTGCTCGCCGGCGCCGAGTTCACGTCAGCCCTGTGGCTGATTCTGGGGGCGTTCTTCCTCTGGGGCATTGCGAGCCACGCGTTCGGGGCGGTGCAGGATGTGATCGCCGACCGCGAGGGCGGGCTCGCGTCGATCGCTACCGTCATCGGCGCTCGCGCCACGACGAGGCTCGCCGTCGTCGCCTACGTCCTCGCCGGCCTCCTGCTGCTCGGCACCGACTGGCCGGGACCGCTCGCGGCGATCGCGGCGCTACCCTACGCCGTGTCGACGGCGCAGTGGTGGAACGTCACCGACGCGACGGCGGAAGACGCCAACCGCGGCTGGCGGCGCTTCTTGCTGCTGAACTTCCTCGCGGGTGCCGTCGTCACAATGCTGATGATCTACTGGGTGATCGGAGCGTGACCCCCGGGGCGACCCCCTAGCCTGGTGGCACCACCACCCGCGAGGAGCCCCGAATGCACACCTGGCCCGGCACCCCCTACCCGCTCGGAGCCACGTTCGACGGCAACGGCACGAATTTCGCCCTCTTCAGTGAGGCCGCCGAGCGCGTCGAACTCTGCCTGATCGACGAGGCTGACGACGGAACCCGCGGTGAAACGCGCGTCGAGCTGATCGAGGTCGACGCGTTCGTCTGGCACGCGTACCTGCCGAGTGTGCAGCCCGGGCAGCTGTACGGCTATCGCGTGCACGGCGCCTACGATCCCGAGTCGGGGCAGCGCTGTAACCCGAACAAGCTGCTGCTCGACCCGTACGCGAAGGCCGTGCACGGCGAGATCGACTGGCACGAATCGCTCTTCCCGTACCGATTCGGCGACCCGGATGCGCGCAACGACGATGACTCGCTCCCGCACGCCATGCTCGGGGTCGTCATCAACCCCTTCTACGACTGGGCCGGAGACCGCCACCCGCGCATTCCCTATGCCGAGAGCGTCATCTACGAGGCGCATGTGAAGGGCCTCACGCAAACGCATCCCGACATCCCGGAAGAGATTCGCGGCACGTACGCGGCCATCGCGCATCCCGCCATCATCGACCACCTGAAGAAGCTGGGCGTCACGGCGATCGAGCTCATGCCCGTGCACCAGTTCGTGCACGACAAGCACCTCGTTGACGCCGGCAAGCGCAACTACTGGGGCTACAACACGATCGGGTTCCTCGCCCCGCACAATGACTACTCGTCGGTGGGCGACCGCGGCCAGCAGGTGCAGGAATTCAAGTCGATGGTGAAGGCGCTGCACGCCGCCGGCATCGAGGTCATCCTCGACGTCGTCTACAACCACACGGCCGAGGGCAACCACCTCGGGCCGATGCTCAGCCTCAAGGGGATCGACAACGCGGCCTACTACCGCCTCGTCGAGGGCGACGAGCAGCACTACATGGACTACACCGGCACCGGCAACAGTCTGAACGTTCGCCACCCGCACTCGCTGCAGCTCATCATGGATTCGCTGCGCTACTGGGTGACCGAGATGCGCGTCGACGGTTTCCGCTTCGATCTCGCCGCCACCCTTGCCCGCGAGTTCTACGACGTCGACCGGCTGAGCGCCTTCTTCGACCTCGTGCAGCAGGACCCGGTCGTGTCGCAGGTGAAGCTCATCGCCGAGCCGTGGGACATCGGCCCCGGCGGCTACCAGGTCGGCAACTTCCCGCCGCAGTGGACGGAGTGGAACGGCAAGTACCGCGACACCGTCCGAGACTTCTGGCGCGGCGAGACGGGCACGCTCGGCGAATTCGCGAGCCGCATCACCGGCTCGGCTGACCTGTACGAGCACTCGGGCCGTCGCCCCGTCGCGAGCATCAACTTCGTCACCGCGCACGACGGCTTCACGCTGCGCGACCTCGTCTCGTACAACGAGAAGCACAACGAGGCCAACGGCGAGAACAATCAGGACGGCGAGAGCCACAACCGCTCGTACAACCTGGGCGAGGAGGGGCCGAGCGCGAACCCCATCATCAACGCACTGCGCGCGCGGCAGGTGCGCAACTTCCTCGCCACCCTGCTGCTCAGCCAGGGCGTGCCGATGATCGCTCACGGCGACGAGCTCGGCCGCACCCAGCGTGGCAACAACAACGTGTACGCGCACGACTCGGCCCTGTCGTGGATCGATTGGGCGAAGGCGGATGCGGCGCTCATCGAATTCGTGGGCTCCCTGACACGGCTGCGCCGCGAGCATCCCACCTTCCGTCGCACCCGGTTCTTCGACGGCCGCCCCGTTCGTCGCGGCGCCGGTGAGCCCATGCCCGACGTCGCGTGGTTGCGCCCCGACGGCAGCGCCATGGACCCGGAGGACTGGGAGTCCGGTTTCGGCCGATCGATCGGCGTGTACCTGAACGGTCGCGGCATCAGCGGGCGGGATGCGCGGGGCGAGCGCATCGTGGACCGCTCGTTCCTCGTCTACTTCTCGGCCCATACCGAGCAGGTCTCGGTCACCCTGCCGCCGAGCGACTACGGCACCCGCTGGGAGCGCCTCATCGACACCAGTGGAATCGACGGCGAGCCGCTGCTCGGCGCCGGAGACACCATGCCGCTCGACGGCATCAGCCTCGTCGTCCTGCGCGAGTGGATCGAGCCCGAGATCGTGGTCGACGACGCGGTCGCCGCGTCGCTGTCGACCGTGCCGATCGACGCCATCTCGACCCCGTCGGCGAGCTCTGCGAGCACATCGTGACCGCGGAGACCCGACGCGGACCACGCCTTCCCGTCTCCACCTACCGGTTGCAGGTGACGGCCGACTTCGACCTCGACGCGGTCGCGGCGCTCGCCGACTACGTGCGGTCGCTCGGCGCCGACTGGCTGTACCTGTCGCCGCTGCTGCAGGCGACGCGGGGGTCGAGCCACGGCTACGACGTGGTTGACCACGGATCGGTTGACGGTGAGCGCGGGGGAGCGGCCGCCTTCGAGCGCGCCGTGCGCGCCGCCCGTGCCGAGCAGCTCGGCGTGCTCGTCGACATCGTGCCGAACCACGTCGGTGTCGCCGACCCGGCGCAGAACCGCATGTGGTGGATCCTGCTTCGCGATGGAGCCGTTGGCGAGGCGGCCGCCTGGTTCGACGTCGACTGGGCGTTCGGCGCCGGCCGCGTGCGCCTTCCCGTGCTGGGCGACGAGCTGCCGCAGGTCATCGCCGACGGGCACGTGACGCTGCTGCCCGACGGGGTCGCGAGCGACGAGGGGGGCGATGCGCTCGCGCAGCCCGAGCCGGGGCCGGCGGTGCGCGTGTACGAGACGGTGTATCCGCTGCGGAAGGGCAGCATCCCGCCAACCGACAGTGACCCGACGGCGCCGTCCGTGATCCAGGCGGTGCTCGACGCGCAGCACTACGAGCTCATGCACTGGCGCCGCGCCGACGCCGAACTCAACTACCGGCGGTTCTTCGCCGTCAACACGCTCGCGGCGATCCGGGTCGAAAACGACGCGGTATTCGACGAGAGTCACCGCGAGATCGTGCGTTGGGTGCGCGAGGGACTCGCCGACGGCATCCGGGTTGACCATCCGGACGGACTGCTCGACCCGGGCGCCTACCTCGACCGCCTCGCCGAGGTCACCGACCACGCGCCGGTGTGGGTCGAGAAGATCCTGGAGGGCGACGAGCAGCTGCCCGTCGCCTGGCAGGCCGCCGGCACGACCGGCTACGACGCGCTCGCGTCGATCGACCGCGTGCTGGTCGACCCGGCCGGCCGGGCCGCGCTGGGCGCGCTCGACGCGACCCTGCGCGGAGACGACACCCCACTCGACTGGCACGCGCTGATTCGTCGCACGAAGCGGAAGGTCGCCGACACGATCCTGCGCAGTGAAGTGCTGCGGCTGGAACGCGAGCTTCCGGCCGCGGCGTCGGGTGAGCATCCGATTGATGGCGCGGCGGACGCGCTCGCTGAACTGCTCGCGTGTTTCCCCGTCTACCGCTCGTACCTGCCGGTCGGCGCCGAGCACCTCGCCGAGGCGGTCGCGGCCGCTCGGCGCTCGCGCCCCGACCTCGATGCGGCCATCACGGCGCTTGAGCCGCTGCTCGCCGACCCCGAGCAACCGGTCGCGCGTCGTTTCCAGCAGACGAGCGGCATGGTGATGGCGAAGGGAGTCGAAGACACCGCCTTCTACCGGGTCAGCCGGCTCGCCTCGCTCACCGAGGTGGGCGCCGACCCGGCCGAGTTCTCGGTCGACGTCGACGAGTTCCACCGCCGACAGGCCATGCGGCAGGCCGCCTACCCGGCCTCGCTGACGACGCTCAGCACGCACGACACGAAGCGCGGCGAAGACACCCGCGCGCGCATCCACGTGTTGGCCGAGGTGCCTGATGCCTGGGCGTCCCTGCTCGCGGCGCTCCGCGAGGGCGCCCCGATCGGCGACGGCCCGTTCGAGAATCTGCTGTGGGAGAGCCTCGTCGGCGCGTGGCCCGTGGAGGCCGACCGCGCGCACGCCTACGCCGAGAAGGCAGCCCGCGAGGCGGGCACGTCGACCACCTGGACGGAACCCAACGCCGACTTCGAAGACCGGATGCACGCCGCCATCGACACCGTGCTCGGCGGCGGCGAGCTCACCGACCTCGTCGACGACTTCGTCGCCGCGATTGCGCCCGCCGGCTGGTCGAATGGCCTCGCCGCGAAGCTGCTGCAGCTCACCGGACCCGGCGTGCCCGACGTCTACCAGGGCAGCGAGCTGTGGGAGACGAGCCTCGTCGACCCCGACAACCGCCGACCCGTCGACTACGACGAGCGCCGTGCGCTGCTCGCGCGCATCGACGAGGGCTGGCTGCCCGATGTCGACGCGAGCGGCGCCGCGAAGCTGCTCGTCACAAGCAGAGCATTGCGCGCCCGCCGCGACCGCGCCGAACTCTTCACTCGCTACGCGCCCCTGCCCGTCATCGGCGAGGCGGCCCGGCACGCGGTCGCCCTCGACCGCGGCGGGGCCGTCGCGATCGCGACGCGGCTCCCCGTCGGCCTGGATGCGCGGGGCGGCTTCGGCGACACCGTGATCGTCCTGCCCCATCGCCCCGTCATCGACGTGTTCACCGGCCGCCACTACGACGGCGGTGAGCTGCGCCTCGACGACGTGTTGCGCCCCTACCCGGTCGCGCTGCTGGTGGAGGCGGAGCGGTGAGCGCGACCGAGATCGCCGGACGGCACGGGGTGCTCGACGGGGCCGGCGCGCGCGATCGTGCGGTGCGCGTGTGGGCGCCCCGTGCATCCGTTGTTCGCCTGCATCGCGAGCGCGACGGCCTCATCGAACGCCTCGCCATGGACGCGCAGCCCGGTGGCTGGTTCGCCCTTGACCAGGCGCTGCGCGTCGGCGACCGCTACGGGTTCCTGCTCGACGACGACGAGTATCCCCTGCCGGACCCGGCGTCGCGGCGCCAGCCGGACGGCGTCCACGGGCTGAGCGCCGTCGACGATCCGGCGGCGCACGAGTGGCGCGACCAGCACTGGACGGGCCGGCAGCTGGCCGGCAGCGTCATCTACGAGCTGCACCTCGGCACATTCACCCCCGACGGCACGCTCGACGCGGCGATCGGCCGGCTCGACCACCTCGTTGAGCTCGGCATCGACCTCGTCGAGCTGCTCCCCGTCAACGGCTTCAACGGCACGCACAACTGGGGCTACGACGGGGTCGCCTGGTACACCGTGCACGAGGGGTACGGCGGGCCGGCCGCCTATCGCCGCTTCGTCGACGCCTGCCACGCCCGCGGGCTCGGCGTCGTGCAGGACGTCGTGTACAACCACCTCGGGCCGAGCGGCAACTACCTGCCGCGCTTCGGCCCGTACCTCCGCGACGGCTCGGCGAACACGTGGGGCGACTCGGTCGCGGTCGATACCCCCGAGGTGCGCCGGTTCATCCTCGACAACCTCGCCATGTGGTTCGACGACTTCCACGTCGACGGCCTGCGGCTGGACGCCGTGCACGCGCTGATCGACGACCCCGACGACCACATCCTCGAGGCGATGGCCGTCGAGACGGATGCGCGCAGCGCCCACCTTCGCCGCCCGCTGTCGCTGATCGCCGAGAGCGACATGAACGATCCGCGGCTGATCCTGCCGCGGGAGGCCGGCGGCTACGGGCTCACCGCGCAGTGGAGCGACGACCACCACCACGCGATGCACGTCGCCGTGTCGGGAGAGACGGCCGGCTACTACGCCGACTTCGCCGACCCGGGCGCGCTCGTGAAGACCTCGACGCGGGGCTTCTTCCACGACGGCACCTTCTCGAGCTTCCGCGAGCGCGACCACGGCGCGCCGATCCCGCTCGACGTGCCGTTCTGGCGGCTCGTCACCTGCGCGCAGAACCACGACCAGATCGGCAACCGGGCCGCCGGCGACCGGCTCTCTCAGACGCTGAGCGACGAGCAGCTCGCCGTGCTCGCGGTGCTGAACCTGACGAGCGCCTCGACGCCGATGCTGTTCATGGGGGAGGAGTGGGGCGCGCAGACCCCGTGGCAGTTCTTCACCTCGCACCCCGAGCCCGAGCTCGGAAAGGCCACCGCCGAGGGCAGGCTCGCCGAGTTCGTCAAGATGGGCTGGGACGAGTCGGTCGTGCCGAACCCACAGGACCCCGACACGTTCACGCGTTCGCGCCTCGACTGGGCAGAGCTCGACCCCGACCACGAGGGCACCGCCCGGCATCGCCGCCTGCTCGCCCTGCACCGCGACCTCATCGCGCTGCGCCGCGCGACACCCGAGCTGACCGATCCGCGTTTCCGGCACGCGGCGAGCGCGTCGGGGCCGGCGACCGCGGCCGCCGACTACCCCCTTGCGTGGTTCCGCCTCGATCGCGGAGCCGGACTGACCGCCGCCGCGGGTGGCCTCGTCAGCGTCTGCGTCGCATTCGCCGAGCCGGCGACGATTGCCCTGCCGGGTAGCCCCGGCGACGAGCCGCCGCGCCTGCTGTTCTCGACAACGTCGGATGCCCGCCTCGCACCGCCGGCGGAGGGATCGCCGGCAACGGTGACGCTCGCACCGTGGAGCGCCGCGGTGGTGCGCCTTCACTAGCCGAGCCGCGCAACGCCGGTATCTCGCCGGCCTGCGCTGACGCGCACCCGACCGGCCCACCCCCAGCGCACTCCCCAGCCCACCCCCAGCGCACTCCCCAGCCCACCCCCCCAGCCCGCGCGGCCGGCCAGCTACCCGCACGTCGCACTGGTTCGGACACGTCGCACGCCAGTTGCCGTGCGACGTGTCCGAATTAGTGAGTCACATGTGGTGCGCGAGCGCTGGCTAGCGCGAGATGTCGGAAACGGTGAGTCGTGCGACGCGCGGTGCGTAAGCGTGGGGCGCGAGAGCCGGCGCGCGCGGCCGCGGGGCGGGAGCGACAGGACGGGCGCGCGGCTATACCCCGCCACCGATGCCGATCGCGACGAGAAGCAAGGTCGGCGCGAGGCCGAGCAGCAGCGCGGCGACGAGGGCGACGGTGGCGATTCCGCGCCCGCCGAGCTGCGGGGCACGCTTCAGCGCCCGCAGCGCGAACACGACCGTGGCGATGGCGGCCGCCGCGGCGATCGCCAGTGCGACGAGGATCACGCTGATCTGCTCGACGCCGGGCCCCGTGAGGAATCCGCCGGCGACGACCTGCTGCAGGGCGAAGCCGCCGAGCGTGGCGACGAGCCCCCAGCGGGCGATGCGCGCATCCCGGTTCGGGCCGGGGCGCAGCGAGCGGGTGACGGCGGGGCTGAACGCCGAGAACGGGTCGGGCTCCTTCTTCGCCGGGCCGATCAGCTGGGCGCCGTCGTACCAGCGCTCGTAGCCGGGCCGCTCGGGGTCGGGCTGCCAGCCCGGAGCGTTCGGGTCGTCCAACTCGTCGAGCTCATCGCGTTCGTCGTGCGCCACGCCGCCATTCTGCCGCCCGGCGCTGAGCGCCTCCCGCTACAGCTCGTAGCGGTACGACAGTTCGGCCGGGTAGTCGCCGTGCGCCGTCAGCTGCGCCGCCGCGTCGGCCAAGTGGCTGAGGGTCAGCCCGAGGATCTGCGGCCCGAACGAGATGCGCCCCACGCCCAGCTCGGCGAGGCGGCTGATCGGCAGGTATCCGGGATGCGCGAACACCGCGATCGGTGCGCGCACCTTCTCGACGGCGTCGGCCACCATCTGCTCGTCCCGAAGCCCCAGCATGAAAATGCTGGTGGCACCGGCGTCGACGTATGCGTTGGCCCGGTCGATCGCCTCGCTCCAGTTGTCGGGGCTGCCCGCGAGCGTGTCGGTGCGCGCGTTGATCGCGAGCGGCACGCCGGCGGCGTCGGCCGCCGCCCGCGCTGCGGCGACCCGCGCGGCCGCGTCCTCGAGCGGACGGCGTTCGCTCGTCGCGCCCGCCAGCGAGTCTTCGATGTTCATGCCGGCCGCGCCCGCCTCGATGAGGCGCGCGACGTTCTCGCCGACGCCCCGAGCATCCGGTGCGTAGCCGCGTTCGAAGTCGACGCTGACAGGCAGCTCGGTCGACGCCGTGATCCGTCGCGCCGCGTCCAAGGCCATGTCGACGCTCATGCCCTCGCCATCCTCCACCCCCAGCGCATAGGCGATCGAGTGGCTGGCGGTCGCGAGCGCCCGCACGCCGGGGGTACGCGCGACGATGCGCGCCGTCATGGCATCCCACACGTTGACGACGACGAGCGGATCGCCGGGCACGTGCAGCGCCGCAAGCGCGGCTGCCTTGTCGGCGGTGGTGGGCGGCGTCAGGTCGGCGGCATCACTCATGCCCTCACCCTGTCACGGCGGACGGGCCGGCGACAGGGCCGATTCAGTACAGCTGGAACCCCATGAGCGCGTACGCGAGCAGGAACGACAGCGGCGTCGCCCCCAACACGACCGCGACGGTGAGTGCGGCGACGGCCGACGCGCGTCCGCCCAGGCGGTCGGCGCGCTTCATGCCGCGGTAGCCGTAGAAGGCGGTGATGACGGCGGCGAGGGAGGCCGCGACGATTGAGGCGATGATCACGGGCGGGTCGACGAAGCCGAGCCCCACCACCTCCGCGGTGGTGATCCAGGCCTGCACGAAAAAGGTGGCGAGGGTCGCGACGAGCCCGTAGCGGGCAATGCGGGCATCCCGGTTCGGGCCGGGCCAGAAGGCCCGCTTCCAGTTGGGGTCGAACGCGGCGCCGGGCCGGGGCGACCTGTGCACCCAGCGGGTGAACTGCTGGCCGTCCCACCAGCGCTCCCACCCGTCGCGCTCGGGGTCGGGTTGCCAGCCGGGGCGGTTCGGGTCGTCCTCGTCGAGGTCGTCGAGGTCGTCGAGGTGCGGGGGCGGGTACGTCGTCACGACGACATTGTGCGCCCAGAATCCTGGATGCTCGGTGCCGGTTCTCTGCGGATCGTCGCCCTAGTCGGCGCTCACCTTCGGCGGGGACTTCACGAACGTCAGCAGCACGCCGCCGACGAACAGCACGAGCGAGATGCCGAGGATGCCGTACAGCGTCTGGCTGGCGGCGATGGCGATGAACACACCCCAGAGAAGTGACGCCATCCAGCCGGCGGCGCGGCCGGTCGTGGCGTACAGGCCGAACACCTCACCCTCTTTGCCCGCCGGCGTGACGCGGGCGAGGAAGGAGCGGGAGGCGGCCTGCGCCGGCCCCACGAACATCGCGAGCACGATGCCGGCGCCCCAGAAGAGGCCGGCGCCGAGCTCGGCGAAGAAGAACACGGTGAGCGTGCAGAGCACGAGGCCGAAGACCGAGACGAGGATGACGCGCTTCGGTCCAAAGCGGTCATCGAGACGGCCGGCGAGAATCGTCGAGACGCCGGCGACGATGTTCAGCGCGATGCCGAAGATGACGAGGTCGGTGAATCCGAAGCCGAATACGATCGCCGCGATCACCGAGCCGAACACGAACACGGCCGAGAGCCCGTCGCGGTACACGGCGCTGGCGAGGAGGAACCAGAACGTGGGCCGCGTCTCACGGTAGAGACGCGCAATGCTGCGGACGAGTTCGACGTAGCTGCGGAAGAAGCCCACTTTCTCTTCGGCGGCGAGCTTCGGTGGTTCGGGCACGCTGAGGAAGATCGGGATGGAGAACAGGATCGTCCAGATCGTTGCGCCGGCGGCAATCAGCTGGAAGGTGGTGGCGGCGTCGCCGTCGAGGATGCCGCCGAGGATCAGCCCGACGACGATCGCGAGCGCCACGATGCCGCCGAGGTAGCCGAAGCCCCAGCCGAGGCCCGACACCTTGCCGACCGTCTTGGGAGTCGAGACCGAAATCAGGAGGGCGTTGTAGTTGACGTTCGCGATTTCGGCGAACACGCTGCCGATGGCGATGAGGGCAACCCCGAGGAAGAACCACTCCGTGCCGGGCGGCAGCAGCGCCATGCCCAACTGCGCGACGACGAGGAGGACGGTGAAGACGAACAGCGACATTTTCTGTCGTCCTGCGCGGTCGGCCCTTTGCCCGAGCACCGGCGCGAGCAGGAGGATCGCAAAGCCGGCGATCGTGATGCCGAAGCCCAGCAGGCTTGCGAGCTGGCCGAGCGCTGCCTCCTCCCCTGGGGTGCCGATGACTTCGGGTTCGACGAAGAAGGTGCTGGTTAGGTAGCTCGGCACCCACACGAACGTGATGAGTACGGTGTTGAAGGGTTGCGTCGCCCAGTCCCAGAACGCCCAGGCGAACACCCGCTTGCGCGGAACCTGCACGTCTTTCTGCAGGTCGAGCCCCATGACGCTGACAGCGCCGGTGCGCGCGGTCACGGGAATGGTCTTGTCGGTGGGGTGGGAGATCGGCCCGACGCCGTTGTCGGAGGGGTGCTCGCTCATGCGTTCACGCTAACCCCGCGCGGTGAACGGCCGGTAGCGCGGCGCGAACTTCCTGAGAGTTGAGTCTGCGTGACGCAAGTTTGTGCCGCTCGACTTGACAGCGGGCATCCCGAATCTCAAACTTGATATCGCGCGACTCAACCTTTTCCTCTGAAGTCGCGCCCACGATCTTCCCGATCAATCCGAATTACCAGAAGGAGCACCACCATGGCTCGTGCCGTCGGCATCGACCTCGGAACCACCAACTCCGTCGTCTCCGTCCTCGAAGGTGGCGAACCCACCGTCATCGCCAACGCGGAAGGCTTCCGCACGACCCCGTCGGTCGTGGCCTTCACCAAGGACGGCGAGGTGCTCGTCGGCGAGACCGCCAAGCGCCAGGCCGTCACCAACGTCGACCGCACCATCGCGAGCGTCAAGCGCCACATGGGCACCGACTGGAAGAAGGAGATCGACGACAAGAAGTACACGCCTCAGGAGCTGTCGGCGCGCATCCTCGCGAAGCTGAAGCGCGACGCCGAGCAGTACCTCGGCGAGCCCGTGACCGACGCCGTCATCACGGTCCCCGCCTACTTCAACGACGCCGAGCGCCAGGCCACCAAGGAGGCCGGCGAGGTCGCGGGTCTGAACGTCTTGCGCATCATCAACGAGCCCACCGCCGCGGCCCTCGCGTACGGTCTCGACAAGGGCAAGGAAGACGAGCTGATCCTCGTCTTCGACCTCGGAGGCGGAACCTTCGACGTGAGCCTCCTCGAGGTGGGCAAGGACGACGACTTCTCGACCATCCAGGTGCGTGCCACCGCCGGTGACAACCGCCTCGGCGGTGATGACTGGGACGAGCGCGTCGTCGACTACCTCGCCAAGCGCTTCAAGGAGTCGACCGGCGTCGACGTCTCGAGCGACAAGATCGCCAAGCAGCGCCTCAAGGAGGCCGCGGAGCAGGCGAAGAAGGAGCTGTCGAGCTCGACGTCCACGAGCATCCAGCTGCCGTACCTGTCGCTGACCGAGAACGGCCCGGCCAACCTTGACGAGACGCTGAGCCGCGCCAAGTTCGAAGAGCTGACGAGCGACCTGCTCGAGCGCACCAAGAAGCCGTTCGACGACGTCATCAAGGAGGCGGGCGTCAAGGTCAGCGACATCGCCCACGTCGTGCTCGTCGGCGGCTCGACCCGCATGCCCGCCGTCACCGAGCTCGTCAAGAAGCTCACCGGTGGAAAGGAGCCCAACAAGGGCGTGAACCCCGACGAGGTCGTCGCCGTGGGCGCCGCCCTGCAGGCCGGCGTGCTGAAGGGCGAGCGCAAGGACGTTCTGCTCATCGACGTCACCCCGCTGAGCCTTGGTATCGAGACCAAGGGCGGCATCATGACGAAGCTCATCGAGCGCAACACGGCGATTCCGACGAAGCGTTCGGAGACCTTCACGACCGCGGACGACAACCAGCCGTCGGTCGCGATCCAGGTGTTCCAGGGCGAGCGCGAGTTCACCCGCGACAACAAGAACCTCGGCACCTTCGAGCTGACCGGCATCGCGCCGGCGCCGCGCGGAATCCCGCAGATCGAGGTCACCTTCGACATCGACGCGAACGGCATCGTGCACGTGAGCGCGAAGGACAAGGGAACCGGCAAGGAGCAGTCGATGACCATCACCGGCGGCTCGTCGCTGCCGAAGGAGGACATCGAGCGCATGGTCCGCGAGGCGGAAGAGCACGCGGAAGAAGACAAGAAGCGCCGCGAGGCCGCCGAGGTGCGCAACAACTCCGAGCAGCTCGCGTACTCGATCGACAAGCTCATCAAGGAGAACGAGGACAAGCTGCCCGACGACGTGAAGACTGAGGTTCAGGCCGACGTCGACGCACTCAAGGCGGCGCTTGCCGGTGACGACGACGAGGCGGTCAAGACCGCGTTCGACAAGCTGAACGAGTCCCAGACGAAGCTCGGCGAGGCGATCTACGCCGCGTCGCAGGCGGATGCTGCCGGTGAGGCAGCCCCGGAGGGCGCCGAGCCGCAGGCGGAGGACGACGACGTCGTCGACGCGGAGATCGTCGACGACGAGGACGACAAGGACAAGAAGTAGTCCGATGTCGGCCAAGAAGCGCAAGAAGGGCCGGGACGAGACTCCCGACGAGAGTGCCGATGGCGCGGCGACGAGTGAGGGTGGCGTCCCGGAGGACGCCGCCCCCCTCGCCGAAGATGGCGCGCCGACCGACGCGGAAGAGGTCGACGAGCTGATTGCGGCCGAAGACGCCGACGTCGAGGTGTCGGAGTCGGGCAACAGCCTCGACGCCGACATCGACCACATCCTCTCCGAGGCAGGCCAGGCCGAGATCGCCGAGTACCGCGACCGCGCAGCGCGCGCGGAGGCGGAGCTCGCGAACTTCCGCACCCGCGTCGAGCGCGACCGCGCGGCGAACCGCGATGCCGTGATCGCCGAGGTGATTCGCACGTTGCTACCCGCGATCGACGACCTCGACCGCGCTGCGCAGCACGGCGATCTCGAGGGCAGTCCGCTCGAACTGGTCGCGCAGAAGCTGCGCACCGGTTTCGAGAAGTATGGGTTGCGCAAGGTCGGCGAGGTCGGCGAGGCGTTCGACCCGAATTTCCACGAGGCGATCGTGCAATTGCCGAAGCCTGACGTGACCGCCAACGAAGTGGGCGACGTGATTGAGGTCGGCTACGCGTTGAACGACCGGCTGATCCGGCCCGCGAAGGTGGCGGTCTTCACCCCCGAGAGCTAGGAGGCGTTCGTGGCCAGTAACGACTGGTTCGAGAAGGACTTCTACGCAACCCTCGGGGTGCAGAAGAACGTCAGTGACGCCGAGCTGAAGAAGGTCTACCGCAAGCTCGCGCGGCAGTACCACCCTGACTCCAATCCGGGAGACGCGGCCGCTGAGGCGCGCTTCAAGTCGATCAGCGAGGCCTACACGGTGCTGAGCGACCCGCAGCAGCGCGCCGAGTACGACCAGCTGCGCGCGATGGGCTCGGGCGCCCGCTTCACGGCGGGCGGCTCCCCGGGCGGCTTCGAGGACGTCTTTGGCGGGATGTTCGGGGGGCCCTCCCGAGGACGGCCCACCGCGGGCGGCTTCGAGGACATCTTCGGCGGCCTCTTCGGGGGCGGTCAGGGCTTCCCCGGTGGTGCCGGCGCGGGATTCCGCGGCGGGCCGCAGAAGGGGCGAGACCAGACGGCCGAGGTGAGCCTCGAGTTCACGACTGCTGTGTCGGGTGACACGGTGCAGCTCGAACGTCAGAGCGGCCGACCCCTCACGGTGAAAATCCCCGCGGGGGTTGCCGACGGGCAGAAGATCCGACTGAAGGGCAAGGGCGAGCCGAGTCTCACGGGAGGCGAGCCGGGCGATCTGGTGCTGACCGTGAAGGTGCGCCCGCATCCGGTGTTCACGCGCGACGGCCTAAACCTGCGAGTCGACGTGCCGGTGACGTTCGTCGAGGCCGCGCTCGGCGCGACCATCGAGGTGCCGACGCTCGGCGGCGAGCCGGTGCGGCTCAAGGTCGCGCCGGGCACCCCCAGCGGCCGGGTGCTGCGGGTCAAGGGGCGTGGTGTCTCGAGCGCAAAGGGCACGGGCGACCTGCTCGCCACCGTGCAGGTCGCGGTGCCGTCGCACCTGAGCGCCGAAGCACAGAAGAAGCTCGAGGCTTTTGCCAAGACTCTGCCCGACGAGAACCCCCGTGACGACCTGCTGCTGAAGGCGCGCGGCTAGATCTAGCGCCAACGACCCGCGAGGAGGCGAGAATGAGCACCGTGGACGAGAACACCCCGATGTTCGCGATCGCCGTCGCGGCCGAGCTCGCCGGCATGCACCCGCAGACGCTCAGGCAGTACGACCGGCTCGGCCTTGTCTCGCCCACCCGCACGGCGGGGCAGAGCCGCCGCTACTCGATGCGCGACGTCGTGCAGCTGCGCGAGATCGCGCGGCTCAGCTCAGAGGGCCTGAACCTCGAGGGAATCCGCCGCATCCTCGAACTCGAGAACGAGGTCCAGGCGTTGCGCGGTCGCGTCCGTGAACTCGAGACGGCGCTCGCCGACGAGTTGCTGAAGAGCCCGGGCCGGCGCGTTTTTGCGGCCGGCGCGGAGGGCGAGGTGGTGTCGATTAAGGCGGGCACGCGCATCCAGAAAGCGAACCAGCTGGTCGTCTGGCGACCGTTTCGACGCGGCTAGGTCTCGTGCCGACGCGGACTGCGTAGCCGGCTCAGCAGCGACATCGTGGGCTAGCTCATTATCGGAAGGTGCTCGCCTCCGTCACGACCGGCACGTCGGGTGCTGCCGCATCGTGCTTCGTCGTCAGCGGGAGTTCGACCGTGAAGCGCGTTCCGCCGAGCGGGGAATCGTCGATCGTCACCTGCCCGCCGGCGGACTCGACGAGCGCCTTGACGATGGGCAGGCCGAGACCCGTGCCGGGCATCGCCAGCTTCGACTCTGCGGATGCGCGGAAGAATCGATCGAAGACACGATCGCGGTCGGCCTCTTCGATTCCCACGCCTGAGTCGTCGACCGTGATGATTCCGCGGTGTCCCGCCACGCGCGTCTGAACGCGCACCGTTCCGCCCTTCGGGGTGAACTTGATGGCGTTCGACAGGAGATTGGTGATGACGCGTCCGAGACTGAGTCGCTCGATGCCGACCGTTCGGTCGCCGACACCCGTGCTGACCTCGATTGTGATCCCCGAGCGCTCGGCCATGCGGCGCTGTTCGTCGATCGTGTCGATGATAACGGGGTCGACTTCGCTCACCCCGACGGTGCGATGGGTCTCGGGGTCGGCGAGTCGGCCGAGTTCGAGCAGCTGCTCGACCATCTCCGCCAAGCGGTGCGAGTTGCGCAGGATGATCTGCGCAGCCTGCTTCGTCTCGGCGGGGCCCGTGTCGTCGATCTCCTCTGCGAAGCCCAGGATGCTGGTGATCGGGGTGCGCAGTTCGTGACTGACGGCGGAGACGAAGACATCCTTCTGGCGGGCGAGCTCGCGCAACTCGACCGTCACGGCGCGTTCGCGTTCGAGCGTGCGCGCCAGCGCATCGCGGGCTGCAATCGTGTCGGTGATCTCCACCAGCTGAACCCCGACGGCCATGTCCCCGTCGTCGGCGGCCGACGTGGCCCCGGCGAGGCTGGCGAACACCTGGAAGCTGCGCCCGTTCTCGAGGGTGACCTCCTGCGTCAGGTCGTTTTCGGGGTGCTTCAGCCAGCGCTCGAGGAGATCCTCGAGCCAGTTGTCGGTGCTCATGCGGTACCCGACATCGTTCGCCTCGACGATCGTGAGCCGTCCGTCGGCCGAGCGGCGCAGGACGAGGAAACCCACCTGTGCTCCGATGAAGCCTCCGCGGAGGAGCGCCGTCCGCCGCTCCCGATCGTCAATCAGGGCCTCGCGTTCACTGCGTCCGACGGCGAGGAAGATCGTGGTGATGGCCGCGCAGATCATGAAGAGCTGCACGAGCTCGCCCGCGTCGTCGATGCCGTTCATGTCACGGTACGGCCCGCCCAGAGCGATGTTGAGGGTGGGAATGAGCAGCGCGATGGCGGCGAGTTGAGCGACCACGTACAGCGGCCGGAATCGCGCCGCCGCCCACGCGAGAAGGGGGAACAGGGTGAAGAGCATGGGCACGGGCAGTATCGGGGAGAAGATCACGCCGGCGAGGGCGAGTGTCACCGTGAACTGAACGATCCCTTCCGCGATCCGGGCGGGCTTGACCGTGAGCGGCCGTCGAGAGAAGGGAACGAGTGCGATGGGGACCATCAGCAGCAGTGCTGATAGGTGCGAGAGGAACAGGGCCAGCCCCGTACCCACCGGCTCGTCTCCACCGAGCGCAAGGTGGATGAGCCCGCCCAGCAGCGACACGCTGAGTGCGCCGGCGATCGCCGCGAGGAAGAACTGTCCGAGGCCTCGGACGTTGTCGAGGCGTGCGTGCTCGCCGTGCCGACCGACGATCAGAACAACGATGAGCGCCTCCAGCACAAGCAGTATCGGTGTTGCGATGCTGAATTCGACGGCTCGCCCGACCACGAGGTTGGCGAGCAGACCGGTCGCCGCGATGACGGCGAACGGTATCCAGATCGGTCCGCGAAACAGCAGGACGAGCAACACACTGGTACCGGCCGCGGGCCACCAGATTGCCGCGGTGTCCCCCGGCGGGGTGTAGATCAGTGCGACGACACCGAGTCCGAGGGTGAGCAGGCTGAGGCCGATGGCGACGCCGAGGTGCACGCTCCGGCGCGCGGTGCGAATGCGCTGCGCCGGGTGCGGCGCCGAGTATTGCGGGCCCGCCTTACGGTCGGGGCTCGCCGACCGATCGTGCCTCATGGCGAGAATGTACCCCCGCGCTGGTCCATTTCCCTAGCGCGACGCCGCCCCCCGTTCGATGGTCGACCCTCCCGACTAGCGTTAACGCGTGGGGGTTTCTGTGGGCGATTCCGTGGCGGCGCGGCTCGATGCGACACTGACCGCTCTGCGGCCGCACGCCGATGCGCGCGCGGCGGGGCTCCGCGCGTGGGACGCCGCCGACCGCTACCTGCTCGACACGCTCGCCGGCGCGCACCCCGAGCTGTTGTCCGAGCTCGCGGGCGTCGCGGATCCCCGCGTTGCGGTGATCGACGACGCGCACGGGGCCCTGGTGGCCGGGCTGTCCGTTCTCGGCGTGCACCGCGCATCCGTTCATCACGATTCGGTCGTCGCGGCGCGCGCGACTGCCGACAACGCTCGGGATGCCCGCCTCCCGATCACCCTCGACGCGCACCCTCTCGAGACGGTCGCTCGGGATGCCCGCCTCATCCTGCTGCGCCTGCCGCGGTCGCTCGACAGGCTGGACGCGATCGCCCGCGCGATCGCGCCGGTCGCCCACCCCGACGCCGTGCTTCTCGCCGGCAACATGGTCAAGCACATGACGCCGCGCCAGAACGAGGTGCTTGGTGCCGCGTTTGGGCGCGTCGATGTGTCGCTCGCGCGCGGCAAGGCGCGGCTGCTGACGGCACGCGAGCCGATCGCCAGCGTCGCCGCGGCCGAGCCCGAGCGCTGTCGGGACGGGGAGTCGGGGCTGGAGGTCGTCGCCGTACCGGGCACCTTCGCGGGCGCGAGCGTCGACATCGGCACGCGCGCGCTCCTGCACGCGCTCGACGACCTGCCGGAGGCCGCGGTCGCGCTCGACCTTGCGTGCGGTTCGGGCGTGCTCGCGGTAACGCTCGCTCGACGACTGCCGGCGGCGCACGTGGTCGCGACTGACGTGTCGGCCGCCGCCGTCGAGAGCGCCCGGCTGACCGCCGAGGCGAACGGGGTCGCGGTCGAGGTGCGGCACGACGACGGCGCCTCGAGCCTCGCCGACCGGAGCGTCGAGCTGGTGCTGCTCAACCCGCCGTTTCACGTGGGCGGCGCCGTGCACACGGGCATCGCCCATCGCTTGATTGCCGAGGCGGCGCGGGTGCTGCGACCGGGCGGCGAGCTGCGCTGCGTCTGGAACTCGTCGCTGCAGTACCGGCCGGTGCTCGAACGCCTCGTGGGGCCAACGCGGCAACTCTCGCGCACCCGCAAGTTCACCGTGACGGCGTCGACCCGGCGCTGAGCGGGCACGCCTACATGTCGCGGTAGCGCTTCGCCTCCGCGAACTTCGCCCGCAGTTCGTCCGCGGTGAAGCGCGGCCCGTAGCCGGGGGTGTCACGCTGGATGCGCCAGCTGTCAGCGAGCGTTCCGCCGTCGACGGCGTCGAAGCCGATCGAGTCGATCAGCTGTGCGATGCGCTGCTTCGCCGCCTCATCGTCGGCGTGGACGGCGAGGGCGCGGCGACCGTCGGTGCCGGCCGGTTGCGCGTGGTCGGTGATCTCGCGCGCCGGGATGTGGTTGAAGGCCTTCACGAAGGTGCCGCCCGGGAACTGTTCCGCGACCCACTCGACCGTGGTTGTCGTCTCGTCGTCGAGCGGCGGGATCTGCCCGTCGCGCTGCGGGTAGTAGTTGCCGGTATCGATGACGGTGCGCCCGGCGAACAGGTCGCGCGGCAGGCTCGGCACCTTCCCGAGCGGAATGGTGAGCACGACGAGGTCGCCGGCCGCGGCCGCCTCGGCGACGGTGGCCGCGGTGAGCGTTCCGACCCGGGGACTGTCGGCGATCTCGGCGACGAGGCCCGCGAGCGAGGCGGGGCCGCGCGAGTTCGCGATCACCACGTCGTGCCCGAGCGCGGTCAACGCGCGGGCGAGCTGCGAGCCGATGTTTCCCGATCCGATGATGCCGATAGTCGTCATGGGAGGAGTCAACAGCGTCAGGCTGTGCGCATTCCCTAGGCTGACCGGATGCACTCCGACCCGGTCTGCCTCATCATCACGAGCCGCCTGCGCCCCGGCCTCGACGGCGGATACACGGTCGCGACGATGCGGCGCGCCCAGCTGCTCGCCGAAGCGGGCCACCCGGTCGTGCTCGCGACGGTCGATCTGCACCCCGACTACACGCCGTTCGCCGACGAGTTTCGCCGCCTCGGCCTCGCCGACTCCCAGACGGTCATGCGGAACCTGCTCGAGGAGGTCCGCAGCCGCCCCGCGATCCTCCGCGACGCCGCCGACCCCGAGCTCGCCCCGACGATCGACGAGTCGGCCGGCACGCACCGCGAGGCCTTCGAGCTCGACGCGGCCGGCGTTCCGTGGCGCCAGGTGGTGCGCGACGCCGCGGGCGCCGTCGTCTTCACCGACTTTTTCGACGCGGACGGCATGCCGCTGTTTCGACTGCCGTTCGTCGCGGCGCCCGACTGGTGGCGCACCGAGGCGGTGATCGACGTGCTTACTGCCGGGCACACCCCGACGGGCGGCGCCGGAACGGTGCCCGCCCGCGTCGGCGGCCTCGCCGGCTTTGGCGCGCTCTACCGCGCGTGGTGGCGCGCGCTCGTCGACGACCAGCGCGCGCTCCACCCGGATGTGCGGCTCGTCGCGATCGCGGAGGCCCGGCAGGTCGGCGAACACTGGCAGGGCACCGGGGGAGTGCCGCTCGTGCACACCGTGCACAACGCGCACACGACGCCGCCGCACGACTGGGACAGCCCGATGAACGTCACCTGGAGCGGGTGGCTCGACACCATCCCTCAGTACGACGCCGTCGTGTGGCTGACCGAACGACAGCGCGAGGAGGTCGCCCGGCGACGCGAGGCCGACGCCACCAGCACCACGCCTGCGGCGGACGACGCCCCCGGCTACGTCATCCCGCACCCGGCCGAGCCGCCCGCCGACGTCGTCGCCGACCCCTCCACGGTCGCCGGCGCCGCTCGCCGTGATCTCGACCGCGCCGTCATGGTGGCAAGGCTCGCCCCGCAAAAGCGCATCGACCACGCGATCCGCGCCTGGCGCCTGGTCGCCGACGCCCGCCCGACCGCACGACTCGACATCTACGGCGACGGTCCGCTCCGCGCCGACCTCGATGCCTTGATCGCCGAGCTCGACCTCGGCGATGCGGTGACCCTGCACGGTCACACGCCCGACGCGCCCGAACAGTCCCGCACGGCAGCGCTCTTGCTGTTGACGAGCGTCTACGAGGGCCAGTCGCTCGCCATCACCGAGGCGATGGCGCGCGGATGCCCCGCCGTCTCCTACGACATCGCCTACGGCCCCGGCGAGCTCATCACCGACGGCGAGACGGGCCGCCTGGTCCCCGCGGGCGACATCGCGGCGCTCGCCGACGCGGTTCTCGGGATGCTCGGAAACGCGACCGACATCGACCGACTGTCACGCGCATCCCTCGACTGGGCGCTCGCGAACGGGCCCGAGAGGGCCCTGGCGCGCTGGAAGCAGCTGTTCGCCGATCTCGCAGGGCGAACACCGCGCGCGCTTTCCTCCTAGCGCGCTCACAGCCGCACGCGTAAACTTGAGTCAGCGCGACTCAAGATTTGCGCGTAATGGGTACCTCCGGTCACGAAAGGCCAGTCGCACATGGCGAACATGCAGGGTGCGCCGTCGACGAACGGCGACCAAAAGTCGGCACTCGAGCAGTACGGCGTCAACCTCACCGCGATCGCGAGCGCCGGAAAGCTCGACCCCGTCATCGGCCGCGATGCCGAGATTCGCCGCGTCAGCCAGGTGCTGAGCCGCCGAACGAAGAACAACCCCGTGCTCATCGGCGAGCCCGGCGTCGGCAAGACCGCCGTGGTCGAAGGCCTCGCCCAGCGCATCGTTGCGGGCGACGTGCCCGACTCGCTGAAAGACAAGCAGCTCGTCTCGCTCGACCTGGCCGCGCTGGTTGCCGGCGCGAAGTACCGCGGCGAATTCGAAGAGCGGTTGAAGGCCGTGCTGAAAGAGATCGACGAGTCCGACGGCCGCGTCATCACCTTCATCGACGAGCTGCACACGCTCATGGGTGCGGGCGGCGGCGAGGGTTCTGTCGCGGCGGCGAACATGCTGAAGCCGATGCTCGCCCGCGGCGAGCTACGGCTCATTGGCGCCACGACGCTCAACGAGTACCGCGAATACATCGAGAAGGACGCGGCGCTCGAGCGCCGCTTCCAGCAGGTGTTCGTCGGAGAGCCGAGCGTCGAAGACACGGTGGCGATCCTGCGCGGCCTCAAGGAACGCTACGAGGCGCACCACAAGGTGGCGATCGCCGACAGTGCCCTCGTGGCCGCTGCCAGCCTGTCGAACCGCTACATCACGAGCCGGCAGCTGCCCGACAAGGCGATCGACCTTGTCGACGAGGCCGCCAGCAGGCTCAAGATGGAGATCGAGTCGAGCCCCGTCGAGCTCGACGAGCTGAAGCGCGCTGTGACGCGCCTCGAGATCGAAGAGCTCGCTCTGAAAAAAGAGAAGGACGAGGCGTCGAAGGCGCGACTCGAGGCGCTGCGCGCCGAACTCGCCGACAAGAGCGCCCAGCGCGACGAGTTGGAGCGCGCGTGGGCGGCCGAGAAGCTCGCCCTGAACGCGGTCGGCGACCTGAAGGAGCGCCTCAACAACGCCCGCATCCAGCTCGACCTCGCGATCCGTGACGGGCGCTACGAGGAGGCCTCGCGCCTCGAGCACGAGACGATCAAGAAGATCGAGAAGCAGCTGGCCGACGCCGAGCACATCGAGCAGCGCCCGCGCATGGTCAACGACCAGGTGACCGACGAGGACATCGCGAGCGTTGTTGCCGCGTGGACGGGCATCCCCGTCGACAAGCTGACGCAGGGCGAGACCGAGAAGCTGCTGAACCTCGAGGCCGAGCTCGGCAAGCGCATCATCGGGCAGAAGGATGCGGTCGTCGCCGTCAGCGAGGCGGTGCGGCGCACGCGGGCCGGCATCTCCGACCCCGACCGGCCCACCGGCTCCTTCCTGTTCCTCGGGCCCACCGGCGTCGGCAAGACGGAGCTCGCGAAGGCGCTCGCCGACTACCTCTTCGACGATGAGAAGGCGATGGTGCGCATCGACATGAGCGAGTACGGCGAGAAGTTCGCCGTGTCGCGGCTCATCGGTGCCCCTCCCGGCTACGTCGGCTACGAGCAGGGCGGGCAGCTGACGGAGGCCGTGCGGCGCCGGCCGTACTCGGTGATCCTGCTCGACGAGGTCGAGAAGGCCCACCCCGAGGTGTTCGACCTGCTGTTGCAGGTGCTCGACGACGGTCGACTCACCGACGGGCAGGGGCGCACGGTCGACTTCCGCAACACGATCCTGATCCTCACCTCGAACCTCGGATCGCAGGCGCTCATCGACCCGTCGCTCGACTGGGAGACGAAGGTCGCGGCCGTGAACGACATGGTGCGCCAGGCATTCAAGCCCGAGTTCGTGAACCGGCTCGACGACATCGTCGTCTTTTCGACGCTGTCGACCGACGACCTCGGCCAGATCGTGTCGCTGCAGGTCGACCGCCTCGAGCGCCGGCTCGCGGAGCGTCGCCTGCAGCTCGCCGTCACGCCGGATGCTCGTGCCTGGCTCGCCGAGCGCGGCTACGACCCGATCTATGGCGCGCGCCCGCTGCGCCGGCTCATGCAGCACGAGATCGACGACCGGCTCGCGCGGGCGATCCTGTCCAACGAGATCACCGACGGCGACGTCGTGCGCGTGCACGTCGACGCCGACAGCGACGCGCTGACCGTCGACCGCATGGAGGACGTTCCGACGCTGTGACATAGTGCGAGATGAAAGTATGCATGTATTCGTGCATGCACTTTTGCTACCATGCGGCAATGGTCGCCATTCAGATCCGAGACGTATCGCCCGAGTTGCGCGATGCTCTCGCCGCTGAGGCCCGTCGGCGCGAGCAGTCGCTTCAAGCGTTCCTCCACGAGGTTCTCGAGCGCGAGGGCCGTGCTGCCCACAATCGCGCCGTTCTCGACCGAGTTCGCGATCGCGCGCGTCAGCGCGCAACGTCCGTGACGATGGACGAGATACTCGCTGCGATCGACGAGGGTCGCAGGTCACGCGCTTCATGATCGTCGTTGATGCGTCGTGCTTGACGGCGTTAGTCGCCGGTTCGCCTGCCGACGTCGACACGGCGGCGAGCGTTATGGCGGCAGACGACCACTGGGTCGTGCCGGGGCACGCCATCATCGAAACGATCAGTGCTCTGCGTGGCTTGTATCTCGGGCGCGTGCTCACGCGTGACGCGATGCTCGATGCTGCCCAGCAGTTGGCCGAATTTCGTCTCGATGTCTGGCCGACGGAGCCCCTCCTTGGTCGTGTCCTCGAGTTGGCGGACAACGCATCGGCATACGACGCTGCGTACCTCGCACTGGCCGAGGAACTCGGCGTGCCCCTGGTCAGCGGTGACGCGCGGCTCACCCGCGTGCCCGGTGTGCGCTGCCCCGTCGTGACGATCGCCGTGTCCGATTCCCGCTAGACGCAGGTCAGGATGCGCGATGGAATGGTGCGCGTGACCCCAACAAGCGCCCCCACGTCGCGCACGCTGCGCCGCCCGCGCGCGGACGCGACGGGCGCGCAGTGGCGCCCCGGGCATCCCGGATTCGCCGAGCGTTACCGGGCGATCGCCTCGCGCGACGCCCGCTTCGACGGGCAGTTCGTGACCGCCGTCGCCTCGACCGGCATCTACTGCCGGCCGTCGTGCCCCGCGCGCACGCCGCGCGAAACGGGGGTCGCGTTCTACGCCACCTCGGCCGCCGCCCACGAGGCCGGCTACCGCGCGTGCAAGCGGTGCCTGCCGGAGGCGACCCCGGGCAGCCCCGAGTGGGACTGGCGAGGCGACGTCGCCGGCCGCGCGATGCGGCTCATCGGCGACGGCGTCATCGACCGCGAGGGTGTCGCGGGGCTCGCCGCCCGACTCGGCTACAGCCCGCGCCATCTGACCCGCCTGCTGACGGCCGAGCTCGGAGCAGGCCCGCTCGCTCTGGCCAGGGCCCGCCGCGCGCAACTCGCCCGCGCCCTCATCGTGGGAACGCCCCTGCCGCTCGCCGACGTGGCCTTCGCCGCCGGGTTCGGCTCGGTGCGGCAGTTCACCGACACGGTGCGCGAGGTGTTCGCGGTCACGCCGAGTGAGTTGCGCGCACGCGCGCAGCAGCCCTCGCACCCGCTTCCCGGCGATACCGACCCGGCGCCAGAGACCCCGCTCGTCGGCCTGAGCCTCGCCCTGCCCGTGCGCCAGCCCTACGAAGCCCCGGGCATGTTCGGCTACCTCGCGGCACGCGCCATCACCGGCGTCGAACGCGTCGACCTCGACCCGGAAGCGGGCCGACTGCGGTTCGCGCGCACGGTGAGTCTGCCGAACGGCCCGGGTGTCATCGACGTGACGGCGACGCGCGCCGTGGGCGGAAGCGACGCGGCGGCGCCCCCCAGCCTCTGGACCCTCACTCTCCGCCTCGCGCTCACCTCGCTCGCCGACGTGCCCGTCGGCGTCGCCCGAACGCGGCGGATGCTCGACCTCGACTCCGACCCGCTCGCCGTCGACGAGGCGCTCGCCCGCGACCCCCGCCTCGCGCCGCTCGTGGCCAGCACGCCGGGCATCCGCGTGCCGGGCACCGCGGATCCTGCCGAGCTGCTCGTGCGCACCATCGTCGGCCAGCAGATCTCGGTCGCCGCGGCGCGCACGCACCTGGGGCGCCTCGCGGCGGCTGCCGGCGAGCCCGTCACCACGGGGGTGCCGGGGCTCGACCGGCTCTTCCCGACGGCAGGCGCGATCGCCGCCACGCTCGCCGACCAGGATTCCGCGAACCCCGCCCGGCCGCTGCGGCTCCCGGCTCGCCAGGTCGACACGGTGGAGCGGGTCGCGCGGCTCATCGCCGACGGCGAGCTCACCCTCGACGTGGGCGACGACCCGCACGAGCTGGCCACGCGCCTCGCCGCGCTTCCCGGCCTCGGACCCTGGACGGCCACCTACGTTGCGATGCGCGTCACCGGCACCCCCGACGCCTGGATCCCCGGCGACGTCGCCCTGCTTGCCGGTGCCCGCGCGGCCGACGTCGTCCCCGCTGACCTCCCGCGCCCCGCCGCGTTCCGCCAGCTCGCCGCCGCGTCCGACGCGTGGGCACCGTGGCGGTCGTACGCCGCCGCGCACCTGTGGCGGGCCGCCCTCGAGGGCGTGCCCGCGCATCCCGAACCACCCCGAGAGGACACCCCATGACCGCCAGCCACACCGCCGCCCGCACCGTCGAGACCCCGGACGGCCCGTTCACGGTCATCGCCGACGAGGATGCGGTGCTCGCCTCCGGCTGGACGGCCGACGTCGCCGAGCTCATCCCGCTCATCCACCGCACCATGCGGCCGGCGGCCGACGAGCTGACGGAGTCCACGCCCGCGCTCGAGTCGGCGCTTGTCGCCGTCGAGCGGTTCTACGCCGGCGACAGCCTGGCGCCCGACGCGGTGCCCGTTCGCCAGCGCTCCGGCGAGTTCCTCGAAGCGACGTGGCGTGTCATGCGCGGCATCCGCCCGGGTCGGCCCGTCACCTACGCCGAACTGGCGGCCCTCGCCGGGCGCCCCGCCGCAGCCCGGCCAGCAGCCGCCGCCTGCGCCATGAACGCGGCCGCGCTGTTCGTGCCCTGCCATCGGGTGCTGCGCACGGGGGGCGGGCTGGGCGGATTCCGCTACGGACTCACCATCAAGCAGAGCCTGCTCGACCGCGAGGCGGGCGCGTGATGGCGCGCATCCAGTAAGCGTTCACTCCGCGTCGATACCGTTCCCACCATGCTTGCCACGGTCATCCACGCTGCCCGCGACATTCGCCTCGAGGAGGCGCCCGATCCGCGGCTCAGCGGCACGGGCCGCGACGCCATCGTGCGCGTTGTCGCCGCCTGCATCTGCGGTAGCGACCTGTGGCCGTACCGCGGCGTGGTTGACACCGACGAGCCGCACCGCATCGGCCACGAGTTCGTCGGCGTCGTCGAACAGGTCGGCCACGACGTCACGCGCGTGCGCCGCGGAGATTTCGTCATCGCGCCGTTCTACGACTGCGACATGACGTGCGTCCACTGCCAGAACGGGGTGAGCCCGTCGTGCCAGAACGGCAACTGGTGGGGCCGCGACGACCGCGACGGCCACTTCGCCGACGGCGCCCAGGGCGAGTTCGTGCGCGTTCCGACCGCCGACGGCAGTCTCACGGTCGTGCCCGGCCCCGTCGACGACGCCATGGTGCCGCACCTGCTCGCCCTCAGCGACGTCATGGGAACCGGCTGGCACGCGGCCGTCTCGGCGGGCGTCTCGGCCGGGTCGACGGCGGTCGTCGTCGGCGACGGTGCGGTCGGCCTGTGCGGCGTCATCGCCGCCCGGCAGCTCGGTGCGGCCCGCATCATCGCCATGTCGCGCCACGCAGACCGGCAGGCCCTCGCCCGCGCGTTCGGGGCGACCGATGTCGTCGCCGAGCGCGGCGACGACGGCATCGCGGCGATCATGGCGCTCACCGACGGGGTCGGCGCCGACGCCGTGCTCGAGTGCGTCGGCACGGCCGAGTCGATGGACCAGGCCATCCGCGCCGCCCGCCCCGGCGGCCGCGTCGGCTACGTCGGGGTGCCGCACGGCGGCGCCGAGCTTCCGATCCGCACGCTGTTCTCGCGCAACGTGGCCGTCGCCGGGGGCATCGCCCCCGTGCGCAATTACGTGGATGCACTCCTCCCGCTCGTCCTCGACGGCACGATCCAGCCCGGTCGCGTCTTCGACCGTGAGGTGCCGCTCGCAGGCGTCGCCGAGGGCTACCGACTGATGGACGAGCGCGAGGCAATCAAGGTGCTGCTGCGTCCGTAGCCGCATGGTCGGGTCTCGCCGGGCCGCTGTCAACCCCGTGGCGGCCTGCGGCGGACACGTCTACGGTGGTGAGCCGTTTTCCCTCACGCGAGGGAGATCGCCGTCCGTAACCGCGTGAGGAGACCCATGCCCCGCCAGCACCGCCCATCCGTCATCGCCGCCCCCGTCGCCCTCGCCGCCGCGGCTGTTCTGCTGGCCGGCTGTACGGGCGAGCTTCAGGGGCCGGGGGCCGACGGCTCGTGGTACGCAGCGGACCAGCCCTACGCGGGTCAACTCGAGATCGAAGGGTTCGCCGTGGCCGACCCGATCAACCAGGCTCGGCACGATCGGGCCGTCGAGGCACTGGGAACGGCCGTCGAGGTCAGCGTTTCCGCGGCGGCGGTGGACGCGCGCAGCTTCGCGTCGGCCGCTGAGGCGGGCGATGCGCCCGACCTCATCTACGCGGACCGCGCCGACATCGGGTACCTCGCAGCGCGCGGCGCGATCATGCCGCTCGACCGCTGCATCCAGGAGGCGCCGATCAACCTCGGTCAGTACAGCCCCGCGGCGCTCGCTCAGGTCACCCTCGAGGAGCGCATCTTCGCCCTCCCCGACACGTCGACCGTGCCGCTGCTCGTCACGACGAGCGCGACCACGGGCACGGAGCGCGGCGGTGCCCTCGTCGAATCGATTGGGGCTGACCCGCGTGAGTGGCGCGTCATCCAGCTGTGGGCCGCGGCCGAGGGCACGCCCCTCGTGACGCCGGATGGCCGCACCGCCACCTTCGACGACCCGCGTATCGTGGCGGCGCTCGACGGCTGGGCTGAGCCGTCAGCGGAGACGACCCTCGTCGAGTCGGCCGCGCTGTCGGCGGGCGTTACCGGCGGCGGTGACGAGCCCGACGCCGAGCTGCAGCTCGGCCCCGTCGTCGATGGGGCGGGCGAACCCGTCGCGGTGCTGAACGGGTACGGGTGGGCGATTCCCGTCGCCGGGGCGAACCCCGCGACCGCGTGCGGCTACGTGCGCGCCGTGACCGAATCGGAGACGTGGATCGACGCCACCACCTCCCGCGCCGCCTCGCCAGATCCCGCCGACGCGGCCACCGATGACGACACCGACGCCGGCACCGAGCAGGACGCAGACGCCCCGGGTGGTGGTGACGTCGCTCCGCTCGATGTCGCAGCACTGCTCACGGCCAATGCGACGGCCGACGCCGAACTGCGCGCATGGGTGACCGACGCCGACGACGCGAGTGCGGCAACGCTGCGCGCCGCTGTCGACGAGGCGTATGCGGCGGCCATTCCCCCCACCGTCACGCCCGCTGACGTCTCACTCATGCGCATCTGGAGCGATGCCGTCGACGCTGTGCGCTCGGGCGAGCTCTCGGCGGCGGAGGCGCTCGCCGAGGCGCAGCTCGACGCGCAGAACGCCCTCGATCGCGGATGGGCGAACCTGGCGCAGGCGCTGGATTCGCGAACGCCCTAGGCGGGTTCGCTAGTCGCGCGCGGCGCGGAACGGGCGTTGCGCGCGCGCCGCACGGCGAGCATCCCGGCGTCGGGCCGCCGCTGCGGCGGCCGCCTTGGCGGCACGAACGGCGTGGTCGTTGAGCTTCTTCGCCTTCTCGCTCTCGGTGCCGAGAATCGCGAGCCCGCCGAGGGCGACGAGGGTGCCCGGGCCGGGAAGTGGCATGAGCACGATGCCGAGGCCGACGGTGGTGCCGCCGACGACTTTCACGCCGGTGCGGTACACCCTGTCGAGCCCGGGGCGCCGCCGGATCGCCTCGCGGGCCGCCGCAGCCCGCCCGCGCACCGGGCCGGTGCGGCGTGCCTCGTTGGCGCGCTCATACCCGGGGTCGCCGGGCTGCAGGACGCGCTGCTGGCCGGGTGATTTAGTGCTCACCCGGCCAGTGTGCGTCGCAACGCTTGGGAAGCGCTGACGCTCTGATTCGTGTCTGCAGAGCGACACAACTCTGCTCAGCAGCAGAGTCCGCCGCCGCAGCAGCCATCAAGATCCGACATCGTGCACCCCCCTTCGTGGCTCGGGACCGCGTGGACTACGCGGTGCAGCACAGCTCGGAGGTCTGGCCCGTCGCCGCGGGGCGCCGCGCTGCCGTGACGACGGCGAGCGCGAGCGTGGCCGCTGCCGCCTGGGTCACCAGCAGGGCGTGGCGAACGGACGCGGCGCGACGTGCGCGGTGCGCGCGCACCGCGCCGAGGTCGCGGGCCCACTCGGCGCGTTCTCCGCGCTGGACGGCGAGAACGTGGGTGGGTTCGAGGAGGAGGGGCGAGACCATCGTGGGCTCCTTTGCGTCTTACATCGATGATTATCGATGTTCCGAGACGATCATGCACCCACACATCGATTCTTGTCAATATCGATACCCGTCTATTTATGGGCCTGCTACCGTTATTGCCATGGCATGCACGTTGTACATCCGGTTGCGCCGCCGCTAACGGCGAGCACGCGACCGAACCCTCTGTGACGCCCCGGGCCGGGGCGCATTTCGCTGCTCGACCGTTTCCGCCTCCCGCCGCCGCAGCCTCTGAGCGCTGCGCGGACCCCGTCGGTCACTCCAGGAGCAGCCATGCCACGTTCTCGCCATCGCCCGCACGCACCCGCCGTTCGCCCGCGGCACGATCCCGCCCACCCGGTGCGTCGCACGCACGACCTCGGGCAGAACGACCTCGTCGACTCGGCGGTCATTCGAGCTGTCGTCGAGGCGGCGGCCGCGCGGCCCGGCCCAATCGTCGAACTCGCGGCCGGCACGGGGCGGATCACCGTGCCGCTCGCCGGTCTCGGGCGACCTCTCACCGCCGTCGAGCTCGACCCGCGCCGCGTCGATACGCTGCGTCGGCGGGTCGGACCGCGCGTGCACGTGCGCCACGACGACCTGCTCAGCACTCCGCTTCCCCCACGGCCCCACGTCGTGGTGGCGAACCTGCCGTTTCATGTGACGACCGCAGCCCTCCGCCGGCTGCTGGCCGACCCGAACGGAACGCGGCTGGTGCTCATCGTGCAGTGGGAGGTGGCGCGGCGGCGCGCGGGTATCGGCAACGCGAGCCTCCTGACGGCGAGCTGGTGGCCGTGGTTCGAGTTCCGTGTCGATCGCCGCATCCCGTCACGCGCCTTCCGCCCCCGCCCCGCGGTCGACGCCGGACTGCTTCTCGTCGACCGCCGGAGTGTTCCGCTTGTACCCGCCCGCGAACGCTTCGCCTACCAGCGGTGGGTGGGGCAGGTTTTCGCCGCGTCGGGGAGCGCCGACCGGGCCCTCGCGCGCGTCGACCGCCTGAGCCGAGCGCAGGTGAGGGTGCGCTGTCGCGCGGCGGAGGTCGACCCCGCACAGCCCGTGGGCCGCATCACCGCGACCCAGTGGGCTGCGCTCTGGCGGAGCCGCTAGCGCGTCAGCTCGTGGTGCACGACGCGCAGGAAGGCGTCGATATCGTCGGCGCTCGTGTCGAAGGCGCACATCCAGCGCACCTCGCCGCGGGCGCGATCCCAGTCGTAGAAGCGGAATTTCTCACGAATGCGGTCGGCGACCGCGTTGTCGAGCAGCGCGAACACGGCGTTCGCCTGCGTGTCCTGACTGAAGCCGAGCGAGCCGGCCGGCACCTCGCCGCTCGCGACCATCCGCTCGAGCCCCTGGCGCAGGCGCGCGGCCATGGCGTTCGCGTGCCGAGCCGAACGCAGCCCGAGCTCGTCGTCGAAGAGCGTCAGCAGCTGCGCCGAGATGAAACGCATCTTGCTCGCGAGCTGCATGTTCATCTTGCGCAGGTAGGTGAGGCCGGGCGCGCGCTCGGGGTCGATCACGACGATCGCTTCCGCGCCGAGCAGGCCGTTCTTCGTGCCGCCGAGCGAGAGCACGTCGACCCCCGCCTCCGACGTGAACGCCGACAGTGACGTGCCGAGCGACGCGGCGGCGTTCCACACGCGGGCGCCGTCGAGGTGCAGCGCCATGCCGTTCGCGTGGGCGTGGTCGGCGATGGCGCGCACCTCGTCGGGCGTGTAGACGGTGCCCACCTCGGTCGAGTTCGTGATGCTTACAGCGAGCGGCTGTGCCCGGTGCTCGTCGCCCCAGCCCCAGGCTTCTGTGTCGATCAGTTCGGGGGTGAGCTTGCCGTCGTCCGTCGGCACGGTGAACAGCTTCAGGCCGCTGACCCGCTCGGGCGCCCCGCCCTCGTCGGTGTGGATGTGCGCGACCCCGCTCGCGATCACCGCACCCCAGCGCGGCATGAGCGCCGTGAGCGCGAGCACGTTCGCGCCCGTGCCGTTGAACACCGGGTACACCTCGGCCTGCTCGCCGAACTCGGCGCGCACCACCTCGAGCAGCCGAGCCGTGTAGTCATCTTCGCCGTAGGCGATCTGGTGGCCCTCGTTCGCGTCAGCGAGGGCGGCGAGCACCTCGGGGTGCACCCCCGCGTAGTTGTCGCTGGCGAATCCACGGCGGGCGGTGTCATGCAGTCGGCTCACGCGCCCATTCTCGCAGGCGGATGCGCGCATCCCCACGCCGCTTACCGCCCACCGCGCGCAATTTTCGTGCGCAGAAACGCGGATGCGCGGGGCGCGCCGTCCGTGGCGGCCACGCCCCGCGCATCCCGATTCGCGTGCTTTACCCCTTCAGCGCCTCACCGAGCTTCACCCGCGAGCCCGTGCGCAGCAGCGAGTTGCGGTAGATGCGCGCACCGAGGGCGACGATGATCACCGTCGACACGGCGAGCACCACGAGCGACAGGATCGGCTCCCACCAGGCGGCCTGGTCGAGGAAGATCCGCATGGGCATTCCGACCGGAGCCGAGAACGGCACGTAGGACATGATCGTCAGCACGAGGGCGTTGTCGAACAGGAAAATGACGAGGAAGTACGGGATCATCACGAGGTACGTGACCGGCGTGAGCACCGAGCCGACGTCTTCCATGCGCGACACGAGCGAGGCGCTCGCCGCATACATGGCCGCGAGCAGCACGAAGCCGATCGCGAAGAACCCGAGGAACCAGCCGACCGCGGGCCCGAGGTCGGTCACGAGCACGTCTTGGCCGGTCAGCACGAGGCCGAGCGCCGCGAGCGCCGCGATAGCGATGATCTGCCCGAAGGCGAGTATCGAGTTGCCGACCACTTTCCCCGCCAGCAGCGCCCTGGCTGAAATCGACGACAGCAGAATCTCGACGATGCGGGTCTGCTTCTCTTCCACCACGCTCTGCGCGATCGTGCCGCCGAAGGTGACGGCCGAGAGGAAGAAGACGATGCCGAAGCCGAACGCGACGAGGTAGAGCAGGCCGAAGGGCAGCCCCGGTTCCTCCAGCAGGCGCACCTCCGGCGCGATGGACAGTGCGGTCACGAGACCACCGGGAGCCTCGTCGAAGCCGATCACCTCGAAGGGAACAGCCGAGTCGCCGTCGAGCGGTACGACGGCGGCGTCGACCTCCTCATCGCGAACGAGCTGCTCGGCCTCGGCGATCGTCGCGGCCTCGACGACCTCGACGCCCGGCAGCGTCTCGAGCTCGGCGATGGCGGCTCCGACGCCGGCGATGGGCGCCGTCGAGTCGGCGTTCGCGCGCGAGATGAACCCGCTGATGAGGATCGACCCGAGCACGATCGCGAACAGGATGAGCGTCGAGATCACGAACGACTTCGACCGCAGGCGCTGCGTAATCTCGCGCCCGGCGACGAGGAAGACGGATTCGCGGAAACTGGTGGCGTTCATCACTGCACGACCTCTCGGAAGATTTCGGTCAGGGTGGGGCGGCGGCGTCCGAAGCGGTGCACGGCGTCGCTCGCGGTGGCGCGTTGCAGCACGGCCTGGGCGGCCGCCGGGTCGGCGTCGAAGACGACGTGGTCGCCGTCGAACTCGATGACCTCCACGCCGGTCGCGGTGCGCACCCAGCCGAGGTCGCCGTCGACGGTGAGCTCCCACCGCGAGCCGGCGTTCCGCTCGCGCAGCTCCTCTCGACTGCCGGCGGCGAGGATGCGCCCGTCGCCGATCACGACGATGTCGTCGCAGAGCCGCTCGACGACATCCAATTGGTGGCTCGAGAAGAGCACCGGTGCTCCGTCCGCGGCGAACTCGCTGAGCACGCCGAGGACCGTTTCGACGGCCATCGGGTCGAGCCCCGAGAACGGCTCGTCGAGCACGAGGACGCTGGGCGCGTGGACGAGCGCTGCGGCGATCTGCGCGCGCTGCTGGTTGCCGAGCGACAGCTTCTCGATCGGGTCGTTGCGCCGCTCGGTGAGTTCGAGCCGGTCGATCAACTCGTCGGCGCGCTCGGCCGCCTCACCGGCGCGCATGCCGCGCAGCCGTGCGAGGTAGACGAGCTGCTCGTGCACCCGCATCTTCGGGTAGAGCCCGCGCTCTTCCGGCATGTAGCCGAAGCGTCGCCGGCCGTCGGCGCCGAGCGGTGACCCGTCGAGTCGCACCTCGCCGGCATCAGCCCCGAGCACCCCCAGGATGATGCGCATCGTCGTCGTCTTGCCCGCGCCGTTCCCGCCGACGAAGCCGGTCAACCGGCCACCGCCGACGGTGAAGCTGACGTCGTCGACCGCCGTGCGGTCGCCGTAGCGTTTGGTCACGCCGTCGATCTGAAGCATGCTGCCCCTTTCGTTGGTTCCCACGCTACGAAGGGCCGGGATGCTCGCGCATCCGCCCGAAGGATGGTCGCCACCGCGCGCCCTCCCCCCGACGGGTGAACGGGGGCGCCTACTCAGTCGGGCTTTCGCCCGGAACGGCGACGCCGTTCTCGTAGGCGAAGACGACGGCGTGCACGCGGTCGCGCAGCCCCAGCTTCTGCAGGATCTTCGACACGTGGGTCTTGACGGTCGCCTCGCCGAGCCACAGCTCGCGCGCGATCTCGGCGTTGGCGAGACCGCGGGCGAGAAGGGTGAGCACCTCGCGCTCGCGCTCCGTGAGCTCGGCGAGGCGTGCATCCGGTTCGGGGGTGTCGCCGTTCGCGCCCCCGATGCCCTTCGCGCCCGGTCCCGTCGCGCGGGCGATCACCCGGCGGGTGACATCGGGGGCGAGCAGGGCGTCGCCGCTCGCGACGACCCGGACGGCCTCCACGAGCTTTTCGGGGCTCGCGTTCTTCAGCAGGAACCCGGCGGCCCCAGCCTCGAGGGCGGCGAAGAGGTAGTCGTCGCGGTCGAACGTCGTGAGCACGAGAACGCCAGCGCCCCCGGCGGCGTCGGACGTGATCTGGCGCGTCGCCTCGAGCCCGTCTATGCCGGGCATCTGCACGTCCATGCAGATGACGTCGGGGGTGAGCGCCGCGGCCCGAGCGACGGCCTCCTCGCCGTTCGCAGCCTCGCCCACCACGGCGATGTCGGGCTCGCTCTCGAGGATCGCGCGGAACCCCGAGCGCACGAGCGCGTGGTCATCGACGAGCAGCACCCGGATGCTCGTGGCGCCGTCGCTCACGGGCCCTCCTCCACCACAAGCGGAACCCGCGCCCGCACGAGGTACCCGCCGCGCGAGCGGGGGCCGGCCTCGAGCGTGCCGCCCACCGCGGCGAGGCGCTCGCGCATGCCCTGTTGCCCGAGCCCGCCAGAGCCGCCGCGCGGCTGCACGGCCGCGGCGCGCGCGCCGACGCCCGTGTCGGCGACATCGAGCTCGACCGCGTCGGCGGTAAATCGCAGGCGCAGGTCGACGCGGGCGCTCGCGCCCGCGTGCTTGAGGGCGTTCGTGACGGCTTCCTGCGCGACCCGGTACAGCGTCGTGTCGACGACGGGGCTGAGCGGTGTGGGCTCGCCGATGGTGTGCAGGGCGGCAGCGCGGCCCGCGGCTTCGAGCTCGCGCACTAGGTCGCCCAGCTGGGCGGTGCCGCGGGTGCTGGGGCCGTCGCCGGCTCTGCCGGCGGAGCCCCGAGCATACCGTGTGGCGCCGGTCGCGCCGCCGCCGTCAGCCGCGCCGTCGGTCAACGATTCGGTGTCGCGCAGCGTCGTGACGAGGCGGTGCAGCTCGTCGACGGCCTGCCGCGCCGACTGCTCGATCGAGCCGAGCGAACGCGTCGCGGTGGCGGCCCCGTCGGAGCCCCGGGTTTCGAGCGCGCGGCGGGCGGCGCCGGCCTGGATGCCCATGACCGACACGTGGTGGGCGACGACGTCGTGCAGTTCGCGGCCGATGCGCACGCGGTCGAGCGCGACGGCCTGCGCGGCGGTGCGCTCGCGCTCGGCGGCGAGCTCGCGGGTGCGGGCCTCGAGTTCGGCGCGTTCGCGGGCGGCGTTCCAGGCGCGGTCGCCGAACGCCCAGGCTCCGGCGAAGTAGAGGATGTTCGTGATTACCGCGATGAGGCCCGCCGCGACGCCGGGCGCGATGAGGCCGATGCCGGAATCCTCGGGGGCGAGGCTCGTGTCGAACGCGGCGCTGGTGAGCCCGTAGAAGAGCCAGCCGAACATGGCGACGACGATCAGCGTGCGCGAGATGAGGGCGGCGCGACGCGAGGTGCTCCAGGCGCCGATCGAGTACATCGCGGCGAACAGCGCGATGTTGCTGAACAGCACCTCCGGCACCTTGTTGGTGACGCCGATGATGTAGACCGCCGAGACGACGACGGTGACGGTAATGGGCGCGAGGCGGCGAAACACGAGCGGGCCCGAGAAGCCGATGATCATGACGGCGGCGTGCCACGGCACGGGCGGCTCGTCGAAGAAGCCGATGCTCGCGTACAGCAACACCGTGATGGTGCCGCCGACGGCCACGACGAGGGCCAGCAGCGCGTCGGGTCGCAGCTCGTTGAGGGCGGGCGGGGGTCGCCGCCAGCGCCCGTCGGCGTCGGTCGCCGGCGCCGTCTCGTGCACGTGTGTCACCCGACGACGCTAACCCGCCGCATGGATGCGCGTCATCCGTCGCGCGACGGATTCTGCACGCAGACGGCTCGCTACTCCGCGTCGTCGAGGCGCGCGACCACGCCGTTGAGCTCGTCGGCGGGGAGGTCCCAGAGCGCGACGACGCTCTGCGCGAGGGCGTCGATGACACCGTCGTCGTCGAGCGTGCGCACGACAAAGGTCACGGCGGCGGCCGGCTTCTTCGTCACCCGCCACCCGTTCGCGATCGCCGCCACCCACGTTTCGGCGGCCGCCTTCAGCGCCACGTAGTTCGCCATGCCCCAGCGCGGGGCAGCCACCGATGCCGAGCTGACGATCGCGAGCCGCCCGGCATCCGACGCGCCGAGATCGTCGCGTAGCTCGCGCGACGTGACCCGCAGCGTGGTCAGCACGCGGTGCTCGAGCCACTGCCAGTCGTCGTCGGCGACGCCCGGCCGCCAGCCACCCACCAGGTGGATGAAGCCGTCGATTCCGCCGCGGCGCTCACGCAGGTCGGTGGCAAGCGACGCGACGGCGGATGCGTCGCCCAGATCGAGCGCGTGCGTCTCGGCCGCCGCGATCTCCTCGAGCGTGTCGGCCCGCGAGGTGACGGCCACGACGTGGGCGCCGGCCGCCGTCAGGGCCGCGCATACCTCGCGGCCCGCGGTGCCGCCCGCCCCGCCGACGACGATGGTGCGCCCGACCGCGCCGAGCATCCCGTCGCCGGCAGCCTCTGCGGCAGCTGCCGCCCCGCCGTCGTGCCCGGCGCCGCCCACCACTAGACCTCGGAGGTGCCGGTGATGCCGGCGGTCGACTCGATCACGCCGGCCATCTTCTTCTGCAGCGCCTCGTAGAACATCGACAGCGGGAACTCGTCGTCCATGACGAGGTCGGTCCAGCCCTTGAGCGGGCCCTCGAGCACCTCCTGCGGCAGCCCCGTCGCCCACTGCGAGGCGGGGTGCGGCGTCAGGGTGGAGGACACGAGCTCGTAGGCGGCGAGCCAGTGGGCGCTCTTCGGTCGGTCGATCGAGCGCCAGTAGAGGTCGTTCACCGCATCCGACAGGGCAACGACCACGTCGGGCACGTGCTCCCAGTCGATGGCGAGCTGGGTGTCCGTCCAGTGCAGAACGCCCTTCTGGTGCATCCAGGCGAACAGCAGCTGGCCGCCGACGGCGTCGTAATTGCGGATGCGCGTGCCCGTGATCGCAAAGCGGAAGATGCGGTCGAAGATCACCGCATACTGCACCAGCTGCGCGTGCTGCCGGGTGACCTCGTCGGTCGCCTCGTCACGCACGAGCGCCACGGCCTCGCGGAACGCGGTCAGGTCGCAGCGCAGCTCTTCGAGCGAGTAGAGGAAGAACGGCATGCGCTGCTTGATCATGAACGGGTCGAACGGCAGGTCGCCGCGCATGTGGGCGCGGTCGTGAATCATGTCCCACATCACGAAGGTGCGCTCGGCGAGCGCCTGGTCGTCGAGCAGTTCGGCCGCGTCGGCGGGCAGCTCGAGCTTCGTGATGTCGGCGGCGGCGCGCAGCACGCGCCGGAAGCGGGCGGCCTCGCGGTCGGCGAAGATCGCCCCCCAGGTGAACGCCGGCAGTTGCGGCGCCGCGCCCTCGGGCGCGCCGGCCGGCACGCGCGGGGTCACGGCGACCGACTCGGGAAACAGCACGGCCGAGTTGGTGTCGTATCCGGGGGTGAAGTCGGCGAAGCGCAGGCCGAGGTACAGCGGGTTGCCGTACTTCGTGGCCTCGAGCTCGGCGACGAAGTCGGGCCAGATGACATCGAACACGACGGCTTCGACGAGCCGGTCGCTCGAGCCGTTCTGCGTGTACATCGGGAAGACGACGAGGTGGGCGACGCCGTCGCGACGCTCGGCCGCGGGGGCGAAGGCGTCGAGCGCGTCGTAGAAGTCGGGAACCCCGAAGCCGCTGTCGCGCCAGCGCTCGAAGTCGGTGGCCGCGGCGAGCAGGTACTCGCTGTCGTAGGGGATCAGCGGCGCGAAGTGACGCAGCGCATCGACGATGACCGCGACGTTGTCTGCCGCCTCGCCGTGTGCATCCGCCTCGGGGATCGAGCCGTCCTTGATCTGGTGCGGGCGAATCGCGATCGCGGCGGCCTTGAGGGCTGCCCACTGCGGGTCGGCGACGATCTCGGCGGCCGACGGACCCTCGACGCGGGCGTCTTCCACGACCTCGGGCTCTCCGATTACGGTGGCGCTGGCGGCGCGGCTGGTGGCGCGCTGAGCGGTGTCGGTCATGGTGTCCCTCCCGTCGAGATCGTGGTGTCGGCGCGCGTGACGGCGCCGTATCTCGAGGGTAAGCGCAGACGCTTCTCGTTTGGTTGTGGGGAACGCAAGGAAACCGCGTTGCCGCGGCTTTCGGCGCACATCCCGTGCGCTCAGGCCGGTATCGACGCAGCGATTGGGACGTTAGGTGCCACGTGCCGCCCGCTCGCCTACGGATGCCGCTCGATGATCGTCTACTGCACGGCGACGCTGCTCGCGCCGCCCTTCGTTAGGTAAGAGTCAGGTGCGATCGGAGATGTGCTTCGTGAGCGATGGCCGCCTTCTGTACGGCAAAGCCCATCGTTCCGGCGAGAGTCACTCCGACGAGCACCGGCGAGAATGGGCCATTCCAAACAGTGATCCCTGTTGCAGCGGTAGCCGACGCCGCCGCGGCGATTCCCGACACCCCTGCTGTGAAAACGCTCACGGCCCAGCGGGCGTATCGTCCCTGCGCGTGTGTCGATCGTGCGGCCCACGCAGCACTCGTCACGAGAACGGCCGTGCCGATGAGCACGCCGATCGCCGCGAGGGGGTACATCACTACGAGAACGAAGGTCCAGAAGAGGGGAAGGAGAAGCGCCGTCGCGAGGTCCCACTGGATTTGATCACTCACACCCGAGAGCGGCAGCGCCGAAAGCGGCGAGGTAGCGATCATCAGTGCTGGCAGTGGCATGATCACGCATGCGATAATCGCGAAATTCCTTCGAGAAACTTGAGCGGGGGTGTCCCCAAATGCCGACGCCATCCGCTCTACCCTCCAGAGTAGGTGACTTTTCCCCAGGCTAGCACCGCCACAGCGCTGGCATTGCAGCAATCCTGCGCTGATGGCGGCGAGCCGCCCGCCGGCGCAGCCACCGCTGTGACCTACGGTTGCCTCTCGATGTTCGTGTACTGCACGCCGACTCCGCTCGCGGGCGGCCCTACGCCAACCATGTCCCGTGCCCGTCACGGTCCTTGATCGAGACCGGGTGGGCAGACGCGCATCACGCACGCGAACACTCCGCGAACATGCATGGCTCGGGCGCATCGCGCGCAGTCGGTCACGGGCTGTTGAACGGCCGTCTCTGTTAGCGTCGCAGACGAGGACTGTTTGGGCCCGCCGAGTGCGGGCATTACGGGGAGCGAGCACCGATGGCGTCGTGGCCGATCATCGCCCGCACCGACCACATCGACGCGCTCGTCACGGCGCTGTCCACACGCCCGGCGCGCGCCCAGATGGTGCGCGGGCCGAGCGGCATCGGCAAGACGACCGTGGCCGCCGCCGTGTCGTTGACCCTGGCAGATCACGGCCGCACGATCGTGCCCATCATCGCGCTCGCCGAACTGCGGCAGGTGCCGCTCGGGGCTCTCGCACCGTTGCTCGGTTCGAGCCGCTTCGCCGAGATCGACGACGTCGGTGCGCGCCTCCACGAACTCATGGGCATCGTCGGCCGGCACGCCGACTCGTACCTGCTCGTCGTTGATGACGCCCCGCTGCTGGACGAGGCCTCTGCCGCGGCGCTCTATCAGCTTGTGCGCGTATTCGCCGTGCCGTGCCTCATGACCGCCCGTGATGAGCACGCCATCACTGGGCCGGTCGCGAGGCTGCTGCACGAGGACCTCGTGACGGTGACCGACTTCGAGGGTCTCGGCCTCGATGACACCCGCGACCTGCTGCGCCGCCGGCTCGGCGCCGACCCGCGGCCCGAGACATTGCAGCGGTTGTACGACACGACGCGCGGCAATCCGTTGTTCCTGCGCGAGCTGGTACTGGCCGCCGAGCGGTCGGGCCGCGTGCATCCCGGACCGTTCGGCGTCGAGGTCGACGCGGCGCGGCTGCCCGACCACATCATCGGAACCGTCGCCGGCCGCCTCGCCGAGCTCGGGCGGCGCGAGCGGATGCTCGCCGAAATGCTCGCCGTCGCCCAGCCGTGGCCGCTCGCCGCGACCCGCGACGACGAGCGAGAGACGCTCGAGGCGCTCGTTGCCGCCGGGATCGTCGAGACCAGCGGACCTCCAGACGCCGGATACCGCGCCCTCGCCCACCCGGTCTTCGCCGAGGCACTTTTGTCGGGCCTCGACGCCGACGCCCGGGCCGCCCGCCGCCGCGAGGCGGCCGACCGGCTGCTCGCGATCGACGCCCCCCAGCTGCGATTCACGGCACTGTGTCTGCGCGACGACGCCGGAGACGAACTCGCCCTCGACGACTTCGTGTGGGCGTCGGGCTACGCCCACGCGGTCGGCGACCACCAGCGGGCGGCGGTCGCGGCCCGGCGCGCAATCGACCGCGGCGGCGAGGATGCTGCGCTCGCCTCCCGCTGTCGGGCCCGGCTCGCGCTCGGCGCGGCCCTGTCGGCGCTGGGCGAGCTCGACGAGGCCGACGCCGCCTTCGCCGACGCGGACGAGCTGGCGCGGAACGCGGTCGGCTCTGACTCCGCCGACGCTGATGCCCCCGCCCTGCGCGCGGCGGTGCAGCTGCGCTGGGGCCAGCACACGGCGCTGCGCCGAACCGCCCCCCGCGACGCGGTCGAGCGCATGACCGCCGTGCTCGACGAGCTCGACGACGACGGCCGCGCGCTGCTCGACCCCGACCTCGCGAAGTGGCGGCTGATGGCGGGCGACGCGGAGGCGGTGAGCCTGCCCGAGGTGCCCGGCGACGTGTCCGGCGCGGCCGCCCTCAACGCCGCAATCGGCGCCGCCATGATCGCCACCATGTCGGGCCGCACCTCGGAGGCCGCGCAGGCCGTCGCCGCCGGCCGGCCGCTCGCCGCCCAACACGCGGACGTGCTGCCGTTTGCCGACGCCCTGCTCGACTTGAACCAGTTCCTCATCGATGTCGGCGACGGCCGCATCGCCGAGGCGCGCTGCTTCGCCGAGCAGCGTCGCCTCGACCCGTTCGCCGACTCGGCGGGACTCTGGTCGTATGCGCTCGCGCTGATCCACCTGCACTCGGGGCGCTTGCACGACGCCCACCCGCTCGCGTTGCTCGCCGTTGAGCAGCTGCGCTGGCGCGACTTCACCGGTCTGCTCGGCCCCGCCATCGCTCTCGCCGCGACGGTCGCGGCGCAGCTCGGCGAGCCCGCCGAGGCCGAGTCGCTGCTCGCCCAGCTCGACGAGGCGCACCTCGACGATGTGAAGGTCACCCTGCAGGCCGCCGAGGCGCGCGCCTGGCTCGCGCTCATGCGCGACGACCGCGAGGGGGCTCTTGCCGAGGTGGGTGACGCCGTGGGTCGCGGCGCCGAACTCGGCCACCTGCTGCTCACGGCCCTGACCGCCTCGGCCGGTATTCGCGCGGGCGGCGCGGCCATGCTCGCCGACGCGCTCGCCGGTTTCGCCGCCTATTCGGGATGCACGCTCATCACGACGCTCGCCGAGACCGCGGTCGCGTGGCGCGACGCCGACGCGGCGTCCGCGATCGAGCTGGCCCCGCGCATCCAGGGAATCGGGTTGGATGCGCTCGCCCTCGACACGGTGCGGTCCGCGCTCGAGTGGGCGGCCGGTGAGCGCATGCTCGAGCGGCGCGCCCGCGTGCTCGCCACGGAGCTCGCTCTGACCGTGGTCGCGCCCCGTCGCGGGCGCGAGGCGCGCGTGGAGGCGGGGCTCACGGAGCGCGAGTGGGTGATCGCGCAGGCCGCGGCCCGCCGCGAGCGCAGTCGCGAGATCGCGGACCGGCTCGGGGTGTCGGTGCGCACGGTCGACAACCACCTTGCGAACGTCTACCGGAAGCTCGGCATCGCCGGGCGAAGCGAACTCGAGCAGGAGCTGCGCGAGTTCCTGTAGGCGCCGCGGTCACGCCGCGCGCTTAGCCCTGCGGCTCCTTCTCGGCGATGATGTACTGCACCTTCACGGTCGAGGTGCCATCCTCCGAGGGGGTGCCGCTGACTGAGACGTTGTAGACGTCATTTTCGTAGACGCGGCTCGCGAGCCCGCCGAAGTCGGCTTCGGTGATCAGCGTGTAGCCCGCGCCCTCCAGGTCGCCGTAGATCGCGTCGACGACGCCGGCGTTGGCGACGATGATGGTCGCGGCCCAGTTGCCGGGGGTTCCGAGCGAGAAGATGACGTCGCCGTCGGGCGTCGGAACGTCGCTCGGCCAGCTCGATGGCAGCGTCGAGGTGCCGCCCGAGCCGGGGATGTTCACGTCGACGTCACCGCCGAGCTCGTTCTCGATGAGGTTTTCGACCCCGCCGCCGACGACGTTCTCGACGAGGCCGTCGAGGGGGTTGGCGAAGCAGCCGGTGAGGGCGAAGGCGGAGGCGAGGCCGAGGGCGGCGAGGGCGGTGCGCGGGGTGCGACGCATGGGAACTCCTGGGTGGTGTGGGTGGACGGGTCGCTGCACCTCTAGTGTTCTCCGCTCCGCGTCGCGTCGCCATAGGTAGTCGCTACTCATGCCCGAATCGTGACCACCTCCCGCGTGCGCGAGACGCGACAGAACGTGCGCGAGACTGGACCCGTGCTCGGAGTGCTCACGGGGTTCGCCATCATCGGCGCGGTCGTGGCGACGGGCTACCTGGTGGCGCGCATCCGCCTGCTGCCCGACACCGCGCAGCCGGTGCTCGGTCGCCTCGCCTTCTTCGTGCTGTCGCCGGCGCTGCTGTTCACGGTGCTCGCCGAGGCCGACACGTCAGAACTGTTCTCGGCGCTGTTGCCCGTGTCGATCGCGGCCGCCGTCGCGTGCTTTGTGCTGTACGCGGTCGTCGCGCGCGTGCTCTGGCGCCGCGCGGTCCCCGAGGCGACGGTCGGGGCGCTCGCCTCGGGGTACACGAATGCGAACAACATCGGGTTGCCGGTGGCCGCCTACGTGCTGGGCGATCCGGCGCTCGTTGCCCCGGTCATCCTGTTTCAGCTGGTCGTCGCGGGGCCGCTCGCGCTGACGGTGCTCGACGTGTCGACGAGCGGGCGGGTGTCGCTCGTCCGCATCCTCAGCCAGCCGGTGCGCAACCCGATCATCATCGGGTCGGTGCTCGGCGTCATCGTGTCAGTGACGGGGCTCGAGCTGCCCGACCCGGTGCTCGAGCCGTTCCGACTCATCGGGGCCGCGGCCGTGCCGGTCGTGCTGCTCTTGTTCGGCATGTCATTGCACGGGCGCCGCGTGCTCGCCGCCGGCACCGGTCGGCGGGATGTTCTGCTCGCGCTCGTGCTCAAGGTGGCCGTCATGCCCGTGGTCGCCTGGGCGGTCGGCGCGCTCGTGATCGGCCTCGACGGGATGGCGCTGTTCACGGTGGTGACGCTCGCGGCGCTGCCGACGGCGCAGAACGTGTTCGTGTACGCGTCCCGATTCGGCCGCGGAACGACGATCGCCCGCGATGCCGTGCTCCTGTCGTCGGCACTGTCGGTGCCGGCGCTGATCGTGATCGCGGCGTTCCTCGCGCCCTAGGGCGAGCATCCCGCCGTTCGCCCGGCCGCGCCGGCGAACCGTACGCCCTAGAAGATCATCGGCCGGTCGTCGTCGTCCTCGTCGTCGTCCACGAGGTCGACGACGACGGGTACGTGGTCACTGGGCGCGTCGCCCTTGCGCTGCTCGCGCTCGATGTGGGCGCTGTCGACGCGGTCGGCGAAGCCGCGCGATCCGAGAATGAAGTCGATGCGCATCCCCTCGTTGCGGGGGAAGCGCAGCTGCTTGTAGTCCCAAAACGTGTAGCCCTCGGGCTGGTGCGGCCGCACGACGTCGGTCAGCCCCGCCTCTTCAAGGGCAGCGAACGCCTCGCGCTCGGCGGGCGAGATGTGCGTCGAAACGCCGGGCACGAAGCTGGGGTCGCCCATGTCGTCGTCGAGCGGGGCGACGTTGAAGTCACCCATCAGGGCGAGGGGATGCGCGGGGTCGGCCTTCAGGGTGCGCGCGGCGTCGTCGGCGAGCGCGCGCAGGAAGCGCAGCTTGTACTGCATGTGCGGGTCGTCGAGGGCGCGGCCGTTCGGCACGTAGAGGCTCCAGAGCCGCATGCCGGCGACGGTGACGCCGAGGGCGCGCGCCTCGAGCGGCGCGTCGTCGCCGTCGTGGCCCTTCAGGAACCCGGGCTGCCCCGCGAATGAGGTTTCGACGTCGGTCATGGGCAGGCGGCTGGCGATGGCGACGCCGTTCCACTGGTTGAGGCCGTGCGCGATGACCTCGTAGCCGGCGGCCTCGAAACCGTCGAGCGGAAACTGTTCGGGCTTGCACTTGATCTCTTGCATGGCGAGCACGTCGACGTCGGCGTTCACCAGGTAGTCGACGACGCGGCCGTGCCGGGTGCGGATCGAGTTCACGTTCCAGGTCGCGATGCGCATGCGACGAGCCTACGGCGCGCGCCCGCACCCTCCCCGCACGACGGCACCTCACCTACAGTGGTATCTCGTGACCGATGTGCGCCAGCAGCTGATCGACTTCATCCGCAAGGAGGCCGTGTTCCACGGCGACTTCACCCTGACGAGCGGCAAGAAGGCCAGCTACTACATCGACCTGCGGAAGGTCAGCCTCGACCACCGCGTCGCCCCGCTGATCGGCCGAGTCATGGTGCCGCTGGTCGACGAGTTCGACGACATCGCCGCCGTCGGCGGGCTGACGATGGGCGCCGACCCGATCGCGGCTGCCGTGCTGCATCAGGGCGCTGCGCTCGGCCACACGTATGACGCCTTCGTCGTGCGCAAGGAACCCAAGGATCACGGCCGCGGCAAGCAGGTTGAGGGCCCCGACCTCGCTGGCAAGCGCGTCGTCGTGCTCGAAGACACGTCGACCACGGGCGGGTCGCCGCTGACGGCGGCGCGCGCGCTCGAGAAGGTCGGCGCCGAGGTGGTCGCCGTCGCCGTCGTGGTCGACCGCGCCACCGGAGCCCGCGAGGTCATCGAAGAGGCCGGCTACGCGTACCGCGCCGCCATCGGCCTGGAGGATCTCGGCCTGGCATGAGCGACGCGACGGGTCGCCCACCGGGCGCAGACGACGACGAGGATGCTCGGGGCGAGCCCCCGGCGGAACCGACGTTCACTGAGCTGATCTCGCAGGCGGCCGAACCGACCGAGCCCGCCCCGCCGTCGCCGCTGATCGAGCCGGTGCTGCCCCCGCCGGCGATTCAGCCGCCGCCCGCGCTCCTCCACCCGCAGTCGCCGCCGATTGTTCCCCCCGCCGGGCCTCCAGTGCCCCGCGTCGAAGACATCCCGACCGAGGCGATGCCGGTCATGCGCGAGCCGGCGCCGACGGAGGCGATGCCCGCCGCCGAGGTTCCGAGCGACGCGGCGACCGAGCTGCTGCGCGCGCCGTCACCACCCGGCGTGGGTGACGCCCCGATCGACGGGGATGTCGATGGCGACGCGCTCGACGCCGTGTTCGGCGAGCAGAACTTCCGCGAGTACGAGCCGACGCCGCTGCTGGTGCCCCCGCCGTCGGCTGCTCCCGCCGCTGCGGCGAGCGTCCCCCCGGCGGGCCCCGCCGGGGCGGCTCCGTTCGGCGGCGTGACCCCCGCGGGCGCGGCGACAGCCCCGGGAACCGGCGCTGTCGGCGGTGACGCGCCCCGAGCATCCCGCCTGGATCGCACGCAGCGCACGCTGCTGTGGGTGGCCGGGTCGTTGGCGGCCATTTTGGCGCTGATTGGGCTGTTCCTTCTGGGCACGCGCATCCCGGAGTGGACGGCCGCCGAGCCGGAGCCCGAGCCGACGGTCGAACCCCTGCCCGAGCCGGAGCCGGAGCCCGAGCCCGACCCGCTGGAGGGCGTGCCCGACGGGGTACCGCTGCCGGCGGGCGAGTGGGAGTGGTCACTGCTGCGCGGCGGCGAGTGCCTCGAGCCGTGGGTGTCGCCGTGGGAGGAGCAGTTCACCGTCGTCGACTGCGCCGAGCCGCACGCCGCGCAACTGATTCTGCGTCAGGAGTTTCCGGAGGCGCCGGCCGAGTATCCGGGGCCGGAGGCGCTTGCGGCCCCGCTGTCGCTGATCTGCTCGTCGCCCGACGTGCTCGACTTCGCGGCGGCCGCCGCCTACGACGACATTCAGATTCAGACCGCCTACCCGGTCACGGCCGAGGAGTGGGACGGGGGCTACCGCGACTTCTTCTGCTTCATTTCCCGGGCCGGGGGCGAGTCGCTCGAGGGCAACCTGTCGCTGGTCGCGCCCACGGCGGACGCCGGCGAGTAGAGCTTGCTCGCGCAGCGGGGCTGAGCAGTCGCGTCAGCCGGGCAGCCCTGCCCCGTCCTGCTCCTCGGTTTCGATGGGCTCGGGGCTGACGAGTTCGTGCACGCCGGCGAGCACCTCGCTCGGGCGGAACGGGTAGCGCTCGATCTCCGCCGTATCGCTGATGCCGGTCATGACGAGCACGGTGTGCAGGCCGGCTTCGATGCCGGCGACGATGTCGGTGTCCATGCGGTCGCCGATCATGCCGGTGTTCTCGCTGTGCGCGCCGATGCGGTTCATCGCCGAGCGGAACATCATCGGGTTCGGCTTACCCACCACGTAGGGCTCCTTGCCGGTGGCCTTAGTAATGAGGGCGCTGATGGCGCCCGTCGCGGGCAGCACGCCGTCGGCGCTGGGGCCGGTCGCATCCGGGTTGGTGGCGATGAACCGGGCGCCGTTGTTGATGAGGCGGATCGCCTTCGTGATCGCGTCAAACGAGTAGTTGCGGGTCTCGCCGACGACGACGTAGTCGGGGTTCGTTTCGGTCATGATGAAGCCGGCCTCGTGCAGGGCGGTCGTGATGCCCGCCTCCCCGATGACGAAGGCGCTGCCGCCCGGCATCTGGCTGGAGCAGAAGTCGGCGGTGGCGAGCGCGGAGGTCCACAGCGCCTCTTCGGGAACGTCGATTCCCGAGGCACGCAGCCGCGCGGCGAGGTCGCGCGGGGTGAAGATCGAGTTGTTGGTGAGCACGAGGAACGGGGTTCCGGTGTCGCGCCACTGCTGGATCAGTTCGGGGGCTCCGGGCAGGGCGTGGTTCTCGTGGACGAGCACCCCGTCCATGTCGGTCAGCCAGCATTCAACGTCGCGGCGATCGCTCATGAGGTCAAGGCTAGTCGGCGCGGGTTTCACGTTGACGACGTCGCGGTTTCGGTTCGGGATGCGCGGCTCAGCTCGCGGGGAAAATTTCGCGCGTGATGCCGAGGCGTTTCTCAATGGTGACCAGAGCATCCGGGTTCTCATCGATGCTGAGGCTGCGCCGCCCGAGCGCGCGGGCGACGGCGGCGGTCGTGCCGGATCCGGCGAAGGGGTCGAGCACGAGGTCGCCCTCGCGACTGGAGGCGGTGACGATGCGACGCAGGATGCCCTCGGGTTTCTGCGTCGGGTAACCGGTTTTTTCGCGACCGGAGGTGGTGACGATGGTGTGCCACCAGACGTCGGTGGGCAGCTTGCCGCGCGCCGCCTTCTCGGGCGTGACGAGCCCGGGGGCCATGTACGGCTCGCGGTCGACGGCGTCGGAGTCGAAGTGGTACCGCTTCGGGTCTTTCACGTAGACGAGGATCGTGTCGTGCTTCGTCGGCCAGCGCCGGCGGCTCTTCGCCCCGTAGTCGTAGGCCCAGATGAGCTCGTTGAGGAAGCAGTCGCGGCCGAACAGCAGGTCGAGGGCGACCTTCGCGTAGTGCGCCTCGCGGTAGTCGAGGTGCAGGTAAAGCGTGCCGGCGGGGGCGAGCAGCCGGTGCACTTCGGCGAGCCGCGGGGCGAGGAAGGCCTCGTAGTCGTCGAAGCGGTCGGCGTACTGCGCCTCGCGGTCGACGTGCATCGTGTAGCTGGTGCCGGCGTAGCCGGTGCGCGCGCCGGCGGGGTCGCGCTCGTGCCGGGTGACGCGGCGCAGTTGCGCGCGGCCCGTGTTGAAAGGAGGGTCGAGGTACGCCAGGTCGACGCTCGCGTCGGGGAGGGCGCGTAGAAGGGGCAGGTTGTCGCCGGCGAACAGGCGGTGCGGATGCTCGGGGCCCGGCAGCAGGGCGGGGTCGCGGTGCGCGGTGGTCGCCTCGCCGCTCCGTGAATCCTGCTGGTCGCCGTCCGCTGCCATGGGGTGAGGTTAACAGCCGGAGTGGACGTTGCCGGACAGTCACCTCAGGTCGACGCCAGAGGAGCGAGGGTCGCTGAAGCACGCCGTGAAGCCGGCCACCTTCAACCACTCGTCAGGCCCAACCTCGTCGACGTAGATGGCGACTCGCATGCCGTTGGCCTGCTTCACCTCTACGAGGTTCAGCTTGTCCGTCGTGTCGTCCATGGACCGCTTCACAGTCCACCCGTCGCGTCTGTCGAAGTGGGCGGCAATGCGCTCAAGGATCTCTTCCGGGTCGGCGGTGGGGTGAAGAAGGCCCCCGCTGCTGTTGCGCACGAGGATGGACAAGGATTCGCCCACGCACGGACCGGCGGAATGGTGTCTCCACTCGCTCGGCAGAGGTGCGGTGAGCTCGGTGGGCTCGATCAGCTCCATGAGTTCGTTGACCGCTTCCTTGTGCTCGAACAGTGCGACCCTGGCCGTCCGGTCTGTGCCGTCGTATGCGGAGCGGGGGTCTGAGGCGATTGCGCCGAACGGTAGCGCGGTGCACGCAGCGAGGGTGGCGACGACCGCGAGCACGATGGAGGCGTGCACCACGCGCGTGGGGAGGGCGTTCACGGTGGCGCGGGCTCGGTTGCTGTCTGCGCTCATGGACGTCCCTTGCTCGGTTGCCGTTGTCGCGTGCTCGAGTGGGGGCGACGGTAGCGCACCGACGGCGCGAGGGTGGGTGGCCCGTGGTCGTTTGTGGACGGACCGCCGGAGACGTGAGCTGTGGATTACACCCCGGTCTCGGCGGGGAGCCGCCCCGCGGCGACAGCCTTGTGAAGGGCCTCGTAGTCGGCTTCGGCGATGTCGGCGTAGCGGGCCGACCAGGTGGCGGTGGCGTCGGCGAAGGCTCCGGAGCGGCCGAGGTAGCCGACGATGCTGGCCGAGGCGGGCGACTGCCCGTGGGCGCGGGCGAGCAGGCCGGCGCACAGTTCGGCGTACCGCGTGTACTGCGCGGCGTTGAGGGTGGCCGGGTCGATCGACCCTTTCATGTCGCGGAACTGCCGCCAGTAGTAGTCGACGCGGCGTCGCTCGGCGTCGTCGCCGGCCCAGCCGTTGACCCAGCCGACGAAGGGGTCGGAGGTGGATTGCAGGATGCGCTGGGCGGCGACGACGCGGTGGCCTTCCGAGTAGTCGGTGCTCGCCGAGCGCCCGGGGATGAGCGCGGGCCGGCCTCCGTAGGTGGTGAGCACGGAGGGCGGCGCCTCCTTCGCCTGGAGGAAGAGCACGTCGCCGGCGGCGCTTTCGAGGGCGATGAGGTAGCAGCGGGTGCCGACGCTTCCGACGCCGACGACGCGCAGGGCGTAGTCGACGAGCGTGTACTGGCCGAGCAGGTAGGCGATGTCGTCGCGCAGGGTGTGGCGGTAGTGGGTTCGCAGCTCGCCGAGTTCGTCGAGGCTGGCGTGCTCGACGTGCTGCAGGATCGGCGGCTGGTCGTCGATGCGCAGCTGTCCGTCGGTCGTGGTTGTGGTGAGTTTCGCGAGCACGCGCTCGGCGGTGCGGCCGCGGGCTTTCTTGGCGGCGCGCTTGACGGTGCGGGTGCCGACGGCTTCGAATTCGCGGGCGACGCGGGAGGAGTCGACGCGGGCGAAGTAGCGCTCGGTGGGGCTGAGGCGGCAGAAGCGGCGCAGCACGGTTTGGTACATGGCGGCGGCGTCGTGGGCGGCGGCCTGGCAGGTGTCGTCGCTGAGGCCGATGTCGCGGCCGCCGATGTAGACGCTGGCGGTGAGGCGCCGCACGTCCCACTCCCAGGGGGCGACGCCGCCTTCGTCGAAGTCGTTGAGGTCGAAGACGAGCTCGCGTTCGGGGCTGGCGTAGAAGCCGAAGTTGGAGATGTGGGCGTCGCCGCAGGCGACCACGTCGAGGTTCGTTGTGGGGGCGCCGCGCAGGTCGGCGGCCATGGCGGCGGCGGTTCCGCGGTAGAAGGCGAACGGCGATTGCAGCATGCGGCCGATGCGCACGGGAACGAGGTCGGGCAGGCGCGTGGCGTTCTGCTCGGTGATGATCGCGATCGGGTCGCGGTCGCGGGGGCTGTACACCTCTGCGAGGGATGCGCGCGGTACCTCCCGGCGGAGCGCCCGCCCCCGCTCGCGGCCGTGCGCGCTCGGGTCGAGGTAGTCGGTGGCCGTCATGTCGCGACGCTACTCGTCGTATGCCGTTGCGGCAATGGGTCGGAGGGTCTGCCTGTCTCGTACATGCCGACCGCGTGGGGTTCGGCGGAACAGTCATCACCCCGACGGCAGCGCGTGCGCGGGTTCGGTGCGGTAGGTGCGGCCGGAGGGCGCCGTCCAGAGCAGGGTGCCCCCGCCGTCGTGCTGCACCCGCCAGCGGGTGTGATGTTTGAGCCGGTGGTGGCTTGGGCAGAGGTTGGCGAGGTTGTCGGCGGAGGTTGTTCCGCCGTGCTGCCAATCGCGCGTGTGGTCGACGTCGCTGTGGGATGCCGCGCGCCCGCACCCGGGGAACCGGCAGTACTCGTCGCGCACCCGCAACCACATGCGCAGGTCGCGCGGAACGACGTACCGGTCGCGCCCCACCGACAGGGTCGCCCCCGTCTCGGGGTGGGTCAGCACGCGGATCAAACTCGGCGCCGTCGCCGCGAGCCGCCGCGCTTCCGCGTCGGAGATCGGGCCGTGGCCCTCAATGCTCGCGACCTCGGCGGTGTCGTGCCCGAGCAGCGTCATGACCGGGACCGTCACGAGAACTGTGGGGCGGATGCCCGTTCCGGTTCCGTGCGCCGGCATCACACCGTCGAACAGCAGGTCTCGGAACACGTCGGCCCGACGCTGGGGGAGGGTGCGGTCGTCGCTCACGCCGTCGCCGGCTGCGCCGTCGCCAAGAACAACGCCAGTATCGCTGCCAACGCCATCGCTGCCGCCAACGCCGGCGTCATCGTCGGCGAACCCCGCACCTGCGACGCTGTCGGCCCCCCGGTCGGTGCGGCCCAGCTGGATCGCGATGTCGCTGATGCGGTTGTACGCGGCCCACGCGTCGGCGGCGGGGAGGTAGGCGGTGAGGTAGGCCATGCCGTCGCGGGCTGGCTCGACCCAGACTCCGCGCTCGGCGACACGTTCGGCGCAGCGGCGCTCGCGGGTCATGGGTTCGAGGCGCTCGCGCAGCCGACGAGCCCGCTGCCGGAACCGACCCGGGCTGGTCGTCTCAGCATGACGCAGCGCCCGCCGCTCGAACTCGGCGACTACCTCTGCCGCGGACGGCAGTTCGCCCGCGTCATCGGGGCCAGCGTCGACAGCCTCCGCGAGCATCCGATCGCGCTCGTCGACGACGCTCGACATGGTTGCCGCCTCGTCGACCATGGCGGCCGCGTGCCCCAAAGAGATGCGGCCGTCGGCCAGCGCCTCGCGGGTCGCGGGGAGGCGGGTGGCGAGCGCGCGGCTCTGCTCGATGAGGTCGGTGGCCTGACGCTCGCTGATGCGCATGGCGCAGGCGAGCTCGCTGGCGGCGACGCGTCGCGCGCGGGTCTCGGCGTTCCACCCGTCGGCAGAGCCCGGCGCTGGCAACGGGTGACCCGCGGCCGCATCGGTGAGCCGCTCACTGTGCAGCACATTGTCGAACAGCTGGTTGATCGCGGTTGCGCGCATCGCGTGCACACTCGCGACGACCCGGTCGGTCGCGAGAATCGCGTCGAGCAGCTGGTCGGTCGCCCCGTCGGCGAGGTTCGTCAGCGCGAGCGGGTCGGGGGTGGTCATGAGAGAAGTGAACCAGTGACCACCGACATTGTGGCGGGCGCGCATCCACACCCCCGATGGTCTGTGAAAAGCGGGATGACCGGGCAATTTGTGAAGGAGCCGCCACCTCCCCACGGCCTCATCCACACTCGCCGTCGACCCCCGAGACGGCGGCGCACCTACGCTTGACCCATGCCCGCCGACGCACCCGCCGACCCGCCCGCCGACGCGCCAGGGAACCCCGCACAGAACCCCGCACAGAACCCCACGCGAACCCCCGCACAAGACCCCGAACCCACCCCCACCCCCGAGCACACCACCCACGGCGTCGGCCCTCACCCGCTGCCTCACCCCACCGACCCGCACTTCGACCCCGAGCTGCTCACCCACGGCGACACCCGCAACGTCATCGACCGCTATCGCTACTGGCGGATGGAGGCCATCGTCGCCGACCTCGACACCCGCCGGCACCCGTTCCACGTGGCGATCGAGAACTGGCAGCACGACCTCAACATCGGCTCGATCGTGCGCAGCGCGAATGCGTTCCTCGCAGCCGAGGTGCACATCGTCGGCCGTCGTCGCTGGAACCGCCGCGGCGCCATGGTCACCGACCGCTACCAGCACGTGCGCCACCACGAGACGATCGCCGACCTGGTCGACTTCGCCCGCCAGAACGCGCTGCCGATCGTCGCGGTCGACAACGTCGACGGATCCCGCCCGGTCGACGCCGCGCCCCTGCCCAAGGCGTGCATCCTGCTGTTCGGGCAGGAGGGTCCGGGGCTCAGCCCCGAGGCGCTCGCCGCGGCCGATGAGGCGGTCGAGATCACGCAGTACGGATCGACCCGCTCGATCAACGCGTCCGCCGCCGCCGCGATCGTCATGCACGAGTGGGTCCGAGCGCACGCGCGCGGGGAAGCTTCTGATGCCTGACGTTCCTGACGAGGCCTGGCGGCGCCTGCGCGAGATCGACGCGTGGTGGCGAGCCCTCCCCTCGCCCGATGGCGCCGACGCTGCGCAGACGGAATGGATCGACTCGATCCCGGCCAACACCTGGCAAGAGATGCAGGACGGCCAGGCCACCGCGATCTCGGAGATTCGGGCGAACGCCGAGCTCATGACCGCGCTCCGGGCGGTTGCGCGCGAGGCGGACGACCCTGTCGAGCTCGCTCTTCTCTATACGGTGCTTCGGGATGCCGTTATTGATTACCAAACGGACCCCGCTGCGATCGCGGGCGACCCCCGCGTGGACTGGGATGCGCGGACGATGGAGACGCGCCTGTCGGTCTACCTCCCCGAGGGGACGTTGCTCGGCGACAGCGGCGACAGCGGCGACAGCGGCGACAGCGAGCTGCCGGCCCTTGACGCCGCCGATGAAAGCGCCCGCGAACTCACTCTCATCGGCGGCACGCCCACTCGGTTCCCTGGTCTTGCCGATCCGCCCGGCAGCGAGTTCCTGCTGCAGTTCGACTGCGCGGTCCTCCGTCGGGCCGCCGGGCACGAGGGTGTCGCTCGCCTCATTCGCGAGAATTCGCTTCCGCGCCAGGGCGTGCTGCAGCTCTTCTACGCGGCGGGCCGCGACTCGCTCACGACTCCCGAGGTGCCGGGTGGAGGGACCACGCTTCGCCATGTGAGTGAAGCGGCGGTCCGTCGGCGGGCACCCGGCAGTGCCGCGGGTGGCGCATCCGGCTGGCCGATGGTGCTGCCCTCGTTCGGAGCCTCGATCGAGGCTTCCCCCCGCGCACGTGAAATCGTCGGGGAGCTGCAAGTCGAATCCGACCAGCTGGCGCGCAGCGTGTTCCCCGACGAGAACTTCGACGCCGAGTTCGCGCGCAATCCCTTCACCGCGCGCGTTCGACCCGTTACTCGCCTGTTCCCGCTGCCGTCGCCGGGCTTCGAGCTCACGTCGGCAGAGCTTTCGCGTCTTCACGCCCAACTTCCGCTGGTCGAGCCCGACGACGCCCACGTTCTCTTCGTCGAGGTCGCGCCGAGTCACGCGTTGGGCGACCTCCTACGCGACGACGAACGTCTGCACGTCTGGCTACGCCGCTCCGATGTGACGAACCGCCGCTATGTCGACGTCGTGACATTCCGAAAGAACTCGCCCGCGCATCCGCGCCCTTGACGCGCCCCGCCCGCTCCGATGGACTGTCGGCATGACCGCGATCACCGACGATCTGCCCGCCCAGCTCATCCACGCCGAGCATGAGGGGTGGGACGCGATCTGTCGCGGAGACGGCGGCACCTTCTACTACACGGCGATGACGCCCGACGGCATCATGATCGTCGACGACGGGGTCATCGAACGCGACGCGGTGATGGCCGCGTTGCAGGGCTCCACCTGGGATTCGTACGAGATGAGCGAGCACCGCGTCGTGCGGCTGGGCGACCGCGCGGCGATCCTCGCGTACCGGGCGAGGGCGTCGCGCGGCGACCACCACATCGACCGCCGCATGTCGACCACGTACGTCTACGTCGAGGGACGCTGGCGCGTGGCCGCCCACCAGCAGACCCGCGTGCGGTAGCGCCGGAACGCGGGAGAGGCATGTTCTCTGCACGTCAATTCGTGCATGCATCGTGTCGAAATGTCGGTGCTCAAGTTTATTTTTCGAGACACGATGGGAGGGTCGACGGGTTCCAAGTTGCGAAGACTGTCCATGTCGGCGCGTAAGCCCCCGCTGAGTGGGATTTGCGACAGAGCCAAGACAAAGGAGTCACTTCGTGAAACGCTCATTTAGCCGAGGGATTGGAATGGTGGCCGCTGGCGCGCTGATCGCGCCGTTGGCTGCGGTCACACTGGCGATGCCCGCCCACGCACTGACGCGTGTCGATATCGACCCGTCCATCATCAGCGACCCTTTCGGAGGTTGGGGAACATCTCTCGCATGGTCCGCGAACTACACCGGCGACTGGGACAACCGTGAGGAACTCGCGGACCTCCTCTTCGGACAAGACCCTGACGGTGAGAACCTCGGCTTAACGATCGCCCGCTACAACATCGGTGGTGGAGATAACCCGGAAAACGCAGGGGCGTTGCGCCCGGGCGCGGACGTGCCTGGATGGCGACCCGACCCCGACGAAGACTACGACTGGAACGCAGACCCGCGCCAGCGGTGGTGGCTCGAAGCTGCGAAGAGCCGGGTGCCTGAAGAGCTGTTCATTGTTGACGCCATTGCGTACTCAGCTCCGTATTGGATGACGCAGACGCAGCGTTCGACCGGCAACGTCTCGGGAAGTCAGGACAACCTTCTTCCCGGGGCGGAGGAAGACTTTGCGGACTACCTCGCCGATGTTGTTGAGCACTTTGCCGAAAATGAAGGCATCGAGTTTCGAGTCCTCAGCCCGCTTAACGAGCCCTCTACCGACTATTGGGTGGTGACCGGCCGACAGGAGGGGATGCACGTGTCGCCCGGGGCTAACCAGGCCGCGATCATGAACGCCACCCACGCCGCACTCGCGGCGCGAGGTCTGTCAACCGGGATGAGCGCCGTCGACGAGACCGGGATTGACTTGTCGATCAGTAACTTCATTGCGCTTCGCGATGCAGGCTTTGACATGGAGCTTGTGGACCAGATCAACGTGCACACCTACAGTGGTGGAGATCGGCGCGGGAAATTCAACCTGGCCGTTGGTTCAGCCGAGAAGCGCCTGCAGATGTCTGAAATCACTCTCGGCGGTGGCGCATATGCCCCAGACACCATTTGGCCGTCCCTTGCCCTGGCCGAACGCATTACTCAGGACATGCGTGAGTTGCAGCCCGAGGAATGGGTGTACTGGCAGGCGCTCGAGTCGGAGCCCGAGTCGATTGACGGCAACGGCAACTGGGGTCTGGTGCACTACGGCGATAACGAGTCGCAGGAATACTCAATTACCCGAAAGTTCCACACCATGCGTCAGTATTCGCAGTTTATCCGCCCGGGGGCGCAGTTCGTGTGGAACTCCGACTCGCGCACGCTGACGGCGGTCGACCCGAATACCGGCGACCTGACAATCGTCTCCTACAACAATTCATCAACCGCGGCGCCGCTCCAGTTCGATCTGGGTGCGTTCCGCAACGTCGGGGCCACTGCGGAGGCGTACATCACCTCGGCAACACAAGAACGGGCTGGTGTGAGTGATGTGGACGTGGTGGGCGGTCAGCTAACGACATCGATTCCCGCGCAGTCGATCGTGACCTTGGTGGTCCCCGCTGAGTTGCCCCTCGCAGCAGCGGTGGCCAATGGCAACTTCGAGCTCGGTCCGGAGGGGCAGAACCCGCTCGGATGGCGGACCTTTGGCGGAGACGCGTACGGCACCCACAATCGTGCCGACTACACACAATCCGGAGGCACGGGCGGTGGTCAGCGCGAACTGGTGCACTACCTTGGAGCACCTTTCGACGTGTACAGCTATCAGCGAATCGCTGTCGGCAACGGAGCGTATCGGGTGTCCGCTCAAACGCAGACAAACGGTCTGTTGGACAGTTCGCAACTTGTGATTAGTGGCTACGGTGGGCCCGAATTGGCAGTTGACGTTCCTAACACTGGAGCCTGGACCGAGATCGCCATTGACGACATCGAGGTCACGACCGGGTTCATCGAACTCGGTTTCCGGACCAGCGACGACGGCAACTCTGGGTGGGCGACCTTCGACGAGGTCACCTTGACGGCCAGCGACACAGAAGCGCCCGTGGTCTCGATCGGTGCGTCTGATCCCGCGGATAGTGGGTGGCACACGACTGATGTGGAGGTCTCCGTGAGTGCGACGGATGACGCCTCGGAGATCGCGGGAATCGAATACTCCTTGGATGGTGGTGACTGGTCCGCATACACGGCGCCGGTGTCGCTCTCCGACGGCGAGTGGGATTTCTCCGCCCGCGCGTGGGATTCGGTCGGCAATGTCTCCGCGCCGACAACCGAAACTTTCCGGGTCGACACGATCGCCCCCACCGTTACGTCAACGCTCGGCGATGACCGGAGTCTAGGCTTTATTGCTCAAGACGATGGGTCCGGTGTTGCAACGGTCGAGTACTCGATCGATGGCGGTGCGTGGCTTGAGGCCGTGGGCCCCGTCACGCTCAATAGCGACGCGGTGGTTGTTGATTACCGCGCAACGGATGTTGCGGGCAACCAAAGCGAAACGTCCCAGCGCGACGTACCTGCCGGGTCAACCAACCCGGGCGTGCCCGGCGAGCCTGGAACCCCCAGTGATCCGCAACCGAGCGTTGTCATCGATCGCCTTTCCGTGGCGCAGGGTGGGCAGTTCAGCGTGACGGTGTCAGGCCTCGAGCCAGGTGCCCAGGTGCGTGCCACGCTCTTCAGCGAACCATTGCGAATTGCCGGAATCGCGCCTGCGAACAGTGATGGTGTGACAACATTCACCGTTTCTATCCCGACCGCCTTCTCGCTCGGTACGCATACGTTGGTTGTGGAAGGGGACGGTTTCGACGCGGTCAACACGACGATCACCGTGACGAGCGCGACGGGCCTCGCGTCAACTGGTGTGTCGCAGGGGTTGCCCACCGGCATCCTTCTCGCCGCGCTGCTCCTGACCCTCGGCGCAGCGGCAAGGTTCGTGCGGCGACGTCGGACAACCCTGACTGCCGCCTAAGGCCTCACCCCGGTCGCCGCTCCGCTCCGAAACTCCAGCGGGGCGGCGACCTCGCCGTTCGCGACTAGTCAATGTCTCACCCCGGCGAGCGCCCGACGGGCTCTCGCCCTCACCGCTCCAGCCTCTGTGAAAGGATGACCGCCGTGCCGACCCTCGGTGACGCCAGCAGTGCCCCCATAATCGACCTAGCGGGAGCCTGGTCTGTCCGACTTGACCGGGATTCCATTGGGGAAGCTCATGGTTGGTACTTGGACGAATGGGCCGAGGACCGGGCCGAGATCGAGCTTCCCGGCTCCATTCAGGCACAGGGCATCGGTGATGAGGTGTCGGTGGACACTCCCTGGGTGGGCATGGTGGTCGACGACTCGTACTTTGTTGATGACAAGTACGCGCCCTACCGGGAACCGGGGAATATCAAGGTGCCGTTCTGGCTTCAGCCCGCGCGCTACTACATCGGTGAGGCGTGGTTCCAAAGAACGATCGTGGTGCCCGAGCAGTGGGCAGGCGCCAAGGGCGAGCTGCTTCTCGAACGTGTGCACTGGGAATCGACGGTCTGGATCGATGACCGTCGCGTCGGTTCCGAGCGCAGCCTCACGACGGCACATCGATTCTCTGTCGGCGCACTCGCTCCCGGCGAGCATCGAGTGACGATTCGTGTGGACAATCGGATGATCGTCAACGTTGGGCCGAACTCGCACAGCGTTTCTGACCACACGCAAGGCAACTGGAATGGGATTATTGGGCGGCTCGCGCTTCAGCAACGCGAGCCGGTGCGGATTGCATCGATCGAGACCTTTCCCGACGTGGCCGCTCGCATGGTCCGCGTACGTGTCAACATCGAATCAGACGCGCGGGGCGCGGGGCGGGGGGCGCTGCGAGTCAGTGCCGAGTGCGTGAACACTGTTACCCCGCACCGATTGCCTACTCTCTGCATTCCGTTCGACTTCGACTACCCGAATGGTTTGGCCGTCCGTGGCCTCACGGCGGGCGGAGGCCACGTCGACCTCGCTTACGATCTCGGCGAGCAGGCCCAGACGTGGGACGAATTCCGGCCAGCGCTATACCGAGTAACCGTGGAGTTGGAGTCCACGGTGGGGGGTGAGGCCTGCCGGGCTGCGTCCACCACGACCTTCGGGCTGCGCGAGGTCTCCGCAGTAGGCACACAAATTCGCATCAATGACAGGCCAGCCTTCCTGCGTGGCACGCTCGAGTCATGCGTCTTTCCATTGACCGGGTATCCGCCGACTGACTGTGACTCCTGGAGCAGGATCTTCGCACGCTGTCAGGAGTTCGGTATCAACCACGTGAGATTCCACTCGTGGTGTCCGCCGGAGGCCGCTTTCGACGCGGCTGACGAAGCGGGAATGTACATCCAAGTCGAAGGCCCGTTGTGGGCTAACCAGGGCTCAGCGATCGGGGAGCGCCGGGATGTCGATGCCTTCATGTACGAAGAGTCGTGGCGAATCGTTGAAGCGTATGGCAATCATCCGTCGTTCATCATGATGGCCCACGGCAATGAGCCGTTCGGGCGGGATGCAGAGATCCTTGCCGAGTGGGTGACCTACTGGCGCAAGCGTGATTCTCGACGTCTGTATACCAGCGGCGCCGGATGGCCGGCCATTGACGAGAGTGACTTTGACAGTATTCCCGAGCCGCGCATCCAGAAGTGGGGTGACGGTCTCGAGTCTCGGATCAACGGTGCACTTCCAGAGACGATGACGGACTACGCCGACTGGGTGACAAGCCGCCCTCGGCCGATCATCACGCACGAAATGGGCCAGTGGTGTAGCTACCCCGACTTCGCAGAGATCGACAAGTACACGGGCTTCATGCGCGCAGCCAATTTTGAGATTTTCCGCGATTTTCTCTCCAACGCAGGACTCGATCACATGGCGGATGCCTTCGTGTACGCGTCCGGGCGGCTTCAGGTCCTGTGCTACAAGGAAGAGATCGAAACTGCGCTGCGGACACCGGGATTCGGCGGTTTTCAGCTCCTTGGTTTGACGGACTTCCCCGGTCAAGGCAGCGCTCTCGTCGGTGTCCTGGACGCCTTTTGGGACCCGAAGAGCTACATCACCGCTCGAGAGTTCTCACAGTTCTGCAGCACGACGGTGCCGTTGGCGCGCATGGACCGCCGAACGTGGACAACCGATGAAGAGATGCGTATCGAGCTACAGATCGCGCACTTCGGTCCGCGCGGGCTCGAAGCCGACATCCGCTGGGAGTTGACGGTGACCGACGGGGCAGTCGTAGCATCGGGCAGCCTGCCGGCGACCCGTATCGGCATCGGCAACGAAGAGCGCCACGGCACCGTCGCGATCCCTCTCTCCTCGCTTACCGCGCCAACGGCGCTCGTGTTCTCCGTTTCCGTTGTCGAGGAGGGCGTAGTCTTGGGGCACAACCAGTGGAACGTCTGGGCGTACCCGCCGGTGGTTACTGGCGCATTGCCTGCCGGCCCCGTGCCGCTCGTCACGCGCGACGCTGACAGTGCTCTCACTGCACTCCGGCACGGGACGGATGTGCTCCTAATCGCACGATCGGACGACGTGATCTCTGACGTCGCTTTTGGTTTCTCTACGGTGTTCTGGAATACCGCGTGGACCAGCTACCAACCTCCCCGGACTCTGGGTATCGTATGTGATCCGGAGCACCCGGTTTTCGACGCTTTCCCGACAGACGGACACACCGATTGGCAGTGGTGGGAGGTGCTGCACGGCGCCCGCACGGTGCACCTGAACCGGCTCTCTACCTCGGTAGAACCTCTCGTCGGCGCGATCGACACATGGTTCGACGCGGAACGCCTCGCCATGCTCGTCGAGGCACGTTTCGGCAATGCGCGACTGATGCTCTGCACGATGGATATTGACACGGATCTCGCGAGCCGTGTCGTCGCCCGTCAACTTCGCGCGAGCATCCTCAACTACATGACGTCGGATCTATTCCGCCCAACCGTGGAGTTCGCTGAGGAGGATATTTCTCGTTTAGTGTCGGGCGTGAGGGATAAAATTGCTCAGGTTGACTAATTGTGGTGGTCGGTGCGGTCGTTGCCCACCTCCGCGGTCGGGGGCGCGAAGACAGGGCCACCCTTGTTTCCGCGTCGGTACTCGGTGGGAGAGACCCCGTGCAGGCGTGAAAACTGCCGACTGAAGTAGAACTGGTCGTCGTACCCGACGGCGCGGCCGACTTCTGCAACGGACCATCCGTGGGTGTCAAACAATTCTCGGGCGCGCGCCATTCGGGCGTGGAGTTGGTACTCAAGGACGGACACGCCGAAGAGCTGACGGAATTGGGAGCCGAAGTGGGAGACGCTCACGTGCGCACTTGCGGCGAACTGAACCACGGACATCCGCTCCGTCAGGTTCTCCCGAATCACCTGTGCCGCGTCTTCGAGGACCTGCCTGAGTCTCTTCGACGTAGAGCGGTCTGACACCAACAGGCTCGTCAAATGCCAAGCCGTGCCCGCTGCTCGCACCAGATTGACGGGGCCCATATCGCGTTCCATGACGCGGACCACGCTCGACATCATCGTTACGATGTCGAAGAAGGCCGAGGGCGACCGGACGGGCGCCTTCTCGTCGACTCCATGGGCTGCGAGAAAGGTCGAGACGGGCGTTCCGGCCACGTGAATCCACCAGACCGTCCACGGGTCGTCATCGAAAGCGCCGTAGGAGTGGGACACCCCTGGGGGCAGGACAACCACTTGCCCGGGAGAGACCGTAATGGGGCCACTTCCCGTGTCACACCAACCTTTTCCCTCGACGCACGCGATCAAGATCATCTCTCCGATGGGCACTCGACGCTTGTATCCGTGGTGGGATGCGTGAGGAAAGTACCCACAGTCGGTGACGACGATTCCCGGACACATCGGGCTCGAGAGAAACGCCCGAGCCTGTCCGCGAGGAAGGACCAACATTCTCTCGCCAGGGAAACCGTGGGGTATGGGCGCATCGGAAAGAGTGTTCCGTTGACCAGATTTGTCCATAGCGACTTCCTTGTCGGCGCTCTCTGTTGTTGCCATTCGCAGACACCAGCCCGTGGATCGTACGACGGAGGGCCATCTGCCGCCAAGGGCAAACAGATTCAGACTCTCGATTCGTCCATATCGACGGCGAATCCGTCGATCCACTTCTCGGTGTCAAGCGGCGATTGTTGATACATGACGACGATGAAGTCTGGCGATACGCTCCCCCCTCGCCCGCCTCAGCTGGAAGCGGAGCCTGCCGTCGCTTGGCGCCAGGCGATCACAATCGACACACACGATGTTGAGCAACCAATGGACTATCCGGCATTCCTTGGTCGGCGCGTTTACCAGGGGTCGTCAGGCGAGGTGTATCCGTTGCCGTTCCACGAGAGGGTGAACAGCGCCGCATCGCCGAAACAGTGGGACGCCCTGCACGTTGAAAACGAGCACGTGCGCGTCGTCATCCTTCCGGAACTGGGGGGCCGGATCCACACGGCGATTGACCGATCGAATGACTACCCTTTCTTCTACTGCAACTCCGTCATCAAGCCTGCGCTGGTTGGTGTGACCGGCCCGTGGATCTCGGGCGGAGTGGAGTTCAACTGGCCTCAGCACCACCGGCCAACGACATACCTGCCCACTGACTCCTGGATCGAGCGTCGGGATGATGGAAGCGTCGTGGCCTGGTGTTCCGGCTTCGATCATGCGACGCGGATGTCGGAGCGTCACGGAGTGCTCCTCCGCCCCGGCAGTTCTGTCATCGAATTGCTTGTCACGGTGGAGAACCCGACAGAGACGACGCAGACGTTCCTGTGGTGGGCCAACGCGGCTGCTCGCGCGGGAGACGACTACCAGTCGTTCTTCCCCGACGATGTCTACGTCGTTGCCGATCACGCGCGTCGCGCGGTTACGTCCTTCCCCGAATCCGACGGGCAGTACTACGGCATCGACTACTCCGAACGAGGGTCGAATGCAGTGAAGAGTGCCATCGCGGTGCACGCCCTTCCGAAGGATGAGAACGGGGTCACTTTGCCGCCCCGCCTCGATGATCCTGCACGACTTGACTGGTACAAGAACATCCCCGTCCCGACCTCGTACATGGCTGTTGGGAGTACTCAAGACTTTTTTGGCGGATACGACCACGGGGTGCAAGCCGGGTTTATCCACCACGCGGACCACTCCGTCGCTGTCGGCAAAAAGCAGTGGACCTGGGGCAACTCCGCGTTCGGCCACGCGTGGGACGCGAACCTGACGGAGGTCGACGGACCCTACGTCGAACTCATGGCGGGCGTCTTCACCGACAATCAACCGGACTTTTCTTTCATCGCACCCGGAGAATCGAAGAGTTTCTCGCAACTCTGGTATCCAATTTCTCTCATCGGGCCGGCAAGTGCTGCGAGTGCTGAGGTCGCCGTTCGCCTCGATGTTGATCCCACCACGACTGAGAAGCGTCTGTTCCGGTTTGCCATGATTACGACACAGGTGCGAGATCTTCGGATCACGCTCGGCGATGCCGAGGGCCGGCCCCTCTGGGTGTCCACTGTGCCGGAGGTCGGGCCGGGTGCCCCCAAAGTCATGGTGGAAGAACTGCACTCAGCGGTCGCGGAAGCCGATATCGCCGTGCTGGTGCACGATGCGACGACAGGCGACGAGCTGCTTTCTTGGGCCCCTCATCGCGAGGAGACGGAACACGCACCGGTCAAAATGGCGACAGAGCCACCCCAAGCCTCTGAGATCAACTCCGCTGCGGAAGCGCACGCGATCGGCGTCCACCTTGCACAGTATCGGCACGCCTCGCGCAAGCCCGAGCCATATTGGAGACGCGCAATAGCGCTGGATCCTGCGCTGTGGCCGGCGCACCTGGAGCTCAGCAAGTGGCACTATCGCCGAGCAGAGTACAGGGAGGCGCTGGAGTTCGCCGATGCCGCGATTGCGCGGGCGACGGAATGGAACTTCAATCCGGCATCGGGAGAACCGCACTACGTGCGGGGGCTGGTTCTCCGCCGTCTGGAGCTCTACGGGGATGCAATCGAGGCGTTCGACAAAGCGGCGTGGGATCACGGGTTCGCGGACGCGGCTCGATTCGAATCCGGGCGAGCGGCGCTCGCCAATGGCGACATTCCGCATGCTCGAAGCCGATGCCGGGAGATGACCAGCGCTGCCTTCGCGGATTCGCGCGTTCGCGCTTTGCGCAGCAGACTTGGGCTTCCGAACAACGGCGGCGACTCTGTTGAGCAGGACGTGCTGAACGCGGCGATCGCCGGAAAGTTTCTTTCGTCCTCGGCCAGCCGCTATCTGGAGATCGCCGCGCTGCTGCGCTCGCTTGCCTGGGACGACGCGGCCGAGCCGGTACTGCAGATGTGTCTCACGTTGGACGAGAGGAGGGCGAACGGTGAGCCTTCGGTCGCCATTCTCGCGTCACTTCAGCTCAGCGAGATCTTCCTTAACCGGGGCGAGAGCGATGCGGCCGCAGAGATTTTGGCCACCGTTCGCGATGCGAGCACACGGCACGCAGCACCGGCAACTCTTGATGACTTCGACCTGCTTCGTCGCACAGTCCGTCGCGATGCTGGTGTCGTCGCGGCGAACGCGCTTCTCGGCACGTGGCTGTTCGCGGCTGGTCGCCAGACGGAAGCTCTCAAGCATTGGGAGCGTGCGGCTGTGGATAGTTCGGATGCCGTGATTCATAGAAACCTCGGCCTGGCGCGGTTCGAAGTCACGGGCGATGGAGCTCGGGCGGACTTTGCCTACGCCAGCGCGATCGCACTGTCTGGCGAAGACTCCCGACTCATTTTCGAGTATGACCAGTTGCGCGCGCGCACCGGCGTCTCGGTCGAGGAGCGCCTCGACCACCTTCGTCGCCACCGTCGAGCCGTCGTAGAGAGGGATGACCTTGCCGTCGTGTTCTCTGAACTTCTCGTGATGGAGGGTAAGGCGCAAGAAGCTCGCGAGTTCATCCTCTCGCGCACCTTCCAGCCCTGGGAGGGCGGTGAGGGGCGGGTAATCGGTGCGTGGGACAGGATTTGCATCGACCTGTCTCGCGAGGCGCGGAAGGTGGGCGACGTCGATGCCGCTCACTCCGCGATCGAAGCGGCATTCGCCATCCCCGCGTCATTCGGGGAGGAGCGTCACCTCCTCTCCAACCTTGCTGACCTGCGATATGAGCAAGCGCTCGTTCGACAGGCTCGTGGCGATCACGGTGCGGCAGAAGAGAGCTTTCGGGGAGCTGCGTTCGCCCGCGGGGACTTTCAGAACATGACACCGACCGCGGTGAGCGAGAAAACCGCGTTCGTCGTCAGGGCCCTGCGGGCGCTGGGAAACGAGGCGGCAGCGCAGGAACAGATTGCCCTTTGGGACGAGTGGATCGCCGATCGGCGTTCTCGCCCAGCGGCGGTCGACTACTTCGCGACGTCGTTACCCGACTTGCTTCTGTTCGATGTGGATCAGGAACTCGCGAAGGAGCGCGAGCTTCGTGTCCACGACGCGCATCTGCTCGCGATTCGTGGCGACCAGGAGGCGGCTCGCGCGATTGTGCACCAAGTGATCGAAGAAGAACCTGCCCATGTACTCGCTCGCGACGCAGAGCGACTCTTGACTTCCGAGATCTCACAATCGCCAATACCGTCCGCTTCGGCAACCGAGAGCAGTCGGCGAATACACGTCACGCCATGAAATCGGAGTGAAACCCGGGGACTTCCACTGGACAGTGGACCCCAACTACCCTGCACCAACAACACAAAGGAGTGAAAATGAACAGGAAGACACGGCGCTCGGCGATTCCGATCGCGATGACGGCAATCGCCGCACTATCGCTCGGGGCGTGCGCTCAAGACGCCGAGACCGACACGGACGCCCCGATCACTCTGACGTTGTCAACCTTCGGCAACTTCGGCTACACGGAGGAGTTCCTGGCGGGCTTCACGGAGCTGTATCCGAACATCACGGTTGAGCACTCGATCGCTGCCAGCGGGTCGGATGTGCGCACGAGCCTCATCACGGGACTTGCGGCGAATGCGGGTCTCGCGGACGTTGAGGCGATCGAGATCAGTTGGATGGCGGAGATGGCCGAATACTCCGACCAGTTCGTGCCGGTGCCCGGAGACAACCCAGGTGGGCCCTGGGTGGACGCCCAGCAAGTTCCTGCCACCGCATCGGACGGCTCGCTCTGGGCGTACGGCGTCGGTATCGGGCCGACCGCGATCTGCTACCGCGCCGACATGTTCGATGCCGCCGGCCTGCCGACCGACCCGGTCGAGGTTGCCGAGTTGTTGGACGGTGATTGGGATAACTACTTCGCGCTTGGTGACGAGTACGTCACCAATGGCGGCCCGGGTGCATGGTTCGACTCGGCGTTCGGGATCTTCCAAGCACGAATGCTTCAACTCCCCTACGGCTTCGAAGACGAGAACGACGCGATCATTGTTGACACTGATCCGGCGATCGAGAATCTGTACCGCGACACGCTCGAATATGCAGACACTCAGTCTGCCGCACTGGCGACGTGGTCGAACGACTGGTATGCCGGTATGCAGAACAGCGCATTCGCGACAATGTCCTGCCCGAGCTGGATGCTCGCCATCATCGAGGGGTCGGCGCCGGAGGCCTCAGACTGGAGAATCGCCGACGCGTTCCCGGCCGGCGGAGGAAACTGGGGTGGATCGTTCCTGGCAGTCCCTGTTCAGAGCAGTCACCCCGACGAAGCGGCGCTCCTCGCGCAGTGGCTGACCGCGCCCGAGCAACAGGTCGAGCTCTTTGCGTCTACCCAGACGTTCCCGAGCCGTACTGCGGCGTTCGAGATTCCGACCTTGCTCGATTCTGTCAACGCGTACTTCGGCGACGCTCCGATCGGTGAGATCTTCACGAATCGCGCAGAGGCGATCGAGTCGTTCGCCTACCAGGGCCCAAAGGGATCGTTGATCGGCGGTGCCATCACGTCTGCTCTCACCAGAGTCGAGAACGAGGGTCAGTCGGTCGACGCCGCCTGGTCGCAGTTCATCGACGAGGTGGACGAACTCCGGGGAGAGTAGCTCATTCCCCGAGAACACGGCTAGTGCCCCCAGCGGGGTCAGGTGGCGATACGCCTCTGGCCCCGGCTGGGAGCGGACGCCGGGCGTTTCACAGGCGTCAATGACGTGGTCAAACCGAGAGGACGAGCAGGTGGCAATCACAATTCGAGTACGGAGCCGAAGGTCTGGCGGCCCCGGCCCAAACCGCTCACGGCGGGGGTCCTTTCGGCGCCAATTCGACACCCGCTACTCGCCGTACGTCTTCATCTCCCCGTTTTTTGCTCTGTTCGCCATCGTGGCGTTGTTTCCTATTGCGTATACGGCATGGGTCTCCCTCAATGACTGGAACCTTATTCGCGGCCAGGGTGAGTTTGTCGGGTTCGCTAACTACCAGGCGATCTTTGACCAGCGACTCTTCTGGATCGCGCTGCGCAACACCCTCAGCATCTTCGTCATCCACTTGATTCCGCTCCTGATCTTCGCGATCGCGATTGCCGCGGCCCTAGACCGCAGTTTGCGCGCGGGTGGGTTCTGGCGCCTGATGGTGCTGCTCCCGTTCGTCGTCATGCCCGTTGCGGTCACGTTGATCTTCGGCTCGCTCTACGCAGAGCGCTACGGAATGATTAACACGATTCTTGAGAGCGTCGGGATCGGGCGTATCGGCTGGTACTCAGATGTGTTCGCCAGTCACGTAGCGATCGCCTCCATGGTCGACTATCGCTGGACAGGCTACGCAGCGCTCATTTTTTTGGCGGGAATGCAGGCCATTTCGCGCGACTACTACGAGGCAGCGACGATTGACGGGGCCGGCGCCTTTCGCCAGTTTTTCTCCATTACGATTCCGCAACTACGCGGAACCATCATCTTTGTCGTTATCACGTCGACGATTGGTGGGCTCCAAATCTTCGACGAACCGCGCCTGTACGACACGGCGGGCCTCGGTGGCGCCGACGGACAGTGGCTGACGCTCGCGCTGTATTTGTACAACGTGGGATGGCGCAATCTGAACTTCGGACAGGCGTCGGCGATCGCGTGGGTACTGTTCGCCATCGTGTGCGTCTTCGCCCTGGTCAGCCTCTGGCTCACCTCCCGTATTGCGAAAAGTGAGGGAACACGATGAGCGCCACCGCTCCGAAGCTCGTCAGTGGTCTGATGAACTCGTCCACCAGCCCGGTCCCTCTGCGGCGCCGGCGGCGGCGCCTGGATGTCCGCGGCGCCTCGTGGGGTTCCTACACTTTCCTCATCATCGTGGGTCTTGTCACCCTCTTCCCGCTCTACTGGTCGTTCCTCATCGGAAGCGGCGACGCGACGACCCTGTTCGACCCCAACAAGTCCTGGCTTCCTGGCGGGAACTTCTTCGCGAACGCCGCCACGGTGATCGCAAATCCCAGCGTGAAGTTCTGGCAGGCTCTTGCCAATAGCGTGATCGTGTCGACAACGGTGTCGGTTTCCGTCGTATTCTTCGCCGCGCTCGCCGGCTTCGCATTCGCGCGTCTCCGCTTCCGGGGAAGGGATGCGCTCCTGGTCTTCGTTATCGCGACGACGGCCGTGCCCACTCAACTGAGCGTCGTTCCTCTCTTCATTCTCATGGCCGAGTTCGGATGGATCGGCAACCTCGCTGCGGTGATCGTGCCCACGCTCGTGACGGCGTTTGGCGTGTTCTGGATGACGCAATATGTACGAAATGTCGTGCCTGAAGAACTGATCGAATCTGCACGCATCGATGGCGCCAGTTCGTTCCGCACTTTCCGTCTCATTGTCCTTCCGATCATTCGTCCTGCAGCTGGGATGCTCGGGTTGTTTACGTTCATCGCAACCTGGACGAACTTCTTCTGGCCGTTCATTGTTCTCGGCCCGGCCAATCCGACGTTGCCGGTAGCGCTCGCCGTCTTGCAGGCTAACTACTTCGTCGACTACTCGCTCGTCTTGGCGGGAGCCTTCATCGCGACCGTTCCCCTGCTTCTCGTCTTTGCCATTGCCGGCAAGCAACTTGTGTCAGGAATCATGCAGGGAGCGGTGAAGGGCTGAGTCGGATCGCTCTCTGCCCGCCCGTGCCCACCGCACGCGGATCGGCCCCTTCGCCGTCGACGGGTCGACCACCCGGCCGCCCTGGGTGATCTCCACCTCGCCCGCCGCCACCAGTCTCCGCGCCGCACGCCGGGCGGGTTCCATCAGCTCGCGCCACGGCTCGTCACCCGGCAGGCCGCGGGCGGCCGCGACGGCGCGCGCCGCCTCCGACGGGCAGATCGTTGCGGACGCGGCACGAGCATCCAGCAATGATCGGATGCTCGCCTCCAGTTCGCGATCGACCTCGCGCACGCCGCGGGCCCGGCACGCGTCGCTGCAGTACTTCACGGATCCCCAGTCGCGCGCCCACGTGGCGCGCCACTCGATACGCCGCCCGCAGGAGGCGCAGGTCTTGTCGGCGCGGCCCTCGGGCGCAGGAGCCGCGGAGTCGGCGCGATCGCGCGCGTCGCGCCCTGGCCGCTGTCGTCCCATGGGTACAGGGTGCGGTACGCACCTGCGACGCCGCTCAGCGACCCCGCCGCACCCGCACCCGCGCGAGCAGCAAGCCCACCCCGGCGACCACGGCGACCACCACGGCCGTGCCGCCGAACAGCAGCGCCTGCCCACCGGCCTGGTACGCCACACCCGAGACGGCGGCCGCGACGGTCGCCGCCGCGAGCCCGATGCCGCGCAGTAGACCTTGCGCCGTTCCGGCTCGCGCGGGGTCGACCGCGTGCGCCATGGCCGCGGCGGCTCCGACGAAGGCGAGCGCCTGCCCGGTCGACTCGATGAGCCCCATGCCGGTCGCGACGAACGGGTTGCCGACCACCGCGTACAGGGCGATCATCGGCAGCAGAATGATGAGCCCGCGCCAGAACGCCGACACCCCGCCGCGCCGGTCGGCGAGCCGCCCCGCCCAGCCGGCGAGCAGCACGTACGGCACGGCGAAGATCGCGTAGCTCGCGGCGATCAGCACGGGCCCCGCACCGATGTCGGCCATGTAGCGCGGCCAGATGCCGTCGTATGCCCCCGTCGGAATCATCACCGCGGCGTACAGCAGCACGATGCCGACGATGCGCGGCGAGCGCAGCAGGTCGAGCCCCGTGCGCGGCGCCGCCGAGCCGAACCGCTGGGTGCGGTCGGCGTCGGTCACGTCGAAGCCGAGCACGCCGGCGGCGATGCCCCCGGTCTCGGGATGCGCGTGGTCGCCATCGAAGCGGGTGCGGCTTCGCGACGGTTCGGCGGCCGTCGCCGCCGCCTCTCGGAACCCGAGCAGCACCGGCACGAGCGCGAGCATGACGACACCCGCCGCCACGGCGAGGATCGCACTCGGCCCGGCGATGGCCAGCGCCAACCCCGACGCCAGCGGCCCGAGCGCGATGCCGGCGAGCTCGCCGGCGCCGAGGCGCCCGAGCAGTTCGCCGCTGCGTGCGTGGTCGTGCCGCACGAGCAGGGCGCTCGCCGCGATGACGAAGATGCCGAATCCGAAGCCGCCGACGGCGCGCCCGGCGATCAGCTGAAGTCCGCTCGTCGCGAGGGCGCTGAGCGCGAGCGACCCGGCGACCATCACGACGCCGATGATCGCCATGAGGCGCGCGTGCCCGCGGTCGGCGGCGGGCGCGACGATGAGTTCGGCGATGAGGGCCGCGCCGAAGCCCGCGGCGGCGAGGTAGCCGATCTGCGCGGTCGAGACCCCGAGGTCGTCCTGCAGTGACGGGATCAGCGGGAAGATCACGAACGACGCCGCCGACAGCGTCACCATGGCGCCGACCACGCTCGGGACGAGCAGGCGGGCACGCCGCGCCTCTCGCTGCTGCGCGTTCACGATCAGACACCTTTCGTTCGTTATTGTCCAACTGGACAACACACTAGCACCCCGTTATCCACCCGGACAAGACCATGTGCCACCGCCTATGCTCGACGCATGGCCGAGCGCAAGACGTCGGATGAGCGGCGCGAGCAGATTCTGCGGGCGACCCTCGTCGTCGTCGCCCAGAAGGGCTTCGCCGGCGTCACCCTGCGCGACGTCGGCGCCGAGGCGGGCATCGCCCACGGGCTCATTCGCCACTACTTCGCGGGGCGCGACGAGCTCGTCGCCGCCGCCTTCGACTACGCCGTGACCGCCGAGCTCGCCAGCGACCACGCGTTGCTTGACGGCCTCGACCCGGTCGCCGCCCTCGCCGGCTGGCTGTCGGCGACCCCCGAAAACCACTACATCGTGTGGATCGACGCCTGGAGCGAGGCCCCGCGCACGCCCGCGCTTGCCGCTGCGCTCGACCGGCACCATCGCGACTGTGAGCGCATCCTCGCCGATCAGATCGCGCGCGCGGTCGCCGCCGGCGCCGCGACGAGCGACAACCCCGACGAGGATGCTCGGATGCTCACCGCCATCGCGGACGGCGTCGCCGTGCAGCACCACGCCATGGGCATCGTCGACGTCGACGAGGCCAACGCGATCGTGTTCGCCGCCGCCGAGCAGCGCCTCGGCCTCGAGTCGGGCAGCCTTGCGCGCGCCAACCCCGTGCCTGCCCGCGGGCAGTGGGCTGAGGTGTAGCGGGTTACTCCTGACGTCGTGAGTTGCGGCACGCCCGCGCCCCGGAATCTTCCGACTTCACCACCACTTGTCCCAATCTCGCGGGCATCGCTCTCGGGCGCCCATGAGTTGTTCCGGAGGAACAAGTTCGAACGGGTTGTACGTGATAACTCCCGTCAGAGCCTCGTCAGAGAAAGCTTGCAGTGAGGGAGGCGCCGTGGTCGGCCAGCCAGCGTCACGAAGACATACGTACTGGCCTTCTAGCCCGGCGAAAGCTTCAGCGATTTGTTCCTCTGTCGTGGGTATCGGTGGCAGCCCGATTTCTGCAGCACAAATGCCATTGAGTTCAAGCATGTCTGGGCCGGTGTTCGGGCCGCGATTGGGTACGGAGATTACCGATTGGCCATCGTCCTGAACAATTACCTCGACCTGCGCGCCGCGGTCCCGCATGCATTCCGCAAGGCTTTGCATGTATTCACTAGGGGTCCCCTGAAATGCACTTCCTCGAATTTCGGTGGACTCACCACCTTCGACAGATGGCAGCGCGCAGCCGGTGATCGTGAGAAGGATTGCCGAGCATATCGAGGTGAGGCCTAGCGCGGTGCCTCTGGTCAGCCATGTCATCCGAAACTTCGACAGAAAGCGGAATGACTCGAAATGCTGATGTTCGAGTTCGCAGACCAGGCGCCGCCACCGATGGCCCCCTGACGAGAGCCGCTCGTCATTGCCCCGCCGTACTCGTAACCAAGGCGGAAACTCGCACCGGGCGCGCACTCCCAAAAGGTTCCGTTAGCAGTCCAGCTATGGAAGGAATACTTCGTTGCTGTCGGACAGGATTTGAAGCCCGAAAGCGCGACCGCACTTGGCGTTGCACCAAGCACTAGCAGCGCCGCCCCGAGCGCGGCAGCAATGGACATGTACTTGGGCCTTGACGCCCGCGCCCGAGGGGGTCCTCTGTCGACATCATTGTCTCCATCTTCGCGGTACTGAGCGATGTGGTTGAGACGAGAGTACCGTTAACAGACGAGTGTGTACATGTAAGAGCGACGGGACATGCCTCGTCCTCACGCCTGCAGTCTCGCGCGCCAACCCGGTGCCCGCCCGCGGGCAGTGGGCTGAGGTGTAGCGGCGCGCAGCGTGGGGGCGGCCCGGCGAGCGTCGTTACGTCGTCAGCCGAGCGGCTGGGGGCACGACCTCAGGGCGTCGGGCGCGTCGGTGTCGGATACGTCGAGGTACGGGCTCCAGGTTGCGCCGCCGTCGATGAAGGCCTGAAGGGAGGGTTCTGGCGACAGGGCGAAGCCCAGTTGCCGGAGGCAAGCCGCGAGCTCCAACATCTCTGCGTAGCCCGTCGCCAAGTCGACCTCGGTTTGCGCACCTCCGGCCGCTACGTCTGCACGTCCGCTTTCCTCGTTGCACCGACGATCCGCCTCGGCGAAAGCGTCCCATTGGTCTTCGGGGAACCCGAACACGGCGCCCGATGGTCCATCGCGGAATGCCCATCCGTCACTCTTCATGCACTCGTCGTACCGCGCGGTTCGCTCCATCCATTCGCTTGAGCGCGAGCCGAGGTACTCCACATTTCCGGTATGGGCTTGAGCGTGCGGGGTGGTGAGCGTTTCAGCCGGGGGCGTTTCATTTTCCTCCGGCGCCACCCAGGGCCGACTGGCGATGAGCGCAACGACAAGCAGACTCGCGCCCGACAAGGCGATAAGCGCCGCGGTCCCCGAGAGGCCCAGGCGCGGCCGCGACACCGTATCCACTCAGCTACCGCCCGAGGGGCCGATAGGCGCAGGCGGCCCGAGCAACATGACGCGCGCTGCGACCACGGTGACTGTCGATGACACGATCGCGATGGATGACCAGGCCGCGCTCGCCCTCCGGGTCGCGGGTGCGAGTAGGCCAATGAGGATGGCCAGCGCTGCCGTGACCACGAATGCGATAGTGGCGCCGGTGGCGAGTGCGGTCAGCTCTGGGGCGAAGCATCCCACCGTGCCCGGGTAGGACAGTCCGCACACTGCGGAGGTCGGGATCGCGGCCTGCACGACGGCTAGTCCGGCGAGCGCGCTTGCGATCGGCGCGATCACCCAGGCCCAGCCCGACTGAGCGGGCGCGGTGACCGCGGGTGAGGCTTCCGACGCCGTCATGCTCATCTCTTGATTACATCTCGATTTTGGCGGTAAGTCCAGCCTGACGAGGAAGAACAGCGAGAGCGCTATTCCTGCCAGAAGTACCCCATGGGGTCGGGGCATCGAGTCTCGAGTGCGCGCAGTTCGCCTTCCGACATGGGTGGCAGTAGCGCCCATGTTGAGTACTGCCGGTCGTTGTAGAGACGGTCTGAGTACTCGGCCAGCGACGGAACCTCGTCGACGTCGTACCCGGCGGCGGCAAGGCATGCGTGCGACTCCTTCTCGCGTTCATGCGCACGCGCAACGACAGCGTCCGTCAACGGCGGCGCGGCCATGTCTGCATAGCCCAAAGACCGGTGGCACTCGTCAGCGGCCGCGATAAACGCATCCGTTTGTTCGCTGGGACCGACGTACGAGTAAGACGTCGATCCCACGACGACTTCCCATCCCTGATCTGTCATGCATTCAGCCAGGCGCTCGGCGATAATCTGCGACTCTGAGGGGGCTGACGCGTAACTCGGTGGCACGTGTTGCGCTGGCGCGGCGGTTGATTCGGGTTCGGGCGCTGACGTGCATCCCGACAGCAGCGTTGCAAGGACGAGCAGGGCCCCAACACGGCGGGCGCGCGCAGCGGTAAGGGAGGGACGCAGATTCATCACGGCACTCGCAGTTCTCTGATTGGGTCGCGGCGTGCGGCGACGATGGCGGGGAGGAGTGCGGCGATGACGGCGACGGTGACGGCGAGTATTGCGACCGCGCCGGCGAAGTCAGCGCCGGGCAGGGGGTCGCCCGTGGCGGCGAGCGTTGCCAGGGCGGCGCCGGTGCCGAGGGCGGCGCCGACGATCGCGACCATTGTCATCTGCAGCAGTACGAGGGTGACGATGAGGGTGCGGGATGCGCCGAGCGCGCGGCGGCGTCCGTAGTCTTTGCGGCGCAGCATGGTGAATCCGTAGAGGATCGCGGCGACGAGCAGGGCGCTGATGCCGAAGATGACGAGTACGAGTTCGCGGCCGAAGGTGCCGAGCTGGCCTTCGATGATGGCCCGCAGCTGTGCGATGCCTTCGCTGGTCGCGAGCGACACGGTGGTGGGGTCGTCGACGGCGAGCACCGATCCGGTGGCGGAGGCGACGGCGCCGACGAGGTCGGGGGTGTCGGCGATCACGACGAGCACACTGACCGGGCCGACGCGGTCGTCGGGCTGCGGGGCGACGACGAGGGGTTCGAGGAAGGCGAGGTAGTCGGGCACGGCGAGCTCGGCGACGACGCTGTAGTCGCGTCCGTCGTTGGTGGCGACGCCGCCGGTTCCGTCAAGCAACCCCAGTTCGTCGAGGGCGGTGGGTGACGCCCACGCGGGTGAGATGTGTTCGGGGGCGTGGCCTGCATCCACGAGGCCGTCGCCCCACAGGGTGCGCACCGGAACGGGCGCGCCGCCAGCAAAGGCGGTTGCGCGCGTGTCGGTGGCGGGCCCGAACGCGAGGGCGGCCTCGATGCCGTCGACGTTGGCGAGCCGGTCGAGCACGGTCGAGTCGAGGCCCGAGGCGGTTTCGGCGCGCACGACGATCGAGCGGGTTCCGGTGGAGTCGATGGTGGACAGCACGGCGTCTTCGGCGCCGACAGTGCGGCCGGTGGTGAGCAGCACGCTTGCGCACATGGCCGCGACGATCACGACCGACACGAGCGAGGCGACCGGTTGCGCCCACGCGCTGGCCGCCGCTTCACGCAGGATCGCGCCGACGACGCGCAACCGCGCCCTCACAGTTCGACCGTCCGGTCGCACTGGGCGACGATGCTCGGGTCGTGGGTGACGATCACCACGGCGGCGCCGGCGGCGGCGTGCTCACGGAAGGCGCCCATGACCACCCGTGACGAGTCGGGGTCGAGGTTTCCGGTTGGTTCGTCGGCCAGCAGAATCTGCGGCGCGTGCAGCAGTGCCCGGCACAGGGCGATGCGTTGCGCCTGCCCGCCCGACACTTGGCCGGGCTTTGCGGCGGCGCGCAGTTGCACGCCGAAGCGTTCCATGAGGGCGGATGCGCGCATCCGGGCTTCGCGCGGATCGTCGCCCCGATACAGCGCCGTCTCGCACACGTTGTCGAGCACGGTGCGCGTTGCATCCAGTGCTGCGTCTTGGAAGACGAAGCCGAACCGGCCAGCGCGCAGGCGTGCCCGCTCACGGTCGGGCAGGGCCTGCGCTGGCACGCCGTCGACAAGGATGTGGCCGGCGGAGGGCTTCAGCATGAGCCCGAGCAGGTAGAGCAGTGTCGACTTTCCGCGACCGGACGGCCCCGTGATGGCGACCACCTCGCCGGCATCGAAGCGCTGCGACCAGCCGTCGAGCAGGGGCGCCGCGCGGTCGTAGCCGAAGGTGACGTCCTCGGCGGCGAGCAGCGCGCCGTGCGCGTCGTGTCTCGCCGATCGGGGCAACGTGCCGACGTCACTCACGCCGAACCCCTACTCACTGCCGGCCGGAACGCGCACACGCAGCCCGACACCGACGGCCGGGTCGCTCGACTCGATGACGGCGACCCCGCGGGCGCTCGCCCGCACCTCGACCGGGTAGGTGCCGCCGGCCTCGTCGACGACGACGGTGCCCGCGTTCGCCGTCGCCCGCAGCGCCGCGGTCGGCACGGTGAGCCCAGAGACCGACTCGACGGTGATGATCTGCGAGCGCAGCAGGCTCTGCTCGGTGACCGGCAGCTCGCCGCACGCGTCGGCGCAGATCGACGCGCCGTCGTCACCGTCGAGCGACACGACGATGCTGCCGAACTCGTCGGCGGCCTGACTGGTGGCGAACGCCGTCCACTCAGCCCCCGACGGGCTGGAGATCAGCACGCGGGTTCCCGCAGGAATCTGCGCGGCCTGCGTGTCGGTCACCGGGATGCTGAACTGCGGCGCCAACGGAAGCACCGACACGAGGCGCTCACCCCCCATCAGGGTCGACCCTGGCTGCAGCGCGTCGGCGTCGAACGTGACTCGTGTCGGAAGGGCGGGCACGACGATCACGTCGCCGGCTTCCACCGTTCCCGTCGCGGTGAGGCCGAGACTGCGCTGCCACTGACGGACCGCCTCCGCTGTTGCCGCACCGTAGCGGCCGTCGGGTTCACCGGTGAGGAACCCGGCTCCCTGCAGGAACTGTTGCAGCTGCTCAACGTCAGACCCCACCGCCGAGGGGCCGAGCGCGCGGAACGACGGTGTCGACCCTTCGATGATCACCACCGGTCGCAGCCCGACCTCGAACAACACCGCGCCGGCGTCGACCTCGTCACCCTGCGCGACCGCCACCGAGGTGATCACGCCGCTTGCCTGATTCACCCCGAGCGGTTCCGACGTCCACTGCGCAACCGAGTTCAGCGCGAGGCTCGACCCCACCTCACCCTCGACGATCTCAACCGTCGTGAAGGGGCGAGCGTCGAGAACCTCCTCGGGCGGGGAGAAGGCAGTGGTCACGGCCCACCCCACACCGGCACCCAGCGCAAGCACAAGCACGGCGCCAAAAGCGATGCCGCTGATACGGGCACCCCGCGACCGTCGCGGCGACGGCGGCGATTCGGGACGGGGCGACGGCTCTGGCATTCGCTCAGGTTAGCCGAAGGTGCGCGCGTTGAAACGACACGTACGGCGAGGTTCTGCGACGAGGGCCAGGATTGGTGATTGACGCCAATACCCGTTCATAGGGGACACGCGAAAACCGCCTCCGCCACGTCGTCCTCCGCAATCAACTCGTACGGGTCCCACGGCTGAGAGTTAGGGTCCTCCATTAGCGTCGTAATGTAAGCGCTTCGCGAAGGCGCGGACGGCGTCTCATAGCCAAGATCGGTCAGACAGCTGACCACGCGACTCGTGTTCTCGAAATTGAACGCCGCAAGTTCCTGCGTCATGGTCACGTCGTTGTATCCAAGTTCAATTGCGCACTCTTCATATGCGATCTGATACGCGCCCTCCTGACCAACCGGGATCCCAGCTTCGACGCCCCACCCGCCGCCATCGGTGACTTCCACGTCCCAACCCGATTCCTCCAGACACCGCGCGATCTCCGTGGCGGCCTTGAACATGCGTTCGTTGCCTTCGATATTCGTGACATCGGCGTCGGTGCCGTTCGCGATTGGAGGGCCGTCAGAATCGAGCTGATTGCACGCGCTGAGCACAAGAGTTCCGGCGAGGAGTGTGATGCAGGTAAGGGGGACGCGCCCTCCGACGCGATGTGCTTGAAAGAGCTTTTTCACCTACCGGACCTTTGTTGACAGCCTTCGCGCCCGAATCATTCGGACACATTGACCGAAGACTCCGTCGCCCGCGTCACGCTTGTCGCGCGCACTCAGTGGTCTCACAATTCGCTATATCGGACACAAAGTCAAGACAGGCTCGTCTACAGTGCCTCTATGCGGCTTGCTAGAGCGATCGGTCACATAGCGGTTGCCGCTGTGGTGTGCGCGCTTATCTCTGCCTGCGAGTCGGTGGTGATGAATGAGCGGAATCCGGATGAAGCCAGCCCCGCCGAGGTTGTCGACGAGCGGTCAAGGATCGCCGATGAGATCAACCCGGACCTCATCCGATACGTCGAGCCGGACGGATGGGGTTTAGCACAAGTGCAGTGTCTCGATGACGCTGGTTTTCCCGGCGCGCAGGCATCTTCTGATGGCGGAGTGTCGTACCCCGAGATGCCAGCCGAGCAGGCTTCAGCCTTTTCTTCCGCGCAAGACCTGTGCGCGAGGCAGTACCCGGTCGATCCACGGTTTCGAGCCCCGTTCACCCAGTCCCAGTTGGCCGCCTTACACGCTTACTACGAAGAGGTCTTGGTCCCTTGTCTCGAGCGAGAGGGGCACTTGATCGGCAACGTGCCCTCACTGCAGCCGTTCGTCGAGAACTACTTCACTTCGGGATGGTCTCCGTATTCCTTCGTTGCGGTTACGGATGACGGCGTCTGGATGCAGTTGCAGGAAACTTGCCCTCAGTGGCCGGGCGACCTTTTCAATCCGACCTCGACCGATTGAGCGCTTCCCACCACGCGAACAGCGGTATCTATCTTGAAGGCCATCGCGGCATGCGATCACGACCAACGCGGTCTTTTGCCTGTCAGCCGGTGTAGGTCCATCGCGGTGGAGGACAGAGCTTGATCATGCTCATGTATGCACCTTGGCCCATCCCTTGGGCCACGGTCGCGAATGCCTGATATGGAGGCTCCGTGCGGCTGCTCCATGAATCTATGTAGGCCTGCACCGATGGGGGCGGTTCTGGCGTGAATCCCTCGGCGACCAGGCACTCGTAGTGCTCGACCTCCAACTCGTAGAGCGTCGCGAGCTGCTCGTCGTCATAGTTCTCGATACCCCAGCCCGTCTCTTCACGACAGGCGTTGACCGCCTCGGCCCAGCCCTCCCCGCTCTGGCCTGGAGGAAGTTCGGGCCCGTTGAGCCCTCCCATTCCATCAGGAAACGCCTCGTAGCCCCTTTCTTCCATGCACCGAATCGTGGCGGTGATCGGGTCGACCTCAGAAGGTCCTGGCGACGTGTGTGTCGACGAATCGGGAGGTGACCCTGTGCAGGCCAACAGGCTCATCAGGATCGAGGCCGTCAAGAGAGCGCCTGGAGCTAATCTTGCCCGCACCATCATTGCGTTTCTCCAATCCTTCAGTCAGCTACGGATCCGTTAGCCGAGGAAGGACCACCGCGGTGGTGGGCACGCCTCGAGAATGGATTGGGCCTCGGCTTGCGGTAGCCCAGCAATCACCGTGCCAAAGGGTTGGTACGGAGAATTGGTTCTACTGCTCCACGAATCGATGTACTGCTGCACTGACGGTGGCTCTTCGGGGCTGTAGCCAAGCTCGAGTAGACATTCGTACTGGGCGACCTCGAGGGTGTAAAGCTCGGCGAGTTGATCGTCGTTGTAATCTTCAACGCCCCACCCGGTTTGTTCCATGCAGGTTTGGCTGGCATCTATCCACTGCTCTGCCATCTCCGGACTCTGCGATTCTGGGCCGGTGTATCCACCGAAGGGGTCTGCGACAGCTTCAAAACCAAGATCCTCCATGCAACGGATGGTTTCCGTGAGCAGATCGAGTCGGGTCAGTGGCGTAGGTGAAGGGGTCACCTCCGCTGCGCAGCCCGCGGTTAGCGCGAGAATAATGACCGTAGGCACCATGAGGCGCTTGCTGAACATAAGGTCGTGCCCTCTGCCTCAACTAGAAGCAGGACGCGGTGGGGGGAGCGTAGAAGAACCCGCTGCTGCCGTTAGTGACGAGCCAGTTTGCTCGTTGGAATGGCGAGTATCGGACGGACTGACCCCCAGGGAATGTGAAGGTTGAAGGCTGGGCCGTGTCGTAGTTCGTCCAGTTTCCATTCCCGGGAGCGCTCGAGTCTATGGTCAACGCCGGCACACGCGTGCCGGTGCAGAGCCGTGTCCCTGTTGCGGTCGCAGCAGCAGCGGGCGCTGCAATAGTGAAGACGAGTGCAACTGCGATGAACCCCGAAGCGCATGCTTGGGTTGCCCTCTTTCGAAACATGATGTCTCCTTGCATCTTCTGGTTGACCGAAAGGTACACCCGACTTACGCGGGCGGTCAATGATCGGCCTTGCGATATCGGCTTTCCCGGGCACGTGGGTGAGGCCAACGTCTCTTCCTACCAACCAGCTGCGCATCGCGATCGTGACCTGGATCGAGCGCAAGTATCACCGGCAACGCCGTCAGGCCACGTTGGGCCGATTGACCCCCATCGAATTCGAGACCATGATGAGCACCAGCACGGCCGTTGCCGCGTGACTAACACTGTCACCTAAACGTGCATCAGTCCCGTTCGAGCACACGGAACGACGCACGCGACGTCGACCTAGCTACCCTACGTCATACATGTGGCGCCAAACGAGAGCAACCATTGAAGACTGTTGATATGCCAGCCTGAAATCGTCGAAAAACCTCGACTGTAAAGGCGTGAAGTTTCTGGGGCGTAATTTTGAAACGTCCTCGACCACAGAACCGCGCCGTCATACTGACGGTGCGTTACCTCCCCAATCCCAGAAACAGAGTGAGTCGTCACGGATTTAATCCCTGTGCAACTTACCGCACCGCCCTGAACATTCTGAGCATTCGCTACGACGCCTCCGGGAACGGTCACACAAAAAATGATCCCGACAAAGAGCCAAAAGCGCGCTCGGTTACGATTCGCTCGCACTTGCGTAGCCTTTATCGACGCGCTCACAGCATACATTGCGCGCTCGCAGAGATGATTCGCGTGTCACCATGGGTCGCGACGCCCCAGGAATCAATGACGCGGTGGTAGGCAGTCCACGCGCGCGTTTGCGTACTTGTATTGATGAACGTATTGCTATAGGCCACACCTGAACGCACAAGGCGGTGCGAAACAGGCCCCGCAGTTGTGTTCGAGACGGTGTACACGTAACGCGCAGTTCCGCAAGACAGAGCCCCTCCGTTGGCCATCTCGTTGATGGCCATGGGCGCAATTGGACTTATGAACAAGCTGAGCGCGATGGCTCCGGCGATGGACGACAATGGCATGATAATCGTGGATCCCTCACGTAAACGGTAGTTGATTGACCCTTGCATCCGCAGTATGGTTGCCGGAAGGGAACAAACAGTTCTGTTACCGAAGTGTTACCGGGTTGGAGACTGTGATGGATCGATCTGAGGCCTTTTCTGTCCTGCGGAGCGGGCCCCACGCAGGGGCCACTCGTAGGAACAGCATCCACCTTCTCGGCGCCACATTGTTCCTGCTAGCGGTCTCAACATCGTGTTCTTCACCTTCCGAGGTTGTCAATGATTCCTCGTTCGAACCGTTAACAGGGAATATTCGCGCGCAACAAGCGGCAGTTGCTCTTGCGGACTGCCTAGGCGAGGCTGGTTGGGATGTTTCGGTCAGCGAACACGGCGGGTGGGGTGTCGAAGCAGCGATACCAGTCGAGCAGGAGCGCCTATACGACGAGGCTAGGCTCAAGTGTCTGGAAGACCTAGATCTGCTAACCCCGTCTGTCGATGTGGACTTCGCTCAGTACAGTTACGACAACAACCTGCGTGTTCATAATTGTTTGATCGAAAACGGTTACTCTGTTTCGGAAGTGCCGGACCGAAATGTCTACGTGCAGAGGTTGCTCGAAGATCCCAACAAGGAAAACTGGGATCCATACGCTGAAATCTTCGCTGATGACTTGGCCAGGGCTGTGTTTGATTGCCCACAGTGAATGCCCGCAACGGGTCCGCACCGGGACGGCCGCCGCATCCCCGCCCCAACAGTTGTTTTTCACTGACCGCGTGGTGCCTTTGGGGAATTTCACTCGCTCGGTGACCCGCGCACAGGGACCTTTCGCTCTGAGCTAGCTTGAGGGATCGATTTCATCGACGCTCGTCCAATTCGATCGTGATGGCACGCCGGCGCGGGAAATGCGGTGTTGAATCGTTCATTGGTTCATCCCATACCTCCTTGCGTTCTCTTTTCTTGCGTCGATGAGCGGAGCGAGGCTGTTTCGGAGCCGAACCCCAGTGTCAACAATGCATGAGTTCAACATTTCGTGGGCGCGTGATGTCGCCTCCATGGCAGTCGGCCTGTCGCGAATTGGCGCCCTTGCCCTGACGGCTGATTTCCCAAGACGCGAGCCGACACCGACCGGAGGGCTCGCTTGGATCCGTACGACGGGTGTTGGGAACGAATCGGTGGGCGAGGTCAAACAGTCGGCGATTAGTTCTTCACGCCAGCGAGCCACCGTCGTATTAGTCGTATCGCGACGCGTTTGAGGCGCGGGGCGATACGTCATCCTTCTTCCCATTGGGAGAAATCGGCGGCGAAGACGGCCGCATCGCGGCGTCACAGTGCCCCTTCAGTCCGTGGTGATCCGCACCTAAATCGGCCCCGAGCATCCCCGATAGACTCAGGAGTCATCCCCGTCTATTCGAAAGGGACCAGCCATGCCTGCCGCTGTCATCATCGGCGCCCAGTGGGGCGATGAAGGAAAGGGCAAGGCCACCGACCTGCTCGCCGGGCGCATCGACTACGTCGTCAAGTTCAACGGCGGTAACAACGCCGGCCACACCGTCGTCATCGGCGACGAGAAGTACGCGCTGCACCTGCTGCCGAGCGGCATCCTGACCGACGGGGTCACCCCGGTCATCGCGAACGGCGTCGTCATCGACATCGAGGTGCTCTTCGGCGAGCTCGAGGCGCTCAGCGCCCGCGGCGTCGACGTCTCGAAGCTGCTCATCAGTGCGAACGCGCACGTCATCACCCACTACCACCGCACCCTCGACAAGGTGACCGAGCGCTTCCTCGGCAAGCGCCAGATCGGCACGACGGGGCGGGGCATCGGGCCGACGTACGCCGACAAGATCAACCGGGTGGGCATCCGCATTCAGGACCTGTTCGACGAGAACATCCTTCGTCAGAAGGTCGAGGCGGCCCTAGACCAGAAGAACCACCTGCTCGTGAAGGTGTTCAACCGCCGCGCGATCACCGTCGACGAGATCGTCGACGACCTGCTGTCCTACGCCGAACGCCTGCGCCCCATGGTCGCCGACACGGCGCTCGTGCTGCACGAGGCGCTCGAGCGCGGCGAGACGGTTCTGTTCGAGGGTGGTCAGGCCACCATGCTGGATGTTGACCACGGCACGTATCCGTTCGTCACCTCCTCGAACGCCACCTCGGGCGGCGCCGCCACCGGCGCCGGCATCGGCCCGAACCGCATCGACCGCGTCATCGGCATCGTCAAGGCGTACACGACCCGCGTCGGCGCCGGCCCCTTCCCGACCGAGCTGTTCGACGAGTCGGGCGAGTTCCTGCGCAAGACCGGCTTCGAGTTCGGCACCACCACGGGCCGCCCCCGCCGCTGCGGCTGGTACGACGCCCCCATCGCCCGCTACACGGCGCGCATCAATGGCGTCACCGACTTCGTTATGACGAAGCTCGACGTGCTGACCGGGCTGGAGCGCATCCCCGTCTGCGTCGCCTACGAGGTCGACGGCGAGCGGTTCGACGAAGTGCCCGTGTCGCAGAGCGACTTCCACCACGCGACGCCGATCTACGAAGAGTTCCCCGGCTGGTCGGAAGACATCACTGGTGCGCGTTCGTTCGACGACCTGCCCGAGAACGCGCAGAAGTATGTGCTCGCCATCGAGGCGATGAGCGGCGCCCGCATTTCGGCGATTGGCGTCGGCCCGGGCCGCGACGCGATCGTCGTGCGGCACGACCTGCTCGACTAGCGCGAGGGTTCGGCGGTTCGCGCGCGGTAGTGCACCCAAGCCCGGCGCATCCACCGGTTGAGCGGCAGCTCCTGCGGGTAGTGCTTCGCTAGCGAATATGCGCCGCGCCACACGCGGTAGGCCATCGAACGCTTGGAGTCCATCGGGCGAGCCGAGACCGCGATCGTGAGTCGATCATCCCGAACCACAACCGCCTGCGGCGGGAGGTGGATGCTCAGATCCATGTCGTCGTGGACCGTCGCGTCGTGGCGGCACACCTCGCCGCTGATGCGCTCCCACGCCCAGCGCCGAATCGCCATCGCCGAACCGAACACCGGCTCGTGGGCGAGGGCGAGGCGCACGAGGGCGAAGTAGGGGTCGAGGTAGGCGCGGCTCGCGTGCGGGCGCTGGTCACCGTCCACCGTCTCGAGCACGCCAGAGCCCGTGACCGCAACCGCCTCGGGATGCTCGGCGAACACCCCGACGACGTTCTCGATCCAGCACTCGTGCGGCACGCTGTCGGCGTCGAGCCGTGCAATGAAGCGGCCCGAGGCGGCGTCGTAGCCGGTCGCGCTCGAGATCGGGATGCCCACCTCGGTCTGCGTGATCACGCGCGCGCCCGCCTGGTGGGCGACCACGGCGGTCAAATCGGAGCTGTCGTTGTCGACCACGATCACTTCGCGCGGGCCGACCGTCTGCGCGGCGAGCGCATCCAGACAGCGGGCGAGGAACTCGGCATCGTCGCGCACTGGAATCACGATCGACAGGTCGGCAATCGGGCGGTCGGAGCCGCCGCGCGCCACCTCGGTCGGACCCGTGTCGGCCGCGGACGGCAGAGCGGAATCGGAATACATGGTCACCGAGCAGAGTGCACCCGAGGGGGTCGTGTCAACCCCCCTCGTTCGGCCCGTGCCGGGGCATAGGGTCGCCCCCATGACCATCACCGCGGGCGCACGCGCCCAGCACGACCAGAGTGCGTCGGCCGCGCCCGGAACCCACGACGACGCCGGCCCGACCGCCGCGGAAACACCCGTCAGCGCTGTCGCCGCGCGCCAGCCCATGCGCCTTCCCCTGCCGCGCGGCCCCGTCAGCGCCGCCCTCTTCGCCGTGATCGGCTCACCCGTCGGCGCCCCGCCGATCGTCTCCGACCTTCCCGAGCAAATCGACCGCGCCGTTGGCGCCAGCGGCGACATCCTCGTCGACGGCGACCTGCAGCTGAGCCTCTTCGTGCTCTACGAGCTGCACTACGGCGGTATCGCCGGCGTCGACGAGCGGTGGGAGTGGGATCCCGCGTTGCTCGCCTGCCGGGCCAGCATCGAGGCCGGCTTCGAGGCGGCGCTGCGCGAGCGCGTCGACGTGCCGACCCTGCCCTCCGGGCGCGACGCCGAGACCATCGCTCAGACGCTGTTCGCCCTCACCGCCGAAGGCGACGAACCGGGGCTCAGCCACTACGTGCGCACGGAGGCGACCCGCGAGCAGGTGCGCGAACTGCTCATCGCCCGCTCGATCTACACGCTGAAGGAGGCCGACCCACACAGCTGGGCGATCCCCCGGTTGAGCGGACGCGCCAAGTCGGCGCTCGTCGAGGTGCAGTCCGACGAGTACGGCGGGGGCCGCGTCGACCGCATGCACGCCGTGCTGTACGCGCGGGCCATGCGCGGTGCCGGGCTGGAGACGCAGTACGGGCACTACCTCGACCAGGTGGATGCGCGCATCCTCACCTCCGTCAACACGATGAGCCTGTTCGGCCTGCACCGGCGCCTGCGCGGTGCGATCGCCGGCCACCTCGCCGCGTTCGAGATGACCTCGTCACTGCCGAACCAGCGCATCGCCGCCGGGCTGCGGCGGCTCGGCTACGGCGACGACGTCGTCGACTACTTTGACGAGCACGTCGAAGCCGACGCGGTGCACGAGCAGATCGCCGGCCGCGACCTCGCCGGCGGCCTCGTGGAGGCCGAGCCCGAGCTCGCGGCGGATGTGCTCTTCGGCGCCGCGGCCTGCCTGGCCGTCGACGGCTGGGCATCCGAGCACATGCTCGCGGCGTGGCAGGACGGGCGCAGCGGTCTGCGGCCGGCGCCGCGCATCCACCGCGCGACGATCAGCGTGCCGAAGCGGCGCATCCCGTCGACGCGGCGGAAGACGAGCCGGGGTGAGTGAGCGCCGGCGCATCGAACGAGCCGAATACCTGCTGCCCCTGCGGCGGTGGCAGCGGGGCGGGCTCGGCGACCTTCCCGCGTACCTCGCGACGGTCGCCCAGTGGATGCCCGTGACCGTCATCGACGGATCCCCCGACCCCATCGCCCGTCAGCACGCCGCGCAGCTGCCGGACGGCGTCCGCCACATCGTGCTGCGGGACCAGCCGGGCGCCAACGGCAAAGCCAACGGCGTGCACGCGGGGATGGTTCTCGCCGAGCGCGACTGGGTCGTCGTCGCCGACGACGACGTGCGCTGGAGCTACGGCAGCCTGCGACGCGCCGTCGCCGCCGCGCGCGACGCGCACCTCGTCGCGCCGCAAAACGTGCTCACTCCGCAGCCGTGGCACGCCCGATGGGACACCGCGCGCAGCCTCATCAACCGCGCCTGCGGCGTCGACGCTGCCGGAACCGCCGTGCTTGACCGGCGCCGCTACCTCGCCATGGGTGGCTACGACCGCGACTGTCTGTTCGAGAACATGGAACTGGCCCGCACCGTCGAGGCGAGCGGCGGACGGGTCGTGCACCTCACCGACCTCATCGTCGAGCGCCGGCCGCCGACCGTGCGGCACTTCTGGTCGCAGCGGGTGCGGCAGGCCTACGACTCGTGGGCGCAACCGGCGCGCTTCGCCGCCGAACTCGCGCTACTGCCCGGCGCCGTCGCCGCCGTGCGCAGCGGCCGGGCCTGGATGCTCGTAGCCGCCGGTGCCGCGTTCGTCGCGCTCGCCGAGACGGGTCGCCGCCGCGGCGGGGTCGCCCGTGCCTTCCCTGCGAGCGCCGCGCTGTGGGCTCCCGTGTGGGTGGCCGAACGCTCCCTCACCTCGTGGATCGCCCTCGCCCTGCGCCTGCGCGGCGGAGTCGTCTACAACGGCCGACGCATCGCGCGCGCCGCGCACTCGACGGCGGCGCTGCGGCGCCGACGCCGCGACGCGGAGCTCGCCGCATGAGCGACGAACCCGTCGAGGTCGTCGCCTGCCCCAACGGACCCTTCCTCGTGCGGGGCGACATCACCCTCGACGTCGCCGACGCGGAAAACCCCGGCGGGGGTGCGCAGCGCGACCAGCGACGCGTCGTGGCGCTGTGTCGGTGTGGGGCATCGAGCATCCGGCCGTACTGCGACGGGACGCACAAGGTGATCGGCTTCCGGACAGTGCCGCCCGCCCGGTAGAGACGATTAGGCTCGGCGTATGGACGACGCCGCCCGCACAGAGCTCGCCTCGCTGCGCAAAAGCATCGACAACATCGACGCTGCCCTCGTGCACCTGCTCGCCGAACGGTTCAAGTGCACGCAGGCCGTCGGCCGCCTCAAGGCGGCGACCGGCATGGCTCCGAGCGACCCCGAACGTGAGCGCGTGCAGATCGCCCGGCTGCGGGCGCTCGCCGAAGCGGCCGAACTCGACCCTGCCTTCGCCGAGAAGTTTCTGACGTTCATCGTCGCCGAGGTCATTCACCACCACGAGCAGATCGCCGGGCAGACGCCGCACGCTGAGTAGGCCGCGTACCCGTTCTCAGGAACGGTGGGCCGTCGGCCGCTGAGTCGGAAGCGATGTCGGCGCGCGCTGCTGGGGCGCGCGTGACGTTTCTCAGGAGTAGAGGGTGCGACGCGGCCCGGATGCCGCGAATTCTGGGGGCCGCGGGGCCTGAACTCCTGAGAAACGTCACGGGCCTCGGTCGCGGGTTTCGGACGTCGCGCCCTCGCCGGCACCCGAGCGGTGCGGGGAGGGCGGCCGGCGGCAGTAGTGTCGGCTCGTGAGCGACGAACGTGCGGCCGGCGGAAGCGACGGCGATGAGGCCGAGCGGCTTCCCGCACCCGCGACGGCGGCGGGCGCGCTGGGGCCGGCCGAGCCCGCAACGCCTGCGCGGCCGACGGGCGGTGGGCGAGCATCCGGTGATCTGCGCATCGCGCTGCAGTTCACGGCCGCGGGCGTCGTGTGGGGCGCCAGCTTCCTGTTCATCGCGGTCGGTCTCGAGGGGCTGAGCCCCGCCCAGATCGCGACCGGACGCACCGTGTTCGGCGCCCTCACCCTGGGGATCATCGTGCTCGTCACGCGCGAGAAACTTCCCCGCGAGTGGCGCATCTGGGCCCACATGACGGTGGTGGCGCTGACGCTGTGCGTGTTCCCGTACCTCTTGTTCGGCTGGGCGCAGCAGTCGGTGTCGAGCGGACTCGCGAGCGTCTACAACGCGACGACTCCGCTGATGACGGCGCTCATGGCCGGGCTCGTCATCCGGGTGGAGCGGCTCACGCGCGAGCAGATCCTCGGGCTGGTGGTGGGCCTCGCCGGGGTGCTCGTCATCATCGCGCCGTGGGCGGGCGTCGACCTGCGCGGCGGGGTCGTGCCACAGCTGGCCCTGCTCGGCGCAACCGCCTGCTACGGCTTCAGCCTCGCCTACCTGCGTCGGTTCCTGCAGGGCACGGGGCTGAGCGGCGTCATGCTCGCGCTGCTCAACGTGGGCATCGCCGCTGTCATCATGCTCGCGGTGACGCCGATCATCGGCACCGACCCGATCACGCTCGACATCTGGATCGTCGGCAGCATCGTGCTGCTCGGCGTCTTCGGCACCGGCCTCGCTTACGCCTGGAACCAGAACGTCGTGCGCGCCTGGGGCGCCACCCGCGCGGCGACGGTCACCTACATTTCGCCGGTCGTCGGCGTCGCCCTCGGCATCCTCGTGCTCGGCGAGGTGCTCGTGTGGAACGAGCCGGTGGGCGCCGCGCTGATCTTCCTCGGCATTCTGCTGGCGCAGCGCCGCCTGCGGCTGCCGCGCCGGCCACGCTGAAGCGGGCATGCGCGGGTCGCACCACGCAGGGTGGCGACGCGGGCACTCAGCGCGCGTCGGGGCGCCGGCGCTCGGGCAGGTGCAGGCGGGCGAGGATGCGGTCGACGTCGGCGGGAGGGGCTCCGCCGCCGAAGCGTGAGACGAGCACGGTGACGAGCACGGCGAGCGGGATCGTCCACGCCGCCGGGGTAGCCAGCGCCGACTGCAGCCACGGCGCCCAGTCGGCGGCGAGCGGGGCGGCGTTGGCGAGCGCACCGCCGGTGCCCGCGTCACCCGAGCCGCCGACCCCCGGCACGCGCAGCACCCCGAGCCCCACCGCCAGTGCGCATGACACCGCCCCGGTCAGCATGCCGGCGAGCGCGCCGCGCGCGGTGAGCCCCCGCCACCAGACCCCGAGCACGAGCAGCGGGCTCAGCGTTGAGGCGGTGAAAGCGAAGACGAGCCCCACGCTGCCGGCGAGCCCGGCCGGCTCGATCAGCAGTACGACGAGGAGCGGCACGAGCGTCGAGGCGAGCGCCGCCACGCGGAACCCGCGCACCGTGCCGCCCGCGACCTCCTGGCTGATGACCCCGGCGAGCGACACGACGAGCCCGGAGGAGGTCGACAGGAACGCGCCGAACGCGCCGGCGACGATGAGCGCCCCCAGCAGCTCGCCGGCGAGCCCGTCGACGAGGCGCCCGGGCAGCACGAGCGCGACCGAGTCGGCGGAGCCCGCCGTCGCGAGTTCGGGGGCGAAGGCGCGCCCGAGCATCCCGATGGTGGTGGGGAAGACGTAGAACGTGACCAGCAGGATGACCGTGATGAGGGTGGTGCGACGCGCGGCGGCGCCGTCGGGGTTCGTCGTGAAGCGCACGAGCACGTGGGGCAGGCCGAGGGTGCCGAGCAGGAGGGCGAGCGCGAGCGACGCGGTCGCGTACGGGTCGACGGCGGCCGGGCCGAGCGCCGCCGGGAAGGCCGTCGCGGCCGCCGCCCCGAGGTCGCGGCCGCCGACCACGACGAGCATGACGACCGCCGGCACGGCCACCGCCGTCAGCTTCAGCCAGAACTGGAACGCCTGCACGAAGGTGATCGACCGCATGCCCCCGGCGGCGACGATCACGCCGACGATGACGGCGACGGCGACCGACCCCGCCCACGGCGGCAGGCCCGTCGCGATCGACACGGTGAGCGCGGCGCCCTGCAGCTGCGGAACGATGTAGAACCAGCCGATCACGATGACGAGCACGCTCGTCGCCCGGCGCACCGACCGCGACCGCAGCCGCGCGCCCGTGAAGTCGGGCACCGTGTACGCGCCCGAGCGGCGCAGCGGGGCGGCGACGAACAGCAGCAGCATGAGGTACCCCGCCGCGTATCCGATCGGGAACCACAGCCCCGCCGCGCCCTGCAGCAGGATCAGCCCGGCGACCCCCAAGACGCTCGCCGCCGAGAGGTATTCGCCGCCGATCGCCGACGCGTTGAGCCACGGCGGCACCGTGCGCGAGGCGACGTAGAAGTCGCTCGTCGTGCGCGACAGCCGCACCGCGAGCGCGCCGACGAGCACGGTCAGCAGGGTCACGATGACGATCGCCGAGTAGCCGAACGCGGCGGGGGTAGCGCCGCTCGCGGGCGCGGCGGCGACGCTCACCGCCCCCAGGATGCTCGCGGTCGCGCCGGTCACGGATCCTCCCCGTCGCGCTCGGCCAGCGCCCGATACTGGTCTTCGGCGCGGTTCGCCGCGGTCACGGCGAGGGCGGCGATCGCCACGAGCGGTGGGTAGGCGCCGAACGCCAGGACGAGCCAGCCGACGGGGACGCCCGCGACCGTCGGGGCGTCGGCCGCGCTCAGCGCGGGGAGTGCCGCGACGGCGGCGACCGCGGCCAGCGCACCGGCGAATCCAAGGGCGCACAGGATCGCCAGCCGCAGCTGGCTGCGGATCAGCGTCGACACGAGCACCCGTTCAGCGCTCGCCGGGGCTGGGCCGGACTCGTCGGGGCCCACCGCGTGCAGCGGTTCGCCAGGGCGCGGGGCGGTGACGCGCACGCGCGGCGGGCGGGCGCTCGCGTCGGCGGCTCCGCGTGCCAGGTGATGGCCGCCCTCGAGCCCCGCCCCGTTCACGAGCGCCGCACCGTCAGCTCGTCGAGCCGCTCGCGCAGCCCCGGCAGCAGTCGCCGGCTGACCGGCAGCGCGGTCGCCCCCACCGTCACGGTCGGCCCCGAGCCGGCGAGCTGCAGCCGCGTCACGTGCGCGAGCGCGACGAGGTACGAGCGGTGCACGCGCACGAAGCCGGCGCCCGTCCAGCGCTGCTCCAGGTCGCCGAGCGGAACCCGCACGAGGAAACCTCCGTCGGCCGTGTGCAGCCGCACGTAGTCGCCCTGCGCCTCCGCGTACTGAATCGCGTCGCGCCGCACCATCCGCGTCGTCGACCCGAGCGTCACCGCGATCAGGTCGTCGGCGGGATGCTCGGTGGCGGCCCCGAGAACGGCCGTCGGCGCCGTCGGGGGCGCGCCCCGAGCATCCGCCACGGCGTCGACGAGGCGGCCGACCGCGCGGGCGAGGCGCTCCGCGCGCACCGGCTTCAGCACGTAGTCGACCGCCTCGAGGTCGAACGCGTCGACGGCGCTCTCGTCGTCGGCGGTCACGAACACGACCGGCGGTCGGCGCTCGAAGCGGGTGAGGGCGCGGGCCAAGTCGAGGCCCGACAGCCCCGGCATGTGGATGTCGAGCAGCGCCGCGTCGATCGCCGGGTCATCGCTGAGGATGCGCAGGGCCTCCGACCCGGTGGAGGCGGGAACGAGCTCGCCGACGCGGGGGTCGGCGCCGAGCAGCGCGAGCAGCTCGTCGAGGGCGGGCCGCTCGTCGTCGGCGACGAGCAGGCGCAAGGATTCCGTCATCGCCGCACCGCCTGCGGGTCGTTCTCGGGCTGCGAGCGCGGCACCCGCATCAGCACCTCGGTGCCCGCGCCGACCTGCGTCTCGACGACGAGCCCGCAGTCGTCGCCGTACACCTGGCGCAGGCGCGCGTCGACGTTGCGGAGGCCCACGTGGTCGACCGTGGGCCGGCCTGCGAGCGCGGCCCGCAGCGCCTCCGGGTCGGTGCCCGCCCCGTCGTCGTCGATGCGAATCTCGGTGAAGGCGCCCGCCGCGTCGGCCGTGATCGTGATGGTGCCGCCGCGCTCGAGCGGCTCGAGCCCGTGCCGCACGGCATTCTCGACGAGCGGCTGCAGGCTCAGAAACGGGATCACCGTCGGCAGCACCTCCGGCGCGATGCGCAGCGTGACCGCCAGGCGCTCGCCGAAGCGCGCCCGCTCGAGCTGCAGGTACGAGTCGATCGACCGCAGCTCGTCGGCGAGCGTCGTGAAGTCGCCGGCACGGCGGAACGAGTACCGGGTGAAGTCGGCGAACTCGAGCACCAGCTCGCGGGCGCGCGCCGGGTCGGTCGAGATCGTCGACGCGATCGCCGTCAGCGCGTTGTAGATGAAGTGCGGGCTGATCTGCGCGCGCAACGCCTTCACCTCGGCCTCGGCGAGGGCGGCGCGGCTGGCATCCAATTCGGCGAGCTCAAGCTGTGCGGCCACCCAGCCGGCGGCCTCCTCGGCCGCCCGCACGAGCGTCGGACGCACCGGCGGGGCGGCGAACGCCACGAGCGACCCGGCGACCGGGCCAGCCGCCTCGCGACCGGGCAGGCGGATGGGGGCGGCCACGGCATCCCGCCCCTCGGAGAGCGCGTCGGCCGACAGCACCTGGGTATCGCCCGCCTCGGCGGCGGCGCGGGCCAGCCGCTCGGCCGTCGCGGTCAGCGCGGCCGGCCCGTCGAGCGCGACCACGCCGTGCGGATCGGCCAGGGCGACGGCTTCGGCGTCGAGCAGCTGCCGCAGCGCCTTCGCTGCCCGCGCCGCGTCGGCACTGGCAAGCCCCGAGCGCAGATGCCCGGCCGCGCGCGAGGCGAGGTTCAGCGTCTCGTAGGTGGCCCGCTCGGCCGGGGTCGCGAGCGCCCGCCCCCCGCGCACCGCCCGCCAGCCGACTGCGAGTAGCACGACGCCGAGCGCTCCGAGCAGCACGCCACCGACGAAGGCGGTCAGCACTGACGGGCTCATGCAACATGACGATAGGCGACGACGAGCGGTCGTGGGCGCCGCTCGTCGCACCGTTTCTACCGCTCGTCGATTCGGGATGCGCGCCCTCTTCACCGGCGCCGCATCCGCCCCGCAGAGTGTCCGACTACCAGACGGTGACAACGAGGTTGCCGTCGCAGCAGTAGGGAGCCACGAGTGTCCATCCAGGCCCCGGTCGATGAGACCGCCCACGATGTCGGCCACGCCGACGTCGAACCCGACATGGAGGCCCTGCGCGCCGTACAGCGCTCGCCTCGCTTTCGCGCGCTGAAGCGCCGCCACCGACTGTTCGTGCTGCCCGCCACGGGCCTGTGCCTCGCGTGGTACCTCGCCTACGTGCTCACCGCGGGCTACGCGCCCGAGGTGTTCGCCATTCCCGTCAGCGGCTCGCTGAACCTCGGCATGGTCTGGGGCCTCGCGCAGGTCGCCACCACCTTCGCCGTCACGATGCTCTACGTCTGGTACGCGAACAAGCACCTCGACCCCGCCGCGGCCGAGATCCGCGCCGAGCTCGAGCCGGTGCTGGCCGCGGGCGGCGCCGCGGAGGTGGCCCGATGAGCGCCGCGATCCTCGTTCAGGCGAGCACAGCATCCGTCTCGCCCGGAGACCCGCTGCTGAACATCGCCATCTTCGGTGCCTTCGTCGCCGTCACGATGGTGATCGTCTTCCGGGCGAGCAAGAACAACGCCACCGCCAGCGACTACTACGCCGCCGGCCGCTCGTTCACCGGTGGGCAGAACGGCTCGGCGATCGCCGGCGACTACCTGTCGGCCGCGTCCTTCCTCGGCATCGTCGGCGCGATCGCGATCACCGGCTACGACGGATTCCTGTACTCGATCGGGTTCCTCGTGGCGTGGGTCGTCGCCCTGCTCGTCGTCGCCGAGCTGCTGCGCAACACCGGCAAGTTCACGATGGGCGACGTGCTCGCCTTCCGCCTGCGGCAGCGCCCCGTGCGCATCGCCGCCGCCATCTCGACGCTCGTCGTCAGCTTCTTCTACCTGCTGGCCCAGATGGCCGGGGCCGGCGGGCTCGTCTCGCTGCTGCTCGGCATCGAAGAGCGGGTCGGGCAGTCGGTCGTCATCGCCGTCGTCGGCGCGCTGATGATCCTCTACGTGCTCGTCGGCGGCATGAAGGGCACCACCTGGGTGCAGATCATCAAGGCCGTCATGCTCATCGCCGGCGCAGGGCTCATGACCGTGTGGGTGCTCGCGCTCCACGGCTTCAGCTTCACCGGGCTGCTCGACGCGGCCGTCGCGGCCACGAACAACCCGGCGATCCTCGAGCCGGGGCTGAAGTACGGGCTCAACGACATCACCCGCCTCGACTTCCTCTCGCTCGGGCTGGCCCTCGTGCTCGGAACCGCCGCGCTGCCGCACGTGCTCATGCGCTTCTACACTGTGCCGACCGCGAAGGAGGCGCGCAAGAGCGTCGTGTGGGCGATCTGGCTGATCGGCATCTTCTACGTCTTCACGCTGGTGCTCGGCTACGGCGCCGCCGCTCTCATCGGGCCCGAGCGGATCCTCGCCGCACCCGGCGGCGTCAACTCGGCCGCACCGCTCTTGGCGTTCGAGCTCGGCGGGCCGATCCTGCTCGGCGTGATCGCGGCGGTCGCGTTCGCCACGATCCTCGCCGTCGTCGCCGGCCTCACGATCACCGCCGCCGCGTCGTTCTCGCACGACGTGTACGCCTCTGTCATTAAGAAGGGGAAGGCGTCGCCGCGCCAGGAGGTGAAGGTGGCCCGCATCACCGTCGTCGTGATCGGCCTCGTCGCCATCATCGGCGGCATCGGAGCCAACGGTCAGAACGTGGCGTTCCTCGTCGCACTCGCCTTCGCGGTGGCCGCCTCGGCCAACCTGCCGACGATCGTCTACTCGCTGTTCTGGAAGGGCTTCACCACCCGCGGCGCCCTGTGGAGCATGTACGGCGGCCTCACCAGCGCGCTCGTCCTCATCGTGTTCTCGCCCGTCGTGTCCGGTAGCGAGACGTCGATGATCCCCGGCGCCGACTTCGCGATCTTCCCGCTGTCGAACCCGGGTGTGGTCTCGATTCCGCTGGCGTTCCTGCTCGGCTGGATCGCGAGCATCCTGGAGCGTCGCGTCGAGAGCGCCGACAAGCAGACCGAGATGGAGGTGCGCTCGCTGACCGGCGTGGGCGCCGAGAAGGCGACGGCGCACTAGGCGCCTCTGCCGGCGAAGCTTCCGGGGTGGGCGGGCATGCCTGGGCCTGCCCTCCCCGGAAAACGGTTCGGGCCCCGCGCGGTGGTAGCGGGGCCCGTTTCCTGCGTTCGGCCCGCGCTATGCGTGGCCACGCGCTGCGGCCCGCGCTACGCCTGGCCATGCGCTACGGCCCGCGCTCTATGTCGGCACGCCGTACGTATTGCAGGAGTACAGCCGCGTTTCTCCCGAAGATTGGCGGTTTCTCGGGCGGTTTCCCGCTCGACTCCTGCACAACGTCACGTGCCGACCGAGCAACGGTCGTACAGCTCAACGAGCCAGCACGCCTGCGAAGAGCTGGGGTAGCGCAGTACGTATTGCAGGTGTTCAGACGGTCGGTGCCCGGATTTCAGCGCCACAGACGCGCGGGCTCAGCCCCTACTCCTGCAAAACGTAACGAGCGCATGCAATGGCGGCCGGGATGCCCGGGGTGCGCTGGCAGGGATGCGCGGCGCGGCACGCGGGTACGCCCACGGCCGCGCGCCCTACGACGGCACGCGGCGGTGGAACACCTCGATGACGACGTTGCCGACGATCGACGCGCCGACGGCGACGGCGATGAGGCGAGCATCCGGCATCTCGAACTGCAGGAACTCGACGAACCACGGCACGAAGAGAACGACGGCGAGGCCGGCGTACGAGCCCGCGATGATGAGCGACGTGAGCCACGTGAAGGGGCGGGCGAGCGTCACGAGCACCCACAGCGCGGTGAGCGTGAGCGTGATGGTCGCCGCCGTCTGAATCTGCGCCAGCGAGTAGTCGCCCGTGAACCGCGCCCAGGCGACGACCGAGATGAGCACGACGCCGACGGTGAGGCCCTTCGGCACGCAGAACCTCGCCGCTCTGGTGAGGAAGCCGGGCCGGTACACGCGGGTGTTGGTCAGCAGCGCGAAGACGATTGCCGGCAGGCCGATCGTCAGCCCGTCGGTGACCGAGAACTGGCGTGGCAGCAGCGGGAACTCCCACAGCAGCACGCCGAACACGATCGCGAACATGACCGCGTACGTGGTCTTCGACAGGAACAGTTTCGCCAGCCGCTCGACGTTCGCGATCACCTGGCGACCCTCCGCCAAGATTTTCGGCAGACGCGAGAACTGCCCGTCGAGCAGCACGAGGCGGGCGACGGCGCGGGTTGCCGGCGCACCGGATCCCATCGCGATGCCCATGTCGGCGTACTTGAGCGCAAGGGCGTCGTTGACGCCGTCCCCCGTCATGGCGACGGTGCGCCCGAGGCGCTGCAACGACAGCACCATCTGCTTCTTCTGCTCGGGAACCACCCGCCCGAACACGCGGGTGTCGGCCATGATGGCGTCGAGCTCGTGCGGGTCGTCGGGGAGCTTGCGTGCATCCATCGCTTCGCCGTCGAACGCGACGCCCGCCTCCCGCGCGACGGCGGCGACGGTTCGTGGGTCGTCGCCCGAGATGACGCAGAGGTCGACGCCCTGCTCGGCGAAGAAGCGCAGGGTGTCGGGGGCGTCGGCGCGCACCTTCTCGCGGAACGACACGATGGCGACCGGCGTGAGCCCGGCCGGCAGCTCCGGCTGGACGCCGTCCTCGACGGGGGCGAGGGGATGCTCGGTGCGCGCCAGGATCAGCACCCGCCGCCCCGCTTCGGCGAGCGCCGACGTGCGCCCGAGCGTCTCGGCGCTGAGCGGCTCACGCACCGAGTCGGCGAGCACGATGTCGGGGGCACCGACCACCCACGTGCCGGCGGCGCGCGGGTCGTCGAGCTGCAGGGCGCTCCACTTGCGCTGCGACGAGAAGTCGATCGTCGCGACGGGGGCGGGAGTGTCGTCGCTGGGGTACGGCTCGCGGAGGGCGGCGGCCGTGGCGTTGGCCTGCGGGTCGGCGCCGACAGCGGCGAGCACGAGGCGCCAGTCGGAACCCGTGGTGGCGAGCGCGGGGTCGGCGGCGGCGAGCGCGCGGCCCACCGGCTCTACGGCGTCGAGCACGAGCTGCCCCTCGGTGAGGGTGCCGGTCTTGTCGAGGCAAAGGATGTCGACGCGGGCGAGCCCTTCGACCGCCGCGAGCTCCTGCACGAGCACCTGCTTCTGCGACAGTTTCACGGCGCCGACGGCGAGTGAGACGCTCGTCATGAAGACGAGGCCCTGCGGGATCATGGCGATGAGTCCGGCGATCGCTCCGACGCTGGCCTCGCGCCACGCGCCGGTCTCGATCGCAACGGCCCACCCGCCGAGCGCCTGCATCTGCCCGTTGATGGCGATGAGGCCGACGGGGATGAGCAGCCAGCTGATCCACTTAATGACGCGGGCGAGCGCCTGCCGCAGCTCAGAGTTGACGAGGCTGAACTGCTTCGCCTCGGCCGTGATCTTCGCCGCGTACGAGTCCGCGCCCACGCGGATCACCCGGGCGAGCCCCCGCCCGCCGACGATGGTCGAGCCGCTCAGCAGTTCGCGGTCGACGGGGGCGTTGATCGCGTCGGCCTCGCCGGTGAGCAGCGACTCGTCGACCTCGAGCCCGTGGGCCTCGATCACGATCGCATCGGCGGCGACCTGGTCGCCCGCGCCGAGAACGAGTACGTCGTCCATCACGATGCGGGCGAGCGGGATGCTCGTGGGCACCCCATCGCGCAGCACCGTCGCGTTCGGCGCGTTCAGCACCGCGAGCCGGCTCAGCGTGAGCTTCGCGCGAAACTCCTGCCCGACCCCGATCAGCACATTGGCGATGACGAAGACGCCGAACAGGGCATCCTGCCAGTAGCCGAGCACGAGCAAGAGGATGAAGCAGCCCCCGACCACCCCGTTGAACAGGGTGAAGAGGTTCGCCTGCATGATGCGCCAAAACGACCGGCCCGTGCTCGAGGGGATGGCGTTGCCGAGCCCGCGGGCGAAGCGGTCGCGGGCTTCGGCCTCGGTGAGGCCGCGCAGGCCCGAGTCGGTGGTGGCCGCGGACGTCGTGGCGTTATCGCTCGTCACGTCGAGAGCCTACCGGCCGAGGTTTCTGCTGAGTGAACGGCCGCTGGCGGGGGTTTGTGTGTCAGAGTGTCCCTCATGGACGAGTTCACCGGCTTCGTGCTGTCCCTCGTGATGGCCGGGCTTGGCCTTTACGTGCTGTACCTCGTCGTGCGCCGCGCGGTCGCGGACGGCATTCGGGATGCACGCGGCGACGCCGACAAGAACGCGGCGTCAACGAGCGCCTCGGCCCCCGAGACGACTTCCGGCGCCTGAGCCGGGCGAGGTACTACGCCCCTACGACGGCGCCAAAGCGCTCGGGCAGCGTCAGCCGGTGCGCGGCGGCGAGCTCAGCGTGCGACAGCGTGAAGCGGTCCTGCACGTCGAGGCCGTCGATCTCGCCGTCGGTCACGCCGATGCGGGTGACGGGCACGAGCCGACCCTCGCAGAGGCCGCGGAACTTGACGTCGTCTTCCCGCGCGACGGAGACGAGCATCCGGGCGCCCGATTCGGCGAAGAGGGCCGCGGTCGCGTCGATTCCGTCGCGCTCCATGAGCTCGGTGAGCCAGACGCGGGCGCCGACGCCGAAGCGCAGCACGCCCTCGGCGAGCGTGGTGATGAGTCCGCCGTCGCTGAGGTCGTGGGCGCTCGTGACGAGCCCCTCCTCGGCGGCCGCCGCCATCAGCCCGGCGAGGTTCTTTTCGGCCGCGAGGTCGACCTGCGGGGGCACGCCGCCGAGGTGGTCGTGCACGACACCCGCCCAGGCCGAGCCGTCGAGCTTGTCGCGGGTGACGCCCAGCAGGTAGAGGTTCTCGCCCTCGTCCTGCCAGCCCGAGGGCAGGCGGCGGTCGACGTGGTCGATGACGCCCATGACCGCGACGACCGGGGTGGGGTGGATCGGCACGTCGCCGGTCTGGTTGTAGAACGACACGTTGCCGCCCGTCACCGGGATGCCGAGCTCGAGGCAGGCGTCGGCGAGGCCCTCCACCGCGCGGGCGAACTGCCACATCACCTCGGGGTTCTCGGGGCTGCCGAAGTTCAGGCAGTCGCTCACGGCGCGGGGCGAGGCCCCGGTCGCTGCGACGTTGCGGTACGCCTCGGCGAGCGCGAGCTGCGCGCCCGCGTACGGGTCGAGCTGGCAGTAGCGGCCGTTCGCGTCGGTGGCGAGCGCGACGCCGAGCCCGCTCTCCTCATCAATGCGGATCATGCCCGCGTCGTCGGGCATCGCGAGCGCCGTGTTGCCCATGACGTAGTAGTCGTACTGGTTGGTGATGAGGCTCGCATCGGCCTGGTTGGGGCCGCCGAGAACCTGCAGCGCCTGGGCGCGCAGTTCAGAATCGTCGGATGCGCGGGGCAGAGCGCGCGCGGAATCCGCGTTGAGTGCATCCAGCCATTCCGGGCGCTGCATCGGCCGGTTGTACACGGGGCCATCGACCGCGACGGTGCGCGGGTCGACGTCGACGATCTTCTCGCCGCGCCAGTGGATGACGAGGCGGCCCGTGTCGGTGACCTCGCCGAGCACGCTCGTCTCGACGTCCCACTTGGCGGTGACGGCGAGGAACGCGTCGAGCTTGGACGGCTCGACGACGGCCATCATGCGCTCCTGGCTTTCCGACATCAGGATCTCTTCGGCCGTCAGCGACGGGTCGCGCAGCAGCACGGCGTCGAGGTCGATGACCATGCCGCCGTCGCCGTTCGACGCGAGCTCACTCGTCGCGCACGAGATACCCGCGGCCCCGAGGTCTTGGATGCCCTCGACGAGGCCCTCGCGGTACAGCTCGAGGCAGCACTCGATGAGCACCTTCTCAGCGAACGGGTCGCCGACCTGCACGGCGGGACGCTTCGTCGGGCCGCCCTCGCTGAACGTGTCGGAGGCGAGGATGGAGGCGCCGCCGATGCCGTCGCCGCCCGTGCGGGCGCCGAACAGCACGACCTTGTTGCCGACGCCGCGGGCGTTTGCGAGGTGCAGGTCTTCGTGGCGCAGCGCCCCGACGGCGAGCGCGTTGACGAGCGGGTTCGCCTGGTAGACGGGATCGAACCAGGTCTCGCCGCCGATGTTCGGAAGCCCCAAGCAGTTGCCGTAGAAGCTGATGCCGGAGACAACGCCGGGCAGCACGCGGGCGGTGTCGGGGTGGTCGATGGCGCCGAAACGCAGGGCGTCCATGACGGCGACGGGGCGGGCGCCCATCGAGATGATGTCGCGCACGATGCCGCCGACGCCGGTCGCCGCGCCCTGGAAGGGCTCGATGTAGCTCGGGTGGTTGTGGCTCTCGATCTTGAAGGTGACCGCCCAGCCCTCGCCGATGTCGACGACGCCCGCGTTCTCGCCCATGCCGACCATGAGGTGCGTCTTCATCTCGTCCGACACCTTCTGGCCGAACTGGCGCAGGTGCACCTTGCTGGACTTGTACGAGCAGTGCTCGCTCCACATCACCGAGTACATGGCGAGCTCACCGCTCGTCGGCCGGCGGCCCAGAATTTCGCGGATCTGCTGGTACTCGTCTGGCTTCAGGCCGAGCGCGTCATACGGCTGGTGCTTGTCGGGCGTCGCGATCGCGTTGTCGACCGTGTCGGGCTGGGGGATGGCGGGCGCGACGTTCTCGCTCACGGGCAGGGCGCTCCTAGCAGGCGGCGGGCGGATGCTCCGATCCTATCGGCGGGCGAGCGCTCGGCTGACCGGCGTCATCGCGCCGTAACGCGCCACGCGTACGCTGGCGGCATGAAGGCGTCGACCCTGTGGATCTTTGCGATCATCGCCGTGCTGGTCTTTGCCGGCGCGTTCCTGCTGGGCGGCGCGATCAACCGCTGACCGCACTCAGCTGGTCGTCGCCGGCTCCGACTCCCGCTCCGGCGCGGGGCGGAACTGCCCCGTCGCGGCAAGCACGATGATGAGCACAATCGGCACGAGCCAGCCGCTCCAGCCGAGAATCGTCGCCTGCGTCGTGTCGATCACCGAGCCGGCGGCGACGAACACGATCGAGAAGCCGGCTGCCGCGTTGAACGCGCCGTGCGCGAGCGCCGGTGCCCACACGCTTCCCGAACGGATGCGCAGCCAACTGAACACGGCGCCCACCACGACACACATGCCGCACATCATCACGAGACCGAGCCAGCCCGGCGCTGTCGGGTAGTTGTAGCCGAGCAGCACGAGCGGTGCGTGCCACAGCCCCCAAATGAGGCCTGACAGCAGGATCGCGGGGGCAACCCCGAGCGGTAGAAGCTTCGGCAGCAGCCAGCCACGCCACCCGAGCTCTTCCCCGAGCGCGGGAATCAGGTTGATGAAGGCGCCGATCAGCACGTTCACGAACTGCAGGGCGACGAGCACGCCGATCGGGATGGGCAGCGCGGGCGCTCCCGTGGCGGCCAATTGCGCATCGGTGATCTCTTGGAAGCCGCTGAAGTTCACGAAGTCGGCCGAATACACGCCGAAAAGTGCGCCGACGGGCAGCGCGGCCAGGATCAACACCACCGGCACGACGAGCGCCAGCCCCAGGTAGCCGATGAAGCGGCCGGGGTGCCCGATCGGCCACAGGCCCAGAGCGGCGGCCTTCCGTGCGGGCTTGTCGACGAGGAACACGACGATGAGTGCGGCGATCGCCGGCGTCGCCATCATCGCGAGCGCCACCAGGCCAAAGAAGGGGCTAGCGAGCCCGTCGCCGAACCACAGCGGCAGGGCGATGAGCCAACTCAGTCCGAACGCGATGGCAAGAAAAATGAGGATCGAGCGCATCCGTCCACCCTGCCAGGGCTGCCGCGATCGGGGCATCCGTCGCGTGGCGGATTGTGGATGAGACGTCAGTCGGCCTTCGGAATCGGCGGTCCGATCATCAGCAGCACGACGTACAGCACCACGACGCCGATGACGATGAGGGTGCCGAGCAGGTACGGGTGGCGCAGCATCCACCGCACGAGGCGGTCGAACCAGACCTTGTCGCGCGGGTCGTCCGTCTCCTCGCGCCGCCAGTCGCCCTCGAGGCGGCCAGTGCGGTGCGCCCAGATGTCGAAGGGGATCGTCGCGTACGGGACGATCGCGGTGACGACCGCGAGCATCCCGATACCGACGCCCCAGCGCTGGTTGACCGCGGTCAGGACAGCGGTCGCCGCGTAGGCGAGGAACACGAAACCGTGGATGCTGCCGCCGATCGTCACAAAGACCGCGCCATCCTCGCGGCCGACGACCGCGCGAATGATGAGGCCGCCGATGAGCAGCGTCCAGGTGATCGCCTCGGCGATCGCAAGCACGCGATACAGCCTCTTCGGCGTCACGCGGGATGCACGGGGCGGGGCGGCATCGGACGGCGCGGCGGGCGCCGGGGAGGCGTCGGTGGTCACGGCCCCTAGTTCAACACGCTCTGCTTGAGCACCGATGTGAAGAGCGTCAGCCCATCGGTGCCGGAGCGCATGGCCGCCGACGTGTCGGGGCCGAAGCCGGCCTCGACGGCGTGCTCGGGGTGGGGCATGAGGCCGACGACGTTGCCGCGCTCGTTGCGCAGTCCGGCGATATCGCGCAGCGAACCGTTGGGGTTGACGTCCAGGTAGCGGAAGGCGACGAGGCCCTCGCCCTCGAGCCGGTCGAGCGTCGCCTCGTCGGCGATGTAGCCGCCCTCACCGTTCTTCAGCGGGATCACGATCTCCTCGCCCTCCGCGAAGCCGTTCGTCCAGGCGCTCTCCGTCGACTCCACGCGCAGCCGCTGGTCGCGGCGGATGAAGTCGCCGTGGTCGTTGCGGATCAGGCCGCCGGGCAGCAGGTGCGCCTCGACGAGGATCTGGAAGCCGTTGCAGATGCCGAGGACGGGCATCCCGCTGTTCGCCGCATCGATGACTTCCGCCATGATCGGCGAGCGGGCCGCGATGGCGCCGCAGCGCAGGTAGTCGCCGTAGCTGAAGCCACCGGGCAGCACGATGGCGTCGACGCCCTGGAGGTCGTGCGTGCCGTGCCAGAGCGCGACCGGTTCGGCGCCTGCGAGGCGCACCGCGCGCTGGGCGTCGCGGTCATCGAGCGAGCCGGGGAAGGTGACGACGCCGATGCGCATCAGGCGCGGGCCCCGGCCGCGGCCCCGTCGCTCGTCTCGGCGACGTGCACGCTGATGACGTCTTCGATCACGCCGTTGCTCAGCATGTCGGCCGCGAGCTGGCGGGCGGTCTCGAGCATCGCCGCGTCGGCAACGTCGACGTGCAGCTCGAAGCGCTTGCCGATGCGCACATCGCTGATGCCCTCGTGACCGAGGCGGTGCAGGGCCCCGGCGACAGCCTTACCCGCCGGGTCGAGCAGTTCGGCCTTCGGCATGACCTCGACGACGATGGTGGGCACGGCGGCTCCTCGGATGCGCGGCAGCGGGTGGGGTCAGCATTCACTCTACCGGCGCGGCTACGGTGGGCTGACCGACCGACGACCACCGATCAGGAACCCGGAACGGGAGGCTCACGTGCCCGCAGTCGACGACTTCACCTGGCAGAGCTGGACGGGCCTCGGGCTCGCCGTCGCCATCGCGCTCGGCATCGTCATCGTTGTGACCGGGATGCTCGCCCTCGGCGCCCGCATCGCCTCGCGCAAGTGGGCGGGCGCGTACGCGACGTTCGGCCCGCCGCGGCGCCGGCTACGGGTGCTGCTCGGACTGATCGGCGTGTGGATCGCCATCTCGCTGACGCTGCCCGCGGCGGTCGTGGAGGCGGGCTGGCGGCCGATCATCAATCAGACCTTCCGCATCCTGGTGATCCTGGCGGCGGCGTGGTTCATCACCGCGATCGTGCGCCTCATGTTCGAGCGGGTGTTGCGGAGCTACGACATCACCGTCGACGACAACCGGGTGGCGCGGCGCATGCAGACGCAGCTGCTGCTCGTGCGCCGCATCGTCGTGGTCGTGGTCGGGCTGATCGCCGTGGCGGCGGCGCTGTTGACGTTCCCGGGGGCGCAGGCGGCGGGTGCGAGCCTGCTGGCGTCGGCCGGCCTCGCCTCCGTGATCGCGGGCCTCGCCGCGCAGTCGACCCTGTCGAACGTGTTCGCCGGAATGCAGTTGGCGTTCAGCGACGCGATCCGCATCGACGACGTCGTCATCGTCGAGGAGGAGTTCGGCCGCGTCGAAGAGATCACCCTGACCTACGTCGTCGTGAAGCTGTGGGACCAGCGCCGCATGGTGCTGCCCTCGGTCTACTTCACGACGACGCCGTTCCAGAACTGGACGCGACAGACGAGCGACCTCATCGGCGCGATCATGCTCGACCTCGACTGGCGACTTGACGTCGACGCGATGCGCGCGAAACTCGACGACATCCTGGCTGGCACCCCGCTGTGGGACGGCCGCGTCGCGAACGTCGCCGTCACCGACGCGACCGGCGGCCGCATCGAAGTGCGCGTGCTCGTCAGCGCCGCCGACGCGCCCACGCTGTGGGATCTGCGCGTGCTCGTGCGTGAGCAGCTCGTTTCGTGGGTGCGCAGCGAGGCGCCCGAGGCGCTGCCCGGCCAGCGCGTCATCGGCGGGGGCGGGGATGCCGAGGTCAGTGCGATCGAGGGCGCGGAGGACGCGGGAGCCGAGTAGCGCACCGCGCCGGAGCCTCGGTGCGGCCCCGTGTCGCCTAGCCTCGCTCGAGCAGGAGGTCGGCTCGGCGAAGAGTCGCCGCGATGGCGCGCGCGTTCGTCTCATCGGGCCCGGCGACCCACGCTGCAGCGGCCTCCGGGCTCTTGCCGCTCGCCACGTGGCGGGCGATGAGTCGCTCGCGCCGCGTGGCGTCGTCCAGGACGACGCCAACCACCACATCGAGCAGCGGCCGAACCCGGTGCCAGCCGTGCGTGTCCGTGAGCAGGTAGTTGCCTTCGACGACGACCGTTCGCTGGCTCGCAGCAACGTCGATTGCGTCGGGCACGGGCTCTTCGACGGCACGATCGAACGCCGGCGCGCGCACGGTGCCGGCATCGTCGGGGGTGTTGCGCAGGCGCTCCAGCAGTGCGACGAAACCGTTGACGTCGAAGGTCTCGGGGGCGCCCATCCGCTCGCGCAAGCTCCGGTCGCGCAGCACCCGCTGGGGCAGGTGGAAGCCATCCATCGGCACGACGGGCGCGTCGAGCCGTGCAGCAAGCTCGCCCGCCACCGTCGACTTACCCGCACCGGGCGCCCCGACCAGCCCCACGATGAGGCGGCTGGATGGGGTGCGGGATGCGTGCATCCCGTTCACGACGTCAACGACCGCCGCAAGGCTGGTTACCGTGCGCGGCGTCGTCACCGAAGAAGCTCACCGACGGGCGAGGTGAGCGCGTCGGCGACGGCGAAGTCGGCCCACTCGCGGTAGCCCTGGGCGCCCGGGTGGAAGTCGTCGACGGCGAAGAAGCCCTCCGTGTACGGCGGCGGGGGCGGCGACATGTGCGCGCGCGGGTGCGCGTCGATCAGCTCGCGCGCCTCGTGCTCGAGCGCCTGCGAGTGGCGGTAAAGGGTCGAGCGCAGCGGCTCGGGCAGCCCGCGGAAGCGGAAGAACGCAGGCAGCGACGACATGAGCAGCACGGCATCGGGGTACGCGTCGAACACCTTGTCGATGATGTGCCCGATGTCGCGTCGGAAACCCCGCGCGCTGCGCACGGCGAGCGCGTCGTTGGCGCCCACGCTGAGGAAGACGAGCGTCGTCTTCTCGCGCAGCGCCGGCTTCAGGTGGCGGGCGATCAGGTCGCGCGCCGTCGCCCCCGATCGCCCCTGTGCGCGCCACAGCACTCGACGCTCCGTCGCCTCGTTCAGCGCACGCGCCAGCTGCCCGCCGAGCCCGAGGTCGGCCTTATCGACGCCGACGCCGGCCGCGGTCGAATCGCCGAGCACAAGGAGGCGGACGGGGTTGTCGTCGCTCTTGTCGCCGGTCGCGCCGCGCCACGGGGCGGGAGCCTCCGGCAGGATCGGGATGCGTTCGCGCAGTTCACGCGACTGCGGCACGATCGCGGGCGCCAGGGCGAGCGCAACGGCGCGACTGATCGCGAGCCCCTCGCGGGAGTACGCAGGGCGGTCGGCCGGGGTTACGTCACCCTGCGGCTCGTGCGGGTCGTCGCGCTCGTTCTGCTCGTGCTGGTCGTGGGGATCGCTCACGGCCGACGAGTTTAGGGGGTCGAGGTGACGCGCAACAGGTTCCCCCACGGGTCGTCGACGGTGACCGTGCGCCCGTCGTCGGCGACGTCGAGGCGGTGGTCGCGCATCCGCTCAGTGAGGGCGCCGACGGCGTCAGCCGACGGCAGCACGATGTTGATGAGACCGAGCCCGAGGGTGGGTTGACGTCGCCCGGCTCCACGGCTGCGCCACACATTCATCGCCATGTGGTGGTGGTAGCCGCCCGCGCTCATGAATACCGCCTGGTTGCCGAGCTCGGCGGTGATGTCGAAGCCGAGCGCGCCCGCATAGAAGTCGCGTGCCGTGTCGACGTCACCGACCGAGAGGTGCACGTGACCGACCGTGCCCGGGAGGGGGTGGCCGAGCGCGTCGTCGGTGAAGTGCTCGCGCAGGAAGGCGTTCGGATCGAGCGGCAAGGTCGCCATCGCGACGCGGTCGCCCGACCACTGCCAGGCGTCGCGGGGGCGATCCCAGTACAGCTCGACGCCGTTGCCCTCCGGGTCGTCGAAGTAGAAGGCCTCGCTTACGAGATGGTCGGCCGAGCCCGTGAACCGATCGGGATGCGCCGTCGCCGTGCGGTACACCGCGGTGGCGAGAGCGGCGCGCGTCTCGAACAGGATCGCCGTGTGGAACAGGCCCGCTTCGCGGGGGCCCGCGTGACGCAGCGCCGGGCTGTGCCGCAGCAGGACCGCAGGCTTCGCGGGGGTGACCACGGTGCCCGCGCCGGTGTTGGCGACGTTCGCGGGGCGCCCGAGGGTGACCGTACCCGTCGCCTCGGCGAGCACCTCGAGGCCGACGGCGTCTCGGTAGTACGCGGTCATCACGTCGAGGTTCGCCACGTCGAGAGTGACGGCGCCCATCTTGAGGTCGGCGGGCAGGGTATGCAGATCGGGCATGCATACAGAACGTCGAACGCCCCCGGGGTATTCCGCGGTGCTGAGGTGCTGGCGCCCTTGTCACGTCGCCCCGTGCATTCACGCCCGCGAGTGTGCACGCGTGGTCGTCTCAGCCACTCGTTTTCGACCACTAGTGACAATTCGCGCGAGGTTGTGCACACCATGCTCTGGTGGTGGTAGAGGCGGTGCTGGCGGCGTCGCTGGTGGTGGCGCCGGAGGCGGCACTGGGGCGGTGGGCGCGAGCGCGGTGCGGGGGCGCTCCCGGTGCAAGAAGCGCGGCGCGCCGGCCGCCTCCGTGGTCAGGCGGTCGATCTATGCGGTCAGGCGGTCGATCAGCTCGCGGTAGCGGGCCGCCGTCCGCTCGACGATCTCGACGGGCAGGCGCGGCGGAACCCCGGAGCCGTCCCAGTTGGCGGCCAGCCAGTCGCGCACGATCTGCTTGTCGAAGCTCGCCAACCGGTCGGGGCCGCCCGCGGCGTACAGTGTTGCGTCCCAGTAGCGCGATGAGTCGCTCGTCAGTACTTCGTCGGCAAGCGTCAGCTCGCCGGTGTCGGGGTCGTCGCCGAACTCGAACTTCGTGTCGGCGAGGATCACGCCGCGTGACTCGGCGACCGCCGAGGCCCGCGTGAAGATCGCCAGCGACGCATCCCGCAGTGCCTCGGCGACGGACCGGCCCACCAGCTCGACCGAGCGCTCGAACGTGATGTTCTCGTCGTGTTCGCCGTACGGCGCTTTCCACGCCGGCGTGTAGATCGGTTCGGGCAGCCGGTCACCGTTCGCCAGACCGGTGGGCAGCGCGATGCCGCACACGGTGCCGTGCTCGCGGTACTCGGCCCAGCCGCTGCCGACGAGGTAGCCGCGCACGACGCATTCCACGGGGTGCATGCGAAGGCGCCGCACGACGACGCCACGGTCGGCCACGGCGTCGGGCACGACGCCGAGCGGGTCGAGGTGATTGGCGATCGGCAGTTGCGCGAACCACCATCGGCTCAGCTGCGTCAGGAGCGCGCCCTTACCGGGGATGCCCGGCTCGAGAACGTGATCGAACGCGCTCACCCGGTCGCTCGCCACCATCAAGACGCGGTCGGCTTCGGCGAGGCTGGATGCACCCTCCGGCATATAGAGGTCACGCACCTTGCCGCTGTACGCGTGCACCCACCCCGGGAGGTCGAGGGCTTCCGTGACGTGGCCGGCAGTCACGACGCGGCCGGGTCCACGCGAGCGGCGATGTCGCGGCGCACCTGGCCGCCCTCCAACCTGATGAGGTCGATGGCGCGGTACGCGCGCTCGCGGGCTACGGTGAAGTCGGAGCCGGTCGCGACGACGCTGAGCACGCGGCCGCCGGTGGCGACGAATCCGCCCTCGCTGTGCGCGGTCGCGGCGTGGCAGAGGTGCACGCCCTCCACCGCGGCGGCCTCGGCGAGGCCCGTCAGCGGCCGCCCCGTGTGCGGGGTGTCGGGGTAGCCCTCGCTCGCCAGCACGACGGTCACGGCGACGTCGCTCGAGAACTGCGGGGCGGGTGCGCTCGCGAGGGTTCCCGTCGCGGCGGCGAACAGCAGCGTCGACAACGGCGTCGTGAGCCTCGGCAGCACCACCTGCGTCTCGGGGTCGCCGAAGCGCGCGTTGAACTCGATCACGCGAACGCCCGTGGCGGTCAGAATCAGACCGCAGTACAGCAGCCCGATGAAGGGGGTGCCCTCGGCGGCGAGCTGACGGATCGTGGGCTGGGCCACCGACTGGATGACCTCGTCGACGAGACCCTCCGGCGCCCACGGCAGCGGCGAGTACGCGCCCATTCCGCCCGTGTTCGGGCCGGTGTCGCGCTCGCCGATGCGCTTGTAGTCCTGCGCGGGGCTGAGCGGCACGACCGTCGAGCCGTCGCTGAGCAGGAACAGGCTGATCTCCTGCCCCGACAGGAACTCCTCGACGAGCACCCCGCCCTGCTGTAGGTAATGCTCGGCGTGCGCAACCGCGGCGGCGCGGTCCTCGGTCACAATGACGCCCTTGCCGGCGGCGAGCCCGTCGGCCTTCACGACATAGGGGGCTCCGTAGGAGTCGAGCGCGCCTTCGACGTCGGCGATGGTCGCCGCCCGCAGCGCCCGACCGGTCGGAACGCCGGCGGCCTCCATGATGCGCTTCGCGAACGCCTTCGACCCCTCGAGCTGGGCGGCCTTCGCGCTCGGGCCGAACACGGCGATGCCGCGCGTTCGCAGGGCGTCGGCGACCCCGGCCACGAGCGGAGCCTCCGGACCGACCACCACCAACTCGATGCCGTTCTCGATCGCATAGTCGGCGACGACGGCACCCTTCGTCGGGTCGAGCGCGACGGTCTCGACCGCCTCGGCGATGCCCGCGTTGCCGGGGGCGGCCACGATCTCGTGGTCGGCCTCCTCGCTCAGCAGTGCGGTGATGATGGCGTGCTCGCGGGCACCCGAGCCGAGAACGAGAATCTTCACGCGGTCAGCCTACCGAGGCCGTACGAGGCGAGCGCGGCCAGTAGCGGGCCGTTAGCCTCGTCGCATGCCCCGCCCGCGCATCCCGCAGCCTGACGGCGAAGCCGCCATTGCGGCGGCGCTCGCCGACCTCGACGCCGCCGACCGCACGACGTTGGCGACGGCCAGCCGCTACGTGCTCCAGGTGCTCGGCGACGAGCATCCCGGTCGCAGCGTCGAGGTGCGCGTCCCCCCGTTCGGAGCCGTACAGCTCATCGAGGGCCCGCGGCACACGCGCGGCACCCCGCCGAACGTCGTCGAAATGGATGCGCGCACCCTGATCACGCTCGCGGCAGGCCAGACGGCGTGGGCAGCCGCCATTCGGGATGCGCGCATCCAGGCTTCGGGATCGCGCAGTGACCTGGCGCACCTGTTCCCGATCGCCCAGGTGAATCGGCCACAATAGGCGCGTGAGCGACCAGAAGCCCGCGCCGGAGCCCGGCGAGCGTCAGCAGTTAAGCGTGCGGCGCGCACCGAAGCTCGGTGCCTTCATGGTGGTCGGCGGGTTCCTCGGGTTTCTGGCGACCCTGATCGCGACCGTGTCGGTGCCGAGTGACCCCACGTCGCAGGTCGGGCTCGGCACGCTCGTCGCCTACTTCTCGCTGTACGGCATCACCGCGGGGGTCGTCGTCGGGGCGATCATCGGCATCGTTCTCGATCGGGTGTCACGCAAGCGTGCCCGCACGATGGAGGCTGTGCACGAGGTGGTCGATCCGGCGCCCATCGAGGGTGAAATCGACGACATCGACGGCGCGGATGAGCCGCGCACGATGTAGTCCACAAATTTTTCTCGGCTCGCGCGTCATAATCGACCCACCATTCCGTCTACCCCCATAGGAGGGACGGCGACGGCGTCGTCCCGCTGGTGCAGGGAGACGACAATGACGACAACGACCACGGCGCTTCGGCGCCGACGGGCAACGGCGGGGGTGGCCGCGAGCGTACTGTCCTCAGCGCTCGTGATTGCGGGAAGCGTCAGCCCCGCAACCGCGGAGGAGCGCGAGGGCACCGGTGTGGCGGCCCACGCGCAATTCCTGTCCGGCTCGGTTGCCGGCCTCGACCTCGAGCGGCTCGTGACACTGGGCTCGGCGTCGGCCACCAATGACGGCAGCGAGCCCGAATCTCGTGACGTGAACCCCCTGACGGTGGGAGCGCTCGGCGCGAACATCGTGACCCTTCCCCATGGAGTCTCGGTCGACATCGGGTCGATCATCACGGGCGGCGTCGTCGGTCAGGCGGCCGTCGCATCGCCCGATGGCTCGGCGGTTGCCGCGAGCGGTGCGATCGGTTCCGGCGGCGCTGTCGCTTTCGGCGCGGCGTCGGATGGCGTGAGCGGAGATGTCACCCTTCACCTGCAATCCGCCCTCGGCTCATCCATCTCGGCGGCCATCGCAGACGTCGAACTGCGCTTGCGCGCCATCCAGGCGAGTGCTGAGGTGAGCGCCGGCGTTTCCGACAGCGACTATTCGCTGGCCGGCGCCCAGCTCCGGTTCACGAGTCCCGCCGTTGCCGACCTCGGCTCGACCGTGTACTCGGCCGTCGACGCTGTGTCATCGCGGCTGCAGCGGCTCACCGGCCGGGACGGAGTCATCGCGGCCGAGGTGGCCGCGTCCCTGGATGGAGTCCTCGCGCCGGTGGGTATCCGAGCCGACGTCGATGTGTCCATCGACGCCGACTTGCGGGGGGTCGTTGCCAGCGTGCTGCAGTCTCGTTACGCAGCGCAGGGGATCAGTGTGGACCTCGAGAGCGGTCACGTCACCCTCGACCTCGAAGCACTCGCGGGAGGAACGCTGAACGGTCTCCCGCCGCACACGGAACTGCTGTCATCGACCGCCTTGTCACCCGTGCTCTCCGGCGTCACGGGCTCACTCACTGAGCTGGTCGATCAGATCGTGGCAGCGGTGGCGGCGGAACTCGACGGCGCCCACCTCTCCGTGACGGCGACGGCGCACCTGCTGACACCGCAGGAGCCGACGACGCGAAATGAGTGCCGAGATGTCACGTCGATCGTTCCTCGGCCGTCTGGCTCGAGCGGTTCGTCAAGCGGATCCTCGGGCGGGCTCCTCGGCGGGCTCGTCGGGGGCCTGCTCGGCGGGGTCGGGGACGTGGTCGACCACGCACTCGACACCGTGACCTCGACGGTATGCGAAACGATCGTCGTTCCGCGCGCCGACCTGACCACTGCGCTCGACCTTCGCCTGGGGGCGCGATTGGCCACCGCCCGGGAGGGACGCCTCGACATCGTGCGTGCTGACCTCACCGTCCTCGGGGTGACCGTCGCACTGCCCATCACCGCCATCGACGCCCGCATCGGCGCCGTACTGAGCGCAGAGTTGTATGGCCCGGATGGAGCGATCACCGCGCTCGAGCGGCGCCTGCACGGCGATGTCGTCGACCCGGCGCTCGGAGCGCTGTTGGGTACGTCTGGCGCGCACTCCCTGGCTGACCTTCTGTCGGTGCGGGTCAACGTGGTCGAGCGCTCGAGCACGGCCGTCGCGCAGACCGCGGTGCGGGTCGCCGTGGCCGGCGGTTCGGTTCTCGATCTGCGCCTCGCCACCGCGTCCGTGGCCGCGACGGGCACCGGCCCCGACGACGGCTCGGAGGACCCCGGCGGGCCCGGCAATGGCGACGATGACTCCGACTCTCCCGGCATTCCCGGATCGCCGGACGACGGGACGACCCCGGTGCCCGTCTTCTCGTCGGGCCCCGACCGCCTCGCCATGACCGGAGCGTCCATCGTGGTGGCGCTGCTGATCGCGCTGGGCCTCCTCCTCGGAGGGGCAGCCCTCAGTCGGATGCGCCGCGCATCGGCGCTCGCTCTGGCCTGACCCATGCGCGTGTGGGGGCTGACGACAGCCCCCACACGCGCCTGGGGATGACACTGGCAGTTTCCAGCAACGACGAGTACTCTTCGACTTCCGCGAAAGGAGCGCTCATGCCCTCCCGCCGAGTGCAGAGCTCCACCCAGTCAGACGCCGATCTGATCGCCCGCGTGCGCCGGGGAGATCAGGCCGCATTCGGCGAGCTGTATAGGCGTCACCATCGAGCAGCTCGCACGGCCGCTCGTACGTTCCGCGGACTGGATCCGGATGACCTCGTCGACGAGGCGTTCCTGCGCATCGTCGTGTGCATCCGCTCGGGCAAAGGCCCCCGCGAAGCGTTCCGTCCGTATCTGTATCGCACCATCCACAACGTCGCCGTCGACTGGCTGCGCGCGCCCCCGGTGATCACCGTCGCCGACGATGCCGAGTGGGAGGCCCTCGAGTCGCACGACTGCGAATTCGGAATCACCGACCCCACCGATGAGGCGATCGAACGCACGCTCACAGCGCGCGCCTACCGCAGCCTGCCCGATCGGTGGCAGGCGGTGCTCTGGTACACCGAGGTGGAGGGCATGGACCCGCACGAGGTGGCCCCGCTGCTCGGGTTGACCGCCAACGGGGTCGCGGCGCTCGCCTATCGCGCACGCGACGGCCTGCGAACGGCCTGGCTCCAGGCGCACGTCACGAGCGACGGGCTGAGCGGCGAATGCCGCTGGGCGGCTGAGCGAACGGCGCGCGGGGCCAGGGGCGGGCTGCGCGAGACGGAAGCGCGGCGATTGCGCGACCATCGCTCCACGTGCGCGCGGTGCGCGATCGTCGCGGAGGAGGTCGACGATCTCGGCGCACGACTGGCGCTCACCGTCGTGCCGCTCGTGTTGGGTGGGGTCGCGGGTGCCGCGTGGATCACCTCGCGCGCCACCGGTGAGGTGGCAGCCGTGTCCGGATCGACGGCGATCGCTGCGCCACCCGACGTTTCTCTTCTTCTCGGGGGAGCGAGTGCGGGCTCCGCGGTCGGCGCAGGAGCAAGCACGGTGGCGGCGCTCACCGCACCCGCCCTGGTGCTGGGCAGCCTGGTCGTGGTCACCCTCGATGTGACGGCACCCGAACCCACGCCCATTTCGGCTGCAGCGCCGGCGAGCACCACACACGATCAGAACGGGATGCTCGATCACGACGGCGGTCTCACCCTTCCGGGGGATCTGCCGGTCGACGGGGACCATTCTGCGACAGCCCAAGACGACGATGCCACGCAGCGTGCTGCCGAGGACGGGCCGGACGTCGACACACCGAGCGAGCCGTCGTCGCCCGCGGACAATCCGGACGGTGTCACTGCTCTCGTGGAGCGTGAGACAGAGGCATTGAAGGAGGTTGTCGATGGCGCGCTATCGACGGTCATCGGTGGCGATCCTCCCGCTGGGCACACGGCGCCGGGGGGTGTCGTTGGCGCTGATCTCGCGCTCGATCTCTCCGGCACCGCAACTCCCGGCGCGGCCGTGTCCTTGCAGGCCGCCGGTCAGATCTACGCGACGACGACCGTCGCGGCAGACGGCACGTTCACCCTTCACGCGACCGCTCTGCCATCGGGCATTGAGCGTCTCGAGCTGGTGCAGGCGGTCGACCGGGCCTACCTTCAGCGGCTCGTGCCCGGCGCGGGGCGGCTGCTGGGGGGCGTGCTCGGCTCCCTCGACGCGGCACTGGAAGCCCTGATCGCTCCGGTGTCGATCGTCACGCAGAGCGCGACGGGTATCGCCATCGATGTGGGGCCGTGAGTGTCGACGCGCTAACTGTTCTGGTTCGCCTCGACCCACTCGAGATACTCGGGGCTGACGGTTCCCGTGACGTAGTCGCCCGTGAAGCAGCTCATCTCGAGCTCGGTGATGTCGGTGCCCTCGACGATCGCCGCCTGCATGTCGGCGACCTCCTGGTAGATGAGGTGGTCGGCGCCAAGCTCACGCGCGATGTCGGGAATCTTGCGGCCGTGTGCGACGAGTTCGCGCGAGGTGGGCATGTTGATGCCGTACACGTGGGGGTACCGCACAGGGGGCGCGGCTGACGTGAAGGTGACCTCGTTCGCGCCGGCCGCGCGCGCCATTTCGACGATCTCCTTAGAGGTGGTGCCGCGCACGATCGAGTCGTCGACGATCAGGATGTTCTTGCCGCGGAACTCACTCGACATCGCGTTCAGCTTCTGCTTGACGCTCCTCTTGCGCTCCGCCTGGCCGGGCATGATGAAGGTGCGGCCGACGTAGCGGTTCTTGTAAAAGCCCTCGCGGTATTCGATGCCGAGCTTCTGGGCCACCTGCATGGCGGCGGGCCTGGATGAGTCGGGAATCGGCATGACGACGTCGATGTTGCCGGTCGGTGCGTACTGCGCGATCGTGTTCGCGAGCCGGTCGCCGAGGCGTAGCCGCGCCTCGTAGACCGAGATGCCGTTCATGATCGAGTCGGGGCGGGCGAGATACACGTACTCGAACGAGCAGGGGATCAGGCGGGGGTTCGCGGCGCACTGCCGCGACTCCATCTGACCGTCGGGGGTGATGAAGACCGCCTCGCCGGGGGCGAGATCGCGCACGACCTCGTAGTCGCCGGCCTCGAGGACGAGTGATTCGCTCGCCACGACCCACTCATCACCGGCAAGACCCGAGGTGCGACGGCCGAGAACGAGCGGCCGGATGCCGAACGGGTCGCGGAAGGCCAAGAGCCCCTGACCGGCGATGAGGGCGATCGCGGCGTACGACCCTTCGACGCGCTCGTGCACCCGCGAGATCGCGGCGAACACCTGCTCGGGAAACAGCTCGTTGCCGAGCACCTGCTGCTGCAGCTCGTGGGCGAGCACGTTGACGAGCAGCTCGGTGTCGGAGTTCGTGTTGAGGTGTCGACGGTCGACGTCGTTCAGTTCGCGGGTGAGCTCACGGGTGTTCGTCAGGTTGCCGTTGTGCACGAGGATGATGCCGTACGGCGCGTTCACGTAGAACGGCTGCGCTTCCTCTTCGCTGGAGGCCGTGCCGCGCGTGGCGTAGCGCACGTGACCAAGCCCCATCGTGCCGAGCAGGCTCCGCATGTCGCGCGTCCGGTACGCCTCGCGTACCTGGCCCTTCGCCTTGGTCATGTGCAGCACGCGCCCCTCGGCGGTCGCGATGCCGGTGGAGTCTTGGCCGCGGTGCTGAAGCAACGCCAGGGCGTCGTAGACCTGCTGATTCACGGGGCCCGACGAGACGAGGCCGACGATGCCGCACATGGAGTTTCGCGCGCTCCTGGAAAGACCGGGGAATCGACCCGAGCGGGTCGGCTCCAGTCTCGCACACGCGCTCATCCGCGCACGCCGCCGCCGATACGCTTGACGGGTGACCGAGAGCGCATCGAGTAGCTACGCCGCCGCCGGAGTCGACACCGCTGCGGGCGACCTCGCGGTCGAACTCATGAAGTCGGCCGTCGCCGCCACCCACGGCCCGAACGTGCTCGGCGGAGTCGGGGGGTTCGCCGGCCTCTGGGACGCCTCGGCGCTCACCGCATTTCGCAAGCCGCTGCTTGCCACGAGCACGGATGGCGTCGGCACGAAGGTGGCGATCGCGCAGGCGCTCGACATTCACGACACCATCGGGCAGGACCTCGTGGCCATGGTCGTGGACGACATCGTCGTCGTCGGCGCGACACCGCTGTTTATGACCGACTACATCGCCTGCGGCAAGGTGCACCCCCAGCGCATCGCCGACATCGTGCGCGGCATCGCTGAGGCGTGTGCCGCGACCGGCACCGCGCTCGTCGGCGGCGAGACGGCCGAGCACCCGGGCCTCCTCGGCCCCGACGACTACGACGTCGCCGGCGCCGCGGTCGGCGTGGTCGAGGCCGACGAAGTGCTCGGCCCGGAGCGGGTCACCGACGGCGACGTCGTGCTCGCCATGGCGAGTTCGGGCCTGCACTCGAACGGCTTCTCGCTCGTGCGGCACATCCTCGCGCAGCGTTCCATCGCGTTCCACGACGAGCTCGCCGAATTGGGGGGCGTCGTGGGCCGCGCGCTGCTCGAGCCGACGCGGCTGTATACGGGGCCGATCCTCGAGGCGCTGCGCGAGCATCCCGCAACCATTCACGCGCTCAGCCACGTGACCGGCGGCGGCATCGCCGCGAACCTCGCCCGCGTCTTGCCGCGGGGCGCGTGGGTCGAGGTCGACCGGTCGACGTGGAGCCCGCCCGCCGTGTTCCGCGTGCTCGCCGACCTCGCCGGCCACAGCCTCGAATCGACCGAGGGCACGTGGAACCTTGGGCTCGGGATGCTCGCGGTCGTTCCCTCCGAGCACGCGTCCGCGATATCCACGGCACTGACGACCCGAGGCCTGCCGACCTGGCAGGTCGGAGTCGTGTCGACGGCCTCACGCGAGCTGAATGGATTCGAGCAGGGCGCCAAGGGTGTCGACGGCGGCGCCGTGCGCCTCGTCGGCAGCTACGCGAACTAACGCGTAAGGCCCGCCGAAGCGGGCCCTGCGCGGGTGATGCGACGTGGGTTACGCCGTGCGCGGCGTCTCGTCGAGGTCGTCTTCGTCGTCGTCGACCAGGTCGGCCCACTTGTCGACGTACGGGTCGTCTTCTTTCGCAGCGAGCTCGCGCTCAAGCTGAGTCAGGTCGGTGTTCGGGCTGAAGTACTTCAACTCTCGCGCCACCTTGGTGTGCTTTGCCTTCTGGCGACCGCGCCCCATACGTGACCCCCCTCACAGGTTGGTCGGCGGGCGGAAATTCCGCGGAACAGCGCCGACGTGGGACTGGATAAAGACTAGCGAGCACTCTACCACGGAGCGCTCCTCAGCCTTGGCGCCGAGTGAGCAACGACAACGGGCGAACGACTACCGTAGAGCGGGTGACGGACGCCGACCTCAGCACCTCGTGCATCGTCATCGGGGCTGGCCAGGCCGGGCTCAGCGTCGCCTACTACCTCCGCCGCCTCGGCCTCGAACCGGGTGAAGAGTTCGTGTTGCTCGACCGTGGTCCGTCGACGGGAGGCGCCTGGCAGCACCGCTGGGAGGCTTTGAAGCTCGGCTCCGCCCACAAGGTCAACGATCTGCCCGGTATGGACGAGCTCGGCCTCAGCTTCTCCACCGCCGACCACAGCGTGCCGGCGCGCGACGTCGTGGAGGAGTACTACGCCGCCTACGAAGAGCACTATGGGCTACAGGTGGTGCGCCCCGCCGACGTGACGAGCGTCACCGACCTCGGAAAGGACCTGCTCGTCACCTTCGACACCGAGGCCGGCGAGCTCGAGCTGCGCGGCGCGACCATCGTGAACGCCACCGGCACCTGGGGCGCCCCCTTCGTGCCGCACTACCCGGGACTGCGCGACTTCACCGGCCGCCACGTGCACACAAGCGCCTACACGGATGCGCGCGACTTCGCGGGGCAGGACGTTGTGGTCGTCGGAGGGGGCACCTCCGCGATCGGCTTCATCCTCGAACTCGAGGGCGTGGCGAACTCGATCACGTGGGCGACTCGGCGCCCGCCCGAGTTCCTCGACGGCGCCGAGCTCGACGTCGAGGGCGCCGAGAAGGCGGTCGGCATGCAAGACGAGGCGGCGCGCGCCGGTCGCGCCCTGCCGAGCATCGTCAGCGGCACGGGGGTGCCGCGCACCCGCAAGATCCAGGCGGCGATCGAGCGGGGCATCCTGGAAACCCGCGGGATGTTTACACGCATCGAGGCGGACGGCGTGCGCTTTCCCGACGACAGTTTCCAGCGCGCCGACGCGATCATCTGGGCGACCGGGTTCCGGCCCGAGCTGCGGCACCTCGCGCCCCTCAAGTTGCGCGAGAAGGAGGGCGGCGTCACGGTCGACAGCTACCGTGTCGCCCGCGACCCGCGCCTGTTCTTCGCCGGCTACGGGCCGGCCGCGTCCACGATCGGCGCCAACCGCGCCGGCCGCAACATCGCCCGGCAGGTCGTCGCCCAGCTGAGCCGCATCGGCCGCTAACCAGCCCCTCCCGGCAGCGCGCCGAGTACCCCGCCGAGGACGACGCCGAGCGCGACCGCGAGGGTTCCGGCGACGAGGTTGACGAGCATCCCGCCGGCGGCGCGTTTCGCGCGGCCGTCCATGACGAGTTGCACCGTCTCGACGCTCAGCGTGCTGAAGGTCGTGAGGCCTCCGCAGAAGCCCGTCACCACGACGAGCAACACCACGGGATCGTCGATCGCGCCGATCGCGACACCCGAGAGGAGCGACCCCGCGACGTTGACGAGCACCACGGGACCCGGGGGCTGCTCGCGGCCGGCGAGCGCCACCGTCGTGAGGTAGCGCAGCACCGCGCCCAGCGCACCGCCCGCCGCCACCGCGAGCACGAGGCCGGGGGTCACTCGTCGCTCCCGTCGGTCAGCGGCGTAGACCCGTCGGGGCACAGCCGCCGGCCCATCGTGATGCCTGCGGCAGCGGCGCCCAGACCGAGCGCGACAGACAGCACGACCGAGAGGATCGCCTCGACGACGGCACCCGACAAGATAAGAAACCAGAGCGAATCGGTGAGAGCCGAAAAGGTGGTGAACGAGCCGAGAAGGCCGGCGCCGAGACCCGCGCGCCCCCACGTCGGAAGCCGGCGCCACAGCGCGGCAACAAGGATTCCCAGTAGGAAGGACCCGACTACGTTTACGGCCAGGGTGCTGAGCGCGAGCTGCTGAGGCTCATGTGCGATCGCGAAGTCGACGCCCAGGCGGAGACCGGTGCCGACGAACCCGCCCGTGAGCACCGCCAGCACCGTCGCGGGCGACAGCGGGTGGGTCGTCGTCGACGGGGGAGGGCCAGCATCCATGATGCTGCCGAGCCTAGCCAGGCGCGGCAGCCCACCTCGTAGACTGGCGATATGCGCTCGCGCCGCCCGCCTCGCCGCCGACCCGTGCGGTGGGGGTGGCTCATCACGGGCGTCGTCGCGCTTGCTCTGGGCGGCCTCGTGGCGTGGGTCGCGCTGCCGATCCTGCTCCACGAGCCGCAGGGATCGAGCGGCCAGGCCCGGGTCGACGGATTCCCCACCACGGTGACGGCCACCGGTGACGACGGGCTGACGCGCACGCTCAGCGCGGCGACCGAATCAGGCGGCGCCGTCGATCTCGCCGCCATCGCCGAAGGCGACCGCATCGTCGTCACCGGCTCCGGCTACGTGCCGAACCGCGGCATCTACGTCGCCATTTGCGCGATCCCGGCCCAACTCGACGGGCGCCCCGGCCCCTGCCTCGGCGGCGTGCCCGAGCAGACCGAAGACGAGATCGAAGAGGGCAGCGTGCAGTGGGCGCCCTCCAATTGGATCAACAACGAGTTCGCCTGGCGCATCTTCGGCGCGCGCGCCTTCGACGACCGCGATTCCGGCTCGTTCACCGCCTACCTGCTCGTCGGGCCCCCCGCTGACGACGCCGTCGACTGCGCGGTCGTCGAATGCGGCATCTATACGCGCAACGACCACACCGCCACCGCCGACCGGGTGCAAGACCTCTACCTGCCCGTCGAGTGGGCCGCGGGCGACTAAGCGCGCCGGCGACTACGGCAGCCGAGCTCCGAGGTCGGCGCGCAGCGACGTGAGCCCCGCCGCGAGCGCGTCGACGGCGGCCGCGTCCAGCGGGCGTCCGGCCGCGATCGCGCGACGCAGGTCGGCGCGCACCTCCTGACGGAAGTCGGCGAGCAACGCCTCAGCCCGGGCCAGCTGCGCTCGCGACTCGGAGCGCACCTCGGTCGTGCCGCTCGGCGGCGGCGCCGCGGATGCTCGGGGCGCGTCGGGCGCGTCCGCCGCGCCCCGCGCATCCCGCGCCTGGTCTTTCGCCGCCGACGCCGCGCCGCGCGCGTCGTCGCGGGCGTCGCGCGCCGCGGCCGCGAGCTCGGCGCGGAGGCTCGCCATCGCGTCGGACACGGATGCCCGGACCTCGTCGGCGAGGCGCCGCACGCTGTCGCCGACCCCCTCCTCGATTGAGTCGAGCTCGGCCCGGCGCGCGTCGAGCTCGGCCCGCCCGGCCTCGGTCAGGGAGTAGACGGTGCGGCGCCCGTCGGCGTCGGCCTTCGTGACGAGCCCCTCCGCCTCGAGCTTCGCGAGCCGCGGATAGATCGTGCCGGCAGACGGCACGTAGGTGCCGCCGAATCGGTCGCTGATGGCCTGGATGATCTCGTAGCCGTGCATGTCGCGCTCCTCGAGCACCGACAGCAGGTAGAGGCGAAGGTGGCCGTGGCCGAAGACGGGCGGGGTCACGACGCGACCCGCTCCGCGTGCACGACCGACACGTCGCCTGACACGGTGCTCGCCACCACCTCGGTGAAACGCCCGTGCAGCTCGCCGAAGCGGCCCTCATACTGCCCTCGCACGCCGGTGACGCGCGCGTCGTCGAGTTGCAGCGCGCCCGACAGGGTGGTGATGCGGTACTGCGTGGGCACGCCCGCATCGAGACGCACGGTCAGGTCGCCGCTGACGCTCTTCTGCGAGACCATGTCGGGCAGCCCGTGCAGGTCGACGAAGGTGTCGCCCGAGACGGTGTTGCCCCGAAACCGGAAAACCTCGCCGCTGACCGTCAGGTCACCCGACACGGTCTTCGCCGACACGTCGCCGTGGTGGCCGCGCACCGACACTTCGCCGCTGACGGCGTTGACGCTGAGGTCGCCGACAACGCCGTCAACGACGACGTCGCCGCTGACCGTGCTGACCGACACGTCGGAGTGCAAGCCGCTGATCAGAGCGGTTGCCGTCACGACGCCGAAGGTGAGGGCCGCGCTCCGCGGAACGAGAATGCTGACCTCGGCCTTCGACGAGCCGCGGTAGCTGCGGAACATGTCGAGAAACTCGGTCCAGCGCTTGTCGAGGTGGTCGACGACCAGCCGGTCGCCTTCGAGGGCGATCTTCAAGTCGCGGCCGGTGACGCCGTGCACCTCGATGCGCGCGCTGGGCTCGTCGTGGGCGACGATGTCGACCTGCCCCCCGATGAGACCGACCTTGACGCTGCGCACGAGCTCGAGGTCGATCGTGGTCGGATCGCTGACGATCCAGGTTTCTTGCGCCATGCGCGGCTCCTTCCGGCTATCCCACTCGGGATGCTCATCTCGCGATATATCGCGTCTACGGGAAACACGATATATCGCGTCGTGAGTCGGCGCAAGAACTTTCTGAGGCACGGGCTTGACATTGACGCAACGTCAACCCGTAGCGTCACGGACATGAACACATCAATTCAGGAGGTGGTCCGCGCGACAGGCCTCACGAGCCGCGCCCTGCGGCACTACGACGCCATCGGCCTACTGCCGGCGACGGCAACCGCTCCCGGAGGCGTGCGGCTCTACAACGACGCCGCACTCGCGCGACTGCAGCGCATCCTCCTGCTGCGTGACGCCGGGCTGGGCCTCGCCGAGATTCGTCAGGCTCTCGAGAACGAGACCGACGACGTCGAGGCGCTCTCCCACCACGTCGCCCTCTTGCGCGACGAGCGCGAGCGGCTTGACCGTCGAATACGCAGCGTCGAACTCACCATTACCCAACTCACCGAAGGAGAAGCACTCATGCCGCAGACATCGTTCGACGGCTTCAACCACGCCGAGTATCGAGAGGAGGTCGAGCAACGCTGGGGCGCCGATGCCTACCAGGCGGGCGCCGACTGGTGGCGCGGACTCGGTGCCGCCGGCCAGCAGGCGCACCGCGACGAGGATGCGGCGATCATCACCACGCTCGCCGAACTCGTCTCCGCGTCAGCGCACCCGACGTCGCCCGAGGCGCAGGCCCTGGCGACCCGTCACCGCCGCTGGATCGCATCGAGCTGGAGCGGCGGAGCCCCCGACGACGCCTACCTCGGCCTCGTCGAGATGTACGTCGCTGACGCCCGCTTCGCGGCACACTACGGTGGCCAGGCGCACGCGGAATTCCTTCTCGCGGCCGTGCGCGAATCGCTCGGCCGCTAGCCGATGGGCCCGTCGGGGGTGAGGCCTGGATCCCTCACCCCCGCCGGGTGCGACCCGCCTGAACCGGGTCGCCCGCCGCGCGGAGCACCCCGCGGCGGAGACTGGATGCTAGCCGGTGCGCGTGGGGATGCGCCCGTAGCCGTCCCGACCAACCAACTCGACCGTCGCGACGATCGCCCACGCGCTGAGGGCGGCGAGCGCGATGAGAACCGTCATGCGCCCCCTCCCGTCCCGCCCGGCACGGGGTGACTCGCGTCCGTGCTGCGCACGCTTCCGCGCTGGCGTCGGGGTGCCTCGGGCAGGCGCAGACGCGGCAGCGTGACGCCGACCATGGGGCCGATGAGCAGGGCGAAGGCGACCGTTCCAAGCCCGACTGTTCCCCCGAGCATCCAGCCGGTGGCCAGCACGGTGACCTCGACGCCCGTGCGCACCGCCCACACGGGCCAGCCGAACCGCGCGTTCGCGCCGGTCATGAGGCCGTCGCGGGGCCCCGGACCGAAGCCGGCGCCGATGTACAGCCCGGTCGCGAGGGCCAGGAGCGCCAGCCCGCCGATGAACACCACCCAACGCGCGACGAGCGCATCGGGGGTGTCGACCACGAGCAGCGTCAGGTCGATGACCGGGCCGATCACGATGACATTCAGCACCGTGCCGATACCGGGCCGCTGCTTCAGCGGGATCCAGAGCAGCAGCACGCCAATGCCAATCAGTACCGTCATGATGCCAATCGGAATACCAACGGTGCGTGACCACCCCTGTGCGAACACCGTCCACGGGTCGAGGCCCACGTTGGCGCTGATCATGAGCCCGATCGCGACGCCGTACAGCACCAAACCGACGAGCAACTGCGACCAGCGGCGCACCGGATGCACGGGGCGCGCGGGGGTGTTCGCTGCGGTCGTCGAGGTCATGCGCCCAGTCCACAGCAGTATTGGCCTGTTCACAAGAGGCCAATCGCGCTATCGTGGCCACATGGCGACCGCGACGACCACGCTCACCGCGCGCGCGCTCAGCGCCCAACTCGGCGACTGGCGTGCGCACAGCGGCACCCTCGCTCAGGCGCTCTCCGATCGGGTTCGCCTGCTGATCCTCGACGGACGAATCACGCTCGGCGCGCGCCTCCCGGCCGAGCGGCAGCTCGCCGACCATGAGGGCGTCAGCCGGACCACGGTGGCGGCGGCCTACGCCCGCCTCCGAGAGCTGGGATACCTTGTCAGCCGACGCGGCTCGGGCAGTGTGGCGGCCCTTCCCGCGGGCGATGTGCCCGCCTTCGACATCGTCGACCGCCCCGACCTCCTCGACTTCTCCAAGGCGACGCTTCCCGCCCTGCCCGCCGTCGTCGACGCGGCCGCCGCCGCGGTGCAGCGGCTGCCTCACCACCTCGGCCTCGCCGGCTTCGACCTGTTCGGCCTCGACGAGCTGCGCGCGGCGCTCGCCGACCGTTACACCGCCCGCGGGCTTCCGACGTCGCCCGAGCAGATGTTGGTCACCCTCGGCGCGCAGCACGCCATCGCCCTCATCGCGACCGCACTCATCGGCCGCGGCGACCGTGCTCTCGTGGAGAACCCGAGCTACCCGCACGCCCTCGAAGCGTTGACCGCGGCCGGAGCGCGACTGGTCGGGGTGCCCGTCAGCGCCGATGCCGGGTGGGATGACGACGCCCTCGCCCAGCTCGTCCCCCGTTCGGCGCCGAGCCTCGCCTACCTCATGCCCGACGTGCACAATCCGACGGGCCGCATCATGCCCGACGAGCAGCGTGCTCGGGTTGCGGCCCTCGCCGACCGCCACGGTACGCGGCTCATCGTCGACGAGACGATGGCCGACCTTGCCGTCGACGGCGTGAGCCGTCAGCCCATGGCTGTGCACAGCCCCCGCATCATCACGGTCGGCTCGGTCGGAAAGAGCGTCTGGGGCGGCATTCGCCTCGGCTGGATCCGCGCTGACCGCGACACCATCGCCGAACTTGCTCGCGCCCGCCCGCCCGGCGACCTGGGCTCGCCGACCTTGGAGCAGCTTCTCCTGCTCGAGCTTTTGCCGCGCTACGACGAATTGGTCGGCGAGCGGCGTGCGCAGCTGCGCAGCGGGGAGGCGCTTCTGCGCGAGTTGCTTGCCGCCCAGCTGCCCGACTGGCGTCTGCCGCAGATCGAGGGCGGGCTCGTGCTCTGGACGAACCTGGGCCGCCCCGTCGCGAGCGAACTCGCCCTCGTCGCACGGGCAGAAGGTGTTCAGATCGGCGCCGGCCCCCGCTTCAGCGTCGACGGCGCCTTCGAACGCTATGTGCGCCTGCCGTTCTGCTACCCCGAGCCTCTGATTCGCCGCGCGGTTGACGGACTCGAGCGCGCCTGGCAGCGACTCGACAGCGGCTCGCACCGCCCGGCGACGAGCGACGCCCTCGTCGACGCGGTCGTGTAGGCGGCACACCGGGCGCAAGGCCCACTGACCGATCGGTCGAATTCGCGGCGCGCACTCACGCGCCGCTTTGGCAATGTCCAGTAACTGCTGGGATGCTGACCAGCATTGCGTGCGGCTCTTTGCGTGACGCAATCCCTGCCACCACCCCTATTCGCCTCACCCGGAGTCGCCCGTGTTTCAGCTGTCCGCCTTCAGCCTGCGCAACCGGGCGCTCATCGCGCTCGTCACGATCGTGGTGGGCATCTTCGGCGGGCTCGCGCTGACGAGCCTCAAGCAGGAACTGATTCCCTCGATCGCCTTCCCGCAGGTGCTGATCATCAGCCAGTACCCGGGGGCGGCCCCCGATGCGGTCGAACAAGACGTGTCGACGCCGATCGAAAACGCGATTCAAGCGGTCGACGGCCTCGAGGCATCCGATGCGACGTCGTCGACGGGCTTCTCGATCGTGACCGCGCAGTTCACCTTCGGCACCGACATTGCGCGCGCCGAGCAGCGCGTGCAGCTCGCCGTCAATCGCCTCGACTTGCCGTCGAGCGCCGACGTGCAGGTCATCACTGGGTCGATCGACGACCTCCCGGTCGTGCAGGTGGGTGTCACGAGCGGCCTCAGTGAAGGAGAGCTCGCCGCCGCTCTCGACGTGCAGGCGGTTCCGGAGCTCACCGATATCGAGGGTGTGCGCGAGGTCAGCGTGTTCGGCGCGGTCGGCGACCGCGTCGAGATCACGGTCGACGACGACGCCCTCGCCGAGCGCGGCCTCACCCGGTCCGACATCGTCGACGCGCTCGACGCCTACGGTGTGCTGCTGCCGGCTGGCACCATCACCGAGAACGACCGCACCCTCGCCGTCTTGACGGGCGTGCGCATCGAGAGCGTGGACGCGCTCGCCGCCGTGCCCCTGCTCGCCGACGAGCCCGAGGTGACGGCCGAGGGAACCCTCGTCGTCACGACGATCGACGACGTCGCCGACGTGGCCATCGTCAGCAACCCGGTCGACAACCTGTCGCGCATCAACGGCGAACCCGCGCTCACCCTCGGCATCACGAAGACGCCCGACGGAAACACCGTCGACGTCTCTCGCGCCGTGCAGAACGCGTTGCCGGCGATCGCCGCCGCCATCGGCTCGGGCACCGAGTTCACCGTTGTTTTCGACCAGGCGCCGTTCATCGAGAGCTCGATCGAGGCGCTCGCGATCGAGGGCTCCCTCGGGCTCGTGTTCGCCGTGATCGTCATCCTGGTCTTCCTGTTGTCCGTGCGCTCGACGCTCGTGACCGCCGTCGCGATTCCGACGTCCATCCTGTTGACCTTCATCGGGATGCAAGTGGCCGAGTACTCCATCAATATCCTCACGCTCGGCGCCATCACCATCTCGATCGGCCGCGTTGTCGACGACTCCATCGTCGTCGTCGAGAACATCAAGCGGCACATGGGTCTCGGCGAAGAGCGCATGGAGGCGATTCAGAACGGGGTGCGCGAGGTCGCCACCGCCATCACGTCGTCGACCCTCATCACCATCGCGGTGTTCCTGCCGCTCGCGCTCGTGGGCGACATCACGGGTGAACTGTTCCGCCCCTTCGCGTTGACCACGGCGATCGCCCTCGGCGCCTCGTTGTTCACGGCGCTCACGATCGTGCCCGTGCTCTCGTATTGGTTCCTGCGCCGTCCGAAGGCGGGCTCACACGCGCCGGCGACGACCTTCGAGGAGGAGTCGGCGAACCCGACGCCCCTCCAGCGCGGCTACCTGCCCGCCCTGCGGTTCAGCGTGCGCCGTCCCGTCGCGACGCTGCTGCTCGCCCTGCTCGTGCTCGGCGGCACCGGCGCACTCGCCACCCAGTTGCAGACCAACTTCATCGGAGACAGCGGGCAGAACACCCTGACGGTCAGCCAGGTGGTCGACACCTCGGCGAGCCTCGAGCGTCTCGATGAGGCCGCCACCGTCGTCGAGGACGAGCTTTTCGAGATCGAGGGCATCGAGACGGTACAGGCGTCGATCGGTCAGGGCGGCGGCATCTTCGGATTCCTTGGCCGTGGCAGCGACATCACCTACTCCATCACGACCGACGAGAGTGCCGACCAGGTGGCCTTGCAGCAGGAGGTGCGCGACCGGCTGTTCGCCCTCGAGGGTGTCGGCGACATCACGGTGCGCTCCGCCGACCAGGGCTTCGCGTCGTCGACCATCGACGTCGAGATCTTCGCGCCGAACCAGGAGGCGTTGCGCGAGGCCGCCCAAGACGTGCTCGACGCCGTGCGCGATCTCGAGGTGACGGCCGAGGCTTCCAGCAACCTGTCCGAGACGCAGCCGTACATCGCCATCGAGGTCGATCGCGTGGCCGCCGCCGAGGTGGGCTTGACCGAGGCGGCGATTGGCGGTCTCGTGGCGCAGGCGATGTTCCCCGCGCCCGTCGGCGACGTCGTCATCAGTGACACGACCCTCGAAATCTTCCTGCCGAACGACGATGCCCCCGTCACGATCGCCGAGTTGCGCGACTTCACGCTACCTACCGCGACCGGGCCGCTCGCGCTCAGCGAGGTCGCGATCGTCGAGGAGGCCCTCGGGCCCGAATCGATCACCACGATTCGGGGAATTCGTAGTGCAACCGTCAGCATCACCCCGTCGACGCAGGACATCGGAAGCGCCTCCGCCATGGTGGCCACGGCCCTCGACGACATCGAGCTGCCCGACGGCGCTCGCGCCGAGCTGGGCGGTGTCGCCGCTCAGCAGGCCGACGCCTTCCAGCAGCTCGGCCTCGCGCTGCTCGTCGCCCTCCTCATCACCTACGTGATCCTGGTCGCGACGTTCAAGAGCCTCCGCCAGCCGTTGCTCCTGCTCGTTTCGGTGCCGTTCGCCGCGACGGGCGCGATCCTCCTGCAGGTCATCGCCGACATTCCGCTCGGTGTGCCGTCGCTCGTCGGCGTGCTCATGCTGATCGGCATCGTCGTCACCAACGCGATCGTGCTCATCGACCTCGTCAACCAGTACCGCGAGGGCGGCATGACGGTGCGCCAGGCCGTCATCGAGGGCTCGGTGCGTCGACTCCGCCCCGTGCTGATGACCGCGGCGGCCACGATCTTCGCGCTCGTGCCGCTCGGCCTCGGCATCACCGGCACGGCCGGCTTCATCTCGCAGCCGCTCGCCGTCGTCGTGATCGGCGGACTCGTGTCGTCGACGCTGCTGACCCTCGTTGTGCTGCCGGCGCTGTACTGGCTCGTCGAGGGTGCGCGCGAACGTCGCGACGAGAAGCGTGCCGCCCGCGAAGCGGCGGCGTTCGCCGCGGAACGCGCGACGACCTCCGACTAGCAGCCGTCGAGCTCGAGCGCCATACAGTGGCTGAAGTTGTCGCCGACGTACGGGCCGAAGTTCTCGATCCGCACATACCCGCGCCGCTCGTACAGGCTGATCGCCGCGAGCTGCTTGGGGCCGGTCTCCAGCAGGATGCGCGCGGCGCCGAGCGTGCGCGCGTGCCGTTCCAGCGCATCCATCAGCATCGTGGCGGCTCCGAGGCCGCGGGCCTCGTCGCGCACGAAGAGTCGCTTGATCTCGGCCGTGCCGTCTCGGCCGTCGACGAGCGCGACCATACCGAGCGCGGCACCGCCGTCACTGCGGGCGACCCAGACGGTCACGCCGTCGGCCGCGAGCTCGGACGCGTTTAGCAGATAGCACGAGTCGGGCGGGTACAGGCTCAGCGCGTAGCGGGTGCCCTCGTCGAGCATGGCCTGCACGTCCGGTTGCTCGGCGGGCTCGATGGCGACGGTCGTCACGGGGCCAGCGTAACGGGCGTGGGATAGGCTCGGGCGGCTATGGCCCGTCCCTCATCATCCTCTCGCGACCCGCGCAAGCGCCGCGGCGCCGCTGCGTCGTCCGGTCGCACCGGCACGGGCAAGAAGACGCACCGCCCCGACTGGCGGCCCTTCGAGCCCGAGCAGAAGCGCGGCAAGAAGGGTGGACCGGGGCGCCCCGCGAAGCCCGGCAGCGAGAAGCGTCAGGAGCGCAGTGAGGATGCTCGGGGCCGCGACCGCGCGCACGCCGAGCCCCGCGCATCCCGGCCAGCGACCCGCGATGCGGCCCCGCGCACGCCGCGCGTGCCGCAGCCGGATGTCGTGCTGAAGAAACTGAAGGCGACCCTCGTCGACCCGGCGTCGGTGGCGGGGCTCAGCTTCTCTGACCTCGGGCTCGGGCAGAACATCGTGCGGGCGCTCGCCGAGCAGGGCGCGACCTCGCCGTTCCCGATCCAGGCGGCGACGATCCCCGACGTGCTGGCCGGCCGGCACGTGCTGGGCCGCGGCCGCACCGGGTCAGGCAAGACCATCGCGTTCGGTGCGCCGCTCGTCGAACGGCTCCTGCAGAACCGGGGCGCCAAGAAGCTGCTGCCGGGTCGCAAGCCCCGCGCGCTGATTCTCGCGCCGACCCGCGAGCTCGCCCTGCAGATCGACGACACCGTGCAGCCGATCGCCCGCAGCGTCGGGTTGTTCACGACGCAGATCTACGGCGGTGTGCCGCAGGGTCGTCAGACGGGCGCGCTCAAGCGCGGCGTCGACATCATCATCGGTACCCCTGGCCGTATCGAAGACCTCATCGAGCAGGGCAAGCTCGACCTGTCGGAGGTGCTCGTCTCCGTAGTCGACGAGGCCGACCACCTGTGCGAGTTGGGGTTCCTCGAGCCGGTGCAGCGCATCCTGCGCCGCACCCGTAGCGAGTCGCAGATGCTGCTGTTCTCGGCGACGCTCGACACCCGGGTCGGTGCGCTCGTCGCCGAGTTCCTGCGCGACCCGGCCGTCTACGAGATCGCGGGCGAGACGCAGAAGACGTCGACCACCGAGCACCGTGTGCTCGTCGTCGACCCGCGACACAAGCGCGCCGTTGTTGAAGAACTCGTCTCGGGCGACGGCAAGGCGCTCGTGTTCACCCGCACGAAGACCTTCGCCGACGAGCTCGCTGACCATCTCGACGACGCCGGCATCGCGGCCCTGGCCCTGCACGGCGACCTCTCTCAGGAGCGCCGCCAGCGCAACCTCGACAAGTTGACGAGCGGACGCGTCACGGCCCTCGTCGCTACCGACGTCGCCGCCCGCGGCATCCACGTCGACGACATCGCGATCGTCGTGCAGGCGGACGCGCCCGACGAGTACAAGGCCTACCTGCACCGCGCCGGTCGCACCGGCCGCGCCGGCGCTCGCGGGCTCGTCGTCACCCTGGTGTCGCAGCGCCGTCGCCCGGCGCTGGAAGAACTGCTCGGCCGCGCCGACATCACGGCCCGCTTCGACGCGGTTCGGCCGGGCGACCGCCTCATTCGGCAGCTCGCGCAGCGCGCCTAGCGATCGGATGCTCGGGGCCCGTTCCCGAAAAATTCACCCGGATTGCCTGGCCTGCGAGCGCGGCCAACGCCAGTGTGAACTCTGCGTGACTACTCATCTGCGCGCTTGGTTCACAGACATTTCTGTGTTTACGCTCTTGTCGGCCCCCATTCGGGGGTCAATCCGTGAAGCGTCATGAACGCTATCCAAGGAGAGCACCGAACCGATGAGACAACTCACACCCTCCGGCAGGCGCACCGCGCCGGCCCGGGCGGTAGCCTTCGGCACCGCCCTCGCGGTGGGCCTCAGCCTCAGCGTGGTCGCTGTTGCGCCCGCCGTCGCTGACACCCACCTCACCCCGATCGCCGACGTGCAGGGCACGGGCGACGTGTCGCCGCTCGTCGGTCAGACCGTCACCGTGCGCGGCGTCGTCACCGCCGACTACCGCGGAGTCAGCGGCTACAACGGCATCGTCGTGCAGACGCAGGGGTCTGGCGGCCTCGACGACGCGACGCCCGGTGCCTCCGACGGCATCTTCATCTTCCTGTCGAACAACAACCCCGCCGTGGCAATCGGCGACCTCGTCGACGTGACCGGGGCAGTGAGCGAGCGCTTCGGTCAGACTCAGATCACGGCGAGCGCTGCGGGATCGGTCTCGCTGGTTGAGGCCGACGTCGAGCTGCCCGAGCCGACGCCGCTGCCGACCGACGTCATCGGCGCCGACCGCGAGCAGTTCGAGAACATGCTCGTGATCCCCACCGGCGACTACCTGGTCGCCTCCACCCACCAGCTGTTCAACTTCGGCACACTGTGGCTCGCCCCCGGCGAGGAGCTCGTGAAGAGCACCGAGCAGGTGCGCCCCGGGCCCGAGGCGAACGCGATCGCCGCCGAGAACCGTGCCGCGCGCATCCTGCTCGACGACGGATACAACATCCAGGTGCTGAACAGCAACTACCCCGGCACGCAGCCGTACTTCACGGCCGACGAGATCGTACGCAACGGCGACGCCGTGGTGTTCCCCGAGGCCGGCATGGTGCTGCAGTACGGCTTCGACGACTGGCGCCTGCAGCCGCAGGTGCCGATCTCGAGCGAGGGCCCTGACGGTTTCGGCGTCGAATTCGAGACGCGCAACCCGCGCCCCGAGTCGGCCCCCGAGGTGGGCGGAGACGTTACCGTCGCCGCCTTCAACGTGCTCAACTACTTCACGACGCTGACGAGCGAGAACTCGAACGCTCGCGGTGCCCGCACCGCCGCCGAGTTCCAGCGCCAGGAGGCGAAGATTGTTGCGGCGATCAACGCGCTCGACGCCGACGTCGTGGGTCTGCAGGAGATCGAGAACTCGGTCAAGCTCGGCAAGCCTCTCGACCAGGCCGTCGGCCAGCTGGTTGACGCGCTGAACGCCGCGGCCGGCGCCGGTACGTGGGACTACGTGCCCACGGCCGATGTGCTGAACGACGCCGACCTCACCGACTTCATCACTAACGCGATCATCTTCAAGCCGGGGTCGGTCGACCTCGTCGGTGACATGATCACCCAGGTCGACGAGAGCGTGTGGTTCAACGCGCGCGAGCCGCTCGCCGCCACCTTCGACGCTGACGGCTACCGCTTCACGGTTGTCGCGAACCACTTCAAGTCGAAGAGCGGATCGGGTGTCGAGCCCGCCGACGGCCAAGGCTTCTTCAATGGTGACCGCGTCAACCAGGCCGAGGCGCTGAAGACGGTCGCAGAGGAAATCGCCGCCGACGACGAGCGCGGCGAGAACATCCTCCTGCTCGGCGACTTCAACGCCTACAGCCAGGAAGACCCGATCGCGGTCTTCGCTGACGCTGGCTGGACCAGCCTCGTCGACGAGCGCACCGAGGGGCAGTACACCTACACCTTCAATGGCGAGCTCGGTTCGCTCGACCACATCATCGCGAGCCCGGCGATTGCCGCCAACGTGACCGGTGTGGGCGTGTGGGACATCAACGCCGCCGAGTGGGGCGACCGCGAGTACCGTTTCGGTGCGACGGACGGCACCTCGGTGTACCGCTCGAGCGACCACGACCCGATCGTCGTCGGCCTGTCGACCGAGGTCGCACCGGTCGAGATCGACATCGTGACCATCAACGACCTGCACGGCCGTATCGAGGCGGGAACGAATGTCGGTGGTGCCGCGGTGCTCGGCGGTCTCGTCAACGATGTGCGCGCCCAGAACCCGAACTCCTTGTTCGTGTCGGCCGGCGACAACATCGGAGCGTCGACCTTCACCTCATTCATCCAGCAGGACCAGCCGACGATCGACGTGCTCAACGCGATCGGCTTGGACGTGACGGTGATCGGCAACCACGAGTTCGACCTGGGGCGCAGCGACCTCGACGACCGCGTGATTCCGGCATCCGACTTCCCATACATCGCGGCCAACATCTACGAGCGCGAGACCGGCGAGCCCGCCTACGACGAGTACTGGGTGACCGAGCTAGATGGTGTGCGCGTCGGCTTCGTCGGCGCACTCACCGAGGCGATGCCGACGCTCGTGACCCCCGCGGGCATCGCGTCACTCGAATTCGGTGACATGACCGAGGCGGTCAACCGCGTCGCCACGCAGCTGCGTGACGGCGACGAGTCGAACGGCGAGGCCGACGTCATCGTCGTGCTCGTGCACGAGGGTGCTGCCACCGCCGACATCGCGTCGGTGACCGACGACTCCCTGTTCGGGTCGTTCGTGACGGGCATTGCCGGCAACGTCGACGCCGTCGTCTCGGGGCACACGCACCGCGTCTACAATCACGAGGTTCCGGTCGACGGCCGCGACCTGCCGCTGGTCGTGACGCAGGGCGGCGAGTACGGCTCGCACTACGGGCGCATCACGCTCTCGGTCGACCGCGAGTCGGGCCAGCTGGTCGACATCGCCTCGACGGTTGCCCCTCTGCCCGGTGCGGCACAGCCCGATCCGGCGGTCGCATCGATCGTCGCGGAGGCCGTCGCCTTCGCGGAGGTCGCCGGAGCAGTGAGCCTCGGCGAAATCACGAGCGACATCCGTCGCGCCGTGCAGGGCAATGGCAGCGAGAACCGCGGTGGATCCTCTACGCTCGGCAATCTGGTCGCCGATGCTCAGCTGTGGGCGACGCGCGACCTGAACACCGAGGTGGCGATCATGAACCCGGGTGGCCTGCGCGCCGACCTGCTCTTCGCGAGCAGCGGGGCGGGCGACCCCGACGGCAACGTCACGTTCCGTGAGGCTGCGAACGTGCAGCCCTTCGCGAACAGCCTCTTCACGATGGAGCTGACCGGCGCCCAGCTGCGCTCGGTGCTCGAAGAGCAGTGGCAGCCCGACGGCGCAACCCGTCCCTTCCTGAAGCTCGGACTCTCGGAGGGGCTCGAGTACACGTACGACCCGACCGCTCCGCGCGGCGAGCGCATCAGCACCATCACGCTAAACGGGTCGACCGTGACCGACGCGCAGACGATCCGCATCGTCACCAACTCGTTCCTCGCGAGCGGTGGCGACGGGTTCACGACCCTGGCGCAAGGCACGAACCGCGCCGACTCGGGCCGTATCGACCTGCAGGCGTTCGTTGACTACTTCGCGGAGTTCTCGCCGATCGCCCCCGACGTCGCTCAGCGCTCGATCGGAGTCAGCCCCGACATCTCGGGTACCACGCTGACGCCGGGCGACACCGTCGAGCTGCAGCTCAGTTCGCTGCTGTTCACGAACGCCGGCGACCGGGATGCTGTCGTCACGGTCAGCATCGATGGTCAGGTTCTCACCGAGGCCGCCATCGACCCGACGATCGTCGACAACGCCGACGAGCAGGGTCGCGCGACGGTCGCGTTCACCGTACCGGGCGGCGTGGAAGGCGTCGCCGAGGTCGTGATCACGGTCGCCGACAACGGCACCGAGGTGAGCATCCCGGTGCTCATCGAGGCCGGCGAGCCGCTTCCCGAGATCGAGGTCGTGAAGGCGCCCAAGTTGGTTGGAGCCGCCGTCGTGGGTAAGACACTGGCCGTGGACGCAGGTCGCTACAGCGTTCGCGCGGTCGACGTGAGCTACCAGTGGCTGCGCAATGGCCAGCCGATCGAGGGGGCAACCGGGTCGACCTACACCGTGCAGCTCGGTGACCGCCTCGCGAACCTGTCGGTCGAGGTGACCGTGGCCGCTGACGGGTATGAGACGCTCACCGTGCAGACGGATGAGCGGCGCGTGCCCCCGGCGATCCCGGGAGCGCCCAAGTGGGTGAACGCTCTGGTGACGCTGATCACCGCGCTCATCTTCTGGTAGCCCACACGAGCATCCGCTCATGAGGCGGGGGCGGCGGGGAATACCCGCCGCCCCCGCTCCGTTTGTGTCGGGGGGTTTCGGCGCCCGGCCAACCCGGCGACGCGACCTCTACGCTTGCATCACCAATCCACTACGAATTCGAGGAGCATCATGGCCCGCGTCTACGACGACATCACTCAGGTCTTCGGCAACACCCCGCTCGTGAGGCTCAACGCCGTGACCGATGGCGCGGGGGCGACCGTGCTCGCGAAGCTCGAGTTCTACAACCCGTCGGCGAGCGTGAAGGACCGCTTGGGCGTCGCGATCATCGACGCCGCCGAGAAGAGCGGTGAGCTGAAGCCGGGCGGCACGATCGTCGAGGGCACGAGCGGCAACACCGGAATCGCGCTCGCGATGATCGGGGCCGCGCGCGGCTACAACGTCGTGCTGACGATGCCCGAAACCATGAGCGAGGAGCGCAAGATGCTGCTGAAGGCATACGGCGCCGAGCTCGTACTCACGCCGGGCAGCGAGGGCATGAAGGGCGCCGTCGGCAAGGCCCAGGAGATCGTCGCGAACACACCCGGCGCTGTGCTTGCCCGCCAGTTCGAGAACGAAGCGAACGCCCAGATCCACCGTGAAACGACCGGCCCCGAGGTGTGGAACGACACCGACGGCGCCGTCGACATCTTCGTCTCGGGTATCGGCACCGGGGGCACGCTGACCGGAACCGGTCAGTTCCTCAAGGGCAAGAAAGACGACGTGCAGATTGTCGGTGTTGAGCCGGAAGAGAGCCCGATCTTGAACGGCGGCAACCCCGGCCCGCACAAGATCGCTGGAATCGGCGCCAACTTCGTGCCGGCCGTGCTCGACCGCGAGGTCTACGACGAGATCGTCGACGTCAACATCACCCAGGCCGTGTCGATGGCGCGACGCCTGGCCGCTGAGGAGGGCATCCTCGCGGGCATCTCGTCGGGCGCCACGGTGCACGCCGCCGTCGAGCTCGCGAAGCGGCCCGAGAACGCCGGCAAGACGATCGTCGTGATTGTCGCCAGCTACGGCGAACGCTACCTCTCGAGCGTGCTGTACGAAGACCTGCGGGCGTAGATGCCGCTGCGCGAAGACATCGCGAACGCGCGGCGGCGAGACCCCGCCGCGCGTTCCGCGCTCGAGGTGTTCCTCACCTCGAGCGGCCTGCACGCCATCTGGTGGCATCGCCTCGCGAACCGGCTCTGGCGGGCGCGCCTGCGCCTGCTCGCGCGGCTCATTTCGCAGTTCTCACGCTGGCTCACCGGCATTGAGATTCACCCCGGCGCGACCATCGGGCGCCGCTTCTTCATCGACCACGGCATGGGTGTCGTGATCGGCGAGACGGCCGAGATCGGCGACGATGTCATGCTGTACCACGGCGTCACCCTGGGTGGCCGCTCGCTCGAGAAGGGCAAGCGCCACCCGACGGTGGGCAACAACGTGCTCATTGGAGCGAACGCCACCGTGCTCGGGCCGGTCACGATCGGCGACGACGCGCAGGTGGGGGCGCTCGCACTCGTCGCCCGCGACGTGCCGCCGAACCACGTTGCAACGGGAATCCCTGCCGTGTCGAAGCCGCGCGGCGCGGCCGCAACGGCCGGCGCCGACGGGTTCTGGATCGACCCGGCCATCCACATCTGAGCGTCCCCGTCCACAGGAACGCGCCTCGTGCATCCGGTCACAGCTCCGTGGACCCCGGGGTCTGCGTCGGCCGTGGCCGTTAGCCTGGGTCGGTGACGTCGACCGCCGAAGCCCTCCCCCAGCAGGTTCTCGAGCGGGTCTTCGGGTATCCGGCGTTCCGAGGCGAACAGCAGCAGATCATCGACCATGTGGTGGCCGGAGGCGACGCGCTCGTCCTCATGCCTACGGGCGGCGGCAAGAGCCTCTGCTACCAGATTCCGGCCCTTGTGCGCCGCGGCGTCGGCGTCGTCATCTCGCCGCTCATCGCCCTCATGAAAGACCAGGTGGATGCTTTGGGCGCGGTCGGCGTGCGCGCCGCGTTCCTGAATTCCACCCAGGGCCCCGACGAGCGGCGTGCGGTCGAGCAGGCGCTCGCCGCGGGCGAGGTCGATCTGCTGTACCTGGCGCCCGAGCGTGTCACGGTGCCGGCGACCGCCGAGCTGCTGTCGCGGCTCGACATCGCGCTGTTCGCGATCGACGAGGCGCACTGTGTGTCGCAGTGGGGGCACGACTTCCGGCCCGACTACCTCGCGCTGTCGATGCTGCACGAGCGGTGGCCCGACGTGCCGCGCATCGCGCTGACCGCCACGGCGACGGCCGCAACGGCGCGAGAGATCGCGACCCGCCTCGACCTGGGCGACGCCCGGCACTTCGTGGCGAGCTTCGACCGGCCGAACATCCAATACCGCATCGAGCCGAAGAACCAACCCCTGCAGCAGTTGCTGCGGCTGATTCGCACCGAGCACCCGGGTGACGCGGGCATCGTGTATTGCCTTTCGCGCGCGAGCGTCGAGAAGACGGCGCAGCAGCTGGCCGACCACGGCATCGCCGCGCTGCCGTACCACGCAGGGCTAGACGCGTCGGTGCGCGCGAATCACCAGTCGCGCTTCCTCCGCGAGGAGGGCATCGTCATGGTCGCGACGATCGCCTTCGGCATGGGCATCGACAAGCCCGACGTACGATTCGTCGCCCACCTCGATCTTCCGAAGAGCGTCGAGGGCTACTACCAAGAGACGGGCCGTGCGGGCCGCGATGGCCTGCCGTCGACGGCGTGGCTGGCCTACGGCCTCCAGGACGTGGTGCAGCAGCGGCAGTTGATCGACCGCGGCGACGGCGACCCGGCGCACAAGCGCCGCCAGTCGCAGCTGCTCGATGCGATGCTCGCCCTCTGCGAGACGGTCGAGTGCCGGCGCGTGCAGTTGCTCGAATACTTCGGTCAGCAGTTGCCCGGCGGCCGCTGCGGCAACTGCGATACGTGTCTGGCTCCGCCGGAGGCGATCGACGGCACCGTGCCCGCACAGAAGCTGTTGTCGACGATTGTGCGACTGGAGCGCGAGCGCGGCCAGAGCTACGGCGCGGGGCACCTCGTCGACATCCTCGTGGGCAAGCAGACACCGCGAGTGCAGCAACAGAGGCACGACGAGTTGTCGACCTTCGGCCTCGGCACCGAGTTCGGCGAGCAGGAGTGGCGCGGGGTGGTGCGCCAGCTGCTCGCGCAGGGCCTGATCGCGGTGCGGGGTGAGTACGGGGTGCTCGGCATCACCGAGGCGAGCGGGGCCGTGTTGCGCGGCGAGCGTGCGGTGCGCCTGCGCAAAGAGGTGCCGCGTGCAGGAGGCGGCGGCTCGCGGTCGAAGCGGTCGGCCGCCGCTTCCGACCTGCCGGCCGAGGCCGGGGGCCTGTTCGAGCGGCTGCGCGCGTGGCGAGCCTCGACCGCTCGCGAGGCGGGGGTGCCCGCCTACATCGTGTTCGGCGATGCGACCCTGCGGGGCATCGCGCTCACGACCCCGTCGAGCCTCGACGAATTGGCGCAGATCAGCGGGGTCGGCCAGAAGAAGCTCGAGCAGTACGGCGACGCCGTGCTCGCGGTTGTGCGAGGAGAGGAGCCGCCCGTCGCGCCGGCCGACCCGCCGCCGTTCCTCGACGAGCCGCCCCCCGAGGACGAGCCCCCGCCGCCGGACGACTGGTGAGTGCCGGCTGTTCGGATTCCACGCTCGCCACGCGCTGGTAACACGATGTTTACGCAACATCTCTTGACCGCTCAGACTGAGCGGGCCTAGCGTTTCGTGCATCGATGAAGCGTCCTACGGGAAAGACTTCGTTGAAGCCAGAACCTCTCCCGCTGGCTGCATGACCCGAACTATGCGCTAAACCCGAAATTAGAACTACCCGAATAACCCGAATAACCCGAATAACCCGAATTCGGAACGCACGAGTCGGAACCCCTGTTCGTGCGCACTCCGTTTGGCAGTCGCCTCATCCTGGGTCGGCGGTCGCCGCCTGGCGCTCGTGCGCCACGTTGCCACACGCACCCCCATATCGCGCTGACCCGTTGACGATGCCGGGCTCGGCGATCTCGCCCATGGTCCAGACTCGTTCGTCGACGCTCCGTCGCAACGACGCCGGCGACCGCCCCAGGCGTTAATCGTCGCGCCCGTCGGATGTTGCGCGTCTCGCGCGTCCAACCCGGAGCGACCCGACATGACACTCCTTCCCGACACCGCCCCCGACACCTCGGCCCGACGGCCGGCCTTTCGAGGCCGAGCTCTCATGATCGTGCCGACCTACAACGAGGCAGCCAATCTCGAGCCCCTTCTCCGCGCTCTCTTTGCGCTGCCGACGCTCGAACGCACCGGGTGGCAGCTCGACGTGTTGGTACGTGATGACTCCTCTCCGGATGGCACAGGCGAGCTGGCAGACCGGCTCGCGGCCGAGGTGTATCCCGGGCGCCTTCATGTCAGCCACGGCACCAAAGCGGGGCTCGGCAGCGCGATGAAGCGCGCATTCGATGAGGCGCTCAGACTCGACTACGACGTCGTCCTCACGATGGACGCCGACTTCAGCCACTCGCCTGCCGACGTTCCTGCCCTCCTTGAGGCGATCAATGACGGCGCCGACGTGGCCGTCGGCTCGCGGTACATCGATGGAGGTCTGATCCCGGGAAACTGGCCGCTCGGGTACATCATCCGCACCCGCGTCGCCGGTGCCGTTGCTCGTGTGCTTGGCGGAGTCGACCCGTCGCTCAAGGAGCTCACGACCAACTTCCGGGCGATGCGTCGGCGGGTGCTGCAGAACGTCGATTACGGATCAGTGGATGCTCGCGGCTATGGATTCATGATCTATCTCGCGAACGCCTTCGTCACGGGACCCTGGACGGTCACGGAAGTCCCGATCAGTTTTCACACCCGGGCTGACGGAGTGTCCAAGGCTCGGATGCGCGACATCATCGAGTTCTTCCGCATCGCCTACCAGCTCAACGACGACTCGCCCTTCAAGCAGCTCGCCCGCTTCATCACCGTGGGCGTGTGTGGCACGCTCGTCAATCTCGGCATGCTGTGGTTGCTGCGCCGATTCTTCCCTGACGACTCGGTCATCATCGTTCTCTCGGCGGTCGCGATCCAGGTGAGCATCGTGTGGAACTTCACCTTCCACTCCCTCTTCACCTTCAAGCGGTACCGCCGCGCTCACGGGGGACGCATCCCTCTCCGGTCGGTACTGGCGAACTTCGGCAAGTATCAACTGACAACCGCCTTGACGCAGACGATCATCTTCACCTGCTTCGTCGTGCTGTCGAACCTCGGTGTGTTCTACCTGTTCGCCCAGTTGGTGGGCATCGGTACCGCATTCGTCGTCAACTACTACGTCTCGAGCACCTACATCTGGGCTGGACGGTCGCGCTATGCCGTCGCTGCCTGACGCTCTCGCCGTGCTGGTCGCGGTGACCGCACTCGTTCTGCTCCTTCAGAGCCTCGTCAACATTCAGCAGACGCTCTTCATCTGGGAGCACCCCCATCGCTTGCACGCCGCAGGTCGTCCGGAAACGCTCGAACAACCGCTGTTCGGGTTCACCGTGCTGCTGCCGGCGCGACATGAACACGAAGTGATCGGTGAAACCCTTCGTCGTCTGAGCCTTGCCGATTACCCACGTGACCTCGTCGAACTCATGGTCATCTGCACCTCGGATGACGTCACCACGATTCAGGCGGCCGAAGACGCGATTGTGGAGCACGGCATCACGAACGCGCGTGTCTTGGTCTTCGAACAACCGGCCGGCAAGTCGCGGGCGATGAATCTCGGCCTCGCCGATGCCACGCACGAGCTCATCACCATCTTCGACTCGGAAGACGACGTCAGCCCCGAAATCTTCTCGATCGTCAACACGCTGTTCATCCGTCGGGACATCGATGTGTTGCAGTGCGGCGTTCAGCTCATGGACTTCGACAGCCACTGGTTCAGCGCGCACAACGTGCTCGAATACTTCTTCTGGTTCAAGTCGCGGATGCACTACTTCGCACGCGAAGGCGCCGTTCCGCTGGGCGGCAACACCGTCTTCTTCAAGGCGGACGACCTGAAGCGCGTCGGTGGGTGGGATGAAGAGGGCCTGACCGAGGATGCCGACCTCGGCATTCGCCTGAGCATCGCGGGCAAGAAGTTCGATGTCATGTACGACGCGCGACACGTGACCCGCGAAGAGGTTCCCCACACGACCAAGGCGTTCGTGAAGCAGCGCACGCGGTGGAACCAGGGGTTCCTCCAGATTCTGAAGAAGAAGGAGTGGCTGTCGCTGCGCACGCTGAAGCACCGCGTGCTCATCGGATACGTGCTCACCGCGCCGTCCTACATGGCCCTGGTCATTGTCTTCGCGCCGCTCGTGATCATCATCGGCGCCACCTCGAAACTTCCCGTCGTCGTCAGCATGCTGTCGTTCCTGCCACTTCTGATCGCCCTGATCATGCTGATGATCAGCGTGGTCGGGCTCCACGAGTTCGGAAAGGACCAGCAGCTGCGGGTTCGTTTCCACCACTACCTGGTCCTGATTGTGACGTTCATCCCCTATCAGGTCCTCCTAGCGGTAAGTGCGGTGCGCGCGTTGATCCGGGAAATCCGGGGCAGCCGCGGCTGGGAGAAAACCGCACATGCCGGACGGCACCGGCTGGGCGCCCAGGACGCCCAGCCGGTGCTCGTCACCACGAGCGACGCTCGTGAGCGCGAACGTCAGGCAGCGTGATGACCGCTCTACTGGAGCGCGGGCCAGCCGTCCTCGAGCGCGAGCTTCGGCCTGAAGACGTTCTTCGTCCACCCGAGCCCACGCGCCCACCTCGGCTCGCCGCGGCGCTGTCCCGCCATCGCACCGAGATCCTGGTGGTGATCGGTCTCGTTGTTCTCAGCGCCGCGCTCCACGCGAGCAACATGTTCGAGTTCCCGTACTACGAGAACGACGAAGGCACCTACGTTTCCCGAGCGTGGAACTTCATCCAGACCGGCCAGCTCGACGTCTACACATACCGATACGATCACGCTCCCGCGGGGTGGATGCTGCTCGGAGTGTGGTTCGCCCTCACCGGCGGCGACGTTGTCTTCGGCTCGCTCTTGGAATCCGGGCGCGTTTTCATGCTCCTCATCCACGTGGTGTCGACGGTCCTGCTGTACCTCATCGCTCGCCGCCTGTCCGGAGGCATGACCGCCGGAGTCATCGCCGTCCTCATCTTCGCCATGTCGCCTCTGGGCATCTACTTTCAGCGCCGCGTCCTGCTCGACAACATCATGATCTTCTGGATCCTGCTGGCCATACTGGTGCTCCTCCGCAAGAACCTGACGCTCTCGGCGGTGGTGACGAGTGGCCTGCTCTTCGGAATCGCGGTGCTCACCAAGCTGAACGCGGCGTTCTTTGGGCTGGGCTTCCTCGTACTGCTTGTCATGTATGCCGCCCGTCACCAACGGCGGCACGCAATCTCGCTGTGGCTGGCCTTCGCCGGCGGGGTGGTCATCCTGCTGGTGCTGTATGCGCTTCTCAATGAGGAACTCTTCGTCGCCCCGATCGGAGCCGACGGGCTACCACTGCGGGTAAGCCTGATCGACACCATGCAGTTCCAGGCCGGGCGAGGAGATTCGCTGCCGCCGTGGGACCCCAACGGCAGTTTCCTGTCCGCCATCGAATCGTGGCGCCTCAAGGACGCCCTCACTCCGCTTCTAGCTCTTGTCAGCATGATCGGCCTCGTCATCGTGGCAGTCGCTCACCGAGGAAATCGACTCGCGGCGCTCGCCGTACTGCTCATGATGCTCGGCTACATCGGCTTCCTCGCTCGCGGCGGCATCGTCATCGACCTCTACGTGGCCCCCGCCATTCCCCTGGTTGCTCTGGCCACGGGACTGGTCGCATCGTCGATTGTGAGGTGGCTCACGCCGCGCACGGTTCGCTCGATCGTGGTGACGGGTCTCGCCGTTGCCACCGTCTGCGCGTTCGTGGCACTCACGTCGCCACGGCACCTCAGCGTCAATGAGACATCGAATCAAGAAGCCGCCCTCGCATGGGTGATCGAGAACGTTGAACCGGACGCCGTGATCGCGGCGGACAACTTCGCGTACCCGACTCTCGGTCAAGAGCACGGCTTCACCCAGACGCTGTACTTCTTCAACGCCGAGTACGACCCCGAGTCGCGGGTGCTGTACGGCGGGGACTGGCGTGAAATCGACTACCTCATCGTCACGCACGAGTTCGTGCAGCAGATGGACCAGGGCACGATTCCCGGGCTTCGGGAGGCGTTCGACCACTCGATCCTCCTCGCGTCGTTCACGGAGGGCACAACGAGCTTCATCGACCTGCCCAACTACATCTCGACGAACGGCGACTGGGCACAGGTCTATGCCCTGAAGGATCGAAACGAAATCGTGCTGCAGGACACGTGGTCAGCGTTCCTGGATACGTTCGTGCACGACTACGGTCGCGTTTCCGCGGCTGAGACGGGCACACCGACGACGACGAGCGATCAAGTCGTCGGGATGTCGGCCGCGCTCCACCAGGGTGACGGGGCGTGGTTCCGCGGCATCTGGCAGTGGACGAACGACCACCTGCGCCACCGGAGTGACGACTCATTGCTGTCGTCGCGATGGATGGTCGATGACGCCGGCGAGGGGTCGATTCTTGAAAGCAATGCGGTCTGTCGCACTGATCAGCGCATCGCCGACCTGCTCATCGAGGGCGGGGCGACTTTCGGTGATCCAGAGCTGCGACGCGAGGGCCTCCGCCTCCTCGACGACTGGTGGGCGAACTGCGTCATCGAGGTCGACGGCGCACTGCTCGTCGACTCGACGACCGAGGGGTCGGTCGTCGACAACCTGATCAACCCCTCGGCGTTCGACCCGGCCCTGTACGGGCGCCTTGCCCTCGTCGCCCCCCAGTACGAGTGGTAAACGCTCATCGACGACGGCTATGCCTTCCTGAACCGCGTTATTGACGAGCGCGGCACGATCCCGAATTGGCTCGTGGTATCCGACACGGGTGACCTCGCTAGCGCGTCCGAACTCATCACGGGCAACGCAGACGGGTTCGGAGGCGAGAGCCTTCGATTGATTCGCTCGCTCATCCTTGATCAGGCTCGCGGGTCGCAACAGGCGAGCGAGGTCCTCGATCGACTCGACGGCGAGCTCGTCAAATATTGGACCTTCAACCGCTCGCTGGCCTCGTCATCCATTCTCGCGCTGCATGCGCAGGTGCGCGCGTCGGAGATCAACCCCCTCGCGCTCTATCGCGAGGACATCGCTCCCAGCTACGACCCCGACACCGGGGTGTGGGGCGATGCCTCATCCCTGAGCGACCACTACTGGGGCTGGGCGTGGCACGACGCTCAGCGTCACCTACCCGAAACCGCCCGCATCCCACTGCAGTGAGGACCCCATGAGTACAACAATCGCACGCCCCCCACAACCCGCCGTCATTCCCGCGCCCGCAGGGGGTGATCCGCGCATCCGTTCGCGCGTCAGCCCGATGGGCCGCGTCAGAGCGATCATCCATCGGCACGGTCATTTCATCGCGTACGCCGCGATCGGCGTGAGCGCGGTTGCGGTCGACGTGGGCGCTTTCGCGATCTTCGCGACGGTCTTCGGGATGCACGTGCTCGTCGCGAACGGAATCTCGACCGGCATCGCGCTGGTCTACAGCTTCGTCGTCAACTCGTTCGGCAACTTCAAGGTCACCGACCGAATCCTGTTGCGCTTCCTGAGCTTTTCGGCCGTCGCCGGCGCCGGGTTCATCGTCAGCTCGCTGATGATCGCCGTCAGCGTCGGAGTGTTGGCGATGGACCCGATCGTCGCCAAAGCGATCACGCTACCTGTCGTGCTCGTTCTGCAATTCACCCTCAACAAGACCGTCACCTTCGGATCCCGCCTGGGAAGGACCGCATCATGACCATCACCACACCCCACAGCACAACGTCGATCGACGACGCTCCGTTGCCGAAGCGCATCGCGATCGTCGGAGGTGGCTTCACCGGCCTGACCGCGGCCTACACGCTGGCGAAAGCCGGCCACGATATCGAAGTGATCGAGGCAGCTCCGCAGCTCGGCGGGCTCGTCGCCGGGTTCTCTCTCGACGACGGCTTCCCGCTCGAACAGGCCTACCACTTCCTCTACACAACGGATCACTACATGACGGACATGGCCGAGGAGCTGGGGATTCGCGACGCCCTCGCGTTTCACCCCAGTTCGATCCGCGCGTTCTATAAGGGCGACACCTTCGGCTTCACCACTCCGATGGATCTCCTCCGCTTCACGCCGCTCAGCCTCGTCGATCGGATCCGCACCGGCCTGACCGGTCTGCGACTGCAGATGCTCAAGAATTGGAAGCCGCTCACTACCGTGACCGCGTACGACTGGCTGTGCCGTGTGAACGGCAAGCGGGCGACAGACATCGTCTGGAAACCCCTGCTGCAGGGCAAGTTCGACGTCTACTGGGACAAGGTCACGATGGCCTGGCTCTGGACGCGCATCCACGTTCGGCAGACGTCGAAAATCAAGGGTGAACTCACCGAGCGCCTCGGATACTTCGAGGGGGGCTTCCGCATCATGGTGGACCGATGGGTGGAGGAACTCACGGCAGCTGGCGCGACCCTGCGAACAGGGACGTCCGTGAGCGCGTTCACGGAGGTCGATGGCCGGCCCGCGCTCACGATCAACGGAGTGACCCGCCAGTTCGACGCGGTTCTGGGCGCGATTCCGAGCAACGTCTTCGCACGGGTCGCCGCCGAGCACCCCGCGATGACTCCGGAGTACAGCGAACAGCTGTCGTCCATCGATTATCTCGGTGCGAAGTTGATGGTGATCACAACGACGGAGCCGGTGACCGATGCGTATTGGCACCAGATCCACGACCTTGATGCCCCGTTCCTCGTGTTCTTGAGTCTTGACTCGCTCATCGGAACGGAGCGCACCGGGGGGCGCTACATCTACTACATCGGGGACTACGTTCAGAATGACGACCCCGTGATGACGCTGAGCGATGACGAGCTCCGTGAGCGGTGGTACACCGGGCTGGAAAAGCTGATCCCCGCATTCCGACGTGAACTGGTCGATGAGTCGCACATCTTCACCTTCCGCAATGCGCAGCACATCGTGGATGTCACCTACGGCGAACGAATCCCGGAGTTCGAAACGCCCTTGCCCGGCTTCTACCTGGCGAACTTCTCGCAGGTCTTCCCCGAAGACCGCGGAACCAACTACGCGGTGCGCGATGGGTTGCGTGTTGCCGCGTTGATCGAGGAGTCGATTCGGGTTAACTCCTCGCGACGGATGGCTCGCGCGGTCTAGCGGCCGACGAGGGCCAGTTCGTCGGCATAGGGGAGGGCGTATACGCCCTCCCCTGTGTCGTCCCAGTAGTGATGCGCCTCGTACCGGAAGTTCTCAGCCGGGTCGTCGATCCAGCCAGTCGGGTGAGTGTCACGCCACCGCGGGACGCTCGAGTAGTCGTAGCCCCCGACCATGATCAGGGTGGTGACTCCGACTGCTCTCAGGTCGATGACGGTCTGCTGGCTGATCGCCTCCCACGTCATCGCCGCCTCCCTGGTTGATTCGCCGGGAAGCGAGTGTGGTTCGTTCATGAGGCCGTACGCAATGACGGCCGGATGCCCTCCCCATCGTTCCGCGATGCGCACCCAGACGTCGGAGAGTGCCGATGCGGGCAGCGCCTCGGTGCCGAGGAGGACGCGACCCTCCGCCGAGACGTACGCGCCGTAATTGTGAAGGTCGAGCACGACGTCGATACCGTTGTCGGCGGCGGCGTCGAGCATCCCTTCGATTGAGGCGGAGTATTCGGGGTTCAGGGCGCCGCCAGGTGTCGGTTGGAGTCGCTCCCACGCGAACGGCAGCCGAACGAGGTCGACTCCCCGTTCGGCGAGAAAGGCAAAGGACTCGGCGGGCTCATCGAAGTAGTCCTGCCCGAGGATGCCGGGCTGGGCGGCAGAGAACTCTTCTCGCTGCGTCCCGAATTCGAGACCGGCGAGGTTCACGCCGTGCCGACTACTTCGGCCGGGCAGTTCCAGAATGTCCGCGGGTGCGTAAGCGGTATTGAGACCGCCGGTACTCGGCTGGGCGTCATATACCGTCAGCCGGTACGAGTCTCCCCAGCGACTGCCCGCTGCCCACATGCTCGTCCAGAGTCCGGCGTCGTCGGCCACTCGGTACCAGTAATCGCCGAGGGGGTTCCAGTCGTCGTCGAGACGCGACCAGCCGAACTCTCCGATGTAGCCCTCGGCGCCGTGCTCGTCCAACCACTCGATGAAGTCGCGCAGTTCGGCGATGCGCGCGTCCTGCAGAGGGTCGAGGTCAATCCCCTCGAGCGGGTCGCTGGGTGGCGGAAGGGACTCGTCCGTCGCGGAGGGAATGGGTGCTGGCGTCGCCGGCGAATGTGCCGCGCCGTTATCGTCCCGCCCCACGCCCGTAAGGGCGACGGCGACAGCGATAGCACCCGCAGTGAGGATCCCGGCAGCGGTCAGGAGCAATGCTCGCGTTCGTGAGCGACGATGATCGCGGTAGGGTGCGCGGCGGCCGGAGCGGGACGTGTCGGGCACACGGAGCCTTTCGAGTCCGCCTATATCCAGGACGAGGCGGCGCGACGGATGACGGGGGAACGCTGCGGTGCTGGGAGACCTTCAGTCTACCGGCTTCGCCGCTAGCGCAGCTCCTCGGGCGTCTCGTCGGCACCCTGCTGGGCCTGAGCCTCCGCGACCTGCTTGCGCACGTCATCCATGTCGAGGCCCTTCACCGCGGTGATGACCTGCTCAAGGGCGGGTGCCGGCAGTGCGCCGGGCTGGGCGAACACCAGGATGCCATCGCGGAACGCCATGAGCGTCGGGATCGAGCGGATATTCGCGGCTGCCGCGATCGCCTGCTGGTCCTCCGTGTCGACCTTGCCGAACGTCACGTCGGGGTGCTGTTCGCTCGCCTGCTCGTACACCGGGGCGAACGCCTTGCACGGCCCGCACCAGTCGGCCCAGAAATCGACGAGCGTAATGCCGTCCTTCGTGACGGTCTGTTCAAAGTCAGCAGTGGTCAGGTCAATGGTCGCCATGCGTCCATCCTTCCACTAAGCGATCGCCCACTAAGGGAGTCCCCAGGTATGTGAGATTCCCCACAATCGCGACCGCGTGCATCCCGCGCCGATGGTGGCCCAGCCACCACGAACGAGCGCGACGATTCCCCGAGTTCTACCGTGGGAATTACCACGCGCCGGCGCGACCTGCTGCCGGCCCATCACGTGCGAACGGAACACACACCATGACGCAGCTCACCGACAGCAGCACCCGCCCCGCCGCGCCCACCGAGGATGCCGTGGCCGCAGACGCCGCCGGCATCGCCCCGGCCACGGGAGAGGTCGACCTGCCGCTCGCGATTGACGTCGCCGCGCTCGGCGAACAGCTGCTCGGGCAGTGGTCCTACGCGCGCAAGCACGCGCGCGAACTCATGACGCGCCCCGAATTCCACCGCGACCCCGAGCTCGGCAAAGACGCCCACCGCGAGCGTGTGCTCGGCCAACTCCACAAGCTCGTCGAGGCGGGCTCGGTGCACCGGGCCTTCCCGAAGTCGGTGGGCGGCGACGAAGACAACGGCGGCAACATCGCGAGCTTTGAAGAGCTCGTGCTCGGCGACCCCAGCATGCAGATCAAGTCGGGCGTGCAGTGGGGCCTCTTCGCCGCCGCCATTCAGCACCTCGGCACCGAGAAGCACCACGAGACGCTGCTCCCCCCGACCCTGACCCTCGAGGTTCCCGGTGCCTTCGCCATGACCGAGACGGGACACGGCTCCGACGTGTCGGCCGTCGGCACCACGGCCACGTATGACCCGGCAACCGACGAGTGGGTCATCACCACCCCGTTCCGCGCCGCCTGGAAGGACTACCTCGGCAACGCCGCCCTGCACGCAAAAGCCGCCGTCGTGTTCGCGCAGCTCATCACGCGCGGCGTCAATCACGGCGTGCACGCGATCTACGTGCCGATCCGCGACGACAACGGCGAGTTCCTGCCCGGCGTTGGCGGCGAAGACGACGGGCTCAAGGGCGGCCTCAACGGCATCGACAACGGACGCCTGCACTTCACCGACGTGCGGGTGCCCCGTGAGAACCTGCTCAACCGCTACGGCGACGTCGACGAGAACGGCGTGTACACCTCGCCCATCGAGAGCCCCGGCCGCCGCTTCTTCACGATGCTCGGCACGCTCGTGCAGGGCCGCGTCTCACTCGACGGTGCCTGCACCGTCGCGAGCAAGCTCGCCCTGACGATCGCGATTCGCTACGGCACCGAGCGGCGGCAGTTTGCCGGCGGCGACAGCGACGAGGTCGTCCTGATGGACTACCAGCGCCACCAGCGCCGCCTGCTGCCGCGCCTCGCCCAGACCTACGCGATGTCGTTCGCCCACGAGGTGTTCCTCGAGAAGTTCGACGCCGTGTTTTCGGGGGCGGACGACACCGACGAGTCGCGCCAAGACCTCGAGACCCTTGCCGCCGCGCTCAAGCCGCTCAGCACGTGGGGCGCCCTCGACATCATCCAGGAGGCGCGGGAAGCGTGCGGCGGCCAGGGCTTCCTCGCCGAGAACCGCCTCGTGCAATTGCGCGCCGACCTCGACGTGTACGTCACGTTCGAGGGCGACAACAACGTGCTGCTGCAGCTGGTGGCCAAGCGCCTGCTCACCGACTACTCGAAGAAGTTCGCCAAGGCCGACGCCGGGGCGCTCGCCGGCTACGTCGTCGAGCAGGTCGGCGACCGCGCCTTCCACAAGTCGGGCCTGCGCCGCCTCGCCCAGTCGGTCGCCGACTTCGGCTCGACCGCCCGCTCGGTCGGTTACGTGCGCGACACCGCGTCGCAGCGCCAGCTGCTCACCGACCGCGTCGAGACGATGGTCGCCGAGCTCGCCGGTCGCCTCCGCGGGGCGTCGAAGCTCAGCAAGAAGGACGCCGCTGAGCTGTTCAACCGCCACCAGAACGAGTTGATCGAGACCGCCCGCGCGCACGGCGAGCTGCTGCAGTGGGAGGCCTTCACCGAGGCGCTCGACCACGTCGAGCACGCCGGCACGAAGACCGTGCTGACGTGGCTGCGCGACCTGTTCGGCTTCACGCTCATCGAGAAGAACCTCGCCTGGTATCTCATGCACGGGCGCCTCTCGTCGCACCGCGCTCAGGCGATCACCGACTACATCGACGGCCGTCTGCTGCCGCGCCTTCGCCCGCACGCGCGAGCGCTGACCGATGCCTTCCTGTTGGAGGATGCGCACATCCGCGCCGAGATCGCGACCGGGGTCGAGGCGGAGCGTCAGGAGGAGGCGCGTGCCCACTACGCCGACCTTCGCGCACGCGGCCTCGCGCCCATCGACGAGAAGGATCTGATCGCGGGCAAGAAGTCGCGCAGTTAACTCTGACCCCCCAAGGCGCCCCCGCCGTGACTCGCTCTCGGCGGGGGCGTAGCCTTCCTGCATGGCGCGCGAATCCGTGCATCCCGCCCTCGCGTGGGGTCTTGTCGGTGCGCAGTTCGCGCTGCTGATCGCGCTCGCCGTCGCGCCTCGCGGCGACCTGTGGGTGCGGACGGCCGTCGTCGTCGGCATCGCCCTCGCCCTCGTCGGCGCGGGCGTCGTCGTCGGGGTGGCGGCCGGCATCACCATGGGGCGGGCGCTCACGCCGTCACCGATCCCGCGCGAAGGCTCGCAGCTGGTTACGGCCGGCGTCTACCGTCTCGTGCGGCACCCCCTCTACTCGGGGCTGGTGCTGCTCGGCGCGGGGCTCTTCATCATCGGTGCATCCTGGTGGCACGCGGCGCTGTTCGTCGCGCTGTTCGTGCTGCTCAGCATCAAGGCGCGCCTCGAAGAACGGATGCTCGCGGCCCGGTTCCCGGAATACGCCGACTACGCGTCGCGCACCGGCCGCATCGTGCCCGGGGTCGGCCGGGTGCGCTCCTGAGCGTCGTCGCCGGTGGCCGGGGCGTCGAGCTAGCCGCGCTTGGTGCTGCGCGACACCGCGTCAGAGTTCTGCGTGCGCTCGTTCGCGGCCTTCTTGTCTGCCTTCGCGACGCGCTTCTCTTTGAGGGTCTTCGACGCCGCGGTCTTGTCGGAACTCTTGCGAACAGACTTCTCACCCATGAGGGCTCTCCTTACCGAGAGCCGAGGTGACCCTGTATGGCTGAGCGTACGCCCTCGGGGACTTCCGTGCTGAGGGACCTCGACTGCGATCGTGCACGCGAGGGGCGAAGAACCCTACTCAGCGGGGGCTGGGGTGCGGTTAACCGCGCGCTCGGCTAGGAGGCGCTGAGCGACTCGAGCTTCGCCTTCAGGTCGGCGTCGCTCGGCTCAACCAGGTGGCTGCCGTCGGGGAAGTGCACCACCGGAATGTTCATGCGGCCGCTGATCGCCTGCGCCGTCTGAGCGGCGTCGGCGCTCTGCTCCACGTCGACCTTCACCCAGTCGACGCCGAGCTCGTTGAGCAGCGCCTCGCTGCGCCGGCAGTCGCGGCACCAGTCGGCGCCGTACATGGTCACGCGGTCGGGGGTTTCGACAGTGTTCGACATGGTGAGTGCAACAACGGGATGCTCGTCAGTGTTCCCGACGGATCGCGCGATCCGCGCATCCCGGCATCGCACCGTCCTACGATGGCGCCATGACTGCAGTCGACTCGACCACCGTTGTGGGTAGCGCTCTCGGCCGATTCGCTGAGCCAGTCGCGGCCGCCGAGCACTTCGCGCGGCGCCTGGCCCACGAGACCGACCCCTCCGACGTGGCCGCGGCGCTCGAGGCGGGCGAGCGGTTCCACTTCATCGACGTGCGGTCGCGCGAGGCCTGGGATCAGGGGCACGCGGCGGCCGCCACGCACATCCCGCGCGGCGAGCTGGCGGGGCGGATTGCGGAGCTGGATGCGGGCATCCCGATCGTTGTGTACTGCTGGGGACCGGCTTGCAATGGCGGCACGAAGGCCGCGCACCTGTTGGCGAGCCTCGGCCGACCGGTGAAAGAGATGCTCGGCGGGTTCGAGTACTGGGCGCGCGAGGGGTTGCCGGTCGAGGGGGCGGGTGGTCCGATCCACCGGGCCGCCGACCCGCTCACTGCGCCCGTCGTCGACGGCGCGGCGATCAGCTGCGACTGCTGAGGCGTCACTCGGCGATCGGCCGCGACATCTCGAGTTCTGGCCCAATCGGGCCGGTGAACTCGACCCCGGTGGGGGCGAATCCCGCGCGCTCGTATGCCCTGCGGGCCGGGGCGTTGTCGCGGTGCACGTCGAGCGTGAGCGCGGTCGCGTCGAGGCTCGCGGCCCAGGAAGCAATCTCGGCGAGTAGAAGGCCGACGACGTGACGGCCGCGTGCCTCCGGCGTCACATAGACGCCGACGACGTCAATGCGGTCGCTCGCGACGATGCGCTCGATGTGGTCGAGATCGCCGACGCGGCGGCGCAACCCCGTCGCGGTGCCAAGCCACTCGTATCTTTCCGTAACGGCAACGAACTGTGCTGAGTCGTTGCCCGCAGCGTTGGCAGCGACGCGCTCGCGCCAGAAGTCATCGGGTCGTGCGCTCTCCTCCTCGAAGGTTGAGAGGAAGGCGACGGGCGCGGCCGGGTCGTGTAGTGCCTCCAGCCGAAACGCGCGCACGCGCCGCCACTCGTCGGGCGTGACTCGGCGAACGGTGGTGGACATCGCTCCACCGTACATAGGGACGTCAGGCCGTGCCGAGCAGCCGTGCCACCACGATGGTGAGGATCGGCGCGACGACGAGCGCGGGCAGCAGGTCGCCCACGGCGATCGCGCGGATGTTCATGATGCGGATGCCGACGCCGAGCAGCAGCACGCCGCCGGTTGCGGTGAGGGCGGCGATGGCCGCGTTCGACAGCACGGCGCCGAGGGTCGCCGCGAGCAGGGTAAGCAGGCCCTGCCAGATGCCGACGGGCAGGGCCGAGAGGGCGACGCCCCAGCCGAGGGTCGCGGCGAAAGCGACCGACGCGAAGCCGTCGAGCACTGACTTGAGGGCGAGCTGGTCGATGCCCTGCCCGGTGCCGTCGCTGAAGGCGCCGAGGATCGCGAGCGGGCCAATGCAGAACACGAGTGAGGCGTTGACGAAGCCGGTGATGAACAGTGCCCGCTTGTCGGCGTGGGCGACCGCGTCGGCGCGCGTGAATCGCGACTGCAGCCAGCCGCCGAATTGTTCGAGCCGGTCTTCGATGCGCAGGGCCGAGCCGGTGATGCCGCCGATGAGGAGGGCTCCGAGCACGACGAGCAGCGTGCCTCCGGGTGTGACGGTGGCGACGTAGTCGGTGTCGGCGAGGGCGGCGAGGTTCAGCCCGCCGAGCACGAGCACGACGAGGCCAAGCACGTCGGTGACGAGCCGGTTGGTGCGCTCGGGCAGGCGGTGGCCGATAAGGCGGCCGGTCGCGGCACCCACGACGATCGCGACGACGTTGATGACTGTTCCGAGCCCGATCACAGCCGCAATCCTCGCACCTCTGGCGCGCCGGGCCCGCCGGTGGCAGACTGAGCGCGCTCCGTAGCGGGCGCCCCACAATCGAACGGCCCTGTCGCGACGCTGGTCGCGCATCCGCGTTGCTTTCTGTCGACGCGACGGCCGGTGGCCGCTCGCATGATTTGGGGATGCGCGTGGCGCGTCTCGCGAAGGAGGTGCGCCATGGGTGACTCCCAGCGCTTCGATGACCTGTCCGACGAGTTGGCGCGGGCGGTGCGCGAGCATCCCGAGCTGGTGGGCCTCGCCCTCATGGGCTCGGCGAGTGAGGCCGGCCGGCACCGCCGCGACGAGTGGAGTGACCACGACTTCTTCGCCATCGCCTCCGACGGGGCGGGCCCGCGGGTGCGCGCCGACCTGTCATGGCTACCGCGGCAGGACCACCTGGTGCTCGCCCTGCCGGAGGGCGGCGCGGGCGTGGTCGCGCTCTACGACGACGGGCACCTGCTCGAGTTCGCGGCGGCTCATCCGGCCGAGTTGGATGGTGCGCTCGCCGGGCTCACGACCGTCACGGTCGATGACGCGGCCGGCACCGTGGCGACACTGATCGCCGAGTCGCAGGCGCGGGCCGCAGCAACGGCGGCGATCGACCCCGCGCTGGAGGCTGGGCTCGCGCTCATCAAGCTGCGCATCGGGGTCGGTCGCGCGCGGCGCGGGGAGGTCGTCAGCGGCGGACTGTTCGTGCGCACGTGGGCGCTGCAGCACCTCGTGCGGGCGTTGCGCGGCCGGCTACTCGACCCGAACGAGCCACGGCGCGACCTGCTCGAGCCCACGCGGCGTCTCGAGCAGGTGCTGCCCCGGCAGGCGGCGGCGCTCGCCGCGGCCCTCGAGCAGCCGGTCGAGCCGGCGGCGCGGGCGCTCTACGCATTGATGCGCGACGAGCTCGAGTCGGGCTGGCCGGAGTTTCCGAGCCGCGCGGCCGACGTCGTCGCCCAGCGGTTCGGGTGGTGAGGCGCGGCGCGGTCGCGCGTCAGCGGTCCGTGCCCTCGCCGGTGATGAGGGCGCGCATTCGCTCGATCGGCAGCTTCGGCTGGCGGTCGGCGGTGACGAGCCCGTTCGCCTCCTGCAGCGTGTCGGTCAGCTGCGTGTAGCACCAGCCGGCGATCGCGGGATTGCCGCGAACGCCGTCGAGGAGCGCGCCGACCAGCTCGGCGAACGCTTCTGAGTCGTCGACCACGGCGTAACCCCACGTCGTGCCGGCCGGCGCGTCAGGGGCGTAGGTAACGCCGCCGAACTCGGAGACCACGATCGGGGCGCGGCGGGTCGCCGGGAAGTCGCCCACGTGCATCCGCCGCCCGGCCGGTCCGATGCCGGCGAGGCCCTGCCGCGCGGCGTTCGCGTCGGCGTAGCGGCGCCGGAACGCCTCGGGGTCGACGGTGTAGTCGTGGACGGTGAGCAGATCAGAGGTGGCGTGCTCCCAGCCGTCGTTCGAGATCACCGGCCGGTGAGGGTCGAGCGCCTTCGTCACCCGGTACATGGCTTCGATGAAGTGGGTCTGCGCGGGGTCGTGTGCGGCCAGTTGCACGCCCCAGCTCTCATTGAGCGGCACCCAGGCGACGACGCTCGGGTTCGAGCGGTCGCGGGCGACGACGGCGAGCCACTCGGTGAGGGTTCGCTCGACCGCCCGCGGGGTGAACGCGTAGGCGCTCGGCATCTCGACCCACAGCATCAGGCCGAGGCGGTCGGCCCAGTAGAGGAAGCGCGGGTCCTCGACCTTCTCGTGGATGCGCGCCGTCGTGAACCCGAGGTCGAGGATCAGCTGCACCTCGCGGCGCAGCGCGTCGTCGTCGGGCGCGGCGAGGTGCGATTCGGCCCAGAAGCCTTGCGACAGCACGGCGCGCACCTCGCGCGGCTGGTCGTTGAGCAAGAAGCGGCCGTCGGCGACGCCCACGGTGCGCAGCCCCGTGTACGAGAGCAGAGCATCCCGTGCGTGGTCGGGCCCGCGCAGTTCGACGGCGACGTCGACAAGGCGAGGATGTTCGGGCGACCAGACGAGGTCCTGAATCGCTTGCCCGTTGCGCAGCTCCGGGACGGGGCAGACGACGGTGACGCTCGTCGAACCTGCATCGACCGTGGCGGTCGCGGAGCCCAGGTTGCGGCCCTCCAGCTCGAGCTGCACGGCGAGTTCTCCAGCACCACGCGGCGCGCCGGCGAGGGTGGCGGTGACCGTGACCGTCGCGGTCACGATGTCGGCGTCGATCTGCAGGTTGTCGATGTAGCGAGCGGACACCGCCTCGAGCCACACCGACTGCCAGATGCCACTGGTGCGGTGATACCAAATGCTGTGCGGCTCGGCCTGCCAGTCCTGCTTGCCGCGAGGCTGCTCGACATCGGCGGCGTCGTCCTCGACACAGACGAGCACGGACGTGTCGCCCGCGCCCTCGATGAGGTCGGTGATGTCGAAAGTGAAGGGTGTGTGACCGCCGGTGTGCTCGCCGGCCAGACGGTCGCCGACCCATACGCGGCAGCGATAGTCGACCGCGCCGAAGTGCGCGAGCACTCGGCGGTGCGGATTACCCGCGCCCGCGGCCTCCAACTCGGCACGCGTGACGATGCGGCGGTACCAGAGCCGATCGTGCGGAGCAGTGTCACCGATTCCGGACAGCTCAGACTCGGGCGGGAAGGGGACAGTGATGATGCGGTCGAGCGCCGCGTGGGCGGGTCGACCGTCGACGACCGGCTCGCCGCTGCGTTGCGGATCTGACTCGGACGCGAATTCCCACTCTCCGTCGAGACTCACCCAGGATCCGCGAATCGCCCGAGGGCGGGGGTGGCGGGCGCGAAGGGCCGGATCGATGTGCGCGACGGTGTGCATCCCGTCATCATTGCGCAGAATTTTAGCGCTGTAAAGTCACGCAATTGCGGGTGTCAAAGAGGCCTCGCCGCCTCAGTGACCGCCGGCGCGCTCTCTCGGATCGCGAGCGTGTGAGGCGTGATGACGTGGCGGCCCGGTCCGTGAAAGCCGCCGATGCGCTCGAGGAGGAGGTCGAGTGCGCTGGTCGCCAACGCCGCTTTGTCGGGCGAAACGGAGGTGATCGCTGGATAGGCGAATCGCGAGAGGGCGGTGTCGTCCCACCCCACCAGCGCGATCTCATCCGGTACGGAGATGCCTCGTGCGTGAAGCGCCGAGAGGGCTCCTACAGCGAATTGGTCATCGCGGCAGAGGATCGCGTCAAAGTCGAGTCCTGCATCCAGTGCGCGGTTCACGGCCTCGCTGCTCGCCTGAGGTGAGAAGTCGCGCGCGGTGAGCACGTGCGAGCTCGGCAGTCGGACGCCCGCTGTTTGCAGTGCATCCTGAAATCCTTCGAGACGACGATCGGTGCTCACCGTCACATCCCCGTCAACTGCAGCGAGGAAGACCGGCCTGCGCGCACCGAGAGAGAGCAGGTGTTCTGTGGCCTCGCGCGCGGCGGCGACGTTGTCGATCATCACGTGGTCCACAGTCAGCGGGATGGCGGCCTCGCCGAGCAGGACGACCGGGACATCGCGGCTGAGTCGCGCGAGCTCGCTCTGCGTGGTGCTCACCGGGTGGAAGATGACCCCATCGACGAGGCCTTCCTCGCGGTCCCGGAGGACGGCGCGCTCCGCACCGGGATCAGAGAGCGTCTGCTCCATGAGTACGCGATAGCCGCGCGAGGCGGCGTGCTCGGCGATGCGACGGGACAGCTCAGAGAAGTAGGGGTGGTCAATCTCGGGAACGGCAAGTGCGACCATTCCCGTGCGGCCCGTGGCGAGCCGTCGGGCGGTGACGTTCGGGCGGTAGCCCAAGGCGTCGATCGCCTCCTGGACGCGCTGACGCATTTCGGGTTTCACGTGGGGGTAGTCGTGCACGACGTTCGACACGGTCTTCATCGAGACTCCCGCGTAGGCAGCCACGTCAGCCAGTCGTACTCGGCCCATTCCTGTCCCGCCTTCCCGTCGGCGCCATCCTAAGCGCATGGAGGGTTGACACCAGTTTTACAGCGCTGTAACGTTGCGGCCACCACCGCCCGGAGCCGCGCGACGTCACTGCACCGACGCCGAGATAGCCTGCGGACCGGCAATCAAAGGAGATGCAATGACGCAGACACAGTCAACGGCCCGGCGCCGATTGTTTTCCATCGCCGCGGGCACGGCCACCGCGGCGCTCGTGCTCGCCGGTTGTGGCACCTCGGGCGACCTCGATGTGGGCGGCGAGTTCACGGGCACGTACGACGGCCCGGCGATTGAGCTCGACTACTGGAATGGCTTCACCGGCGGCGACGGCCCGTTCATGCAAGAGATGGTCGACCGCTTCAACGAGGAGCACGACAACATCACCGTCGTCTCGAACACGATTCCGTGGGGCGACTTCTATCAGGCGCTGCCCGCAGCCTTGACGGCGGGCGAAGGTCCTGATGTCGCCGTCATGCACCTCGATCAGCTGGCCTCCTTCGCGGCGCGCCAACTCCTGCTGCCGCTCGACGACCTCACCGACCAGCTCGGCCTCACTGCGGACGACTTCACGCAAGAGGTCTGGAGCGCTGCCGAATACGACGGCGCGCGCTACGGCATCCCGCTCGACGTGCACTCCCTCGCGATGTACTACAACACCGAACACTTCGAGGCCGCCGGTATCGACGAGGTACCCACCGACGCCGAGAGCTTCCGCGCCGCGCTGGATGCTCTGCAGGAGGCCGGCTACGACACTCCGTTCTGGATGCCCTCGCGCTGGCCGAGCCACCTGATGAACCTCACGCTGCAGTGGCAGTTCGGCGGCTCGCCCTACGGTGACGCCGGCGAGGAGGCGCAGTTTGACTCGGAGGCTGGCCTCGAGGCGCTCGCCTGGCAGCGCTCGATCATCGAGGACGGCTACAGCCCGGCTGACGTGGCGATCGACACCCAGTACGTGGCCTTCAAGAACGGAGAGACGTCGATCACCTGGGACGGGATCTGGCAGATCAACGACCTCGAAGCATCCGGCCTGCCGTACGCGGCGGCGCCCGTGCCGACGATCGGTGACTCGCCGGCAGTCTGGGCGAACTCGCACAACTTCGTGATCCCCACCCAGCGAACCTCCGACGAAAACAGCGTCAACGCCGCTCGCGTGTTCGTCGCATGGATGAGCGAACAGTCGGGCACGTGGGCCGGCTCGGGCATGATTCCCGCCCGCGACTCCGTCCGATCGAGCGGTGTTCTCGACGACACTGCGCAGGGGGCGATCGCTGAACAGATCGAAAGCATGCGCTTCCTCCCGCCGGTTCCCGGCATCGGTGCTGTCCAGGCGGAAACGCTCGAAATCGCCGTGGCCGACGGCGTGCTCGGCACCCGCACGCCGGACGCTGCGATGACGGAGGCCACACGAAGCGCCAACCAGTTGCTCGAGGAGAACCGGGCGACGTTCGGCGAATAGCCGACCGACCACCGACCGGAGTTCACCGCATGACTGCGACGATCCTCCCGACGCGTCGGCCCGACGGCCTCTCGGCTCGCCCGAGGGGCCGTCGCGGCTCGCCGCTGACGCCCTGGCTGTTCCTCACGCCATACCTCGTGCTGTTCACGGTGTTCGTCATCGTGCCCGTGGTCTTCGGCATGTGGATCAGCCTGCACGCATGGGACTTCACGCTGCCGCGGCGGCCCTTCGTCGGGCTCGACAACTACGCGAAGCTCTTCGACCCGTCGTCGTCGACCTTCGAGCCGTTTTGGGCATCGATGCGGGCGACCGGCATCTTCACGGTGCTGAGCGTGCCGCCGCTGCTCATCATTCCTCTGGCGATCGCGTTGATCATGCGCGCCAACTTTCCGGGACGGAACCTGTTCCGCGCGATCTACTTCGCACCCTACGTGCTCGGTGTCGCCGTCGTCGCGGTGCTGTGGCGCTACCTGCTCGACAACAACATCGGGCTCGTCAACTACTACCTGGGGCAGCTCGGCCTGCCCGACGACATCGCGTGGACGACATCGACACCGGGCGCGTGGGTTGCGCTCGTGTGGGTAACCGTGTGGTGGACACTCGGATTCAATGCCGTCATCTACCTGGCCGCCCTGCAAGACATCCCCGCTGAGCTCTACGAGGCGGCAAGGGTCGACGGGGCAAGTGCGTGGAGCCAGTTCATCCACGTGACGCTGCCGGGACTCCGGCCGATCCTGTCGTTCATCGCGGTCATCACGCTCATCGCCTCGGCGAACATGTTCGGTCAGTCCTATCTCATGACCCAGGGCGCTCCGGGCCGCGAGACCCGCACGGCGATCTACCAGATCACGGAGACCGGCCTGCGCGGCTTCCGCATGGGCGACGCCTCCGCTATGAGCTTCGTGCTCACCTTCGTTCTCGTGATCTTGAGCGCGATCGTGTTCATCGCGTTCCGACAGAAGAGGGAGGAGCGCGCATGACCGCGACCCGCTCGACCCCAGCCCGCTCGACCCCCGCCCGCCCGGGCTCCGAGCACGACGCCGCTGGCCACCCGATCCCGCGGCGGCGACCCCTGAGCAAGGCGGCAATCGCCGGTCGGGTTCTGCGCTACGCCGGGCTCATCGTGCTGGCGGCGATCTACATCAGCCCGCTCGTGTTCATGTTCCTCACCTCGTTCAAGAGCGGGCCGGATGCGACCTCCGTGCCCCCCACGTGGATCCCCGATCCCTGGACTACCCAGGCGTACGAGACCGTTTTCTCGGCGACAAACACGCCGGTGCTGCGGTGGTTCCTCAACAGCATGATCGCGGCGACGCTGCACGCGGCTCTTGTCGTGGTGACGGCGGCGCTCGCCGCCTATCCACTCGCCCGGATGAACTTCCGCGGGCGATCGCTGATCCTCGCGCTCGTCATCGGCACGCTGCTCGTGCCGCCGGTAATCCTTATCGTTCCGAGCTTCCTCGTCGTGAACGAGCTGGGCTGGCTCAACACCCTCGTCGCCGTGATCGTGCCGACGGCGGCCTCCGCGTTCGGGGTGTTCTTCCTCCGCCAGTTCTTCCTCTCCATCCCGATCGAGCTGGAGGAGGCGGCCGAGCTCGACGGCGCCAACAAGTGGACCACATTCACCCGCGTCGTGATGCCGCTCGCGAAGCCGGCGCTCGCCACGCTCGCGCTCCTCGCATTTCTCACCAACTGGAACGACTTCCTGTGGCCGGTCTACGTATTGTTCAGCCCCGACCTGCAGACGCTGCCCGCCGGACTCGCGACGCTCCAGTCGGCGAACGCCGTACGCTACGACCTGCTCATGGCGGGCGCCGCGCTCGCCAGCGCGCCGGTGCTGGCGTTGTTCATCTTCCTGCAGCGCTACATCATCGAGGGCGTTGCGCGCTCGGGGGTGAAGGGCTGATGCGGCGGCTCGCGATTATCGCGGCCGTCTCGCTCGTGGCGCTCGCGGGGTGCGCGCCGGCTGCGCCGGGCGATCCGGATGAGGGGAGCGCACCGCCCGCCTCCGACGAGGATGCGCGCATCGACCCCGTTCTGACGCGCGACTTCCCCGACCCCGATGTGCTGAAGGTCGGCGACGAGTACTTCGCGTACGCGACCAATGCGAACCTCCGCAACGTGCAGGTCGCCGTCTCGCGCGACCTCGTCGAGTGGGAGCGGCTGAACGACGACGCCATGCCGCAACTGCCCTCGTGGGTGGTACCCGGCAAGACCTGGGCGCCGGAGGTGTACTCCTTCGAACCCGATCTCTTCACCATGTACGCGACGGCCACCGACGCGGCGAGCGGGCGCCAATGCATCTTCCGCGCGGTGGCTGACGACCCGCGCGGCCCGTTCGAGGCCGCCGACGAGGGGATGCTCGTCTGCCCGGTCGAGGACGGCGGCGCGATCGACGCTGCCGTGGGGGTCGTCGACGATGCTCCGTACTTGATCTGGAAGAACGACGGCAACTGCTGCGGCGTCGACACCTGGTTGTACGCGAGCCCACTGTCGGACGACGGCGCCGAACTCATCGGCGACCCCATCCCGCTCATCAAGCAGACGCTGCCCTGGGAGGGGGATCTCGTCGAGGCGCCGACGCTCGTCCAGCGCGACGGCGCACTGTGGCTGTTCTACTCGGCGAACGGCTACGGCGGCGACGAGTACGCGGTCGGCCTCGCGACGGCTCCGGCGCTCGAGGGGCCGTGGCAGAAGCAGGAGGAGCCGCTGCTGTCGACCGAGCTGTTCGACGGGCGCATCCGCGGCCCGGGCGGGCAGGACCTCGTCACGACCCCCGACGGGGCCGACGTGCTGCTGATCCACGGCTGGAACCGCTCGTACATCGCGCGAGAGATGTACCTCGTCGAGCTCGACTGGCCGGAGGGCGAAGCGCCGCGGGCCGTCGTCCCCGACTGACGCCGGAAGCGCGACTCAGGCCCCGCCGACCGCCTTTTCGACGAGTGCGCGGATCTGCTTCTCTTCCGCCTCCCCGATTGCGGTCACCGCCCACGACGTCGGCCACATCGCCCCGTCGTCGAGGGTGGCCGGGTCTTGGAAGCCGAAGGTGTTGTAGCGCGACTCGAACTTCGTCGCGGCCTGGAAGAAGCAGACGACCTTTCCGTCGAGAGCCCATGCGGGCATCCCGTACCAGGTCTTGCCCTGCAGCTGCGGTGCCGTCTCGCTGACGATCAGGTGGATGCGCTCGGCGATGACCCGCTCATCGTCCGGCATCGCGGCGATCGCCTCGAGTAGCTTCTCGAGGTCGGCGGCCGCTTTCGTCGCGCCCTTTGTCTTGCGCCCCTCAGCGCGCAGCTCGTCGGCTCGCGCCTTCATCGCGGCGCGCTCGGCGTCGCTGAAGCCTTCGGTCTTGTTGGTCATGCCCACCATGGTGGCAGGGTGAGCGCGCGAGATCGAGGATCCGCAGCTCAGCAGGAACTCGGGGCGCACTTCGGCGATGCCGGCGAGGGCCGTGCGGAGTCGGCCGAGAAGCTGGCGGCCCTCGTTCTCCCAGCTCGTCCACTCTGTCGTGCTCGCCTCGGGTGTCGCAGCGGGATTGGCCAGGGTCTGCCAGTGCTCGTTCCACTGGGCGAGCTCTCCCTACAACTCTGCGCTCAGCAGAAGCGCTCCTCGAGCGACTGGGTAGTTGTCAGTGAACGACTCCCACAAGAGCAGGTTGACCGACCACTCCGGAAACATGTGAAGGGAGCGCTCGCCGCTGGGTGACACGACCAGTTCGCCCACCTGCGCCCGAGCCATCAGGTAACGCGACTGCATGCCGCCTCGGGCGCGCCAGTATGCGGCCGAATCCCACCGCGGATCCGGTGGCAAGTTGTAGTCGTTGCCCGACAGCCAGACCAGTCCAAGCCCCGCGCCGTCGCCGTCGTCGTACACAGGTGCCAACGACCACAAACGCCGATTGTTGCCGGACTCGATCAAGGCAGCGCCAAGAGCCTCCTCGACGCTTGCATCCAGAACGTCGATCGTCGTCACCGCGTAGCCCGGCCCATCGAAAAGGTAGATGCGGTACCGCGCGTCGTCGACTTTCCAGGAGCTATTCCACTCGTCCACTGGCTCTGCACACATGCCGTGAGATTAGCGGTGGGGATTGGTTTGCGACCTGTCAAGGTCACTTCGAGATGTCAAGGCTTGCCCGCTAAGCGCGGCGCCTCGGCGAGTAGCTTCGCCGCCGCCCGGCATAGGCACATGCGCGAGGGTTGCCGGTTGCCTTGCCGAGCACAATGCTCCCGACTTAGGTCGTCTTTCCGTTGTGCACGGAGTGCACTCGAGCGTGCCATATCCGGCGCCAAGCGCCGAAAGGTGGGATCCCCAGCAGTGATCGGAACGGTTTCCGGGCTTCTGCATTGGCAATATTTGAACTACATCTTGCGTAGATTAGTGATATGTGCGGATAATGTTTGTATCATTGGCCGTGAACATGGGGAGATACTGATGCGTGATCGCCGTGAGCGCTTCATCGCGCTCGCCGAGGCTAGGACGGACAAGGCACTTCGTGCGATCCGACTACTAGGCAACCTCTCGAACCGGTCGAATTATGAGTACAGCGAAGTGGACGTGAAACAGATAATCGGGGCTCTCGAAGCTGAAGTGAAGTCCGTGAAATCGCGATTCGCTGATGCCAGCGCTGGACGAGAACGCAGTTTTCGCCTCGAACGGTGAGTGAAAGTCGCTAGTAGGCGTCAGTATGGATCCGAAGCGAAAGATGAAGGCCGGGGTTGAGATGACAGACGAGATCGGGTGGCGATTCCCATTCTTGAATGATGGAACGCGTGAGGGCTTCAACGTTGCGGCCCTAGACATGTTCAAGAGCGAGCGCCTGCAGGCTCTGGTGCGAGAAATGATTCAAAATTCACTGGATGCCCGCCTCGATAAGGCCGCCCCGGTTGTCGTGCGATTGACGCTCCACGACGAGTCAGACCTCGCCAGCACGGGTTTCAACGAGCTCCGTCAGTACTTAGCTGCGGCCCTGGCGATCGAGCGAACTGACGATGGCAAAGCCTTCTACACCCGAGCTATCGGTCAGATCGACGATGGCAAGGTTTCGATGCTCGGGGTCCACGACTACAACACAAAGGGCCTTACAGGGCCTACTTATGACCCACCGAGCGACCCACAGAGCGGCCCCTGGCTGGCCCTCGTCAAGGGTGCTGGGATGACCTTCAAGGACAGCAATGCGGCGTTGGGTTCGTTCGGTCATGGGTCTCGCGCCCCATTCGCAATGTCTGAGCTTCGGACACTCTTCTACTTCTCGCGCATCCGCGCGGATGATGGCCTACAGGCACGTTTCCAAGGCAAGAGCATCCTGCAATCGGTGCCGTTGAACGACATTACCGACGACGATCAGTGGAGTGTCGCAACCGGCTATTTCGGGAGGCGCGAAAAGTGCCTACCTCTCCTAGGCGACGAAATTCCAGCCTGGGTCACGACCGCTAGACCGGAATCTGATCCAGGGGAACCCTCGGTGGGAACGTCGATCTTCATTCCGGAACCCTTTGAGGTGGATCCACCGGATGTCTTGTGGGCCCAGATCAGGTTGGCCGTTGTTGCAAACTTCTACTACGCAGTACTCAAGCAGAAGCTAGTCGTCTATCTCCCGGACGGGGTTATCGACGCCGACAACGTTGCCGAGACACTCGACGAGCTGACCCCGTTACTTGATTTGCTCAGGCCTACGGACAAGGTGCTCGAGCGACTGGAATCTGCGAGGACCGTTCGTCACGCAGAACAGCACGGCGTCCTCAACATTGAGGATTTCGGTGTTGTTACCTGGCATCTTCGTCTCGAAGGCATGGTGTCCCGCCGGGTCGGCGTTGCGCGGGGCAACGGAATGCTGATCACTCGCCGCGCCGAGAAGCTTCAGAAGTTTCCAGGGATGCGACCCTTTGATCTTTTCGTTTGCGTCGAGGGTGACCGGGGCTCCGAGCTGCTCCGCAAGCTGGAGAACCCGGAACACACTGAGTTCGCCTTTGATCGAATTAATGACGCCGCGGAGCGCAAGAGGGCAGAAACCGCCTACGCAAGGTTCACTGAAGCCGTGCGTGAGTTGATACGGGCGAACGCGTCCATCGAAAAGGTCGACTCGGAGGCCGTTGACGACCTTGATGACTTCTTCCGCGCAGAGTTTGGCCGGGGGCCGCAGGACGAGAATGGTGAGCCGAATCGCGCGATGCGGATCGTAGCCAAGAGGGTCAGATCTCACCGCGAGAATAGGCCGACCGAAGTTCCGGGTACGGAGACTGACGACGGGTCTGGTGGAGGCGCCTCCGGCGCCAGCGAAGGGGCTGGCGGCGGCGCTAGCTCGGGCGGTGTCGGCCAGGGGTCGGGAAGAGGGCGGGGCTCAGTTACGAATGGACTTCCAGTCAGGGAGCTTCGGATTGTGCGTCACGACCCCAGTTCTACAATCGCGGATGTCGCGTTCACTCCGATTGACGCCTCGCGAAAGAATCTGGTTTTGCTGCGCTCCGGCGAGTCCGAGACCAGGCGGCTCAAGTTCCGCACGGAGGAGGACTCTCTAGTCGATGGACCTTGGCGTGACTCCCTCGCCATTGACGACCTCAGTGCGACTGCACGCAAGAAGCTAAGGCTTGAGTTTCAGCCTGAGGACTTTGAGTTCGCCATCGAAGGGAGGCTTGTGCCGTGAGCTATCGAGCCCGCGCCTATCCGTACCCCGTTCTTTCTTCTTTCAGCCACGACTTCGGACCTGACGCCAAATTCAGTGCGTCCATCGAGCCGACAATCCACGCTGACGACGAGCAGCTCGTGTCTATCGAATACGCCGTTTCCCACTCAAGTCGCTGGCTCGATGAGTACAGGATTGACGGCAAAGCCAAGCTCGCACTAGACGTCGAGTGTCGCCCAACGCTCTTCCGGGAGTACTTCGACCTGGAGGGCCACAATGGGCACATCGACTTCTCTACTGGTCAGCTTTATGGCTCAGTGACCGTGACTCCACTTCTCGTTGCGACCGAGGACAATGGGCAGTATCAGCCGGATGGCGTCAACTCGGAGTTCGGCAATGCGATGTTCTCTGTCCGAACCGGCGACATCCTCGGCGTGGGCGATTCGCTGTCGTTCGATCTCGAGTTCTCAAGAACTCTCGAACGTGACTTGATCACGATCGAGTACTCACCTGAACTTGAGGACGTCTATACCTTCGTGTTCTCTGGGCCTCGGATCATTGTCAAGGCGGGGATCAACCTCCAGGACCCGATTGGACACATGCGAAAGGACGCGTCGCTCAACCCCTATCTGTATATGAGCGTCTACAAGGACTGCATCGCTGGCGCACTGAACTTCTTGGCTTCGGAATCCGATGACGAGGGCTTGGATCGCCCTTGGAGTCGTGCGTTGCTGAGGAAGCTTGAAGAGCTGGATCCTCCGAGGTCCCTTGATCCCAGCGATCCTTCACAACAAGAGATCACTGCACAACTGCTCGTCGCGGGTCGAGGAGTAAAGAGGCTCGAGGTGTCCGATGTCTGAACTGGCTAAGTTGAGGATCCTCACCGCCGACTCGGTAGACAGGTTGCGGATGCTAGCATCAGGTGACGATCCATCACCAATCTGGAATCACGACCTCGCCAGGCTGACCGATGACTATCAATTGCGGTTCGTTGAGTCGGACTACGACGTGAACCTCGCACAAGGTCTCCACCTTTCATCGCCTGGTGTCGCCGCCAGGGAACTAGACGCGATCAACGCCGAGCGTATGCTTACGGCACTCCCGAATCTGACCCCGGCCGATGCCACGGACGAGCGGCTCTGGGTGACACTCGCACTCGGCGCATATCGCGGTTACATGCTGGACCGATGGCCGAAGAATTCAGCCGAACTCGGCAAACATGTGCTTAATCACGTCTTCGCGAGCACTGCTGACGGCGCTCAGCGAATTTCCCCAGAGTTGCTCGTCGATATTCCCCAGGTCGCG